>Ga0302324_100000068_pt1 | contig 244018 bp, 216 predicted proteins | sample Palsa_T0_1_FD_201949 | JGI IMG/M metagenome (GOLD analysis project Ga0302324, IMG submission 201949) | Peat permafrost microbial communities from Stordalen Mire near Abisko, Sweden - Palsa_T0_1 | ecosystem: Environmental > Terrestrial > Soil > Palsa > Peat permafrost | place: Sweden: Abisko...
CGGGGTCATCGAGACCAGAGAGCTGGCTGGATTGCTTGATCGTGAGAGGAGCGGCGGTCGACGCATCCTGATGATCAAGGCCGTACTGGACGACGCTACGGCCGCGCGTCTAGAGGACGCCGATATCGGCTTCGTGGATGCCGCGGGTCGCGCTTGGCTTCCCGGCCAGACGCTGACCAAGCGCGTGCGTGACCGGCTGCCGGCTCGCCGGCGTGCCCTGCGTGCGGGCAGTCTGCGACCTGCGCAATTGATCGCCGACCACCCCGAAGAATCCTGGACGATCCGGCGACTCGCCGAGCGAGGCGCGAGCAGTGAGGTGACCGCCCACCGCCTGCTCACAACCCTGGAGGAGGCGCGCCTGATCGAGCGCCACGGGCGCGGGCGCGGGATGGAGCGGCGTGTAGTCGATGTCGAGGGCGTGCGGCGTTGGCTTGCCGACCATGGCCGCCCCTCCTCCCCGCAGCGACTCTCATGCTTCGTCCGAGACCCCGGCGCAGTCCCGGCGTCGATCGCTGGCTATCAGATGGTTCTCACCGGCGCCTTGGCAGCCGAAGGGATGGGCCTGCCGGTCCTGACCGGGATGCAGCGACCGCTGTATCGAGTCCAGGCTTCCGGCGAGAATCTTGAGCAGATCCCCCAGGCACTCGGTGGATTTCGGACGGAGCGGGGAGCAAACCTCATGCTGATCGCGGACCCGGAGCAACTGGCCAGTAGTGACGCACGTACCGATGGAGACGGACGCGTTACAGCTCCGCCCAGCCGGATCATGCTGGACCTGTACCTCGAGCCCAGAGGAGAGGCCGCGGTCGGCGTTTTCCTCGATCTGTGGGGATCGAAGGAGATCACGTGACCGACGAGATCAAACATCCACCGAGCGCATTGATAGGCGAGGCGGCAAGCCTCTTCTATCTCCTCGGCGGCATGGCCGCGAAACATCTGGTCATCGTCGGCGGCCTCGTTCCTCCGCTGCTTGTCCCGGAAGCGGCCGACAAGCACATCGGAAGCGCGGACATCGATCTGTGTTTGTCGCTCGCCATCACCAAAGGCGCGACCCGCGAGTACTACCAATCGATCGAGGAGCTCCTCGATCCATACTTCGAGCTGGAGCGCGCAAGCGGATTTCGCTGGCGCAAGAAGGAAAGTGCGCCCGGCCTGCCTCTCGTCCTCGACTTCCTTGCGCCCGTCGCGGAGGACGACACGCTGCTCGCCGACGGTACACGTGCGCTTGATGAAAAGACCGCAGCCCAGAACGCAGGTCCGCGCCTTCGCCCGTTCCCGATCCGCTCCGGCGGGCTCGTCGACGAAGACGCCCTGTCGAGCACCCTCGAAGGCGTACAGCTTGTATATCGCTCCGGAGCGCGAGCCGACGTGAGAATCCGCTATGCCGGCCCGGTCGGATTCCTTGCCGCCAAGGCCGACGCGCTCGCAGGTCGCGATGACTCCAAGGATGGCTATGACGTGTCCTGGTGGTGTCTGAACGCTCGGCCGTCCGGCGCGGAGGTCGGCGGCCTAGTTACCGAACGGCCCGCCTTCAAGCAGGAGCTCTTTCAAGAGAGCGTGGCACAGCTACATGCTTCTTTTCGCGCTCCTGACTACCCCGGACCGGACGGCTACGCCCGCGAAAAGCACCCCGATCTTCAGCCAGGCAATGACGAGTACGAGCAAGCGCGTAACGCCGCGTACACGGTCGTTGCAGAGGTCATCGAGATCCTCAAGAAACACCTCTGGTAGCGCCGCCCCCTGCCTGAACCACGCACTGGACAGAACTGGCTGTCGAGTTCAGTGTCCCCGCGCTCACCCTTACTTCGGTAGCGAAGCGGAAGCGCGCCTCGCCCTGAGCTCGACGCCTGCGTTTCGCGTCCCAAGCGAGCGCGAGAGTCGCCTACTTAGACGCTCGCTCTCGCATAGCCGCCGATACTCTCCACTGGCCTCCAAACTGGCGCGCGCTGATTACATTCGCGTCCGCTGGCGATTGGACCGAAATGCGACACAGCCACCCGTGAACCCGGATGCGCGCGGCGCGTTGTGCGCGAAAACGGGGTCAGATACGATCGATCCCGTGAGCCGAGGGCTAAGATGTCTTTCGGGGTCGATGGCGGCGGTCGCGTTTTTGTGCGTGTTTGCGGAGTCGGCGTTGGCCGCGGGTACTGGCTCCTTGGGAGTCCGCATTGTCGGTTTGCCGCCCCAACAGGCTGCGCACGGGGTGTTGCGTGGGCCCGACGGGCTGAAGCGAACAGTTTCGACGGCGGCGCTGACGGTCGCTAGGGCGCGGGTCGGCACCTATCGGCTCACGCTTCGGTCGGTGAAGATCACCCGCGGCACCGGACCCATACACAAGGGCGCGATCGCAGAGCCGCTGCGACGAACGATCAGCGTCCGCGTCATCTCCGGCCGCCGCGTGAGTCTCGTGGGTACCTACGGGTCGATCATCAACCCAGGTATCGAGACTCTCAGCGGTGGGGCTGTGTCGCTCACTGGTCCTGCTGGTAACCCGACGGCGATCGTGTTGAGTGGCCATCGAGTGTTCGCACCAGGCGCGATCCTCTCGATACCCCCAAGTGCCCTCTTGCCCGACGGGGTGCTTTCGCATGTTCTGGCGGTCACCTACCGCGGGGGTGACACGACGGCCTCGCTTAGCGCGGCGAGCATCTACGAAGTCGCACCGTCATTCCAGTTCGACGTGCCACTGACGGAATCGCAAGCTTCGGCGGCAGCTGTGAGCGTGGCGTGCGGAGGGGCGTCAGGGGTCTCTCCGTATCGCCGCATCGAAGACATCTCATTCTCAGGCGGCTGGAACAAGCTCCGATACCTTCACCTCCCGATCGGGGTGCGCGCCGCCGTTCATTTCACGGCAGTGGGTGGCTTGATGGTCACGGAGGGACTGGAACTTGGCTGCACCCTACAAGCATCTGTCTCGGCGAACGGTATGGCGGGGCCGATCCCGGTGACCGCTGCGATCCAGGGGGAACTATCGGCATTTGCGGGGGCCGGGGGAATCCTGGAATCTGGTGGGTCAGTTCACGTCGATGCGGGCGCCTCGACGATCGGCGCGCCTCCCGTGCTTGCCTGGGTACCCGAAGTTTCGTTCTCGAGCCCAAGGTTCACGCTCACCGCGCACACATTTGCGCAGGCAACTGCCGAAATCGGGGTCGCTGTGAAGCTCGGCGTCGGCAACTCCTACGCCGCCAGTGCCACGTTGAACTTCGGGTCCAGCATGGATTTCTCCGCCCAGCCCGGGGCGTGTACTTGGGACGCGCGCTTCGGACAGTTCTCCGCAGAGGGAAGCCTCCTTGGGTGGCATATCGAAACGCTCAAGACTCCCGCACTGTTCACCAAGGAACTATGGCACAGCGCCTGCGGCAGCAGCGGATCAGGCAGCGGTGGAGGATCGAGCGGCGGTTCGGGTGGCGGGAGCGGCCGTTCGGTTGGTAGCACCGCGGTTTCCTCGTTGAGCGCGTCTGAACTGTCGACATGTGCGGTGCTGACCACCGGTGTCGCCGAGTGCTGGGGCGCCAACTCTGATGGACAGCTCGGCGACGGCACGCAGGACGAGAAACCAACACCTGTACCGGTCGATCAGACCTCGCATGCTGTTGCCATCAGCGCGGGGAGCGATGAAGCCTGTGATGTGCTCACGACTGGACGTATCACCTGCTGGGGAGCCAGCGCTTATGGAGCCCTAGGTAATGGCGTGGGAGAACCAGGCGAACTTCCGATACCCCAAGAAGTCGCAGGGATCACGACTGCTACCGCGGTTAGCGTCAGCGGCGAGGGTGCGGCGTGCGCCCGGCTCGCTAGTAGCGCCGTCGATTGCTGGGGACTGAACAACGAAGGACAACTTGGCGATGGCACCGAGATAGGCCCTGAACACTGCACGCCCGTTCCCGCTCCATGTAGCACGACGCCAGTACAGGTCAGAGGGATCACCAACGCTGTTGCTGTGAGTGCTGGCTATGAGCACGCGTGTGCGCTTCTCTCTACTGGCCACGTGGAATGTTGGGGTTCAGACATGAACGGCGAACTAGGCGACGGCCAAATCGGAGAGCCGAGTTCCACCCCGGTGCCCGTCAGCGGAATCTCGACCGCTACCAGCGTGGCGTCTGGATCTAGCGATTCGTGCGCAGTCCTTACTAGTGGGCACGTCTACTGCTGGGGCTGGAACGGTGAGGGCGAACTCGGCGACGGCAGCCGGTTGGAAAGCCCCACGCCAGTCGAAGTCAGTGGAATTACCGACGCAACCGCAGTCAGCGCAGGGGACCACGATGTTTGCGCGCTCCTAGCGAATGGTGAAATCAGTTGCTGGGGTGTCAACGGGAGCGGGCAAATCGGAGATGGGTCGATCGGTGAAGATGTGCTGACACCTGCCCCGGTCAGCGGGATCACCAGTGGCGAGGCAGTTTCCGTCGGCGGGACACATGCTTGCGCACAGGTAGGAGTCAACGGCGTTGAATGCTGGGGACAGAACGGCGACGGGGAGCTCGGCAATGGTGGCACTCAGAAGGAAAGCGCGACACCGGTGCCGGTCGACGCAATCCCGTAGCGACGGTGCGTTCGCTCAGGGGAACGCTCGCCTAGCAAAACCAGCCTGCGGTGTACGGGCGAGAGCCACGGACTGCTGATCTGAGCACAACTGCAGGACCCTGGCATCACAGCACCAGTTACTGCCGCCTTGGCCGAGGAGGAACAAGCCGACGCAGTGATGATTCGGTGCTTGCTTTCCACATGAAGCATTGGCCCGAAGCAGTGACCAATAGCCCGATGGAACGCCGCTCGACTTTGGCCCATCGGGCCGTTTTGGTGGGCCAAATCCACCGAGAACCGCCGGTATCTGCAGGGATCGAGGCAAGAGAGACGCGAACCGCATTGGCTTGTTAGAGCTGTTTCTTGCGCTTCCTCGGCCCTTTCCCTAGTCGCTTCACACGCGAGAGGTCGCAGGTTCGAAACCCGCCGCGCCCATTGGCGAAGAGCTTCGCGCCTATTGAGAGCTCGAGTCAGAGCTGAGGCCCGATGGTCCCGGTGATGCCCGTCTCTGTCCACCAGGTGATCGCGACCAGCTGTCCGCGTGGAGGACGATCGTAGGAACGCTCGACGAATGGCCTCCCGTCGGCGCTCTCCAGTTCGGTGCCCTCGTACTCCTCGCTCTTGGACCTACCTGCGGGCACGCTCTCCTCGATCCGAACTCGCTTTGGGGGCGGCCCCTCGGCCGGCCACATCACCCGCACGCGCAGCTGGTAGGTGTGCTCTCGAACGCGATGCGAAACACGATTCTGCGCATCGGTGAAAAGACCACGAAGAACACGGGTGCTCGTGTAGGTGAGCTCATCGTTGCGCTGATAGCGATAGCCGAGGCCGATGAGCACGTAGTCCTCGCCGCCGATGGACACTTTTCCAACCTCCTCGATCTCTTCCTTGTCGAATGTCCATTCTTCGGTCCGATCCGGCGACCCGCCCGTCGCCTTGCCAAGTTCATAGATCGAGACGACGTCATCCTGGTTGAAGCGAAGCCGCTTGCGCCGCTTGGCGTGGGCGACGCTGCCGTCGGGCACCACTACGTCCCATTCCACTGCGTGATCGAGAATCTCGTAAGCGTCGTGGCTGGTCACCGCGTCGACGGTCCGATCGACCTTCTTGATTGCCTCACGCACGTCGTGCAGAGCCGGGGGCACCATGTCGATGCTCTTCTTGGCCTCTTCGATGACGTGCCGTTGACGAAGCATGACGCCGGCTACGGCGGCGAGGACGAGGAGCGTCGCCGCGGCGACGACCTTCTGGCCGGCGACTCCTGCGACGCCGGCGACAGCAAAGGCGAGAGCTACGATCAGCGTGGCTAGCGGATCGCCGTACAGGCTCAACGCCTCTCTCGTTCTCGCCGCGTTACGGCGCCAAGCGCGTCCCGTCGTCGGTGCGTTGGTGCTCATTCTTCGCGAGCCTCGGTAGGTTCTACGAGCGCCCGCCGGACCGCGCTCATAACTCGCCGACGTAGGAACTGCCCCGGTTGGTTCGCTTTAGGCAACGGCTATAATGATCGATGTTATGCGCATGGGTGACGACGACATCAGCTAATCGACTGACTGGCTCTCTACCGACTGGGAGAGGCCGTCGTTGAGTCGACCCCTCTGACCGCAATCCCGACCTTCGGGTCGGTGGCTTCGAGAGACCTCATCCTTCAGGACAGCTGCGAGGTCTGTGTGGGGTCCACGCAGCGACTCGGGCGCATGCGGCGCACGTGTGAGGCGCTCCTATCGGCATCCACAAACGGGTCGCGCAATCCGAGCAGCTCCGCATTGTGAGGTCGACACCATAGCTCCCCCGAACGCTACCAGGGCTAAGGGCATAGACACTGCCAACTGCGAGATCGTTCGTGCTAGTGGACTCGGTCAACGCGGTGCTGGAGTACTTCCTGGAATGGGCCGACCGCGTCGCCGAGGTGGACGTCGACCCCGATGCAGAGCCACTGGCGCAGCTCGCCGCGCGTGCCCGCCAGATGATCGACGACCTGCCCGCCGCACAGCCCACGTTCGTGGTGTTCCTCGAGGCGTTGTTGCAAGCCCGACGCTCGCCCGAGCTGCACGGTCAGCTCGCCGAGCACTACGCCGAGCAGCGCCGGCGGGCGATGCAGTCGATCGCGGCCACGACGTGTGGCCGCGACCTGCCGCCGCGCTTCCAGGAAGTCCTGGCCTCCTACATCCTCGCGGTCATCGACGGGCTGCAGGTCCAGGCCCTGCTCGACCCCGCCGCGATCCCAACGGGCGAGGAGCTCGCCCTGCTCTACGAAGGCCTGGCCGCCAGCGCGAGGGCTGCGTCAGCACCAAACCGGGAGACCGGGAGCCCGTCACACCAGCTCGGCCAAGGCTCATGACCGGCGCACTGCATATCGCCGCCGACACCAAGGCCGTCCTGGTCGCGGACGCCGGGATGTTCCTGTTGGCGCAGCTGCTCGGCGTGTGGAAGTACCGCCAGATCACCACCTCCGAGAGCCACGCCGCGCACGTCTACGTGGATATCGCCCACCGCGTCGCCCTGCTCTACAGCTTCGCCCTGCTGCTGATCGCGACCTTCGTAGAGCTCAGCGGGTGGAACGCCACCGTGAACCTCGTCGCGGCGGGCGCGATGACGCTCTACTTCTACATGTCCGTGGCCGGATACGCCGTACACGGCTGGCGCGAAGACACGGACAACCAGTTCCGCAAGCCGATGCCCGGTCTGCACGCCTACATGCTCACTCTGATCGTCGCCGAGATCGGCGGATGGCTCGTCCTCACGGGCGGGTTCCTGGACAAGCAGATCTTCTGAGCGCGACGCGGAGCGCCCTGGGGTGTACGGCCATGGTGACGCCCCGGCTCGCGACGATTGCCCACGCTACGCAGTGCCAGCCGCCGCCTCCAGCGGCGCGCACAGCGCGGTCGCATCGATGAAGAACTGCCGTGCGAGCGTCGCGATCATCCGCGCGAGCTCCTCGTGCTCCTCGGGACGCCAGCCCTCGAGCAGGTCCGACAGGCGCTGTTCGCCGGTACCGACCAGGCGCTCGAGCGTCGCGTGCCCTACGGCTGTCAGCTGCTCGGTAGACGGGTCGTGCGGGGAAGGGGCGATCAGCTGCCGGCGCTCGAGCTCCTCGCGTGCGCTCGCGAGCGTGTCGAGGCCGATGCCGAACCGCTTTGCGAGCGCCGCGATCTCAGGAGCGCGGTCCTCGCTGAGCCTCGCCAGCAGCCAGCACGCGGCCGGGCTCAGCTCGACGCCCGCGCGAGCCGCCACGCGCACGACGATCTCCCGCGCGCCTTCGCGGCGATCGAGGCGGCCGAGCTTGTTGACGATCTCCGCGAGCGAGTCGCCCTCGCGCGGCGTCGCGTACGTATCGCCGAGATCGCCCGTCGCGACGGTTTCTCGCAGCTTCAGCTCGCGGATGAACCACGACAGCGCGAACCCCGCCACCGCGAAGCCCGACGCGGTCAGGAACACGCTACTGAGCGACGTCGTGAACGCGTGCAGATAGCCGGCGTGAAGCGGCGCCGGCAGATGCGCGATCTGTTTCGGGTTGACCTCGTTCGTGTTGGCGTGCGCCGTCGCGCCCGCGGGCAGGACGCGCTTCAGCTCTGAGCGCAGGCGGTTGGAGAAGATCGCGCCCAGCGTCGCCGTCCCGAGCGATCCGCCGATCGACCGAAACAGCGTCGCGCCCGAGGTTGCGACGCCCAGGTCGGCGTAGTCGACCGCGTTCTGCACCGCCAGCACCAGCACCTGCATGACCATCCCCAAACCCAGCCCGACTACGAACATGAACGCGAAGATCGTCCCCACGCTGCTCGTCGCGTCAAGCGTCGAGAGCAGATACAGGCCCACCGTCAGTACCGCCATGCCCGCGATCGGGAACGGCTTGTAGTGGCCGGTGCGCGAGATCACCTGCCCCGAGGCGATCGACGTGATCAGCAGTCCGCCGACGAGCGGCACGAGCTGCAACCCCGAGCCCGTCGGGCTCGCACCCTTGACGACCTGCAGGAACAGCGGCAGATACGTGACCGCACCGAACAGCGAGAACCCGACCACGAAGCCGACGGCGCCCGTCACCGCGAACACGCGATTGCGCAGCAGGCGCAGCGGCAGCACGGGCTCGAGCGCGTGGCGCTCGACCACGAGGAACGCCGCGATCAGAACCACGCCCCCGATGCCAAGCCCGACGATCACGGGCGAACCCCACGCGAACGAGGTGCCGCCGAGCGACGCCCCGAGCACGATCGCGCTCAAGCCCGCGCCCATCAGCGCCGTGCCCAGGTAGTCGATCGTGTGGTGCACACGGTCGGTCACCGACGGCAGCGTCGCGGCGAGCACGAACATCGCCAGCACGCCGAGCGGCAGGTTGACGTAGAAGATCCAGCGCCAGCTCAGTTCGCTCGTCAGGAAGCCGCCGAGCAGCGGCCCGATGACGCTCGCCACGCCGAAAACCGCGCCGAACAGCCCCGTGTAGCGTCCGCGTTCGCGCGGTGGCACGACGTCGCCGATCGCCGCCTGCGCGCTCACCAGCAGGCCGCCGCCGCCGAGCCCCTGCAGCGCGCGGAACGCGATCAGCTCGTCGAGGTTCTGGCTGAGGCCGCACAGCGCTGAGCCCAGCAGGAACACCGTCAGCGCGAACTGCAGCACGACCTTGCGTCCGTACTGGTCTCCGAGCTTTCCATACAGGGGCGTGACAACGGTCTGCGCTAGCAGATACGCGGTCACGACCCACGAGATGTGGTTCAGGCCGCCGAGATCGCCGACGATCGTCGGCAGCGCCGTCGCCACGATCGTCTGGTCGAGCGCCGCGAGGAACAGCACGAGCATCAGGCCCGCGAACACGAGGCGCACGCTCGTCTGGTCGCGGCGCCCCGCCTCGGGCGGGATCGGTGGGGATGCGACGGCGCTCACCCTCAGGCGAGCCTAGCTCAGACCGGTGGGCGGAGGCGATCGCCCGCGCGCGCCTGCGCTCAGTGAGTGCCCGACGGCTCGCCGGCCGGCTGTGGTCGGCGGTCCGCGATCGCGCCGTTCGCGCTGGACGCAGGAGCGGTCGCGCTGACGGTCGCGTTGGGAGCCGCAAGATCCACACGCAGCAGCGCGGTGCCGCACACCGCGGCGATGCCGCGCGCGCGTTCGAGCGTGTGCTCGATCTCCGCTCCGGGGACCAGGCATCTCCCGAGGAAGTCCCTGACATGAGGCCCCGCGAGCGCCCGGGCATCCGCCTCGAGCTCCTCGACGTGGGTGCTGGGCGCGATCACCGTCATCTCCGGCGCCAGCATGCAGGCCGCCATGTCATCCGGAGTGGCGAGCGTCTCGGCCCTGACCCGCGCGAGCAGCTCCGCGGCGTCCGGGCGGGGTCCCTGCGCGGCCACGAGCTCGCTCAGGCGCTCGCGCCCGAGCATGTCATCGCTGCGACGAGCCTCGATCAGACCGTCGCTGAAGAAGCACACGACGGCGCCGGGGGACAGCGAGACGGTCGTCTGGCGCCGTCCCGTGGGCGCCGTCCAGCCGACCGGAGGCGAGGCGCAGCCGGATGGCGGCTCGCGCGTCTGTAGACCGTGGATGATCGGCGGTGGGTGGCCGGCGCTCGCATATGTGAAGAGCCCATCGCGCGCGCGATAGACGCCGAGGAGGACCGTCGCGAAGTGCTCCGCCGAGGGGTCGGCCAGCACCTGGCCGGCGAGCGCGAGCGCCGCGCGCGGCTCGAGCCCCGCCTGCAGGTACGCGCGCAGCGTGTAGCGGGTGAGCGCCGCTCGGGCCAGGGCACGGTGCCCGTGCCCGGCGACGTCGCCGAGGACGACCGCGACCTTTCCCCGCTCGGGGACGAACACGTCATAGAAGTCGCCGCCCGCCGCCGGCCCCTCGGCGGGCCGGTACGCGACGGATACCGCCAGACCACCCACGCGCTCCGGGACCTCCGGCACCAGCGCCGCCTGCATCGCGTCCACGTCCTGGAGCAGCGTCGTGCGCTGACGCTCCAGGCGCCGCGCACGACGCGCCGCGACACGCGCGCGCACCCCGAACCAGATCGCCAGCACGAGCAGCAGCAGGATGATCGGCTTGCTCCAGTCGGGGACCGGCAACGGCAGCGGTATCTGTTTGCCGATCGTGTCCAGCAGGCTGCTCGGGCGATGCGCCGCCGCTCGTGACGCGCGCGACGCACCCGATGGGCTTCTGCCACCGCCGGCCAGCGCGCCGCCACCGCTCGCGGCGATCGCGCCACCGGCGCCACCGCCGTGGTGCCCGCTGCGATTCCCCTGCACGTGGCGAGGGGCGGTAGCGCGTCGCCGCCTGCCGCCGGCGCCGGCCGCGGTGCGGCGGGCATTGGCGGGCGCGCGCGAGGCGCTCTGCGCGTCCGAGACGGACGCTGCCGACGCCTCCTCGCCGGTGCGCGTGGGCGGCGTCGAGGACGGCACCGTGGGAGAGCTCCCGGCTCCGCCCCCGGCCGGACTGGTCGGCGTAGCGCCCGTGCTCGTCGGCGTTTCGGTGGGCGTTGTGCTCGGCTGGCTCGGCGTCGTGCCGGTCAGCGCGGGCGTGGACACGCTGACTTCAGGCGTCGACACGGTGGCCGCGGGCGTCGACACGGTCACGCCGGGAAGCGTCACGGCGACGCCGGGAAGCGTCACGGCGACGCCGGGGACCGTCACGCCGACACCCGGGAGCTTCACCCCGATACCCGGCGGCGAGATCCCGAGCGGCGACTTCGCCGAGGCGGATGACGTGTCGCTCGCCTGCGCGCCCGCGGATCCGCCCGCGAGCACTCCGGCCCCGGCGCCCGTGAGCCCTACGACAGCGGCGATCCCCGCGCGCGTCCACCACCCGGCCGGCATCCTCTAGTCACCGCCCTCCGGCGCCGTCGGGCGCGCCCCGGCCAGCACGGACAGGCGCAGGGTGGTGCTTCCGGGCGCCGCGCACAGCTGGACCGCATCCATCAGGCGCGTCATCAGTGCGAACCCGCGGCCGCGCTCGGAGCTCGCGACACGATCCAACCTCGACGCAGCGAACGTCCCGCAGTCGCGTACCGCGAACGTCAGACGATCGCCGTCGACGAGCACGCTGAGATGGATCTGTCCGTGCTCATCGGCGCTGCCATGCCTGATCGCGTTGGTCACCGCCTCGTTGGCCGCGAACGTGAACTCGTAGCAGCGATCGTCATCGAGGCCGAACGCGACCGCCGCCCCGTGCGCGTATTCGCGCGCGGCCGCCAGCTGCGAGGGCTGGGCCGCAAGGCGCACCTCGCTCGTGGTGGGACTCGTGAGCAGCCATTGAGCCGACTCGCGCACGTCAACCAGCCGCCGCCAGCGCCGAGATGGCCTGCTCGCGCGAGACGTGCACGTCGATCAGGCTGTCGATCCCGGCGATCTCGAAGATCCGCAGCACTCGCCTGTTCTCCTCGGCGCAGACGACGCTCACCGATCCCTCGCCGAGCTCGTCGAGTCTCATCACGGCGCCCATCAGCACGCCGATCGCGGTCGAGTCGATGAACGTCACCGTGGACAGATCGAGCACCAGCCTTCTACGGCCTGCGTCGACGTGCCGGGCGATCCGCGCGTTGAGCTGAGGGCTCGCCGCGTAGTCGATCTCGCCATCCGCGACCACCAACGCAACGTCGCCGCCGTCCACGCCCTCGATCGCGACCTCGTCACTGATGTAGAAAAAGCCCATCTGCTCCTCCTAGGCTGAGTGACCACGTTCTACGTGATACCCACATATAGACGTTGTCCTACCCCAGCTCGAACCTACCCGCAAATCGACGTTTGTCCTACCCGCGCTCGACCGCGACATCGCGTCAAGCTGGCTGGCGCCGACCGCGGGACGCCGGACGCTCAGCGACGCCAGTAGGCGGCGATTGCGCAGATCGGCCGGCGCGCCGTCAGCCAGCGCGCTGCAACACGACGACGGGGATCTCGCGCGTGGTTTTCTTCGCGTACTCGACGAACTGCGGGAAGCGCTCTGACTGACGTTCATACAGCCGCGTGCGCTCCTCTCCCGACGCAACGCTGGCGGTGACCTCAATCGTCTCAGTCCCGACCTCGGCGGTCGCCGACGGGTTGGCCCGCAGGTTGTGGTACCAGGCGGGGTTGGTCGGCGCGCCCGCCTTGGAGGCGAAGATCACCAGGTGCTCGCCGTCGCGCAGATACACGACGGGCGTCGTGCGCACCTCGCCGCTCTTTGCGCCGGTACTGGTGAGCAGCAACAGCGGCGCGCCCTCGAACTGGCCGCCGACGCGGCCGCCGTTCGCGCGAAACTCCTCGATGATCGCGCGGTTGAAGTCGTTCACAGCCGCACGGGCAGCGTCTTGAGCTGGTTGATGAACAGCGATTCGACATATCGAGGCCCACCTTCCCCGCCGGCAAGCGCGATGTTCGGGTAGCGCCTGAGCGTCTCTTCGAGCATCACCTTCAACTCCAGGCGCGCAAGCGCCGTACCGAGACAGAAGTGCCGCCCACCCGCGCCGAACGCCTGGTGCTCGCAATCCTCGCGGCGCAGGTCGAAGCGGTCGGGGTCCTCGAAGCGCGTCTCGTCGCGGTTGGACGACACGTACCACATGACGACCTTGTCTCCCTCGCGGATCTTCCGGCCGTTCAATTCGGTGTCGCACGTCGCGGTGCGGCGAAAGTGCGCGAACGCGGGGAACATCCGCAGCGACTCCTCGACCGCGCTGGGGATCAGCGACGGGTCGTCGATCAGCAGCTGCATCTGCTCGTCGTCTTCCATCAGCGCGCGCATGCCGCTGCAGTAGGTCGCCTTGGTGCTGTCGTTGCCGGCGGCCACGAGCAGGAAGAAGCCCATGACGATCTCGTGTTCCTCGAGTTTCTGCCCTTCGACCTCTGAGTGGACGAGCACGCTCGTGAGGTCGTCGGTGGGGGTCTCGCGGCGCGCCGCGATCAGCTGGCGGCAGCGCTCGAAGATCTCCGGCAGGTCTTTCTCCAGCGCACCCTCGAAGCCATCTGGGTTGACGTCCGGATCGGCGGCGCCGAGGGTCGAGTTCATAAGCCGCGCCCAGATCGCGTCGTCCTCCTCGGGGATGCCCATGAAGCTGCCGATCACGCGTGAGACGATTGGCTGGGCGACGTCGGTGACCAGATCGGCCGTCTCGCGACCGTCCAGCCGGTCGAGGACCCTGACGGCGATCGCCCGAATCGCATCCTCGTGAGCCGCGATCCGCTTTGGCGTGAAGCCCGCCTGGAACAGCGCCTTCAGGCGGTCGTGCTTGGGCGGGTCCATGCCGATGAACATCGCCTGCGCGAGCTCCAGCGGGAAGCCGGCCGCCGCCGCGAGCACGCCGCCGCGTTCGGAGGAGTACGTCTTCCAGTCGCGGCTGACCGTGTGGATGTCATCGGCGGTCGTCACCGACCAGAAGCCCGCCTCCTCGGGAAAGATTTCGAATTTCTCGGTCCTGTGGACCGGGCACTCGTGGCGCATCTGCTTGAACAGCTCATACGGCGGGCCGTCCACCCACAATGCTTCCTCGGTCAGTTCCACGGCCTGGATGTCGCGCCCAACAGTCGCCATTTCAAACCTCCACGATCGTCCGTCCTTTGGTGCGCACGATCATACTGGCTGGCTGGCCAGTTTGTGCCCAGCGCGGTCAGGCGAGGGCGCGCCGGCGATGGCCAGGCGCAGCACAGCGAGAACCGACGGGCTGGCGGCGCGCGTGATGTCGTAGGTCTGCGCCTGGTTTGAGTAGTCGGGCAGCAGGCTCACAGGCAGGTGTGAAGCTTGCCACGTAGCTGCCGAGGCTCGCCGCGCGGATCGGACCACTTCACCGGCTGGCTCGCGCCCCGCGGATTCGGGGGGCGATGACGTTTGGCGGCGCCACCGCAGGCATTGGATTCGATGGGACGGGCTTGGGCGAGGCGGGCTTGTCAGACATCTCAGCTCACGATTGTAACGCCGAGAGCGACGACCAAAGCGAGAATCTCGATGGTCAGCATCATGATCGCGTAGCGGACACGGCTCGCTGACGTTTCGAGAATGGCATGGTTATGTCGATAGCTTTGATCGAGATAGAAAGCTGCCGACGCTTGCATCTGACGCAGTTCCGCTCCTCCTGACTTTGCGACCTCGAGCAGCTCGCTGCCGAGCAGTCCGGCGCGTCGCCGAGAGCACGGCCGTCGCCTTTTCCCGGAGCTGATTCTCTGTTTGCTCCTGAGAGTGCAGCGAGGCACGCGATAGATCGACGGCGAGTTCCTCCGGCGTACTGACCATACGCCAAGGCTATGGACCGCTTGGGACAAAGATCCGCGGTGGTCGGGGTCGCGCCCCGCGCGCCCACCAAACCTCAGCGCCCCGGTGCGCTCAGTGCAGTAACAGCCCGTTCTCCGCCCCGACCCCGACCCCCGTCAGACTGGTGCGCGGGTGAACCGAGGAACGCCTCAGCCGAACGTGCCCGGCCGCGGGATCGTGGCCTCCTACGGCGCGCGCTTCTGGATGCTGGTGGTGCTGATCGGCCTGGGGGCGGGTCTCGGCGGCGCGGGCCTGATCGAGCTGCTGCGGGCGATCCAGCACCTGGCGTGGTCGTATCACTCGGGCGACTTCCTGGACGCGGTCAAGCGCACGTCCTCGACGCGGCGGGTGCTCGTGCTGCTGATCGGCGGCGTCGTGGCGGGCGCGGGCACGCTGCTGCTCGCACGCCGCAGCCCCGGCGAGGTCTCGGAGGCGCTGTGGCTGCGAACCGCGCGGGTGCCGTTCTGGGCGAGCGTCGCGCGGGGGATCCACTCGATCGTGGTCGTCGCGCTGGGCGCGTCGCTCGGGCGCGAGGCCGCGCCCCAGCAGGTGGGCGCGGCGGTGGCGAGCGCGCTGAGCGACTGGGCGAAGCTGCCGGACTGGCAGCGGCGCCTACTGGTGGCGTGCGGCGCGGGCGCGGGGATGGCGGCGGTGTACAACGTGCCGCTCGGTGGCGCGTTGTTCGCGCTGGAGGTGCTGCTGGGGACGCTGACGCTGCCGCTGGTGCTGCCGGCGCTCGCGACGTCGCTGATCGCCACGGCGATCGCGTGGATAGCGCTGCCCACGGCCCCCACGTACACGATTCCCACGTATGCGGTCCACGGCTCGCAGATCGTGTGGGCGGTGATCGTCGGGCCGATCGCCGGGCTGGCGGCGATCGGCTGGATACGCCTGGTCGCGCGCGCGCACGCGATGCGGCCGTCCGGGTGGTCGGCGCTGGCGGCGCCGATCGTCGTGTTCACGGCGCTGGGCGCACTCGCGATCGCCTATCCGCAGCTGCTGGGCAACGGCAAACCGGTCGTGCAGCTGGCGCTGACGGCGAAGCTGAGCGTCGCGCTGCTGGCGGTGCTGCTCGTGCTCAAGCCGCTGGTGACGGCCGCGTGCCTCGGTAGCGGCGCGCCCGGCGGCCTGTTCACGCCGACGCTCGCCTACGGCGTGCTGCTGGGCGGCCTGCTCGGCGAGGGCTGGGCGCAGATCTGGCCGGGAGCGCCGCTCGGCGGCTACGCGATCATCGGCGGCGCCGCGGTGCTGGCGGCATCGATGCAGGGGCCGCTGGCGGCGGTCGTGCTGCTGCTCGAGCTCACCCATCACGCCGACGCGCTGATGGTCCCGACGCTGATCGCGGTGGTGGAGGCGACGGTGCTCGCACGCGTGCTGGGGGCGCCGTCGATCTACTCGGCGCGGCTGTCGGCGCTGCCCGAGGAGGTACACGCGGCGGCGGCGCGGATCGGCTACGACGAGTTGGACGCGCTGAGCGCGGAGAACGAGATGCTCGCGCCGAGCGACCTGCTGCCGATCACGATGCACCCGCCGCCACCCTGAGCGAGATCCCGCCTAATCTTCGCGCATGATCCAAGCGCGCCGCGTGCTGGAACGTCGCCTGGTGCTGGCGGCAGCGGCCGGAGCCGGACTGATCCTGGCGGCGGCGGGGTCGGACTTCGTGCTCGGCTCCTTCTGGGAGCGCCACGGGATGCTGACCTCGCTGGTGGCCAACCTGATCGTCGTCGGCGTGACGGTGGCGGTGGTCAACCAGGTCGTCGACGGGCGCGACAGGCGCCGCTGGAACCTGCTGGCGCAGACGGTCCTGTTCGCCCTGATCCAGAGCGCGCGGGCGACGTGGACGGGAATGCTGGAAGTGCTGGAGCTGGCGGAAGTGCACAGCGGCACGGTCGAGTCGCTGCGCGAAGCCGGGGAAGTGGCGCTGGACACCGCGCGGGTCGCACGCGCGGCGGACGCGCTGATCGCAGACGAGGGACGCAGGGCGGCTCTGCAGCGGCTTACGACCGCGCTCAGCAACCACGCTTCGGAGGTGATCGCCAAATGGGCCCCGGTGATGGTCAGCGCGAAACCGTACGCGGAGGTGCTCGATCGCCACGTCGAGCTTGCGGGGCGCCTGTCGTGGCTGAGCGACGTGCTCGCGTACAACGAGCCGCCGGAGGGTCAGAGCCCGCGCGAACGTGCGCTCGCGCGGAGCAGCGTGGCCACCGAGCACGCCGAACGGCTCGGCAACGACGCGTGGCTGCACGACCAGATCCTCGCAGTGGTCGCGCTGGCGACCGCGCTGGACTACGAGGCCCGCGAGGACGCCTACGCGATCGTGCCGCTCGAATGGTGGGCGCAGCGCACGGCCGGCCTCGCCGGAAACACCTCGCCACCGCCGCCGCTCCGCAAGGACCCGACGACGTAGGGTCGCGGAGCCCCGCCGCGCAGCGCAGCGCGGCTCGCGCAAGCGCCGTCCGTAGGCTCGAAGCTCAGCCCGGCAGCCGATTTGCAGCGCTGGTCGCGAATGCGTCGAGGTGGTACTACTAAAGCCATGCCCCGCGCGATGTGGACTGGCACGATCAGCTTCGGGCTGGTCACGGTTCCGGTGAAGATGTACAGCGCCGTCGACCGCAAGACCGTGCGCTTCCATCAGCTCTCCGGCAAGAGCGGCGTGCGCGTGGCGCAGAAGCGGGTCGATCCGTCGAGCGGCGAGGAGGTCGCGTACGGCGACCTCGTCAAGGGCTACGAGCTGGCACCCGACCGCTACGTGGTGATCGAGCCGGGCGAGCTGGAGGCGCTCGAGCCCAAGAAGACAAAAACAATCGAGATCGAGGAGTTCGTAGATCTCTCACAGATCGATCCGGTCTACTACGACCACCCGTATTACCTGGCGCCGGGCCCGGGCGGATCCAAGCCCTACCGGCTGCTGCTGGAGGCGATGCGCGAGACCAACAAGGTCGCGATCGCGCGCGTGGTGATCCGCTCCAAGGAGCAGCTCGTGGCGATCCGCCCGATGGGCGACGCGCTGGGGATGGCGACGATGCTGTTCGCCGACGAAGTGCTGGCGCCGGACCGCCTCGACGAGGTCGCAGAGGCGGCGGAGGTGAAGACGACCAAGCGCGAGCTGGACATCGCCAAGCAGCTCGTCGACTCGCTGGCGGGCGACTTCGAGCCGGACAGCTTCCACGACACCCACCGCGAGCAGGTGCTCGAGCTGATCGAGCGCAAGGCGCAGGGCAAGGCGATCGCGGTGCAGCCCGCGCCCGAAGAGGTTGCCGCACCGGCGCCCGATCTGATGAGCGCCCTGAAGGCGAGCCTCGACGCGGTGCGCGCGCGCGAAGGCGCCGATGAGGCTGGCGCCAAACCGCGCAAAGCCGCCAAGAAGCCGGCGGCGAAGAAAGCCGCAGCGAAACCCGCCGCGAAGAAGCCCGCCGCCAAGCGCTAGGCGTGGAGGACGGCAAGCACGCCGCCCGCTTGAAGCGCTACGGCGCCAAACGCGACTTTGCCGCCACGCCCGAGCCCCAAGGCGGTGCACCCGGGGTCGCCGGTGCACCCGGTGAGCCCCGCGGCACGGCCATCGCGTCGGACGCACAGACGACGGCGCCCGACGGCGCACCGCGATTCGTGATCCACGAGCACCACGCGACGCGGCTGCACTGGGACCTGCGCCTGGAACGCGACGGCGCGCTTGCGTCGTGGGCGGTCCCCAAGGGGCTGCCGCAGGCGCCCGGCGAAAACCATCTGGCGGTCGCCGTCGAGGATCACCCGCTGGAGTACCTGGACTTCGAGGCGGAGATTCCCAAGGGCCAGTACGGCGCCGGCGAGATCACGATCTGGGATCGCGGCACGTACGAGTGCCTGAAGTGGGAGCCGCGCAAGGTCGAGGTGGCGCTGCACGGCGAGCGCGTGGACGCGCGCTACGCGCTGTTCCCGATCGACGGCGGCGAGCAGCCGAAGAACTGGCTGATCCACCGCATGGACCCGCCGGCGGACGGCGAGCGTGAGGCGATGCCGGCACGGATCGCGCCGATGCTCGCCCGCTCGGGCGAGCTGCCCGACGAGGACGGCGGCTGGGCGTATGAGGTCAAGTGGGACGGCGTGCGCGCGATCGCGTACTCGCGGCCGGGTGAGCTGCGCGTGGAGAGCCGCAACCTCAAAGCCATCACAGACGCCTACCCCGAGCTGTTCGCGCTGAACGCCGCGCTCGGCTCGCACACGGCGGTGCTCGACGGCGAGATCGTCGCCCTCGACGACGCCGGGCGACCCAGCTTCGAGATGCTCGCGCAGCGCATGCACATCGCCTCGCGCGCGCAGGCGCGCAAGCTCGCGCGCAGCACGCCCGTGACGTATGCGATCTTCGACCTGCTGTGGCTCGACGGCCACTCGCTGATGCGCGCGCCCTACAGCGAGCGCCGCGCGCGGCTGGCCGAGCTCGCGCTGAACGGCGCCAGCTGGCAGACGCCCGAGCACGTCCTCGGCGAGGGCGGGTCGCTGCTCGAGGCGAGCGCCGAGCAGGGTCTCGAGGGAATCGTCGCCAAGCGCCTTGACTCCGTCTACCGTCCCGGGCTGCGCAGCGCAGACTGGGTGAAGATCAAGCACGTCGCTCGCCAGGAGCTCGTCGTCGGCGGCTGGATGCCGGGCAAGGGCAAGCGCAGCCACAGCGTCGGCGCGCTGCTGCTCGGCGTGCACGACGCCGACGGACCGCTGCGCTACGTGGGCCGCGTCGGCAGCGGCTTCAGCGACGAGGAGCTACAGCGGCTGTCCGGCCTGCTCGCGCCGCTCGCGCGGGCCACCTCGCCGTTCGACACCGGAGAGAGGCCGCCGCGGGGAGCGCGCTTCTGCGAGCCCCAGCTCGTCGTCGAGGTCGAGTTCGCGAGCTGGACCGACAAGGGCAGCCTGCGCGCGCCCACCTACAAGGGCCTGCGTACGGACAAGCCGGCCGAGCAGGTCGTGCGTGAGGACCACACATCGGAGGAGCAGGCGAAGACGCCGGTCGACGCCGCGCCGGCGCGGAGGGCGCGGGCGGGCGCCGCGTCGGCGCAGACGACCGTCGAGGGGCGCGAGCTGAAGCTGTCGAACCTCGACAAGGTGCTGTATCCGAAGGCGCGGTTCACGAAGGGCGACGTGATCGCGTACTACACGACGATCGCGCCGGTGATGCTCGGCCACCTCGCCGGGCGCCCGCTGACGGTCACGCGCTGGCCCGACGGCGTGCAGGGGAAGTCGTTCTTCCAGAAGCAGGCGCCCGCGCATCGCCCGCAGTGGGTGCGCACGGCGACCGTCGCGAGCGAGCGTAAGCCGATCGACTACACGCTCGCCGACGATCTGCCGACGCTCGTGTGGCTCGCGAACCTCGCGGCGATCGAGCTGCACGTGCCGCTCTCACGCGCGCAGGCGATCGAGCGCCCGACCGCGCTGGTGTTCGACCTCGACCCGGGCGCGCCGGCGAGCATCGTCGAGTGCTGCCACGTCGGCCTGCAGCTGCACGGGATGTTCGAGCACCTCGGCCTGCACAGCTTCGCCAAGACCTCCGGCTCCAAGGGCCTGCAGGTGTACGTGCCGCTGAACTCCGCCGACGCCACCTACGAGCGCACGAAGCCGTTCGCCAAGGCGGTCGCCGAGCTGCTCGAGGGCGCCGAACCGGACATCGTCGTCTCGCGCATGACCAAGGCGCGCCGCACGGGCAAGGTGCTGATCGACTGGAGCCAGAACGACGCCAAGAAGACGACCGTGTGCGTGTACTCGCTGCGCGCGCGCGAGCGCCCGACGGTCTCCACGCCCGTCGAGTGGGACGAGGTGCGCGCGGCGCGAGACTCCGGCGATCCCGCCGGCCTCGCCTTCGAGGCGCCCGACGTGCTCGCGCGCGTAGCCGAGCGCGGCGACCTGTTCGCGCCCGTGCTCTCGCTCGTGCAGGAGCTGCCCGCCGGCCGCCTCGCGTAAATCCCACGTTTGTGTGATGTGGCAGCGAGCCTCGCGCCTCTAGCCTGAGTCACTGGTCATCGGGGGGTCGGGCGGTCAAGCCCCCCTTGCCGCTTCGACACTTTCCCCGGTGACCATCTACTTGTCGTTCGGAGCGCGCCGCCGAGCGCCGCTCGAAGCCCCACCCCAGCGCCCCGACCAAGCGCTATTCGAACTCGGGCGCGCTCCACCCGGGCATCACGTCCGGCAGGCCGTCGCTGACGCGATCGGGGAAATGCGCGGGGCGCTTCTCCAGGAACGCGGTGATGCCCTCGACCGCGTCCGCCGACTGGCCGCGGGCGGCCATGCCGCGCGAGTCGGCGCGGTGGGCGAGCATCGGGTGCTCGGCGCCGAGCATCCGCCACATCAGCTGCCGCGCGAGCGCGACCGATACCGGCGCGGTGTTCTCGGCGAGCTCGCTCGCCAGCTCGCGGGCGGCGTCGAGCAGCTGCGCCTGCGGGTGCACGCTGCGCACCAGACCGCCCTCGAGCGCCTCCTGCGCCGAGAACACACGGCCGGTCGCGACCCACTCCATCGCGCGGCTGATGCCAACCACGCGCGGCAGGAACCAGCTCGAGCACGCCTCCGGGATGATCCCGCGGCGCGCGAACACGAAGCCGATGCGCGCGTCCTCGGCCGCCAGGCGGATATCCATCGGCAGCGTCATCGTCGCGCCCACGCCCACCGCCGGGCCGTTGATCGCCGCGATCACCGGCTTCGTCGATTCGAAGACCCTCAGCGTGAACTCGCCGCCGTTGTCGCGCATCGCGCCCGCCACCGCCTCGCGCTTGCGCGCGTCGAACGTGTCGCCGCCGCTCGCCAGGTCCGCGCCCGCGCAGAAGCCGCGACCGGCGCCCGTCACGATGATCGCGCGCACCTCGTCATCCGCGTCCGCCAGGTCGAACGCCGCCCGCAGCTCCATCCCCATCCGCGCCGTCCACGCGTTCAGCCGCTCCGGCCGGTTGAGCGTGATCGTCAGCACGCGGTCAGCCACCTCGATCGCGATCTGCTCAAAGTCCATACCACTCACCACAGGCATCCTTCCTCGATGGCGATCCGCTCACAGTCCATACCACTCACCACAGGCATCCTTCCTCGATGGCGATCCGCGCGAAGTCCACACGCTCACCGCTGGCATCCTTTCATTTATTGCCCTTAACCGATCTACGGTGCTCGCCATGGAGGCTCACGAGCCGATCGCCAACGCCACCGCCAGCAGCGCCAGCAGGTGAAACGTCTGATCGACCGCGATCGACACCGACAGGTTGCCCGTCGGATCGAGATGCTTGACGCGTTTCATGTACGCGTGCAGCAGCCTGCCGTCGTCCTGGATCAGGTGCGGAATCGCGATCGCCGGCACCACCCACACCAGTTCCACGCTCAGATCGCTCGCCACCAGCGCCGGCACGAACGCGAACGTGTACGTGCCGACGTGCGTGAACAGCGCCCGCCGCGCGTCGCCCGCGCCGCGCGCCAGACCGCCGCGCTTGTGCAACGCCTGCCAGTCGGTCTGCAGCAGGTAGTCGCCGACCAGGTGCGACACCACGAACGTGGTGAAGATTTCAACCCAGGTCATCGACCGCAGCCTATATCCGGCCGGTGTCGTCCCGGCGGCGCCGGGCCGACGCGGACTCTCGCCCGCGCCCCGCACTAGTAGCCTTGGCGCCGTGAGCGCGATGCCGCACGGACATCCGGGGAGTCCGTTCCCGCCGATCGCCGACTACGGCTTCCTGTCGGACTGCGAGACGTGCGCGCTGATCGCGCCCAGCGGCAACGTCGAGTGGATGTGCCTGCCGCGCTTTGACTCGCCGAGCGTGTTCGGCGCAATGCTCGATCGCGACGCCGGCGGCTTCCGGCTCGGTCCCGCCGGCGTCACCGTTCCCGGCGGCGTGCGCTACCTGCCCGGCACGATGGTGCTCGAGACCAGCTGGGAGACGCCCACCGGCTGGGTCGTCGTCAACGACGTGCTGTGCATCGGGCCATGGCACCACAAGGAGGAGCGCTCGCACACGCACCGGCGCTCGCCCACCAACTACGACGCCGACCACGTGCTGCTGCGCACCGTGCGCTGCGTGCAGGGGTGGGCCGAGATCCACCTCGACTGCGAACCCGTCTTCGACTACGGCGGCCTCGCCGCCGAATGGTCCTACACCGGCCCCGGCTACAACGAGGCCACCGCCGGCTCCGAGGGCATGGACCTGCAGCTCAAGCTCGTCACCGACATGAACCTCGGCTTCGAGGGCCCGCGCGCCCGCGCACGCACGATCCTGCGCGAAGGCGACGTCGCGTTCGCCGCGCTCGGCTGGTCCGAGCACCCGCTGCCCGTCACCTACGACGAGGCCGACGTACGGCTCGTGCGCACCGCCCACTACTGGCAGGAGTGGCTCAAGCAGGGCAGCTTCCCCGACCACCCCTGGCGCACGCACCTGCAGCGCAGCGCGCTCACGCTCAAGGGGCTCAGCTACGCGCCCACCGGGGCGATGGTCGCCGCCGCCACCACCTCGCTGCCCGAGACGCCCGGCGGCGAACGCAACTGGGACTACCGCTACACGTGGATCCGCGACTCCACGTTCATGCTGTGGGCGCTGTACACGCTCGGCTTCGACTGGGAGGCCAACGACTTCTTCTACTTCGTCGCCGACCTCGCCGAAGCGGCCGAAGCCGAGGACGGCGAGCTGCAGATCATGTACGGGATCGGCGGCGAGAGCCGCCTCGACGAGCAGGAGCTCGACCACCTCTCCGGCTACGGCGGCGCGCGCCCCGTGCGCATCGGCAACGGCGCCTACCGCCAGCGCCAGCACGACGTGTGGGGCGCCGTGCTCGACTCGATCTACCTGCACACGCGCTCGCGCGACCAGCTGCCCGACCGCCTGTGGCCGATCATCAAGCGCCAGGTCGCCGGCGCGCAGAAGCACTGGCGCGAGCCCGACCGCGGCATCTGGGAGGTCCGCGGCGAGCCCCAGCACTTCACCTCCTCGAAGCTCATGTGCTGGGTTGCCGCCGACCGCGGCGCACGCCTGGCGCTGCTGCGCGACGACCGCGACTGCGCCGAGCGCTGGCGCACCGTCGCCGAGGAGATCCACGCCGACATCTGCGAGCACGGCGTTGACGATCGCGGCGTCTTCACGCAGGCCTACGGCGCGAGTGCGCTCGACGCCTCGCTGCTGCTGATGCCGCTCGTGCGCTTCCTGCCCACCGATGACCCGCGCATCGTCGCCACCGTGCTCGCGATCGCCGACGAGCTCACCGAGGACGGGCTCGTGCTGCGCTACCGCACCGGCGAGACCGACGACGGGCTCGCCGGCGAGGAGGGCTCGTTCACGATCTGCTCGTTCTGGCTCGTCTCCGCGCTGTGTGAAATCGGCGAGCTGGGACGCGCTCGCGCGCTCTGCGAGAAGCTCATCTCGCACGCCAGCTCGCTCGCGCTGTACGCCGAGGAGATCGAACCGCGCACCGGCCGCCACCTCGGCAACTTCCCGCAGGCGTTCACCCACCTCGCGCTGATCAACGCCGTCACGCACGTCATCCGCGCCGAGCACAGCGAGCAGGCCCAGGATCCGGCGGCCACCACCTTCTTCCGATGAGCCCCGCCACGCGCTACATGCGCCTCGAGGTGATCAGCGGCAACGACCTCGGCAACACGATCGCCGTCGAGGACGAGCTCGTCATCGGGCGCCACGCCGACGGCCCAGGCAGGCTCGCCGGCGACGAGGAGATCTCCCGCCAGCACGCCCGCATCTCCCGCGAGGCCACCGGCGACTACGCGATCGAGGACCTCGGCTCCTCCAACGGCACGTTCGTCAACGGCCTGCGCATCAACAGCCCGCGCCTGCTGTCGCTCGGCGACTCGATCGAGACCGGCGCCACCACGCTCGTCGTCAGGGAGATCGCCGTGCCGCCCGACGCCGCTCGATCCTCGGTGAGCGCGCCCGCGCAGGCCGGAGCCTCGCCGCAGGCCGTCGCGCCACCCCAGGGCGTCGCGCCGCCGTCGGGCGGCACCCCGCCGCTCGCGCTCAGCCTGGAGGTCGATCTGGACGCGCGCGAGGCGCGCGTCGCGCTCGCCGATGGCGGCGAGGCCGTGCGCTTCGTGTTCGCCGACGGCGCCTGGCGGGCCGTCAGCTCATAGCGGCTTGCCGAGGCCGCCGACGCCGGCCGCGGACCAGCCGAAGCGGGTCATCTCGGTTGCGGGCGCCAGCGCGCCGGCGCGCTCGCCGCGGCGCACGAACACGATCGGCGCGGGGGCCGAGCGCGCGATCGCGCGCCGCGTCTCGCCCAGGCCCTCCTTGCGCCAGCGCTCGGACAGGCCGACGAGCAGCAGGCCCGCGCCGGCGACCGCCTCGAGGATGCCGTCGCGTCCGGGCTCGGCGAGCACCGGCTCCGCGGCGACGCCCGCGAACTGCTGCACCACCAGCGACGCGTTCGCCAGCAGGCCGCTCGCGTCGCGGCCATCGTCGCTCGTGCCGGCGGAGCCGACCAGCCGCAGCGGCGCGTCGCTGGCCGCGGCGATCCACGCGGCGAGCTCGAGCGCCGCCCAGTCGTGATCGGCGCCCCCGAACGGCACCACCACGGGGCTCTCCGGGCCGGGGCTGATCGCCACGCCCTCGCGCGCCACCAGCACCGCCACGTCACACGGCGCATCGCTCAGCACCGTGCCGACCTCCTCGCGCGGCACGCCGTCGCCGAGCAGCGGCCGGCGGCCGTCCAGCAGCACGAGGTCGACCGCCTCGCTGCGGCACAGCCGCGTGATGTCGCGGCCGGGATCGGCCGACGTCAGCGCGACCGCGCGCGCGTCGATGCCCTCGCCCAGCAGCTCGCGGCGCGTCTCCTGAAGTTCCTCGGAGGCGGCGCTCACCTGCCGCGCCTCGGTCTGCAGGCCGCCCCGCACGCCCGCGCCGCGCGGCGGGCGGATCAGGCGCGCGAGGATCAGCTCGCGGCGCGGCTCCGAACGCGCCAGCGGCTCCGCCAGCGCCAGCAGCTGCTCGAGCGCGGCTTCGCCCTGGGGCGTGACCAGGATCGAGTGCTCGGGCGCCGCGCCCGGCCGCGCCACGGCCGGGCCAGCGACCGCCGCCAGCTCCTGCTCGGGCTCCTCGCCGAAGGCGTTGTGCGGATCGAGCAGGCGTACCAGCGGACCGGCCATGAACGTCGTCACCAGCGCCATGATCACGAGCGCCGTGAACAGCGCCGTGGAGATCGCCCCGATGCTGAGTGCCAGGTTGAGCACGATCAGCTCGGTCAGCCCGCGCGTGTTCATCAGCGCCCCCAGCACCGCCGACTGGCGCCACGGCAGGCGGATCACGCGCGCGGCGATCAGCGTGCCGCCGTACTTGCCGACGATCGCGATCGCGCTCAGCGCGATCGTGATCAGGACCAGCTGCCCGCGGCCGAGCAGCGCGACGTTCGTGCGCAGGCCCGTGTACGCGAAGAACAGCGGCAGCAACAGCGTCACCACGAAGTCCTCCACACGACGCGTCACGTCCTCGCTGAGCCCCGCGTGGCGGGGCATCACGATCCCCATCACGAACGCGCCGAAGATCACCGCGATGCCAATCGTCTCGGTGGCGACCGCCGACAGCAGCACGCCCGCGAAGATCGCCGTGATCCACGTGCCCGGCACCCGGCCCGCCTCGTCGTAGGCGACCGCCGCGCGCGCCAGGACCGGGCGCACGAGGAAGGCCATGCCCAGGCAGAACACCGCCGCCCAGCCGATCGTTTCGAGCACCACCAGGCCGCTGCCCGCTCCCGCGACCGCGGTGGCGAGCGCGATCAGGAACCACGCTGAGATGTCGTCGACGGCCGCCGCCGACAGCGCCAGCGCACCCAGCGGCTGCTTGAGCATGCGCCGCTCGGAGATGATCCTCGCCAGCACCGGGAACGCGGTCACCGACATCGACACCCCCACGAACAGCGCGAACGCCGCGAAGCGCGTGTCGGGCGCCAGCAGCGGGTACAGCGGCAGCGCGATCAGCACGCCCAGCATCAGCGGCACCAGCAGCGCCGTGTTCGAGACCGCGAGCGTCATCCGCGCGCGCCCGCGCAGCTGCCCGAGGTCGACCTCGAGGCCGATCAAGAACATGAAGAAGATCAGCCCCAGGTTGGCCGCCACGCCGATGTACGGGACGATGTCCGACGCGAACACGCTCGCCTGCAGGCTCGGGTCGATCGCGCCGAACGCGGTCGGGCCGAGCAGGATCCCCGCGAGCACCTCGCCCATCACACGCGGCTGGCCGATCCGCGGCATCAGGCTCCCGCACAGGCGCGCGAACAGCATCACGACCGCGACCGCGATGAAGAACGCGACGACGGTGCTTTCGAACGTGCGCTGCTTGGTCGCCGAGATCCGTTCGTCCAGCGGCGAGGCCGTCGCGCCGGGGGCGGGCGCCTGCGCCCCCGGCGGCGCGAAGATCAGTTCCAGCGTGCGACCGCTCGCCGTGCCCGACACCGCGCGCCGCCCGCCGAACTGGCAGGAGACCGCGCCGGCCAAACCACCGGCGCGGTAGACGAGGCTGCCGCGCGGCTTTTTCGAGGCCACGACCTTGACGTCCGAGCCAGCCTGCACGAGCTTGATGCTGCCGCCAAGGCACGCCGAGCTCGGTGCGAGCTTGTATTCGCCGCCCACCGACCCCGGGACGAGCGGTTTCGGCGCGCCCGGTTCGGGTGGATCGCGCTTTTGCTGCGCGCTCACCGGCAGCCCGCCGAGCGAGCCCGCGAGCACGTCGTTGGCGACGTGCGCTTCGATCCGGGCGGTATGCCCTTTCACACAGTGCACGCTGCCGGTCAGACGCCCGTTCACGAACGTCAGCGCGCCGCTGAGCGTGGACTTCGCGTTGGCGATCGTGACGAAGCGGCCCGACTGCACGAGTTCGATCTTCGGCCCGAGGCAGGCCGCCGCGCTCGGGGCGCCCGACACGTCGTAGCCGCCCGCGATCTGGGCCTGGGCGTGCTTGCTCGCGCCGGCGGCGAACACGAACGCGAACACGCCCGCCGTGACCAGCGCCAGGAGCGTGTAGTGGATCGCCAGGCGACGCGCCCCAACGGAGCCCGACGTCTCGCTATCCACTTCGCCGCCCCCCTTGTTCATTTTGAGCTCGTCGCTTTGCGCTCGGTGTAAGGCGGCGGCGAGTCTACCAGCGCGATTTGCCCCGTTCGCAAGCAGTCGTGCCGCGTGCGCTCTGGACGCTGACGTCTGACATATGATGGAGCCTCCCCAGCGAGAGGCGAGGTGGTTCGAATGCGAGTAACACACACACGCTTCCGACGGCCGGTCGCGGTCGTGGCCTTGGCGACAGCCCTGGCGACCGCGGGCACCGCGACGTTGAGCGCGAGCGCCGCGTCACCCGAACCGCCGATCAACGACAACTACCTGAGCTCGCTGAACCTCAACGAACCCGGCAAGCCGCTCAACCGCGAAGACACGCTGAGCGACAAACGCAACACCGCGGGGGCGACGGTGCAGTCGGACATCCTCGGCACGAACCCGGGCCCCGCCGAGCTGACGGGCTGCAAGGGCGTCGGCGAGGGCAAGACGGTCTGGTACGACTTCTACCCCGACGCCAACGGGCTGATGCGGGTGCGCACCTCGGCGATCTTCCCGACGGTGATGGCGATCATGCCGTTCAACACGAAAACGCTGCTGCCCGAAAACAACGAACGCGTGTGCGCCATCAACGAACCGACGATGGCCGGCGAACTGTTCGACAACGTGCAGGCGGGCAAGGCCTACACCGTGCAGGTCGGCGGCGTCGGCGAAGCCGGCGGCGAACTCCAGGTCCTGTTCGACTACCTCGTCGCGCCAAAGCACATCGAAGCCGAAGCGACGCTCACCGCGCAGCCGCTCGCCAACGGCGTGCGCGTGGTCGGCCTGTCGGTCAGCGCTCACCCGAAGGCGCACGTGGAAGTGCGCTGCACGCATGGCTGCGGTCGGCAGACGGCGACCGCCAAGTCCGTCAGCTTCCTGCGCCTGCGCGGCGCGGTGCTGCCGCGCGGCTCGGCGCTGAAGATCTACGTGACCGCCAAGAACGATGTCGGGGCTTACATCGAATACAAGATCGGCCGCGGCAGCTTCAAGAAGGTCCAGCGCTGCCTGGCCCCGGGCACGAAGAAGCTCGAGTCCTGCGAATGACCGCGAGCTCGCGCGGGCGCATCGGGATCGCGGCGCTGATCGCGGTGCTGGCGTTCGGCGCGGCCTTCGCGGTGCACAGGGCCACGGCCTCCTCCTCGCACGCGCCGCCCGCGCCAACGCCGCTGGCGATCCCCGCCACGCCCGTGCGCGTCTCCGGCGCGACGCTGCCCATCGCGACGTTGCCGGCGCTGCGCCGTCCACCGCGTCCGGCCGTGTCGACCCCCGCAAGCACTCCCACCCCGAGCTCCACGCCCACGCCAGCCGCGCCGTCCGCGCCGAGCGCCCCATCGGGTGGCAGCGGGCCGGTGCTCGTGGGCTAGTCGAGGAGGTCGTGACCCCAACTCGACCAGTCGGCGCGCGGTGATCTGATGGACACGTTGCACAGCTCCATGGTCGATGCCGGCTATCGCCTCGACGGCATGCTCGGGGAAGGCGGCATGGGCGCCGTCTACCGCGCCACGCAGCTGTCGCTCGAGCGGGTCGTCGCGTTGAAGGTGCTGACGGTCGAGCTCAGCTCCGACCCCGCCTTCCGCGAGCGCTTCCGTCGCGAGGGCCTGCTGCAGGCGGCGCTCGATCATCCCCACATCGTCACGGTGTACGAGGCCGGCGAGGCCGATCAGCGCCTGTTCCTGGCGATGCGCATGGTCGAGGGCCCGACGCTCAAGGAGCTGATCCAGCGCCGCGAGCTCGACGACCGCCGCGCGCTGCGACTGCTGACGCAGGTGGCTGAGGCGCTCGACGCGGCGCACGCGCGCGGGCTCATCCACCGCGACGTCAAGCCCCACAACGTGCTCGTCGGCACCGGCGATCACGCATATCTCGCCGACTTCGGGCTAACGAAGGGCAACGACGACGCCGCGATGACCGAGACCGGCCAGTTCGTCGGCACGATCGACTACATCTCCCCCGAGCAGGCCCGTGGCGAACTCGCCACCGCGCGCAGCGACGTGTACGCGCTGACGGCCGTGCTGTGCGAGTGCCTCACCGGCCAGGTCCCGTACGTGCGGGCCACCGAAGACAGGGTCCTGATGGCGCACCTCACCGATCCGGCGCCGCGCCTGTCGGAGATCCGCCCGGACCTCCCGGCGGCGATGGACGAGGTGATCGCCGAGGGCATGGCCAAGGATCCGGCCGCGCGCCCAGCGTCCGCCGGCGAGCTGATGCTGAAGGCGCGGCGCGCGCTCGGCGCTGCCCCGGCCGCCGGGCCGAGCTCGACCCAAGCGACCCGTCCCGGTGTCAGCGCCGGCTCGCCCACGCGCGCGGCGGGGACCGCCGTCCAGGACGACCAGGGCGCCACCCGCGCGGGCGGGGCCGCGGTGGCGGCGCCGGTGATGACGCCCGCCCTCGCGGGCGCGCCGACCAGGGCCTCCGCCAGCGTCGACGCCGGCGGCCGCGACGGCCGCGCGACCACGGGCGCCGGGCGCGGAGGGTTCGCGCTGGCGGCAATCGTCGCCGCCGTCGTGGCGGCTGCCGTTGGCTTCCTGCTCGGCGGCGGCTCCAGCGGCTCCGGGGAAGCCTTCAGCAACACGGCGTCGGCTGGCGATCTCGAACTCTCCTTCCCCGCCAGCTGGCAGCACCTGGCAAGCGCCCCGGCGATTCCCGGGCTCGCGTTCTCACAGCCGCTCGCGCTCGCGCCCGCGGCCGCCGGCGGCTCGGGATCGGCCGCCTCCGGCGAGCGCCTGGTGGCGGGCGAGGTCAGCGCCTCGGGCCCGTCGCTGCTGCCCGCCGCGTTCACGAGCGCGCTCGGCGGCGCGCCGCCGCATGCGGAAGCCGTGCGACTCGGCGCGCTACAGGCCTACCGCTACAGCGGCCTGTCGGTGCAGGGTCTCGCCGGGCCGCTGACGCTGTACGCGGTGCCGACCGCGGGCGGCGTCGCGACCGTCGCCTGCGTGGCCGCGGGCGACGCCGCGAAGAGCACGCAGTGCTCGCAGATCGCCGCCACGCTGAAGCTGAACGGCACGACCGCGTTCGGGCTGGCGCCCAGCCCGCGGTACGCCGCCGCGCTGGCGAGCGTCCTCGCCAAGCTGAACGGCGCCGCCAGCGCCGGCGCCGCCAGCCTGCGCGCCGCTACCAGCGCCTCCGCGCAGGCCGCCGCCGCCAGCCGGCTCGCCACCGCCTACAGCTCCGCGTCGGGCGCGATCGGACGCCTGGAGGCAAGTCCCGCCGTGCAGGGCCTGGGCGCGAGCCTCGCCGGCTCGCTCGCGGCGCTCGCACACGGGTACAGCGCGTTGGCGGCCGCCGCACGGGCCGGCGAAGAAGGCGCGTACGGCGCGGCAACACGCGCGATCGCCGCGGGCCGCGGCCGTGCGAGCAGCGCGCTCGCGGCACTGCGCCAGGCCGGTTACGAAGTCTCGGGCTGAGGCACCGCCGCGTCGCCGGGCGGCGCGGGGCTCGGAGGCTGCGCGGCATCCGCGGGCGGCGCGCCGTCAGGGGATTCGGTCGGCTCCTCGGCGAGCGCCCAGATCGAGGTGTGGGTGCGCCGGCCGCGCAGCTCGACCTCTTCGACGAACACGAGGTCCTCAGGCGCCACGGTGAGCGCGTCCTTCGTTCCGCCGGAGAGCATCAGCTGGTGCGGCGTGCCCTTCGTGAGCTGCTCGATGCGCGCCGCCGAGTTGGTGGTGTCGCCGACGGCCGTGTACTCGACACGACGTTCGGAGCCGACGTTGCCCGACATCACGCTGCCGCTGTTCAGGCCGATGCCCATGCGGAAGCCCGATCCGAGCCCCTGCTCGCGCAGCCAGGCGTTGAAGCGCGGCAGGCGCACGGCGAGCATCTCGCGCGCGGTGGAGAGCGCGCGGTCGGCGTGGTCGGGCTGGACGATCGGCGCACCGAACACGGCCATGATCCCGTCCCCCATGTACGCGACGAGCGTGCCGCCGTGGTCGAGGATCGCGTCGCTCATCTCGCTGAGGTAGTGGTTGAGCACGTCGATCACGTGGTCGGGCGTCAGCGTTTCGGCGAACGTGGTGAAGCCGCGCAGGTCGGTGAACATGACCGTGCCGTCGCGCTGCACGCCGCCCAGGCGCAGCCCGGCGTCGGCGCTGGCCAGCACCTCGTCGACGACGTTCTCGGGCACGAAGCGCGAGAACAGGTCGCGCACGCGCTCGCGCTCGAACGCGACGGTCACCAGCTGCACGGACAGCGCACCGGCCGCGCTGAGGATCAGCGCCCCGGCCGGATACACGAACGACACGACGCTGCCGTCGTCGAACGCGATCTGCACGGCGAGCGTGAACGCGCCGGCGAGCGCGACGGCGAGCGCGATCGTGGCGATCGGGCCAAAGCGCATGCTCGCCAGCGGCGCGGCGAGGCCGAGCAGCGCGATCAGCACGAGGTCGAGCCACGCGGGCGTCGAGCGCAGCGGCAGGCCCCGAAGCACGGTCTCGATCGCGCTGGCCTGGACTTCGGCTCCGGGCATCTGGCGCGCGGTGGAGGTCGGGTGGATGTCCTGCAGCGTCGGCGCGGACGGGCCGACGACAACGATCTTGTCGTGGAAGAAGCCCGGCGGCTCACGGCCTTCGTACACCCTCGAGAAGTGCACGCGGGGGAAGGTATTTTCGGGCCCGTAGTAGTCGATCCAGGCGGGGGCGCCTGAGAACTCGCTCGGGCTCACGCGACGTCCGTCGGCGACTTCGGCGCTCGCCACCGCGAGCGTCTGCAGCCCGCCGACCGAATAGCTGACCCGGCGCAGGAAGCCGCCCGGGTCGGTCGGCAGCAGCCCGTTGGCGGGCCGCGAGCCGAATTCGTGCAGCAGCGCGTTTCCTTCGTTGCTGCCGAGGAACCGCATCTTGCCGTTTCCTTCGGTTTCGGTGGTGGTCATCACGGTGCGCCCGTCGGCCTTCTTCAGGGCTTCCAGCAGCGCTTCCTCATCGGCTTCGGACGCCGGGCAGTGGCCGGGGGGCGGCTGGAAGCCTTTCGCCTGCAGCGGGCAGGCGCTGGCCTCGCTGAACTGCACGTCGTAGGCGATCACGCTGGGGTGATCGCGCGCGATCGCTTCGATCACCTTGGCGTGGACTTTGCGCGCGAACGGCCACTGGAAGCCGAGTTCGTCAAACGTCGCTTCGTCGATCTCGACGAGCACGATGTTCGACGGCGGTCGCTGGTGGCCGCGGATCGCGAAGCGGGCGTCGACGGTGCTCAGCTCCAGCGAGTGCAGCAGTTCGGTCTCATACGCGAGGATCCCGAGCCCCGTGGCGCCGAGGGCGACGATCGCCAGCAGCGTGAGCCGCAGCCGCCGCGCGCGCACCGGCCCGGACCGCCACGTGCGCTTTTGCTTCACCAGTTCACCTGAGATCGCCTCGCCCAACGGTATCCGAGTGGTCGGGCGCAATTCGTCCGATGGCCTCTTGCGGCGCTTGCGCGGCGCCAGAGCGGCGCGTATCCTAGCCCCAATGACGGAGAACCGCCCAGGTTCGGGGGATCAGTCGCGCTTCGTGTTGCCCGAAGATCTCACGCTGGCGGACCGCTACGTGGTGGGGGCGCCGATCTCGAGCGGTGCGATGGGCGCGGTGTACCGCGCCCGCGACACGAGCACGGGCGCGGCGGTGGCGGTCAAGCACGTGCAGAACACCACCCACGCGGAGCGCTTCGACGTCGAGGCGCGGCTGCTTTCGCTGCTGCGCCATCCGCGCGTGGTGGAGGTGCTCGACCACTTCTCCGACGAGCGCGGCAAGTACCTGGTGATGGAGCTCGTCGAGGGCATCGACCTGCACGGCGTGCTCGCGCGCGACGGCAGTCCCGGCCTGAGCCTCGAGCAGGCGGTGGAGTACGCGCGCCAGGCGTGCGAGGCGCTGGCCTACGTTCACGACCAGCAGATCGTCCACCGGGACGTCAAGCCGCACAACCTGATCCTCGGCGAGAGCGGCGTCGTGCTGGTCGATTTCGGGATCGCACGCCTGCTCGCGGACGAAGAAGAGGAAGAAGGCACGGTGGGCGTCGGCACCCCGAAGTACATGGCGCCCGAGGTATTCGCCGGCGGCGCTGTGTCCCCGCGCAGCGACGTCTTCAGCCTGGCCGCGACGCTGTGGACGCTGATCGTCGGCAAGCCGCCCGTGTACGCAAGCCCCACCAAGCTGCAGGAGCTCGCCCCGGAGGTTCCGCCCGAGATCGCCGAGGCCGTGCAGACGGGCCTGGAAATGATCCCCGAGCGGCGGGTCGCATCGATCGCCGCGTTCGCGCGGGCGCTCGGCGGTCAACGCCAGCAGACGATCGGCGGCTCGCTGACGCTCTCGGTCGAGGGCCCGGCTGCGCACCGCGCCCTGATCGAGGGGATCGTGCGCACCGCCGCCGGCGTGTTCGGGGCGTCCGCCTCCTCGATCGCGCTGCTGGACGCGAACACCGGCGAGCTGGTCTACCAGTCGGCCTGGGGGGCAGGGGCGCGCGAGATCGTCGGCGTGAGACTGCCCCCGGGGCAGGGCCTCGCCGGCAGCGTGATCGAAGACGCGCAGCCGCTGGCGGTCAGCGACTGCCGCACCGCGCCGCGCTTCGCCGCACGCATCGCCGCCGGCACCGGACACGTCCCCTACACGATGGTCGTCGTGCCGCTGATGCGCCACAGCAAACCGATCGGCGTGCTGTCGCTGCTGGATCGACGCGACGGCGGCCACTACGGACCCGAGGACGCCGAGCGCGCCGTGCTGTTCGCCGAGCTCGCCGTGAGCGCGATCGAGGCCAGCGGTCGCGCGATGCCCAGTCTCGGCGCGCGCCAGCCTCAGGCCAGCGCTGTCTGACGACGCTCAGGGGCGCGTCCACCTCTGGCACGGTGGCCGTCAGGGGCGCGCGAGATATGACTGGCCGGTGAACAGCGTGATCGTCTTGCGCCGCACGAAGTCGCGCACCGAGACGACGCCGCGCTGAACCTTCGTAAGCGTCCCGTCGCACTGGTTGGTGACGCTCCACACGGTGCCGCGCACGGTCGCCGCGCTGTACTGACCTTTCGTCGTGAATTTGCCGTGTGCGTTTGCGTTCAATTTGCCGAGCACCTTGCTGCTCAACTTCGCCGCGACCGCCGCGCGCTTGCCGAGCGTCGTGCACAGCTGATGCGCGGTGTGGGCGTTCATGATGTCCAGTTCGGTCAGGCCCTTCTGCTTGCGCTGCTGCAGCAGCTTGAAGATCCCCGCGCCGAACTCGCCCGACTGCAGCTTGTTCTTGGCGGCCGTCGCCGTCGTGATCCGCGCCACCCCCGCCGTCGCTTCGAGGATCGAGCCGACCGGGATCTGGCGCACTTCGGTCAGCGGGATGAACGTCAGGCCCTTGCTGAGGCTCTCGGTGGCGATTTCCAGCGGGTCCGCCCAGTCGCTGGCCAGCGCACCCGGCAGGCCCGCCTGCAGCGAACCCGGCTGTTCCACGAGGCTCGGCGAAGCGCCTGGCGGCAGCGCGATCAGCACCTTGCCCTTGATCGGGTCCACGTTGACGTCCTTGCCCAGCACCGGCGACGCGAGCACCGTGTAGGAGAAGGTGTGTTCGGTCGTGCCGCACACGCTCGTCGCCGAGCGCGTCACCGTGAAGGTTCCCGCCGTGGACGTCGGGATCGACACATTTGACGCCGACGGGTCGCTCGTCAGGCCAAGGCCGGTGGCCGTGATCGTGACCGACGCCGCTTCGCCGAGTTCATAGGTGGTGTGACCCTGGTCGCTTGCGATCGTCAGCGTCGGGCTCGTCGAGACCGTCGCGGTCAGCACGTGGCGAGCGCTCTCCGGGATGCCGTCGTCTTCGCCCCAGTATTCGAGCGTGTGCTGACCGGCCGGCACCGGGATCGTCGCTTCGCCGGCTTCGTTGGCGGGAACCGACTGGACGGCCGCGCCGTCGAGGCTGTAGTTGACGATCTTCGTGCCGGCCGGGCCCGAGACGATCACCGGCACTTTGCCGTTGGCGAAGCAGCCGGAGGCTGTGGCGCTGGATGTGGGGGCGGTGCCGGTGCCGCCGATGCCGCCGGTCGATTTCCGTTCGGTGGTGAATGCTCGATCTTCGCTCGGCACTCCGTTTGCTTCTTCAGAGTTGATCGCCAGAGCCCGGAAGTGGTAGGTGCTGTGGGCATTGAGCCCGGTGAGCGTTTCCGTGAATCGCTTGGGCCCACCGGTGGCGCCGATGCCCACCGGTTTGGTTTTGTGGCCGTAGCTTTCGGTCGGTCCGTATTCGACCTCGTAGGTCGTAGCGGCGCCGTTCGGATTGATCGTGAGTTCGACCGTGGCGGTCGTTTCCGTCACCGACACGACCCCGACTTCCGTCACGATCGGCGGCCCAGGCGGCCCCGATGGCGTGGTGAAGCTCAGCACGTTGCCCGCCGGGACACTGCCGGACGCGTTGTCGGCGACAGCCTTGAAGTAGTAGGTCGTTTCCTGGTTCAGCCCGCCCAGCACCTCGCTCTCGGCCGTATCGCTCGAGACGACGCCAGCCGCCGCCTCCGGGCTTTCTTTGGTCAGGGCGGCTGGCGAGGTTCCCCACAGGAAGTGAAAGCCGCCCGCCTCGCCGTCGAGATCGATCGTCGTCGCGAGCGTCGCTTCGGATGACGTCAGGCCTGTGGCGGCATCGGTGGTCGCACTCGGCTGGCCTGTCAACACGGCCTCGAAGGAGCCGATGTCGCAATGCGCCCCCTGCGGCCGCGCGATGCCGCGCTGGTCGGTCGTGGGACACGCCGCGTCGTTGCCGGCTTCGATTGCGGCGCTGCCCGATAGCAGCGCCTCCGTCAGCGTCGGACCGCCGTTGTTCGCGATCGGGGCGAGATCGGGGTCGACGCCTGATTTGTCGCCGGAGGCGTTGAGACCGCAGACGCCGTCCTGGTCGATGTTGTTGCCAAGGTCGTGGGTGATGGCTTTGGCGGTGGTCGCCCCACCGCCGTTTCCCTTGCCGGCCGCGATGCAGTCGAAGTCCGTATCGTCGGAGAAGCCCGAACCGAGGATCGTGTTCTGGACGGTGGTGTTTGCGCCTTCGTCGGTCTCCAGCGAACCGCGAAGATTGCCCGAGAGCGTGTCATTCCTGAGCGTCAGCGTCGAGCCCTGGTTGTCAATCCCCCCGCCGAATGCGGATGCGAAGCCACTATCCACGATCGTCGTGTTAATGAACGTCGTGCTGCCTCCGCTGTAGAGGAACACGGCCCCGCCGTCGGTGTCCGACGTACCGTCTTCCTCGAACGTCACGCCGTCGGCCGTAATCGTGCCGCCGCGCGAGAACAGTGCGCCGCCGAACGCCGCGCCATCGTGGATGAACGATACGTTCGTCAGTTCGAGAGTCCCGGCGTTACCGATCGCGCCACCGACCGGTTGACCGTCCGCTTCGCCGTCTCCTTCGAAGGCGACTTCGTCGAGTATCACCGTCGCACCATCGTTGAAGAGCGCGCCGCCCCCGTTGGCCCTGAGCGTTTCGCACGGGCTGCAACCGACGAAGTTTTCGTCGTTTCCGTCCGTCCCGCCGGTGAAGCTCACCCCGACGACCTTCAGCGTCCCGGCCGAAACCTTCAGGATACGGTTAAAGCTGTTGGGGGAGCCATCTACGATGCTCGCTTCGGACCCATCGCCTTCGATCGTCAGCGACTTCGTGATGACGATTTGGCTGCCCTGGGTCAGTTCGTAGACCTTCGGGCTGGCCTTGGTTCCCGCCAGCTCGATCGTGTCGCCGCTGCTTGCGTCGGCGATCGCTTCGCGCAGCGAGCATTCGGAGCCGGGACAGGTTGCGCCCACCGGATCGGTAGTCGTAGTGACCTCGATCGTTTCCGCCTGCGCGATACCGGCGAACGTCATCAGGCACGCACAGACCACGGCGAGCGCCAGAGCCAAGCGCCTGCGGTGCATCATGCATTCCCGCTCACGGGCGCGCCAGGTAATGCATTCCCGTGAACAGCGTGATCGTCTTGCGCCGCACGAAGTCGCGTACCGAGACGACGCCGCGCTGAACCTTCGTCAACGTCCCGTCGCACTGGTTGGCGACGTTCCACACGGTGCCGCGCACCGTCGCCGCGCTGTACTGCCCCTTCGTGGTGAATTTCCCGTGCGCGTTCGCGTTCAGCCGCCCCAGCACCTTGCTGCTCAGCTTCGCCGCCACCGCCGCGACCTTGCCAAGCGACGCGCACACCTGACGCGCGGTGTGGACGTTCATGATGTCCAGTTCGGTCAGGCCCTTCTGCTTGCGCGCCTGCAGCAGCTTGAAGATTCCCGCGCCGAAGTTGCCGAACTGCGGCTTGTTGATGCTCGCCGTAGCCGTCTCGATCCGCGCCACTCCGGCCGTCGTTTCGAGCACGGAACCCACCGGGATCTGGCGCGCTTCGGTCAGCGGGACGAAGTGCAGGCCCTTGCTCAGGCTCTCGATCGCCTGAAGCGGCGAGGCCAAGCTTGCCTCGAGCACGTCCGACAGGCTCGCCAGCTGCGATCCCGGCGGGTAAGCCACGAACACTTTCCCGCTCACCACATCCACGTTCACGTTCACGCCCAGCACCGGCGGCGGCAGCGCGCCGAGCGTCGCGCCGCCCGGAGACGAGCTCTGGAAGCCCGAGACCCCCTGCTGACCCAATGGGCCGCCGCCCGGGGACCCGCCGCCTCCACCCGGCGGTGGTTCGGTCGTGAAATGCTCGACCACGCTCGCGACGCCCGTGCTCGCCTGTGCGTTCTTTGCGACCACCCGGAAATAGAACGTGCTGCCAGCTTTCAAGCCGGACAAGGTCACCGTCTCATGCGTCGGCCCGGCGCCGCTGGCGAGCTTCGCCGACGCAGACTTCTGCCCATAGGCTTCGGTGGGGCCATATTCGACTTCATACATCGTTTCCGAGCCCGCGGGGTCCAGCGTGAATTCCACCTTCGCCGACGTTTCCGTGATCGACCCAGCGGTCACTTCGGAGATCACAGGCGGGCCGAGCGTCACGAAGCTCGTATCCGCGCTATGCACCCCACTAGGCGCCTGCGCGTTCCTCGCCACCACACGGAAGTGATAACTGGCCCCTGCTTTCAATCCCGACAGTGTGACCACCTCGTGCGTTGGCCCAGCACTGCCAACGAGCTTTGCCGACGCCGACTTCTGCCCATAGGCTTCGGTCAGCCCGTATTCGACTTCATACGTCGTTTCCGAGCCTGCCGGGGCAAGCGTGAATTCCACCGCGGCAGCGGTTTCTGTGATCGACCCAGCGGTGACTTCGGAGATCACAGGCGGGCCGAGCGTCACGAACACCATGTCGGCGCTGTCCACCCCTGCGGGCGCCTGCGCATTCTTCGCCACAACCCGGAAATGATACGTGTCGTGCGCTTTCAAACCCGACAACGCGACCGCCTCATGCGTGGGACCCGCACCACCAGCCAGTTTCGCCGACGCCGACTTCTGCCCATAGCTTTCGGTCAGCCCATATTCCACTTCATACGTCGTTTCCGAACCCGCAGGCGCAAGCGTGAATTCGACCTTCGCCGTCGCTTCCGTGATCGACCCCACGCCCACCCCAGAGATCACCGGCGGTCCCAACGTCCCAAACGTCATATCCGCGCTATCCACCCCCACAGGCGCCTGCGCGTTCTTCGCCACAACCCGGAAATGGTAGGCGCTGCCGACTTTCAAACCCGACAACGCCACGGCCTCGCGCGTCGGCCCAGCACCGCCGGCCAGTTTCGCCGACGCCGACTTCTGCCCATAGCTTTCCGTCAGCCCATATTCCACTTCGTATGTCGTTTCCGAGCCCGCAGGGTCCAGCTTGAATTCGACCCTCGCCGTAGTTTCTGTGATCGACCCAGCGGTCACTTCGGAGATCACAGGCGGGCCGAGCGTCGCGAAGGTCTTGTCTTCACCATGGACCCCGCCTGGTGCCTGCGCGTTCTTCGCGACCACGCGGAAGTGGTATGTACCGTCCGCTTTCAAACCCGACAGCGCCACCACCTCATGCGTCGGCCCGGCACCGCCGGCCAGTTTCGCGGATGCCGACTTCTGCCCATAGCTTTCGGTCAGGCCATATTCGACTTCATACGTGGTTTCCGAGCCCGCAGGCGCGAGTATGAATTCGACCGTCGCCGACGTTTCCGCGATCGACCCCACACCCACCCCAGAGATCACCGGCGGGCCGAGAGTTGCGAAGGCCATATCGGCGCTAGCGACTCCGCCCGGCGCCTGAGCGTTCTTCGCAACCACACGGAAATGGTAGGTACTACCCGCTTTCAAGCCCGACAGCGCTACGGCCTCGTGCGTCGGCCCAGCGCCACCAGCGAGCTTTGCCGAGGCCGACTTCTGGCCGTAGGCTTCGGTCAGCCCGTATTCGACTTCATATGTCGTTTCCGAGCCCGCTGGGTCCAGCGTGAATTCGACCTTCGCGGATATTTCGGTGATCGATGCCGACTTGACTTCGGAGATCACAGGCGGGCCGAGCGTCGCAAATGCCTTATCCGCGCTACTGACACCCGCGGGCGCCTGTGCGTTCTTCGCGACCACGCGGAAGTGGTATGTACTGTTCGCTTTCAGCCCGGACAGCGCCACCGCCTCATGCGTCGGCCCCGCACCACCAGCCAGCTTCGCCGACGCCGACTTCTGCCCATAGCTTTCGGTAAGCCCATATTCGACTTCATACGTAGTTTCCGAGCCCGCGGGCGCGAGCGTGAATTCGACCTTCGCCGACGTTTCCGTGATCGACCCAGCTCCCACTTCCGTGATCACAGGCGGGCCCAGCGTCCCGAACGTCATATCCGCGCTATCCACCCCAGCAGGCGCCTGCGCGTTCTTCGCCACAACACGGAAATGATAGGTGCTCCCCGCTTTCAGCCCCGACAACGCCACGGCCTCATGGGTCGGCCCGGCACCGCCGGCCAGTTTCGCCGACGCCGACTTCTGCCCATAGCTTTCGGTCAGCCCATATTCCACTTCGTATGTCGTTTCCGAGCCCGCAGGGTCCAGCTTGAATTCGACCTTCGCCGTAGTTTCTGTGATCGACCCAGCGGTCACTTCGGAGATCACAGGCGGGCCGAGCGTCGCGAAGGTCTTGTCTTCACTATGGACCCCGCCTGGTGCCTGCGCGTTCTTCGCCACAACCCGGAAATGATACGTGTCGTGCGCTTTCAAACCCGACAACGCGACCGCCTCATGCGTGGGACCCGCACCACCAGCCAGTTTCGCCGACGCCGACTTCTGCCCATAGCTTTCGGTCAGGCCATATTCCACTTCATACGTCGTTTCCGAACCCGCGGGCGCAAGCGTGAATTCGACCTTCGCCGTCGCTTCCGTGATCGACCCCGCTCCCACCCCTGAGATCACCGGCGGGCCCAGCGTCGCGAACGTCATATCCGCGCTATCCACCCCAGCAGGCGCCTGCGCGTTCTTCGCCACAACCCGGAAATGGTAGGTGCTCCCCGCTTTCAGCCCCGACAACGAGACCACCTCGGGCGTCGGCCCAGCGCCGCCAGCGAGTTTCGCCGACGCCGACTTCTGCCCATAGCTTTCGGTCAGGCCATATTCCACTTCATACGTCGCTTCGGAGCCCGCGGGCGCGAGTATGAATTCGACCTTCGCAGTCGTTTCCGTGATTCCAGCCGTCTTCACTTCCGAGATCACAGGCGGGCCGAGCGTCGCGAAGGTCTTGTCCGCGCTACTGACACCCGCGGGCGCCTGCGCGTTCTTCGCCACAACACGGAAGTGATATGTACTGTCCGCTTTCAAACCCGACAGCGCCACCGCCTCATGCGTGGGACCCGCACCACCAGCCAGTTTCGCGGATGCCGACTTCTGCCCATAGCTTTCGGTCAGGCCATATTCCACTTCATACGTCGTTTCCGAGCCCGCAGGCGCGAGCGTGAATTCGACCTTCGCAGTCGTTTCCGTGATTCCAGCCGCCTTCACTTCCGAGATCACAGGCGGGCCGAGCGTCGCGAAGGTCTTGTCCGCGCTACTGACACCCGCGGGCGCCTGCGCGTTCTTCGCCACAACACGGAAGTGGTAGGTGCTGCCAGCTTTCAAGCCCGTCAGGCTCACCGCCTCGCGCGTCGGCGCGGATTCCGCAGCCAGTTTTGCCGATCCTGACTTCTGTCCATAGCTTTCGGTTGGACCGTATTCGACTTCGTACGTTGTTTCCAAGCCTTCGGGTGCAAGCGTGAATTCGACCTTCGCCGTAGTTTCCGTGACCGTGCCGGCTTTGACTTCCGAGATGACTGGCGGGCCGGTGATCTTGGCGGTGCTCGACGCCACCGCTTCCGAGCCCCCCACGTCTTTGATTGTGACCGTGATCTTGTAATTGCCGACGGCGGCGTAGGTATGGGAGCCGCTCACGAGAAAGCCTCCGCCTTCGGCGGCCTTGATCGTCCCGGTGCTCGTTGATTCGTCGCCCCAGTCGATGCTCGCCGTGTAGTCAGAGACTTTGCCGTCTGGGTTGGCGTCGGTGAACTTCGCGACTGTGCCGGTCAGCTTCACGCCCGCCGTCCCGCTCAAGGCTTCACCGGAGGCGCTCAGCGGCGCGTCAGCGACTTCAGCCCGAAACGGGACCTTGTGCGTGCCGCAGTCGTCTTCGTAGTTGACCGAGCCGTTGTACGTACCGGCCTCTTCGTAGGTGTGTGCGCCGGTGATGATGAACGATTCGATGACGGTAGCTTCGGATGTCTGCCCGTCACCCCATTCGATCGTCGGTACGCCGGAGATGCTGCAGCCTGCCGTCGCGAGTTCGCCGGAGAATTGGGTGCCCTCGACGGCTTCGATCGTGAACGGGACCAGTTCGAAGGCCCCGATGGCGCAGCCGGCGCCCTGAGGACGGGGGACTCCGCGCTGGTCGGTGCCGTCGCAGTACGGGCTGCCCTTCGGGACTGCGTCAACCGCCGGGCTCGTCGGTTCGAGCCCCAGCGTGTTCGTCTCGCCGCCGTTGTTCTGCAGTTCCCCTGAGCTGAAGTCTGGGAAGGTCTGCTGGAGGTCTCCTTCCGATGTGAAGCCGCATTCGGTCCCGTTGTCGAGGTTGTAGCCGTCTGAGTGGATCGTCGCCGGCCTCGTCACAGAGCAGTTGGTCGGGATGTACTCCTCCTCGATCTCGGCGTTGTACGCGAGGATCGAGCCGGCGACGTCGGCTGTGCCGGCGTAGATCAGGAGCCCCGCGCCCGGCCCACGCGCCGCACCACCGGTCTCTTCTTTTGTGGTGTTATCGGCGATCGTCGAGTCGATGATCGTCACCTCGTTTTCGTCGGCGACGCCGTCGTCGCTCCAGCTGAAGATGCCCGCGCCCAGGCGCGCGTCGTTTTCCGCGACCGTCGAATCATCGACCGTCAGCACGCCCCTCTTACCGGGTGAGCACACCTCTTCCTCTTCCTCTTCTTCGATGCAGACGGCTGAGCCGTGGTTCTGGATCCCGCCCGAGTCTCCGCCGCCGGTGCTGGCTTGGTTGCCGGAGACGAGCGAGCGCTCCACGACCAGCGTGCCGGTGTCGTTCGAGATCCCGCCCCCCGAGGATGCAGTCCCACCTGTGATCCAGTCTTCGGCGAGGACCAGTTCCCCGGCGTTGTAGACGTCGCCGCCGAAGTAGCCGTTGCTTTCGCCGGCGGTCCCGCCGGAGATCTCGAGCCCGGAGATGAGCACCGACGGCGTTTTGCCTCTGGCCGGGGTCTTGACGCTGAACGCCCGTGCCGGCGCGCCGCCCGCAGTCAACTCGACATGGGTCTTGCGTGCCCCTGCCCCCTCGATCGAGAGCGACTGCGTGATTTCGAGTTCGCCGTTCGCCAGCGTGTAGGTGCCGGCCGGGACGACAATCGTGTCGGTGGGGTTCGGCGTCGCCGCGAGTTTGTTCTCGTAGTCGATCAGTTGCCGCAGCGAGCAGGTGCCGGCAGCGGGGTTCGCGCACGTACCGGGAACGTCCTTGGCGTCTCCCGCCGTATAGGTCGCCGCTTGGGCAGATGCCGCCAGCGACGTGAGGACCGCCAGCGCGACGAGCAGCATCGAGGTGGCCCGAGGCCACCGCATGCGGATCCTTGGCGTCGGTCGAATGGCGTATCGCTCACGATGTCTCAAGATCAGCCCCCCGGCTGAAGATGCTCGCAGAGTTAGGGCGCGCGGGCAAGGTAGTGCTGGCCGGTGAACAGCGTGACCGTCTTGCGCCGCACGAAGTCGCGCACCGAGACGACACCACGCTGAACCTTCGTCAACGTCCCGTCGCACTGGTTGGACACGCTCCACACCGTGCCGCGCACCGTCGCCGCGCTGTACTGCCCCTTGGTCGTGAATTTGCCGTGCGCGTTTGCGTTCAGGCGGCCGAGCACCTTGCTGCTCAGCTTCGCCGCCACCGCCGCCCCCTTGCCAAGCGATGCGCACACCTGGCGCGCGGTGTGCGCATCCATGATGTCCAGTTCGGCCAAGCCCTTTTGCTTGCGCGCCTGCAGCAGCTTGAAGATCCCCGCGCCGAAATCGCCGAACTGCGGTTTCTTGCTGCTCGTCGTCGCGGTCTCGAGCGCGACCACCCCGTGTGTCGTTTCCAGCACCGAGCCCACCGGGATCTGGCGCGCTTCCGTCAGCGGGACGAAGTGAAGCCCCTTGCTCAAACTCTCAAGCGCCGCCGTGGGGGAGGACAGGCCGCGCTCCAACAGGTTCGTGGCGCTCGCCGCCTGGGCCCCCGGCACCGCGATGAGCACCGTGCCGGACACCGGCTCCACGTTCGCGGTCTTGCCCAACGCCGGTTCGGGCAACGAGGCAAACGTCGCGGCCGGCGTGGTGAAGGGCTGGTCTGCGCTGCGCGCGCCGGTCGCGGCCAGCGCATTCGTCGCGACCACGTCGAAGTGGTAGGTGTGGTTCGACTCCAGGTCAGTGATCGTCCGCGTCAGGCTCTGTTCGCCGGCGGTTTCACCGATGTTCACGCGTTCGGTTTCCTCGCCGTAGCTCGTGTTTGGCCCGTAGTCCACGACATAGGTCGTATCTGCGCCGTTGGGGTTGATCGTGAAGCCAAGCGTGGCAGTTGTCGTCGTTACCGACACGACGTGCACGTTGGACACGGTGGGCGGACCCGGGGTCGGCCCTTTGCTGACCGCTTGTTCGTATTCGACGGCGCCGATGTCGCAGCCAGAGCCCTGCGGTCGCGCCACGTCGCGTTGGTCAGCGCCTTTGCAGAACGGGAAGCTGGTGGGAATCGCGTTGACCGCCCGGCTCGTGAGCGCCGGGGCGAGCGTGTTGGTGCTGCCGCCGTTATCGCTCAGCGCGTTCGGACTGAATTCAGGATTGACGCCCTGGAGGTCTCCCGTCGAGGTGAAGCCGCATTCGCTCCCGTTCTCGAGGTTGTATCCGAGCGAGGCGATCGTTCCCGATTCTTCGGTCGAGCAGTTGCCCTCGGTGTTCGCACCGTCCTCGATGCCCGCGTTCTCGGCGACGATCGAACCAGCCACCTCGATGTCGCTACCGCGGGCAAACAGGCCCGCCCCTGCGGCGGCAGCGGGTTCTGTTCTTGCTTCGTTCTTGGCGATCGTGGAACCGATGATCACGATCTTGTTTTCGCCTCCCGGTTCTCCCGAGCCGTAGATGCCGGCCCCAACGCCCGCCTTGTTATCGGCGATCGTCGAGTCTTGGACAGCTACGTGGGCGTTCTCAGCCTCGAAGCTTCGGCTCACGATTCCGCCTCCATCCCCGTCGACGTTGTCCACTTCTCCGCCGAGGTTTTCGGACACGAGCGAGCGTTCGATAGCGAGCGTGCCGGATTCGGGTTCGCCCCCGGGCTCGTTAAAGATCCCGCCTCCGAAGGACGAGATGCCTCCCGTGATCCAGTCTTCGACCAAGACTAGCTTCGCGTCGTTGAAGATATCGCCGCCTTCGCCGTCACTCTCTTCCCCGCCGGAAATCTCAAGGCCCGAGATGAGCACAGTCGGCACGGGACCCTCGGGCAGCACCACACGGAACGCTCGCGCGTGCACGGCAACCACATGGGTGGTCCGCGCGCCCGCGCCTACGATCAACACGGACTCGAAGACCGCGAGTTCGCCTTTGGTCAACGTGTATTCGCCGGCTGGAACGACGATCTCGGAGGGTTCTTCCGAGGGGTGTTCGTTCGTGTATTCGATCAGCTCTCGCAGCGAGCATTTGCCGGAGGCCGGTTCGCATACGCCGCCGAGATCTTCCTGCGTGCCCACCGTGTAGATCGACGCTGCCTGTGCCGAGGTGGCGAGCGCGGCGAGGAGCAACATGCATGCCGCAGCCGCGGCTAGGACCAACATTCTCCTGTGCATCGGCATAAGCCCGCCTTCGACTTCTGGTAGGGGCAGCGCCCCCCGCTTGACCATCCCAGGCGAGCGACGGTAGAGGTTTGCTCGCGTGCTGTCAAATGCGAGACCGCGTTGCCACGTCGCCGGCCGCACCGCGCCCGACCCGCCTAACGGGTCGCTGGCCTAAGGCCTCGCCAGGTAGTGCTGCCCCGTGAACAGCGTGATCGTCTTGCGCCGCACGAAGTCGCGCACCGTGACAACGCCGCGGGTGACCCGGGTGAGGGTGCCATCGCACTGGTTGAGCACGCCCCACACGGTCCCCCGCACGGTCGCAGCGCTGTACTGCCCGCGCGTCGTGAAGTTCCCGTGTGCGCTGGCCCTGAGCCGACCCAGCACCTTGCTGCTCAGCTTGGCCGCGACGGCACGCTTGCCAATCGTCGCGCAGACCTGGCGCGGGCTGTGCGTGTCCATGATGTCCAGTTCCGCGAGGCCCTTGCGCTTGCGGTTTTGCAGCAGCTTGAAGATCCCATCTTCGAAGTCACCCGTCTGCTCTCTGGCCGCCGCGGCGGTCGCCGTGGCGATCTGAGCCGTGCCCGCGGCGGTGTCGAAGACGGTGCCAACGGGGAGCTGGCGGGGTTCGGTCAACGGGATGAAGTGCAGGCCCTTGCTCGCGCCGGCGACGGCGAGCGGGTCGGCCAATGGGCCTGCGAGGCTCGCGTACGCCGTGGCTGGCAGCGCCACGAACACCTTGCCCCGAATGGGCTGCGCGTTGACGTTCTTGCCGAGGACCGGCGGCGGGAGCACCGTGTAGTTGAAGCTCGCTTCGGTCGTACCGCATGCATTCGCGGCCGAGCGTGTCACGACATAGGACCCGGGCTTCGCCGTGGGGATCGGGACGTGTGCCGCCGACGGGTTGACCGTCAACCCCGGGCCACTCGCGACGATCGAGACGGACGCCGCTTCGCCCACTTCGTAGGTCAGATCACCTTGATCGCTCGCGATCGAGACGCTCGGCCCGCCCGACGCGACCGTCACGCTCAACACGTGATGCGTCGCCTCCTGGGCGCCGGTCTGGTCTTCGCCCCAGTATTCCAGCGTGTGCTGACCCGGGGTCAAGGCGATCGTCGCCTGTCCTCCCAGCCCCGTCGCGATCGACTGCTGAGGCCCAGCATCCAGCACGTAGTCGACCGCCTTCGCGCCATTCGCAGCCGAAACCGTGATCGGTACCAGGCCCGAGGAGACACACGCCCCGGCGGTCGCGCTCGACGTCGGCTGACTCGAAGGCGAGATGGTCGTCTCGAAGCTCACCGTGGCGCCCACCACCGGTGTGTTGACTCGCGCCGCCAGCGTGATCGGCCACGAGAGCCCCATGCCATTGTCCTCGTCCGTCGCTGCAGCGACGGTGTCCGGGAATTGCGTCGCTTCCTTGTTCACGTCCGACCATACGCTGGAGAACAAGCCCTCGATGAAACGCGGAGCGGTGGCGCCACCGCTCGTGCCGCTCGGCGTCAGCGCCATCAGCCGCGCGGACGGACTGTCGTCGGGGTCGATCGTGCATGCCACCGCGCCAGCTTCGGGGACGTTGACGGCGCCGTAGCCTGCGGCGAAGCCCGACAGGTGGCAGTCACCCGCGTGGTAGAGGGCGCCTTCGAGCGCTTCGAAGAGCATGTTCTTGATCGCGATTTTTGTCGTGTAGAAGTCCTGACCGGCGACATAGCTGTCGGTCTCGGTCAGTTCCGCGACCTGTTCGAATTCCTCTTCCACGGGCTCGGTCGCGCGGACGACCGTCGTGACCACGAACGGTTCCGATGCCGTTCCCTTGCCCGCGAGTTTTTGTTCGATCGGTTCGTATTTGAGTTCCGCGTGGGCCCCTTCCGGGCTGGGACCCCAAACGTGGCGGCCTTCCGTTTCGTGAATCTGGAATTCGCCTTCCGCGTAGGCCAGGAAGGTCCCGCAGGAGCCTGGTTCGGTGCCGCCCAGGAAGCTGAGACCGGTATCGGACGCCGCGTGGACCTGGCACGCGAGGTCGCTGTCGATGTAGATCGAGCTGAGCGGGCTACCGGGGCTTTCGATGACCTTCTGGGCCGCGGCGCCCACCGCAGGTCGCCACGCCAGCACTGCCAGCGCCACAAGCGCGGCCACCCCCGCGCGTACCGCGATCAGCCTCAGCGGCTGGGAACCTGGCGCGCGGCAATTGAATCAGAGCAATCGGAGCAACGCCTACGGCGAAGCCGCCGGGCGCCAGCCACGGCGCGACCCCACTCCCACGCCCGCGAACGCGCCAGCCATGGCACGACCCCACTCCCACGCCGGCGAACGCCCCAGCCACACCGCGCCGCGCCGCCTGGCATCCTTAGCGCATGAACGACACGCAGCAGGGGGGCGAGGAGCAGGACCCGCGGGTCGGGACCTACGTGGGGCCGTACATGATCGAGTCGGTGCTGGGCATCGGCGGCATGGGTCGCGTGTACCGGGCGACCGACGCCGACGGGCAGCTGGTGGCGCTGAAGCTGGTGCGCAGCGACCTGGCCGAGGACAGCGTCTTCCGCCGTCGCTTCGAACGCGAGGCGAAGATCGCCCAGGACGTCAAGAGCCCGCACGTCGTGCCCGTGCTCGACACGGGCGAGCACGAAGGCGTGCCCTACCTCTCCCAGCGCTTCATCGAGGGCGGCTCGCTCGAGCACAAGCTCAAGCAGGAGCAGCGACTCGACGTGCCCACGACGCTGCTGATCTGCGCACAGGTCGCCGCCGGCCTGGACGCGCTGTTCGCCGGCGGCATGGTGCACCGCGACGTCAAGCCAGGCAACGTCCTGCTGGACCTCGACGGCACGGCACTGATCACCGACTTCGGCCTGGCCAAGGACAGCCAGGCCACGGCGCTCACCAGGCCGGGCCAGGCGCTCGGCTCGATGGACTACATGTCGCCCGAGCAGATTCGCGGCGAGGAGGTCACCGCGGCGACCGACGTCTACTCGCTCGCCTGCGTCCTGTGCGAGTGCCTCACCGGCGCGCCGCCGTTCGCCGACCGCCAGGGCATGCGCGTGCTGTGGGCCCAGCTCCAGGACGACGCGCCCGACCCGACGGCGAACCTCGCCGACGCGCCGCCGGCGCTCGGTCCCGCGATCCTGCGCGGGATGGAGAAGGAGGCCGCCAAGCGCCCGCAGAGCGCCGGCGAGTACGCGCGGCTGCTGTACGAGGCGGCCGGCCTCACACCGCCGGCCAGCTGACGCGAGCGCCAACTCACGGGCGCCCAAGCGCGCCCAAGCCGGCGCTCGACGCGCTCAGTCGCCCTCGGCCGCCTGAATCGCGGTGATCGCGACGGTGTTGACGATGTCGCTGACCGCACAGCCGCGGCTGAGGTCGTTGACGGGCTTGCGCAGCCCCTGTAGCACGGGGCCGATCGCGAGCGCTCCCGATGAGCGCTGCACCGCCTTGTAGGCGACGTTGCCGGTGTCGAGGTCGGGGAAGATGAACACGGTCGCGTTGCCCGCAACCTCGCTCTCGGGCAACTTCAGCTTGGCGACGCTCACGTCGACCGCGGCGTCGTACTGGATCGGCCCCTCGACCTTCAGATCGCCACGCTGGCGACGCACGATCTCGGTGGCCTCGCGCACCGCGTCGACCTGCGCGCCCTTGGCCGAGTCGCCCGTGGAATAGGACAGCATCGCGATCCGCGGCTCGATGCCGAAGGCGCTCGCCGTGTCCGCGGAGCTGATCGCGATGTCCGCCAGCTGCTGGCTGTTGGGCGTCGGGTTCACGGCGCAGTCGCCGTACACGAGCACGCGGTCGCTGAGGCACATCAGGAACACGCTCGAGACGACCGACACGCCCGGGCGGGCTTTCACGAACTCGAACGACGGGCGGATCGTGTCGCCGGTCGTGTGGGCCGCCCCCGAGACCATCCCGTCGACCTCGCCCAGGTGAACCATCATCGTGCCGAAGTACGTCGGATCGCCGAGCGTGTCGAAGGCCATCTCCTCGGTCACGCCCTTGTGCTGGCGCAACTCGTGGTAGACCGCGCCGTATCGCTCGCGCTCGGGCGAGCTCAGCGGATCGACGATCTGCGCGCCGTCCAGGTCCACGCCGAGCGAGGCGGCGCGCGTGCGCACCGCCTCGGCCTCGCCGAGCAGCGTCAGCGCGACCACGCCGCGGCGCAGGAGGATGTCGGCCGCCCGCAGCACGCGGTCGTCTTCGCCCTCGGGCAGCACGATGTGGCGGTGCGCCGCCTTCGCGCGCTCGATCAACTCGTACTCGAACATCGTCGGCGTCATCCGCTCCGGTCGTTTGACCATGAAGCGCAGCTGCAGCTCGACCTTGTCGACACTGCGCTCGAACACGCCGAGCGCGCTCGCGATCCTGCGCTCGTTGCCCGCCCGCAGCACCGGCCTCACCGACGAGATCGCCGCCGCCGCCACGTGCGTGCGCTCGTCGGTCTCGAGCACCGGGAACGGCGATGTCTCGAGCAGCCGGCGCACGGTCGGCGAGAGCTGGTAGCCACCCGTCAACAGCAGCCCCGAGACGGCCGGGAACGTCGGCGAGAGCGTGCTGGCAAGGCAGGCGACGACGATGTCCGAGCGATCGGCCGGCACCACCACCAGCGTCCCCTCCTCGAGGTCCTCGATGAAGTGCTCGACGCTCATCGCCGCCACCCGCACCGCGCGCACGTCACGCTCGAGCATGTCCGCGCCCGCGAACACCGGGCGCGCGCCCAGCGCGGTCTGGACCTCGCCCACGTTCGGGTGATCGAGCTCGGCGTGCTCGGGCATCACGTACACCCACTCCTCGCCGGTGTTCGGCGCGAGCCGCGCCTCCACCTCGCCGACCGACTCCGGCGCGACCCGGTTGACGATCACGCCGAACAGCACGCAGCCCTTGCGCTGCAGCAGTTCGCGCGCAAGCTGCACCTCCTCCACGACATCGGCGCTCGCCGCCCCGTTGATCACGACCAGCACCGGGCAGCCGAGCTGATTGGCGAGGTTCGTGTTCAGGTCGAAGTCGAGCGCCGGCGTGGCGCCGACGAAGTCGGTGCCCTCGCACACGACGAAGTCGCAGCCCTGCTCGAGCTCCCTGAAGGCGGCGAGCACGCGCTTCTCGATCTCCTCGTGCTCGCCGTGGGCGATCAGCCCGGTGACCACATCGGCGGTCGGGCCGTGCATCTGCTCATACGCAGCCTGCAGCTGGTAGCGCTCGCGCATCAGCTCGATCTGCGGGTCGGGCTCCGCGGCGCTGCGAATCACCGGGCGGAAGAAGCCGATGCGCTGCAGCCGCGCCGAGAGCATCTCCATGAAACCGAGCGCCACGACGGACTTGCCGCTGCTCGGGCCCATCGCCGTGATGTAGATGTTCTGCGCCACCGACGAGCCCTCAGCGAACGACCGCGTAGACGTTGTGTTCGCCGAGAACGCCCTTGAAGCGCCGCTCGCCGCGATCCTCGAAGCGGAAATTCGGGTCGGTCTCCGTGTATTCCTTCAGCGTCGAGGAGACGATGATCTCGCCACCGTGCGCGCAGCCGGCGATGCGGGCGCCGAGCACCACCGTGCGCCCGTACATCTCCTCTTCGTTGGTGATCACGAAGCCGGTATGCAGGCCGACGCGCATCCGCAGCGGGCGATCGCTTCCCGGGACGGTGCGCTCGACGAGCGAGCTCTGCAGGTCGATCGCGCAGCGCAGCGCCGCGTGAGCGCTGTCGAAGGCGACCATGAACCCGTCGTCGTGGGACTTCACCACCGTGCCCGCGTGATGGCCAACGACCTGCTCGACGATCGTGCGATGGTCGCGCAGCAGCTCCTCCGCGCGCTCGGCTCCGAGGCCCTCCCTGATCTCGCCGGCGTCCTCGATGTCGCAGAAGAGCAACGTCAGGGCCCCATCGGGGGAGCTCATCTCGCCCAGTTCGGGCTGCGCGTCCCCCAGTGCCGAGGCGATCACGTCGATCGATGTCATCGCTCCGATTTCCAACCCTGGCCTCCTGATCGCCTGCAACCCAGCGCGAGCGCAAGCATAGCCGTACCCGCCCACCCCGAATGGGGTAGATTGCCACTCCGATGGCCTCGCCACCCGAGCACAGCCGCCAAAGGCAGCGCGTCGTCGTCACCGGGATGGGGGCGATCACCTCGCAGGGCAACTCGCTCGAGGCGTTCTGGGATGGCGTCAGCCACGGCCGCGTGGCGATCCGCGCCGTCGAGCACCTGCCGATGGACGGCTACCGCACCAGCCTCGGCGGCGAGGTCCAGGACCCGGCGACGGCAGAGCACGGCTACCTGAACCCGGACGGCTTTCACGATCGCGCGATCGACTTCACGATGAAGGCGGCCGAGGAGGCGATGGCCAACTGCGGCGTGCAGGTCGGGCGGATTCCCGCCGAGCGCTGGGGCGTGGTGATCGGCACGTGCAACGCCGGGCTGCTCGCCGGCGAGGAGTGGCACGTGCGCCGCGCGCGCGGCGAGCAGCCGGACCCGCGGCTCGTGCTCTTGGTGGAGCCGCAGGCCCTCGCGGAGGCCCTCAGCGGCGCGTTCGACCTGCGCGGCCCGGTGCTGTCCGTCGACACCGCGTGTGCGGCCAGCGCCAACGCGATCGGCTACGCCGGCGAGCTCATCCGCAGCGGCCAGGCCGATGCCGTGCTGACGGGCGGCGCCGACGCCTTCTCGGACATCCTCTACGCCGGCTTCAACTCGCTCGAGTCGCTCTCTCCGGAGCCCGCCGCTCCGTATTCGCGCGACCGCAAAGGACTGTCGCTGGGCGAGGGCAGCGGCATGCTGGTGCTGATGCGCGAGGACCTCGCGCGCGAGCACGGCGCCCCCGTGCTCGCCGAGATCCTCGGTTACGGCCTCTCGGCCGACGGCTACCACCCCACAGCGCCCCATCCGGAAGGGCGCGGCGCCGCGCGCGCGATCCAGACGGCGCTCTCACAGGGGGGCGTCTCGCCGAGCGAGGTCGGCTACGTCAACAGCCACGGCACGGGCACAGCCAAGAACGACCCCGCGGAGACCGCCGCGACGAAGGTCGGGCTCGGCGAGGACGCCGCTCGCAAAGCGGCAGTCAGCAGCACCAAGTCGATGATCGGGCACCTGCTCGGGGGCGCCGGCGCGATCGAGGCGATCTCGACGGTCAGCACGCTCGCCAACCAGCTCGCGCCGCCGACCGCCAACTACACCGAGGCGGATCCCGAGTGCGACCTGGACTACATCACCGAGGGGCCGCGCGAGATGGCGATCGATGTCGCCGTGTCCAACAACTTCGCCTTCGGCGGCGCCAACGCGTCGATCGTGTTCGCGCGTGCAGGCGCGCGGACAGAGGGTCCGCCGACGCCAAACCTGGATCGTGTCGTCATCACCGGACTGGGCGCGCTCACGCCGGCCGGCACCGACCTCGAGTCGCTGTGGCAGGCCTACAGCTCGGGTCGCGACTGCACGAGCGTCGAGGACGGCGGGCGACTCGGGCGCGTCGAGTTCTCCGCGGCGGACTTCCTGGGCCCCAAGGAGCGCAAGCGCGTCGACCGCCTCGGCCTGTTCTCGATCATCGCCTCGCGCCAGGCGCTCGCCGATGCCGGGCTCGAGCCGACCGATGAGAACCGCACGCGCATCGGCGCGATCCTCGGCACCGGCGTCGGGCCGATGGAAAGCATGGAGGACTTCGCCGTGGGCGTGATCGACGAAGGCGCCGGCGGCGCCAACCCCGCGGTCTTCCCCAACACCGTCTACAACGCCGCCGGCGGGCAGGTGGCGCTCAAGGTCGGCGTGCTTGGCTCCGCCTCGACGGTAACCGTGGGGCACGCGGCCGGCGCCGTGTCGCTTTGCTACGGCTGCGACCTCGCCGCGACCGATCACGCAGACGCAGTCCTGTGCCTCGGCGCGGACTCGCTGACCGACACCGTCGTCACCGCCTATCGCGAGCTCGGCATCCTCGCCGGCGCCTCATCCAACGGCTCGGGCGGCATCGCGCTCGCGGAGGCCGGCGTCGCGGTGCTGATCGAGCGCCTTGGCTTCGCGCGCGCGCGCGGGGCTCGCATCCACGGCGAGGTGCTCGGCTACGCCATCACCTCCGACGCACGCGGCATCGGACGCGTGGACCCCGAGGGCGAGGGGCTCGAGCGTGCGATGCGCCTGGCGCTCGACCTGGCCGGCGTGCCCCCGCAGGAGCTCGCCGCCGTGTGGGCTGCGCGCTGCGGGCTGTCGGTCGCCGACGAGGCCGAGGCGAAGGCGCTCGAGCGCGTGTTCGGCGCCGATGTGAAGGTCAACGCCCCCAAGCTCGCGCTCGGCGAGCCGATGGGCGCCGGCGCGTCGCTGAGCATGGCGCTGGCGATCTCGGCGTGGGAGCACGACAGCGACGTCGGCCCCGTGCTCGTCAACAGCACCTCGCTGGGCGGGACCAACGTCGCGATCGTGCTCGCGCCGTACGCCGCCTAGCTCTAACGAAGTTGATTGAAGCGACCCCGCCGGCAGATTTGATCTGTGCCCGTGGGAGGCATCCTTGTCAGCTCGGAAGCGTCTGGAGAGCGGCGAGGATCCCGTCGGCCTCGGTGCGTCCGGTGTAGTCGGGGTGGATGTCGACGAACCGCACGACGCGGTCGCGGTCGACGATCAGGACAGTCGGCATCGGCAGCACGGTGCCGCCGTCCGCGCGGGTGGTGCGGATGTCGACGCCGAGCTTGCGCTGTGCCGCAAGGCCCTCCTCGGAGGGCTCAAACGTGAGTCCGAGCGAGGAGGCGAGCTCGACACCTGGGTCGCTGAGGACGGTGTAGGTCAGCTCGGCCTTCTCTTGCGTGCTTAGCGATGTGTCGGGGGTCTCCGGGGAGATCGCGACCAGACGGGCCGAGTATGCGCCGAGGTGGGGCAGCAGGTCTTGTTGGTATGTACGAAGCGCGACGTTGCAGTAGGGGCACCAGCCGCCCCGGTAGAAGACGATGACGGCCGGTCCATCAGCGGTGAGCTCCTCAAGCGTCCGGGGCTGGCCCGTGGCGTCGGAGAGCGCGAATGGCGCCAGCGTGTCGCCAACGGACACCGCCCCGGCCGGTACTCCGCCGGCGGCGAGCGCGGCCTGATCGGACTCGAACACGGCGACTACTTCCGCGGGCAGCCGGCTCGCAGCGACTGCTTTCACCTCGCTGGCCTGCTCTGCGATCGTTGTCATCGCTGTTCGTTCCTTTCGTCGTGTCCGCCCAATGTGGACTATTTGGTCCACCTAAGGGCGAGCCTAACATACGTTGGACCAAACAGTCCAGCGAGATAGACTCCACCCGTGACTAGCGCTCAGCCGGCGACCGCGAGAGGACGCGAGACGCGCGAGCGGATCATCTGTGCCGCCGCGGAACTCGTCGCTGAACGCGGCGTCGCGGGCACATCACTCGACGATGTCCGCGCCAGGGCGCATGCGTCCAAGAGCCAGCTCTACCACTACTTCGCCGACCGCGACGACCTCATGCGCGCGGTCGCGGGCGCCGTCTGCGACGACGTCCTGGGCGGACAAGCGGAGATGTTCGCGCGCCTCGACACGATCGACGGCCTGCGCTCCTGGACCAACGCGCTCGTGACCCTCCAGCAGACCCGCCACGCCAAAGGCGGCTGCCCGATCGGCTCGCTCGCCGGCCAAATCGCCGAACACGACGACGGTGCCCGCCTCGCGCTCGCCGACGGCCTTGACCGCTGGGAGTCCGCGATCCGCGACGGACTCGAGCGGATGGCGGCCCGTGGCGAGCTGCGACCAGACGCCAACCCCGACGCGCTCGCTCAACGCACGCTCGCAGCCGTACAAGGCGGCCTGCTGCTCACCCAGATCCGACGCGACCCCAACCAGCTCCGCGCAACCCTGGACGGTGCACTGGACGCAATCCTCGCCGCTCGCGCCCAGCTTTGATCCTCGCCCGCAGGCGGTGGCTCCGCCCTTGGGTCAAGGGTATCGGCCCCCAGCTCAGGCCGCGACCGCGTCGGCGTCGCCCGCCGGCGTCGCTGAGATTGGCTGTGCCGTCCACGGCAGCACCATCCCCGCGTACTTCCACTTGCTCGTCTCGATCGCAAGGATCATCATCATCTCGCCGGCCTTGACGCGCCCGGTGGTCCACGCGTAGTCGACCGCCAGTGGCACCGCCGCGGACCCGGTGGCCCCCACCAGCGACAGGTTCTCGAAGATCTTGTCCTCCAGCGCGAGCCACTCCGGCGTCAGCAGGCCGGCCTCGCGCAGCTCGTCGGTCATGTAGCCGGCGTTGCCCTCGGGGATCACGCACACGTCGATCGTCTCCGCGGCGATGTCGCAGCGCGCGAGCGTGTCGGCGAGCGCGTCGGTGAGCACGTACGGCGTGTAGCGCCCGCTCTCGACGACGTCCACCTTCATCTCGATCAGCCGCTTGGCCTGCAGCTGCTTCGCGATCGGGGCGTGGGTGCCGCCGCCGATCACCTGCATGCCCGGCTTGCGATCGCCGCCCATGCTGCAGATCGCCGAGCCGCGCATGCCCACGCCCTCCTGCTCGTCGGCGCGCACCACCATCGCGCCGGCGCCGTCGCCGAAGTTGTAGATCCCGAGGCGATCGCGCATCCGTACGCGGTCGGGATCCTGGCCGAGGAACACGGGGACCGTCAGCGGCGAGATCGCCTCGCTGCCGATCACCAGCGCCGTCTCGTAGTCGCCCCGCTCGAGGTACAGCCGCGCGAAGTCGAGCGCCTCGACCGACCCCGCGCATCCCGAGCGGATGTCGATCGCCGCGCACTTGCTCAGACCGAGATGCTCCTGAACGAGCGTCGAGCTCGGCGGCAGGTGGTACTCCGGGCTGGCGGTCGAGACGATCAGCAGATCGATCTCCTGCGGCTCCAGCTCGGCGCGCGCGAGCGCCTGGCGCGCCGCCTTGGCGGCCATCTGCGAATTGGACTCCGACTGCTCGCCCGTATGGATGTCTGCGATCCAGTGGCGGGTTTTGACCTGAATGCCCTCCAGGACATCGTCGGGCAGCCCGCCCGCGACCTGCTCGAGCTGCTCGTTCGTGATCGGCTCGCCGGGCAGGTAGGCGCCGGTGGCGAGGAGCATCGCGCTTCGCATGCAGGCCTCCTCAGCGGTCCTTGAAATAGCGGTAGCCGCCGCCATGGAACAGCAGCGGCTCGATCTCGTGGCTGAAGTCGAGCGCGAGCACTTCGCCGATGAAGATCACGTGGTCGCCCGCCTCGTGGCTCGTGTTCAGCGCGCAGTCCAGATATCCGACCGCTCCGCCCAGCACCGGCGAGCCGCTCGCCGCCGTGCTGTGGTCGATGTCACCGAATGCGTCGCGGCCGCGCGGGCGATCCTTTGACGCGAAGAAGCGCGACAGCGGCTCCTGCTCGGCAGCGAGGATGTTCACAGCGAAGACGCCGTTCTCGCGGATCAGGTCCGCCCCCTCCGAGAACGACTTCACGCACACGAGCACCAGCGGCGGGTCCAGCGAGACCGACGAGAACGCGTTGGCGGTCATCCCGTAGGGATGCTCCTCGCCGCGCGTGGTCACGACCGTGACCCCGGTCGCGAACGCGCCGAGCGCCCCGCGAAAGTCCTCGCTGGCGAAGCCCTGCGCGGCGCTCGTCGGCTTGGTCGCGCCGCTGGGCAACTACGCGTCCTTGTCCATCGCGCGCAGCCGCGCGCGGACCACCTGATCGAAGTCCGCGGTCATGCCGAGCGACTGGGCGACGAGGTCGCGGAAGATGTCGCGATCCATCGCGATCAGCGTCGTCGGCTCGGTGGCGCGCACCGTCGCCGCGCGCGGCGTCCCGCGCATGATCGCCACCTCGCCGAAGAAGTGCCCGCGGCCGAGCGAGCTGAGCTTGCGAAAGCCGTCGTCGTCCTGTTGCTCGACGTCGACGGCCCCGTCGACGATGATGAAGAACTTGTCCGCCGGGCCGCCCTGACGCACGACGATCTCGCCGGTGTCCACCTTGACCGTCTGCAGCTCGCTGGCGATGCTGTCGATCTGCTGCGTCGGCAGGTCGCTGAACACGCTGTAGGCGCGCTCGCGGCTGAAGTCGGCGCCAAACGTGCCCGCCTCGGTCTTGCCGCCCGTCCCCGTGTTGTCGATGAACTGCAGTTCCGTGGGCACGATCCGGAAGAACGAGATCGACATCGTCGCGCCGGGCGAGAGCTCGGGGAACTTCTGGCCGAAGAGGTCGGCGACCTTCGCGATCGTTTCGCCGTTGAGCACGACGCTGCACTCGCCCGAGCCCTGCACGCCGCGGGTCTGGCGCAGGTCCTGGGCGTACTCGTCGACCGCAAAGGAGACGACGGGATTCTGGTCAAGATGACGTGCGGTGGTCGTCCCCGGGCGCGTCCAGAAGTACAGCGTCGGGCCGTCGTTGACGTACAGGAACGTGCTCGCGTGCGGCACCCCGTTGGGAGAGGCGGTGGCGAGGGTCAGAGTGTTCTGGGACGAGAGGTACTCGACCACGTGCGCCGGAACGTCTACGGCCGCCTGCTCGGGGGTCATTGCGTCTCCTTTTTCGGTGTCTGGATGCTGTGGCGGCGCGCGCACGGCCAAAGACGCGCCTGAGCAGCCACCCGCGCTGCAGCGTAATCACCGATGCTCCGTGAGTCAAGCAAACGCTAGACCTCCTGCTCGCTGCGGATCTCGCGCAACTGATGGGTATCCACGTCGTAAATGAAACCGCGGACGAGGTCGCTGTGCTCCAGGAACGGCGAGCGGCGAACCCGCAGGATCGACTGGCGCACATCGGCCTCCAGATCGACGAACGACTCGATCGCAAACGCCGGCGCCACACCCGTCGCCTGCTGCAGTTCCGCGCGAAACCCGTCATCGGTGATCGTCTGCATGCCGCAGCGGGTGTGGTGGATCAGCATCACCTCACGCGTGCCCAGCCGGCGCTGGGAGATCGCCAGCGAGCGGATCACGTCGTCGGTGATCACTCCGCCGGCGTTGCGCAGGACGTGCGCCTCGCCATCGCGCAGACCAAGTGCCGCCAACACGTTTACGCGACAGTCCATGCACGTCACCACCGCCACCTGCAGGCTCGGACGGGCGTCGAGCTCGCAGGGGGGCGTCGAGGCGGCGTACGCCTCGTTGTTGGCCACAAGGCCGTCGATCGCGCTGTTTGTAGTCATCGTCTCCGCTGGCGGCTCACGTGGCCGCTCCCCCATCGTTCCCGCCCCGACCGCGAATGCGTCCGAGCAGGCGCTTGAGCAGCCCCGGCCGCGCGCCCTGACCCTCGCCGCTGGGCAGCGCCGGAGCCTCCACCGGCGCGGGTTCCTCGCCCGCCGCCACCGCGCGTACGCGCGTCACCTGCGGCTGGGGAATCGCAGCCGGCGCCGGCGGCTCATCCGGCACCTCGCGCACACGCGTCACCTGCGGCTGCGGAATCGCAGCCGGCGCCTGCGGCTCCACATCCGGCACCTCGCGCACACGCGTCACCTGCGGCTGCGGATTCGCAGCCGGCGCCTGCGGCTCCACATCCGGCACCTCGCGCACACGCGTCACCTGCGGCTGGGGGATCGGCGCAGGCTCCGGCGCAACCGCTGTGGCCACGCGGGTCCGTCCCGCGTCCTCCGGCTGCTCCTCCGCCGCGGGCTCCGGCTCCGGAAGCGTCACCTGCAAGCTCATCTCCGAGACGCCGACCCGGAGCGTCGCGTCGGCGGTCAGCGTCACCGGCGCATCGATGCGCGCGCCGTCGACGAACGTGCCGTTGAGGGAGCCGAGGTCCTCGATCACGACGCCGCTCTCGGACGGGCGCACGGCGGCGTGACGGCGCGAGAGCTCCTCGTCCGCGATCGCCAGATCGACGTCGCGGCGCCCGATGATCAGCTCGTGCTCGACCTCGATCTCGCGGCCGGCGGCCGGCCCCGAGATCACCGTCAACGTGCAGGTTGCAGTCATGTCGGCTCGGTCAACCCCCCTGCCGCAAATCGCCGCGTGCTCGCCGTCGAGCACCGCCGCCGAGCCTATCAAGCTCCCTCACGGCTCGACCGTGACGAACTGTCGATGGGACTTCAGCGCGGGCCCGCCGAGCCCGAAGGCGGTGGCGCGATCGCGCACCGCACACACGAGCGGGTGCTTGAAGTGGCCGACCCAGGCGATCCTCCGAGATTGCGTTACGACCGGCGTCGTACGCGCGATGCGCACACGTTCATATGCGCGCAGCGCCGGCTCGACGCCGTCCTGCTCGCGCAGGCAGCGCGCCAGCGCGGCCGCGTCCTCGAGCACCTGGCAGGCGCCCTGGCTGAGGTTGGTCGTCATCGGGTGCGCGGCGTCGCCGAGCAGCGTCACGCGCCCGACGCCCCAGCTGGACAGCGGATCGCGGTCGTAGATCTGCAGCCGCGCGATGCCCTCGGGCGCCGTCGCGGCGATCGCCTGCGGGACGGGCTCCTGCCAGCCGGCGAAGCGCTCCAGCAGCGTCTCCTTCCCCGCGCTGGCGATGGGACCGGTCTCATCGCTGTAGAGGACGGCCGCCCAGAACAGGCGCTCGCCGCCAACGCGGTGCAGAATCGCACGGGCGCCTCCGCCGAAGAGCACGCGCTCGTCGCCCGCAGGCAGCGCGTAGCCCTCGTCGGCGATCAGGCTCTGCCACTGCGTGTAGCCGGCATAGCGCGGCTCCTGCTGGCCGTGGATCTGCGCCCTGACCGTCGAGCGCAGCCCGTCGGCGCCCACCAGCAGCGTGCCCCGCTCCTCGCTGCCGTCTGCGAGCGTCAGCCGCACGCCGTCGCCGTCCTGCGCGAATCCGGTGCACTCCGCGCCCAGTCGGATGCGCTCAGCGCCGACGGCATCCACGAGCAGCGCCTGCAGATCCTGACGGCTGACGCCGACGTCGGTGAAGCCGTTCTCGCGAGAGATCTCGCCCACCGGCCAGCGCGCGAGCAGCCTGCCGGTCGCGTTGCGGTACTCGGTCATCGCGATCGGCGCGCCGATCTCCTGCACCTGATCCCATAGGCCGAGCCGCTGCAGCGCGCGGGCCGCGTTGGTCCACATGTGAAAGCCGCCGCCGAGCTGGATCTTGCGAACGTCGCTGGCACGCTCGAAGACGACCGCGTCGATGCCCTGGCTGAGCAGCGCGTGCGCGGTCGCGAGCCCGCCGATGCCCCCGCCGATGATCAGCGCGCGCTCATCCGACATGGTCATCGGCCGCTCAAAACGAGTAGTCCATGTCCTTGACGTGCCCACGCGCAAACTGCGTCCGAAAGCCCACTGTGAGCGCGATGTCGCGCAGCCGGCAGGCGAGCGCGCCCCGCAGGCGGCTGGCGCGCGCCATCGACCACGACAGCGAGGCGAAGGTGGTCGTGCGCGGGATCCGCGCCTGCTCATAGTCGCGCAGCCCGGCGATCGGGTCCTGCTCCTGAGCGCCCAGGCAGCGGGCGAGCACGAGCGCGTCCTCGATCGCCTGGTTGGCGCCCTGGCCGAGGGCGTTGGTCATTGCGTGCGCGGCGTCGCCGATCAGGCTCACGCGCCCCACGCCCCACTGCTTCGAGGGCGGCCTGTCGTACATGTCGGCGCGCCCGATCGCCGCGTTCTCGCTCGCCTGGACGATCGTCTCGACGGGCGCCGGCCAGCCGCGAAAGCGCGCGAGCACGTCCTGCTTGCGCCGCTCGGGGTCGTCCTTCCCGCCGGCCGCGGCGGCGAACGTGCCCTCCCAGTAGACCTCCTCGGGACCGATGCGGTAGAAGAGAAAGCGCGCGCCACGCCCCCAGATGACGCGAAACAGGCCGACGGGAACGACGTCGGTGTCCACGCGCGCGATCGCCTGCCAGCTGACGTATCCGGCGTAACGCGGCTCGGTGGCGCCGGGCAGGCTCGCGCGCAGGGACGAGCGCAGCCCGTCCGCGCCGATCAGCACATCGCCGCGCTCCTCGCCGCCGTCCTGGAGACGCACCTTGACGCCGTCGCCGTCCTCCTCGAAGCCGGCACACGTCTGGCCGAAGCGCACGACCCCGTCCCCGACCGCGTCGAGCAGGACCCGGTGCAGGTCGGGGCGGCGCACGCCGAACGTCGGCGCGCCCACGCGCTGTTCGGTGTCGCGCACCGACCAGCCGTACATCAGCCTGCCGGAGGCGGTGCGGAACTCGGCGCGCTCGACGATCGCCGCGTCGCTGGCGAGCTCGAGCAGGCGCTCGCCCACGCCGATGCGCTGCAGGCCCCGCATGCCGTTGTGCCACACGTGGATGCAGCCGCCCACCTGGATCTGCTCGGGAGCGCCGGCGCGCTCGAGCACCACCGGCTCGACGCCGCTCTGGCGCAGGGCGATCGCGCTGGTCAGGCCGGCGATTCCCGCTCCGGCGATCAGCGCGCGCATCTCAGACGGCCCGCACTGCCATCGCCACGTTCTGGCCCTCCAGGCCGCGTGCCAGGGCAAGCGCTTGAGCGACCGGCGCCTGCCGCGCCTCGTTGGCGAGGAAGTCCAGCCCATCGCAGACGGGATCGGGGCTGTGCAGGTTGAGCGTCGGCGGCACCTGCTGGTGGTGCACGGCGAGCGCCGCCACGGCGAGGTTGAGCGCGCCGGCGCCCGCGCCGAGGTGTCCGGTCGCGGGCTTGACGCTCGAGACCAGCGGCGCGCCCTCGCCGTCGCCGAAGACCGAACGCAGCGCGCGTGCCTCGCTGGCGTCGCCGCGTCGCGTGCCGCTGCCGTGGCTTGCGACGTAGTCGATCGCCTGCGCCGACTCGCCCGCGCTGCGCAGCGCGGCGCCGATCGCGTGCGCGAGCGGGCTGCCGTCGGGATCGGGTGTGAGCAGGTGCGCGACGTCGGTCGCCGCGCCGGCGCCGCTCAGCTCCGCGTAGATCCGCGCGCCGCGCCCACGCGCGGCGTCCAGCTCCTCGAGCACCACGAACGCGCCGCCCTCGCCCATCACCGTCCCGTCGCGCTCGCTGTCGTACGGGCGGCAGGCGCCGGCGCCGAGCTCGTTGCTGCGCGTGGTCAGCCCCAGCGAGTCGATCTTCGCCATGTTCCACCAGCACACCGGCGCGTCCGCCCCGCCCGCCAGCGCCACATCGGCGTCGCCGCGGCGAATCGCGGCGTGCGCGCGCGCGATCGCGGTCAGCCCCGCCTCGGCCGTCCCCGAGAAGTAGGTGTTCGGCCCCCGCAGCGCGAACGCCTCGGAGACGTAGAACAGGGACGCACCCTGGATGCCCTCGATGAAGAACAGCGGGTGCACGCCCGAGGGCGCCAGCTCGCCGAACTGGCGCATGTCGACATTGCCGTGCTCGTCGCGCACCGCGACGGCGATCTCCTCGAAGTGCTCGGGCTTGGAGATTTCCTTGCCGCTGGCGGTGAACAGCGCCGCCCTGCCGTCGGGGTCATCCTCGGGCAGCTCCACGCCGCTGTCGCGCATCGCGAGCACCGCCGCGACCATCGCCAGCGTGTCGTAGCGCGTCATCGTGCGCAGCGCGCGACGCGCGACGAACTCCTTCGCTTCCAGCTCGTCGATCTCGGCGCCGATCTGCGTGCGCAGCGACGACGCGTCGTAGCTGGCGATCGGACCAACCGCGCTGCGGGCCTCGAGCAGCCCATCCCAGGTTGGCTGCGCGCCCACGCCGAGCGGCGTCACGAGGCCGATACCCGTCACGGCGACGCGACGGCGCTCGCCGCTCACAGGGCCACCGCGCGCAGCTTGCGCGCGCGCGTGACCACGCGCCCATCGACCGACGCCTCGCCGCTCAGCACCGCCTCGGTGTCGCTGCGCTGGGAGAGCTTCACCGTCAGCTCGAGCTGGTCGCCGGGTCCGACGAAGTGACGGAACGCGACGCGATCGGCTCCCGCCAGGCGCCACGGCCTGCCTGTGTCCGCCTCGAGCAGCTCGGCCGCAAGCGCACCGAGGCTGCCCAGGATCAGCACTCCCGGCAGCACGGGAAAGCGCGGGAAGTGGCTGTCGAAGATCGCGAGCGTGTTCGGCACGTTTCGAATCGCGCTCGCCGACTCGCCGGGCGTCAGGCTGACGATCTTGTCCAGCGTGCTCCAGCGACTCATGCGGCGTCCCGCAGCTCGGGCCGGCAGACCACCATCGCGCCGTTGGTACCGCCGAACGCGAACGCGTTGGTCATCGCGACGTTGACGGGCATCGCTCGCGCCTCGTTGGCGACGAAGTCGAGGTCGAGCTCTGGATCGCGGTGCTCGAGGTTGATCGTCGGGGAGACGACGCCGTCGCGGATCGCGCCAAGCGCGGCGAGCAGGTTGAGCGCCCCCGCCGCGCAGGTCGTGTGGCCGGTCATCGACTTCGGTGAGGTCACGACGATGCGGTGCGCGTGCTCGCCGAGCGCGCGCTTGATCGCGGTCGTCTCCGACGCGTCGCCGGCGGGCGTGCCGGTGCCGTGCGCGACGACGTAGTCGACGTCCTCGGCGACGAACCCCGAGTCGCGCAGCGCGCGCGTCATCGCGATCACCGCGCCGCCGCCGTCGGGTGGCGGGTCGGTCATCCGATAGGCGTTCAGACTCGAGCCGTACCCCGCGATCTCGGCGTGGATCTCCGCGCCGCGCGCACGCGCGGAGTCGAGCTCCTCGAGCACCATCACGACGCCGCCCTCGCCGAGCACGAAGCCCTTGCGGTCGCGGTCGAACGGGCGCGACGCGTGCTCGGGATCGTCGTTGTAGTCCTTCGTCAGCGCCCCGAGCAACGTGAAGCCGAGCACGTCCACCCAGCTTGTCAGCGCGTCGTAGCCGCCCGCGATCATCATCTTCGCCTCGCCGTCCTGGATGTAGCGGAACGCCTCGCCGATCGCGTGGCTGGAGGCGGTGCACGCCGTGCTCACGCCGATGCTCGGCCCCTGCGCCCCGGCGAAGCTCGCGAGCTCGACGCTCGCCACGTTCTGGCTCATGGTCACGGTCCGCGACGGCGGCCAGCGGTGCAGCCGATGACCGTCGCTGCGCCCGCGCGCGTCGAAGATGTCAGAGAACTCCTGCAGCTCCGGGCGCGCGACGCTCCCGCCCATCGACACGCCGCACTCGTAAGGGTCGTAGGTGCCCTCGGGGATGGCGGCCGCCCGCACCGCCTCGACGCCCGCCGCCAGGCCGAACGCGGCGCCGCGGTGCAGGCGGCGCATGAGGTGGCGATCCGGCAGCTGCTCGGGGTCGAAGTCCTCGACCATGCCGGCGATCCGCACCGGGTATGTGCTCGCGTCGAAGGTCGTGATCTGCCCGACGCCGCTGCGTCCGGCCTTCAGCGCCTCCCAGGTGCTCGGCGCGTCACGACCCACGGGAGTGACCGCGCCGATCCCCGTGATCGCGACCCGCGTCATCAGCCGGCCTCGGCGCGGGTCAACATGTCCTGCAGGCGCTTGGTGTCCTCGAGATCTGCGAGCGTGTCCGCGTCGATCAGCGCGCACATGATCTCCTGCGCGTCGAGCACCGTGCGGCCCTCGACGCTGACGTGACCGGAGACCACCGCGGTCTCGCTGCCAAACGAAGCGATCTCCCCGGCCATCTCGAGGATCTCACCCGGCCTGACGTCCCCCAGCCAGTCCACCGAGCCGATCGAAAGCAGCGCCGCGCGCTTGGCGCGCTCGGTGGAGATCATGATCAGCCAGGTCGCCGCCTGGCAGAGCGCCTCGAGCACGAACGGCGGTGGCATCACCAGGCCGGCGCCGTCCTCTTCCCAGTAGTCCTCGCTCAGCGACGTGAGCTTGCGCGCCCGCACGGACTTCGACGGCTCGAAGGCGTCGACTCGATCGATCAGGTGGAAACGCACCGCGCTCCTCGGCTACGCCAGCCCAGCCGCTCGTACACGCGCCACGACCGCCTCAGCCCCCCCGTTTCCACGACAGCCAGCCTGGGCTCAGCCGGCCGCGCCGTCGGCGCGGGACTTGACCATCTGCACGAGGTTCTCGACCGTGAACAGCGTCATCACCTCGTCGGCCTTCAGCTTGCCCTCGATGTCGGCGGGATCGGTCTGCGGCATCACCTTGCACAGCTGCGCGGCGCCGATCGCGCTGATGATCTGGTCGTCGTCGGAGAACTCGTCGTCGGAGATGCCGCCCTGGATGTAGTCACCCAGGTCCGAGGCCTCGATCTTGACACCGGTGCTCTTCTCGATGCGGAAAAGGATGTCGAGCAGGTCGATCGACTCGGCGCCGAGATCCTCCATCAGGGTCGCCTCGGGTGTCACCTCGTCATCGTCGAGCGCGAGCGCCTCGACCACCGCTTCCTTTACCGCACTGTCGACATCTGCCATGTTCGGCCTCCTGTGTCGCTGGTTTGTGGCGATACTAGATCACGGCGCTCCAAGCGGGATGCTGCCCCTCGCTCCTCGCATGCGAGCGTCAGAGCGGCTTGCCGATCCCGACCTGCGCGGAGACGCCGCCGTCGACCGTCAGCAGCGCTCCCGTCATGTGGCTGGAGTCGGGGCCGGCCAGGAACACGGCCGTGCGCGCCACCTCCTCAACCTCCGCGAAACGCTTCTGAGGGATCTGCTTGGTGATGCCCTTGCCGCCGTCCTTGTCCATCAGGCCGGCGACCATGTCCGTCGGTGCGAAGCCGGGGAGCACCGCGTTGACGCGGATCCCGAAGCGCGCGAACTCGACCGCGCAGCAGCGCGTGAACGCGTTGATCGCGCCCTTCGACGCCGCGTAGTTGGACTCGCCGGTCCAGCCGCGCTCGCCCATCACCGAGGAGATGTTGACGATCGCGCCTTCGCGCTGGGACATGAACGGCGAGAGCACCGACTTGGTGCAGTTGAACGTGCCGCCGAAGTTGACGCGCATCACGTCCATCCATTCCTCGGGCTCCATGTTGTAGACGAGCGCGTCCTTGGAGATGCCGGCGTTGTTGACGAGTATGTGGATGCCGCCGAGCTGCGCGACGGTCTCGCTGACGGCGGCCTGCGCCTGCTCGAAGTCCGAGACGTCGCCGCCGACGGCCGCTGCGCGTCCGCCTGCCTGCTGGATCGCCTCGACCACCTCCTGCGCCTGCGCCTCGCCCGACCGGTAGTTCACGGCCACCGCGGCGCCCTCGGCGGCGAGCACTTCCGCGATCGACCTGCCGATCCCCCGTGAGCCGCCCGTCACCAGCGCGACACGATCCTCGAGTTTGATGACCTAGCTCCTCAGCGTTGTGGTTGGGCGATTCTCGTGTAGCGCGCAGACGGATGTCAAGGCGGCGCGTCGAGCGCCCGCGTCGCGGGTCTGCTCGGAGCGCGAGCGCCTGCGCCCGCGGGCCACGCTGTGGCGCCTGCGGACCAGCTCGCGCCATGCGATCGGCGTCGCGATCCGCTCGTCGATCGCCCGCTGGCGCCACTCCTCGGGCAGGTCGTAGTGCAGCGTGCGCCCGCGGTCCTGGGCCCACTCGCGCCTGAGGCCGAGGCGCTCGGCCGCCGCGTGGAGCTCCTCCGCGCTTTCGGCGACCATGTGCGACCAGCATCGACCGCGGAAGGGGATGCGGGCGTCGTCCACGTACACAGCCATCTCGCGCGCTTTGCGGTGGGCGACGTGCCGGCCTTGCGGCTCAGGCGGACGCCGCCGCTCCCTCTGCCGGGGGCCGGAAGCGCCTGGGGACCAGCTGCTCCATCCAGAAGCTGCGAACGCGCAGCCGCTCGGCCACCTGGTTGGGTGAGTAGCCGCTGCCGTCGAAGAGCCCATCCGCCTGCCAGCGACTTGGGTCGAGGCTGATCGCGTATGGGTTCACGGGCGCGTCGGGGTCGAGCTGCACGTCCGGCAGGCTCTCCGCGGCCTTCGCGAACATCGTCACCGCGAGCGCCTCGTACAGCTCGATGTTCTCGGCCAGCTGCTCACGCAGCCGCTCGTCGTCCATGCCCGAATGCAGGTCGAGGTGTCGCTGGGGGAGCTGGGGGAACGCCGTCGGCGGGCTGAACGCGCCGAGCCACTCGCGGTGGTCGAGCTCGTCCCATTCGCGGAACAGCAGCTGCAGGATCGGGGTCAGGCGCATCGCGCGGTCGACCAGCGGCTCCACTTCGGCCATGAACTCGAGGTCGGTCAGCTTGCGGTGGAAGAACAGCAGCGCGGTCGTCGCCCAGTAGTAGAAGTAGTCGGCGGTGATCTTCGCGTTCATCACCTGCGGGTTGCGCCAGATCCCGTATTGATCCTCGTAGTAGCTGAGCGTCACCGCGAACAGCCGCTCGAAGCGCTGCTGGTGCGCGTCGGCCCGCGCGCCGATGTCCTCGCCGTCGAGCTCGCGCGCGATCAGGTCGGTGGCGAACGTGTTGCCGATCGCGATGTAGTCCGAGCCCGGCGAGTAGAACGGGTCGGCGAACGCCCCCGCCTCACCGACCAGGCACCAGCGCTCGGCGAAGAACTGGCGCTCGCAGCCCATCGCGAAGTCCTCCACCTTCAGGAAGTCCTCGATCTGATCGCGCCGGCCCTCCAGCGCCTGCGCGAGCTGCGGCTCGAACTCGGCGAACCACTCCATCGCCGCGTCCAGCGTGTTGATGCGATCGAACGGGTGAAACCGCGGGTCCGCGACGATGCCGATCGAGATCGGGCCCGACGCGAGCGGGATCAGCCACACCCAGTAGCCCGCTCCGCAGAGATGGTTGGTGCTGAGCTTGCGCAGCCCCGGAGCGCTCATTCGCCGATGCCACTGCTCGTCCTCGGACCACTCGTCGATGTCGAGGCCGCCCGCCAGGCGAAACCACGCGGAGTTGATGTGATGGCCGACCTCGCGCCCGAGCCCGAGCTTGCGCTTGAGCAGCCCCGCGCGCCCGCCCGCGTCCACCACCCAGCGGCTCGTCAGCTCGGAGGTCTCATCGCCGTGCGTGAGGGTCACGCGCTTGCGCTCGCCCTCGAGCTCGATCTCCTGCACGCGCCAGCCGCCGAGCACGGTGTTGCCGGCCTGCACGTTGCGCGCGGCGAGCTCGTTCTCGAAGCGCCCGCGGTCGAGCTGGTAGGAGTGAACGGGAGGGATCGCGGGCGACCCGTACTCCACGCGCAGCGCGATGTCCTCGTTCTTGCCCGCCGGGAAGAAGAAGCGCAGGCCGCACTTCGGCAGCTGCTCGGCATCGAGGTGATCGCGCATCCCGATCACGTCGGCGAAGTAGTTGGTGCTGACCTCCACGGTCGACTCGCCGACCTTGAACGCGGCCTCGGGCGCCGGGCCCTCGCGCTTCTCGGCGATCACGATCGACGTCTGCGCGCGGGCGGCCTTCAGCTGCAGACCGAGCGTCAAGCCCGCCAGTCCGCCACCGAGGATCGCAACGTCGAAGTCGCCGCGGCTGTCTGACATGACTCCTCACATTCCTGTCGTATGGTCATGGCCCATCAGGGTTTGCCGGCCCCCCATGGACGATGTGCGCGCGCTGCCGTGAAGCCCGCGTCGCGATCCTACTAGGGACAAACATACGGCGTCTCGCGCGGTGCTTTAGGGTGTGCTCGCGATGGGCAAGACCGCGTTTCTGTATCCGGGCCAGGGCTCACAGCGCGTCGGCATGGGAGCCGACCTGCTCGAGGCCCGCCCGGAGCTGATGGAGAGCTTCTTCGCGGCCGCGCAGGACGCCTCGGGCCTCGAGATTCGCACGCTCTGCCTGGAGGGCCCGATCGAGGATCTGACGCGCACCGAGGTCGCCCAGCCGGCGCTGTTCGCGGTCTCGATGGCGATGACCGAGCTCGCCCGCGAGGCGGGCCTGCAGCCGGACTTCGTCGCCGGGCACAGCCTCGGCGAGTACACCGCGGCGACCGCCGCCGGCTGCCTCAGCCCCAGCGAGGGAATCGCGCTGGTGTCAGAGCGCGGCCGGCGCATGGCCGCGATCCAGTCCCAGCGCCCCGGCACGATGGGGGCGATCATCGGCCTGTCGGCCGAGCGCGTGGGCGAGCTGTGCGAGACCGCGCGCGCCGCCGGCAGCGTCTCCCCCGCGAACCTCAACACGCCAACACAGACGGTCGTCTCGGGCGAGGAGGACGCGGTCGTGAAGCTGCTCGAGCTCGCTGAGGCCGACGGCGCCGAACGGGCGATCCGCCTGCAGGTGGGGGCGGCGTTCCACAGCGAGCTGATGGAGCCCGTGCAGAGCGCCCTCGCCGAGACGATGCAGGACCTTCAGTGGCAGGATCCGCATCCGCCGCTGGTCTCAAACGCGTCCGCGAAGGTGGTGGACAGCGCCAGCGGTGTCCGCGAGGCGCTCGTCGCGCAGATCGCGAGCCCGGTGCTGTGGGTGGACTGCGTGCGCACGCTCGTGAACGCGGGCGTGACCTCGTTTCTCGAGCTCGGCTCCGGACGGACGCTCAGCGGGCTCGTGCGCCAGGTCGAGCCTGAGGCCGAGACGTTCGCGGCCGACTCCCCCAAGAAGCTCGCGAAGTTCCTCGAACGCGCCGACGCCTGATGGGCTCGCCTAGCGGCGATCGCTTCGACGTCGTCGTGATCGGCGCCGGCCTCGGCGGGCTCTCGGCGGGCGCGTGCCTCGCGCGCGCCGGGCGCAGGGTGCTCGTGATCGAGCGCCAGGACGGGCCCGGGGGCAACGCGCGCGCGTTTCGACGCGACCCGTACACGTTCGACCCGGCGATCCACGTCACCGCGCAGGGCTTCAACATCGCCTTCCTGGATTTCTATCTGGGCGCGCTCGGCATCGGCGAGCGGGTCGAGCTGCTGCGCGCGCACGAGTGCTTCGGGGTCGACGTCGCCGGCGAGCGCTATCAGCTCCCCGTGGGCCTCGATGCGCTCAAGAGCTACCTCGCCGAGCAGTTCCCACACGAAGCCGACGGCGTCACGAGCTTCGTGGAGACATGCGCGCAGACAACCCGCGAGTCGCAGGCGCCGCCACCGCGGGTGGGGCTCGCCGACCTCGACGCGGTCAAGGCGCAGCTGCCGATGCTGTTCAAGTACCGGCGGGCGACGCTTGCTGATGTGCTCGACGAACACATCAAGGACCCGCTCGCCAAGGCCGTGTGCGGCGCGCAATGGCCCTACCTGGGCCTGCCGCCCGGACGCCTGTCGTTCATGGCCTACGCCGGCGCGTGGATGGCGCTCGTCGAACCGGGACCGCTGTATGTGCGCGGCAGCTTCCAGAGCCTCGCCGACGCGCTGGCGGCGTGCATCGAGGAGAACGGCGGCGAGCTCGTCCTGGCGAACGCCGCCACCGCGATCGAGCTCGCCGACGGGCGTGTCGCCGGCGTCGAGCTCGACGGCGGCGAGCATGTCGCAGCCGACGTGATCGTCTCCAACGCCGACGCCCGCCAGACATTCGAGCAGCTGCTGCCCGCGGAGGCCCTGCCCGAGCGCTTCTCCCGGCGGCTGGCGAAGATGCGCCCATCGGTGTCGGCGTTCCTGTTGTACTCGGCGGCCAAGCTCGACCCGGCGGCGCAGGGCCTCGCGCACGAGCACTTCGTCTATCCGAGCGACGACTACGACGCGATCTTCGACGGGGTGCTCGACGGCGAGCTCGGCGGCACGTGGTTCAGCCTGCCGAGCGTGCACGACTCCTCGCTGGCGCCCCCCGGCGAGCACGTGGTCATCTTCAGCAGCCTGATGGCATACGACATCGGCGAGCCGTGGGAGCAGGCCAAGCCGCGCTACACCGAGCTGATGCTGCAGGCCGCCGAGCGGGCGCTGCCCGGCTATCGCGACGCGATCACGTTCGCCGACAGCGCCACCCCCGCGACCTTCCAGCGCTACACGCTGGCCAGCGATGGCGCGGCCTACGGGTGGGAGAACACGCCCGACCAGACCGTGCCCAAGCGCCTGGACTACCGCACCCCGATCGAGGGCCTGTTCCTGACCGGGCACTGGACGCACCCGGGCACCGGCAGCATCCGCTGCCTGCTCTCGGGTGCCCAGACGGCGGCGGCCGTCGAGGGACGCAACGACCCCGTCGAGCTGCTGTCCAGCCTGGCAGGCGGCACGGCCTAGGAAAGAGCGGCGTGATCGTCGAGCGCGACGCCGCCGTGCCGATGCGCGACGGTGTCACGTTGCGTGCCGACGTCTACCGTCCCAAGGGCAATGGGCGCGTTCCGGCTGTCCTCGGGCGCACGCCGTATGACCGCACGTTCGGGCCGACGCCGCCGTCGATCATCGACCCGGAGCGGGCCGTCGCGGCGGGGATCGCGCTCGTGTGCATGGACGTGCGCGGCCAGCACGGCTCCGACGGCGAGTTCTATCCGTTTCGCAGCGAGCGCGCTGACGGCTATGACTCGGTCGAGTGGGTCGCCGGGCGGCGCTGGTGTAGCGGCGCGGTGGCGATGGCCGGGCGCTCCTACGCGGCGGCGACGCAGTGGCTCGCCGCGGCCGGCGCACCGCCGCATCTGCGCGCGATCGCCCCCGTGGTCGTCGGCAGCAACTACTTCGACGGCTGGGTCTACCAGGGCGGCGCGTTCCAGCTCGGCTTCAACCTCTTCTGGCTGCAGGTGATGGCCGGCCGCGGCAAGCGCACGCGCCTGGAGGAGCAGTACGCGCACCTGCCGTTGAAGACGGCGCCGCTGGTCGCAGACACCCCCAGCGGCCGCTTCTACCGCGAGTGGCTCGAGCACACCGTGCTCGACGACTACTGGCGCACGCTGTCGATCGACTCGAGCTACGCCGACGTGCGCGTGCCGGCGCTGAACGTCGGCGGCTGGTACGACATCTTCCTCGGCGGCACGCTCGAGAACTTCTCGCGCATGCGCCGCGAAGGCGCCACCGAGCTCGCGCGCACGCACACGCGGCTGCTCGTCGGCCCGTGGGCGCACGGCAGCACCTACGGCGCCTATCCCGACCACTCCTTCGACGCGTTCTCGCCGCACGACGGCATCGACCTGGCGGCCGTGCAGCTCGAGTTCCTCGCCGCGCACCTGTTCGCTCGTGAGGGCGATCGCGAGCCGGCGCCCGTGGCGCCGGTGCGGATCTTCGTGATGGGCGCCAACCGCTGGCGCGACGAGGAGGACTGGCCGCTGGCACGGGCGCTCGCGCAGCGCTGGTTCCTGCACGGCGACGGCAGCGCCATCACCGCCGCCCGCGGCGACGGCAGCGCCATCCCCCGCGGCGGCGGACTCTCACCGCAGCCGCCGGCCGATGAGCCGCCCGACGTCTTCAGGTTCGACCCGCGCGACCCGGCGCCGACGATCGGCGGTCCAACCTCGCTGCCGGGCCGCTTCCTGCGCACCAACGCCGGCCCACTGGACCAGCGCCCGCTCGAAGGCCGCGAGGACGTGCTCGTGTACACCAGCGAGCCGCTGCGCGAGGACCTCGAGGTGACCGGGCCGCTGAGCCTGACGCTGCACGCCGCCACCAGCGCCCATGACGCCGACTTCGTCGCGAAGCTGTGCGACGTGCACCCCGACGGGTTCTCGCTGATCCTCGCCGAGGGGATCCTGCGCGCCCGCTTCCGCGAGGGCCTCGAGCGCGAATGCGCGGTCGAGCCGGGGCGGATCTACGAGTACACAGTCGATCTGAAGGCCACCAGCAACCTGTTCCGCGCCGGCCACCGCATCAGGCTGCTGCTGACGAGCAGCTCGTTCCCGCGCTTCGATCGCAACGCGGGTAGCGGCAGGCCGGCGGGCGAGGACCGCGAGCAGGACCTGGTGGCCGCCGAGCAGGCGATCTTCCACGACGCCCAGCGCGCCTCGTGGCTGACCTTGCCGGTCGTGCCCAGCTGATCGTCTCAACGCGGCGCCGGGCGGCGCGCTCAGCCCGGCGCAGGACGACGCCGCCTTGCCTCAGGCGGGCAGCGTCGCGCCGCGCGCCTGCAGATCGAACTCCTCGACCCCCGGGAGCAGCTCCAAGGCGTCGGCGAGCGTCATGCCGTCCTCGGCGAACAGACCCTCCTGCTCCCACTTCGCAGGGTCGAGGCTGACGGCGAGCGGATTGATCCTCGCGCCCGGGTCGGGTGGGTCGGGCAGGTTCTTCGCCGCAAGGAAGAACGTCCACACGGCGAGCGACTTGAGGATCTTCACTTTCTCGCGCGCGTGCTCGATCATTTCCGCCTGGTCGAAGGGCTGCCCGATTTCATACTGGCTCTTGACGATCGGCTGGAAGTCGTTGCTCAGGACCGAGACCCCCTCCCATTTGCGCGGTTCGAGCGGGTGCCATTCGCGGAACAGCGCCTGCATGCGTTCGAGTAGGGGAATCAACGTTTCGAACAGGTCGACGATGTCGCCGAGGTCCTCCGGCTGGGTCATCTTGTCGTGCACGAACAGGAACGCCAGCGTGCAGAAGTACGCGGTGTTGTCGTACAGCTGCTTGGCGATCATCACCTGCGGGTTGCCGAAGAACTGGTACTGGTCCTTGTAGAGCGAGATCGTGGGGTTGAACAGCTGGAAGAAGAAGAAGTTGAAGAAGTCCAGGCGCTCCTCGATGTCCTCGCCATCGAGCTCGCGCTTGATCAGATCGCCGCTGAAGCTGTTGGTGTAGGCGATGAAGTCCGAGCCCGGCGAGTACAGCGCGTCGATGAAGCCCGCCGCCTCTCCCACGAGCGTCCAGCGATCCATCGAGAAGATCTGGCTCGAGGCGTAGGAGAAGTCCTCGATCACGAGGAAGTCTTCGACCTGCTCGCGCCGGCCCCTGACCTCGGCGGCGAGCTGCGGCTCGTGTTCGTCCATCCAGCTGAGCAGCCCGTCGAAAGTGTTGATCTGATCGAACGGGTGATAGCGCGGGTCCGCGCACAGGCCGATGCTGATCGGACCGGAGGCGAGGCGGATCAGCCACAGCCAGTAGCCCTGATCGACGAGATGCGTCGTCGCGAAGCTGCGAATTCCGCGATGCTGCTCGCGGTTCAGCCAGGCGTCGTCCTTGATCCACTCCTCGAAGTCCAGGCCGCCGCCGAGGCGAAACCAGGCGGCGTTGATGTGGTGGCCGGTCTCGGTGCCGAGCTCGAGCTTGTTGCGCAGCAGGTTGCGCCGGCCGGTCGCGTCCACCACCCAGTGCGCGGAGACGGTGACGGTGTCGTCCTCGTGCGCGACGGTCACCTTGTGCTCCTCCTCGCCGCCACCGAGCTCCACGTCGGTGACGCGCCAGCCGCGGAAGGCGTCGGCGCCGTGGCTGAGGCAGCGGTTGAACAGCTCGTTCTCGAAGCGTCCGCGGTCGATCTGGTGTGTCCACACGGGGTGATCGCCGGGCGTCGCCGGCGTGCAGAACTCGACGCGGCGGCTGAGGTCGCTGTTGTCGCCCGCGGGCATGTAGAAGCGCAGGCCGAGCTTGCGCAGCTGCACCGACTCGAGGTGGTCCTTCATACCGAGGATCTCGCGGTAGTAGTAGGCGCCGTTCTCGACCGTCGACTCACCGACCTTGAACGCGGCCTCCGGTGCGGGCTCGGCGCGTTTGTCGCACACCAGCACCTTCGTCTCAGGGCGCTGGCGCTTGAGCTGCAGCGCCAGCGACAGGCCGGCGAGGCCGCCGCCCATGATCGCCACGTCATAGTGTCCGTGCGGCGCACGGACGGCCTTCATTTCGGGAATCGACGCCGAGCGATCTGCCATTTGTTGCCCCCCTTGGTGGACCTGGTTCACACTTACGCGGATAGGATCGCGAGCACCTGCTCGCCGAGCTGCGCGCCGCTGCCGGCGCCAAGGATCTTGCCTTCGCCGTCAACGACCACGCCAACGGCCTCTTGATCGACGCCGCTCAGCCCGAACGCGCCGATCACATCGCCGGACCAGTCCATCAGCATGATCACTTCCCGCGATGGGTCCGACAGCGGTGGCTTACCCGCCGCCGCCAGGGTGGCGGTCTCGTCCTGCACCGCCTCCTGGTATGCCTTCTTGAGCTGGCTCTTGACCACGATGCGGGCCGCACGCGGTGCGGCCTGGAGGTCTGAGACGCCGATCACCGGCAGCTCGTCCGGGCCTTTGCTCGAGCGGATCGCCTGGATCCCCTGCTTCAGCTGCGGCGCGCTCTCGCGCCCGCCGAACGCGACCACGACCGTGCGGCCACGGAAGTCGCCAAGCGATACCGAGTGCCCGAGCACGTGATCGAGCGTGAAGTCGGGGGCCTGCGCGGGAAGCTGCTGCGTGGACACTTGCCTTACCTCCGATGGGAGCGGTCGCGTGCGCGAACTGTACCCGAGAGAGGTTCGCCGCGGGCGTCCGTGGATTGGCTCAGCCGCCGGCGGCGAGTTGCACTCGGCCCGTCGCGGCGAGTTGCATCCTGGTAGGTTCGCGGAGATGACCAAGGTGGTCGTAGTCGGTGCTGGAATTGGGGGGCTGGCCACCTCGATCGCTTTGCGGGGGGCCGGGGTCGAACACGTCGTGCTCGAGCGCGCGCCGGAGCTCTCGAAGGTCGAGCTGGGCGCCGGTGTGACGCTTTGGTGCAACGCGATGCTGATCCTGGACCGACTGGGCATCGGCGCTGAGATCAGGGATCGCGGAGCGGTCCTGCGCTGCTTCGAGCAACGCACAGCGCGCGGGCGGCTGCTCTCGCGCTGGCCGCTCGAGGAGATGGCACGCCGCCTCGGCGCGCCCGTCTGCGGGATCAACCGCCCCGACCTCCACGCCGCGCTGGTCGCCGGCGCGAGCGAGCAGGTGGTGAGGACCGGATGCAACGTGGAGAGCTTCGAGGACAGCGACGGCGGCGTCAGCGTCGCGCTCGCCGGCGGCGAGCGCGAGACGGGGGACGTGCTCGTCGGCGCCGACGGGATCGACTCCACGATTCGCAGGCAGCTGCTCGGGGCACAGGCGCCGCGGCACTCCGGGCTGACGATGTGGCGCGCGAACCTACCGTACGACGAGGCGATCGCTCCGAACGTCGACTTCATCGCCTGGTGGGGCGCGGGCACCAAGTTCGTCGTGTTTCGCTCCGGGCCCGAGCGCCTCAGCTGGGAGGGCATCGTCACCAGCGCACCGGGCGAGCAGGACGCCCCCGGCGCGAGCAAGCAAGCGGCGCTCGAGCGCTTCGCGGGCTTCACCGATCCCGTGCTGAAGGTGATCGACGCCACCAGCGAGCAGGCGATCTTCCGCACAGACGTGTTCGACCGTCCACCGGACGAGCGCTGGGGCCAGGGGCGGGTGACGCTGCTGGGCGACGCCGCTCACCCGATGACGTTCGCCGTCGGGCAGGGCGCCGCGCAGGCGCTCGAGGACGCGGTCGCGATCGGCGGCGTGCTGGGCGAGAGCGAGGGCGCCGATCTCGACGCCGCGCTGCGCTCCTACGAGCGACCGAGGATTGCCCGCGCCGCGCACTTCCAGACGATGGCGTGGCGGCTCGCGCGCGCCGGGGCGCTCGAAAGCCGTCCCGCTCAGGTGCTGCGCAACACCGCCTTCACGGCCTCATCGCCGATCGGCTGGCGCATGCAGGTCAAGGACATGGCGCTGCCGGCCTGATCGCGCCGCGCCCCCCAGCGATCCGACCGCCCCGGCGATCTGACCGTACCGCTGAGCTCAGGAGGACACCAGGTTGCCGTCGCACCAGAACAGCAGGCTGGCCAAGCCGAGCTGGTGGGGCAGGTTGGCGTTGACCACGGTGCTCGCGATGATCGCCTTGCTTGACGGCGGGTTCATGTAGAGGACGCGGTTGGCGTTGACCTCCGATGGCGGTGGGTCCTTGACGATCTGAAAGACGCCCATCATCCCGTTGTCCTCGTGGAAGTCGACGTGGCAGTGGAACACCGACTTCCCCACGAAGTCGGTCGGGTGTATGCGGATCGTGACTGAGCCGCCCGCGGGCACGTTGACCGTGTCCTGCCAGTCGATCCAGTTCAGTGGCCGGCCGTCGATCGCGACCACCTGGAACGGGTTCACGTGGATGTGGAAGTTGTGCCACTCGTCGCTGCGGCCATCCGGGCTCTTGATCGTCCACTGCTCGACCGAGTTCAGCGCCATCGTGATGTCGACGCGGTTGGCGCTGAACAGTTTCCCGTTCAGCGGAAATTCAGGCTCGTGGGCGACCGACGGGATCCGCGCCATCACGATCGTGCGGTAGACGTCGACGTGGGCGTGGCGGAGGTCCAGGGGGTGGCCGATCGGCCCGGTCGGCATTGGCACGCTCACGGCGGAGCCCGAGGAGATGACGTTGATCAGGGTCTGGAAGCCAAAGTTGCGACCATCTTCGGGCACGCCGCCGAACGGATCGAAGCAGCCCTTGAAGCACGGCTGGAACGGCATCGAGTTCAACGCGTAGCTGCCGGGCGGCTCGCCGCGGACAAGCACGTCGACGCGCTCACCTGGCCCGAGCAGTATTTCCCGTTCGGGTCGCATGTATTCCAGCGTCTGACCGTCGTAGGCGAGCACCTCGAACGTCACACCCGGGAGAGCCAGCTTCTGGAATCGCTCGCCCGTTGAATTGACGATCCGCCAGCGCTGCAGTTCCCCTGGCCGGATGTGCAGCGTCGGCTGATAGACGCCGTTGACCAGCAGCTGGCTCGGACCGGGGCTGGGCGGCGCGTGCACCTTGCCGGCGGGCACGCCGGGGATCGGCAGCGGTTTGCCGCCGGGCGGGGTCGGCTTGCCGCCGCTGATCATGATCAGCCGCTGCGGGATGTTGTGCAGCTCTTCGTCCAAGCCGCCCTCGACGATGATCCCGCCGAGCATTCCCGCGGTGGTCTCGGCGTCCACGAGCGGGTGGTAGTGGGGGTGGTACCAGTCCGTCCCCGGCGACTGGTCGAGCGGGATGTCGTAGGTGTAGTGGAAGTCCTGGAGCGGGTTGACGTCGACGAAGATGTTGTCGCTGTGGCCCTCGGGGCTGACGTGCAGGCCGTGCACGTGCAGGTTCGTCGGCAGCGGCAGCTTGTTGACCAGGTTGACGTGCACGACGTCGCCGCGGCAGATCACGAGCGTCGGGCCCGGCGTGCTGCCGTCGTACTCCATCCCCTGGTAGCTGTGATCGTCGACGTGGATCGTGTACGGAGTGGCGGTCAGCGTCGTGCTCAACACACCGTCGTGGCTGATGAGCATTGGCGGCTCGGGGAACCCGTCTTTGATCCAGCCCGAGAAGTGCTTGTCGCAATATGGGTTCGCGCGGGCGGTGGTTGTCGAGGACGAGCTCCCGCCCAGCAGCAGGATCGCGGCAACCGCGACGATCGCCACGACGGCGAGCGCCCCCGCGATCGGTGCCGCCCGCCGCTTGCGCGGCCCTGGCGCCGAGGCCGGGGCCGGGGCCGGCGAAGCCTCCCCCGGCGAGTCCCCGCTCGCCTCGGGGCGCCGGTCCTCGACTCGGCGTGCCCGCGTCGCACCGGGAGGCGCCACCGCCACCGGACGCACCCTCGTCGCCTCGAGCGGCGCGATCTCGATCCGCAACTCGCTGGCGCCGACGCGCACGGTGGCGCTCGCGGTGAGCGCCGTCCTGCCCGCGATTCGCCTTCCGTCGACGAACGTCCCGTTGCTCGAGCCGAGGTCCTCGATCTCGACGCCCTGCGCCACCGGGCGGACGGCCGCGTGCCGGCGGGAGACCTCGGGGTCGTCGATCGCGACATCCCCTTCACGCCCGATTATGAGCTCGCGATCGATCTGGGCGACCTCGCCGGGTCCAGGTCCCACGATCGATCGGCGGCCGGTCATCGCGGCGCCTGCAGCGACTCGATCGGGTGTCCGCTCATGGCGATGTGTCCGCTCATGGCGGCGAGGACCCCTCGTTCAGCCCGATGCGCCGATGCAGCCGGCGCAGCGGTCCCGGAGCCCACCAGTTGCGTTCGCCAAGCAGCGCCATCAGCGAGGGCACGAGCAGCGCGCGGATGATCGTCGCGTCGATGATCACCGCGGCCGCGATCCCGACCCCGACCTCCTTGATGAACACGATCGAGGAGGTCGCGAAGGCGCCGATCGCCACACAGAACAGCAGCGCCGCCTGGGTCACGATCCGGCCGGTGCGCTCGAGGCCGATCGCGACCGCCTCCTTGTTCGGGTGTCCGGCGTCCCGCGCTTCCTTGATGCGTGTCAGCAGGAACACGGTGTAGTCGCTGGCGAGACCGAACGCGATCGCGAAGATCAGGATCGGCTGGGAGATGTCGATCGCGTGCAGGCTCTGGAAGCCGAGCAGGCTCTGCAGGTGCCCGTCTTGGAAGATGAACACGAGGATCCCGAAGGCGGCGCTCAACGACAGGAAGTTCATCAGCAGCGACTTGAGTGGGAGGACCACCGACCCTGTCATCAGGAACAGGACGATGACGGTGAGCACGCAGAGGATGATCGCGACCACCGGCAGCAACCCAAAGATCGTCGATTTCTGATCCAGGAACTGCGCGGTCGTGCCGCCCGTCTCGACCGACGGGTTGCGATGCGCCCTGATGTCCTTTACCAGCGTGATCGTCGACGCCGCCAGCGGACGCTGGGCGGGCAGCACCGCGAACGTCCAGTAGCCGCCGCGCAGCGACGTCGCCGGGCCGCCGGCGGGCAGCGCGCCGGGCAGCCCGCGCACCTGGGCGGCGAGCGCGGCGACCTGCGTGCCCGCGCTCGCCGGCGCCTTGACGAGCGCCGTGATCTGCGACGACGCATCCGAGGAGTAGTCGCTGAGCAGCGCATCGTCGACCGTGCGCGCGGACATGCCCTTCGGCACCCCGCTCGCGTCCACGCCGATGAACCTGATGCCCGTGAACGGAATCCCGAGCACGAGCAGCACGACCACGCACGCGGTCGCGATCGGCACCGGCCGGCGCATCACCGCCTGGGATAGCCGATACCACGGTCCCTCCTGCTGCTGGGAAGCGGTCCGCTCTGCCGCGCGCCGCCAGCGCGCAGGCGAGAGCGAGTTGATCCGCGGCCCCAGCACCGCGAGCATCGCCGGCAGGGCGACCAGCGCGACCGTCACGGCGACGAGCGCGGTGATCGCGCCGCCGAGCCCCATCGAGACCAGGAACGGCATCGGGATCACGCACAGCGTCGCGAGCGCGAGCGCAACCGTCACGGCGCTGTAGGTGATCGTGCGCCCGGCCGTGCCGACGGCGCGGTGCAGGGCCTCGCGTTCGGTGCCGCCCTTCGCGAGCTCCTCGCGATATCGGGACACCACGAACAGGCTGTAGTCGATCGCCAGCCCCAGCCCGAGGCCGATGACGACGTTCAACGCGAACTGCGAGAGCGACAGGAACGAGTTGACCACGCGCAGTACCAGGAAGGTGCTGACGACCGTGACGCCACCGACGAACAGGGGCATCAGCGCCGCGACGACGCCGCGGAACACGAACAGCGAGAGGATGAACAGGATCGGGAAGGCAAGCCCCTCCGCCTTGCCGAGGTCCTTGCCGACCTCGCTGCCGAGCTGCTGACCGGCGACCGCGGGGCCGCCGAGCAGCACCGTGGGCGGCTTCTGCACGCGTTCCAACAGCCGCTTGGCCGCGTTGTTGGCGTCGTTTTCGGAGACGTTCTTGAAGAACGCCGCCACGTAGGTCGAGCTCCCGTTGCGCGCGACGAACGAGCGACTGCCGGTGTCGTAGTAGGAGAGCGTGCGCGTCACCGTCGGGTCCGCGCGCAGCTCGGAGGCGACGTTTTCGACCATCCCGCGCGCGCCGGGCGCGCTCACACCGCCAGGAGGCGTCACGAGCGCGATCACCTGGGCGCCCGGGAGCTCGCCCGTCGCCTTGGCGATCTGGTTTTTCACGACGATGCTCTGGGAGGAGTGGTCGTTGAAGGGGTCGTCGGCATGCAGCATGCCGGCCACCGGCGCGCCGAACACGACGGAGATCACGAAGAAGATCCCGACCGCGCCCAGGATTCGCCCGGGGTGCCGGTCGGAGAGGCCCGCCAACCTGCCGAGCAGGCCCGACCGCGACGGCGGTGGCGGCGCGGTCGGAGGCGAGGCCCCGGCCGGGGGCGGCGCTGGTGGGGGCGTCGGCGGCGGAGACGCGGACGGCGGGGACGGGACGACCGGCACCTGGCGCACACGTGTGACCTCGGGGTCGACACCGCGCAATACGGTCGCCGCGGCGTCGGGCTCGGACTCGACGGTCAGGGTCGTGGTCCCCACCCTGATCGTGTCGCCCTGGTGAAGCGCGGTCGGGCCGTCGATGCGGCGGCCGTTGACGAACGTGCCGTTGCTCGAGCCCAGGTCCTCGATCATCGCCGCGCCGCCCGCGTCCCAGACGTTGGCGTGCCGGCGCGAGAGCTCGAGGTCGCCCGCAAGTGCGCCGGCGAGCCCGTCTGGTGGCGAGTCGCGGCCGATCAGCAGCGGCTCGGCCGCCACCGGGAGGACCGACCCGGCCGCGTCGCCGGACGTCACGTGCAGTGAGGTGCTCGTGGGGCTCAGTGTCCACCTTCTCCCGCGTAGATCATGTGTCGCTTGCGCACGAGCGCAAGCGCGGTCAGGGCGCCGACCGCCGCGACGATCGCGGCGAGCAGGAAGATGGTTCGCAGCCCGCTCGCGTAGCTCAGGTGCGCGACCGAGATCAGGCCGGGTCGAAACGCCGCGGGCGCGCTGCGTACGAGCTGCGGCGTGCCGGCCGAGGAGATTGCGTTGGCGGCTGTGTTGGCGAGCGGCGCCAGCGGCGAGCCGGCGAGGGCGCTGTTCACATGGGTGCGAACCTGGTGCTGAAGCAACGCTCCGAGCACGGCGATGCCGGCTGCCGTGCCGGCCTCGCGGCAGGTGCTGTTCATCCCGGAGGCCATGCCGCCGCGCCACGGGGGGACGACCGACACCGCGGTCGACGCAAGCGTCGGGTTCATCATCCCGAGCCCGAGCCCCGCGAGCACCAGGCCGGGGAGGATCGCCGTCCACGAGGAACTCGAGCTGACGGCGGTCATCGAGAACACGCCGCCGGCGACCAGCGTGAGGCCGGCCGGGAGCACGATCCGGGGGCTGACCGTCGCGGTCATGCGCCCGGCAGCGGGCGCCGCGATCAGCGCTGCCCCCGTGAACACGAGCATCCGCAGGCCGGTTCCCACGGCGGAGTAGCCGAGGATCGACTGCAGCCAGGTGGTGAGGAAGAAGATCAGGGCGAGCACCGAGAAGCACACGGTGAAGGCCGACACCGACGAGCCGACAAAGGTCGGGTTGCGAAACAGCGAGAGATCGAACATCGGGTACTTGCGCCGCAGCTCGATCGCGACGAAAGCGACGCCGAGGATCACCGCCGCGCCGTAGCAGCCAAGGATCAAGCCGCTGGTCCAACCCTCGTCGTTACCGCGGATCGTCGCGAACACCGCCAGGAACAGCGCGCCGGAGAAGCTGGCGAGGCCCGGCCAGTCGATCTGCGTCGGCGGTCCGGGCAGGTTGACGACCTTGCGCTGGAGCAGGACGAAGGCGACGATCGCGATCGGCACGTTGATGTAGAAGATCGCCTGCCAGCCGATGCCCTGCACGAGCGCGCCGCCGACGATCGGGCCGAGGGCGACCGATAGGCCGTTGGTGGCGCCGTACAGGCCGAACGCCAGCGCGCGCTCGCCGGCGGGGAACTCCTGCACGATCAGCGCGAGCGAGCAGGCGAACATCGTCGCCCCGCCGATGCCCTGCACGCCGCGGGCGAAGTCGAGCACGGTCGCGTTCGGCGCCTGCGCACAGACGACTGAGGCGACCGTGAAGATGATCAGCCCGATGGTCAGCACGCGCTTGCGCCCGAAGATGTCCGCCATCGAGCCGGCGGCGAGCAGCACGGAGGTCAGCATCAGCGCATAGGCGTCGACGATCCACTGCAGCGAGGAGAAGGTCGGGTGCAGCGACGCGGAGATCGTCGGCAGCGCGACGGCGACGATCGTGACGTCGAGCAGCAGCATGAAGACCGTGATCAGCACCACCGCGAGCGTCCACCACTTGCGCGTCCCTGATTCCGCGGTCAGCAGCTTCGAGGACTGGCTGATGACTTCGCGCACGCCGCTGACCTGCGGCGGCAGCACTCGCGGCGTCTGCCCCGCGAACACGGGCGAGGTCAGCTCGATCGTCGCCTCGCCGATCTGGATCCGGTCTCCGGGCGCGAGCGTGGTGCGCTCGAGGATTCGTTCGCCGTCGACGTAGGTGCCATTGGAGGAGTGCAGGTCGTCGATCGTGGCGACGCCGTCGCGGACGCTCACCTTCGCGTGCAGCCGCGAGACCTCGCTGTCGAGCACCTGCAGGTCGCACTCAGGGGCGCGGCCGATCGTGGCGCTGTTGCCGGTCACGGCCGCCTTCGTGCCCACTCCCGGCCCGCTCAGGATCACGAGCTCGCCCTCGCTACCGGCCGGCGCGAACGTCGGCTCGGGCTCGTCCGGCGTCCGCGGCTCCTGCGGCGCTTGCACCGGCCTTGCCCGCGTCGCCTGCGGGTCTCCGAGCGCCGGCGCCTGCGCGACGGCCTCGGTCTCGATCGGCGCGAACTCGAGCGCGTTCTGGCCGATCCTGATCTGGTCGCCGGTGTGCAGCGGCCGCGAGCCGCTGACGCGCTCGCCGTTGAGGAACGTGCCGTTCGTGGAGCCGAGATCCTCGACGACAGCGGCGCCGTTGCTGAGACCGACGCGAGCGTGGCGCCGCGAGAGCTCGCCGCTCGGGTCCTCGAGCACGATGTCGGCCGTGTCGTCGCGGCCCAACACGGTCTCCTCGCCGAGCGCGAACATGCGGCCCGTGTCGGGGCCGTCGATCACCCGCAGCTCGCCGATCAGGCGCCTCGATGCTGTCGGCGGCGGCCCCCCCGCGCCGTCGCTCACCGCGAATCGTCCCCGACGATCCGCCAACTTCCGTCCTGCAGGCGCAGGCGCACGGACGGGCCCTGCTCGAGCGCGATCTCGGCCTCCTGGTGCTCCAGGTCGACCCGCAGGCGCAGCTCGAGCGGCGGCGGAGGGGGCGGCGGCTCCGGCTCCGCGGCCGCGGGTGGCGCCGCTTCGCGGACGCCAGCCGGCACGTCGACGACCACCGTCGCGGCGCGCACATCGACCGTGCCGGCGGGCGGCGCGGCGACGGCGGGGAGCGCGCGCACGACGAGCTTGCTCGAACCCAGCTCGATCTCATCGCCGAGCGCGAGCACGGCCGGCGCCTGCAGGCGTGCGCCGTTGACGAACGTGCCGTTGGTCGAGGAGAGATCCTCGAGCCGGTACTCGCCCGTCGGCAGGCGCGAGACCTCGGCGTGGTGGCGCGAGAGCTCGGGGTCGTTGGCCAGCTGCCCGTAGCCCTCGGTCTGGCGGCCGAAGACCAGCTGCTCGCCGACGCCGATCACGGTCCCCGCGGCGTTGCCCGCGACTACCTCCAGCTGCAGGCGGGTGGCTGGCGGAGCCTCGCTAGCCCCCGCAGCGCTCACGGCGTTGCGGCCTGCGCTGTCTCACCGGCGAGGAAGTGCTCGACGAAGTCCGTGGTCACATCGCCCGAGCGGAACTGCTCGTTGGCGAGCACGCGGCGATGGAAGGGGATCGTCGTCTTCACGCCGCGCCCCTCGATCTGGAACTCCGAGAGCGCGCGGTCCATGCGCTCGATCGCGCCCGATCGGTCCGGCGCCCAGACGATCAGCTTGGCGATCAGCGAGTCGTAGAACGGCGCGATGTTCCAGCCGGGATAGCAGTGCGAGTCAACGCGCGTCCACGGCCCGCCGGGCGGCACGTAGACGTCGAGGCGACCGGCCGCCGGGGCGAAGTCGCGGTCGGGATCCTCGGCGTTGACGCGGCACTCGATCGCGTGGCCGCGCAGCACGACGTCCTCCTGTGCCACCGACAGCGGCTCGCCTGCGGCGACGCGAATCTGCTCCTGGATCAGGTCGACGCTCGAGACCATCTCGCTGACCGGGTGCTCGACCTGGATGCGCGCGTTCATCTCCATGAAGCTGAGGTTGCCCTCGTGGTCGAGCAGGAACTCCATCGTGCCGGCGCCGGTGTAGCCGACGGCGAGCGCGCCGGCGACGGCGCGCTCGCCGATGTCGCGGCGCTGCTCGTCTGAGAGGTGGATCGACGGCGCCTCCTCGATCAGCTTCTGGTGGCGGCGCTGCACGGAGCAGTCGCGTTCGAAGAAGTAGACGCCGCTGCCGTGGCTGTCGCAGACGAGCTGCACCTCGGTGTGGCGAGGCGCGTCGAGATAGCGCTCGATGTACACGGCGCTGTCCTTGAACACCGCCTGCGCGGTCGCGCGGGTGGTGTTGTAGAGGCGCTCGAGGTCCTCGGCGCGGCGCACCACGTTCATGCCGCGCCCGCCGCCGCCGGCGACCGCCTTGATGATCACGGGAAAGCCGATCGAGTCGACGATCTCGCGTGCCTCGTCAACCGTCTGCACGGGTTCGATCGTGCCCGGCAGCAGCGGCAGGCCGGCCTTCTGCATGAGGTCGCGCGCAATCGCCTTGTCGCCGACCTTCTCCATCACCTCGGGGCGCGGCCCGATGAACGTGATCCCGTTGTCGGAGCAGATCTCGGCGAAGAACGGGTCCTCGGAGAGGAAGCCGTAGCCGGGGTGGATCGCGTCGGCGCCGGTCTTCTGCGCGGCACCGATGATGTTCGGGATGTGCAGGTAGCTCTTGCCGGGGTGCGGCGGCCCGACGTGCACGGCCTCGTCGGCGAAGCGCACGACCGCCGACTCCGCGTCGGCGGTCGAGTAGATCGCCACCGACTTGATGCCGAGCTCGCGACAGGCGCGCGCGACGCGGAGCGCGATCTCGCCGCGGTTGGCGATCAGGACCTTCTCGAACATCGGGCTAGTCCTCAGCGGGCTCGAGGTACATGAGCACCTGCTCGAACTCGACCCAGTCGCCGTTTTCGACGGCGATCTCGGCGACCTTGCCGCCCTCGCCGGCCGCCACCTCGTTCATCATCTTCATCGCCTCGACGATGCACACGGTCTGTCCGGGCTCGACGCTCGTGCCGACCTCCACGAAGGCTTTGGCGCCGGGTTGCGCGGCGCCGTAGTAGGTCCCCACCAGGGGCGCAAGGACGGGCACGCGCTTGTCCTGCTCGAGGTCGCCGATCGTGAACACGCCGGAGGCCATGCGCGCGCCGGGGGCGACGCTCAGCCCGGGACCGGCGCTGGGAGCGATCGGACCGCTGGTCGGCGCCGCGGGCGCCGCGCCCGCCGGTGCAGGCGCCTGGGCAGGCGGCGATCCGCGCTCGATCTCGATCTTGTAGTCGCCGGCGGCGACCGCGAAGCGCTGCACGGTGCTGCCCTCGAGCCGTTTGACGAGGTCGCGGGCCTCGGCCCATACCGACTCGATCAGCTCTCTGTCGGGAGTGCTCTTGGTGTTCTCGTTCTCGCTCATGTCTCCCCTGTGATTGGCGGAAGTGTGGGCTGACGTCCCGGCGTGCCGAACTTGCGAAAGCGCTCGTAGCGCTGATCGACCAGCTCCTGCGGGCTGAGCGGGAGCAGTTCGCGCAGGCTGTGGACGATTGCGGCCTTGACGTTCGCGCCGGCCGCCGCCGGGTCGGTCTGAGCGCCGCCGTCTGGCTCGGGCACGATCGCGTCCATGACGGTCAGGCGCAGCAGCTCGGGGCTGGTGATGCGCAGCGCCTTGGCCGCGCGCGGCGCGGCGCTCGCGTCCTTGAAGAGGATCGTCGAGCAGCCCTCGGGGCTGATCACCGAGTAGTAGGCGTTCTCCATCATCAGCACGCGGTTGCCAACGCCGAGGGCGAGCGCGCCGCCGCTGCCGCCCTCGCCGGTGACGACGGTCACGACCGGGATCGGCAGGCGCGACATCAGCATGATCGAATCGGCGATCGCGACCGATTGGCCGCGCTCCTCGGCGCCCAGCCCCGGGTAGGCGCCGGGCGTGTCGACGATCGTCACGAGCGGCAGCCCGAAGCGCGCCGCGTAGCGCATCAGGCGCATGCTCTTGCGGTAGCCCTCGGGCTCGGGCATGCCGAAGTTGTGCTCGACGAGCTCGCTCGTGGTGTGGCCCTTCTGCTGGCCGATCAGCATCACGGTCAGCTCGCCCAGGCGCGCGAGCCCGGCGATGATCGCCGGATCCTCCTCGAACAGGCGGTCGCCGTGCAGCTCCTGGAAGCCGTCGAACACGGAGCCGACCAGATCGAGCATCCGCGGCCGGTCGATGTGGCGCGCCAGCTGGACTATCTCCCAGGGATCGCGGTCCGGCAGCTGCTCGGCGTCGCGCACCGGTGCGGCGCCCTCGGTGGCCGGCAGGCGCGCCGGGCGCGCGGCGGCGTCTTCGCCGCGCGCGGCCTCGGCCTGGGCGTGGAGCTCGAGCAGGTTGCGGATCGTGCGCCGCAGGCCTTCGCGCGGCTCCACCAGGTCGAGCATCCCGTGCTCGAGCAGGAAGCCCGCGGTCTGAAAGCCGTCGGGCAGCTTCTGGCGGATCGTCTGCTCGATCACCGTCGGCCCGGCGAAGCCGATATGCGCGTCGGGCTCGGCGATCAGGATGTCCCCGAGCGTGGCGTAGGACGCGCTGACGCCGCCGTAGGTGGGGTCGGTCAGCAGCGAGATGAACAGCACGCCCTCCTCGGCCAGCCGCGCCATCACCTGGCTGGTCTTGGCCATCTGCATCAGCGACACGCACCCCTCCTGCATGCGCGCGCCGCCGGACGCGGAGATCACGAGCAGCGGCGTGCGCGTCTCCAGGGCGAGCTCGGCCGCGCGCGTGATCGACTCGCCGACGGCGCCGCCCATGCTGCCGCCGATGAACGAGAAGTCGATGCCGGCGACGACGACCGGCAGGCCGTCGATCGTGCCCCTGCCGTGCAGCGCGCCGGTCTTGGTCTCGCTCTTCTTCTGCGCCTGCGCGATCCGCTCGACGTAGGGCTTGGAGTCCGCGAACGACAGCGCGTCGACGATCTCGAGGTCGCCGCTGAGCTCCTCGAAGCTGTCCTCGTCGAGCAGCTGGCCGAGGCGCTCGCGGATGCGCAGCCGGAAGTGGTGGTTGCAGTCTGGGCAGACGCCGAGGTTGCGCCGCAGGCGCTTGTGGTAGACGAACGCCGCGCACGACGGGCAGCGAAACCACTCGGCGGAGGCGGCGCGGCTGGCTGTCGCGGGCTCAGCCAAGGAGATCCTCCGCGGCGAGACGACGGTCGTCGGCGTGCATGCGCCGGTACTCCGACAGCGACGCGTCCAGCGCGGCGTCGACCTGCTCGCGCGTGGGCGCCTCTTCCTGCTGCTCCTCCTCGTCGGCCTCGGCTGGCTCGCCCGCCTGTGCGCGCAGGAAGACGATCACGCCGGCCGTGCGACCCTGCGAGTCGCCGCTCGCGGCCTCGTGCGCGAGCTCGAGCGCGTGCTGCCAGTGCTCGCGCTGGATCTCCGCCTTGATCATGCCGTGCAGCGCGTAGGTCTCGTGGCCGGGCACGTCGTCGATCTCGCGCAGGCGCGCGAACGCGGTGAAGGCCTCGTCGGGGTTGCCGACCTCGAGGCTCAGCTCGGCCACGTCGAGCGCCGCCATCGGCTCCTCGGGCTCGGCCTCGGCGATCAGCCGCGCCTGTGCGAGCGCCTCCTCGTACTGGCCGAGCGTGCGGTACATGTCCACGAGGCTGATCGCCGCGGTCGAGGCGCCGCGCATGTTCTGCGCCGCCTGGCTGAGATAGCCGACGGCCTCCTGCTCGCGGCCGGCCGCGGCGGAGGTGTGGCCGAGATGGCTGAGCGCGACCTGATCGGCGGGGTTGAGCTCGACGGCATGGCGGAAGGCATCGCCCGCCTCCTCCGTGCGCCCCTCGGTCGCAAGCGCCTCGCCGAGGTGGTGCCACGCGTCGGCGTTCTCGGGGGCGAGCTCGGTCGCGCGCTCGAGCTGCTCGGTGGCGTCCTCGGCGTCGAGCTCCACGCCCGCGCGACCGGCGAGCACCAGCAGCTCGACGTCCTCGGGCGCGCCGGCAAGGCCCGCGAGCGCCGCCTCGCGGCTCTGGCGATACTCGCCGGCACGTAGGTGGGCGTCCGCGCGCTGGGCCGCGTCTGAGCTCATCGATCGCTCCGTGTCCTCACGCGTTGGATCCCTGCCACGTCCAGTTGGTCAGCTCGGGCGGGTCGTCTCCGAACTCGCGCACGTAGCGGCGGTGTTCGGCGAGCTGGTCGCGGTACTTGACGATCGCCTCCTGGGCGCCGTCGATCGTGCGCACCGCGAATTCGCCGGACATGCCGCGCACGAACTCGCTGACGCCGACGTCGACGCGGCTGAGCGCCTCGATCGCGAGCTGGTAGCGGTCGACGCCGTTCATCGCCAGCAGGTCGAAGGGCGTCGTGGTGGTGCCCTCCTCGGAGTAGCCACGCACGTGGAAGCGCTCCTGGCGCGGGCGCCGGTGGATCAGCTGGTGAACCGCCGAGGGGTAGCCGTGGAAGTTGAAGATCACCGGCCGTCCCTCCGTGAACAGATCCCCGAACTCGCCGACCGGCATCGCGTCCGGGTGCGCGCCGGGCGCGGCCATCGCGAACAGGTTGGTGACGTTGACGAAGCGCACCTTCAGATCGGGCACGTCCTCGCGCAGCAGGTTCGCGGCCGCGAGCAGCTCGATCGTGGGGATCGTGCCGCAGCTCGCGAGCACGAGGTCGGGCTGGCCGTCGTCCTGGTTGCTCGCCCACTCCCACGCGGAGGCGCCGGCGCGCACGTGCGCTTCGGCCTCCTCCATCGTCAGCCATTGCTGCAGCGGCAGCTTGGAGCCGATGATCAGGTTGATGCAGCCCTTCGCCTGTAGGCAGTGGTCCATCGTCGCCAGCAGCGTGTTCGCGTCCGGTGGGACGTACACGCGCGCATGCTCCTCGCGGCGGTTGAGCATCGAGTTGATGAAGCCTGGCATCTGGTGGGAGTAGCCGTTGTGATCCTGGCGCCAGCCCTCTGAGGTGAGCAGGTAGTTGAGCGAGGAGACCGGCTCGCGCCACGGCGCCTCCTCACGCGACATCTTCAGGAACTTGCCGTACTGGTTGACCATGCCGTCGACGATCGGGATGAACGCCTCGTAGCAGGGGAAGATGCCGTGACGGCCGGTGAGCACATAGCCCTGCAGCCAGCCCTGGCAGTTGTGCTCCGAGAGCACCTCCATGATGCGCCCGTCGGGCTTGTAGTCGGGGCTGATCTGCGGGTCGACCGGCCACTCGTAGGCGTGGTTCTCGACCTCGAACAGCGCCCCGAGCCGGTTGGAGGCGACCTCGTCGGGACAGACGACGCGGAAGTTCTTCTGCGTGCGGTTGAGCTCGAAGACCTGCGCGAGGTACTTGCCGACCGTGCCGAGCGAGCTCTCGGTGACCGCGCCGGGGGTTTCGAGCACGACCGCGTGGTCCTTCAGCGCGGGCAGCGCCAGCGCGACGCGCATGCGCCCGCCGTTGACGTGGGGGTTGACGCCCATGCGCCGCTCGCCGCTCGGGCACATCGCGGCGATCTCAGCGACCGGGCCGCCGCTCTCGTCGAACAGCTCCTCGGGACCGTAGGAGCGCAGCCACTCCTCCAGCGCATGAAGGTGCTCGGGGTTCGTGCGTGCCTGCATCGCCGGGACCTGGTGGGCGTTGGAGGTGCCCTCGACCTGCTTGCCGTCGAGCTCGCGAATCCCCGTCCAGCCCTTCGGCGAGCGCACGATCAGCATCGGCCACCTCGGGCGCTCCGGGGGGCGTCCGTCGCGCGCGGCTCCCTGCAGGTCGCGGATCTCACCGTAGGCGGTGTCGAGCGCCTCGGCGAGCGCGCCGTCGAGGTCCTCGCCGTCGACGATCAGCGGATGCCAGCCATAGCCCTCGAACAGCTTCGTCAGCTCGATGTCGCTCATCGAGCCGAAGATCGTCGGGTTGGCGATCTTGTAGCCGTTGAGGTGCAGGATCGGGAGCACCGCGCCGCACGTGGCGGGGTCGAGGAACTTGTTCGAGTGCCACGCCCCCGCCGTCGGGCCGGTCTCGGCCTCGCCGTCGCCGACGATGCACGCGACGATCAGCTCGGGGTTGTCGAGCGCGGCGCCGAACGCCGTCGCGAGCGCGTAGCCGAGCTCGCCGCCCTCGTGGATCGTGCCCGGCACGATCGGAGCGATGTGGCTGGGGAAGCCGCCCGGCCAGGAGAACAGTCGCACGAGCTTCGACAGGCCCTCGCGGTCACGGCTCATCTCCGGCTTGACCTCTTCCAGGCAGCCGTCGATCCACAGGTTTGCGAGGTTCGCCGGCGCGCCGTGGCCGGGGCCGGTCACGAGCAGCATGCTGGCGTCCGTGTCCAGGATCAGGCGGTTGAGCCCGGCGTAGATCAGGTTGATCCCCGGCACCGTGCCCCAGTGGCCGAGCAGGCGGTGCTTGATGTGCTCGGGCTTGAGGGGCTCCTCCAGGAGATGGTTGTCCTGGAGATAGATCATCGCGACCGCGATGTAGTTGGCTGCCCGTCGATAGAACGCGAGCCTCTCTGAGACTGGCGACAGAGCTTGTGTAGACAAGTTCCCCCCTGTTTGGGCTTTGGCCATGCGAGCGGCAGTGACTATACATATGAATCCGCGCGACGACGCGCTCGTTATCCGACGCGCTGAAAAGACGCTCGCTAAAGCTCTCGGCGAGTCAGCTGGCGCTCGTATGGACCGCGCCCCGTCAGGCAAGCGGCGCCGCAACGTGCCGCCAGCGCGAGGGCGCCCGTGGCGTCGAGCCCGGCGCCCAGGCCGTATGTGAGACCGGCGGCAAACGAGTCGCCGCAGCCATAGGAGTCGACGGGCTCGCCGGGCGGCGTGGCGGCGGCAAACCGGCCGCTGGCGCCGGAGCGCTCGCGGAAGCTGCCACCCCGCTCGCCTTCGGTGAAGACGACGAGCGCGGCTTCGTCCTCGACGCCGGCGAGCTCCCCGCGCTCGATCTCATCCTTGGCGCTCAGCACGAGCGCATCGAGTGGCACGCCGCGGCCGAGCGCGTGCCGAGCGCGCGGGCTCGCGACGAGCACCCGCGCGCTGCGGCGAGCGAGTCGCAGCGCGCTCTCATCGCCCGCCGTGAAGTAGATCGCGTCGCGCGCTCCGAGCGCCGTCCACCGTGCGGCCTCGGCCTCGCCGAGTGGCTCCAGGCGCTGCCCGAAGGTCGTGATCGTGCGCTCGCCGCCCGCGTCCGCCAGCGTCACCGCCGTGCGGGTGGCGGCCTGCTCGAAGGAGGCGCGCACGTCGACCCCGAGCGCACGCAGACGATCGAGCGAGCGACGGCCGTGCTCGTCCTCGCCGAGCGCCGTGACGAGCATCGCCTCGCCGGCGAGGCGCGCCAACTGCACGGCCGCCACCGCGCCGCCGCCGGCGGGCTCCTCGAACGGGTCGCGCGCGTGCACCACCTCGCCGGCGCGCGGCACGTGTGACACGCGCGCGAACTTCACCCACTCCACGTGGCCAACGACGGCCACCGTCGCCTGCAGCGAACGCACGCGCTTAGACCGCGGAACCAACCATCTACGGCACGAGCACGATCTTGTGGTGCGAGCCCGACGCCAGGCGCTGCCAGGCCTCCTGCACCTGATGCAGCGCGATCGGGTCGACGGCCACCTTCAGGTCGCCCACGTCAGCGGCCTCGGCCAGGCGCCGGTAGGCCTCGCGCTTGATCTCGGGCGGCGCCGCGAAGTTGGTGTGGCCCATGATCACGAGCATCTTGCCGCGGATCGCCGCCGAGGGCACGAGCGCGTCCGCGCCCGCGCCCGCGCCGAGTTGCACGATCCGCGCGCCGAAGCTCGCGGCGTTGACCGCGGCGACGAACGGCTCGCCGAACAGCGGGTCGACGACGACGTCGACCCGGCCCGCGGCGGCCTCGGCGAGCGCCGCTGGGAGATCGGGGGTCCCGTCGAGGCGCACGCTCGCGTCGGCGCCAAGCGACAGCGCCCGCTCCAGACCCTCCGGCGAGCGGGCGGCCGCAATGACGCGCCCGGCGCCGAGCAGCTTCGCCGCCTGCACCGCGACCTGACCGACGACGCCGCTTGCGGCGAGCACCAGCACATGCTCGCCCTCCCGCAGCTGGGCGCGCCAGGTGAGCGCGAGCCACGCGGCGAGCCCGGAGATCCCAAGGGCCACTGCAACGCCGTCCTGCACGCCGTCGGGCACCGGATAGGTCGAGCGCGGATCGATCAGCGCGCGCTCGGCCATCGAGCCGAACGGCGGGATCGGCGCGTCGAAGTACACGCGCGCGCCGTCGAGCAGGCCGACCCCCTCGCGCCCGGCGACCGACGGCAGCGGCGGCTTGCCCGCGTAGAAGCGCCCCGCGCAGATCGCGACGTCGACCGGGTTCAGGCCGGCGGCGAGCACGTCCACGACCGCCTGCTCGGGCCCGGCGGAGGGCTCCTGGAACTCGCCCTCGCTGGGGACTCCGTACTCGTGCAGGACCGCGGCTCGCATCGCCGGCCATCCTACGACTCACCGGACGCCCGGCGCGCGCCTCCTGGACAGCCGTGGGGCGGGTGGCACATAATGCCCCTCGCCATGCGCCTAATGCCTTTCGCGATGATGGGCCACCCAAGCCCCGAGCCGAGCTGAGCGGGGTGCAGGTCCGCTTCTGCGGCGTGCGGGGCTCGACTCCCGCGCCGGGGCTCGACTTCGTCCGCTACGGCGGGCACACGCCATGCCTTGCGCTTGCGCATGACGACGCCCCCGCGCCGACGCTGATCCTCGATGCGGGCACGGGGCTGCAGCGCGCCACCGCCGCGCTCGAGGACGGACCGTTCGCCGGCACGATCCTGCTTACGCACCTGCACTGGGATCACATCTTCGGGCTGCCGTTCTTCGCCGCCGCGGATCGCGCCGACGCGCGGCTGGAGATCTTGCTCCCCGAGCAGGAGAGCGGCGATGAGGCGAGCGCGGTGCTCGCGCGCGTGATGTCCCCGCCGTACTTCCCGATCGAACCGACCGAGCTGCGGGGGCGGTGGACGTTCGGCTCGATCGCGCCGGGGGAGCACACGATCGAGGGCTTCACGGTGCTAGCCCGGGAGATCCCGCACAAGGGCGGGCGCACGTTCGGCTACCGCATCGGCGACGGGCACTCGACACTCACCTACATGCCCGACCATTGCCCGACCGCGCTCGGCGACGGCGAGGACGGCTTCGGCGCCTACCACGCCGCCGCGATCGAGCTCGCAGAGGACGCCGACGTGCTGGTGCACGACTCTCAGCTGTTCCCGCAGGAGCTCGCCGCGGAAGCCGACTTCGGCCATGCGGTCGCCGACTACTCCGTCGAGCTCGCCAGACGCGCGGGCGCGCGCGCGGTCGTGCTGTTCCACCACCGCCACGACCGCACCGACGAGGCGCTCGACGGGCTCGCGCGCCGGCTCGGCGGCGGCGACGCTCCGAGCGTGAGCGTCGCGGCGCAGGACACGGTGCTCGAGCTGTAGGCGGCTTCGGCCCAGCTCCGGCATCACGCCCCAGTGCTCGCTCGTCGGGCGGACCCTGCTTGGGATCGGGCTATACGCCGGTCGGGTTCGTCGATCGCACTTTGGCCTGGGCCGGCGGTGTCTTCGATGACGGCGATCTGGCGGGTGGCGAATGCCGTCAACTCCGCCTCGACCTCGCGCATCTCCTGGAGCTCCGCTCGCATTCCGGCGAGACCGCCGGCTCCTCGGCCAGAGTCATCTCTGAGCCGGCTTTCCATCGCGCGACCGCGATTGGGCTTGAGATGCCACGCAGGGTCATCTCCGTGACCGCCTCGTCGCGAGTTGCGCACAGGAGAATCCCGATGCTGGGGGCGTCGTCGTCCGCGGCGAGCTGCTCGTCGACGGCGCTCACGTAGAAGTTGAGCTTGCCTGCGTGCTCGGGGTCGAACTCTCCGACCTTCAGCTCGATGACCACGAACCGGCGTTGAGGATGGTGGTAGAAGAGCAGGTCAATGATGAACTCACGCTCCCCCACCATCAGCGCCAGCTGACGTCCATAGAAGGAGAAACCCTTCCCAAGCGCGGTCATAAAGCGCTCGATGTCCGCCAGCAGGGCGAGTTCGAGATCGCGCTCACGCCCTGGGCTGCCCCGGATGAAATCCACCACCAGGGGATCCCGGGCGAGCGCCTGCGCTGCCTCGGCGTCACCGGGAGGCAGAGCCTGCTCGAAAGTTGCTGGGTGCCGCCCCCTGCGCGAGGTACAGGTCGTTGGCATATATGGTGCTGCAGCACAGGCCGCGTCCACTCGCCGGCCCGCTCGACATACCAGTCTCGCACCTCGGTGTCACGAATGCCCAGCAGCTCGATGATGTGGCCCCAGGGCAATGTTGCAACGCCGCGTTGCACCATCTCCTCCTCGGTCCAGGCACGCGAGAACTCGCGCATGTAGCGCAGGTTCCGCGGCGAGAACCCTGTTGTGTCGGGGTAGGCCGCGCGGAGGTCCGCTGAGAGTCGCCCGACGACCTTTGGCGCATTGGGACCCCGCTTGACCGGCGCGGCGTCCTCCTGCTCGGCGATATGCCGGCCGACATGCCAGTACACGCTCATCAGCTCCGCGTTCGCCGCGCGCAGCGCCAGCACGCGCGCTGCGTCGACTCTCGCCTCGATGTCCGCGAGCACATCGGCGTAGCGCGCGTCCGGCAAGCCGGCATCCAGCGTTTGGGTCAGGTTCGAGCCGGGTGCACGAGCCACGGTAACCGGGGGTACCGTGCAGCCCCGAGGCCAACAAGGAGGTTCCTCCTGGACGAGTGCTGACCCGTCTATACGCACCACAACGTTCCGGACCGTAGCAAAAGTATACGCAAAAATTTTGCGTATAGTAGAGGGATGGCGCGAGCCTCAATTGCCTACCTACCCTCTTCGGCGCAGGGCGCATCCGCCGCGGATGCGCCGCCCACATACCCCGACGACGTCGATGTCGTGGCGATCGTGCGCGCTGAGGATGGCGCGCATCGCGGTCTCCTGGGCGAGGCGCTGAACGAGGTCGCTGTGCGACACGCCGCGGCGCTCGTGGTCGAGCGGCTGGACGCCGTGGCCGGGTCGCTGCGCGAGCTCGTCGCGCTGCTCGACTGGCTCACGAGCGCCGGCTGCGACCTGGTCGCGCTCGACGTCGGCCTCGACACCGGCACGGCCGGCGGCGGGCGCACGATTGCCGCGCTGCGTGAGGTCGAGCGCTGGGAGCGCGAGCCCGCGCCGGGACGCCCACCACGCGGCCGACCCGGCCTGGCGGCGCGCGCGCCCGAGCTGCGCGAGCGCATCGCGACGATGCGCGAGCGCGGCCTCACCCTGCAGGCGATCGCCGACGCGCTCAACGACGAGGGCGTGCCGACCCAGCGCGGCGGAGCGCGCTGGCGCCCGTCGAGCGTGCAGGCCGCGCTCGGGTACCGACGTCCCCGCCCGCCGCTGCCGGGCGCTCCTCCGCCCCCGCCACCGCGCCCTCCAGGCCCGCACCCCCCACAGCGCGGCGGCCCCCGCCCATGACCGCGGTGATCGAGCGCTTCGGCGCGCTGGGCGTGTTCCTGCTGATGGTGCCCGAGAGCGCGTGCATCCCGGTCCCGAGCGAGGTCACGCTGCTGTTCGCCGGAGTGGCCGTGCACCAGGGTTGGATGAGCTTCCCGCTGGCGGTGCTGGCCGCCACCGCGGGCAACGTGGTGGGCTCGCTGCTCGCGTACGCGCTCGGGGCGAGCCGCCTGCTCACTCGGGTCCCGGGCGCGCGCGTGGTGCTCGCCCGCTGGGAAGGGCTGTTCGAGCGCCACGGCACGCGCGCGGTGTTCGTGGCGAGGCTGCTGCCGCTGGCGCGCACGTTCGTGTCGCTGCCGGCGGGAGCCAGGCGCGTGCCGCTGGTCACGTTCGTGGCGCTGACGACGATCGGCTGCGCGCTGTGGGCGACCGCGTTCGTGCTCGCCGGACTGCTCGCCGGGGCCGCGTGGACGGAGGTCAGCTCGCTCGTCGGCCGGGTGCTGCTGGGGGTTGGGGTGGTCGTGCTGGTGCTGAGCGTGTCGCGGAGACAGCGGCACGTCTGAAAGAGAATCGAAAATATAATTTCGTAGTTGGCCAGTGATGGCTAATATAATTTCTATCTGTGACGGCACCGCGCACGTACTCGCCCCTGACGGTCGAAGCAGCCAAGCTGCTTGGCGCACGCGTCCGGCTGGCACGCCGTGAGCGCCGGTGGACACTTCAGGAGCTAGCCGAGCGAGTCGGCGTCTCGCACGTGACGATGCGCAAGGTCGAGCGCGGCGACCTGACGGTTGCGCTGGGCATCGCGTTCGAGGCCGCGGCCGTCGTCGGCGTGCCGTTGTTCCACGAGGATCGGTCCCGCCGGTCGTTGGAGGCAAGTCGTGTGGATGACCGTCTCGCGGTGCTGCCGCAGCTCGTCCGCAAGCCGCTGAAGGTGGACGATGACTTCTGAGCCGCAGCAGGCGTTCGTGTGGATATGGCTCCCTGGAGCCGCCAACCCGGTGATCGCGGGCCGCCTGGACACGGTCGGCGAGCTCATCACGTTCACCTACGGGCGCAGCTTCCTCGCACGCGAGGATCGGATCTCGCTGTACCTGCCGGAGCTGCCGCTAATGCGCGGTGCCATCTCGCCGGTGGCCGGGGACGTGGCCGGCTGCATCGCCGACGCAGCCCCGGACGCGTGGGGGCGGCGGGTGATCCTGAACCGTCGGGTCGGTGGGGGTGCACTGGACACCTCGGACCTGAACCTCCTCACCTACCTGCTGGGGTCCGGCTCGGACCGGATCGGCGCCCTGGACTTCCAGACGTCGGCGTCCCAGTATGTCGCGCGCCGTTCGGCAAACGCGACGCTCGCAGAACTCAGCGAGTCCGCGGAGCGGGTGGAGCAGGGGATTCCGCTCTCGCCCGCGCTCGACCAAGCGCTGCTGCACGGCACCTCGGTGGGCGGCGCACGGCCGAAGGCGTTGATCAGCGACGACGGCCGGCAGCTGATCGCAAAGTTCAGCTCGACCACCGACACCTACCCAGTCGTCAAGGGCGAGTTCGTCGCGATGCGGCTCGCGCTCCTCGCCGGCTTGAACGTGGCAGCGGTCCAGCTCACGAAAGCGCTCGGCAAGGACGTGCTGCTGATCGAGCGCTTCGACCGGCCCGCGGGCGGCGGACGCCGGGCGATGGTCTCGGCACTGACGGTCCTCGGGCTCGACGGGGTGGCGGCCAGGTACGCGAGTTACGCCGACCTCGCGCAACTGATCCGCACCAGGTTCACCGACGCGATCCCGACGCTGCACGAGCTGTTCTCACGCATCACGTTCAACGTCCTCACGGGCAACAACGACGACCACGCCCGCAACCACGCCGCGTTTTGGGATGGCGCCGCGCTGACGCTCACGCCCGCGTATGACATCTGCCCGCAGCCGCGCGCAGGCGGCGAGACGGCGCAGGTCATGGCGATCGGCGAGGACGGCTACCGGATGAGCCAGGTCGCCGGTTGTATCGCCCGGGCATCCACGTATCGGCTGTCGGAATCGGACGCCCGTCAGATCGTCGACCATCAGATCGAGACGATCGAGACCCACTGGACAGACGTGTGCGACCAGGCCGCCCTGACCGAGGTCGATCGCGCGGGGTTCTGGCGACGGCAGTTTCTGAACCCATACGCGACCGAGGGCTATCGCTAGACGGGCCGTTCAGGAGATGCCTTTCAGCTCGAGCGATTCTTCGCCGTCGAGCGTGGCGCTCGTCGTGAGGGTAAGGCCAAACGCTTCTTCTTCACCGGCGACTAGCTCGAGCTTGTCGACCGACCCGCCCGCGAAGCTCGTGGGTTCCTGATCTCCTTCCTTGTTGGTGGCGAACGCCAGCGAGAACACGCTGGACATCTCGTCGTCCTTGCTCACGGGGCCGATCACCGAGCCGGCGATGGCCAGTTCGTAGGTGCCACAGGTGAAGCTGAGGAGGTGGTCCCCCGAGGCCGGCTGCAACTCCCACCCGAGCGAGACCTTCTTGGCGGCGGAGATGATGCCGAGCTGGGCGCGGAGAAGTGCGGTGATGATCCCCGTTTCGGCGCCTTCGCTGTGGCAGCTCGCGTTCAGCAGGTCGCTGTGGCAGCCGGAGAGGGTCAGTTGCAGCGAGGCGCCCTGGGTGCCCGTGTATTCGCCGGAGAGCTGGCTTTCGCCGCACTGCAGGAGCGGGAATCCGCCCTTGCCGCGCGAAACGAACGAAATGCTGCTCGCCAGCGAACTGAAGTGGTTGTGCTGACCCGGCCCGCGCTGCCATTCGTGCTTGCCCGCGCTCGTGGTCGTGGTGCATTTCGAGTTGCTGAAGGGGCCGGTCGGCCGCTTGAGCTTCAGGCAGCGCCCCAGTTCTGGCAGTTCGGAGGCGGGTGTGGCGAACGTCCCCTCGGCGCCGTAGCTGGTCCCCCGCGCGTTGGTGGCGACGATGCGGAAGTGGTAGGTGGTGGCGGAGCTGAGCTCGCTCAGCTGCGCGCTGACCGGGACCGGGCTCGAACCGGAGCCGGGCCCGGTCAGGCACGGCGCGCTCGAACCGTATTCGGAGGTCGTGCCGTATTCGAAGCGGCAGCTGGTGACGCTCGCGCCTTCGGGATTGACGCTGGCGTAGAGCGTCGCCGAGGATATGCGCACGGCGCCGGCGGGTTCGGTAACGACCACAGGTGCGGACTGGTAGACGAACTGGTCGGCCGGCGTCGCCGCGCTCGTGCCTTCGGGCGTCGTCACGGTGATGTCCACGGCGCCGCTGCCGGGCGGCGAGACGGCGAGGATTTCGCTGGGCGAGCGCACTTCGTATTCGCTCGCAGCGGTCGCGCCGAAGTGCACGGCGCTCGCCCCGTTCAGTCTCGTGCCGCTGATCGTGACGCTCGTTGCACCCGCGGCGGGGCCGGTGGCGGGGCTCACGCCGGTGACGCTTGACGCTTCGTAGCTGAACTGGTCGGCGGGGCTGACGTGGCTTGCGCCCTCGGCGGTCGTGACCGTGATGTCCACGACGCCGCTGCCGGAAGGCGAGGTCGCGGTCAGTTCGCTCGAGGAGAGGACTTCGAACGAGCTCGCGGCGTTCGCGCCGAAGTGCACGGCCGTGACTTCGCCGAGGCCGTGCCCTTGGATCGTCACCTTCGTCCCGCCGGCGCCGGGACCGCGGTTCGGGCTGACGCTGGCGATGGCTGAGAGCGCCGTCCGCAGGCTCACCAGGTCGTGCAGCCCGCCGGCTGAGATGGCAACCACTTCGCCGCTCAGGTATGGGCCGTCGGGACACGGTGCGCTGGCGAACGCGGGGCACACCTGCACGGGCACGTCGCTCGCCGCGTACAGGCTGTCACCGAGCTGCCCATAGCCGCCGCCGCCCCACTCGAGGATTTCCCCGGCGTCGGTGACGACGGTGTTCTCGCTGTTTTCCACGCCGCTCACCAGCGCGCTCACGTCGCTCAGGCCGCTCACGGCTACGGGGCTGCGACTGCAGCTTTCACTGCCACACGTTTCCGGCCCGCTGAGCGCGCCGTCGCCGAGCTGACCGTGGTAGTTGCTGCCCCAGTCGACCACGTGCCCGCCTTCGAGCAGCGCGGCGCTCGTGGAGTCGTCGGCGGCGATCGCGTGCACGCCGGAGAGGTCGTGAGCGCACGGGTAGAGTTCCCCGGCGGCGCACACGGCGGTGGGCGTGTCGCTCTGTGCGGTCGCGCCGTCGCCGAGTTCTCCTTCGCTGTCCGAGCCCCATGCAAGCACGCCGCCGTCGCTGCGCAGCGCGAGCACGTGAAAGGAGCCGGGGGCGAGCGCGGTGACGTCGCTGAGACCGGCGATCGCGCGCGGCACCTTGCTGCACTGGATCGTCTTCGCGAGGCACGTTTCGGGGCCGGTGTCCTTGCCGGTGGCGAGCTCGCCTTCGTTGTTTTCGCCCCAGGCCATGACCGTGCCGTTCTTCAGCAGCGCGAGGCTGAAGCGCTCGCCGGCCGCTATCGACACGACTTCTTTGAGGTAGTTGGCGGGGCTGCACGGCGATTCCTTGGCGGCGCACACCGGCACGGGCACGTCCGAGCTGTCAGTTTCGCTGTCTGCGCCGAGTTGCCCGCGCCCATTGCCGCCCCAAGCGAGGACCGTGCCGTTCTTCAGCAGCGCGAGGCTGTTGAACGCGCCGGCGGCAACCTGTGTGACTTCCTGCAGGTAGGGCCCGTCCGGGCATTCGCCTTCGGCGACCTTGAGCGTGGTCTGCGCTGCGCACACCTCGGTGGGCACGTCGATCGCGTGCTCGCTACCGTTGCCGACCGACCCCAGGGTGTTTTCGCCCCACGCCATGACCGTGCCGTTGGGCATCAGCGCGAGGCTCTGCGTGCCGCCGGCGGCGAGACCGACGGCTTCGGGCAGTTCGCTGACTTCGACGGGGACGGCGCTCTGGAGGATGGCGTCGTCGCCGAGCAAGCCGTCGTTGTAGCCCCACGCCAGCACCGGCCCGAGGGTGTCGTATATGTAGCGGTCTTCCGCGTTGGTTTCGCTGGTGCCCGCCGGCGTGGTGACGGTGACGTCAACCGTGCCGGCCCCCTGCGGCGTGAAGGCCGTGATCGATTCGGCCGAGCTCAGCGTGAAGTACTCCGCTTCGCGCGAGCCGAAGTAAACGGCGGTCGCGCCGGTGAAGTTCTCGCCGGTGATCGTGACGCTCGCGCCGCCGTCGGTCGGCCCGAAGTCGCTGGCGACCGACTTCACGGCGGGCGGCGCGGTCGTGAACGCGCTGTCGCTGCTGTAGCCCGTGCCGTTGGCGTTGGTGGCCATGAGGCGATAGTGGTAGGTGGTGTCCGCCTGCAGGCCGCTGATCGACGCGAGGACGGCTACGGCGGCACGGCCCGAGCCGGCGGAGGCATCGGGGACGGGCACGCTCGTACCGTACGCGGCGGTGGTGCCGTATTCGAAGTGGTAGGTGGCTTGGAGGCCTTGGGGATCGACCTTCCCGTTGAGCGTCGCTTCGCCGTTTGCGACGCCGCTGGCGGGGTTGGTGGCAGCGATCGGCGCGGGTGCACTGCTGAGCTGCAGCGGCCCGTCAGGCGAGCCGTTGCCGGTGGGCCCGTCGTAGCCGACCCCGGCGTGGCAGTAGTAGGCGTGGGTGGCAGGCGGCGTACACGTGCCGTTGCTGCCGGCGGTGACGTCGAACAGCGCTTCGGGGTCCTCGTAGAAGGCGTCGGCGCCCGGCAGCGAACGCGAGTATTCGCTGGCGTGCGCCTCGATGCCGGCGACGAGCGGCGAGCTCACGCTCGTACCGCATATGTCTTCCCAGCCTTTCTGGCCCTTGGCGTAGGTGGAGACGGGCGATTCGCATGCGGCCACAGCGGCGACGTCGTCGCTCATGCGCCCCGAGCAGCCGGTGTCGGTCTGCCAGATCGGCTTCGGCCACAGCTTTGCGCAGCCGCTTCCGCCCCCGGACCACACTTCCTCGGTCCAGCCGCGGGCGTTGTCCGCGCGGCGCAGAACGGTCCCGCCGACGGCGACCACGCTCGGCAGGTCCGCGGGGAAGTTGGGCGAGTCCCCGCCGCGCTCGTAGTTGTCGTAGCCGCCGTCGCCGGCGGAGACGGTGATGAGGATGCCCGGGTGATCGTAGGAGGGCGCTTCGTTTTCGCATTCGTTGCCGCAGAACTGTTCGAAGCTGCCATAGCTGTTGGAGATCTCGGTCGCCCCCAGGCGGGCGGCGGTGTCGACGGTCTCGCGCAGGCTTTCGCCGAAGGAACTGTTGGCCTCGGCGAGCATGATGTGGCAGTGCGGGCAGGCGGCGGAGGCCATCTCGATGTCGAGCGCGCTCTCTGTTTCCCAGCCTTCCTTGTCCGGAGGGTAGTTGTCTTCTACCCCCTCCTGGTTGACCTTTTTGAAGCAGCCGTTGGCTTTCGTGCACGGCGGCAGGCCGTAGCGTTCGCGGTACTTGGCGAGGTCTTCTTCGGCGGTCGGGTACCCGTATGCGTCCACCAGGGCGATCGTCTGCGTTTCACCGCCGCTAATGGGGATCCTGTACGCCGATTGCAGATCCTGCGGGTCGAACCCGCCCTTTTCGCCGCTTCCTTCCAGCAGCGGGCCGCCATCTGGCAGCCGGTAGCGCTTCACGCCGCGAACGACCACCGCTTCCGGAGAGGGGTCGACGATCTCTTCGCACGCTTCTTCCGGGCAAGCCCAATGCGCTTCGGTGGCGGACGGGCTGAGCGAGACCCCCCTGCGCGCGCGCTTGCGCTCGTGGCGCTCGCGTGGGCTGTGCGTCCCAGGGATCACTTCCGGTAGTCCCGCGAGGCTGACCGTCGCGGTTTGGTCGGCACCGGCGCCGGCTGGTGCTCCAGCGGCCGCGCCGACAAACACCAACGCGCTCGCCGTCATGCACGCCGCGAGCCGCCGCTGCCAGGTCCTGCCTCCTTGCCGCCCCACGATCGCCTCCCTCCAGACCGGTGCTACCAGCGTCTTCTCCCCCTGCTTGGCCCGGCACCCCCTGTTGCCGAGCGAACCGCCGGGTTGATAACAGCATACGCACAATGCGAGCGCAAGCTCCAGCCGCTGGGGCGACGTTATGGTTTGGCGCATGGACAAGCCGTTCGTGATGAACGTGGCCGACGCCCCCGCGATGCGCCACTCGCGCCGGGCGACGATCATCGACTTCGAGGACGACGACTCCCCGTGGCCCGACACCGGCGTCAACATCCAGATAATGCAGCCGGGGCAGCCGAACTGCCGCTACCACTCAGAGCCGGTGCAGGAGGACTTCCTGGTGCTGCACGGCGAGTGCATCGCCATCCTCGAAGGCGAGGAGCGTCCCCTACGGCAGTGGGACTTCCTGCACTGCCCGGCCGGAGTCGAGCACGTCTTCGTGGGAGCGGGTGACGGCCCGTGCGCCGTGCTGATGATCGGCTCGAGGCGCAAGGACGAGCCGCACTACCCCGTCAACGAGGTTGCGGCGAAGTACGACGCATCGGTCAAGACCGCGACCGACGAGCCGGCCGAGGCTTACGCCGACTGGCAGACGGAGCCGCGGCGCCCGACGCAGAATCCCTGGCCGCTCGACGGCGAGCGCTGAGCGCCGCCGGGCGCCAATCGTATAACGATTGCGATACAGGCTTCGCGGCGCAACACTCCCCGCCCGCCCGCCACGCAACACTCCCCGCCCGCCGGCCAACTACCCCCGCTCGCTATCGAGCGCGGCCATCTGCGGCTCGGGGTAACGATCCCCGACGACCGAATCTGGCGGAATCGCGCGCTCGAGCGCGGCGAGATCCTCGGCGTCTAGGTCCAGCTCCAGCGCCCCCAGCGCCTCCTGCAGGCGCTCGGGCGTACGCGAGCCGACGAGCGCGACGATGTCCGCGCCGCGGCCGAGCACCCACGCGATCGCGACCTGCGCGACGGTCGCGCCCTTGGCCTCGGCGACGCCACGCAGCCCGTCGACGAGCGCGAGGTTGCGGGCGCGGTTCTCGCCTGCGAAGCGCGGGGCGCGGGTGCGGAAGTCATTTGCCGCTAGCTCGCGCTCGGCGTCGAAGTGGCCGCTGATCAGGCCGCGACTGAGCACGCCGTAGGCGGTGATCGCGACGCCCAGCTCGCGGCACGCCGGCAGAATCGCGGCCTCGATCCCGCGCGAGATCAGCGAGTACTCGATCTGCACGTCGCAGATCGGATGGACCGCGACCGCGCGGGCGATCGTCTCGGCGCCGACCTCCGAGAGGCCGACGTGGCGCACGTAGCCCGCCTGCACCATCTCGGCGATCGCGCCGACGGTCTCCTCGATCGGCACCTTCGGATCAAGGCGCGCGGGGCGGTAGACATCGATGTGCTCCACGCCCAGCCGCGTCAGTGAGTGCGCGAGCGCCGTCTTGACCGCCGCCGGGCTCGCGTCGTAGCCCAACCACATGCCGTCCGGCCCGCGCTGCGCGCCGAACTTGACGCTCAGCAGGTACTCCTCGCGCGGGCGGGCGCGGAGCGCCTCGGCGATAAGCAGCTCGTTGTGGCCCATCCCGTAGAAGTCGCCCGTATCGAGCAGGTCGATTCCGGCATCGAGCGCCGCGTGGATCGTCGCGATCCCCTCGCCGCGATCCGCCGGCCCGTACGCCCCCGACATGCCCATGCAGCCGAGCCCGATGGCGGAGACCGCCGGGCCATCCGCACCCAGCCGTCGAACGTTCACGAGCACTCCATATAAATAAATATAGGAGGCCGGTGGTCGATGGTCACCACCGCGCTCGGGGAAAGTCAGCTTGTTGGAAATGTTCGTCCACTTCTTCGGGCATGCTCTGCACCTAAGACGCGCGCGCACGATAAGGGTGCATGGCTGCGCGTCCACACACGGCGCATCTGCGCCCGCGACGCAAATGGCTGACGCTCGACGGTCGACGTACGGTCCTGCTCGCGTTGATCCTGTTCGCCGCGATCTACGCGCTGCAGGCGAGCGACGCCAACGAGGCCGACGCCGAGGAAGTCCTGTACGTCGTGCCGATCGCGTTGCTCGCACTTCGGTTCGGCCTGCGCGGCGGGCTGACCGGCGCGCTCGTGGGACTGGCGTTGATCGGCACTTGGGATCTCGCCGCCGACGACTTCAACGTGAGCGTGCTCGGCGATGTCTGCTGGGCGATCGCGTTCCTGCTGCTCGGGACGCTGCTCGGCCACTTCGTCGATCACCGCCGCAAGCTGGAAGCCGAGATCTCGCGCTACTTCGAGTCATCGCTCGACATCCTTGCCACGATCGACTCCAGCGGCCGCTTCACGCGCGTCAACCCCGCGTGCGAACGCACGCTGGGCTACTCCGCGCAGTCGATGCGCAACCAGCCCACGCTCAGCTTCATCCACCCCGAGGACCTTGCGTCGACCGCCGTCGAGCACGACGCGCTTGGCGGCGGCGCCCACGAGACCGTCGGCTTCCGAAACCGCTTCCGCGCGGCGGACGGCAGCTACCGATGGCTCGAGTGGAGCGCCACCGGCTCGCCGCAGGAAGGCCTGATCTACGCAACCGCGCGCGACATCAGCGCCCAGGTGCAAGCCGAGCAGCAGCTCGCCAACCACGCGCAGGTTCTCGAGCGCGAAGTCGCCGAGCGCACGCGCGAGTTGGAGGACTCGCACGTCAAAGCGCTCAAGCGGCTCTCGCTCGCCGCCGCGTACCGCGACGACGAGACCTTCCACCACACCGAACGCGTGGCCGCCACCGCGGCGGAGATCGGCGCGCGCACGGGGCTGGACCCCGATCAGGTCGGCGTGCTGCGCCGCGCGGCGCCGCTGCACGACATCGGCAAGCTCGCGATCCCCGACTGCGTTCTGCTCAAGCCAGGCAAGCTGACCACGGAGGAGTTCGAGCTGATGAAGACGCACGCGGTTCGTGGCGCGGAGCTGCTCAGGGGCAGCGACTCACCGGTGCTGCAGATGGCCACCGTCATCGCCGAGACCCACCAGGAGCGCTGGGACGGCAGCGGCTACCCGGCGGGCCTCGCCGGCGAGGCGATCCCGCTCGTCGGGCGGATCGTCGCCGTCGCCGACGTGTTCGACGCGCTCACCCACGACCGGCCGTACAAGACCGCGTGGCCCGCGGACCAGGCGCTCGCCTACATCGAAAACGAGGCAGGCAGGCAGTTCGACCCGCGTGTCGTCGCCGCGTTCCTCGCGACCCGCGACGACGCCGCATCGAACACGGCGCGGGACGACCGGCACGAGCCGCCGCCCACGATCGACCCGCCGCGCCGCGGCGTCTCAGCCCACGGCGCGCGCGTCGGCGTCCCTGCGTGAGCCGCGCAGGAAGTGCGCGATCGCGTCGGCGACCAGCTCGTCGAGCTGCTCGGCGTCGACCATGCCGCCCGTGACCAGCGCGGCGATCCCCTGGATCGTCGCGAACAGGACGAGGCCGACGCGCTCTGGCTCACCGCGCTCGAGCGCGCCTTCGGCCTGACCCTGTTCGATCAGCTCGAGCATCACCGCGAACGCCCGCTCGGCGGCGTCGTTCAGCGTTCCCGACTGCTCGCCGTGCTTGCCCGCGAACATCAGCTCCAGCAGCGCCGCGTCGCGCGTCGCGAAACGCACGTACGCGGCCGCCGTTGCCTGCAGCCGCGCCTGGAAGTCCTCGCCCGCGCCGTGCACCGCGCCGCGCAGTTCATCGCCGAGGCGCGCGAAGCCGTCGTGCGCCAGCGCGTCGAGCAGCGCCTGGCGGTCTGGGAAGTGCCGCCGCGGCGCGCCGTGGCTGACGCCCACCTCGCGCGCGAGCTCGCGCAGCGACAGCGCCTGCACGCCGCGCTCGCGCAGCGTTCGCTCGGCCTGCGCGAGCAGCGCCGTGCGCAGGTTGCCGTGGTGATACGGGCGCTCAGCCACCGGCTCGGAGGCTATCGGACGAAGTTGTCGTTGACATCATTGTTGTCATAGTCTACATTGTTGTCCATGACTACTTCAAGCAGCACTCCCCTCCCTGACATGACCGGCCGCAACGTGATCGTCACCGGCGCCAACAGCGGCATCGGGCGCGCGGCCGCCAGCGCGCTCGCGGGCGCCGGCGCGCGCGTCGTGCTCGCCGTGCGCAACACCGACAAGGGCCAAGCCGCCGCCGCGAGCATGCCCGGCCAGACCGAGGTCCGCCAGCTCGATCTCGCCAGCCTCGCCTCCGTGCGCGAGTTCGCCGCCGCGTGGGATGGCGAGCTCGACCTGCTGATCAACAACGCCGGCGTGATGGCGCCGCCGCTGAGCCGCACCGCCGAGGGATTCGAGCTGCAGTTCGGCACCAACCACCTCGGCCACTTCGCGCTGACGAACCTGCTGCTCGAGCACGTCAGCGGCCGCGTCGTCACCGTCGCCTCCGGCGCCCATCACATGGGCAGCATCGATCTCGACGACCTCAACTGGGAGCGCCGGCGCTACAGTGCCTGGCGCGCCTACGGGCAGTCCAAGCTCGCCAACCTGCTGTTCACCGCCGAGCTGCAGCGCCGGCTGACCGACGCGGGCTCCACCGTGCTCGCCACCGCCGCCCACCCCGGCTACGCCGCGACCAACCTGCAGTTCCACAGCGGCCGGCGTGCGCTCGACCTGCTCAGCGCGCTCGGCAACCGCGTGATCGCACAGGACGAGCAGGCCGGCGCACAGCCGACGCTGTACGCCGCGGTCGCGGACGTGCCCGGCAACAGCTACGCCGGACCCGACGGCCTGCTGGAAATGCGCGGCAAGCCCAAGCTCGTCGGGCGCTCGAAGGCCGCCAAGGACGCCGACGTCGCTCGGCGCCTGTGGGACGCCTCCGAGGAGCTCACCGGCGTGCGCTTCGGGCTCGGCGCCGCCGCCGCCGCGTAGGCCGCGCGCCCGGGCCGCGCGCTGGCTAGATTGCTCGCACGATGAATCGGGCGCACGCCGTCGTCTGCTCCTCCGGCCGCTGGGCGCGCAGGGTCGAGCACGAGCTGCTCCCGTGGAGCTTGCGCGGCCTGGACCTGGGCGAGGACGCGCTCGAGATCGGCCCGGGCTTCGGCGCCACCACCAGCGTGCTCGCGCGCGGCTCAGGCGCGCTGACGGTTCTAGAGCTCTCCGAGGGCTACTGCCAGCGGCTGCGGCGCAAGCTCGGCGACAGCGTCGAGATCGTCCAAGCGGACGCCACCGCGATGCCGTTCGCCGACGGCCGCTTCTCCTCCGTCGTCTGCTTCACGATGCTCCACCACGTGCCAACGCCACAGCTGCAGGACCGTCTGCTCGCGGAGGCCGCGCGGGTCCTGCGCCCCGGCGGGCTGTTCGCCGGCACCGACAGCCTCGGCACCGGCCGCGCGTTCAAGCTGCTGCACGTCCGCGACACGCTCGTTCCGGTCGCCCCCGACGAGCTGCCCGCGCGCCTGGAACGCGCCGGCCTGATCGAGCCACACGTCGACACCGACGGCGGCTCGTTTCGCTTTCGCGCGCGCAAGCCACTCTGACGCTTGTCAAGCCGCTCCAACGGTTCTGGTACGCACAGAGACCCGGTCGTTCTATATATCCGACCGATTCAACTAATGTGCTAATGCTCTTCGGCTGCTTTGTCGAGTAGTAGCTATGGGTGAGGTGTCCCCGCACACGCCGGAGCACCCGACGCTCGACAAAGCCCCAAGACCGCGCTGGCACTGGCGACTGCTCGCGCGCCGGCGCGCCGGCGTGCAGGGCTCCGCGCTCGCCTTCGGCATCCGCCTGTTCGTGTCCGTGGCGCTCGCCTTCGCGCTGGTCGCCGTCACGAGCTATGTGCTGCTGGAACGAGACCTCGCGCACCTGCAGATCAACGAATACGCGGAAGACCAGCGCGCGGACGCGAGGGCCTTCGAACTCGAGGGCGCCCGTGCGACCGGCACGACGGAAGGGATCGGCGACATCGACCGCCTGCTCGAAGGCATCGCGCAGCGCCCCGGCACCCGGGAAGTCCTGCTGATCGACGCTCACCGCGTCGTCAGGGCGACGGGCAACGGTGCTCTGATCGGCGAAACCGACGCCAGCCCTCGCATCGACGCCGCCCTGGAGCACGGAGATTCCTATGCCGGACGCGAGGGTGGCGGCGGCAGCGAAAGCAGCAACTTCGAGTTCGTCCTCCCGGTCGAGCTCCCCAGCGGCCGTTACGCCTACGAGGTGATCTACAACGACAGCGCCTACGACGCGCAGCTGGGCGAACTGCGACGTATCCTCGCTCTGATCGGTCTGCTCACCCTGCTTGGCGGTGGGTCCGTCTTCTATCTCCTCGGCGGCCGGCGGCTGATACACGACCACCGCATGGTCCTGGAGCGAGCCACCCGCGACGGGCTGACCGACCTCCCCAACCAGCGAGCCTTCCAGGACGAGTTCCCGCAGGCCGTCGCGTCCGCCGCGCGCTATGAGGACACCTTCGCCCTGGCGCTGCTGGACGTCGACGACTTCAAGCTGATCAACGACCGCAACGGCCACCCGCACGGCGACGCGATCCTCAGGTCGGTGGCGGAGATCCTGCGCAACTCGCGGCCCGGGGATCGCCCATACCGGATTGGGGGCGACGAGTTCGCGCTGTCGCTGACGCACACCGACGCCGACGGCGCGCGCACGGTCGCTCGCAGGCTCAGTCGCAACATGGCCGACGCCGGCATCGCGGTCAGCGTCGGCGTGAGCGCGCTGCGCCCGGGACAGCAGGCCGACACGCTGCGCGCCGAGGCAGATGCCGCTCTGTACGAGGCCAAGCGCGACGGCGGCGATCGCGCAACGCACTTCGAGGACATCCGCGAACGCGTGGTCGTGACCACCGCCGAGAAGAAGGAGGCGGTGCTGCGGCTGATCGACGAGGGGCGCCTGAAGACGCTGTTCCAGCCGATCTGGAACCTCGCCGACGGGGGCCTGCTCGGGGTCGAGGCGCTGACGCGCCCGGACTCCTCCTACGGACTGTCCGGGCCCGCCGAAGCGTTCGACATCGCCGAGCAGATCGGGCGCGTCCACCAGCTCGATGTGCTGTGCATCGAGAACGCGCTCCGGCTTGCTCCCAAGCTTCACCCGGGGGTGCTGCTGTTCCTGAACCTCTCGCCGCTAACGCTCGACATCGACGCAGAGGCGGAGGCGTGGCTCGCGTCGGCCGTGGAACGCGCGGGACTCACGCCTCGAAAGGTCGTGGTGGAGGTCACCGAGCGCTTCGGCGGACGCACCGAGCGCGTCATCAAGCGCCTGCAGAACCTGCGCGCGCAGGGCTTCAAGATCGCCGTCGACGATGTCGGGACCGGCAACTCGGGCCTGGAGATGCTGAGCCGGATCAGCCCGGAGTTCGTCAAGCTCGACCGCAGCATCATCACCGCCGCCGCAACCGAGCCGAGCGCACGCGCGGTGCTGATGGCGATGGCGACCTTCGCGCGCCAGACCGGTGCGTTCGTGATCGCCGAGGGCATCGAGGACGATGAGATCCTGCGATTCCTGCGAGCGATCAACGAGGAGCACCAGCTCGCTTCCGACGCGATCATCCAGGGCGGGCAGGGCTACGGGCTTGGCCGCCCGTCACCCGAGCTCTCGCCGCAGTCGCCCTCGATCCTGCACGCTGGCCACGAGCTCGCACATCCCGCGGCGAACGTCTAACGGGCGCCCGTACCGGTATCGCCGCGCAAGCCGCTCTGGCGGCCGGTGTGCAATACTTAAGTGCGTGCTTAACCAATACGCACCGGCCGAGCGGGACATCGACCTGCTGTTCCAGGCGCTGGCGGACCCCAGCCGCCGCGCGATGGTCGACCGCCTGACGCGCGGGCCGGCGTCCGTGAGCGAGCTCGCGCGCCCGCTTCGGATGTCGCTGCCGGGTGTCGTCCAGCACCTGCACGTGCTGGAGGCAAGCGGGCTCGTCCGCTCGCAGAAGCTCGGGCGGGTGCGCACGTGCTCGGTCGAGCCGGCCGCGTTGCGCACGGCGGAGCGATGGATCTCAGACCGCCGCACGTTCTGGGAGGAAAGCCTCGACCGCCTCGGCGAGTACCTCGCCGCCGATCGGGAAGCGCAGGATCACAGCCAACCACAGCAAGGGAGCGAGAAATGAGCGACACAGAGCAGGCCGCCGCCGCGCGGTCGACCACACACTCCACGTTCGTGATCGAGCGGACCTACGACGCCTCGCCACAGCGGGTCTTCGACGCGTGGGCCGACCCCGCCGCCAAGGCGCGATGGTTCGGGCCGCCCAAGAAGGCCGACTACTCGTTCGAGTTCCGCGTCGGCGGGCGCGAGCGCTTCAGCAGCCAGGCGCCCGACGGCTCGCTCTACACCTTCGACGCGCTCTATCAGGACATCGTGCCCGGCCAGCGGATCGTCCACTGCTACGACATGCATCGCGACGGCGCGCGCATCTCCGTGTCGCTTGCCACGATCGAGTTCGAGGCACACGGCGACGGCACGCGGCTGACGCTCACCGAGTACGGCGTGTACCTCGACGGGCACGACACCCCCGAGCAGCGCGAGCACGGCACCAACGTGATGATCGAAGCGCTCGCCGAGTACCTCAGCCAGAGCGCCGAGGCCGACGCATGAACACAGCCGTCACGAGCGATCGCGCTCAGGACCCGCCCGCACAGCGGGCTGACGACGCCGCCAACGCCGCCGTGGCGATAGACGGCGCGGCCCATGACCGGCGCTGGGTCGCGCTGTACGTGCTGTGCGTGGGAATGCTGATGATCGTGCTCGACGTGACGGTCGTGAACGTCGCGCTGCCCTCGATCCAGGACGACCTGGGCTTCTCCACCGCGAGCCTCGCGTGGGTCGTCAACGCTTACCTGATCGCCTTTGGCGGGCTGCTGCTGCTGGCCGGGCGCTTCGGCGACCTGATCGGGCGCCGGCGCATCTTCCTCGCCGGCGTCGGCCTGTTCACGCTCGCCTCGCTCGCGTGCGGCCTCGCCGACAGCCAGTCGCTGCTGATCGCCGCGCGCTTCGTCCAGGGCATCGGCGGCGCGATGACCTCGGCGGTGATCCTGGGCATGATCGTGACGATGTTCCCCGAGCCGCGCGAGCAGGCCAAGGCGATCGGCGTGTACGCGTTCGTCGCCTCCGCCGGCGGCTCCGCCGGCCTGCTCGCCGGCGGCGTGATCACGCAGTCGATCGACTGGCACTGGATCTTCTTCGTGAACATCCCCATCGGCATCGCGACCGCCGTGTTCGCCAAACGCCTGCTGGCACACGACGCCGGCATAGGCTTCGGCGAGGGCGCCGACGTCCCCGGGGCGGTCCTCGTCACCGCGGCGCTGATGCTCGGCGTCTACACGATCGTCAAGCCGGCCGCGCAGGACGGCTGGGGCGCGGGGCGCACGCTCGCGCTCGGCGGCGTCTCGCTCGCGCTGCTGCTCGGCTTCCTCGCGCGCGAGGCCACCGCGCGCAACCCGCTCGTGCCGCTGCGCATCTTCCGCGCGCGCAACGTCGCGGCGGCCAACGCGATCCAGGTGCTGTCGGTCGCGGGCATGTTCGGCGTGTTCTTCCTCGGTGCGCTGTACCTGCGACGGGTGCTCGGCTACGACGCGCTGCAGATCGGGCTCGCGTTCCTGCCCGTCACGCTCACCATGGGCACCCTCTCGATCCGCTACTCCGAGCGGCTGGTCACGCGCTTCGGCGCGCGCAACATGCTCGTGCCCGGCCTCGTGCTGATCGCGCTCGCGCTCGTGCTGTTCGCCCAAGCCCCCGTGCACGGCAGCTACCTCGCGCACGTGCTCCCCTCGATGCTGCTGCTGGGGATCGGCGCCGGCGTGTGCTTCCCGGCGCTGATGAACGTCGCGATGTCCGGCGTGAGCCCGCGCGACGCGGGCCTGGCCTCGGGGCTCGTCAATACGACCGCGCAGGTCGGAGGCGCGCTCGGGCTGGCGGTGCTCGCGACGCTCTCCACCTCACGCAGCGCGCACCTGCTCGCGCACGGCAGCTCGACCGCCGAAGCGCTCACCCGCGGCTACCACCTTGCGTTCTGGATCGCCGCCGCGCTGACGGCGGCCGCGATCGCGATCGTGCCCACCGTGCTCGGCGCCAGCCGCAGCGAGCCTGTCGCGTAGCTTCGTTATGCGGTGCCCGCGGCCGATGAGCCCAACGCGCCCGATGAGCCCAACGCATCCAACGCGTCCGACGCCGGCCGAACCCGCGCCGACAGGATCGCGATGTCATCGCGAACGTTGTCCTCGGGGTCGATCAGCGCGAGCAGCGCGTCGATCGCGTCGGTGGCGCACGCGGGCGGCGTCTTCTCGAGCTGCTCGAGCATCTCCGTGACGCTGACCACGTGCTTGGGGGCATGCGCCTCCGAGAGCCCGTCGGTATATAGCGCCAGGGCGTCGCCCGGCTCGAGGATCGTCTTCGTCTCCTCGATCGCCGCATCGGCGAACACGCCCAGCAGCGCGCCGGAGCCACCCAGCTCGCGGGCACTGTGGTCATCGGCCCGCATCAGCAGCGCGGCGGGGTGGCCGGCGAGCGCGAGGCCCACCTCGACGTGCGACCCGCGAGCGCGGATGTGCGCGAGGATCGCTGTCGCGAAGCGCCCGTCGAAGTCCTGGTCGAGCATCGCGCGGTTGACCTGCGCGAGGACCTTGCCCGGGCTGCTGCCCTCGCGCGCGTAGACCGCGGCGGTGTGGCGCAGGAACCCGGTCAGCACGGCCGCCTCCGCCCCCTTGCCGCACACGTCGCCCACGATCAGCCAGCAGCTCTCGGCGTCTCCGAAGACGTCGTAGAAGTCGCCGCCCACCTCGCTGCCGGCGCCGCTGGGCCTGAAGTAGCTGGCCAGGTCAAGACCTGGGATCGTCGGCAGCACGGCGGGCATCAGGCTGCGACGCAGCGTGCGCGCGACCTGGGCGCGCTCGGCGTACAGACGGGCGTTGTCGAACGCCATCGCCGCGCGACCGGCAAGGTCCTCGAGCACGGCCAGCAGGCTGGGGTCGTGGCGCGCGTCCCCGTGCAGCTGCAGGAACGAGATCGCGCCTCGGGTACGACCGCGGGCGATCATCGGGAACACCGCCGCGCGCGTGTAGCCGACCTCGCGCATGAAGCGCTCGTGCTCATCGCTCTGCGCGGCCTGCTCGATCACGCCGTTTTCGGTGAGGTCCTGCAGCACGCGGGGAGCGTTGCCGGCAAGCACCTGCGCGACCGGGTGGCCGCTGCGCAAGTCGAGCGGAAAGGCCGCACGGATCCGCTCGACCCCCGCGGCGACCGCCGGGTCGACGGCGGCGGCCACCGTGCCGCCCACCAGCCCGCTCTCGTCGAGCAGATCGATCACGCACAGCTCGGCCAGGTCCGGCACGGCCATGTGCGCGATCGTCCGCAGCGTCTGCGCCGGGTCGAGCGACCGGTCCAGTTCGGCGGTCGCCGCGATCAGCAGTTCCATGCGCCGGCGCTGCTCGCGCAGCCGGTTGAGCGCGGCATGGACGACGACCGACGTCAGCAGCGCGAGCACGATCCCCACGCACGCCACCGCCGCGAACATCGTCGACACGTGCGCTTCGTAGGCGAGCGGCGCGAGAAACGCGAGCAACGCGGCGACGGAGACGCCGACATAGCGAGGACGCGGCTGAAAGGCCGCCGCGTGACCGAGTGCGAAGAAGTAGATCAGCGCGAACGGACTGTCGGGGCCGCCGCTGGACGCGCACAGCACGGCGATCACGAGCACGCCCCAGAGCTCGGCGAAGCAGGCCAGCCCGAGGCCTCCCCAGCCGCGACTGGCGGCCACCAGCAGCACGATGCCGGTCAGGAACGCATCGATCCCGACCGCCGTCACGCCGGCCGGCGAGTTCACGTGCGGGAGCAGCGCCGCGCTCGCGCACAGCAGCGCGCCCACTATGTACAGCCCGCCGGCGGTCGCGACCGCGGCGCGGGCTTCGCGCCGGTCGGCCGGCTCCTCCGACCCCGTCCCCGCGAGCGTGCCGGCGAGCGTCACGTCCGCGCCGTCATCCGCTCCTCCCACGAGCATCCGGCCTCCTCCCAGAGCCATCTCGACAGATCTTCACATTCTCCTCGCTCATATGGTCCCACGCGCAGGGTGATGCGCGGGCCGCCGCTCCCGAGCGACGACGCGATGGGTCGAATGGACAATCGCGGCCGCCGATTCTTGGCCATTGGGCCAGTGCGCCAAGGCTCGCCCTTGCGCAGCATTGACGCCGCATGAGCGCAGAGGTGATCATCTCCTATGACGGTACCCCGAACGACGACGACGCACTCGCGCTCGGGCAGCTGCTGGCGGGGGACGCTTCGAAGCTCGCGCTCGCCTACGTGCGCCACGCGCCCGAGTTCGATCCGGCCCGCGAGACGCTCGCCCAGCACGACGCGGAAGGCCGTCTCGAGCACGGCGCCTCCCTGCTCGGGGCTCCCGATATCCCACGTCACGTCGTCTTCGGCGCGACGACCGGGGAGGGTCTCGAAGAGCTGGCGGGCGCCGAGGGCGCATCGGTGATCGTGTTCGGATCGGACTATCGAACGCCGCCGGGTCATGCCGAACCGCCGACCTCGGCGCAACGGCTGCTGGAGATCGGGGGGACGGCCATCGGCGTCGCCGCCGCGGGGCTGCGCGCCGACCCCGATGCCAAGATCGGCTCGATCGCGGTGCTGCCAGGAGACGAAGCGGCGCAGCAGACCGCCGACGCGCTCGTGGCCAAGCTCGGTGCGAGCGTCGTCGCGGGCGAAGCACCGAGCGCCGACCTGATCGTCGTCGGCTCGCAGCCGGGCGCGCCCGCCGGGCGCGTCGCGCTGAGCGGCGCCGCGCGCACGATGCTCGATGCCTCGCGCGGCTCGGTGCTCGTCGTGCCGAGCGGCAAGCCGCTGCAGCTCTAAACGCGTCACAAGAGCGCCGTCGGCGCTAATAGCTGTAGGCGATGCAGCTCGACAGGCGCGATCAGGAGACCCTGCTGGGCGCTGCGCGCTCGGACCCCCAGGCGTTCGCCGCCTTCTACCGGTGCTTCGAGCGGCCCGTGCTCGGCTTCTTCATGCGTGCCACGCAGAGCGCGGAGCTCGCCGCGGATCTGACCGCGGAGACGTTCGCGCGGGCGCTCGAGTCGCTGGCGAGCTATGACCCCGCGAGGGGCCGGGCCGACCAGTGGCTGTTCGGGATCGCGCGCAACACGCTCAGATCGAGCTATCGCGACGGCCGCGTCGAGTCGGCCGCCCGCGAACGGCTCGGCCTGCCGCGGCTTGTGCTCGACGATCACGCGAGCGAGACGATCGCGCGGCTGGCACAGGAGGAGGACCGCGCGACGGTCGCTGTCGCGCGCCTTCCCGAGGAGCAGCGGCGCGCGATCCACGCCCGCGTCGTGGAGGACCGCGACTACGCGGAGATAGCCGGTGAGCTGCGCTGCTCGGAGGCCGTCGTGCGCCAACGGGTCAGCCGCGGCCTTCGCACCCTACGAGCGAGATTGGCTGGTGAACGATGAGCGTGCTGCCACAGCTGGAGCGTGACCTTCTGGAGGCTGCCGAGCGCAGGCTCGCGACCGGCGGCGATCGCGCCGGCGAGCCACAGGGCTCGCGGCGCACTCACGGCCCGGCGCGCCGGCTGCGCCTGTTGGCGCTGGCGCTCGTCTGCGTGCTCGCCACCGCCACGATCGCGCTCGCCGCCACCGGGGTGATCCTCACCGGCGCGCCGGTGCGCCCCGAAGGCCCGCTGAACCCGAGCGCCGGCGAGGGCGTCCCCGCGCCCGGCGCCTCGCAGCTCTTGCCCCTACGCGTGCCCGACCCCGAAGGCGGCCCGCCGTGGGGCATGCGAATCGTCCGCACGACCCGCGGCGAGGTCTGCGAGCAGATCGGCCGCGTCCAGGACGGGCAGCTCGGCGAGCTCGGGATCGACGGGGTCTTCAACGACGACGGGCGCTTTCACCCGATCCCCACGGATGTGCTGCCGGAAACGAGCAGGGTCGGAACGCGCAGCCCCGAGGACGATGCGACCGAGAGCGTCAGCTGCCAGCTCGCCGGCCAGGTCACCGTCGGCGAGCACGTGGGCGTCGATCGCAGCGCCGGCGCAGCCGACGGGCACGAACGCGCGCAGCCCAGGAGCGACCTGCGCGACCTCTCCTTTGGGCTCCTCGGCGCAGACGCCGTCAGCGTCAGCTACCGCGAGGGCTCGAGCGTGCGCACCGAACCGGTGCTGGCGCCGCTCGGCGCCTACCTGATCGTGCGGCGCGCCGCTCCCCACCAGCATGCCGGCGTCGGTTACGAGAGCCTCGGCACAGAAGGCGACCTGCCGCCCTCCGCGCCGCTGATCGCGATCACCTACCGCCTGGGCGGCAAGCCCTGCCAGCGAGGGCCGGTGCTTGCGCCCTGGGTCAGCGCGCATCTCGCCGATCCCTGTCCCCGGCCGCACTACCCGGCGAGCCGCTTCACGCCGCCGCCCGACCTGCACGAGCCGCTGCACGTGCGGCTGCAGATCAGCCACCACCGCATCACCGGGGCGCAGCTCAGCTTCACCGCGCCCCTCGCGGTCACCAGCGCGCGGGAGAAGTACGAGATCCGCATACCCGGTGTCGCATGTGAAGAGAGCTTCATCCGGGTCCACGGGCGCAGGCTCCGGGCTATCGGCGAGCAGGTCATCGGCGGGCCGTTCGCGGGGTTCAGCGGGACGTCCCTCGACCGCGACGTCGCGCGCGGATCGACGGTGACGCAGTCGCTCTCCGGTGTCGCGCTCTTCTCCGGCCTGTGCGGGCGCCCGCCGTTCACCAGACCCTGGACGAGACGCTCGGCGACGATCGAAGTGGTCTACCAACAAGGCGAAGGGGAAGGAACCCTGACACTGGTTGGCAGCGCCATTGTTCACGAGCCGCCCGGCACCCGCCCGGCGCACTGAGCGGTGTGCGGACGAGACGCGCATGAGCTGCGATGCTTGACGTGTGAAGGATCGAGTTCGCGAGCGCTACGCATCACAGGTCGATGGACTGCGCACGCTGGGCGGGCTGGTCGCGATCCTGTGGGTCGTCGAGATCGTCAACGCGCTCGACAGCTACCGGCTCGACAACGACGGGATCGTGCCGCGCAGCGTCGCGCACCTCGACGGCATCGTCTTTGCGCCGTTCCTGCACGCGAGCTTCGGGCACCTGCTGTCAAATACCGTGCCGTTCGTGATCCTCGGCGCCGCGATCGCGCTCGCCGGGGCCAGACGCCTGCTGTTCGTGAGCCTGATCGCGGCGCTCGTCAGCGGCGCCGGGACCTGGCTGACCGCCCCCGGGGGCACGGTGACGGTCGGCGCGAGCGGCGTCGTCTTCGGCTACGCGACCTACCTGATCAGCCGTGGCGTATTCAACCGCAAGATCGCCGAGCTGGGTCTCGGCCTCGTCGTGCTGGTGGTGTTCGGAGGAGCGCTGGTCTATGACCTGATCCCCCATACGGGGATCTCGTGGGAGGCGCACCTGTTCGGCGGCATCGGCGGCGTGCTCGCCGCGGCGGCGGTTGCGCGCGAGCGCCCGACGAAGACGAGCAAGGCGAGCCTGCCGGCGCGGGCGCGCGTCCAGTCATAGGGCGAGGCGCTGGGCGAAGAAGTCGAGGATCTCGTCGCGAGCGGCGATCGTCGGCTGGCCCTGCTCGTCGATCAGGTGTGCGGTGACGACGCTGTGTGGGCTCGCGACCACCTGCTCGAAGAACGGCGGCGTGTCCGGGTTGGCGGCGCTGTCGGGGAGCACGCGCGCGATGAAGCGCTCGCCGAGCGCCTCCTGGTAGGCGGCGAATCGTTGCGCCCGGCAGTGGCGGTCGCCCTCGAAGCGGTAGGCCATGACGGTCAGGTCCTCGCGCTCGAGACGCTGCCGTACGGACGCGAGCTCCTCGGGTGCGCTCTCCAGTCCGGCGGGGTCGTCGAGCGGCAGCGACGGCTGCGAGAGGACCGGCGCGAGCATCGCCGGCTCGAGCATCATCGTCAGCGCGAAGTTGCCGGTGAAGCACATCCCAATCGCGCCGACGCCGGGACCGCCGCACTCCTCGTGCGCGAGCCTCGCCAGCGCGCGCAGCCAGACGGTGACGGGGCTCGACGCGTTTGCGGCGAAGGCGCGGAACTCGGCGCTGACGCACGCGCGCTGCAGGACCGCGGTGCCCTCCTCGACGCGTGGCAGCGCGCCGTCGCGCCCGAACAGCGAGGGCATGTAGACGGTGAAGCCCGCGTCCCTGACCCAGCGGGCGAAGCGGGCGACGTGCGGGCTGATGCCAGGCATCTCGGTCATCACGATCACCGCCGGCCCGCTGCCGGTCGTGTGCACGACCTTCGTGACGCCATCGAGCGTGATCTCGCGCGGATCGAAGTCCTCGAGCGGGTCGTCCTCGTCGACGTTGTGTGCCGGCATCCTCGCGCCTCCGTTCTGATCGCGTCATCGACCCGAGCGGGCCGCGGTCGCCCGTTACTGTTACTGCTCCTCGAGCTCGCGTGCGCGCCCGGCGCAGTCCACGAGGTACTCGCCTTCTGTCGTGTTCGCAAGTTCGCCGCCCCACGCGGCGAGCGGCACCTGCGGACAGACGCGCGCGGCGGCGCGGCTGGCCGCGTTGCCGCCGAGGTAGTCGTAACTGCCGCCGAGCAGTACGTAGCGGGCCTGCCCGGAGGCCACCAGCCGCGCCAGCCCAGGCCCGTCGAGCGCCGGATCGACGCCGCCGTAGCCGCCAAACGCCGAAGCACGCAGACCCAGCAGGATCAGGCTGTCGGCGCTCAGAGACGCTTGGGTGAGCAACTGGAAGCGCCCGTCGGCGCCGTGCGTGAGCAGATAGCGGATGAGCGAGTCGGCGGTGGCGAGCTGCGGCCGACTGAGCTCGGCGCCCCCGTTGCCGTCGACCGCGCGCGGGCCCGCCGCTGGGAAGGTGCCCTCCACGGGGTGCCTCCAGGTGCTCGCCGCAAATGCCGTCGGGGCGACGAGCAGCACCGCGAGCAGGGCCACCAGGCTTGCGGTGCAGTGGCGCCCTCGCCTCAGCGCGAGCAGCGCAGCCAGCAGGGCCACGGCCGCCGCCGGCCCCAGCAGCACCTGCCAGATGGCGAGATAGTGGGCGTGATGCAGCAGCAGGATCTGCACGACGACGGTGCTCAGCACGGCCACCAGCATCAGCGCCGCGGACCGGCGCGGCCCAGGTCGCCCCGAGCGCGCCAGCCGCGCGATCGCGGCGAGCCCGACACCGACCATCGCCGCGACGCCCGGCCCGAGCGCGGAGATGTAATAGGGGTGGACGATGCCCTTTGACAGGCTCAGGAAGCCGGCCTCGCACAGCAGGAAGCCGCCGAACACGATCAGCCCCGCAAGCCGTGGGTCGCGCCGCGCGGGACGCGTGAGCGCGGCCGCGAGCAGGCCGATGAGCGCGAACGCGAGCATCCACGCGCCCTGATCGCCGAAGCCTTTGCGGAACAGGCGCAGCGGCCCGGGCGAGGTGCCGAACGCGATCGGACCCGCGGTGATCGTGGGGGCCACCTTCGGCGCGGCGTGGGGAGAGGGCGTCGGCAGGCGTAGCGTCGCCGTGCCCGCGCCGGTGGCTGCGGGCGCCTGGACCTGCGGCGCGACTTCCAGGTCCGCGACCGGTCCCGGTCCCCCTTTCTGGCCGCCCACGCGTCCGAAGCCGTTGTACCCGAACGTCAGGCCGAGCTCGGAGTTGTCGGTCGAGCTACCCACGAACGGCCGCTGGGCCGACGGCGTGAGGTCGACGGCGAGCATCCACGCGAGCGACAGCACCGCGCAGAGACAGCCAGCGAGCAGCAGGTGGCCGATGCGACGGCGCGGAGGGCCGGGAGCGCAGATGAGATAGCCGGCGGCGATGCCGGGGACGACGAGCAGCGCCGCGAGCGCCTTCGTGTTGAACGCCAGCGCGATCAGCACCGCGGTGGCGAGCAGCGCGCGCAGCCGCCCCGTCTCGATCGCGCGCAGCGCCACCCCACAGGCGAGCGTCATCAGCAGGATCAGCAGCGTGTCGACGTTGTTATCGCGCGAGACCGCCACGAACGACGGGAACACGGCGAGCGTCACGGCACTGGCGCTCGCGGCGAGCGTGCCGAAGCGTCCGCGCACGATCAGGTACAACGCCGCGACGGCCGCGACACCCATGATCGCCTGCGGCAGCAGCAGGCTCAGCGGCGTGAAGCCGAACACCTCGGCGCTCGCGGCCTGTACCCACAGTCCGAGCGGCGGCTTGTCGATCGATACCAGGCCGGCGGGGTCGGCGGCGAGGAAGAAGAAGTTGTGCCACGACAGCAGCATCGACTTCACGCCCGCCGAGTAGTACGCGTTCGCGTACCCGTTCTGGCCGAGCGCCCAGCAGTTGAGCACAGCGGCAAGCGCGATCGCGGCGAGCAGCGGCGCGCCAGCACGAGTGATGGCGGCGCTGCGTGAGCTCCGAGAGGGCGTTACGTGCATGTCGGCGAATGGGCTGGTCGTCGGGTCCGTGCAGACGGCCGAGGGCTCGTCGGTCCCACGGGAGGCATGGCGTGCGGGCGACTACGGTAGCCGCTACCGGCAAGCGATGGTCATGGTATGTTCCGGCTGTCGATCGGGAGAGGCGTTCGGGTGAGCGAGCGACGCGATGACAGCCGCGCATCCGGCACGTTCTCTGCCGCACCTTCGCATCGCGAACGCAAGGAGATCAGGGAATGAGACGGACAAGGATGGTGCTGGCGCTTGCAATGGGCGTGTTGGCATGTGGCGTGATCGCCTCGCCGGCGCTCGCGGTCAAGGAAAAGCCCGTGTTCGGGAAGTTCCGAGCGTCGGTCGCCGGCAGCACGAGAGGCATCGGAGAAGCCGACGAAATGACCCTTGGCCCCTACAAGTTCGAAGAATGCGAAAAGGAACTGCACTCCGACGGCACGGTCGTCCTCGGCGAATCGGAAACCTTCTTCCAGGAAGTCAAGTTCTCCAAGTGCGTCGCCACGCGCAACGGCGGCGGCGGCCTCAAGGAAGCCGTCTTCGCGAGCTTCAAGCTCGGCATGGAATTCCACTCCAACGGGTCGCTGAGACTCGGCCCGACGAGCGTCACCTTCGGCGCGAGCGACAGCACCTGCGAAGTCACGGTGCCGGCGCAGTGGGTCCCCGCGGTGGCGGAAACGAAGGGCGAAGACAAACTCTTCGAAGACGCCACCTACTCCACCGAACAGGAAAAACTCGAAGGTGGCCAGGAGAAGAAATTCGGCGAATTCCGCGAACGGCTTGACATCGACTGGGAACTCAAGGGGGTCGTCACGACCGTCAAGCTGACGCCGACCTGCAAATACGAAGGGGCGCACCTGAACGCCGCCGGGGAAGCCGAATTCAGCGGCGGCAAGATGGAAGGCGATCTGGAAGAAGTCACGCTTCAGGCGGGCAACCTGAGCTTCATCCCGCCGTCGCCTGCCGACTGAGGACAACCGCGACTGTACGAGCCCCGGCCACCGTGGCCGGGGCTCTGGGTGGCGCCGGGGCGGTAGCCGTGGCCCGAGGCGCTCCGCGCTGTTGCCTGCGCAGGCGAGAGCGACCTGCCGCCTTGACCATCGCCAGTTGATCGATATATACTGGCTCTATGAGGAAGCGTGCGATGCAGGAGGCGACGTTCCTGATCCTGACCGCGTTGGCTGGAGGCAGCCAGCACGGTTACGGGATCATCACCGACGTCGAGCAGATCTCGGACGGACGCGTCCGACTCCGCGCCGGAACCTTGTATACGGCTCTGGAGCGTCTTCGCGCGGACGGGCTGATCGAGGTCGACCGTGAGGAGGTCGTGGATAGCCGGTTGCGGCGCTACTACCGTCTTTCGGGTACGGGCAGGGAGCGCCTCGCGGCTGAGGCAGCTCGCCTGCAGGCGAACGCCCTCGTCGCGATGTCGCGGCTCGAGCCGCTCGGAGCGCTGCGATGAACGACCGCCCTGACCTCGAGCGCCGCTACCGGCGTCTGCTCGCGTGCTACCCCGCCGCGTTCCGCCGCGAGCACGAGCACGAGATGCTCTCGGTGCTGATGGCCGGCGCCGAGCAAGGGCAGCGGTGGCCGCGACTCGCGGAGGTCGCCGATCTGCTCAGAAGCGCGACCTCCATGCGGCTACGAAGCAGGCTCCGAACGTCGTGGGCATGGGAGTACAGGCATCGGCGTGTCATGGTCCCCGTGCGGGTTCTCATCGGGATCTGGCTGGTGGCCCTCACCGCCATCATCTACGGCTACGGCTACGGCTACGGCTACGGCGTCGGCGGCTGGTGGGGCCTGCTGCTCGTCCCGGCAGCAGCGGCGCATTTCTACGTCGCCTACCGCAACCTGCGCCACCGCGTCGAGGACTGATGGCGAGGCGGTGACCGCGAAGGAGACAGTTCGGGCGCTTTACGCGGCCTACGCCACAGGCGACCCGGATCGCATCGCGGCGCTGCTGCATCCTGATGTGATCTGGGTCGCTCCTGCAGGAAATGCCACACAGGTCGCGCTTGGGCTGGGAGCTGCCGATGACGCTGGGCCACCGCGCGGCCTCAACGATCTTGATCGTGATTCGATCGTGGCATTCATGGCCCACGACTATCCGCGGTTCTTCGCGAATGTGGCGTTCGAGGCCCGGTCGATGGTTGGCGAGGGGGACGTGGTGATGGCCGAGCCTGCTCGAGGGGACACCGCCCGACACTCAAATCGGCGGGGCGGGCGTCTAAACGGCTCGGCATAGGTACCTGGCGGAGATCCCATCCTCTGAACGCTCGACATGCGCGACCTCGAAGCCGCTCCTGGCGATCATCGGCTCGAGCAGCCAGGTGAACGTCGAATGCTCATCGCGCACATGCTCCTCCAGCTCGGCCCTGCTCCAGCCCTCCTCGATGCTGTCGCCGCCCGTCGCACACCATGCCTCGATCCGCTCCTCCGCCGTGCCGGGCGCGAAGTCGTAGACCACGTCCCAGAGGCGGAGCAGGCCTCCCGGCTTTAGCATCGCCCGCAGCCGGCTCAGCGCCACGGCCTTCCAGAAGTCTGGGAGATGGTGCAGCGCGTAGCGAGAGTAGATGAAGTCGGCCAGATCCCCCCGATGCTCGTAGGTGAGGAAGCCAGCCCGAACGAGCTCCACGTTTCCGAGTCGCAAATCAATGATCTTGCTGGCCAGGCGCTCCAGCATCGGCTCCGAGGGCTCGACGGCAATCACTCGCGCGCAGACGGGCGCGACCGTGACGCTGAACTGGCCGGTCCCGGCCCCGAACTCCAGGACGAGGGACTCGCGCTTCAGGCCCAGCGTCTGCAGCAGCGACACCTCGCTATCCGCACTCGCATCCTCCTTGGCGTCGTAGCGGGCGACGTGGGCAGCGTCGAGGTTCTCGCGTCCGGCGCGCTCGCGCTCATCGATCAGCCAGCCCGGCCGCCGAGTCAACCGGGGGTCCAGTCCGAGCGCGACCGGCTGCGCGGGCCGAGCCAACGCGTCCACGACGCAGTGGGGAAGACCTCGATCACCTCGACGCCCCCGAACCGAGCAAGAGCCTCGTAGAGGCCAAGCCCCTCGCGCACCCATTCGCAATAACTGCCCTCCGCGCGCGCCTCATCGGGCGTCCAGCGGATGCCGCAGACCTCCCTATTCAGCCTCCGCTCGCCATCGCGGCTGGTCTGTCCGTCTGGTGCATAGCAACACGGGCTGTCGATCGCAACGACGCCCGGCGCGTGCTCTGCGACCAGGGCCGGAACATCCTCAACGTCCAGATGGGCCTCGAGCGCGACCAGCCGACGCTCGCCCACCACCGCGACATCGAAGCCCTTACGCTCCCCACCGACGTCAACGCCAAGCCATCTTCCCATGGCTCAGGATTCAATCAGCAAGCAAACGGAGCCAGCTTAGAAGCGTGTGTCATTTCTCAGCTCGGGCGAGGATCTTCGTGGTCAGCGCTCCCTTGGCATCGGCGTGCCAGCACTGGGCTGAGCGACCAGTTTTGATCAACTTCCCGGAGCTGCGGATACCGCGGTAGGGTCCAGCGATGGGCAGCGAGACCATCACCGTAGGCGCGCGGAGTGTCCGCTTCTTGATCGAGGCCGCGGACTCGAACGGGACCGCATCGGTGTTCGAGTGCTTTGTCCCCACTGACGCGAGGATGCCAGCGCCCCACAGCCACGACGGCTTCGAGGAGACCATCTACGGCCTCGAGGGTGTCTCGACGTGGACGATCGACGGCGAGACGGTCGAGATCGTTCCAGGTGAGGCGATATGCGTATCGCGCGGGCAGATACACGGGTTCGACAACCGCGGCAGCATCGATGCGAAGTTTCTCGCGATCGCGACCCCAGGCGTCTTCGGATCCGCCTACTTCCGCGAGATCGGCGAGGTGCTTGCGGCTTCGTCCGGCGGTCCGCCGGATCTGGCGGCGATGGGCGAGGTGATGCGGCGCCACGGCCTCACGCCGGCCGCTCTGGGGGGTACTGCCTAAGCTCCACCCCTTGCGATGGCGTTGAGCCCTGCTGCTCGTGGGCGTAGCAGGGTCCAAGCTGCAGCTACGCAAACGCCTTCTTTGCTCCAAACGGCCTACGCAACTCCGATCCGATGTGGTTGTCTTAGCTGCGATGAGACGGGTCTTGGCGCTGGTTGTCTGGGTTGCACTGTCTGCCGCGAGCAGCGCCGCTGCAGCGCCAATGTTGATCGCGCCGCTGCACGGGGGGACGACCATCGAGTCGTTCGGCGACCTGCAGGTGTGGAGTGACTACAACGCGACCGACAAGAGCTGGCACCTTGTCGTGGACAGCGATGGCCTGATCTCGACGCCGCCCATCCCCGCCGCCACACGTACGATCGAAGCCGACGTTGGTCCTGGTCCGTCCGGCTCCCCGCTGCTCGTCTACAACGTCTGCGAAAGCGGCTGCCATCTTGTCGTTTCAGGAGTCGATGGGAGCGATCCTCGCACTGTCCCCGACAGCGCCGAAGCTCGGGACCCGACGATTTGGGGCGATCGGGTCGCTTGGGTAAGGGGCGCGAATCAGGTGATGACAAGCCTGCTCGACGGCAGCGGGCGAAGACTGCTCGGCGGCGCGCCGCGAAGGCTGTGCCAGCCGGCAACCAAAGCAGCGCGCGCGAGATGCGAAGCCACGACGGGCCCCACCGTCACCGGTCTGCAGCTGTACTACGGGCGGTTGGCGCTGACCGATTCGTTCTCCACCAGAAACGGAGACCCAAATGGAGAAGGCGAGGTGCTGACCGAGGCGGTCAAGGGCGGTCCGCAGAAGCTCATCGCGCTCGAAGGGGTTGAAGAAGGCGGGGGAGAAACGCTCTGGCTCGGTCCCTCCTGGTCAGAAGGGAAGCTCTACTTCTACGCGGACGGTCTTCCCGAGTGCGTCGAACACTGCATCTACGTGTATGGATTCGATCCGACGCACGATACGTATGTTCGAGCGACTGCATCCACCGAGCTGACCGGATTCTCGATGGCGACAGGGCTTCGGGCGTATGAAGCGACCGCTCCCGGCAACGGCTACGCCACTCCGAAGGCCTGCGCGGAAGCACTCGCGGGCGAACCGGCCGGGGAATCGATTCCGTGCGTCGTACGCCTGAGCAGTCCGTTTGCGTTCAGGCCAACACGCCCACCGATCTCGTAACGGCCCTGGCTGGCTCCTGCGGCGGTAACGGTGCTTGGGAGCGTGTCAGCGCAGACGAGCGCCGTCGCGTCGTTGGGCGGCCCGTCGCTTCGCCGCGGGAGTTAGACTCGCGGCGATGTCGTTGCACCTCTTCGCGGGTCTGCGCGTGCGGGATTTTCAGGCCGCCCGACAGTGGTACGAGCGGTTGCTGGGCGAGCCGACGTTCTTTCCCCACACCACCGAGGCGGTGTGGACGCTTGCCGAGGACCGGTCGGTCTACGTCGCGGAGCACGCCGATGGCGCGGGCAACTCCGTGGTGACGATCTTCCTTGACGATCTCGATGCCCAAGTAGCCGCGATTGCCGTCCGCGGGCTCGAGCCCGACGAGCGCGAGACGTACCCCAACGGCGTACGCAAGGCGCTCTACCGCGACCCCGACGGCAACGAGCTGGGGTTCGGCGGCGCGCCGCTCGACACCGATTCATAGCGAGCGGCTGTCCTCTCCGAGCAGCGAGCGCGTCGCTTGGAGCCTGCCGTGCGCGCATGGGTAGAGTTGGGTCGGATGAGCCGCACCGCGACAGATGAGTTGCGTGCGATCCAGGAGCTGTTGAAGGCGCGCTACCGGGAGGAGCCTGCAGCGGCCCTGATTACGCTTCAAGCCGACGGATCGTTGGACGATGGAGTGGCGTGCACGGTGAACACGGGGCGGTCGCTGGCGCGGGCGGGTCTGCATCCAGCATCTGGCGGTGACGGGACGCTGGCATGTTCGGGGGACATGCTGCTTCAGGCATTGGTCGCCTGTGCGGGGGGTCACAATGCGCGCGGTCGCGACGTCTCTCGGTCTGGCGGTCAGCGGCTCCGTCCATGCCGAGGGTGACCTTGACTTCCGGGGAATGTTGTCGGTGGACAAGCAGGCCCGGTCGGGTTCACGGCGATCAGGCTGGGCTTTGCGCTGGAGACCGACGCGGCTGAGGCGCAGCCAGAAACGCTCCTGCGCTTGACCGAGCGCTACTGCGTGGTCTTTCAGACGCTTGCGCGCTCGCCCGCCGTTTCGGTGACGCGCTCGTAAGACGGACGCTCCAAGTAGGGGCAGAGTTAGGTGCCCGGTGCGAGGCCGAGGTCGGTGAGCGCTCGGTCGCTCCTTGAGATGGCGCGCGCTGATGGCATGCCAACTGTCCTCATCCCAGAGGATATTGGGCGGGATTGTCGTCATCCAGCCCCAGCGGAAGTTCTCCTGGCCCGGTGACGCTTCGTCCGCAAACGCGGCCGTTGCCTGCCTCAGCAGTGGAGCGGCCGCCGCATGCCCTTCCGTGACGAAGGTGGCGAGGCCATCGAGCAGCAGATCCGATGGGCGGAGCGGGTGGGTCGGCCGCGGAGCCGATATGGCGGCACGGGATACCTCGGCCAGACCGGCGACGGAGGCCAAGCGACCGGCGAACAGCGCAGCTCCCCACGCGTCGAGGTAGGTCTCGCGCGCAAGCTCGGGGTCGAGCTGCTCGAGGCGTTGGGCCGCTTTCAATAGCAGTGGCGGCGCAGTCGTCCCCATGCTCGACGCGAACGCGATCTGACCCCTGAGCAACTCCACGTGCGCCATCTGCAGCTCGTCCGGCGTCGAGGCCTCGGCCAACGCCAGAAGCTCGAGCGCGCCCTCGAAGATGCCGGCATGCAAGCTTGCTTGGGCAGCGGCAAGCGCACGCCGCAGCCGTTGCTTGGGATCGCCCGACAGAACGACAGAGCGATGCAGGAACGCGGCTGCCGCGGCCAGGCCGCCGCGCGCCTGCGCGCGGCTGGCGGACTGCTCGAGCGCCGCGGCGACCGGCTCGTCGGGTCCCGCTGCGGCCGTGGCCAGATGCCATGCGCGACGGTCGGGGTCGAGGCTGCGGTCGGTCGCCTCTGCCAGGGCCAGATGGACCTCCCGGCGTTGCTCCGTGGTCGCCGTTCGGTATACGGCGGATCGCACCAGCGGATGGCGGAAGGTCACGCGCTGGCTCAGGGCCAGGAGCCCGTCGGTTTCCGCATAAACCGCCGAGACCGCGATGCCGAGTTGCTCAGAAGCGCGCAGCAAAAGCAGCGGATCACCGATGGGCTCTGCCGCCGCAAGCAGCAACAGACGCCGCGCGTCGTCGGAGACCGCGCTGACACGTCGTACGAAGCTCTCCTGGATTCGCCCCGACATTGCTTGCGCCTCTGGCAGCCCGAAGCCTCCAGCCAGCTGCGTCGCCGTCAATCCGCGTGGCAACTCGAGCAACGCCAACGGATTCCCACGCATCTCCGCGATGATCCGGTCGACAACGTGCTCATCCAGCTTGAACCGCAGGGTCGAGCGCAGCAGTGCGCGGGCGTCACCGGCGCGCAAGCCGCGCACATCCAGCCCGTCCACGTGCTGGAGCTCCAAGCCCGGCTCGCGCGCCGCGAACACGAACCCGACCCGCTCGGCGAGCAGGCGGCGAGCGACAAAGGCCAGGGTCAATTCCGAAGCCCGATCCAGCCACTGTGCATCATCGACGACGCACAGCAGCGGGCGCTGCTCCGCCTCTGCCGCGAAGAGACTCAGCACCGCCAACCCGACTAGAAATCGATCCGGCGCGACGCCGTCGCTCAGCGCGAACACGGTCTCCAGCGCGCGACGCTGCGGAGCCGGCAGCTCCTTGATGCGATCGAGCAACGGTGCGCACAACTGGTGCAAGCTGGCGAACGCGAGCTCCATCTCCGACTCCACCCCCACCGCCCGCACGACCCTCAGATCTGACGCCGACGCGACGAGATACTCCAACAGCGCCGTCTTCCCAATCCCAGCCTCGCCCCGCAGCACCACCGATCGGCTCTCGCCGCGACGGACCGCCGAGACCAAGTCATCAAGCAACACGCACTCGCTCGTCCGCCCGCGCAAGCCACCGGGCGGGCCCGGTGCGTGGAGACCGCTCTCCATCAGCAGCAACCGATCGTCGAGGACGTCCGCGCGGCCACAGGATCCTCACGCGAGACCTCGGCGAGCTTCTCGCCGTCCCCTCGACCGCTAAGCATCGCCGTCTCGGACCTATCCACGCTCGCCCCCCCTTCACTCGAGCTCTGGCGCCACCGCCAAGCAAGACTACGCCCTTGAAGGGCATGACTATGTCTCGCTCGAATGTTTAGCACTTGCCACCCCCAGAGGGTGCCTACCGCCCAGTCGCGCAATCGCCCGATATCGCCCCTGGAGCAACGGCGCCTTGCCGACCGAGCCGGTTGCCGACTCGACACTCCGCAGCCAACTGCGCGTCCTCAGCCGGGCACTCGGTCCAAGACCAAGAGCCGCGAGGAAATGTCGCCGTCGGACGACGTGATATAGCCCCCACCCGACGCAGGCTCGATCATCCTAGGACCGCCATCACGTGAAAGCAGTCGCCCGCGTTCACGGCCTTCATACCCTTGCTAATCGTCCATTCCAGGCGTCTGAGGTGACGCTCGCTCTTCATCGAAGGCAGAGATTGCTCATGCCTTCGGGCTTTCTCGACCGCGAGCTCCGCCGTGAGCCAACGCCGAGGATGGCAAGGAAATAAGGTCGCGTGGTGCCGAATGAAAGCACGCGGACCGAGGGCACACGGACGGTGCTCATAGCAGTCGCGGCGGATCTCGGGGTCGGGCTCGCCAAGGTCGGCGCAGCAGTCTTCACGGGTTCGTCCGCAATGGCCGCCGCGGCAGCGGACTCGCTCGCCGATACCGCCAACGATCTGTTCCTCCTCGTAGCTCAGCGTCGCAGTAGCCGCCCTGCCGACGATCGGCATCCCCTGGGGTACGGGCGCGAGGCGTACTTCTGGACGCTGTTCGCGGCCCTCGGCGTGTTCATCGCCGGTGCGACGTTCTCCCTACGTGAGGGCATCGACGAGCTGATCCACCCCAGCATCACCTCATCGTTCGCCGTGGCCTATGTCGTGCTTGCCATCTCCGCCGGTTTTGATCTGGTGTCAATTCGCGGACGTCGGACGCATACACCACGGGTTCCTACGTGATCCTGATCCCGACGCTCATCCGATCAAGTTCAGGCGAGGTCGGCTTGAGTTGCAGGACGGGCTCGGCGCTATCCCGGCCGGAGCCCTGTGAACAAGCGCGTCTACTAATGCCGAGGCAGCAGAACGATTCCAGCTAGGCGCAGGCGCTGGTATGGTTGCGCCGTTGGCTCTCGGCTGAGACGAGGAGCGATGCACAGCGCGGCGGAAGAGATGAAGTGGATGCGGGGTCCCTCGGCGCCATTGCGAGGGGCGCTTCTTGGTTTGGTGCTCGAGCGTTCGGGCCATAGCTACGACTTGGCGAATCGCCTGGTGGCGCGTCTGGGTGAGACGTGGCGGATCAACCCGAACGACGTGTATCGGCTTCTGAAACAGCTTGAGGATGGGCGCCTCGTGTCTTCGAGCGAGGAGCCGCGGCGGGGCGCTCGGAGCGGGACGCATGCGGTGTATTTCGCAACTGAGTCGACCGAGAGCGCGCTCGCTTTGTGGATGGAGACACTCGTGCCGATGGCTCCGGTACGTGTGGGGTTGCAGGCGAAGCTGGCGGTCGCCCGGGCGCAGGATGCCCCACGATTGTTGGTGGCGTTGAGGCAGTATGAGCGCGAATGCCTCGATCTGCTGCAGTTGACGCCGGCTGCGTCTGGAGCAATGCCTTCTTGGAAGGCGTTGTTTATGGATTGCACGAGGGAAGCCGTCGATGGTCAGCTTCGCCAGGAGGTCGCTTGGGCGCAGCACACGCGCAAGCGGATTAGGGAATACGAGGCGGCGGAGTAGCTGTGGATCGGCTGACGCCGTTGCTTTCGTTTGAGAGCGTGAGCAAGCGCTATCCGGATGGCAGTCGGGAGCTCGTCGTGCTCGATCGTGTGTCGTTCGAGATTCCTGCCGATGTGTTCGTGGGGATCTTCGGCACGCCCCGTTCCGGCAAGTCGACGTTGCTACGGTTGGCGGCCGGGATCGAGGCACCGAGTTCGGGTACGGTGCGTTTTGACGGGCGCGACTTGGCGTCTATGTCCGCCGTCGAGCGTGATCGGCTGTTGCGGCGTGACGTCGTGTTCATGTCGACGCAAGACTGGTCGCCGACGCCAACGGAGCGGGTCATTGACCATGTGGCGTTGTCACTCGGGAGTGACGGTCCTGCGTTGCGCGAGGCGAGACACCGTGCAAGGCGTGTGCTTGCCAGGGCTGGGATCACGAGCTGCGCCGATGAGCTCGCGCGGTCGCTCTCGCTGGTCGATCGGTCCAGGGTAGTTCTTGCCCGAGCGCTGATCCGCGAGCCCTCCGTGCTGCTGGTCGATGAGCCGGCGATCATCCCGAGCCTTAGCGAGAGGGACCAGTTCTGCGCGTTGCTACGCTCGGTCGCAGAGGAGCAGAGCGTGACGCTGGTGGTCGCTTCTGAAGAGATGGGGCCGTTGCATGGCGCGCGGGTGCTGTTCTCGATTGGTGATGGCGAGCTGTGCTCGACACAGGAACGGGCAACGGTCGTGCCGCTTCCGAGGCGGCATGTAGCTGGAGCTGAGCGGTCTGGACGGTGAGCACGCTCGAGCTGCGTGAGGTCGTCAAGCACTATTCAAGCGGCAGGGAGACGGTACGCGCCGTTGATGGGGTTTCGTTGACGGTGGCTAGTGGGGAGTTTGTTGCTCTCTACGGGCCTAGCGGCGCTGGAAAGACAACCCTGTTGCTTCTCGCGGCGGCCTTGGTTACCCCTGATCGCGGCAGTGTGCTGTTCGATGATGTGGATGTCGGTGGTCTTTCCGAGCGCGATGGGGCACGTTATCGACGAGAAGACGTGGGGTTCGTCTTTCAGTCTTTTCATCTGATGGCCAGCATGTCGGCGCTCGACAATTCGACGATCAAGTTGGCTGGAGGTGGGGCTACCGTGCGGGAGGCGCGGGTCAAGGCGCGGGGCTGGCTGGAGCGTGTGGGTCTCGGCGAGCGAGTCGAGCATAAGCCGGCTGAGCTTTCGATGGGGGAGCGTCAGCGGGTAGCGATTGCCCGTGCGTTGATTAATGAGCCGCGGCTCTTGCTTGCCGATGAGCCCACGGGCAACCTTGACTCTGAGCGTACGCGAGAGATCCTCGCGCTGTTGCGTGATGTATGCCACGAGCGCAACATTCCCGGGCTGCTCGTGACACACGACGCGGACGCTATGGGTTTCGTCGATCGTGCCTACACGCTGCGTGATGGTCGGCTGTATGACGAGCTGCAGTCGGGGCCGGCAGCGGCGCCGTGAAGCGAGTGTTGAACCCCAGGGTTCTGGGGTTGCGGTTGACGATGTTGCTGCATATCTGCGGTCGGCGATTGCGGCTACACACCGGCCAGGAGCTGCTCGCTGGGGGCGGCATCTCGGTGGGTGTGGCCCTCGTCTTTGGTGTTCTGTTCGCGAACACGAGCCTTACGGGCTCGGCTGGAGAACTCATCCATCAGGTCGTTGGCTCTGCGCGGCTCGAGCTCGCCGCGCGCTCCCCCGCTGGATTCGACGAACGGCTGGCCCTCGCCGCAGGGAGGCTGCCAGGAGTGCGGGCATCGGCTGGTGTGCTGCGTGAGAACGTCACTGTTGTTGGCCCACGTGGCGGCAGGTCGGTACAGCTCTTGGGTGTGAGCGCCGGTGTTGTGGCGTTGGGCAGCCTAGGCACTCGCGATTTCGGGCAATTCGGCTTCCACGTGGCCGGCGGGCTGATCTTGCCGGCGAGTGTCGCCGAAGCGACTGGTGCGCAACCGGGCGGCACAGTCACGCTGCTGGCCTTCGGGGCCACTCGTTCGGCGAGGGTCGGTGCGGTCCTCGCTGGCTCCTCGTTCGGCGTGCTCGCGTCGAGCTCGGTGGCGGTTGCACTGCTACCTGTCGCGCAAAGGCTTACGGGGCTGCCGACCAGAGTGACGCTCGTCCTCGTTGAGCCTCGAAAGGGTGCAGATAGGCGTGTGGCGGGTGAGCTGCGGACACTTGCGGGCGGGCGCCTTGATGTCGTCCCGGCTGACAACGAGCTTCGACTGCTCGACGAAGCCGTCAAGCCGAACGACCAGGCCACGGCGCTGTTCGCTGCGCTAAGTGTGATGGTGGGCTTCTTGCTCGCGCTCTGCGCGATGCTGCTCACCGTTCCCGAGCGGCGGCGGTTCATCGCCGACCTACGGATGCAGGGGTATGACTGGCGCCAAGCGCTGCTGATCATGGCGTGCGAGGCCGTGATGCTCGGGATCATGGCCTCGCTGGCGGGCGTCGTCTTCGGGTACGGGCTGTCCCGGCTGCTGTTTCACCGTGTGCCGGCGTATCTGGCATCTGTGTTCCCGATCGGCTCTCAGCAGAGCGTGCCGGTATCGATTGTGCTGCTGGCCGTCGGCTGCGGGATGCTCGCGACGCTGCTCGCGTCGCTGCCACTGGTGTTCGACCTGAACCCGAGGCGCGCCCGCGACGCGATCTACCGAGCGAGCGGAACGGGCAGCGAGAGTGTCAGCACGCAGGCGACGCTCGCAGTCGGGTCCGTCGGTGTCGGGCTGATTGTTCTCACGACTGTGTTGGTGCTGATCCTGCATACCCTCGCGCTTGCGGGTGGAGTGGCGCTCGCGGTGGCGACGCTCTGTCTGATACCGGCTGTGTTTGCCGGCGCGGCCCGGAGTCTGGCTCGAGGAAGCGAGCAGATGCGCGGCAGCGCGCTGATCCTTGCGGCGCGTGAGCTCAGCGCGGTCTCGACGCGCTCGATGGCGCTCGCCGGGATCGCGGCCCTCGCGGTGTACGGCAGCGTGGCGGTAGGCGGCGCGCAACGCGATGTGCTTCGTGGCCTTGACCAGGCCATCGTCCAAGAGTGGGGCGCAGCCCAGATATGGGTCACGCCAGACGCCAACATCTTCGATGCCGACAGTTTCCGTGTCAGCGGCGCAACGCTCTCAGCGCTAGCGCACGCACCGGGCATCACGTCAGTGCTCGCCCACCAGGGCGGCTTCCTTGATGTCGGCCGCCATCGTCTATGGATCCGCGCCACGCCTGCCGATGGTGCCGCGATGATCCTCTCAAGCCAGCTGCTGCGAGGCAATCTCGCGCACGCGACGAAGCTAATGCGCGAAAACGGATGGGCGACGGTCTCAAGCGGCTTCGCGAGCGAACGCGACCTTCGCGTCGGCGGCGCGTTCGTGCTGCCGACGCCATCTGGACCCGCGCGGTTCGGTGTCGCGGCGATCACGACGAACATGGGATGGCCATCCGGGACAGTGACCGTCAACACCAGCGACTACACCCGGCTGTGGCAGACAACCAGCCCCACGACACTCGCGATCAGCCTCAAGCCCGGCGTCAGCTCCACGACCGCGAAGCGAACGGTAGAGCAAGCTCTCGGGCACGACCAGGCGCTGCGCGTGCAGAGCTCAGGAGAACGCATAGCGGAGGTCGAGAGCACCGTCGGTCAAGGGCTGAGGAGTCTCAGCGAGATCGCCACGTTGCTCGTGATCGCGGCCGCTCTAGCCGTCGCCGTCGCTCTTAGCGCCGTCATCTGGCAGCGACGACCGCGCCTAGCGTCGTTGAAGATCCAGGGCTACGACCGTCGTCAGCTGTGGCGTGGGCTGCTACTGGAGTGCGCGATCGTGCTCGGCATAGGCTGCGCCGTCGGAGCCATCCTCGGCGTGTATGGGCACGCGCTGGCCTCTCGTGCGCTCATCCAAATCACGGGCTTCCCGGCGCCATTCTCGATCGACATCACGCAAATTGCCGTCACGCTTGCTCTCCTGGCGGGCATCGCGATGGCAGTCATCGCGCTGCCCGGACTGCTCGCGGCGCGCGTTCCCGCGCGGGCAAGCCTTCACGAATGAGGTCCATGCGCCCACACAGCCCACATTGGCCGCGAAGCTATCCCGCATGGCTTCACGAACAGACAGAATCGTCTCGTCAGGAGCATTTGTTCGTGCCGCACAGCGCTACTGGCTCGGCGTCTTCCCGAGATTCCGTTGCGAGATGCGAGGCTGGCAGGCGCATGCCCGCGCAATAGTCGATCCGGTTCTCCGCGACCTCGCGCTGGACGCCCAGCGCGCCAAGCGACGAAGCCTCGAGGGTGCCGTCGCCTTTGCGGCATTTGTCCCGCGCCCCGCGCAACGCCCGATAATCACCGCGCTCGCGGCCTACCAGGTCATCTTCGACTACCTCGACACGCTGGCTGAGCAACCCAACCCTGACCCGATCCGCAACGGCCGTCAGCTCAACCAGGCGCTCATCTCGGCACTGGAGCCGCAAAGAACGTCCTGCGACTACTACGCCCATCACCGACAGCGCGACGACAGCGGCTATCTGGACGCCCTCGTCGACGCGTGCCGTGCCGCGCTCGCTGAACTCCCTTCCTATGCGTCCATCATGGTGCCTGTACGTCGAGCGGCCGAGAGGATCGTCGTCTACCAAAGCCTCAACCACGGCGATGCCAACCGTTCACATGACGCCTTTGCGAGATGGGCGCGCGCGCAAACACAGCCAAAGTCTGGACTGCGCTGGTGGGAGACCGCAGCCGCGGCCGGCTCCTCGCTCGGGGTGCTCGCCCTTATCAGTGCCACAGCCGACCCCGCTCTCACCCGGCAGGACGCAGAAACTCTCGACGGCGCCTATTACCCGTGGATCGGGGCGCTGCACACGCTGCTGGACAGCTTGATCGACCGCGACGAGGACACGGCCGCGCTGGGCCAGCGCAGCCTCCTCGACTACTACAGCTCGCCGACCGAGACGGCAGCCCGCCTGGAAATGATCGCGACTCAGGCTGTCCGCTACACCATGCTGCTGCCGCGCCACCATAACCACGCGATGATCCTTGCGGCGATGGCCAGCTTCTACCTATCAGACCCGCAAGCCGCGACGCCCGACGCCCGCCTCGCCAAGAACCAGGTCCTAGCGACGATGGGCGGCCTCGCCGCCCCCACCATGCTCGTGATGCGCGCCCGGCGGGCAGCGAACCTGCTCTCGGCCGACAGGACCGCTCGCGGGGAGCCGCACTCCGGCGACCGCCAGCGGGACCAGAAGCTCGACAAAAGCCCGGACACAAGAGATCCTCCGTATCAGCCCAGGGAGTAATCCAATTTAGAATATTCAACTTTTGACTTGTTCCACTAGGAAGCATCGCGTCATCATCTAAAAGCGTTGCTGTGGATCGAAGCGTGCCAGACGGTTGACACGCCAGCTTCAGAGTCACGCCTTTCGTCTAGTCAGTGCGCGGGCCGGCGGCCCTCTGCGGTCGCCGGCCCGTACATACACGCATAAATGAGGGGCAAGCCACGCAGATGAGATCTTGGAAGAGACAAGGAGGAAGATGACCGGTTGCGAACTCCTCGTGACGCCGGGGGTGGCCTCGGGCGCGGTCGAGGGCGTGGGGAGATGACCGAGGCGGGCGAGCAACTACGCCAGAGCGTGATGATCGAGCTTTCCCCCGCTCAGGTTGATCGGGTAGTGCTCTCCGCGTCCCGCAACGGCAACATGGCGGTTCTGCTTTCGGGGCTTCATGGTGCGCGAGAGGAGCTCTTCGCAGCTCCGGCGCAACTGGACGACAGTCGGCTATCCCGCTCATTGTTGGCTGGCCTGTTGATGCTGGCCTGCTTTCCACCGGACGGAAGCTATCTGGCCAACGCGGAGGTCGCACGGATTGTCCAGATTCACCCGAGTACGGTCCATCGCTACATGTCGACATTCGTGGCCGTGGGCTTGCTGGAGCGGGACCCTCGCACACGACTGTACAGGCTCGCCCAATGAGCCAAGCCGAACGTTCAACGCAGGCGCCGTTCGGGCTCGCTGGAAGCCCCGGGTCTATGAGCGACGCTCGGATTGTGAGGGTCGACTTGAGCGACGCGCAGGTCGCTCAAGTCGTGCGTAGCACTTCGGCGGGCTCAGGTCTCGCGGCATCGCTAGCCGATCTGACCGAACCGCCTACGCTCCGCGACTCGGTTGCCCCGCTCCTCCCTGATCGACACTATTCCCGCTCGGTCCTCCTTGGATTGCTCGTGCTCGGTGCGTTTCCTCCAGACGGCGGCGAGCGTGCGCTGACCAATGTGGCAGCCGAACTTGAGCTTCCGGCAGGCACGACGCACCGCTACATCGGAACCTGGCTGGCCGTCGGGCTACTCGAACAGGACCCGGCGTCACGCAGATACAAGCGAGCACTACTGCACACCGATGCGCGCTCCACGCGATCACTCTGCTACCGACCTTCGCGTCGGACATGAACCCGAGCACGGCGCACCGCTACTGTATCGACGCTCGCGGCCGTTGGGCTGTTGGAGCAGGATTCCGACACGCGACGCTACAGGCTGGCGCGATGAACGGGCATCGGCCGACGGGGCGCAGGTCGGCGGAGTCTGGTCTCTTGATGTTGGCGTCCTTTCCGGCGGACGGGAGCTATCTGGGTAACGCGGAACTCGCGCGGATGCTGGACATGAACCCGAGCACGTCCCATCGCTATGTGTCGACGCTCGTCGCGGTCGGGCCGCTTGAGCGCGACCCCGCCACCAGACGCTACAGGCGGGCCAGCTGATGAGCCGGCTAGATGTCGCGGCTGATGGGCATGTTCGCCGGGGTCTCCCGCGGGGCTGGGTGTGTCGCGGTGAGTGGCGACGGTGAGGTTCTGATCGCGCTGACCGGGGGGCAGGTCGCGGAAGTGGTGCGAGAGGCATCCGGCCTGCAAGACCCGGCAAGCCGGCTTCCCGAACTCAGTGAGCTCGACATCGTCTCCGCGGTCGTGTTGCCGCTGTTGACGGATGAGTCGTATTCGCGGTCGGTGTTGCGTGCGCTGCTGGTGCTCAACGCGTTGCCACCGGATGGCAGCGCGCGGGATCTGACAGATATCGCCAGGGACGTGGATCTCTCGCCGAGCACGACACACCGCTACCTGCACACCTGGATGGCGGTCGAGCTCGTCGATCAGCAGCCGCGTTCGCGGCGGTATTACCGCAAACGGACGGGCGATGCGAACGCGAAGCAGACGACGACAGGTGGTGGGGATGGGAACTGAGCGAAGCCTTCGAGCCTGGACCGCCGCTAATCGACATCTCCGGGGCGGACCCGGCCGTGGCCTTGCGCTGCCTGCTGATGGCGCGCGACACGTGGTCCCGCTGCGGGTTGCTCAACGATGCGGGGCAGGGGCATGATCGCCGGGTTCGCCAGCGGGGCGCGATGTGTGGCGGATCGTCTCGCGGGCGTCGCGATCCCGTCGGTCGTGCTCGAGAGCTTCCAGGAGGAGCCGATTGATCTGCGCCAGCTCGCGCAGCAGCGTCCGCTGGTGCTCTACCTCTACCCCGGCAGCGACCGATCGCCCGCAGATGGCGAGCAGACACCGCTGATGGATCAGGCGCAGCACCGCGCGTTCGTTGACCGCCGCGCAGACCTGGCAGCGCGCAGCTACCAGGCGGTAGGGGTCAGCAGCCAATCCGTAAAGGCACAGCTACGGAGCGCGCTCGCTGGCCAGCTGACTCAGAGGCTGTTCAGCGATCCAGAGCTCCAACTCGCGCGAGCGCTTGAGCTGCCGACGTTCGACCTCGACGAAGCGCGCTGGTATCACCGCCTGACGCTGATCGCCAAAGACGGGCGCGTCGAGAAGGCGTTCTTCCCTGTCGCTCGCGCCGGGCGTAGCGCGGCGCAGGTGATCACGTGGATGCAGGTACAGGGGATCTAGGCAGGTGCCGGGGATCATGGCAGCAAGGGCAGGCGACCCGTGACCGGGATCAGGAGATGGCCGTCAGGCAGACCGGAGCCCTGGAACAAGCCGACTCGCCTGCGGAGGCGATGACCGACGAGTCGCTTTCCCCGGCGAACGAATTGATCACCCTGCTGACCGGCTTCGGCCGTCGCGTCCGGGACGCGCGGCAGAAGGCCGGCATGACACAGGAAGATCTAGCGGTTGCGTCGGGTGTCGCGCGGTCATATCTGTCCGTCCTTGAGCGCGGAGGCAGGGATCCGCGACTCAGCACCATAACCCGCCTCGCCCGATCGATGGACCTCCAGCCGGGCGATCTACTAGAGGGCTGTTTAGACCGAGGCCAGCTTGACTAGGCGGAAAGACTCCCCGCCTTATTATCTGTATCATTTCTTATACTTGACTCTGCTTAGCCTATGACCTAGGTTCCACGGGCATCAACGATTCTTATAGAACGTACTCGTGAGGTTCGCGGTCACAGAACCGTCGACATCGTCTGGCGGGGGCGGCTTGACCAAGCGCACGCGGTCCAAGGGGGAGGTCCGTCACGTGCTCCAGGCCCACGGCGCCGCGTGACCTCGCGTTCGAGGTGAGCGACGAGATGATGGCCGCGACCGAACGCCTGAGGCTGCACTGGCATACCACCCATACGCTCGTCGAGCTCACCCTTGAGTACCAGCTCGAGGACCGTCGGCTACTCGGTGCCTTTGGGGGCCTGTATGAGCGAGCGGTCACTGCGTCGCTAGTGGGCACGCTTCGGCGCCTGAGAACAGAGGTCCATCACTCGCCCGGTTACCGCGGCTCCGGCGCCCTGCCGTGCATTGGTTCCGCTTGACATTCGCCGACCGCCGCGTAGCCCTGACTCCTGGCGCGAGGCGACGGCGCCCGGCGCTGACCCTCATGATCACAGAGGTCTTCGGCCCGGACACATGGAGGACTTGGGTGGGATGAGAGCCGAGACGGCGGATCGCGGGAGAGCCGAGATGAAGCTCGATGAGGGGGCTGGCTGCCCTAACCCAAGGTGGCCGGAGCTCGCTGAGCGATTGCGGCTCCGCACTAACGAGATCGGCAGCGAAATCTACAGCGACATCCGGCAGCGGGCCCCAGACCCGGCGCGCGACGTCGACCCCCGCTACCAGGACGGGGTGCGACAAACGATAGTCGCAGTCCTTGGATACGTGTTCGACAGCATCGCGGCCGAAGGGCATTGCGATCGTCCGGTCCCGCGTGCCGCCATCGAACAAGCTCGCCGCGCCGCGCGGGAGGGTACGCACGCGAGTTTGGTGATGCGTCGATATGTCGTCGCTCACGCCCGACTCGGCGCCTGCATCGTCGAGGAGGCGATTCGGTGCGGCCTGGCGACCGCGGTAGTGCTCCCGGTTAGCCTGCAGCGAGCGCAGGAAAACATGTTGGAGGAGCTGACGGCTTGCGTGGAGCACGAGTACCTAGCCGAGTGCGACGAGCTGGCCGCGCGCCCCGCATGGCATCGTGCGGAGATCGTGCGGCGCCTGCTAAGAGGGCAGGGCGTCACCTCCGAGGATCTCGACGCGCTTGGCTACAAAGTTGCCTCGCGCTGGCACGTCGGGCTCATACTGTCTGACCTCAAGGCTGCTCGGGGCGTCGGTCCCCTTCAGAACGTTGGGACCGATCTTCTTGCCGTCGACGGGGACGACGAGACAACGTGGGTTTGGCTCGGTTGGCAAGCCGAGCCTTCGGCGGAGAGCGTCAGCGCCTCGTTGCGCTCGATTGCCAGCCTATACGGGTCTGCGGGGAAGCCCCGGCTCGGACTTGATGGGCTGAGGCGGACTCACGCGGAAGCCGCGGCGGCGTGGCCGGTCGCCGGTGGGGGCGAGTCGCGTCTGGTCGAGTGCTCGCGTGTGACACTTGAGGCGGCGTTGCTTGGTGGCGGCGTGCTCGGTCCGTTGCATCAGGAAACCTATCTCGAGCCCCTGAGCAGGCTGAGGATCGGCGCTGAGGATGCGAAGGCCACCCTGAGAGCCTTTATCGCATCTGGTGGCAACGTCGCCTCTGCCAGCGCAAGCCTTGCCGTTCGCCGTAGCACCGTAGAAAGACGACTTGAGGCGATCTCGGAAGCGCTTGGGCGCGAGGTGCATGCATGTCTACCCGAGCTTGAGCTCGCTCTCCGCCTAGACGCGCTGACGTTCCTCCCGCCTCTGAGGTAGCAGCGAAGGGCATTTCGCTGTTACACGCGCCCCGCGACCACCGTATGACGGGATGGCCAGGTGACAATGCGCGATCTAGGGTCGCAGAACGTCAACCGGTCACAGTGCCTGATCGGCTCGCCTATCCCGCGGCACTTTGCCCCTTGGCCGGTGCGCTGCCAAAAGGTAAAAGTGACGTGCTAGCCGAGTTCTCTCTGTCGGCGCAATTGGGGCTCACTTTGGTGAGCCGACACGTCTTACTAACAACTAACGAGGTGAATCAACCGTGCTGCATCCACTAGCCGCGAGCACTCGCAGGGTCACGCGCATGGCATTGGCTTGCGCCGTCGCCGCGGGCATGATGGGCGCCGGCGTGATGGCGGTGCACCCGCCCAGCGCTAACGCCGGGGATTGGAGCGAGAAAGGTCAGCCAGCGAAAAGCTGGTCAATCGTCGAAAACATCGGTGAAGGGTTGCATTTCCAGTATGCGAGAGCCCGTACGACCTCCACGATCTGCGTCGGCCCGATCACGGGCAACGGCAAAATCGGATGGTCCGCCCCCTATGGCTGGGGGTGCCATGCGGAAGAAGTAGAATGGAATTACTCAGCGCTCACCGCGTACCCTGCGTTCTATAACCCGAACAACAACGAAGTCAAAGAACCCTACGGCTCCTCCGAGTTCTAAGGCGCTCCAACGTGCTCCTGGCTGGTCCGAGGAGGGCTCGGCCAGCCAGGTAGCCCGCGACCATCATGCGCACATGCCTTCACGGTCCTCGCAGCTGGCGCCCAACAAGCGCGCAGAAAACGCTATGCACTGGCGACACGCCATGAACCGGCTGGGGGCGAGATGCAGCTGTCTCGCCGCGATGGCCGCGATCACGTTCGCGTCCTGCGGTGCCCAGGGCCGGCACATCGTGACGAGCCGTGTCCCACCGCCCCGCTTCGCCGTACTCGGCAGCCGGACAGAAGACGACGAATTGCCTAGCGAAGTCACTGTGGCGTTGGCACACAGCCACAGCCCGAGGTTTAGCAACGCCGACATCGCTGATGCGCGACGCGTGCTCGCCGTCGAGCCAGTCTGGCTTGTTCCCGCGTCGGAAGGCAAGGTTTGCATCGTTCGCATCGCCTATCCGATCGCCAACGCAACGCAGCGAACCGAGCTCGCGCCGGCGATCGTGCACGCCTGCAACTCGGAAGCGGAAGCACAAGCCGGACGGCTCGTCGAAACACAAACGCTTGGGTCGTCCTCTTCAGGATGGCTTCGGATGAGAGTGATCGGAATAGCGCCCGATGGCGTTGCGGCCGTCACTATCACAGCGAAGCACGGGTTGGCCACTACGGCCGCAGTCCAGCGCAATGCTTACGAAGCGATGGTTGCCGGCCCGACCAGCGTGGTCTTTCGAACGCGTCAAGACGGACGAGTGGAACGACACGTCATTCCGCTCGGGGCCATCCCGGCGAACATCGGAGCGCCCGTCAGCCAGCCGCACAGCGTTGCCGCGGGCTGAAACCGCCGGCGGGACGGAAAGCCGGCAATAGTCCACAATCTGGTATAAGTGGGACACATGAGAGAGGTCCCTACAGCGGTGCTGGCGGTGGTTGCCGCAATTGGGTTGATCAGTATCTGCTGTAGCACGGCGGATGCCGTACTTGTAACCCAGCATCCCCTTCCGGAATATAAGTGCGGCGTCCGAACATGCACAAGCAACCAACCGACCTCGATAGTTGCCAACGGACCCAATCAACTGCTGGCTGGAGGCGTGACGTCAGGCGACGTATACGGTGTCGTGACCACCGGGCCGACGTGGAGCGTGGCGGCAGGCCCGATAGGCTCCACGGCCCAGTCGCTCACGATCGGTCCTGATGGTCACCCTTGGGTGCTCGACGCGCTGCCAGGCAGCGGTCGCGAAGTCGTCGCGGGCGTTCAGGACGTTACGCCCGGCGGTCTTGCCACGATCTACAAGTTCCCGGCAGGTCTCGGCGCTGACCTAACGGCCATCGCGTCCGGTGATGGTGCCGCCTGGTTGGTCAACGGAAATGTGGATCGCGTAGCGAGCGGCGAACCCCTGACGGAATATCTAATGGCGGGCGCGCTGCAGCCGCTCCCGCAGGCAGTGTCGCTCGTCGCAGGACCCGAAGAATCGGTGTGGGCCACGGACGGTGGCATTATCGCACAGATCACCAAGGCGGGAAAGGTGATACAGCACCCAATCGAAGACGGCGATTCGTTTGACGGGTGGGGGTTCACAGAACCCTACGGCATCGCGGTCGGCCCGGACGGCAAGATCTGGTTCGCCGAGCAGGGTCACGAACGCATCGCCAGGATGTCCGCTGACGGCGCTCTCGAAGAGTTCGTCATTCCGCAGTTCCCCGGCCTGCCTACCCCCACTCCGCGATTTATCACCACAGGCCCGGAAGGCAACATGTGGTTCACGGATCCTGGACATGACGCGGTGGGGCGGGTCACGATGAACGGCGAAGTGACCGAGTATGAACTCCCTTCGGCGTCGAACAACACCGTTCCGGAGGAAATCGTCACGGTGGGTCAGGAACTTGTGTTTGATGAGTCAGGGTCTGTTCTCGGAAGCGTAGATCCCTCAACCGCAGCCGCGTCGCAGGCGCCCCTCAGCGCGCCGCCGCTCCCGGCTGCCGTCTCGGCTGATCTCGAGAGCGAGATCGGGCCACTCTCCGTGGCTACAAGATCAGCGTTGCTGGACCATAGGCAGGTCTTCACAGTGTCCTTCAACGCGCTCGAGGCCGGGACCGCGACCTTCGAACTGACGGTGGCACCCGCGAAGCCCGGCTCCGCCGAATCCGTGGTCGCGTCTGGGCAAGGTGACTTTGATGCCACCGAAACGAAGTCGATCCAGCTTCGATTGACTGCCGCTGGCGAGCATCTAAATAGGCGTAAGCCGTGGAAGCTCACTCTGCGCGCAGAATTTGCTGGGAAGTGGAGCGGGCCATGGGATGCGACCAGGACCATCACACTGCGCGCCCAACGAGAGCCGCTAGCGAAGAAGCACCGACGACGCGGGTCTTAGCCGGCCGTGGACGCCCAGGAACAGCGCCGGCTCGCTGCTCTGCGGACGCACAGCGAGCTAGGCATAGAACAGCGGCACGGCACGACACGCCCGTGCCCGCCCTTCCGCGTTGCGCACAGCCGGTCGAGATCCACGTCATCGAGATCGAGGCCGAGCGGCTCTGCGCGGCGTAGCCCTCCATAGGAGAACAGCGCCAGCAGCAGACGATAGCGCTCCACCTTGCCGACGTGCACGCGCTGCCAATCCCCCTCGCGGCCGGGCACGTCGAGCAGCCGGGAGAGTTCGGCGCGGTCGAGCACACGTCGGGCAGCGCCTCGCGCTTCTTCGGCGTGCGCAGCGCGTGCGCTGGGATCGCGCTCCAGGTAGTCGCTCTCCACGTAGAAGCGAAAGAAGCAGCGCAGAGCCGCGACAGTGCGTGCCCGGGGCGGGGGTGGATCGAACCCAGTACCCGCGACCATCGAGAACCCCGAGAAGCCAGATTGCTGCAAAATGCCTGCTAAAGGCGGCATTCGACGGGCGGTGTCAGGACAGGGTTCGACCCCCCTCGCTCCCGTTTCCGGCCAGACCAACTTATCCCTACCAACGACGAATCAGCGCACCCGCCGGCCAAACTCAGCTCGACCCCAGCCAGGCAAGCCTGCAGGTCCTGCCTCGTTCACCCCGAGGGGTTCGCCGCCGCTGTGCTGTCGAGCGATGTTCGCCCGAAGCAGTCACGATTTCAATCTCGCCGGCACCGGTACGCGCTGCTGCGATCGGCACATAGCGAGCAACGCGACCACCGTGAACCCGCCAAATGGTGCTGCTCCACGAGGCGCAATATGCTGTCGTCATGCACAGTGACGACCCCGAGGCTCAAGAAGCATCTCGGCTAAGCCGAGAGGGCGATCCAGATGAGATTCTGTCGTTCCTGTCGGATGAAGATGTCGGTCGCGACTCGAAGCTCTACCTCATGCACTCGTACGCCTTCGGCGCGGCGGCATCCGTAGGCAAGTGCAGGATCGACGGGGAGGAGCTTCGGTTTGAGGGCGACGAGGACGAACTCCGAATCTGCTGCACTGGCGATCCGCAACACTGCTGGAACATGGCAGGAAAGCGTTCCTCGAACTAGGGAGCGATATGGGCACCCTTCTTGCGGTTGGTGCGATCACCGTCTGCGTAGCAGGTGTTTTGTTCCTAGCAACCTGGCCACTAGCGAAGGCTGTTGTTGGGGGGCCGTCAAAGAAGCCGCGTCAATCGGCTTGGAAGTCCGTGTGCTTCCTCACGGCGCTCTGGCCGATAGGCCTTCTCTTGTTGGTCGTTTCGCTCCTTGATCTTGCCGTCACCCACAAGGTCTTTGGCTCAAATGCCGGCGACAATGTCACGTTTGCGCTGCTCATTGCCGTGGTCGGAACGTTCGCGTGCGCGCAACTCGACGTCCTCAAAGCCCAATATGGCCGGACTATTGCCTGGTCCCTCGGCAAGGCGCTGCCAGACGACGGCAAGAAGCGCACGCAATTTGGCGTCGATAAGGCCCTCATCAAAGCCGCTTCCGGCACAGACCGGCGTAACGCTCTCTCCAGAGTGCTCAAGGCGTAAATCAGGATCCCCCTATCAATCCCTGAGAGATCCGCGGGGGTCGCGCCGCCCCCGCCGATCACAGTCGGTAGCTGGCCGCAGAGTGAGGACAAGCCAGGGCGCGCGACGCCCTCAGTCACGCCCGCTTCGGACAACAAGCAGCACTCATCGAAGCTCGCCCCTGCTAGCGCTTTCCGCCCAACGGCGAAGCTGGGAATGCGTCCAACCGCCCCGCGTCAGCAGACAGCAAGCGGCAATGTCGCCCTCGGACACATCCGCGCCTCCTCGTGCCCCCCACGCGGACCGCTTACGCCCGCCCGCGGCCACTCAACCCTCGAGCGACACCCCTTCGCCCCCCGAGGTCAGCCGCCGCGCCGAGACACTCCCCGGCTCGTGCTCGCCCGGTGCACTGACGACCCCGCGGCGCGCCCTCGCGCGCAGCTCGCCGGCGCGCACCTCGCGCTCGCAGTGCGGGCAGCGCACCTCGACGCGCACTTCGTGGTCGCAGGCGGCGTGCGCGACGCGGACCGGCCCGCGCCCGTCGGGCCACTGCCAGCGATCGCCCCACTGCATCAGCGCGAGCAGCGCGGGGATCAGGTCGGCGCCCTTCTCGGTTAGGCGATATTCGTGGCGCTCGGGGCGCTGTTGGTAGACGCGCTGTTCGAGGATCCCCTCGCCGAGCAGCCCGCCGAGGCGGTCGGAGAGGACGTTCGCGGAGATTCCCAGGTCCTCCTGGATCTCGCCGAAGCGGGTCACGCCGTAGGCGACGTCGCGCAGGATCAGCGGCGTCCACCACTCGCCGGCGACGTCGAGCGCACGCGCGATCGAGCACGGATGATCGCCGAGCGAGGTTCGCTTCATGCCGCGAGTGTATCGCTTGCATAAGGAGAGCGACTCGTGTAGGGTCGCGCTGACGTGGTCACTCCTTTCAAGAGAGTGACGTCAAAACCGTGGCGAGGGGACCATTGAGGTTCCCCAACGCCAAACGCCCACCGGCCCGCGGGCCGCGAGGAGGTCTGAACCCAGATGCCGATGCTCGACGCGTACATCCCCACCGGCGCCCTGACCGCCGAGGCCGAGGAGCAGCTGCTCGCCGACCTGACGGACCTGCTGATCGTCAACGAGGGCGCTGATCCGGCCAACCCCCAGGTGCGCTCGATCGCGTGGCTGTTCGTCCACCGCCCCGAGGCCGTGTACGTCGCCGGCGCGCCGGCGAGCGCGCCGCACTACCGCTTCGTCGCGTCGGTCCCCGAGGGCCAGTACGACGCCGACCGCCGCCAGGCGATGGTGCACGACATCACCGAGGCGGTGCTCGACGCCGAGCGCGGCGGGTACGAGCGCGAACCCGGTCGCGTGTGGGTGTTCACGCCGGAGATCCCCGACGGCACGTGGGGCGGCTTCGGGCGGATCGCGACGCTCGCCGACATCGCGACGCTCGCGACCGGCGACCCCGAGCGCGGCCGGCGCTATGCCGAAGAGCGCCTCGGCGCGCGGCGCGGCGCGGCGGCGCTTGCCTGAGCCCGGGCACTGCGCTCCGGCGGCGCTGGCGCTAGCGGGCGTACATCGCGTCGATCGCCGCGGCGTACTTCGCGGCGATCGGCTTGCGTCGCAGCTTCATGGTGGGCGTCAGCTCCTCGCCGCCCGGCTGCCACTCCTGCGCGAGGAGCGTGTGTCGCTTGATCTGCTCGACGCGACTGAGGCTGGCGTTGGCGCGCTCGACGCCTGCCTTCACCTCGGCCTGGATCGCCGGCGCGGCCGCGAGCTCGGCGGCGGTGGCAGCGGCCAGTCCATGCGCGGTGGCGAAGCTCGCCGCGGCGACCGGGTCGAGCACGATCAGCGCGGTGTTGTAAGGGCGCCGATCGCCGATCGCGACCGCGCTGCCGATCAGCGGGCACGCCGCCTTGAGCTTGTTCTCGATGTTCGCCGGCGACATGTTCTTGCCGGCCGAGTTGATGATCAGCTCCTTCTTGCGGTCGACGATGCGCACGTAGCCGTCGGCGTCGATCTCGGCGATGTCGCCGGTGTGCAGCCAGCCGTCGGGGTCGATCGCCTCGGCCGTGCGCTCGGGGTCGTTGCGATAGCCGCGCATCACGATCGGGCCGCGCACGAGCAGCTCGCCGTCGTCCGCGAGCGAAAGCTCAACCCCGGGGATCGGCACGCCGACGGTGCCGATGCGGATCGCGTCCTGGGGATTGATGGTCGCGATCAGCGAGGTCTCGGACATGCCCCACACCTCGCAGATCGGCAACCCGAGCGCGGCGAAGAACTCGAGCACCTCGGCGGCGATCGGAGCCGCCCCTGAGACGAGCGAGCTGACCTGGTCGAGGCCGATCTGCGCGCGCAGCTTGGAGAAGATCGCCGCGTCGGCCTGCGCGCACGCGGCGCGTAGCTCGCTCGCGACCGGTTCGCCGGCCTGCTCCGCGCGCACGAGCTCGAGTGCCCGCTCCAGCGCGTCGGCCACAGCCGCACGCCTTTGCTCGTCGGGCTCGGCGGCGAACCCCGCTTCGAGCCCAGCCTTCAGCTTCTCCCAGATCCTCGGCACTCCGCCCCAGACCGTCGGGCGCGCGTCGATCACGGCGGGCATCAGCTGCTGTATGTCGCTGACGAACGTCGCGCACGCCCCCGAGATGAGGCTTCCGTAGTGCGAGATGCCGCGGTCGGCCAGGTGCGCCATCGGCAGGTAGGAGACCACGCGCCCGGCCGGCTCCACCGGGAACAGGCAATCGAGCAGTCGCGCCTCGGCCATGAGGTTGTCGTGCGTCAGCTCGACCGCCTTCGGCGGCCCGGTCGTGCCCGAGGTGTAGATCAGCGTCGCGACGTCTTCACCGATCACCTGGCGCCAGGAGGACTCGAGGTCGAAGTCCTCGCGCCCGCCGGCTTCGAGCTCGGACAGCGTGCGCGCGCCGGCCGCCTCGCCGTCGATCAGGAACACGTGCTCCAGCGATGCCAGCCGCTCGGCGACTCCCAGCACGAGCTCGGCGAACTGCGCCTCGGTCACGACCACGCGGCACTGCGCGTGCGCGAACAGGTACTCGGCCTGCTCGAGCGAGGAGGTGTTGTAGATCGAGAACGGGATCGCTCCCAGGTGCATCGCGGCGGTATCGACGATCACCGCCTCGGGGCGGTTGGCGAGCATGATCGCGACGGTGTCGCCGCGAGCGACGCCCAACGCGGCCAGTCCCGCTGCCAGCTTCCGCACGCGTCCGGCGTACTCGCCCCAGGTGATCTCGTCCTCGCCGCCGGGCGTGCGCAGCGCGACCCGCTCGGCGTGGGTCTCGGCGGTCCGCTGGAAGGCCTCGCACAGCGTCGCCGCGTCCAGCGCGAGACCCTCGCGCGTCGCCGGTTGCGTGACCGCGCTGCTCACGCGAGAGAGCGTACGCCAGCGGCCCGCAGCCTGCGTCAAGCTGGCACACGCGATGGCGAACCTGAGGGAGATATGGCGCGTGCTTCACCATCGCGACTTCCGCTACCTGTGGCTGGCGCAGTCGACGAGCGTGATCGGCGACAAGCTCGTGCTGGTCGCGCTGGCGCTGTTCGTGATCGAGCACACCGGCAGCACGACCGATCTCGGCCTGGTGCTGGCCGCGCAGAGCCTGCCGTTGGTCACCTTCCTGCTGCTTGGCGGGGTGTGGGCCGACCGCCTGCCGCGCCACCGGGTGATGTTTGCCACCGACCTCCTGCGCTTCACGCTGCACGGGCTGCTCGCCGCGCTGATCTTCTCTGGCACGGCGAGCATCTGGCGCGTGGTGGTGATCGAGGTGCTGTTCGGCAGCGCCGAGGCGTTCTTTCGCCCGGCGGCAAACGGGCTGCTGCCACAGACGGTGCCCGAGCCGGACATCCAGCAGGCGACGGCGATCACCGGGATCTCGAGCAACATCGCCGAATTCGCCGGCCCGGCGCTCGCCACGGCGCTCGTGCTGGGGGTGGGCGCCGGCTGGGCGTTCGCGCTCGACGCGACCACGTTCGCGCTGAGCGCCGGGTTCCTCACGCGCGTGCGGCCGCGAGAGCGCACGGCCACCGCACCGGCTGGCGCGCCGGGCGAGGCGGGGGCGAAGCGAGCGAGCGTGTGGCGCGAGATCCGCGAGGGGGCGCACGAGGTCCGCTCGCGCGCGTGGGTGTGGGCGACGCTGGCGGCGTTCTGCGCGGCGCTGTTCTGCGGCCTGGCGCCGTGGTTCGTGCTCGGGGGAGTGGTGGCGCGCCAGCAGTACGGCCACATCGCCGTCTACGGCATCGTCGAGGCGATGATCGGGCTCGGCACGATCGCGGGCTCGCTGGTGGGGGTCGGCTGGCGCCCGCGCCACCCGATGCGCTTCGCGATGCTCGCGATCCTGGTGTGGCCGCTGGCCGCGATCCTGTACGCGACCGGCGTCACCCTGTTCGTGGTGATCCCGGCGACGATCCTCGCCGGCGTCGGGATCGCGCTGTTCGACGTGTGGTGGTTGACCGCGCTCGCCGAGCGCATCCCCACGGACGCGCTCTCGCGCGTGACGTCCTATGACTGGATGGTCTCCGGCGGGCTGCTGCCGGTCGGCTACCTGCTGGCGGGGCCGCTGGGCAAGTCACTCGGTTCCGTCAACGTCCTGATCGCTGGCTCGGCGATCGCGTTCGTCGCCCTCGCGCTGGGACTGCTTCCGCGCGAAACGCGGATGCTCGAACGCCTGGGGTCCGGGCCCGTACCGCCGCGAGGAGACGAGCAGCTGTGGAGCCTGCAGCATCGATCGTGAACGGGAGAGCTGGACACGGGAAGCCGTAACCTGCACTTGACATGGACTTCCTCGTAGCCAGGGACGACCTGCACAACTGCCGTTTCGAGGACGCTCCGGCGCCCGAGCCGGGCCCGGGCGAGGCGCTGCTGCGCGTCGACGCGTTCGGGCTGACGTCGAACAACATCACCTACGCGATGTTCGGCGAGGCGATGTCCTACTGGGACTTCTTCCCGGCACCGGAGGGCTGGGGGCGCGTGCCGGTGTGGGGCTTCGCGGAGGTGCTCGCGAGCGAGGTGCCGGAGCTCGAGACGGGCGCGCGCGTGTTCGGCTACCTGCCGCCCTCGCGCGAGCTGCTGGTGGCGCCGGCGCACGTGAGCGCGCACGGCTTCACCGACTCCTCGGCGCACCGCGCGGCGCTGCCGCCGGCGTACAACCGCTACGCGCGCACGGACGCCGACCCGCTCTACGAGGCAGAGCACGAGGACCAGCAGATGCTGCTGCGCCCGCTGTTCCTGACCTCCTACCTGATCGACGACTTCCTCGAGGACTCAGACTTCTTCGGCGCGGAGACGATCGTGCTGTCGAGCGCGTCGAGCAAGACGGCGAGCGCGCTGGCGTTCCAGCTGTCGCTGCGCGAGGGCGTGCTCGTCGTCGGGCTCACCTCGAGCAGGAGCGCCGAGTTCGCACGCACGCTCGGCGTGTACGACCACGTGCTGGCCTACGACCAGCTCGAGTCGCTGCCGGAGGGGCGCGCGGTGTACGTCGACATGGCCGGCGACGCGCAGCTGCGGGCGGCCGTCCACGGTCACTACGGCGAGCAGCTCGCGCACTCGGCGGTCGTCGGCGCCACGCACCACGAGCGCATGGGCCAGGTTCCGGACGCGCTGCCCGGCCCGCGCCCGGCGTTCTTCTTCGCGCCCGACCGCGCGAGCAAGCGCGCCGCCGACTGGGGCGCCGATGGCCTGCAGCAGCGGATGGCGGACGCGTGGCACCCGTATGTGGCGTGGGCGTGCGGCTGGCTGCAGGTCGACCACGGCCACGGAGCGGACGCGCTGCAGAGCGCCTACCTGAACCTGCTCGACGGGCGCATCGACCCCGCGCGCGCGGACGTGCTGTCGTTGTAGGACCGCGCGCGCGTCAGACCTCGAGCACGAGCTTGCCGGTGTTCTCGCCGTGGAACAGCCGCAGCAGAACCTGCGGGAAGTTCTCCAGGCCGGCGGCGATTTCCTCGCGCGAGACGAGCTTGCCGGATGCGAGCCAGCCGGCCATCTCCTGCACCGCCTCGCCGTAGCGCGGGAGGTAGTCGCCCATCGTGAAGCCGGTCATGCTCGCGTGGTTGACGAGCAGCGAGAGGTAGTTGGCCGGACCGCGCAGCCCGCTCGTGCTGTTGTACTGGCTGATCGCCCCGCAGATGACGACGCGCGCGTAGCGGGCGAGGTGCGCGAGGGCGGCGTCGAGGATCTCCCCGCCGACGTTGTCGAAATATATTTGGATGCCCTGGGGGCACTGTTCGCCAAGCGCCGCGGTGACATCTTGCGCCTTGTAGTCGATCGCCGCGTCGAAGCCAAGGTCCGCGACCACGTGGCGGCACTTCTCGGGCCCGCCGGCGATGCCGACGACGCGGCACTCCTTGAGCTTGGCGATCTGGCCGACGAGCCCGCCGACGGCGCCGGCGGCGCCGGAGACGACGACGGTGTCCCCCGCCTTGGGCTGGCCGATGTCGAGCAGGCCGAAGTACGCGGTGACGCCGGGCATCCCGAGCGCGCCCAGGTACACGGGCAGCGGCGCGAGGCTCGTGTCGAGCTTGAACACGCCCTTGCCGTTTGCGATCGCGTACTCCTGCACGCCGAGCAGCCCGCCGACGTGCTCGCCGACGGCCACGTCGGGATCGTTGGAGGCGATCACCTCGCCGGCGGCGAACGCGCGCATGACCTCGCCGATGCCCACCGGCGGGATGTATGAGCGCCCCTCGTTCATCCAGCCGCGCATCGCCGGATCGAGCGAGATGTAGGCGATCTTGACGAGCACCTCGCCGTCTCCCGGCTCGCGCACCGGCTCCTCCACATAGGTCCAGTCGCTCGGCTTGGGCAGGCCGCTCGGGCGCGCTGCGAGTCGGAACTGGTGGTTTACGGCATCCATGGCGTTGCCTCTCCTCTTCCTGCGGACACGTTGGCGTGAGAGTATTGCGCCGCCCGATCCAGCAACGGACCCAAGGAGCCACGACATGCCCGACATCGAGTTCCCCACCAGCGCCGGCAGCGCCACCGGCTACCTGGCCGCGCCCGCCGGCGAGCACGGCCCGGGCGTGATCGTCCTGCAGGAGTGGTGGGGCGTGGACGAGCACATCCGCTCGCTGTGCGACCGCCTGGCCGCCGAGGGCTTCTACGCGCTCGCCCCCGACCTGTACAAGGGCGAGACGACCACGCAGCCGAGCGAGGCGCAGCAGAAGATGATGGCGCTGTCGATGGGCGAGGTCGAGCTGGAGATGTGCGGAGCGGCCGAGTATCTCGCCGCCCAGCCCGGCTTCGAGGGCGCGGGCGTGGGTGCGATCGGCTTCTGCCTCGGAGGCGGCCTCGCGGTGTGGGCGGCGGCCACCTGCCCGAACATCGCCGCGGCGGTGACGTTCTACTACGTGATGCCCCACGGCAAGCCGGACTTCAGCGCGATCCGCGGCCCGGTGCTCGGCCACTTCGGCACCGCCGACGAATTCATCCCGACCGAGGACGCGAACAAGCTGGAGGCCGAGCTGAAGGACGCGGGGGTCGACACGACCTTCTACTACTACGACGGCGCGGGGCACGCGTTCGTCAACGACACCAACCGCCTGGGTACGCACGACCCCGAGCTCGCCCAGCTGGCGTGGGGGCGCACGGTCGACTTCCTGCGCTCGGCGCTCGCCTCCTGAGCCGCGTAGAGCCCTCCCGCCGCCGGCCGACGAGCTTGCCAAAGCGCGCGTCGACGCTCGCCCTGACGAGCACGCTCGCGTGCGCGGCCGTGCTCGCGGGCGCGAGCTCGCTCGCCGACTCGCGGGCACACACCTCGCTGAGCGCCGACGTCACGCCCGCGACCGCGTCCGAAGCGCAGTGGTCGGCGCCCGCCGTCCTCGGCGCGTGCCCGGCGGTGGGGCAGGCGCGCGTGGTGTTCCCGAGCGACAGCCCGAGCCAAGCGACGGGGCCGGGGGCGATCGTGTGGAGCGCCGGCTCGAGCTGCCCCGGCGGCGAAGGCGCGCGCGTGGCGGCGATCGGCGCCGACGACGAGCCCGGCGCGAGCGTCATCCCGCGCACCGCCGCCGGTCGCCCGCTCGCGCCGCGCGGCGCGCTCGTAGCCAGCGGCGCTCCCCGTGGACAGATCGTGATCGCCGGCTCCTCGACACGCGCCGCGAGCGTCGGGCTGCTGATCCAGGGCCCCGCCGGCGGGCCGTTCTCGGCACTGGCGCCCGCCGCGGGCGCGAGTGCGCCGATGGCGCTCGCGACGGCGTACCTGGGCGACGTCGCGCTCGCCTCCCCGCCCGCGCCCAGCAGCTCGCCCGCGGGCGCCTCTCAGTCCGTGCCCGCCCCCTCATCCGCGGGCGCAGGCGCCAGCACCGCGGGGATCGACGTCCACGTCGAGCGCTTCTTCGCGCATGGCTTCGTTCGCAACGTCGCCACGCGCGGCGCGGGCGCCGGCGCGGTGCGGGCGCTGACGCTCGCGATGGACTACCGCAGCGAAGCGCTGGCGGTGTGGGCGCAGGGCGGCTCGATCTACGCCCGCCTGGTGGCGCAGCGGGGAGCGCCGGGTCCGCTGCAGCGGCTCGCGCCGGCAGATACCCACACGCGGATCGCGGCCGTGCTCAGCGACGACCGTCGCGCGATCGTCGCGTGGTCGGCGCAGCGCGGGAGCGAGACGCTGGTCTACCTGGACCGCTCCGCGGTCGGCGTGCGCTTCGGCTCGCCGCAGCTGCTGGAGCGCTTCCGCGACCCCGACGGCCTGCAATCCCCCGCCGCGTCTCCGAGCCTCGTGCGCCTGAGCTCGGAGACCGTGATGCTCGCGTGGGCGGGATCCGTGGGCGGGCACTGGGTCATACGCGCCGCGCCGGTGGACCTGAACGGCTTGGGTGCCGTCGACACGATCGCCGCGCCCGGCGGGGACGCGCTGCTCGCCGATCTCGCCGCGGGACCGGCCGACGACGCGTTCCTGCTGTGGAGCGAGCCGGAGCCGACGGAGTCCGGCGCGCCCGACATGCGGCGCCAGGCGCTGTTCGCGGCACGCGGGTTCGACGTCGCGCCGCCGCGTGCGCTGTTCGGCGAACCCGAGCAGGTGGCGCCACCGGCGCCCGTCGGCGACGCGAGCGTGGCGCTCGACCCGAGCAGCGACCGTGCGCTCGCCGTGTGGCAGGGCGAAGCCGGCTCAATCGAATTCTCGGTTGGCGTCGGCACGAGGGGCCCGTGAGGGGCTCACCGGGCGGGCGCACCGCGCGAGCGGCGGCGTTTAGGGAAGGATGCGCGTGAATGGATAGGGACTACGAGCGCCAGACGCACCGGGCGGAGGACGTCCACTGGTGGTATCGAGGGCGGCGCACGGTGCTCGACGGGGTGCTCGCGGGACTCGGGCTGCCGGCAGGCGCGCGCATCCTCGACGCCGGCTGCGGCAGCGGGCGCAACATGGTCGAGCTCGCCCGCCTCGGCACGGCGACGGGCGTCGAGCTATCCGAGACGAGCGTCGAGCTCGCACGCGAGCGCGGCGTCGGCGAGGTGATCGCCGGCTCGGTGCTGGAGATGCCGTTCGCCGAGGACAGCTTCGACCTGGCCGTGAGCCTGGACGTGATCGAGCACCTGCAGGACGACCTGGCCGCCCTGCGCGAGTTCCGCCGCGTGATCGCCCCCGGCGGCGCGCTGCTCGTGACCGTGCCCGCCTACCAGTGGCTGTGGAGCGGACACGACGTGATCAACCATCACCACCGCCGCTACACCCGTCGCTCGCTGCAGCGCGTCGCCGAGCAGGCGGGCTGGTCCCAGGTGCGCACGACCTACTTCAACTCGCTGCTGCTGCCCCCGGCGATCGTGCTGCGCTTGCTCGAGCGCGTCAACAGGGGCAAGACGACCGAGTCGAGCCTCGACCTGTGGGTACCGCCTCGCCCCGTCAACTGGCTGCTCGAGCGCCCGCTCGCGCTCGAGGCCGCGCTGATCGCCCGCGGCGGGCGCATCCCGGCGGGATTGTCGCTGCTGGCGGTCTTTCGCTGAGCGGCGACGGATGGTGCCATATCACGGCACCATCCGGTGCCATGTTGTGGCACCGTTACAGCGGCGGCGCGTCGGCGGCCACCGGGGTGTGCACGCGGAAGGTCCAGGCGCGGTTGACGAAGAACGTGGTGACGGTGACGACGGCCGTCGCGCACACCTGAGCCACGAGCTTGTCGAGTTGCGCGTCGTGGACGAACACGTACAGCAGCCCCTCGTTGACGGCGAGCCCGCCGCTCTGCACGATCCCCCAGCGGACCGGCGTGAGCGCGTCGCCGACGTGCTCGCGGAACGTCCAGCGGCGGTTGAGCAGGAAGCCGTTGGTGGCTCCGACGGCGAACCCGATCGCCGACGCCGCCAGGTACCAGACGCCGAACACCTTCAGCAGCACCGTGTAGACGGCGAGCGTGAGCAGCGTGTTGGACACGCCGACGATGCCGAACTTCACGAACTGCACGAGTACCGGCGCGTTCACCCTGTCCAGGGGCGCAGGCAGTCGCGATGGCCGTGGCGCTACGCTGGTGGGCGAAATCTCGGTGTCGGCGCGCTCGGAGGTCATCCGTAGACAGGATGAACGATAAATTGAGCGGCGGCTTAAGCGGCTTGTGGAAGATGAATTCGAGGCGGCGGTCTCGGTAGCGTCGCCCGGAAGGCAACGACCATGTCAGATACCCAGCTTCGCACCCCCACCCTGCTCAGCGTGGTCGCGCCCGTCTTCAACGAGGAGGAGCTCGTCGAGGACTTCGTCGCCCGCGCCAGCGCAGCGGTCGCCGACTACGAGTTCGAGCTCGTGCTCGTCAACGACGGCAGCTCCGATCGCACGCCCGAGCTGCTCGATCGCATGGCCGCCGGCGACCCGCGCGTGCGCGTCGTGCACCTGTCGCGCAACTTCGGCCACCAGGCCGCGCTGACGGCCGGGCTGGAGCACGCGGTCGGCGATGTCGTGGCGATGATCGATGCCGACCTGCAGGACCCCCCCGAGCTGATCCCCGAGATGATCGCCCAGTGGAGCCAGGGCGCCGACGTCGTCTACGCGGTGCGCAAGCAGCGCGAGGGTGAGACCGCCTTCAAGCTCGCCACCGCGTCGTGGTTCTACAAGCTCTTCGACAAGCTCGCGCAGGTCGACCTCGAGCCCAACTCGGGCGACTTCCGGCTGCTCGACCGGCGTGCGCTGAACGCGCTGCTGGCGATGACCGAGCGCTCGCGCTTCCTGCGCGGCATGACCGTGTGGGTCGGCTTCACCCAGACCGCCGTTCCCTACCAGCGCGACGCGCGCCACGCTGGCGAGACCAAGTACACGCTGCGCAAGATGCTGCGCTTCTCGCTCGACGCGATCGCCTCCTTCTCACATCTGCCGCTGCAGCTCGCCACCTACGTCGGGCTGCTCTCGGCCAGCGTCGCGTTCATCGCGATCCCCGTCGTCATCGGCCTGCGCATCGTCGGCTCCTACCTGCCGGGCTTCGGCTCGATCACGATCGCGATCCTGCTGCTCGGCGGCATCCAGCTGATCGCGCTGGGCGTGATCGGCGAGTACGTCGGGCGCATCTACGACGAGGTCAAGCATCGCCCGCTGTACATCGTGCGCGAGGAGCGCAACCGCCCAAGCCACACCAACGGGCGCATCGCCGCACTCCCCGCCAGCCGCGCGGGGCTGCCCGCGCGTGCGCCCGAGGGCATCGTCCAGTAGCGCCGCAATGAGCCCGGAGGAGACCTTCGCCGACGACGATCCGCTGGGCAGCGACCATCGCACCGAGCGCGTCCGGATCGAGACCGAGCGCCACCGCATCGAGGGCGTGCTGACGCTCGCACGCGACGGCTACCGCAGCCGTGTCTCAGACGTGCTGAACGCCTCCGAGCGCGACTTCATCACGCTCACCGACGTCACCGTCGCGCCGCTCGACGGCGGCCCGCTCGAGCTGCACCCGTACATGAGCCTCGCCCGCCGCCACATCGTGTTCGCGGTCGCCGCCGCCGAGCAGCCGTAGGCCGGCACCGCCGGGTGCGCCGCGCGAGCGGGAGCGGGGGCGGCGCGTTCTCGCGACGCTAGCTCTCGCGCACGCAGCCGATGCGCGCGACCTGGACGTAGATCTCATCGCCGCCGTCCGACGCCGTCACGATCACCCAGCCGGGGGGCGCCACGATCGCGCCGCTGCCGCGGCGCAGGCCGTCGCGCGAGTTGACGATCTTGTTGAGGATGTCCTCGACGTCCTCCGCGACCTCGATCTCCGTCTCGTCAAGCAGGATGCGCGCCATCTGGGCTCCTTCCTCGTGCGCGTATCTCGCGCTGTTCTCAACTGGTTGAGTGAACAATCCTAACCCAACGACGGCCGCGCGACGCTCAGGGGGGGGCCGAGCGGCGTTCACGAGCGGGCCGGGCGGCGTTGCCGAACGGGCGGAGCGGCGTTCAGGGGGTGAAGCTGCTCGCGCTGAAGACGGTGCCGATCGGCGCGGAGCTGTTGGTTACGGCGATAGGGCCCGCGCCCGCCCCCGCCGGCACCGTCACCTTGATGCTCTTGGACGACACCGACTTGATCGTCGCCGCGACACCGTCGAAGCTGACGGCCGAGTCGGCGTTGAAGCCGACGCCCTTGATCGTCACCTTCGTCCCCGGACCGCCGCTCTCGGGCTTGATCGACGTGACCGACAGCGTCGGCGTGAACTTGCCCTTGCTGGTCAACGTGCCGAGCGGTGTCGTCACCGAGACCTTGCCCTTGGCCGCTCCGTCGGGCACGATCGCTTCGACCTGCATCGTCGACAGAATCCTGAAGCTCGCCGCCAGCTTGCCGAACTCGACCTGCGTCACCCCGCCCAGCGCGCTGCCTTCGATCGTCACGACGCTGCCCGTGATCCCCGAGCTCGGCGTGAAGCGGTCGAGCTTCGGGGTGTCCGACACGACCACGGCCGTCGCCGCGGAGTCGGCCGGAACGCCGGTGCCGTCCGCGTTGGCGGCCGTTTCCTGAACGCGGATCGTGGCCCCGACGTCGCTCGCACCCAGTTTGTAGCTCTGGCCGGTGGCGCCTTCGATCGCCACGCAGCCAGTGCCGGAGGCGTTGCAGCGCTGCCATTGATCGGAGCTCGACGTCGGGGAGTTCGTCCACGAGCCCGCCGTCAGGGTCAGCGTCTGGCCCTGTTCGGCGATCCCGGCGATGGTCGGCGGGGAGGTGTTTTCGGGGCTGCCGGCGGTCGCGAACGCGCCCAGGCCGACCGGGCTGCCGACGCCCGTCGGACCGTCGTAGCCGACGGCCGCCTGGCAGGAGGTCGCTTCCCCGCAGGACCCGTTGCTGCCCGTGAGCACGTCGTAGAGGTCGTCGCCTTCGCCGAGGTGCGCGTACAGCGTCGCCGCCGGGAAGTCGACCCCGTGCGCGCCGCCCGCGAGCGCGAACTCGGCCGCGATGATCGGCGATGCCACCGACGTGCCTCCGAAAACCGTCCACCCGGTCGGCTGGCCGGTGCCTTCCGGCGTGCTGTCGTACACGTCGACGCCCGTGTTCGGATTGCCGACCGCCGACACATCCGCGACCGAGCGCTCGCTACCGCAGCCGGTGTTCGCGAAGTCGGCCAGCGCGCTCTGCCATGCCGGCGCCGCGAAGATGACGCTACAGCCACTGCCACCTTCATCCCACGCGGTGCTGCGCCACACTTCTTTCTTGTCCGTGAGGCTCGTTCCGCCGACCCCGACGACGTCCGGAGAGTCAGCCGGGAAGTTGGCGGCGGCGGGTTCTTCGGGGCAATCGGTGTTGAGATAGCCGCAGTCGCCCGACGCAGCCGTCACGACGACGCCCGGCTGTTCGTAGTCATCGGCGTTCAGTTCGGAGTAGTAGCTCGCGAGCGCGGGTTCCTCGCCGGCGGTGTATGAGTTGCTGATCTCCGTCGCTCCCAGGTTCACGGCCGCGTTCACCCCCGCGCCGAGGTCCGACAGTTCCGCCTTCCTGGTCTCCACCAGCAGCACGCGACAGCTCTGGCAAACGGCGTGCGCCATCTGCACGTCGATCGATATCTCGCCCGCCCATTCCCCGCTCTTCGGCGGCAGCGGGCTCGGCTTGCCTTCCTCGTTGACCTTGCTGAAGCAGCCGTTCGCGCTCGTGCACGCCGGCAGGCCGAACTCCTCGTCGTAGACGCCCAGGTCCGCTTCCGCGGTCGGATCGTCATACGCGTCGACGACGGCGATCGTCTGCGTGTACGAGGCGGCCGTTTCATCCGGCAGCGAGTACGCGGAGTGCAGGTCCTGCGGGGTCAGGTATCCGGGGATCGGGTTTTCGTTTTCCACGGCCGGGTGTGCGCCGGCGGCCGCTTCCGCGGCCTGCGCGGCGGCTCTCTGCTCCAGTTCGGCGCCGCTGAGCGACGCGGAGACCAGGCGCAGCGCGGTGCACGCCGCCGCGCTCGGCGCGCTCGCGCCACACACGCGCGCGGCGCGGTAGGACGACTCCGTCGGCGCGGCCGTCGGCGCGGCCGGCTCAGACACACTCGCGACTGACGCGCTCGCGCTCGCGACCCCTGCGGTCAGCGCGCCGAGGGCGAGCAGCGCCAACGCCGCAAGCATCCACCGAAGCGCCGGCTGGCGCCCCTCCCCAGAGCGAGCCCTCCCCATGCCGTCAATCGTACCCCCTCGACATCAAAAAATCGACATGTAGACACAGTGCGGTTTCTGGGCTCATGCCCGGGCTGAGCTCGGAATCGAGCCGATCGAGCCCGCACCGGCCACCGACGGGGTCCGCCATCTGCGAGCATCCGACCGTGGCAGCCGACCTGACCAGCCGCCTCGAGATCGCCGGCGCCCGCGCAATCTGCGCGCTGCCGCCGGGCGCCAAGCGCCGCATCGCCGGCGCGCCCGTCCGCCGCGACGGGCTGGAGCTCGACCTCGACACGCAGGTACTGCTCAAGCTCGCCGAGCGCAATCCGCCGCCGCCCGCAGCAAGCCGCACGCCCGCCGGCGCGCGCGAAGAAATCCGGCGTTCCGCGAACGTCGTCGCCGGACCCACGATCGCGCTCGCAAGCGTGCACGAGACAACCATCGCCGGCGCCGACGGGCCGCTGCGCGCGCGCCTGTACGTCCCCGAGGAGGCACAACACGCGAGCGCCGGACCGCTGATCGTCTACTACCACGGCGGCGGCTGGGTGGTCGGCGATCTCGACACCCACGACCAGCCCTGCCGGCTGCTCGCGAACGCCTCCGGCGCGCGCGTGCTCAGCGTCGACTACCGGCTCGCGCCCGAGCACCGCTTCCCCGCACCCGTGCACGACGCGCTCGCCGCCTTCTACGACGCCGTCTCGAGCGCCGAGCGGCTGGGCGCCGATCCCGCGCGGATCGCCGTCGCCGGCGACAGCGCGGGGGGGCACCTCGCGGCGGTCACCGCCCAGCTGGCGGCGGCCGCACCCGGCGGCCCCGTCCCGGCGTTCCAGCTGCTGATCTACCCCGTCACCGACCTCGTCGAGGTGTCCAGGTCGCGCCTGGAGTTCGCCGAGGGCTTCCTGCTCACGAAGGAGAGCATGGACTGGTATGAGGAGCAGTTCCTCGGCGCCGACGGCGACCGCCGCGACCCGCGCGCCTCGCCGCTGCTCGCCGCAGACCTCAGCGCCGTCGCGCCCGCGCTCGTCGTCACCGCCGGCTTCGACCCATTGCGCGACGAGGGCGAGGCGTACGCCGCACGGCTGCGCGCCGCGGGCGTGCGCACGATCCTGCGCCGCCACCCCGGCTACGTCCACGGCTTCATCCACGTGCTCATCGGCGGCACCGGCCCGCGCGAGGCGGTCGCCGAGATGGGCGGCGTGCTGCGCGCCGCGCTCGCCGACTGAGCGGCCGCTCAGTCGGCGTGTGTGTCCCCGGACGCGTCCTCCTCGCTCGGCGCTCCGGCCTCCTGATCGTCAGAGCTCTTGAGGCCGTCGACGAGGCTGCCCGCCTTGGCGCTCGCGTTATGGATGCGCTCGCGGTACTTGCCGCCGGTGCGCTCGTCCGCGGTGCTCGCGACCTTCTCGACCGCCTCGTGGATCTTGTCGCTGCGCTCGACCGTCGCATCCACGGCCTTCGTCTTCAGGTCCTTGAGTCTGTCTGAGAGTCCCATCGCTGCCTTTCAAGGTCGTTTCGTGGCCGTCCGTCCAGAGCACCGTCGCTGGCCATGCTACTCCCCGGCCGGCCGGCGACGCCGGGCGTCCGGCCAGATGGCGGAGCATTCCGGTTGACAGAGGATTTCTCTGTCTGTAAAGATACTGGCTCGGTATGGTCGCCACGCCCGTCAGCGATGCGAGCGCGTCGCGCTCCCCACAGCCACGAGCCGTCTCCGCGCGCGAGCGACTGCTGGGAGCCGCGCTCGCGAGGTTCGACGCCGAAGGGGCGCTGGGCGCCACGCTCGAGGACATCCGCCGCGACGCAGGCGTCAGCGTTGGCGCGCTCTACCACCACTTCCCCGACAAGGCTGGGCTCGCCGGCGCCCTGTACGCCCAGCTGACCGGCGACTTCCAGGACGGCTTCCTCGCCGAGCTGCGCTCCCGCTCGAGCGCCGAGGACGGCGTCAAGGCCGGCGTGCGCTTTCACCTGCGCTGGGTCAGCGCCAATCGCAGCGCCGCCGCGTTCCTGCTCGCTGGGCGACCCGTCGAGGACGCCGAGCTGCGCGAGCACAACCGCTCGTTCTTCGCCGACGCGACCGCCTGGTGGCAGCTGCATGTCCACTACGGCGTCCTGCGCGACCTGCCGTTCGACCTGATCCACGCGCTGTGGCTCGGGCCCACGCAGGAGTACACCCGCCACTGGGTCGCCGGGCGCGCCAAGCGCGTGCCGGCGAGCGTCGCCCGCGTCCTCGCCAACGCCGCGTGGCAGACCCTCGAGGAGACCCCATGACGTTCTACGAAGACCTCGTATCAGGCGGACGCCAGCACGCCGACACGCTCGTGCGCGTGCAGCGCGCAGCCGACCGCGCCGTCGTCACGCTCGACGACCCCGACAAGCTCAACGTGCTCAGCGCGCCGCTCGTGCAGCAGCTCAAGGCCGCGCTCGAGGAACTGCTCGCCGACCGCGCGATCCGCGCGGTCGTGCTCACCGGCGCCGACCCCGGCTTCTCCGCCGGCGGCGACCTGCGGATGATGGCCGACACGCCCACCGCGCTCGCCGCGCCCGAGGGCACCACCGGCATCTGGCGCTGGATCCGGTACGAGTTCGGCGCGATCGTGCGGCTGATCGCGCGCAGCGACGTCGCCTTCATCGCCGCCATCAACGGCCCCGCCGCCGGCGTCGGCCTCGCGTGGGCGCTCACCTGCGACCTCGCCGTCGCCTCCGAGCGCGCGCGCATCGTGCCCGCCTTCGGGCGCCTCGGGCTGCTGCCCGAGGTCGGCACCTCCTGGGCGATCACGCGGCGGCTCGGCTACCAGGGCGCGTTCGCCTACTACGCCGGCGGCGAGCAGCTCGACGCGCAGCGCGCCCACGAGCTCGGGCTCGTCCACGAAGTCGTCGCCCACGAGCAGCTGCTCGCCGCCGCCGACGCCTGGTGCACGCGCATCTGCGCGCTGCCCGCGCACGCGCTCGCCATGACCAAGCCACTGCTGCGCGCCGCCGCCGACGGCAGCTGGGAGAGCACCCTCGCAATGGAGGAGTTCGCCGAGCCGCAGTGCTTCACCACCGGCGCGTTTCAGGAGGCCGTGCGGGGGATGCTGCCGAACGGGTAGTACGTAGTCGGTGCGGCGTACACCGCCTTCTAGTCACCCGCGGCCCGCTCGAGTTCGGCTATGTAGTGCGCGCTGCACTCGGGTCCAGTGACACTCGTGGGGTTGATCGGCCGAGTTGTTCGCAAGCGTTCACACAGGTTGTAGGCAAAGCGCGCCGCAACCGCTTCCGCCTTGTCGGTCCGGGTCAGGTTGCCAACCTCCACGTCGTCGGTCTCACTGCGTGGAAACTCGCGTAGCTCGTTCTGAGACGACTGCGGGAGGCTCGCGAACACGATGCGATCGGAGGTCTCGGCCACGAAATAGCCGATCTCCACACGCGGTGCGAAACCCGGCTGAGATCGCGAGTAGGCCATCGGGATCACCGTCGGACGGTGAGAGTCGCGTTCGTATGCCCTCACGATCCAGAAGGTACCCACCGCGAGAAACGCCACCAGGCAGTACGCCGGCAGCGACTCGAGCCGCACCGACATCCCGATCACGACGGCGGACGCTCCGGCTATCAATAGAAGCCGCAACACGCCGACAAGATGGACCGTGTCGGCCGCGCCGATCGCGAACGCCCCGTCCACGATGAAGACGATCGCGCTGGTCGAAACCGCGCCCGGCAGCAGATCGTCGCCCTGCTGAAAGAGACGCTTGACGATCATCAGCAGCAGCACCATCCCCGCCGCCAGGCCCAATGCGGGAACCAGGAAGTACGCACCGGTGCTAACCAGTTCCGCTTTCGGCACGAGAGCCACCGCATGTTCGGCGGGCAATCCCATCTCTTTGAAGCGTGTCCACAGCACGACCCCGCCGGCAAAGGTGACGAAGCCGAGAAGCCCAAGGCCACTCGCCACCGCGCCGGCGACGGTCACCACGCTCAGCTGGCTTTCGCCTGCCTTGCCGTTTCCCTCGGCCGGAGCTTTACCACTCTGCGGTGCCAAATCGCCCCCTGTATCGCCGTGCCCGCCGGCAGAGTACAGCAAGCCCGGGCGGAACCGATCTCCGTGAGCGCGTCAGCGGGCTGTCCGTCAGCGGGAGTTGGAGTGTCCTCTGGTGCATGTAGCCTGGGGAGTCGCGACTATTTGAGATGGCTTATGAAGGACAACGCCAAGCACGAACTTGCAATGACGCTCGACTCGCTCGGAGGCGTCCTCGCGACCGTCAACAGCCTTGCCCTCACGAACACTCTAATCGTCCTGATCACCGGCGCACGATACTCACAGGTGATCCCGCTGACACGCCTCAAGGGCGGCGAGATCTGCTTCGCGCTGGTTCTCCTGGTAAACATCATCCGCTTCTACCACGGCAATATCCGAGTACTCCGGCAGTTCGGAGCCAACGACAGTCGGCCTCACCCCACCCTCGCCACCGACTTCGCGGTGATCTTCTTGCAGACAGTGATGTTCTCGGTAGCCAGCTTCTACATCTACTCGCACGGCGACTTCATCGCACTGTTCATCGTCTTGCTGGTCCTCGATAGCGCATGGCTGTACTGGATCCGCCGCTCGGAAGGATCTGGCGAAGCGCTCGGCGTCTGGATCGTGAATAACCTCCTTGCCGTCGCCGCAATGTCGCTCTTCTACTCCTACTCCCAGCTCGCGCATGGTGCCAGCTGGGCGCTCTATGCGGCACTGGCGGTTTTGGCCTGTAATACGATATACGACCTCGTAAATACCAAGAACTTCTACTTTCCCAGCGATCGCGCTTCGCCGGCCGGAGGAGCATGAGGCTGTTCATGTCTGCTCCCCTGACCCAGCTCGTTGCGAGTGGGTCGCCTCGCTCCGCGCAGTTCAAGGGATACTGGGAGCGGCTGATGGACACGCTCGACGCGAGCGGACACGAGGTTTTCAGTGCTCACAGGAGGGAGGCTTGGGGTACCCGTCTGGACCCGCCCGAGTCTGCGCTCGCGGCAGATCTCGGAGGACTTCGGTGGTGCGAGATCGTCATCGCCTATGTGGGTAACCCGTTCTCGCCAGGCGTCCAACTCGAGCTCGGTTACTCGTTGGCGCTCGGCCGACGTCTCATCGTGTTCATCGACGAGGGACAGGCAGAGCCCTATCTCATGCGCGGCTTGCCTGCTGTCGCCGATGCCGAGCTTGTGGAAATCGCCGACATACGCGAGATTGGCGCCGCTCTTGTCTCGAAACGTATCGCCTCAGCCGAGCCAGAAGATGCGTGATCTCGTACATCTCCTCGGCGCTCTGAGTCTCCAGCGCCTTCAGCACCCCTGAGTCGACCGGAGTCGACCATGATTGCGAGGCTCGAGTCCTCGACCGTGCAAGATCCTGGAGAGCGCAGCTGCTCGCCGTCGAGCCAAGCGGCGACTGCCCATGAGTCTCAGGCAGACACACCGAGGCTCGCACAGCCCGATCCTCGAGCAGACGAGCTGCCATGGCGCTACAGAAGGCCGGCAGGCGGTCCAGGACGCCAAAACTAGGGACGATGCCCCCAAGACGACCACAACCCCTTCTTTTGTGCCGGACGCTCCAACCCCTTCGCAACCTTCAGCAACGTTGTGCGACCTTGGCCTCCTGATCCAACAATTGCCACGATCTCGCCGGCAGAAACGCTCAGCGAGACATTTCTCAGCACCTGCACCCGTCGGTCCTGACGTCCATAGCTCACGCATACGCCCGTCATTGACAGCAGCTCGGTCATCTCACGCTATCCATCCAACTCCGCGAAACCGCCTCGGCTGAGGGCGAGTCGCCATAGGCTCTTCTTGCGCTCATCACGCACCGGAAGCTCGGCGACGGGCAGCGGAGGCTGTCTATACGCAAGCGTCGGCATAGCGCGTTGCCCTTCCACGTGGTCAAGGACCGCCGTCCAACTGCCGAGAACTGTGGGTAGAATGAATGCCATGGAGGCCGCTATCGCAATGGATGCCAAGCAGCAGCCGGCAGATGATGCCAAGCTTCGCGACGTCCAGCGTGCCCGCCTGCGGCAGCTACGTGAGGAACTCGTTGCTGAGGGTGCCGACGGCACGACGCGCCTTCCTCAGCTGCAGGCCCACGCGGACGCCTGGCCTGAGTGACCAGTCTCCATCGCCGCGACTTCCTGCTCGACAGCAGCGGCGTCAGCGCACTCGCCGCCAGCCGAGACCTGCTCGTCGCGTATCTGGAGCTACTTGAACAGCGGTTCGACGGCGCGCTCCTGATTCCCGTGCCGGTTCTCACCGAGGTGCGTTCCGGTCACCGGGGCCCCGACGCGCTCGTTGACCGTCTGATCAAGGCCATCGGTGCGGAGGACGATATCTACGCTCCGCTGACCGTTGAAGCCGCCATGCGGGCCGGCGTGCTGCGTACGGAGGCGCTACCGCTCGCGCGCCACGACATTTCGACGACCGATGCGCAGATCGTGGCGATGGCCGAGGAGCGCAGCCGCAGATGCGCCGTAACCATCATCACGGGCGACCCAGACGACATCAACCTTCTGGTCGGTCTGACCCGTCGCACCAATATTGCGGTGGACGTTCCCAACTGACAGGTCTCGTACGAGACCCAAACGCCCTAGTCTCATCGGTCGCTGCTTCTCGGCTTCGCAAAGCCACGAACGACCGAACCATACGGCTCGTCCGCGGTCGTCGTGGGCGTTGCGGGTGAGCTGCTCCTGACGTCGACTACGTGCAGATGCGCTACGCGATACCTGGATGGCGCTTCTCAGTGATGCCGCGCTCGAAATACTCCCTGCCAGTGGCCTCGGTGAGCGCGCGCTGGCGTTCGTCCGCCAGTCGCGGCCATAACTTCGCGCAGCAGTTCGGCAGCCTTGAGATGAGCCTCGGGAGCCATCGCGGCAAGCCTTCGGCTGCTCTCCTCAGCAAGCTGACACGACTCCCTGCTGACCGTCTTAGGACAAGCATATGCCCCGATTTCGAACGACAGCCCAATACCGGCCGAAAACGGAGAGGGCGGGATTCGAACCCGCGATGGAGTTTGACCCCCATACTCGCTTAGCAGGCGAGTGCCTTCAGCCACTCGGCCACCTCTCCCTGAGGTCGGGCAGCCAGTTTAGAGCCTGCGGGCTGCACCGCGCGCCCGCGGCCCAGCGACCCTCGCCCGGAGGCTCCGGCGCGCGTCGACGCCCTCGAGCTACGAGACCTCCGCGATCACGACCTCTGCTCGAGCATTGCGCTCCACATCTCTTCGACGCGGCCGTAGCCCGGCAGACGACGAACATGCCGACGATCACGAAGCCGGCCTTGTTGATGTCGAAGACTTCCATGAAGTGCCAGAAGCCACCGTGCAGGCCGCCGAGCTCCATCGGCAGCAGGCCGAGCACCTCGATCGTTCCGATGAAGAAGCAGATCGCAACCGACAGCCCGGTGATCGCGAGGTTGTAGTAGACCTTGCGCACCGGGTTGAAGAACGCCCACGACTACGCGAAGTTCATGAAGATCCCGTCGATCGTGTCCATCAAGCTCATGCCAGCCGTGAAGAGGATCGGCAGACAGAGGATCGCGTACAACGGTAGGTGCTGGGAGGCAAGCAGCGCGGTGGTCGCGAGGCGCTCGCGAACTACGGGCTCGCGGCCGACGAGGTCGACCTGCTGGTGGCGACCGACGCCGAGGAGATCCTCGGGATCGGCGACTGGGGCGCCAACGGCATGGACATCTCGATCGGCAACAGCGTAAGACGCCATTCCTGGTGACGATTCACAACGACAGGGGCTACGTCACCTACGCGGGCGAGTAGCCCCCCAGCGCCTCGGCGGTGCATACTGCTCGGAAGCGAGCCTACCGCTGGGCGCGCTCATCCGACGATGAGGATTTGCCATGGATAAGCCGGTGTTGTTCTGCTACGACGGATCAGAGGGGTCAAGGGCGGCGTTGCGCGCCGCTGTGGAGCTCGTGATCCGCCCCGCCGATGCCGTGGTACTGGTCGTGTGGATGCCCGCGGTGGTCAGCCTGGTTAGAGCGGGCTCGTTCCTGACAGCCGTTCCCAATGAGGGCGAGATCGACGAGCAGGAGGCGGCTTTCGCGAGACGGCTCGCCGAGGAGGGTGCCGCGGGCGCCCGCGAGCATGGTTACAACGCCTCGCCACGAACCGCGCAGGCCAATGCGTCGATCGTCGGGACGATTGGCGAGATCGCCGCAGAGATCGACGCTGGGCTGATCGTCTGCGGCCAGCGTGGGCGCGGTGCCGTCCGCAGCGCCCTGCTCGGCAGCGTCTCGCATGGGCTCTCGGTGCATGCGCAACGGCCGGTGCTGATTGCTCCCGAGCGCGCGGGGTAGTCGTCGAATCGACAGTCGCGGCGCGGCGCGACGTGTGGCTACGCCCGGCTCCTCGGGCTGTCGGCGTGCATCGTCACACCGAAGTGACAGCACGGTCCCGTGACCAGGATGGCGGTCGCCACTGGCGCCGCTGCCGCTGGCGCTGGTGCCGCTGGCGCCGACGCGGATGTTGTTCGCTGACCGACAGCCTGCTCTGGCACTGAGGAAGTGCTCCCCCGCTTCGACGGGAGAACGAGCAGCGCGAGCAGCAGCCCGAGGGCGAAGATTCCCGCGGCCCAGGCGAACGCGACGGTGTAGCCGTGGATGGCTGCCACGTCGCCGATTCCAGGCGTCCCGGCGTGGCTGGAATCGTAGGAGGCGGTCGCGCTGGCGAAGATCGTGCTCAACAGCGCGGTGCCAACCGAGCCGCCCACCTGCTGGGAGGTGTTGACCATCGCAGAGGCGACGCCGGCCTCAGAACCCTCGATTCCGAGTGTGGCGGTGCTGAACGCTGGTGCGAAGATGCAGCCGGCTCCCAGGCCGGTGATGAGCAGCGCGGGCAGGACGTGGCCCGCATAGCTGGCGCCCGGGGAGAGGCGGGTCAGCAGGAGCATCGCGATCAACCCGAGCGCCATGCCGACGGCGACGAGCGGCTTTGCGCCGGTGCGGTAGAGCAGCTTGGTCTGGACTGTCGTCGAGGTGACGACGAGCGCGGCCGTCAAGGGCAGGAACGACAGGCCGGTCTTGATCGGAGAGAAGCCGAGGTTCTCCTGCATGTAGTACGTCAAGAACAGGAACACGGCGAAGAGCCCGGCGCCGGCCAGCAGGATCGACAGGTAGGCGCCGCCGCGGGCGCGGTCCCTGACGATGTGGAGCGGCAGAAGCGGATCCGCCCTGCTGCGCTCGACCAGCACGAACGCGACGAGCAGCACCGCGCTCGCGGCGAGCGAGACGATCGTCAGCGGCGCCGTCCACGAGTGCGTCTCGGCGTTGGAGAACCCGTAGACCAGCGCGAACAGGCCTCCGCAGGCGAGCAGCACGCCCGGGGCGTCGATGCGCGCACGACGCTCAGGCGGATGGTTCTGCAAGAGCCTCAGCGCCACGAGCACGGTCGGCAGCGCGATCAGCACGTTGACATACAGACACCACCGCCAGGACAGCGTCTGCGTGAGCACCCCGCCCAGGACCAGCCCGACCGACGCGCCACCCCCGGCGATCGCCCCGAAGATGCCAAACGCCTTCGCCCGATCGGGCGAGCCCGCAAAGGTCACCGTCAGCAGCGACAGCGCCGACGGCGCGAGCAGCGCACCGAAGGCGCCCTGCAGCGCCCGCGCGGCCACGAGCATCGCGAAGGATTGCGCCAACCCACCGATCGCGGAGGCCGTCGCGAAGCCGATCAGCCCCGCGATGAACGTCCACTTGCGCCCGAACAGATCGCCAAGCTTTCCCCCCAGCAGCAGCAGGCTGCCGAACGCCAGCGCGTATGCCGTGACGACCCATTGCCGGCTATCCGTCGAGAAGCCCAACGACCGCTGCGCCGAAGGCAGCGCGATGTTCACGATCGTCGCATCGAGCACGACCATCAGCTGCGCGACGCCGAGCAGGGCCAGGACCGCCCAACGCCGATCCCCGGATGCAGAGCTCCCCGCGTCCGTCAGCGGTGCACCCCCGATACGCTCGCCACTCGCCATTGACAGCATCCAGGCTACGCCACAATCGCACGGCCCGGCGCGTTCCTCTGTCGATAGCCTCTGTTCGTCAGCTCGGAAGGGTGGCAGAGCGGTTGAATGCACCGGTCTTGAAAACCGGCAGGCGGGTATCCCCGTCTCGGGAGTTCGAATCTCCCCCCTTCCGTTTTTGGCAGGTTTGTGGACGTTGTTCGAACTTGCCGTGGTCTGGAGGGGGAGTGAGGCGTAGACGTTGGTCGAGCGGCCCCGGTGCTCTCGGTTGTAGTGCCGACAGGTGGACTACGCTAAGGGCATGGATGCTCGAATCGAACAACGTGCCCTGACCCCCAGATACACGATCAGCGAGGCTGCGACGCTCGTTGGGCGTCGTCCCGAGACAGTTGGTCGGTGGAGCTTTGGTCACGAACGTCGTTACAAGGGCCAGCCTCGCCGAGATGAGCCGTTGATCCCGGCAGACGGAGCTAAGGGTGGGCTCGCGCTGTCCTTCCTCAATCTGCTTGAACTCAAGACCCTCTCGATGTACCGAGGCGACGCCGCACTTCAAGCCATTCGACGCGCTCTTGAGTACGTAGGCAGAGAGCTCGGCGAGCAACGTCCGCTGATGACCAGGCAGTTCCACGTCTACGGCGGCGATCTGCTCACGAAGTTCATCGAAACCGACGACGGCGCGATGCTCCTCAATGCGTCCCGAGGTGGGCAGCTTACCGCGGAGAAGCTCGTTGAAGGCGCACTCTGGACGCGGGACATCGACTACGACGAGGACGAACGTGCGCGGCGCTGGTGGTTCAAGACCAGGGCTGTGCCAGTGGTCGTGGACACACGGGTCGCTGGCGGACACCCGATCACGGCTGGGACCGCCGTGCGTCTTGACGCCATCGCGACTCGCCATCGTGAGGGCTACTCGAACGACGAGATCGAGTGCGACACCGGCGCCACAGAGGCCGAGGTGGTCGCGGCCATCCTGGCGGCGTGATCCGCGACCTCTACGTCGAGAACTCAGTCGGCCGCGCTCTGACCGACACGATCAATCGCTTCACGCGAAACCACGGGGTGACCGCGTACTTTCAGCACGACATACATCCCGAGATGCAACGCCCCCAGAAAGGCGACGAGTGGTGGATCGCAGACATAGCGGCGCGGGGCATGGCGATTCTCACGCAAGACGCCGCGATTCTCGGCATACGCCAGAGACTCCAGCAGGAATCATGACCGCCGAGCGACAGGCTGTCGTCGACAACGCGGCTCATGTCTTCGCGTTCGGCGACGCCAAATACAGCCAGTGGCAGAAGCTACGCTGCTTGCTCGGCCATTGGGACGCGATCGTGGCTCTGCTCGATACGCCGGGTCCCCAGGCCGGTGTGCTCTACCTCAGCAGCTTTCGCGCCGAGACCCTTCCCTAATACCAACGCACGGCTAAGAAGTGCGTCGAGGCACTACGTCGGGATCGGGGGCGTAGCGGACTATTCGGCCCGCCGCCTGATGATTCGATCAAAACGTGTCCACTATGTGCATTCCACCACCTGCTACGAGGCTCGGAGTGGCACGTCCTCCCGTAGGGGGATAGGGCGAGAGAGTCCAGTGCTGCATTTTTTGAGGCATGGACAACGAAAGCTTTGATGCCTTCTGTATCACGTATTACGAGCGAATCCGGCGATATCTCTATAGCGAACTTGCCGACCCCCAACTCGCGCTCGATCTCACGCAGGAGACCAAGCTCCTTCAGGGTCCCTCTTTACCGCCAAGCAATCGAATTGCGGCTCTACCAGGGGCTCAGCTACAAAACGATGGGCGAAAGGTTCGATGAGCAACCTGACACGATGCGCACACGCGTCTATAGAGGTTTCCAAGAGCTCCGCCGCAAACTCGAAGCTGGCCAAGATGCCAGATGACCGGACGGGAGGTCAAAGCCTCGCCTCGTCTCGCCGCTGGGCATGGGGCTCGCGACGGTGGTTGCCGAAGCGCTCGGCATGCAGTTCCCCGACGAGGCGCCACACCGTGTCGGTGTTCGAACATCGTCCCTCGATCCCCTGCCGCTGTCGATGGGCTGCTCCTTACTGGATCATCGACCTTGGGCGGCGTCTAAACCGCGAGGATCGTAAAGTCGGGGCCGAGGAGCATCCGCATGTCGTTGGGATCCGAGGTGGCGATGGCATCGAGTCGACGACGCACGCCCACCGCTACGCACGCGTCGATCGTTCCACTTCCTGGGGTATTGCGGCGCAAGCTGCCCGCGGCACGAGCAAGCTGCTCATCGACAGTCTCGATCGAGGATGCTTTGAGGAGGCGAGCGACTCGAGCGTCTTTGGCGTCGCCGCGCCAGACCTCGGCTAGCGCTATTGCCGGGATCGTGGGCACGAGACCGCGGGCGTATGCGACGGTGAGGATCTCGCGGATGCGCTCATCGCCGCGTTCGTAGGCGACAAGTGCACCGGCGTCGAGAGTCAGGCCGGCCACTCGGCAGCGACCTGGGTCTTGACGTTCCTGGGGATCGCGCCGAGCTCAGCCGCGTCCGCGGCAAGCAACTCTCGGCCCCGAGTGACCTGTAGCTCGTGCAGGACTGCGGCGTTCACGAATGCCGAGAGACTCCCACCAGACCGCGCAAGACGCTGCTCGGCCTCGCTCAGTACCGATTCCTCGAAAGAGATCGAGCGCTTCTGACTGGCCATGCAGATGATCCTACCACGGTAGGATTGTGCCCATTGGAGCGCGCTACAACGACCCCTCGGACACGGCCGCCGAGCTGCCGAGCACCTGCCCGGCGGCGCCGAGCGCCTGGACCTCCACGTACGGCCCGGCGGTCCCGGCGGGCACCGCGATGGCGGTCTCAAAGCCGCTGCGGGGCTCGAGCGCGACCGTGCCGAGGCTGGAGGGGCTGGCGCCGGCGAGCACGCGCCAGGAGGCGACGAGCGTCGCCCCGTTCCAGCTGGCGTAGACGGTCCCGGCGCCGCCGCTCGCTGCGCCGAAGGCGAACGTTGGCGGGTGCGCGGGCGTGCCCGTCCATTCGAAGCGAAAGGCGCGATAGGACTCGTCGTGCGCGGGGAAGTGCGCGTCGAACAGCAGCTGCCCCTCGGGGCTGAACTCGGAGAAGTACGGTTCCTGGCCCCAGCCGACGAACCAGTCGCCGTTGGCGAGCGCCTGCAGGTTGCCCTGGCTTTCGACGAGCAGCGCCGGCGTGTGCGTCAGCCGCGTGAGCAGCGTCGCGGTGCCGGTCTGCTGGTTGACGCCCACGACGATTCCACGCGATTCGCTGTGCGCCTTCGGCGAGTCGCCGTTGTCGAACGTGCTGATCGCGCCGTCGGGCAGTTCGCGCGGGTCGTGCTGCCAGGCGGTGCCGGTGCCGGGGCCCATCTTGAAGCTCGGGTGCTTGCCCCCGAGGCGCCACAGGATCTGGCCGCTGGCGGCGGCGAGCTTGTAGACGGTCCACGTGTTGCGGCTGGAGATCAGCAGGCTGCCGTCACGGTCGAGGCTGACCGAGTTGAGGTGGAAGAAGTCGTACGGGTACGCGGTGCTCGAGCGATTCGCCGGTTCGTAGGATTCGCCGAGCGCGACGTGGTCGATGCTGGTCCATTCGTACATCACGAGGCCCGTCCTGACGTCGATCTCCTGGAAGACGCTGTCGGTGACCCCCCCGTACGCCGGCCCGCCGACCGCCGAGAGGTTGCACAGGATCGGGTCGTAAGCGGTGATCAGCGCCGTCCCCTGCGGCGTCAGCTGGAGCTCGTGCAGGTCCGCCTGCAGCCCGTTGCCGGCGCGCACGTGCGCGATGTCCGTGTAGGTGTCGTCGGCGATCACGTCTTCGCCCAGCCCGAAGCCGTGCACGCTGATGTTGCCCTGCCACCACGTGAGCACCGGTTTGCCTTCGTACTGCTGGACCTCGAGGTTGCTGGCCTCCGTGTTGGCGGGCAGCGGCTTGAACCACACCAGGGCGCCGCTCGGTTCGAGGATCATCGGCCCCGCCTGGCCGGTCCCGCCGTACGGCGCCACGAACACGTCTCCGCTCGCGACCGCGGGGGACTGCGCGGTCACGGTCACGATCGGCGGTTGCAGTTCCGGGCGCGAGTGAAAGCCCTGGACCCCGGCGGGGTTGCCGGGCAGGGTGCTCCTGGGCGTCGAGCTGATCTGATCCTGGCTTGCGACCTGGAACTCGTCGAGCAGCGCGCGCTCGGAGCGACCGACGCGCACACGCGCGCGCACCGTCACGCGCTCGCCGGCGAGGAACGGGCTCGAGGGCAGGAAGCTCGCGCCGTCGCCCTGCGAGTAGGGCTGCAGGCGGCCGCCGTGGGCGCCGGTGCGCGAGCCGACGACGCTGAGCGCGCCGATATCGCCCGCGGGCACGCCGAGGAAGCTGATCTGGGTCTGCGGCGTCGCGTCGCGGCTGCCCGCCAGCGGCGAGACCGTCACCGCGCCGTCCTGCAGCGCGGAGTTGTTCAACGTCGCCGGAGCGCACGCCGGGCCGCTCTGCGCGGCGGCGAGGTCTGCCCCCGCAAGCGCCAGCCCCAGACTTGCGCCCGCCCCTACGATGAGAGCGCGCATGGAGAGCATCGACCCGCAGCAGGATAGGAGAGTGGACAGACGCACGGCGATCAAGCGCGGGCTGATCGCCGGCGGCGTGCTGGCCGGCGCCGGCGCGATCGGCGCGGCGGCCGCGGACACGGGGGGCGACTCGAGCTCGCCGCCGAGCAGCCCCGGCCCCGCGCACGCGTCGCCCGCGGTCAGATACGAGAAACCGAACATCCTCGTGATTGTCGTCGACCAGCTGCGCTTCCCGCAGTGGTTCTCGCCCAATCCCGCGGGGCTGGGGTTGCCGCCCAACCTGCAGCGGCTGAGCCAGGGAGCCGTCTCGTTCGCGAGGCACTACACCGCGTCCAACGACTGCTCGCCGGCGCGCGCGACGCTGCTGACCGGCCTTTACACGCATCAGACGGGCTGCATGATCACCGGCGGCAGCACGCTCGACCCGGGGTTCCCGACGTGGGGGACGATGCTGCGCGAGCACGGCTACAGCACGCGCTGGCTCGGCAAGTGGCACCTCACCCACGGCGACAACCACTGGACGGCGTTCACGGGCGAACAGGCGCTCGAGCGCTATGGCTTCGACGGCGGCATCTTCCCCTCGCCCGACGGCGCCCCCGGCCAGGGCTGGCGCGTTGACCCGCACATCGCCGCGCGCTTCTCCGACTGGTTCGAGGAGGAGGGCGGCTCGGAGCCGTGGTGTACGACGGTCTCGTTCGTCAACCCGCACGACATCGCCTGGTGGTACAAGTGGAGCGATCGCGTCCCGGCGGAGGCGAGCGCCGCGCGCACGGTGCAGCGGCTGCCGCCCAACTACGAGACGCCGGAGCTGCTGCTCGAGCGCCACAAGCCGCGCCTGCAGCGCTCCTTCCAGGACACGGCGGCGGCGTCGTTCGGGCCGGTGCCGTTCGGCGGCCCGGAATCAAGCGAAAAATGGCTCGAGTTCCTCGACCTTTACGTCAAGATCCAGCTCGAGGTCGACCGCCATGTCGGCAGGGTGATGCGCACGCTGTACAGCAACCCGCAGGTCGCGGCGAACACCGTGATCCTGTTCACCTCCGACCACGGCGAGTACGGCGCCTCCCACGGGCTGCGCGGCAAGGGCGCGAGCGCGTACGAGGAGGGCACGCGCGTGCCGCTGCTCGTCAAGGACCCCCGCGGGCTGCTGACGGCGGCGCCCGAAGTCCCCCGCACGCAGCTGAGCTCGAGCGTCGACGTCGCGCCGCTGCTGCTGACGATCGCGACCGGCTCGGATGCGTGGCGCGCGGACCCGCACTACTCGCACCTCGCCGGCCGGCTCGACCTGGCCGGCATCCTCGCCAACCCGGAAGCCCCCGGACGCCAGTTCGTGCTGCACGCGACCGATGAGACCGTCACGGAGTTCGCGATCGAGCCGTACGCGGCCGACGCGCCGCTGCACGTCGTGGGGCTGCGCACGCCGCAGGCCAAGTACGTGACCTACTCCAACTGGCCGTATGACGGGATCGTGCCGAAGTCACAGGGCGAGGAAACCGAGCTGTATGACTACAGCACGCACAGCGGTCGCCTGGAGCTGCACAACAGCGCCGGCGAAAGCCCGCTCGAAGAAGGCCTGCGCGCGGAATACGAGCGCGCCTTCCAGGACGAGCTGCGCGCGCCCCTGCCCCGGCGCCTGGTCGCGGCCCACGCGCGCGGCTTCGCCGACTACTTCTCGACCGCCAGGCACGTCGCGGTCAGCGCGGCGGCGCGACGCAAACGCCGCGCCGAACGCGAAGCGGGTCAGCCGCAGGAACTGCCGCCGAGCTCGCAGCTGCACCGACGGCACCGGCGGGGCGGCGCGAACGGTCCGGGCGGCGCTAGCCCCTGACGGTGGGCGAGGTGCCGAGCACCGCGCCGGCGGCGTTGAGCGCCTGCACGGCGACGTAGGAGCCCGAGCTGACGGCCGCCAGCGGGATCGCGGTCTCGAAGCTCGTCTTCGCCGCGCTGGCGGCGGGCGCCAGCGCGCTCGCGGAGGCTCCGGCGAGCACCTGCCAGGCGGCGACTTCGGTGGCGCCGTTCCAGCTTGCGTACACGGTCGCGCCGCCCTGGGCGCCCGGCGTGGGCACGACCGCGACCGCCGGCGGGTTCGCGGGCCGCCCGCTCCACGCCAGCGCGAAGGTCCGGTAGGACTCCCAGTCGGGCGGCAGGTGGGCGTTGAACAGCACCTGCCCGGCGGCGTTCACCTCCGACAGGTAGCCGGCCTGGCCCCAGCCGACCATCCAGTCGCCGCCGGCGAGCGCCTGCACGTTGCCCTGGCTGCCCGCGACGAGCGGGTTGGAGTGTTCGTAGCTGCGCGTGAGCCTGGCCGTCATGTTGGTCATGTTGAGCGTCACTTCGATCGCGCGCGATTGCCGGTGCACCTGCGGGAAGGCGCCGTTGTCGAAGAACGTGATCGCGCCGTCTGGCTGCTGGATCGCGTCGTGCTGCCACGCCGTCGCCGTCCCCGGCCCCATCGCGAAGCTCGGGCGCTTGCCGCCCAGCTCCCAGCGCACCTGGCCGGTCTTCGCGTCGACGTCGTATGCCGCCCACGTGTTGCGCGAGTCGACCAGCAGGTCGCCGTCCTGCTCGACGTCGATTGAGTTGATGTGGAAGTAGTCGTACGGTTCTCTGACGCTCGTCGGCGCGGCCGAGGAGTAGGAGTTCGACAGCGGCACGTGGTCGAGGCTGTGCCACTCGTACATCACCAGCCCGGTCTTCAGGTCGATCTCCTGCAGCAGCGTGTCGGCGACCGCGCCCGCGCGCGGGCCGCCGACGGCCGACAGGTTGCAGTCGATCGCGTCGTACACGGTGATCAGGCCGGTGCCCTGCGGGGTGATCTCGAATTCGTGCAGGTCCGGCTGATAGCCGTTGCCGGCGCGGATCGTGGCGATGTTCTGGTAGGCGCTGTTGGCGATCACCTCGCCCGCCGTGCGGCTGCCGCCGGCGATCAGCGGGTCCTGCCACCAGGTGAGCACGGGCTTGCCTTCGTACTGCTGGACCTGGAAGTTCGCGGCGCGCGTGCCAGCGGGAGCGAGCGGCTTGAACCACACGAGCTCTCCGTGTTCGTTCAGGATCATCGGCCCGTACTGGCCGATCCCGGAGTAGGGCGCGAGGAACAGCTCGCCCGTCGCGCTCTGCGCCTTCGGCGAGACGGTTATGTCCGGCGGGCGCAGTTCCGGGCGCGAGTGAAAGCTCTGAAATTCCTTCGGCGGCGGCGGTGGCGCGGTGCTGGTGCTGACGCCGGTGCCGACGGCGTTGCTCTTGGCCCCGGGGTCGTCGCGCTCGGCGACGGTGAAGCGCCAGGCGAAGGGGGTCGCCCTGCCGGCTTCGCGCAGTTCCGCGTGCACGGTCACGAGCTCGCCGCCGTCGAACGGCCGCGCGGGCAGGAAGCTCGCGCCGTCGCCCTGCGAGTAGGCCTCCAGGCGACCGGGGTGCGCGCCGCTGCGCGAGCCGGTGACGACGATGTTCGCCAGCTTCAGACCAGGATTCCCGCCCGCACCCGCGCCCGCCCCGAGGAGCATGCTGATCTGGGTGCTGGCGGAGGCGTCGCGCGTGTCCGGCCCGGGGGACACGGTCACGCGTTCGCCGGCGAGCGCGGCGGAGACGTTGAGCGCCGGCGGCACGCAGCTGGGGGCAACGGCGGCCGGCACCGACGCCGAGCGCGCCGCGGGGAGCACGACGAGGCCGACGAGCCCGAGGACCGCCGCCAGCGAGGCGAGCCCAGCCAGCGCCGCACGTGCCCGTGAGCGAAGCGCCGGCCGGGGCACTAATCCTTGACCGTCGCCGAGGTGCCGATCACGCCGCCGGCCGCGTCGAGCGCCTGCACGGCCACGTACGGGCCGGCGCTTGGCGCGGCGATGCTCGTCTGAAAGCTCGTCTTGGCGGCGGTGGCGACGGGCGCGAGCGCGCTCGCCGAGGCGCCGGCGAGCACCTGCCAGGAGGCGACTTCGGTGGCCCCGTTCCAGCTCACCGCGACGGCGATCGTGGCCCCGGCGCCCGGCGCGGCGAGCACCGACGGCGCGCCGGCCGGCTGCCCGTTCCAGGGCGAGAGGTAGGTGCGGAAGTCCTGGACGCCCTTGCCGAGCGTGCCGTCGAGCAGTACATGGCCGGCGGCGGCGTACTCGGTGAAGTTGGGCAGCCCGCCGTAGCCCATCAGCCAGTCGCCGCCGGGCAGCGTCAGCAGGTTGCCCTGGCTGGAGGCGAGCAGCGTGTGCGCGGGGTTGGTGAACTGCTTGACCAGCGTGACGGTGTGCGTCTGTAGGTTCGGGTCCAGCAGCAGGCCGCGCGACTGCTTCTCCTTGGGTGGGTCCGAGCCGTTGTCGAACACCGAGATCAGCCCGCCGGGCTGCCATTCGGCGTCGTGCTGCCAGTACGTGCGCGTGCCGGGGCCGAGCTTGAAGTTCGAGTGTTCGCCGCCGAGGCGCCACCGCACGGCGCCGCTGCGCAGTTCGACGTCATACAGCGTCCAGGTGTTGCGCGAGGACAGCAGCACGTTCCCCGGCTGGTCGGCGCCCGCCGCGCCGCTCTGACTGGATCCCCCTTCCCCGCCCGGGGAGATCGAGTTGATGTGGACGTAGTCCCACGGGTAGGAGGCCTTCGGCGCCGGGTTGTGCGATTCGCTGATGGGGATGTGTCCGAGCGCGTGCCACTCCCACATCACGAGGCCGGTCTTGACGTCGATCTCCTGGATCACGGAGTCGGTGATGGTGCCGTTGGCGAGGCCGTGGTAGCGGGAGAGGTTCGCGTCGATCGGGTCGAACACGTCGATCCAGGCGGTGCCTTCGGGGGTGAGCCGGAATTCGTGCAGGTCGGCGTGGTAGCCGTTGCCCGCGTGGACGGCGCCGACGCGCTGGTAGGAGGTGTTGTAGATCACGTCTTCGCCCTGCCCGAAGCCGACCTCGAGGATCCGCCCCTGCCACCACGTCAGCACGGGCTTGCCGTCGTACTGCTGGAGTTTGAGGCTGGTCGCCTGCTCGCCGGCGGGCAGCGGGTGAAACCACACGAGGTTGCCGTTCTGTTCGGCGATCATCGGCCCGGGCGTGCCGTCGCCCTGGTAGGGCGCCAGCAGCAGGTCGCCGGGCGCCGCGCCGGGCCTTGCGGCCGTCGTGATCGCGACGCTCGAGGGCGTCAGCGACGGCGCGGTGCTGTAGTGCTGGACGGCGTGGGGGTTGCCCGGGTTGATCGGGAACTCCGTCTGGCTGACCGGCGCCTGGTGGGCGATCGTGAAGCTGGAGCGCGCATCGCTGGTCGCACCGCCGCTGGTGACCTGCGCGGTGACGGTCACGCGCTCGCCCGCGGCGAACGGGTGCGCGGGCAGGAAGCTCTCGCCGGTCCCGGTCGAGTACGCGCGCAGGACGCCCGCGTGCGCGCCGCTGCGCGAGCCGGTGACGTGCACGCCGGTCACGGTCGTGGCGGACGTGCCGAGGAAGCTGATCTGGGTGCTCGGGGAGGCGTCCGGCGTGCCGGGCTCGGGCGAGACGGCGACCGGGTTGGCGACCGCGGTGCTCGCCGCGGTGTTTTCGAGCAGCCCTGGGCTGGCCGAGGAGGTCGATCCGCACGCGCACAGGCCGACGCTCATCGCCAGCACGACGAGCAGCATGGTCGCGCGGGTGATCATTGGGCAGTCGCGGAGAATAGCGGGGAGACCCCGAGCACCTTGCCGCTCGAGTCGAGCGCCTGGACCCGGTAGCTCCGATAGCCCTTGGGAGCTGGGATCGTCGTCTCGAAGCCGGAGCGGGGCGCGCTGGAGACGGTGACGAGGTGGCTGGCGCTGGCGCCAGCGAGGACCCTCCAGGAGGCGACCTGCGTGGCGCCGTTCCAGCTCGCGTAGACGGTGGTCGTTGCGCCCGCCTGGCGGGCGGCGCCGGCGGGCGTCGAGAGCGGCAGGCCGACCCATTGCCCGACCATCGTGCGATAGCTCAGGTCGCTGCCGGGGAATTCCGCTTCCAGCAGCAGCTTGCCGGTGGCGCTGTACTCGGTGAAGTACGGCGCCGAGCCCCAGCCGACGAACGTGTTGCCGTTCGCCAGCGGCTGCGTGTCGCCCATGTATTCGGACTTGAACCCTTCGCGATTGCCGTACTGAGCGACGAGCGTCGCGACGTGCGTGCTTTGGTTCAACTCGAGCACGAGGCCGCGAGACGGCCCGGTGGCCGGCACGGACGTGCCGCCGCCTGTGAGTTGGCAGCAGTGATCGTCGAAGACCGTGACGGTAAGACTGGTATGCCCGCCCGCCCCCAGGGCCACGTCGTGCTGCCATTGGAATTCTGCCCCGCGGCCGAACTTGAAGCTCGAGTGCTTGCCGCCGAGCGTCCATTGGATCTTGCCGGTGTCGATGTCGACCATGTACGCGGCCCATGTGTTGCGCATCGAGACCAGCACGCTGCCGTTGCCGGTGAGGTCGACCGCGTTCACGTGGTAGGCGTCCCAGGGGAAGCCGTTGGTGGGCACGGTGGCGCGCGAGTCGCCCAGCGGGATGTGCTCGAGCGCGTCCCAGTTGCGCAGCAGCTGGCCGGTCTTGAGGTTGTACTCCTGCACGGCCGAGTCGATCAGCGCGCCGTTGTAGGCGCCGCCGTAGCTCGACAGGTTCTTGGCGATGTTCTTGTTCGCGGTCACCCACGCGTCTTCGCCTGAGATCACCATCGCGTGCAGCGTCAGCTTCCAGCCGTCCTTGCCCCGCAGCCTGGCGACCGTCTGGTAGTGCTGGTTGACGACCACGTCTTCGCCGCTTTCGGTCGCGCCGGTGCTCGTCACGACCCCCTGCCACCAGGCGAGCGCGGGCTTGCCTTCGTAGGTCTGCAGGCTGAGGTTGGAGGCGACCTGCTTGTCGGGCACGGGTTTGAACCACACCGGCTGCAGCTGGTTGTCGAGGATCAGCGGCCCGCTCTGGCCGACGAGCGGCGGGTAGTTGAGGTTGTAGAAGTTGGTCGTGAAGATGTAGCCGGGCGCGAGCTCGCGCGTGGCGATCGCGCCGCTGTGGCGGAGCTTCGGCGGGTGCAGCGACGGCGCGGTGACATAGCTGTACGCGCCGTCGGTGGTGTACGCCCCGACGGGCGCGCCGTGGGAGCCGGCGAGCGCGAAGTCGACGCCGATGAACCCGGCGACCACGACGCCGACGACCGCCGCGAGGCGTCGCGCCGCCGGCAGCAGCACCCCGTCGGGCTTGGGCAGCGCGGTGAACGTGAGCAGCGCCGCCGCGGCGGCCAGGCCGCCGCCGATCAGGTAGGCCAGGCGGAAGCCGTCGGTCAGGGACTGCGCGACCCCGTGGCCGGCGCCGATCAGGTGGCTGCTGCGCGAGGTCGCGAGCGTGACGAGGATCGCCAGCCCGAGCCCGCCGCCGACCTGGCGCGAGGTGTTGACGAGGCCGGAGGCGAGCCCTGCCTGCCCCTCCTTGGCGCCCTGCGTGGCGGCGATCGTCGAGGGCACGATCGACATCGCGATCCCGGCCGCGACCAGCAGCCCGGGAATCATGATGTAGATGATCGGGCTGCCGCTCGAGCCGATTTTCGCGAGCAGCAGCAGGCCGGCGGTGAGCATGATCAAACCGCCGCCGAGCACCGGGCGCACGCCGAAGTGGCTGACGAGCTTGCCGGTGCGCGAGGCCACGAGCATGATCACGAGCGTCATCGGCAGGAAGATCAGGCCGGTGTGAAACGGCGAGAGCGAGAGCACCTGCTGCAGGTACAGGGAGCTGACGAACCACAGCGGGAACAGCGACGCGCTGAACAGCAGCACGATGTTGTTGGCGATGCGCAGCGGCTTGGTCAGCTCCTTGAAGGGGATCAGCGGTTCGCGCGCGAAGCGCACCTCGATCACGCCGAACACCGCGAGCACGAGCAGGCCGGCGATGATCGGCCCGAGCGCGGCGAACGTGTCGAGGCCGGCGAGGCCCGCTTCGACGATCCCGAACACGAGCACGATCTGGCCGATCGTCAGCGTCAGCGCACCGGCGAGGTCGAAGCTGCGGCCGGGCGCGCGGCGGCGCTCGCTGACGACGGCGTAGGCGATGAGCGCGGCGGCGATCCCGATCGGCGGGTTGATCAGCAGCACCCAGCGCCAGCTGAGCTCCTGCGTGATGATGCCGCCGAACAGCATCCCCGCGGCGCCACCGAGGCCGTTCATCGACGCCCACGCGCCGATCGCGCGGTGCAGTTCGGGGCCGGGGGCGAACGAGGAGGTGATGATCGCCAGCGAGCACGCCGCCATCAGCGCGCCGCCGAGACCCTGTGCCGCGCGCGCGGCGACGAGCGTTCCGCGGTCGGGCGCGAGGCCGCCGGCGAGCGACGCGAGCGCGAACACCGCCAGCGCCAGCACGAACATGCGGCGCTGGCCGAAGTGGTCGGCGGCGCGGCCGCCGAACATCAGGAAGCCGGCGAACGTGATCGAGTAGGCGTCGACGATCCACTGCAGTTCGGGCGCCGAGAACCCGAGCGCCGATTGGATCGAGGGCAGCGCGACGTTGACGATGCTCAGGTCGAGGATCACCATGAACTGCGCCACACAGCAGACGACCAGCAGCCACCCCGAGCGCGATCCCCGCCCACTCCCGGCCGCAGGCGCCTGCGCAGCCAGCGGCGTCGCCCTCGTCTCGACGCTCATGCGCCTGGTAGGGTGGGCGCCCGAATCGCCGCCAATGACGACAGGAGCCCGGCCGATGAGAAGAACGCCACTGACCGCCATGCTAGCCGCAGCGGCGGTCCTGGCGGGCAGCTTCGCGGCGGCGGGATGCGGCGGCAAAGGGGGCAGCTCGACCGCCAAGCAGACGACGAGCAGCCCGGCGACGACGACGCACAAGCACACCACCAAACCGGCCTACTGAGCCCCCGCCGGGGGCGTTCTACGAGCGCCGCGCTCATCCCGGCCTTCCGGGGCTGGGAAGCGAGGCGGCGTAGCTGATCTCGGGCTCGGTCCGCGAGGTGCCGAGCACGTGGCCGGCCGCGTCGAGCGCCTGCACGGCCACGCGCGCGTACTTCTGCGCCAGCGTCGTCGAGCTTTCAAAGCCGCTGGCGGGGATCGTCGTCTGAGCGGTCAGCGAGCCGCTGCGTTTGCCCGCGAGCACGCGCCAGGCGGCCACTTCGGTCGCACCGTTCCAGCTCGCGTGCACGATCGTCTCTTCACCGGTGTTGTTGAGGCTCGCGAGCACCGCCGGCGGGCTCAGCGGGCGCCCACTCCAGGGGAGGCGGAAGGCGCGGTAGAAGGCCATGTCGAACGGCAGGTTGGCGTCGAACAGCAGCGCGCCGCCCTGGGAGTACTCGCTGATCGCGGGCACCCCGCCGTAGCCGACGACGGTGTTGCCGTCCGCGAGCGTCTGCATGTTGCCCTGGCTCGGGGCGAGCAGCGGTGGGTTGGCGTGTGTGAAGACCGCGGCGAGGCGCGCTTCGTGGGTGGCGAAGTCGAGCGCGATGCGCACGGCGCGCGACTGGCTGTGGATCGGCGGGTTGGAGCCGTCGTCGAACAGCGTCACCTCGCCGTCGGCGAGGATGCGCCCGTCGTGCTGCCAGGCCGTTTCGGTGCCGGGGCCCATCTTGAACGAGCTCTGTAGGCCGCCGAGGCGCCAGAGGATCCTGCCGCTGGTGCCTTCCAGCTGGTACCCGGCCCAGGTGCTGCGCGCCGAGATGAAGATGTCGCCGTTGGGCTCGGGATCGATCGAGTTGAGGTGAAACCAGTCCCATGGCGTGGTCGAGGCCGGTGCTTCGGTCTCGGACTCCGACGCGGCGACGTGGTCGAGGCTGTGCCATTCCCAGCGCACGAGTCCCGTCCTGATGTCGATCTCCTGGATCGCGGTGTCGACGATCGCGCCGCCCGCCGCGCCTTTCACGGCCGTGAGGTTGCAGCGGATCGGGTTGTACGCGGTGATGTAGGCGACGTCGCGGGGGGCGATCTGAAACTCGTGCAGATCGGCCTTCAGGCCGTTGCCGCCGGCGATCCTCGCGACCGTCTCATAGCGCGAGTTCATGACGACGTCTTCACCCTGGCCGAAGCCCAATTCGAGCACGCGTCCCCGCCACCACGTCAGGTCGCGCCGGCCTTCGTATGTCTGCTCGCTGAGGTCCTCCGCGGTTTCCCCGGCGGGGAGCTTGTCGAACCACACGAGCCGGCCCTGCGGCGTGTAGATCAGCGGCCCGTACTGACCCGGACCGGGGCCGTTGGTCGTGAGGATGTCCCCCGCCGCGGGGTCGCGATCGGCGACGGTGACGTCCAGCACGGGGGCCTGGACGCCGGGCAGCGTGTCGAAGCTCTGGTAGTCGGCGGGCGCGGCCTGCGGGTTGGGGAACTCGCCGACGCGCGCGGTCGGGTACGGCGTGTCGACGCGGAAGCCGAAGGCCACTCGCCTGGCGCCCGCGCCCTCGCCGATCACGGCATGCACGCTCACGGCCTCGCCCGAGTCGAACGGCTGCCCGGGCACGAAGCTGGCGCCGTCGCCCTGCGAGTAGCCGTACACGCGTCCGTGGTGATACCCGGACCTCGAGCCCACGACCGAGACTTCCCGGATGTTCGCGGCGGGCGTGCCGAGGAAGCTGATCTGCGTGTGCGGGTTGGCGGTGCCGGTCCCCGGCTCGGGCGAGACGTCGACGGCGGTGCCGGCGAGGCTCGCGCTGTGCGCGAGCGTGGACGGCAGGCAGGAGGGCGAGCTGGCGCTCGCCGTGTCCTTCTTGCTCTGGCCGAAGATGCCAAGGCTGGCGGAGCCGCTCGCGATCGCCGCCACGACCCATCCGAGGACCGCGACCAGAAGGACGATGTATCCATTCCGTCTCATGAGTGCGCTCCCCAAGGCTTTTCCGGAGCCAGACAATATCGGGGAACCCCGCGGCAACCCGCGGAGATGCGCGGTGGGCGAGCATCCTTAGGAAGTTCTTCGCGGCGCCCGCGTCGCGCGCATGACGTACGCTCTGACCGATGAGGGTGAGAGGGCTCCTTCCCGTGCTGGCGACGCTGGCGGGTCTTGCGGTCTGGCCGGCGAGCGCGGCGGCCAACGCGGCGGACCTCGCCGCGACGCAGAGCTACCTGCAGGCCAACTACGCGTTCGTGCGCTACTTCACGTCGCACATCCCGGCCGCGAAGGCAGAGCTTGCGAGCGTCCTCGCCGGGGTTCGGCGCGAATGCCCGAACGCCGCCGCCGGCTCACCGCAGGAAGTCGACTCCGAACAGCTGAGCAACGAGGTGATCGGGGCGATGGTGACGACCGTGATCCAGCACAACCTGCCGCCGATCCGAACGGCCGTCCGGGCGACCGCTCACCTGCGCTGGAGCAACGGCGCGCTCACGCGGTCGATCCAGGCATACGCGGCCAAGGGGAGGGTGCTCAGCTCGCTCGCGGTGCCGCATCTGTGCGCGGACGTGAAGGCCTGGGTCGCCAGCCGCTTTGAAACGCTGCCCGCGAGCACCGCGAGCTTCGCGCCGCGCTTCATGTCGGTGTGGGTGGCGCCGGGCTTTCTGCCGGCGGCGCTGTCTGCGTACGAGACCGCGGCAGACAGGTCGCTCGCCCACCGCACCGCCCAGCTCGAAGAACAGTGGACGGAATTCGAAGCCTTCGAAGTCGAAACGTGGGGCAAGATCATGAACGCCCTGGTCCTGCAGCCCTGACCTTCGCGCTGCGTTCAGGCGGCGGCCTGCAGGTGCCGGCCCTGACCTTCGCGCGGCGTTCAGGCGACGGCCTGCAGGTGCCGGTAAGGGGCGCCGCGCAGCTCGCGTACGAGCGCGTCGAGGACCCCCTCCTGCTCGTCATCGAGGCCGTCGGTGACCGCGCCGATGACCGCGCGCTTGCGCTCGAGCAGCGTCGAGATGGTCTCGTCGATCGTGTCCGCCGCGAGTAGATAGGAGGCGTTGACGGCATCCTGCTGGCCGATGCGGTGGCAGCGATCCTCGGCCTGGTCGTGCGTGGCGGGCGTCCACGCGAGCTCGAGGAAGGCGACGTTCGAGGAGCGTGTCAGCGTGATGCCGTGGCCGGCGGTCTCCAGCGAGCAGACGATCAGCCCGTGCTGCTCGCCGCCGCGCGCCGCCTGGAAGGCCTGCAGCGCGGCGTCGCGGGATGCGGCGCTGTCTTCGCCGAGGATGTGCAGGGCGCTGGGAAAGCGCGCGAGCACTGCCCGCTGGATCTCGCGGTGGTAGGCGAACACGACGAGCGGCTCGCCCGAGGAGCGGAAGTCGTGGATCCAGGCGAGCGCGGCGTGCAGCTTGCCGCGCGCCGCGAGCAGCTTCAGCGCGTTGCAGCGCACCAGCCGCTCGGCGCGCAGCGCGGCGGCGACCTTCGCGTCGAGCTCGCGCAGGTCCAGCGGCTGACTGCGAAGCCACGCCACGAGGTCGCGCTCCGCCAGCCGGTACTCGGCCTCGTTGTCCAGCTCGACCGGCACGATCGCGCGCGTCTTGGCGGGTAGCTGCGGGAGCACGTCGGCCTTCAGCCGCCGCACGAAGCAGCGCGCGCGCAGGTGCCAGTGAAGGCGCAGATGCGCGTCCGCGCCGCGGAAGCGCTGCCCGAAGCGCACGCCCGAGCCGAAGTCCTCGAGCCGCCCCAGGATGCGCAGCTGTGAGATCAGCTCGGCCGGCCGGTTGGTGACGGGGGTGCCGCTCAGCGCCAGCACGAGCCCGTCGCGCGGCACGACCGCCGATAGGCGCTGTACCGCCTGCGTGCGCTTGGCGGCGGCGTTCTTGCAGTAGTGGGACTCGTCGAGCACGAGCGCTCCGGGCGCCAGCGCGCACAGCTCCTGCAAGCGGGCGGCGACGATGTCGTAGTTGACGACCGTGAAGTCGGCGACGACGTGAGCGCCCTCGCCGTCGCTGACACCGGCCCCCTCTCCGCCGCCGTTGCCGGGCCCGTCTCCGCCGCCGTTGCCGAGCCCCTCCCCGCCGCCGTTGCCCGACAGCGCGCGGGCGCTGCGCTGCGGCAGCCACCGCTCGAGCTCGCGCAGCCAGTTGAGCTTGAGGCTCGCCGGACACACGACGACGGCCGGGTATGCGCCGGCGGCCTCGACGGCGGCGAGCGCCTCGATCGTCTTGCCGAGACCCTGCTCGTCGGCCAGGAACGCACGCCGGCGGGCGAGCAGGTAGCTGACGCCGGCGCGCTGGAACGGCTTGAGCTCGCCGCCCAGGCCGCTGACGTGCAGGGGCGCGTCGGTGGCGCACGACAGCGCCACGAGGCCCGCGGCGCGCGCGTGCTGCTCGCGGATCTCCTGCAGCAGCGCGAGCGCGTCGGGGTCGACCCACACCTCGCCGTCGGCGAGGAACGCATCGAGCTGCGGCACGCAGAACGGGTCGGCGCGTAGCGCCGGCAGGCGCGCGTGATCGCCCGCCTGCCTGCGCCCTTCGGGGTGTCCCCCGCGCAGGGGGGTGCCCCTCAGGATGCGCCCGCCGCCGCGCGCGGCCACGGGCAGCAGCGCGCCGCGCAGCGCGGCGAACGCCCGCACCCGCGCGGGGTCATGCCCCTCGGCCAGCACGAACGTCTGCTCCTCGTGCACATCCGAGACTTCGAGGACCGCCGGCGGCGCTGGGCGCCCATCCTCGAGCGCCGCGATGCAGCGTTTGGCGGCGGGGCTGGTCCAGGCGTCGAGCGTGCGCATCTGCCGCCAGGACTCGAGCGTCAGCGGGACCGTCGCGCCCCCCGGCGCGGCGCTTGCGCGCTCGCGCAGCGCCCGCGGCAGGCGCCGCTCGTCGCCGAGCAGCACGAACACCGGCGACTCGCCCGGGGCGGGCGGGGCTCCCACCTCGACGTTCCCGCGCCACGTCGTCGCCCGCTTCAGCCAGGCGCTCACACGCGGGTCGACGCTCACGTCCTCGATGTGCTCGAGCAGCTCCGCCAGCAGCTCGGCGTCGTGCTCGACCGCCGCCAGCCCGAACGTCCCGGACTGACCCTCCTGCGCGCGCAGTCCGAAGCGCGCGGCGAGCACGCGAGCGAGGTCCGCGCGCTCGGCGGCGAGCAGGATCCAGTGCTCGCCGCGGCGGTCGCGGCGGAACTCGACGTCGTAGCCGAGGGCAAACCGCCCGGCGGCCGCTTTCGCATCCGCGCTGCCGGCACGTTCGTCGGGCCCGCGTCCCCGCTCGGCGCGAAGCTCGGCCAGCGCCCGGCGCGCGGGCTCGCTGAAGCGCACGGCGCCCACGTCCTCGGCGAGCTTCTGGACGAGCTCGGCGGCGTGATCGTCGAGCGGCACCAGCGCGCGTCCGATCGCCGGCAGCTCGCGCGCCTCGGGATGCTCGAGCAGGCTCTCCACGGGCTCGATCGCGCCATCGGTGGCGAAGCTCAGCCACCAGTCCTCGTCGGGGCGCGCGAGGTCGACCACGCACTCGTCGCGGCGCCGCTTGGCGCGCCGGCGCCCGATCGCGCGATCGAGCTCCTCGCTCACGTCCGGTTCCAGCTCGAGCCCGGCGAACAACTGCGCGAGCGCCTCGGCCTGGTCGGGGCCGAGCGGCACGCACCAGACCCTGCCGACGGGGTCCCAGCGGCGGCCTGGGATCGCCCGCAGCAGCTGGCGCAGGGCATCGTCGTAGGGGAAGCGCAACACGGCCTCGTCGTGGGCGAGCGTGGCGGAGAGCGGTACGTAGGACATGGAGCACGCCACGATAGGCGCCGAGGGGGATGCTCGCGCCTTCGCGGCTAGGGTGGATGCTCGAGCGAGCGTCCAACGGCGAGGAGATCGAGATGGCGAGCATGAGGGTCGTGCAGGTGAGCGAGCAGGGCGGTCCGTTCGAGCTGGTGCAGCGCGAGGTGCCCACGCCGGGCGCGGGCGAGGCGCTCGTGCGCGTGCACGCGTGCGGCATCTGCCACAGCGACTCGTTCGCCAAAACCGGCGGCTTCCCTGGCCTCTCCTGGCCGCACGTCCCCGGTCATGAGATCGCGGGCGTCGTCGCGGCGCTGGGCGAGGGCGTCAAGGGCTGGGAGCTGGGCCAGCGCGTGGGCGTGGGCTGGTTCGGCGGCAACTGCGGCTACTGCCGCCGCTGCCGCCGCGGCGATCTCATGAACTGCGAGCACATGGAGATCCCCGGCATCACGATCGACGGCGGCTACGCCGACTACGTGCTCGTGAGGGCCAACGCGATGGCCGCGATCCCCGACGAGCTCTCAGCCGTCGAGGCCGCGCCGCTGCTGTGCGCGGGCGTGACCACCTACAACGGGCTGCGCCACAGCGGCGCCCATGCCGGGGACCTGGTGGCGGTGCTGGGCGTCGGCGGGCTCGGGCACCTGGCGGTGCAGTTCGCGGCCAAGCTCGGCTTCGACACCGTCGCGATCGCCCGCGGCACCGCCAAGCAAGAGCTGGCGCTCGAGCTCGGCGCACGCCGCTACATCGACAGCACCGCCCAGGACCCCGCCGCGGAGCTGAGCAAGCTCGGCGGCGCCAAGCTGATCGTCTCGACGATCACCAACGCCGCCGCGATGAGCGCCGCGCTCGGCGGCCTCGGCGCCCGCGGCAAGCTCCTGGTCCTTGGCGCCTCGGCGGAGCCGATGCCGGTCCTGCCCGTGATGCTGATCGCCGGCAGCAAGACGATCGCCGGGCACGCCTCGGGCCACTCGGGCGACTCCGAGGACACGCTCGGCTTCAGCGCCCTCGCGGACGTGCGCCCGGTGATCGAAACGCTGCCGCTCGAGCAGGCGGAAGCGGCGTATGACCGGATGATGGCCGGCGACGCGCGCTTTCGTATGGTGATCACGACCGGCGCCTGAGGCGCTCAGGCGTCGCGCTGGACTTTGTCCAGCGACCGCGCGATCGAGCGCGTGAGCGCGGCGCGCACGAGCGGCGCGAGCCCGGGGATCGCCGAGGCGAGGCGGATGTCGTAGACGAAGCGGGTGCCGCCGCCCGCGATGGGCGCGAACTCCATCACGCCGACGTGCCCGCGCAGCGGGCTGCCCTTGGTGATGCGGTAGACGATCCGCGCGTCGGGCACGAACTCGGTGACGGTCTCCTCAAACGGCGGCAGCGGACCGATCCGCAGCTGCCTGACCGAGCCGACGCCGTTGCGCTGCCCGTCATCGCCGTCGCGCAGGCGTGTGACCTTCGCGCCGAAGACCTCGGCGAGGTTCTCGTGCTCGGCGAGATGGGCAAAGATGCGCTCGGGCGGCTTGTCGAAGTCGTGCTCGATGTGGACGTGGCGGGCGCGCACGCTGGAGAGCCTATTGGCCGCCGGCCTGCAGCAGGCCCTCGAGTCGCTCGAGCGTGCTGGGCGTGCCCATCGCGACGATCACATCGCCGCACAGCAGCGCCGTCTCGGCTGGCGGTTGGGGCTGGAAGTCCGGCCCGCGACGCAGGCCGACGATCATCGAGCCGCCGCGGATGTCGCCGACGGTCTTGCCGACGCCGTCGCAGCCCTCGCCGACGGGGATCTCCTCCATGCGGTATTCGGCGTCGACGTCGACGACGCCGCTCAGCTGGGGATGCAGCGCGAGCCTCGCCATCTCGGTGCCGCTGGCCTTGTATGGGGAGATCACGCGGTCGGCCCCCGCGCGCTTGAGCTTCTTCTCGGTGTCCTCGATCGCGGCCCTGGCGACGATCGGGATGTCGGCGCGTAGCTCGCGTGCGGTCAGCGTGATGAACACGTTGTTCGCGTCGGAGTCGGCGCACGCGATGATCGATCGGGCGCGCGCGATCCCCGCCTGCTGGAGCACGACGTCATCGGAGGCGTCGCCCTCGATGAAGCTGATGCCGAGCCCCTCCGCGCGATGGCGGTTCTGGTTATCGGCGTCCACGACGACGTAGCTGGCGCGGGCCGCGCGCAGGTCGCGCTCGACCTGGCGACCCACGCGGCCGAAGCCGCAGATGATGTGGTGGTCGGTGAGCGAGTCGATCATCCTCTGCATGCGCCGCGCCCCGAGCAGATCGCCGAGGTGCCCGGCGACGAAGAACTCGGCGACCGTGGCCAGCGCGTAGAAGAGCGTACCGACGCCCAGCACGATCAGCAGAACCTGGATTATCTGTCCGGCGGTGGTGTGCGGCTGGGGAAAGCCCCCGACCGTCGCGGCGGTGTCGAGCGCCCAGCGGAACCCGTACCACAGCCCGACGTGCTCGGTGAGCGCCAGACCTACCGCGCCGAGGAACAGCAGCCACGCGACGGTCAGACCGAGCAGCGCGATGCGCCGCGCGAAGATCGTCAGCTGGCGATGCGTGGCGGCGCCGGAACGTTCGGGCACGCGGTGCAGCAGGCGGTCGAGATTCGACACGAGTCCCGCTCTTATACAGCTCCCACGGGCGACCTGCAGCGGTGCTTAGCTTTGGCGCGCATGCTCGTGGACATCATTGCCCGCATCCCCCGCCCCGGCGCTCGCGCGCTTGCCCTGACGCTGACGCCCGCCCTGGCCTGCTTCGCGTTCGCCGGCTGCGGCTCCGCGGCCAAGAGCGCCGGCACGTCCTCCGCCAAGAGCAGCGCGGCGGCGCTGGTGTCGATCGGCGCCGGCCTGCGGGGCCCGTCCGGGCTGCGGGCGACGGTGTACGCGAAGGGGCCGGCGACGACGGCGGCGTTTGCGTTCGACGCGCGCGGACGGCTGTGGCTGACGGCCGCGGGCCTCGAAAGCCACCCCGAGGACGGGGTGTACCTGATCGCCAAGCCCGGCGCTCGCGCGCTGAAGGTCGTCTCCGGGCTGGACGACCCGCTCGGCCTGGCGTGGTACCGGGACAGGCTGTACGTGGCGTCGGCCGGACGCGTCGACGAGTACGGAGGCTTCGAGGGAAGGCGCTTCACGCAGCACACGAAGATCCTCAGCGGCCCGGCCGCCGGCGCCGAGAACAACCTGCTCGTGATGGGCGCGGACGGGGACTTCCTGATGGGCGTGAGCGCCACGTGCGATCACTGCACGCCGAGCTCGAGCTTCGCGGGCGCGATCGTCTCCTTCCGCCCCGACGGCAGCGACCTGCGCGTGTACGCCGCTCGCATCCGGGCGCCGTTCGGGCTCGCGTACTTCCCGGGAACCAACGAGCTGTTCGCGACGATGAACCAGCAGGACAACCTCGGCGCGCAGACACCCGGCGACTGGCTCGCGCTCGTGCGCGAAGGCGAGGACTGGCGCTTTCCGCAATGCCACGGGCAGGGCGGCGCGGCGTGCGCGGGCGTGCCCGCGCCGACGGCCGTGCTCGACAAGCACGCGGCCGTCGGCGGCGTCGCGATCCTCACGGGGCAGCTAGGCGCGAGCGTCGGCACCGCGGCGATCGTCCCCGAGTGGGAGCTGGGGAAGGTGCAGCGCGTCGCGCTCGCCAGGAGCGGCTCCGGCTATGAGGGGACGGTGACGCCGCTACTCACGGGCATTAAGAACCCGCTGGCGATCGCGATCGCGCCGGATCGCTCGCTGCTCGTCGGCGACTGGGCAAGCGGCACGATCTACCGCATAACCGCGGCGTCCGGCTGATGGAGATCCTCGTGCTCGAGCACCAGCCCGACGTCCCCGCGGCGCTGTTCGCGGACTGGGCGCGCGAGCGCGGACACGCGCTGCGCACGCTGTCGGTCCCCGCGCTCGAGCGCTGGCCGGATCCGCGCTCGTTCCACGTGATCGCCAGCCTCGGCTCCGACGCCTCCGTCCACGCCTCACCCCCGGCGTGGGTCGCGCGCGAGGTCGAGTTCCTGCGCGACGCGCACGACGCGGGCGTGCCCGTGCTCGGGATCTGCTTCGGCGCGCAGGCGCTCGCGAAGGCGCTCGGCGGCGAGGTCTCGCGCGCGCCGCGGATCCAGCTGGAGTGGACGACGCTCGAGACACACGCGCGCGAGCTGATCCCGCCGGGCCCGTGGCTGCGCTGGCACGAAGACGTGTTCACCGTGCCACCCGCCGCGCGCGAGCTCGCGCGCGCCGACGGGATCCCGCTCGCGTTCGTTCAGGGCACGAGCGTCGGCGTGCAGTTCCACCCCGAGGTCGACGAGCGGCTCGCCGAGGCGTGGATCGAGAGCTGGAAGCGAACGCTGCTCGAGCACGCCGTGGACGACGGCACGCTGCGCGATCAGGTGCGCCTCGCCGCGCCGGGCGCGCCGGCACGCGCGCACGACCTGTTCGATCGGATCGCCCGCCTGTGGGAGCGGCCGCCCCGCGGCTCGCGCTCCTGACAGCGGCGCGCGAGGGATCGGGCGGCGCCCCGGGCCTCCTGTTTATTCGTAGGTGAAGCGATCGCCGGGGGAGCTCGTGGCGCTCTTGAGCTTGCCGACGGCGGCGGTCACCTCGATCGTCCCTGCCTTGCCTTCCGGCGTGACGATGTTGCAGCTCGTCTGCGAGGTGCAGTTGACTTCGGTGGCCAGCTTGGACTTGAACTTGAAGGTGGTCGTCCCGACGCCGACAGCGAAACCGGCGCCGGTGACGGTGACGCTCGTACCGCCGCTCGCCGGGCCGCTGTCGGGAACGATGCCGTCGATTTCGGGGATGAACTCGAACTCATCGCCTTTGACGGCGGCGCTGCTGCCGCCGGGCCCGGTGACGGTGACGTTGGCCGTGCCCGCTTCGGGCGGGGAGATCGCCGTGATCGAGGTCGGCGAGGTGACCGTATATTCCGCCTCGCTCGCACCGAAGCGGACCGAGGTGATTTCTTCGAAGCGCGTGCCGGTGATCGTCACCGTCGTCCCGCCCGCGCCGGGGCCCTTCTTGACCGACAGCTTCTTGACCGTTGGCGGCGACACGTAGCTGAAGCGGTCGGCCGGGCCCGTCGGACTCGTGCCCGCGGGCACCGTCACGGTCACATCGACGGTTCCGAGCGCGCCAGCCGGGGAGACCGCCGTGATCGAGGTGGGAGAGTCGATCGTGAATTTCGCCACGCTGTTGGCGCCGAAGTGCACGGCGGTGACATCTTCGAGGTTGGTACCGGTGATTTTCACCGTGGTGCCGCCTTCGCTCGCACCGACCGTGGGGCTGATCGCGGTCACCGTCGGGATCGGTTCGCTGAGCGCGAGGTCGTGCGATCCGCCGGCCGCGATGCTCTTGGCTTCGCGCAGCGCGCCGACCGCCACCGGGACGTCGCTCGGTTCGCCCGCGAGCCCGTCGCCCAGCTCCCCGTACTTGTCTTCGCCCCACGTCATCACCGTGCCGTTGGCGAGCAGGGCCATGCTGTGCTCGCCGCCTGCCGAGATCTGAGCGACGCCGGCAAGGCCGCTCACGGCCACCGGTGCTTCTTCGCTGCGCACGATGCTGCCATCGCCGAGCTCGCCGGATTCGTCCGCGCCCCACGCCATCACGGTCCCGCCTTCGAGCAGCGCCAGGCTGTGGCGCACGCCGGCCGCGATCGCGCTCACTCCGCTCAGCCCGTCCACCGCCACCGGCACGTCGCTGAACCGCACTTCTTCTTCGCCTTCTTCTCCCCCGCCGCGGGTTTCGACGGCGCTGTTCCCCAGCTGCCCGTATTCGTCGGCGCCCCACGCCATCACCGTGCCTTCGCCCAGCAGCGCCAGGCTGTATTCGCCGCCGGCCGCGATCGCGCCGACCCCCGTCAGGTCTTTCACGGCGACCGGCACGTTGTGGTTGCTGACGTCGCCGGTACCGAGCTGACCGTCTTCGTTCGCGCCCCAGGCCATGACTTTGCCGTCGCTGAGGAGCGCGAGGCAGTGTTCGCCGCCGGCCGCGATCGCCGCGACGCCCGTCAGCCCTTTGACGGCCACCGGCACTTCGCTTTCGACGGTGCTGCCGTCACCCAGCTGCCCGGATTCGTTGCCGCCCCACGCCATCACGGTGCCGTTGCTGAGCAGCGCGAGGCTGTCGTTGGTGCCGGCGGCGATCGCCGTGACGCCCGTCAGCCCTTTGACGGCCACCGGCACATCGCTGGTCCCCTCTTCGCCGTCGCCCAGCTGCCCCTGTCCGCCCTCGCCCCAAGCCATCACCGTGCCGTTGCTCAGCAGCGCCAGGCTGTGGCGCCGCCCGGCGGCGACCGCCGTGACGAAGTTCAGTCCGCTCGTAGGCACCGGCGTGTCGCTCTGGTTGAAGTTGCCGTCGCCGAGCTGCCCGAACGAGTTCTGACCCCAGCCGACCACCCGATAGTGATGCGACGCGACCGTCAGCGTGACCGCTTCGCTCGTCGCTTTGCCGGCCGCGTTGGTGAAGACGGCGCGGTACTCATCTCCGTTTTCGGAGACCTGCGTGCTCGCGATCGTGAGCTGGTCGGACGTCGCTCCCGGGACGACGGACCAGGTGCCACCGCTGTTGCTCGAGACTTCCCACTGCACCGTCGGCGCCGGGAACCCCGAGGCCGCCGCTTCGAATGCCGCGCCCGTGCCCACTTCGACGGTGATCCCGGAGGGCTGCTCGGTAACCGTTGGAGGCCGGTGAACGGTCAGCGTCGCCGCCGAGGACCTCGCCGTGCCGGCGGCGTTCGTGAACGCCGCTCGGTACTCGTCGCCGTTTTCGGAGCTTTTGGTGTTCGCGACCGACAGCAGGTCCGCCGTCGCTCCCGGGACCGCGCTCCAGGTGCCGCCGGCGTTGCTCGAGACTTCCCACTGCACCGTCGGCGCCGGGAACCCGGAGCCCGTAGCTTCGAAGACCGCGTTCTGGCCTTCGTCGACGGTCACGCCGACCGGCTGCTTGACGACCGTCGGGAACCTCGTGACGGTCAGCGTCGCCGCCTGGCTGTAGACGGGTTTCTTTTGTCCGGTCACTTCGTTTTCGAAGACCGCGCGGTACTCGTTGCCGCTTTCCCCGGTTTTCGTGTCGGCGATCGTGAGCCGGTCCGAGTGGGTTTCCGTGAGCCGCCGCCACGTGCTGCCGCCGTTCGAGGAGGTTTCCCAGCGCACGGTCGGTTCGGGCGTTCCCGTGGCCATCGATTCGAAGACCGCGTTCTGGCCTTCTTCGACCGTCGTGTTCGCCGGCTGCTCGGTGACCGTGGGAGCCACGCCGCCGCCCGCCGGCGTCGCGCCGGCGATGCGGGCCGAGGCGGAGCCGCCGGAGAGCATGCACGCCAGCAGTGCCATGGCAAGCAGCGCCGACAGCCGCCGCCGCACGCTCGGCCGCGTGATCGCATCGCGATTGCGATCGCTTGCAATCTCGCCACCCGCCATCGTCGCCGACTGGGCTCGCCCGGTCATCCGTGCCATCCTCCAGCCCCTCTCCCTCGCGTGCCTCCAACTGTCCACCCTACCAGCGCGCACGCGCTGGGGCAAGAACAGCCGCCGATCGTCACACCATCTACACACGAGCGGGGCGCGGCCCTAGACTTGGTGGCGATGGCGCGAATATTCAAGTTGTTCGGACGCCGCGCGACCGACGCGAGCCCAGCGCAGGCCGCCCCGGCTGGCGCGGGCGAATCCGGCCGTGCGGCTGAGAACGAGGCCCGCCGCAGGACCTCCGAGCGCGAAGCGGACAGCCAGGCCGACGTCAACGAGGCACGGCGCCGCGCCTCCGAAACCCAGGCGCGCGAGCAGGCCGTCGTCAACGAGGCTCGCCGGCAGGCCTCCGACAGCGAAGCGCGCAGCCAGGCCGAGGCGAACGAGTCGCGCCGCAGAGCCGACGAGCAGGCGCGCCGGCCCGACTGAGCTGGTGCTCCATAACGGCGAAGCGGCGCCCCCGAGATTGGACGTTGGTAACCAGAGGGCCACCGAAACGGCCGCTCGCACGGCTGGTTCCCACATAGCGATGGAACCAAACGACTGGCCCCTCGACGCAGTGTCCACCGCCATGCTCGTCGCGCGCGCGGTCGCCGACATCGACGCGAGCGGCGAGGAGGAGCAGTGCGCACTGTTGTCCGAGCTGCTGTGCGCGGCGTGGGGGAGCCTGTGGGCCCAGAACCAGTGAGCGCGCGAGCCCGCTGGCTACCGCGCGGGCCCGAGGGCTACTGGAGCTTTGCTCTGCCTTCGACTTCGTTGGGGCGATCGACGACCGTTCCGGTGTTCCCTTTGACGGTCAGCGCTCCCGCGACGGTGTTGTCGGTCACGGTCGTGCCCGCCGCGTTGTCGGTCACCTTGACGGATGCGTGGAACACGTCGCCGTCGACCAGGACGCCCGCCGTGTTGGCGCTCACGCTCAGCGTGCCGTAGAAGCTGTCGGCGGAGCATCCCGCCGTGCCTTCGCCGATCACGACCGCGCCGCTGCCACCGCTCGCCTTGACCGGGCCCGCGAGGCTCGCGCCGCAGATCCGCAGCAGCGCCGCGTCCTTGCTGGCGAGCGGTCCTGAGAGCGTCGCCCCCTCGATGTCGAGCGCGCCGCCGGCCCTCACCGTCACCGCACCGCTGGCTTTCGCCGTGGCGGTGAGCTCGACCGCTTCGCCGGCGTTCACGACGAGCTTGCCTTTGACAGCGCCGGTGATCACCTTGGTGTAGCCGACCTCGGTCGTGCACGAGCTGGTCGTTTCAAGGCCGGCGTTGGAGACGGCGGTGCGGGTGATCGTCTTCGGCCCGGCGGTGCTCGTGTCGATCGGGACCGTGCCGCTGGGGTTGGCTTTCAGGCCCGAGTACGTGTCGGACGCAGTGACCGTCGCGTGGACGCCCGCGGCGCCGAGCGGCACCGAGACCGGACAGCTGACTTCCAGGCTCGGCGGCGTCGATTCCACCTGCACCGTCAGGCTGGCGGGCGCCGACTGGTTGCCGGCGTTGTCGCTGACCGTCGCGCTCGCGGTGTACGAGCCGCTGGTCGTGAACGTCTCGGGCGCGGGGATCGACGCGGGGTCGACGCCGCTTCCGGGGCTGCCGTCGGACAGCGCCGGATCGCCGTTGCTGGTGAACGACACGGTGACGCTGTTCTTGTACCAGCCGCCGCCGCCGGCGTAGTCGGGAGCGCGCGAGGCGAGTGCCGACGGCGCGTTCGGCGGCGTCTCGTCGACCACGACGGGCGCGGAGGTGGGCGACCATTCGGTCGTCAGGTCCTGTTCTGGGTCCGAGCCCTGGACGCGGTAGACCCACGTGCCTTCTTCCTCGCCGGCGCCGCTGAATTCGTAGCTCAGAGCTTCGATGCCGCTGGCCACCGTCGACCACGCTTCGGTGGCGGCGTCGTGGTGCTGCAGCGTGTAGCTGAAGCCGAGGTACTGCATTGGGTTCGAGCCGGTCCAGGCGAGCGTGAACAGGCCGTTCGCGTTCGGCGACGAGCCCGCGCTCAACGTCGGTGCGCTGGCGTTCGCGTACTCGACGAGCGTCGTGCACGACCGCGTCGTTTCGTTGCCGGCGTTGTCGACGGCCGTGGTGCTCACGGTCTTTTCACCGGCGCTGCTCGTGTCGATCGCCACCGTGCCGCTCGCTTCGCTGGCGAGGCCCGACTGCGCGTCGGAGGCGAGGAACGTCGCGCTGGCCGGGGCTCCGACGAGAGCCGACGCCGGACAGCTGATTTCAAGGCTCGGCGGGGTCGCATCGACCTGCACCGTCAGGCAGCCCGGCGCCGAGACGTTGCCGGCGTTGTCGGCCACCGTCCCGCACGCGGTGTGCGAGCCCGTCGTCGCGAATGTTTCCGGGGTGGAGAGCGTCGATGGATTGACGCCGCTGCCCGCGCTGCCGTCGGACAGGCTCGGGTCGCCGTTGCTGGTGAACGAAACGGTGACGCTGCCCTTGTACCAGCCGCCGCCACCCGCGTAGTCGGGTTCGCGGGAGGCCGCCGGCGTCGGCGCGCCCGGTGGCGTCTCGTCGACCTTCACTTCCGAGGAGGCCGGCGAGTATTCGCTTTCGGGGCCTTCGTTGGCGACGGCCACCCTGTAGGTCCACGTGCCTTCGCTCTCCGGGCTGGGAGCGGTGAACGCGTATTCGGGGCTCGTCAGGCCGCTCGCCACCGTGCTCCAGCCGCCGCTCGCGTTCTTCTGCTGCAGCGTGTAGCTCGGCGCCGTCGCCGCCTGCGACGGTTCCCACGCGAGCGTGAAGATGCCGCTCGCGCTCGGGTTGGCGCCGCTCGAGACGTGCGGCGCGATCGGCGCGGCCGGGGTGACGTTGCGCGCGAGCGTGTAGTCCGGCGGCAGGTACTTCGCCAGCGGCGTCTGCACGAGCCCGCCGTCGCTGCCGGGTTTTTCGATCGTCGGTACGCGTAGTTCGAGGTTCCTGACCTTGATCGACGCGGCGCTCGAGGTCGCGCTCGAGGAGCTGCGCGCGTACGTCGAGTCCTGCACGAGCAGCTCGAGCTTCAGCACGTGCCCGCTTTCGACCGTCCAGGCCTGCGGGTGCAGCTGGAAGACCTGCTTGGTGAAGCCGCCTTCCGGGTTTATCGGCCGGTAGATCGCGCGGCCGATCAAGCGCTGCTTGCCGGCGCCAGCTTCGGCGACATCGTACAGGCGCGCGATGATCTGATCGTTCTTGATCGGCGTCGAGAATTCTCCGACGACGGTCGAGGAGCCGGCAATCGTGAAGCCTTCGGCTGGCGCCGGCGCGAGCTTGTAGGTCGCCGCCGAGGCGTTTTCACCGGCGGCTTCCGTCGTGCACACGGTGCCCGAGGTGAACGCCGTTTTTGGCGCGGTCCCGGGGGCCACGATCGTCTGTTCGGCGGCGCCCTGGAGGTTGATTTCACCGGGTGAAAGGCTCGCCCAGTTGGCCGCCTTGTACTCGTGTCCGGTGGTTGTCGTTTCACCACTGCAGGCGCTCGTGATCGCGCTCACGCCACCATGCGCGTTCGCCGGTTCGCTGCCCTGGCCCCTCACGTAGTATTCGAACCATTCGTTCTGGGCGGTGTTGAGCAGCGCGACCTCGCTCGTCGAGGGCGACGTCGCCGAGCGCGGGTTGTGGCCGTAGTCGAGGTCGAACAGCTGAATCGGCGCGTTTGGATAGGTCGCACGAACCTTGTTGTAGTAGTCGACCGCCTGGTCGACCGGGAACAGGTCGTCGTTCCAGCCGTTCTGCATCAGCGCGGGCGCCGGTTCCTCGGTGAGCGGCGTGTAATACGCGCTGTGGTTCGGCAGCTGCTGTTCCTGCTGGATCGCCAGCGCTTTACCGTTATACGGGCCGCCGGTGGCGTTGAAGTTGTACCATTCGGTGATGTTCGCTTCGGGTTCGGCGGGCGCGGTCGCATAGTAGGCGCCGAGCAGCACGCCGTCGAGGTACAGGTCTTCGTTCCAGGCGCGCTTCTCGATCCCGAATTCGTGGTTGCCGAGCATCCCCGAGTAGGGTGCTTCGGCGACGTAGTCGAGGTTGCTGCCGTTCGGCTGCAGCGACTGCGCGAGGTCGGTCCACGGCCATTCCGGAGCGGTCGCGGCGATTTTCATCGGTTTGCCGCCCGGGCTGACCCACGGGATCAGTTCGCCGTTCAGCAGTTCGACGCGGTCCTTCAGCGAGCCGAGCTGTGCCGACATGCCGCCGCCATAGCTCTCGCCGGTGGCGCCGATCTGCTGCGGGTTGATCACGCCTTCTTCGGCGAGCAGGCCGAGCAGGTACTGAGCGTCGCGCACTTCGTAGCGCCTGCTCATCAGGTGCACGTAACCGTGTTCGCAGCCCGCTTTGGTTTTTTCGGAGGCTTTGCAGGAGTTGCCCCAGCCGCGGTCGGTCTGGCTGAAGACCGCGTAGCCGAGTTTCAGCCAGCGCTGCGCCTGCGCGCTCGAGGGCAGGATCTTGGTGCTGCCCCAGCCGTGGTAGATGCCGACCACCGGGTAGTTGTTGTCAGAGCCCGTCGCCGGGGGGAAGGCGACGGAGACGTCGATCGGCGTGCCGTCCCAGCTCGGGACGGTCGTGCCGGCGGAGTTACCGCACCAGCGCTGGCCTTCGCTCGAGCCCGGGCCCTGGGTCGTGCAGGTCACCGTCCCGAAGACCGATGTGATCGCGGCGCTGGCCGCGGACGGCGCCAGCAGTCCGAGGATCACGCCCGACAGGATCAGCAGCCTGCGACCGGAAAAGCGACCGGCGAGTGCGGTTACGTTGAACATCCCTGCCCCCTCCTCCTGGCCTCCGAACGGCGGCCCAAGACAATTGATCGGCGCCCGCTCCCCACTCCCCTGCGGGCCGCCGCTGTGCGCGACCCTAACAGACGCCTGCCGGCAGATCAGCCGCGCGCGCGATTAGTCTTGACTTTCCGTCAGCGGGGGTCGATCCAAAGAACAAGCCTATGAACGCGCGGCGGTCAGGGCGAGAACGGCAGCTCGACGGTGCTCGACTGCCACGCGGCACGATCGGCGCTGCCTTCGTAGGCGCCTTCCTCGTCGAGCAGGAAACCCCAACCCGACCAGATCCCGGCGCCGTTGACGCGACTGCCCGCCGCGAGGCCGGCGGCGAGCGCCGCGGTCGCGGTCGTGATGTTCTCGACGCTCGGCAGGTGCCACCGATCGGCCGAGTAGGACGGAAGCACCGGGACGATGCTCGTCGCCGGCGACACGTTGGCGCTGTAGTAGGCCAGGCCGTCCTCGACCCACTGCTCGTAGGCGGCGACGCTCTTGCTTTCGCTGTCGTAGTACAGGGGGTCGATCTGCGTCACGAGCTGAGAGACCTGTTTCAGGTACGCGGGCGTCCAGCTCGCGGTGGTGGCGGGAGCCGTGACCGAGAAGCGCCCGTGGAAGCCGACCCGCGAGAACATCGCGCCGAGTTCTTCGAGCAGCGAGAGGAAGCCAGGCGTCATCGGGTAGGGCTCGAGATCGAGCTGCACGCCGGAGATGCCCGACACGAGCGACGCCTGCACCGCGGCGAGGATGCTGGCGCGCGTCGCAGGGTCCTCGAGATCGAGACCGTTGCGCTTCGTCTCGATCCTTCCGTTGAAGACGGCGGTGACCGTGAGATCGGATCCGTGTTCGGCGTTGTAAGCCGCCGCGAGCGCCGCCCAGCTCGCGAGCATCTCCGTGTTGTGCTTCGGCACCTTCAGGGCTCCCGTGGGCTTGAATTTGGGCATCGCGAAGGCGAGCTGCCCGATGTCATACGAGCTGACCTCTGCCAGGTATTCGTCGACTTCCGACGCGGGCCGCAGCGAGTGAACCAGCCCATAGGGCATGTAGATCAGCATTTCGTCCGGGTCGGCCGCCGCGGACGCGCGCGCCGCGCAGGCAAGGATCGCCAGCAGCGCCGCGGCGAAAGCAAGCCAGAGCAGGGCTCCTTGCCGAAGACCCGGAAGGCGCTGCGAACGTCCGGAGCCGATCTCAGCCACCGGGAAAGGCTAGCCGCAGGACCTGGCGGTAGACCGAGCGGTACTGGCGCCCGAGGCGGCCGCTGTTGTAAGGAAGCCCGTGGCGCTCGCACACGGCGCGGATCTGAGGGGCGATCTCGGCGTAGCGGTTGCTCGGCAGATCGGGGAACAGGTGGTGCTCGATCTGGAAGGACAGGTTGCCGCTCAGCAGGTGAAACAGCCGGCTGCCCTCGAGGTTGCACGAGCCGAGCAGCTGGCGCCGGTACCAGCCACCGCGCGTCTCCCCGAGGTACTGCTCCTCGGTGAACGTCTCGGCCTCTTCGGGGATGTGCCCGCAGAAGACGATCGTGTGCACCCACAGGTTGCGCACGAGGTTCGCGACGAGGTTGGCCGTGAGCGCGCGACGGGCCCCGCGCCGACCTGCGAGCGCGGGAAACAGGGCGTAGTCCTTGAGCGTCTGCCCGCGCGCCTTGCGCAGCATCGCGACGATCTCCCGGCGGGCCTTCGCCCGGGACTTCTCGCCGCGTCCGACCGCGTCGAGCTCCATGTCGTAGATCGCGATCGCCCACTCGAAGACGGCCGCGATCAGGAAGAAGTACAGCGGTTGGGCCAGGTACACCGGATGCCACGGCTGGCCGGGCTCGACCCGCATCGCCGAGTACCCGAGGTCGCGGTCACGCCCGAGGACGTTCGTGTAGACGTGATGGCGGAAGTTGTGCGCGCGCTTCCACGACGCGGCCGTCGAGGCCGCGTCCCACTCCCAGGTGCTCGAGTTGATCGCCGGGTCGCGCATCCAGTCCCACTGTCCGTGCAGCACGTTGTGGCCGATCTCCATGTTCTCGATCACCTTCGACAGCGACAGCAGCGCGGTGCCGGCGATCGCGGCTGGAGCGAACCGCGCGCACAGGAGCAGCGCCCGCGCGGCGAGCTCGAGCTGGCGCTGGACGGCGATCACGCGCATGATGTAGGCACGGTCGCGGGCGCCCAGGTCGGCGCGCACGCCGTCGCGGATCCCGTCGAGTTCGCGGGCCAGGGTCTCGAGTGGGTCGTTCACGTGGGGGTCAGACTGCGGCGAGAAGCTCTCGCGGGCGCGCCTCGGTGGCGTCGTCGACCATATCGGGCGCGCCACCGCGTCGACCGAGTCCGGGGATCGACGGCAGCGCGAGGCCGGGCAGCGACGGCAGCGCGCTCTTGGGCATCGGCGGCAGCGCGAGCTTGGGCATCGCGAGCTTCGGCATGGGCGGCAGCGCGAGCTTGGCGATCTTGCGCACGACGCTTCCGAACTGCCTGTGCAGCGGGCCGGTGTTGTAGGGGATGCCGTAGCGCTCGGTGATGCTCCTCACCTCGGTCGATATCTCTGCGTAGCGGTGGGCGGGAAGGTCGGGGAACAGGTGGTGCTCGATCTGGAAGGACAGGTTGCCGGCGAGGATGTGGAACAGCTCGCCGCCGGTGAGGTTGGCAGAGCCGAGCAGCTGACGGTAGTACCACTGGCCGCGGGTCTCGTTCTCGGCCTGCTCCTCGGTGAACTGCTGCGTCCCATCGGGGAAGTGGCCGCAGAAGATGATCGTGAACGACCACAGGTTGCGCACGAGGTTCGCGGTCGCGTCCCCGGCGAGCACGAACGGCAGCGAGGGGCCGGAGAGCAGCGGGAACAGGACGTAGTCCTTGAGCGTCTGCCCGCGGACCTTGCCCCAGATGTCCGCGAGCAGGTCGCGCTTGTCGGCGAGGCTCGACTCGCCGACGGCGATCCGCTCGGCTTCGAGGTCGTGCAGCGCGACGCCGTACTGGAAGAAGGTCGCAAGCAGCGCCGCGTAGAGCGGGTTGCCGAGGTAGTACGGATGCCACGGCTGCTCCTCGGACATGCGCAGGATCCCGTAGCCGATGTCGCGATCCTTGCCGACGATGTTCGTGTGGGTGTGGTGCATGTAGTTGTGCGAGTGGCGCCACTGGTCGCCGGGGCAGGCGGTGTCCCACTCGAACGTCTTGCCGTCCAGCCGGGGATCCTTCATCCAGTCGTACTGCCCGTGCATGACGTTGTGACCGATCTCCATGTTGTCGAGGATCTTCGAGAGCGACAACGCGGCGGTGCCGCCGACCCAGGCGGGCGGCAGGAAGCCGAGGAACAGCAGGGCGCGACCGGCGAGCTCGAGTCCGCGCTGGGTGCGGATCAGCTTGTCGATGTAGTCGGCGTCGCGCTCGCCGAGATCGGCGACGACGCGGGCGCGGATCGCGTCGAGCTCCCGCCCGAAGGCCTCGAGCTGCTCGGGCGTGAGGGTCGGTGGTGCGCTGGTCATGGCTGGCTCCTTCTCGAGGTTGGTTCAGAGGTCGAGCGCGACGTCGCCGACGGGCACCGACACGCAGATGCGGATCTGCTCCTCGCCGGCGGTCGAGAGCTCGCCCGTGATGACGTTGCGTACGGTGCCCGCGGTCTTGCGGCAGCTGCACGTGTTGCAGATACCCATGCGGCACCCATGATCGGGGGCGAGGCCGGCGTCCTCGGCCTGATCGAGCAGCGGCAACCCGCTGTTGGCGGCCTCGCGGCCGCTGGCGGCGAAGCTGACGAGGCCGTGCGCGCCGCCGGTGTCGAAGCTCAGCGCCGCAGGCGTGAAGGTCTCGACCGCCGGCTCGGCCAGATCCTCATCCGCCCAGGTGGTGCTCACCGCGTCGATCAGCGTCGGCGGGCCGCAGACGAAGGTCGCGGCGGATGCATGCTCGGAGACGACCGCGCGCAGGTGCTCGCGGCGGAAACGCCCGCTGAGCGGCGAGCCGCCCCCGCGGGTGAAGCCACGCGCGATGCGCAGCAGCGGGTGGCGCTCGGCGAGCCGCTCGAGCTCCGCGCCGTAGAGCGCGAGCTCTCGTGAGCGCGCGTAGTTGAGGAACCCGATCTCGCCGCTGAAGCCCTCCTCGCAGAGCGTGCGCAGCATCGCCATCACCGGCGTTATGCCGCTGCCGCCGCTGATCAGCAACACGCGCTCGGGGCGTGGATCGGGTAGCACGAACTCCCCCTGCGCCTGGGTCAGGCCGACGATCATGCCCGGCGCCGCGTGCTCGCGCAGGTGGCGCGAAACCAGGCCCTCCGGGTGCGTGGAGACGGTCAGCTCGAGCGCGCCGGCGAGCGCATGCTGGGATCCGGCGGGAGAGTAGGAGCGGGTCTCTCGCACGCCATCGATCTCGACGCTGAGCCCGACGGACTGCCCCGCGCGCAGACCGCGCCACGCATCGTTGGGGCGCAGCTCGAGCGTGACGCTCTTGGGCGTCTGGCGGCGGACGGCCGTCACCTCCGCGCGCACCTGACGGGAGACGAGCAGCGGACGCACGAGCTCGAGGTAGCGATCGACGCCGTGCGGGTAGGCGAGCGCCTCGAGCAGGCTCGAGCGCAGCAGCCGGCGACCGACGCGACGGGGCGAGGTCGCGGCCGGCACGGCTATCGACGACCCGACTTGGTCGGTGCACACATGTTCACAGAGTACACTTACCCCGGGAGCAGGGAATCGATACAGCCGCAAGCTCGATCACATGCCGAACGTGAACAGTCGTACACACGAGAGCGCGACCCGACCGGCGCGCAAGCAGCGCACGCGCCAGGCGCTGCTCGACGCCGCGCTCGAGCTGCTCGAGGAGCAGAGCTTCTCGAGCCTCAGCCTGCGCCAGGTGACGCGCGCGGCGGGCGTCGTGCCGACGGCCTTCTACCGCCACTTCGACGACATGGAGGAGCTCGGGCTGGCGCTGATCGACGAGTCCTTCCGCACCCTGCGGGCGATGATCCGCGCCGCGCGCGCGGACCCGCGCACGAACGAGCACATGATCCGCACGTCGGTCGAGCTGCTGGTCGGCTACGTGCACGAGCACGACACGCACTTCCGCTTCATCGCCCGTGAGCGCTTCGGCGGCGTCGCCGCGCTGCGCCAGGCGATCCGCGTGGAGATCCGCCTGTTCGCGAGCGACCTCGCGACCGACCTCGCGCGCCTGCCCTACCTCGAGCGCTGGAGCACCCAGGATCTGCAGTTGCTCGCGGGGTTGATGGTCAACACGATGGTGTCGACCGCCGAGGCGATCCTCGACGCCCCACCGAGGGATCCCGCCGCGGAGGCCGAGATCGTCGCCACCGCCGGGCGCCAGCTGCGGATGATCACGCTGGGCGTGCCGCAGTGGCGCAGCTCGCCCGAGGACGGCGCGAGGGCTCGATAGGCAGGGCGGGAAGCTCGTCGAAGCGCCCAGGTCAAGACGAGCCAGCGTCAGCTCTCGACCACAATGCCCTGCCGGCGCTTGGACTTGCTCGCCGGTACAAGGTGGTACTCGATGGCGTAACCGAGGGCGCTTGCGAAGCGCTCGACGGTGGAGAGCTTGGTGTCAGCGGCTGTTGTCTCCAGCCGCGCGAGGGTGGGTTGGGAGGTGTGCATCGCCGCGGCAACGCGGGTCTGGGAGAGGTGTCGGTGCCTGCGCTGCTCGGCGAGCGTGCGCAGCAGGCCGCGGCGGCGTTCGGCGGCGAGCAGCAGCTGCGGGAAGTCTGGGTTGGTGTCGGTGAACTCGACGATCATCTCCTCGAGCGCGTCGGGCTTGTCCTGACCGTGTCGAACGTTGCGGGTCATGGCTCTCAACCTATCATGCTTTTTTTGATATATCAAGCAGGCTATAGGTGACGGGGCCTGCCGGCGTTCGTGTTGGTTGGCTTCGCGAGCCCGCGCGCTCGCCACTCGCGCAACCGCCGCGCCGCCAAGTCGATCTGCTGGGGCGGCGTCTTCCGCGTCTTCTTGTTGAACGCGACGAGGGAGAGCAGGACTTGTCCACGTGTGCCCTCGCGGGCAAACAGGATGCGATAGATCACGCGCCCACCGTCCGCGCGGACCTCGAACAGATCGCCGCTCAAATGTCGTGCTGCACGAGTCCCGTCGCGGCGGACTTCCTGCATTGCGGCCAGAATCTCGGCCTTGTCGCCGTCGGGGACCTTGCGGATGAACTCCAGCACCGGTCGCTTCCCGGCTGCGGTTTCGTAGTGGCGCCAACGACGTTGCATACCGGGTGACAGACGGAGTCGGGGTCAGCGATCGTCCTTCCTTCTCCGACGACCGTTCCGTTTTGGGACAAATCCGAGACACCTCGGCGTATCGCTCTGCGTGACTCGAAGCCCGGAGAGCCCTGGTACCGATTTGCTACCGTTATGGGATGAGTAAGCAGATCGCGGTTCGGCTCCCGGACGAGCTGGTCGACTTCGTCGATGAGATCGTGCTCGCCGGTGCCGGACGCAGCCGGGCGGCCGTCGTCACGCGGGCGCTCGAGCGCGAGCGTCGGCGCGTCGTCGCAGAGCGCGATGCCGAGATCCTTGCGCGCACGGGCCCGGATCCAGAGCTCGTCGCGCTCGCGCAACACGCTGCCGGCATGCACTCTGACCTGGCGTGATGCGCCCGATCCACGTCGCGGACCTGGACAAGGCGCGACCGGTGCTCGTCCTAACCCGTGAAGTCGTGCGTCCACACCTGTACACCGTCACTGTCGCCCCAATCACGACGACCATCCGGGGGCTCTCCACGGAGGTGGCAGTCGACGTGGCCAACGGGCTCAGCGGCCCCTCGGTCGTGAGCTGCGACAGCATCACCACCGTCCTCGCGGACACCCTTGGAGCGCAGATCGGCGTGCTCCTGGACTCCCAGGAGGCAGCTCTCGCTGGCGCGATCCGGGCGGCATTCGATCTCGACTGAGCAAGCGGACTCTCCAACAGCCTTTCCGACCGCTGTAGGACATCGGCCCACGAACGTCACGGCAGCCGTGCCACCCGACGAAGGAGTCAAGCGATGAGCGCCCACGATCATTCCACTCACGAGCACAGCGGCCCCGGCTACGCGTCCCCGCAAGCGGCGCGTGAGCAGCCGGCCGAGCAGTTCCTGTACGTCGCCGCGCTCTACGAGGGCACCGGCATCGAGCGGCCGGACTTCATCGCCGTCGTGGACGCGGAGCCGAGCTCATCCACCTATGGGCAGATCGTCCATCGCACGGAGATGCCCAACGTCGGCGACGAGCTCCACCACTTCGGTTGGAACGCGTGCTCCTCGGCGTGCCACTCCCAGCTGCAGCGCGACACGCTGATCGTGCCCGGCATGCGCTCCTCTCGAATCCACATCCTCGACATCAGCGAGCCACGCCAGCCGCGAATCAAGCACGTGATCGAGGGCGAGGAGATCAAGGACAAGCTCGGGCTGAGCGCGCCCCACACCGTGCACTGCATGCCCAGCGACATCGTCACGATCTCGATGCTGGGCGACGCCGACGGCAACCTGCCGGGCGGCTTCGCGGTGCTCGACGCACGCGACTTCTCGATCGCCGAGCGCTGGGAGCGCGAGACGAACGGCCTGCAGTTCATGTACGACTTCTGGTACCAGCCGCGCCAGAACACGCTGATCTCGAGCGAGTGGGGCGCGCCGAACACGTTCCTGGACGGGTTCGACCCCGCCGATGTCGCCGCCGGCAAGTACGGGCGGCGACTTCACTTCTGGGACCTCGAGCGCCACGCCGTCGTGCAGAGCATCGACCTGGGCGATGACGGGCTGATCCCCCTCGAGATCCGCTGGCAGCACGATCCCGACTCGGCGCAGGGCTTCGTGGGGGCGACGCTGTCGAGCAACATCATCCGCTTTCACCGCGACAACGGCGGCTGGGCGGCCGAGAAGGTGATCGACGTTCCCAGCGAGGAGCTCGAGGGATGGCCGCTCGAGGGGGGGCGTGCCGGGACTGATCACCGATCTCGTGCTGTCGCTCGACGACAAAGACCTGTTCCTGTCGAACTGGCTCCACGGCGACCTGCGCCACTACGACGTCTCCGACCCACGCGAGCCGGTACTGCGATCGCAGATCTTCCTCGGCGGGCTGCTCGGTCGCGGCGGCGGCCATCCGAAGGCTCGAGGCCCGCTGAACGGTGGGCCGCAGATGCTCCAGAGCTCGCTCGATGGCGAGCGCGTGTACGTCACCAACTCGCTGTTCTCGAGCTGGGACAACCAGTTCTACCCCGAGCTCAGAGGTTGGCTGACCAAGCTCGACCGCCAGCGCGACGGCAGCTACGCGCTCGATCCCGACTTCTTCGTCGACTTCCACGAGCAAGCGGATGGAGCCCGGCCGCACGAGATCCATCTCCCGGGCGGCGATTGCACGACCGAGATCTTTCAGTAGCGCATCCAGCCCGCCTACGGGCACGCAGCGATCGCCCGCCACTGCCGTTCGGGCCCATCAGCCGTTCCCGTCGGGCCGACGCTCGAGATACCGCAGCACGACTCTGCCGAGCACGATTACGTCACCATCGCGCAGGTCGAGCTGCTCGATGCGCTGGCCATTGACGAACGTGCCGTTGAAGCTACGGTCATCGAGAATGCGGTAGCCGGAGGACCGCGGGACAAGGACCGCGTGACGTCGCGAGACGGAGATATCGTCGAGATGCAGGTCGGCCCCAAGACCGCGACCGATGTGGGTGACCTCGGCTCCGAGCGGGATCAGCAGCGCTCGACCGGGTCCTTGCATCTGGATGTAGAAGCCTGGCTCGAGCGGCTCATCGGACTCGCCGCGGTGACGGAAACGCTCGTCAACGCAGGCGATGGGATCGAAACGCTCGGTTATCTCATCAACAGCGGGGCAAGCGCGGCGAGCGCCCGAATCGGTGACAGCCAGCGTGTCGGACATAGAGACCTCCGGAGTTGGTGACCCTCGAAAGTCAGTCCGTGTTGCCCGCCGCCGTGGGCGGACCGCACGATGTATGCCCTCCAACATTGGAGCATACTCGGCAGGTCAAGCGGCTCGCGCAAGCGCTCCCGAGTGGTTCGATGCGGCGAGTATGCTTCGCGCTCACGAGTTCTAGCTCGATTGGGCCCGATCTGGGAGAGCCGGGGATGTCAGGTCGCAAGATCGACCGTCGCACCGCACAAGAATACGAGGCCGCGAAGAAGGATGATGAGCTGATAACGCGCGCGGCCAAGCGCGCGGACTGGGCGGGCACAGCGCTGGAGAGCGCCGCCGGAGCTCTGGACGACGCGCACGGCGTCGAGGGGAAACCGCTGACGGATCTTGCGGAGGTGGTCCAGGATGAGGCGACGCGCGTGTCTCACCTTGCCGAAGACATCAAGAGCCATAGGCCTGTCCCGGAGGATGACGAGCCTGGCGACGGGGTATGAGGCTCGGTCGATAGCGTCGAGGAGAGGATTCCCGGGGCAGCCTGCGGCGGTCTCGACCTGAGAAACCTGCTCTGTCTCGTCGTTAGTAGGACGTTTATGCGAGAACGAGCAGGTTTCTCGGGAGCCCCGTCAGTCGTTTGCCAGCCGGCGCCAACGGGCGCCGCGGCCCGTGCCGAGCGGTTCGATCCTGCCGCCCTTCTTGAGCTCGCCGAGCAGCTTGTTGATGTAGCCGTCGCTGACGCCCGGCGCTGCTTGTCGGACGTCAGCGATCGTGAACTCGGTGACCATCAGCGAGTCGATGAAGGTCGTGATCAGCGCCTTCTTGGAGCCGCGGCCACCGAGCGCACCGGTGCGGCTCTCGAACCCTCTGTACGCGGCGATCAGGATGCCCAGGAAGTAGTCCGTCCACGGCTGAAGGTCGTGCTCGCCGTCGTGCCAGCCCGCGGTGGACTCGGCAAGGGCTTCGTAGTAGGTCTCCTTGCTCGCGTCTATGAGCTTCTCCAGGCTGATGTAGCGCCCAACCTCGTGCCCGACGATGTAGAGCAACCAAAGCGTGATGAGCCGTGACATGCGGCCGTTGCCATCACGGAAGGGATGGATCACCGTGAAGTCCAGGATGTACGCGGCGCAGAGAAGCAGCGGCTCGTAGACCTCGGCGTCGAGCGCGCGGCGGAATTCTTCGTGGAGGTTCTGCATCGCCTGGGGCGTCAGGGCGGCGGAGACGGGCGTGAAGCGCACGACCCTGCCGTCCGGGCGTTTTTCTTCGACCTCGTTGTCGAGCCCCTTCCAGTGCCCGGCGTCCCTCGTGCCGACGTACCTGTAGAGGTCGCCGTGAAGCTGCTCAACGTAGCGAGGCTCGAACGGTATGTTCGCGCCGTTGGCGTGGATCGTCGCGAGCACGTCCCGGTAGCCGGCGATCTCCTGCTCGGAGCGATTCCTCGGCGTCGTCGTCTCCGCGACGAGCGCTTCGATGCGAGCCAGCGGCGCGCGGATGTTCTCGATCGCGTTCGACGCCTCGGTGCTCTGGATCAACGCGACTTGGCGGAGCGTCTCAAGGCCGGATGGGTTCTGCTGGCGGTAGAGCTCGGCCCGCCCTCGGGCCCCTGCGATCGTCGTGAGCGACGTCACGGTCCCGGGCGGTATTCCGCCGAAGTGGCGCGACAGGTCGCGGAAGCTGCCCACCGCATAAACGTACTACTAACCGCCAATTGGTAGTACGTTTAGCCCGCGAAGGAGGGGTTTCGGCCAAGAACTCAGTGAAGCCGACGCGGGGACTCGAACCCCGGACCCCTTCATTACGAGTGAAGTGCTCTACCAGCTGAGCTACGTCGGCGCGGTGCCGAATGCTAGCGCCCCTGGCGAGCCATCTCGCCTGGCTGCAGATACAGGAATACCCCCGCGGCCACGGCGCCGGCGAGCAGCGACGCGACCGCGTAGATCCAGTAGTGGCTCCAGGCGAAAATGCCGAGCACGCTCGCGCCAAGCGCGACGGCTGGGTTGAACGCACCTCCGGACACCCCGCCGACCGCGAAGGCGCCCACGACGACGGTGAAGCCAATGGCCAGGCCGAAGAAGGAGTTGCCCTCGGTCGCTTTGGCCGTGGCCACGTTGAGCACGACGTAGGCGAGCGCAAAGGTGAAGATGAACTCGACCACGAAGATCTTCCACACGCTGGCGAGCTCGCCCGCATGACCCGCCCCGTTGACGGCTCGCGCGAGCAACCCGGCGATCACCGCGGCGAGCAGCTGCGTCGCGACATAGCTCATCCACTCCTCGATCGTGAGCTTTCCACGGACAAGCACGGCGGTGCTGACGGCGGGGTTGTAGTGGCCGCCCGAGATGTGGCCGCCCGCGAACACCATCACCATCAGCGCGGCCCCGATCGCCAGCGGCGCGAGCGCGCCGGCGCCGGTCTTGGGGTTGGTGGCGGTGCAGACTGTGAACACGAGGAAGAAGGTGCCAATGAACTCGACGACGAGCTTGCGGTCGAGCGGGATGCCGGCGGTCTGACTCAGTTGCGCGTCGTCGCTGGCCAGCTCGTCGGCGCGGGAGTCGGCGGAGTCACGGGGGTCAGGTTTCACGGGTGTCCTGATGTGGCTCTCTGGGCAGGAGGCGGTGACCGTCGACGACCGCCGTGGCCAGGTCGATGAGCTTGCGGTTATCGACACGCGACTGCTCGCGCAGCATCTCGAAGGCGCGCGCCTCGTCGATGCCGTGGCGCTCCATCAGGATCCCCTTGGCTCGCTCGGTCAGCGCGCGGCGCCCGAACGCGCCCTGGAGGTCCTGGTACTCGGCGAAGCGCCGCAGCACGATGTCGATCGCGCTCTGCCAGTCCTCGACGTCGGCGTCGCTGATGTGGGCGAAGACGCCTCGCTTGGACGCCTCGTTGATGAACTCGGGGTCGCGCGCGTGGAGCAGCACGATCACCGGGCAGGCGGCTTCCCGCACGATCTTCTCGATCAGAGTGAGTGCGTGCGTTGAGCTCTCCCCGAGTCCCACGAGCGCGACGTCGGGCCGCTCTCTGGCGGTCGCCGGGCCGACGTCCTCAACCTCGATCTCGCGTGCGATGACCTCGTGCCCCAGCGCAACGACGATCGGCGCGACGAGCGCCAGACGGTCCTTGCGCTCGTTGGCGATTAGAACACGCAGATGCTTGGTCTCGCGGTAGCTCATCACGACTCAGCCGGCCAGGTCGCGACCGGACAGAAGTGATAGGATACGCGTCGGCCCGCCTTAAATCTCGGTGGGCCCTGGCTTTCCGGCTCCGACACTTGGCCGGCGTTCTTGCAGCGATCTGATCGATCGAACGCCGCAACGCAAGTGTCTGGAGTGCCGTCATCGCAAGCACCAGCAAAGCGCCCCATAAAGCCTTCGGAGGAGCGCAGCCTCTCGCGCTCCTCCTCGAGCGTCCGGTGGCTGTGTCATCCCTGCCATCGACGAGCGAGCCGCGTCCTCCCGACAGCGGCCGCGCCCGGCCACCTGCTCGCCCTGCACCCCCCTGCAGGGCGAGCAGGAGCGCCATGGCAAGCATCGGCCTCCCAGCCGGGCGACTCGATGTCCCTCGCAGGCATCGTGGCATGGCGGTCGCGTCCGCGCTCTTGTTCGCGCGCGAACGTCAGCGTCGCGCGCGATCGTCAGCGCAGCCGGCGCTCTCAGGGCCACCCCTCTTGACGCGCCGCAAGGACCTAAAAGAGACGTCGACCGCCAACAGACACGAGGAGGTGTGGGACGATGACCGAGGACCAGCAGGACCTCCAGCCCGACACAGCTGAGCCCGAGCAGGACGCTGAGCCGGATGTCGCCGAGCGTCAGGAGGACGCCAAGTGGAGCGTCGCGGAATGGCACGGCAGGATGCTGATCGACCGCGACGGCGAGAAGATCGGCAAGCTCCAGGATGTCTACGTCGACGTCGAGACCGACGAGCCGCAGTTCGCGACGGTCAAGGAGGGGTTCATCGGCCGCCATCTGACCTTTGTGCCGGTCGGTGGCATCACGGTCGGGCCCGACAGCCTCACGGCGACGGTTACCAGGGCGCAGGTCCAGGACGCCCCCAATATCGAGCAGCACGGCCAGGAGCTATCGCAGGCGGATGAGTCGAGCCTGTACCACCACTTCGAGCTCAACTACACGCCGCCGGATACCGAGAGCGGACGCCGTCTCGCCCGCCGCTGAGGGGCCCGCGTCAGAGGCAGAACAACTCGGCGGGGCAGCGAAAGGCCCTGAGCCGGCAGCCAGCCCTACAGCGCCGCGAGCGCCTCCAGCAGCGACTCGCCGTGCTTCTCGCAGAACGCCGGCCCAATCCCCCTGACATCGAGCAGCCCGTCCACGCTCCGGGGCCGCCCGCGCAGCAGCGCCCGCAGCGCGGCGTCCGTGGCGACGGTGTACGCCGGCTTGCCCTCGGCGCGCTCCAGGCGCCACGCGCGCAGCTCGTCGAACTCGCGCTCGTCCACCGGCTCGAGCCCCTCCTCCTCCACGATCGCTGCACGCGCGCGCTCGCCTGCAGCGCCTGCGCTCCCTGCCCCGCGCCCGGCACCGCCGCCGCGCCCGGAGCGCGCGCTGACGGGCGCCGCGCGCAGCGCCTCCGCGAGCGCAAGGTCCGGGTCGCACACGTCGCAGCAGCGGCCCGTCGGCGCAGCCAGCGCGCGGTCGCCGAAGTGATCGAGGATCTGGCGCCTGCGGCACGTCTGCCCTTCCGCGCTGTAGCGCTCGATCGAGCGGTAGGCCTCCCAGCCGCGGTTGCGCGCCGCCTGGATCGCCGTCTGCGCCAGCCGCGGGCTGCCTTTGCCGGTGAGCGTCACGAGCAGCCCGTCGTGCCCGCCCGGCTGAAGCTCGACCGCGCCGGCGCGCTCGGCCACCGATAGCAGCACCCGCTGGCGCTCGCCCAGATCGCCGTGGCCGATCGTCAACGCGCCGTCATCGGCGCCGCCGCGCAGGCTGGCGACGAAGCGCTTGACGTCCTCGACGGTCATGTCGCGCTCTTTGATGAACCTGATCAGCCGTCCCAGGTCCATCCGCGAGGCCAGCAGCAATGCGCGCGCGGGCTGGCCGTCGCGCCCGCCCCTGCCCGCCTCCTGGTAGTAGGCCTCGAGGCTCGTCGGCAGCGCCCAGTGCGCGACCGTGCGCACGTCCGCCTTGTCGACGCCCATGCCGAACGCGTTCGTCGCGACGACGACCTCGGCGCGGCCCTCCATGAACGCCGCCTGGCTCTCGCGACGCGCGTCCGGGCTCATGCCCGCGTGGTAGGCGCGCGTGACGATGCCCCACGATGCGATTTCCCGCGCAAGCTCGTCGGTGTCCTTGCGCGTGCCGCAGTACACGATCGCCGGCAGCGATTGGACACCCGCGTCTCCGCGCAGCGCGTGCATCAGCGCCGCGCGCTTGCGCGCGACCGCGCCCTTGCCCTCGACGCTGACCACGTCGAACGTCAGGTTCGGCCGATCGAAGCCGGAGCGGATCGAGACCCACTCGCGCAGTCCCAGCCGCGCGGCGATCTCCTCGGCCACGCGCGGCGTCGCGGTCGCGGTCGCGGCCATCACCGCCGGGCGGCCGAGCGAGGCGATCGCGTCGCGCAGGCGCAGGTAGTCGGGGCGGAAGTCGTGACCCCACTCGGCCACGCAGTGCGCCTCGTCGACGACGAACAGCGACACCCGCCTGCGCGCGAGCGCCGCCCTGAACGCCGCCGACGCGAAGCGCTCGGGCGCCGCGAGCACCAGCTGCGTCTCGCCGTCCTGGATCTCGCGCAGCGCCTGCGCGTTGTGGCCGTCCTGCATCCCCGACGCGAGCATCGTCGCGCGCACGCCCGCGTCCTTGAGCCGGCGCCACTGGTCGGACATCAGCGCGATCAGCGGACTGACGACGACGACGAGCCCACCGCCGCCGTAGGCGGGATCGGCATCGCCCGCCAGCGCGGGCAGCTGGTAGCACAGCGACTTGCCGCCGCCGGTGGGCATCACGACGAGGCTGTCGCGCCCGTCGAGCGCCGCCTGCACCGCCTCGCGCTGGCCCGGCCTGAAGCGCTCCAGGCCGAAGCGCTCGAGCAGCTCCTCGGGCGAGCTCGCCGGTGTCTGCGTGATCGTCGACATGCCCTAGACGCTACGCGCCACTCCGGTTGCTACGCCCGGCGCTCCCAAACCACCTGCGCCCCGAGCGCGGGGACGAGCGTGATCGCGCGCCGCGTGATTCGCTCGCCGCGCGGGCCTCCTCCGCGCAACGCGCTCAGCGGCCCCTGCTGGTCGGGCAGCCGCGGCTGCAGCTCGCTGAGCATGGTCCGCAGGATCACCTTCATCTCGAGCAGCGCGAACGACGCGCCGATGCAGCGGCGGATGCCGCCGCCGAACGGAATCCACGAGAACGTCTCCGGATTCACATCCAGGAACCGCTCGGGGCGGAACTCCTCGGGGTGCTCGTACACGCGCGGGTTGCGGTTGGTGAGGTAGATCGAGGGCACCACGCGCGTGCCCTGCGGCAGCAGGTACTGGCCAACGCGCAGCTCCTCGGTGAGCATCCTGACGACCATCGGCACGACCGGCCTGACGCGCAGCGTCTCGTTGACGACCGCCGTCATGTACTCATCGCCGCCACCGTCATCGGCGCCGTCCTTGCCGCGGGCGTCGATCTCGGCGACCAGGCGCGCGAGCTTGTCGGGGTGGCGCACGAGCCGCTCGAGCGCCCAGGCGACCGACGTGGCGGTCGTCTCGTGCCCCGCGAGCAGCAGCGTCACGAGCTCGTCGCGCAGCTCGACGTCGGTCATCCGCTGACCGTCCTCGTCGTGCGCGAGCAGCAGCAGCGAGAGGATGTCGGCGCGCTGCTCGAGGTCGCTGGCGGCCCGCCGGCGCTCGATCTCGCGGTAGATGAGCGCGTCGAGGCGATCGAGCGCCCGCCCGATCGCGCCCGTCGGGCGCTCGCCGCTCGGGCGCCTGGAGATCGCGCGCAGCACCGCGAGCACGCCCACGGGCTCGAACAGGTCGGTGATCGCGTCCTTGAGCGGCTGCATGCGCTCGGCCTCGACGCCGAAGACGGCCTGCAGGATCACCTCGAGCGTGATCAGCCGCGTGTGGCGCTGCAGGCGCATCGGCCTGCCCAGCGGCCAGCTCGCCATGTCGCGCCTGGTCGCCTCGACGATCACGTCCTCGTACTCGCGCATGCGCTCGCCGTGGAAGGGCGGCAGCAGCAGCTTGCGCTGGCGCATGTGCTCGGGCCCGGTCAGCACGAGCACCGAGCTGTGGCCGACGACGGCCGCGATGGGCGACATGCGCGCGGCCGACGGCGCCACCTCGGGCGGCGCGGTGAACACGGTCTTGACGGCCTGCGGGTCGCTGACCATCGTCAGTTGCAACCCGCTCGGCGCGAACGTCAGCGTGAACGCGTCCCCGAGCGTGCGCGCGCAGCGGTCCATCATCCACGTCGGCGCTAGCGCCCAGATCAACGTCTGCAGGGCCGCCGGCATCCGCGGGCCGGGCGGCAGCCGCGGCTGGCCGGCGGACGGCGCGAACGCGATCGCCGGTGGCTTCGCGATTGTGCTCGCCATCCGCTACACGCTACTCGTGCGGCTTCGGATGCGCAGGATGCAGGGGCTGGACGAGATGCAGCCGATGCGTACCTTGCAAACCGGCCTTGTGCCGCGGGGTGCCGGTGTGATGGTGCTCGAAGACGTGTCCGACCGCGTGCTTGACGCTGTGCGCGGCGTGGCCGACGGCGTGCCTGACGCCCGGCGATACGGCGTAGGCGAGCAGCATCGCGGCGATGCCGACGGTCGCGATCAGCAGCGCGAGGCGCGCGCGCCGACGCTCTCCCTCGGGCGAGGCCGGTCGCGCGCTGAACGGTGAGATCGCCATGTGCAGCATCAAAGCTAGCGCCCGCCGCGCCCGCGCATGGCGGCCGGGCGGTGGACACGAGCGCGCTGCCAGCGCCCGGCCACCTGGCGTACATCCGCGTGGTGCTCGAGCAGCGCGTGCGCGACGCGTGTGTGCGCGCGCTCGATCTCCTGCGGCGAGAGCCTCGCCTGCAGGTTGTCGAGATAGCGCACGAGCATCCGCGCGGGCATCACGCGCACGCCCTTGCGGCGCGACATCGGCCGGTCGACCCACGCGCGGCTGAAGACGATCAGCGGCTCCACCTCGACGCCGGTCACGCGTTCGATCGCGCGTCTCTGAGCCTGCGCCTGGCTGAGCGTGCCGCCGTGCACGCGCGCGACGCGGACCGGGCCGGGATGGCTCTTGGTCTCGATCGTGAAGATCCCCGACGGGCCGATGAGGATGTGGTCGACGTTGCCGCGGCCGAGGCTCGCGTCGTGGATCACGCGCCAGCCGTGGTCGGCCATCGGGTCGAGCAGGCCGCCGACCTGCTCCTCGCCGGTCGCGCCGCGGTCGCGGCGCTCGACGAGCGGCAGCACGTAGCGCGAGATCACGAACATGCTCGCCAGCAGCGCCACCTCGGATGCGAGGAACGCTTTGTCGTGCAGCCCGAACGTCCTGCCGAGCAGCGCCGTCGCCACCGCCAGCACGCCGAGGGTCACGAGCGTGCGCAGGCTCAGCCGCCTCACGGTCGCGCGCGCGTACTGCCCGGCAGTGCGGCCAGTCGGGTCGGTGTCGAGGACGTACATCTCTCTTCCGGTCGGCGTGGGAGGGTGGCTCGCGAGGGCGGGTTCCAAAACATTCATCGGCCAGATCTCGCCCCGTCTAAAGCAGCGATATCCGGCCGCCGAAGCCCAAAGCAGATCCCGCCAGCCGGAACGGCAAGCCATGACCGACCAATCCCTCATCTCCCACCCTCCCGACATCAGCCTGATCCTGCGCGCGCACGGGGAGCAGCAGTGGCTGACCGCCGAGGTGGTGCCGATCGTGCGCCAGCTGGAGCGTGGCGAGGAGCTGCCAGAAGACCAGATCGGGGCGGCGCTCGCGTACCTGGAGGTGCTGTGGATCGACGCCCGCCGGCGCGCGGCGGAGACGGACGCGGCGCGCGCGGCGCTCGAGGGCGCGGCGGCGGAGCGCGATCGCGTCCTGTGCGAGAAGGCGCGCCGCTACCACACCTCGGTGCGCAGGCTGCGCGCGAGCATGGGACGCCGCGTTGCGTCGTTGACGGGGCTGGGAGAGCAGTCGCCCGCGTACTCGCCGATCTGCGATCGCTACGCGAGCTCCTGACGCGATCGCATACGCTGCCCGCCGTGACGCCCCGCTTCGATCTGCAGTCGCACTCGACGCACTCCGACGGCGCGCTGCCGGCGGCGGAGGTGGTGAAGCGCGCCGCGGACGCCGGCGTGGAGCTGCTGGCGCTGTCCGACCACGACACGATCGGCGGCGTCGCCGAGGCGATCGCCGCGGGTGAGCGCTACGGCGTGCGGATCGTGCCGGCGGTCGAGATCTCGGCGGTCGACGAGGGCTCAAGCGTCCCGCGCGAACTGCACATCCTGGGCTACGACATCGACCACACGGGCGCGGTGCTGACGGCGCGCCTGGCCGAGTTCCTGGCCGACCGCGAGCGGCGCACGCTGCGCATGGGCGCGGCGCTGAAGGAGCTCGGCTTCGAGCTCGACGAGGAGCAGCTGAACGCGCGCGTGGCCGCCGGCAAACCGATCGGCCGCCCGCATCTGGCGGAAGCGGTGCTGAGCGCGCCCGCCAACGCGGAGCGGCTGGCGGCGGAGAACATCGACGACGTCGGCTCGCTGATCCGCGGCTACCTGATCGAGGGCAGGCCGGCGTTCCGCCTGCGCGAGACGCCGACGGTCGCGCAGGCGATCGACGCGATCCACGAGGCGGGCGGCGTGGCCATCTGGGCGCACCCGTTCTGGGACATCTCCGACCCCGGGGAAGTGCTGTCGAGCATCGACCGCTTCCACGCGCTGGGCATCGACGGCGTCGAGGTGTTCTACATCACGCACACGCGCGAGCAGACCGAGCTGCTGGCCAAGCGCTGCGCGGAGCTCGGCCTGTTGACGACGGGCTCGGCCGACTTCCACGGCCCCGAGAACCGCCAGTTCTCGAAGTTCATGGCGTTCGATACGTTCGGCATCGAGCCGAACCTCGGGCCGCTCGTATAAATATTTTATAGGGGGGCCACAGCGGTCAGCCGGCGGGCAGCGCCTCGCGGGCCAACAGCGCCTGCAGGCGATACGCGAGCGCCTCCAGCGCGAGCTCCTCGGAGACGTTCAGCGATAGGCCCAGGCGCGCGTCCGCGACGAGCTCGACCCCGCGTCTGAGCGCGGCGGAGTCGCGGGCGCCGGCGTCCTGCTCGAGCTGCGCTGTGCGGTCGACCGCGTACACGAGCTCGGGGGCGCCTTCGCACACGCACAGCACGTCGCGCAGCCACAGCTCGGCCAGGCGCAGGCCGAGGTCGAGCGTGCGCGTGCGCACACGCCGCTCGCCGCGGCGGCGCGCGTCGGCGCCTTCGCGCTCGTAGCGTTTGCGCTCCTTGCTCGGCACGAACTCGAGCTCGCGCTCCATGCGCTGCTGCGCCTGCTCGCCCGCGGCCGCTCCCGCCGCCTTGGCCACGTCCAGCAAACCCAGCCACAGCCGCTTGCCGGTGGCGCCGGCGATCGCCGAGCGCACGAAGTCCTCCGCCCGCGCCCGCAGCGCCTCGCCTTCCACGCTCGCCAGGCGCGCCGCGAGGCCAGCGTCGCCCAACGCCAGTCGCGCGCACGCCAGCGCGCGCTCGTCCTCGATGCCCTCCGCGCCGTCTGTGCCGGCCGCGCCCCCGATGCCCTCGGCGCCACCCATGCCTTCGCCGCCTTGCAGGCGCCGCGCGATCAGCGCCGGCGACAGCGGGTCGAAGCGCACGGCCAGGCAGCGCGAGGCGATCGTCGCGAGCACGTCCTCGCGGCGGTCGGCGAGCAGCAGCAGGTGCGTGAACGCGGGCGGTTCCTCGAGCGTCTTGAGCATGCGGTTGGCGGCCTGGTCGTTCATCGTGTCGGCGCGCTCGATCACGAACACGCGCCGCGCGGACTCGAACGGCGTGCGCGCGGCCGCGGCGACGACCGGCTCCTCGATGTCGGCGACGAGCATCTCGGCGGCGCCCGACGGCGTCACCCACGTGAGGTCGGGGTGGGAGTCGCGCGCGACGCGCTCGGCGACCGTCCCCGGGCTGCGCGCGCCGTCGGCGAGCAGCGCCGCGGCGAACGCGCGTGCGATCGCGCGCTTGCCCGTCCCGGCCGGGCCGTGGAACAGGTAGGCGTGCGAGGGGCGGCCGTGCGGCGGGAGCGCGGGGACGAGCACGGCGCGCGCGTGCGGCTGCGCGTCGATGCCCGGCAGCGACTCGATCCGATCGGCGGCGGCGCTCACGTCGGCCATCGTAGAGACGGTACGGTGCGCGCGTGGGCCGCGGCACGCTGATCACGATCGAGGGGCTCGACGGCGCGGGCAAGTCGACGCTCGCCGAGGCCCTGAACCGCGAGCTCGCCGCGCAGGCACGGAACGGACGCGCGGTCGAGTTGCTGCGCGAGCCGGGCGGCGTGGAGGTGTCCGAGCGCATCCGCGCGCTCGTCAAGGACCCGGCGCTGGCGGTGCTCCCGCGCACCGAGGCGCTGCTGTACGCGGCCGCGCGCGCGCAGCTCGTCGAGCAGCGGCTGCGCCCGCTGCTGGACGACGGCGCGATCGTGCTGCTCGACCGCTTCGTCGACTCATCGCTTGCCTACCAGGGCGCGGGCCGCGCGCTGGGCGTCGAGCAGGTGCGCGCGATCAACCTGTTCGCCACCGGCGGGCTCGTGCCCGACCGCACGCTGCTGCTGCGCATCTCCCCCGCCGACGGACGCGCGCGACAGCACGAGCGTGCGCTGGAGCCCGACCGCCTGGAGCGCGAGGACGATGACTTCTTCGCCGCGATCGCCGCCGCCTACGACGAGCTCGCGCGCGCCGAGCCCGAGCGGATCCGCACGATCGACGCCCGACAGTCGCCCGAGCTGGTGCTGCGCGACGCGCTCGCCGCGCTCGCGGACCTGCCAATCGACTCCACCCCCCCGCACTAGCATGCGTCCCCAGGTGATCCACAAAGCCGCTCAGCACCTGACCCCCGCGCACGGGCTGTCGAGCACGGGCATCGCGCTCGTCGCGATCGCCGCGGTCGCCGTGCTCGGGTGCGTCGCCTGGGGCCTCTCGCGAGTGCTGACGCTCGAGCCGCGCTGGACGCTGTCGCTGCGTCACGCGATGGCCGAGGCCAGCTTTCGCGCGTCATCCACGTGGGCCGAATTCAGCGACTGGGCGCGACTCGGACGCTAGCGCGCGGGCGTCTCGCGGCGGTCCGGACGGGCCCGCGAAGCCGCTGTTTGGGACCTTCGCGAGGCCGGCTGAGAGCGCCCTCGCCGCTATCCTGTAGGGAGTGAGTCGCGTCCGCGACGGCCCCCCAAAAGGTCCGTCCGACCCGAGGCGGATCATCCTCTGTTACCCCCAAAAACACTGTATTCGCGCCGCAAAATGGGGGTTTCGGCGGCTCAAGACGAGGAGAACGGTTAGATGGATGGCGCCCCGCAGACCCCAGTAGCTGAAGTTGCCCAGGCCGGCAGGGCGTTGACGATCGAACGCCTGTTCACGGCGCCCGGGACGCACCCGTTCGAGACCGTCGAGTGGGAGCTGCGCGACGCGCGCATCGGCCACGGCGACCGCGTCGCCTTCGAGCAGCTGGGCGTCGAGTTCCCGAAGAGCTGGTCGCAGAACGCGACCAACATCGTCGCCCAGAAGTACTTCCGCGGCCAGATCGGCGCGCCTGAACGAGAGAGCTCGGTCAAGGAGATGATTGGCCGCGTCGCCGGCACGATCACCGGCTGGGGCCGCGCGGGCGGCTACTTCGCCGAGGAAGAGGACGCCACCGCGTTCAACCACGAGCTGACGCACATCCTGCTGAACCAGCTGGCGGCGTTCAACTCGCCGGTGTGGTTCAACGTCGGCTTCGAGGAGAGCCCACAGTGCAGCGCCTGCTTCATCCTGTCCGTCGAGGACACGATGGAGTCGATCCTCGACTGGAACACCAAGGAGGGGATGATCTTCAGGGGCGGCTCGGGCTCGGGCATCAACCTGTCGAACATCCGCGGCTCGATGGAGCCGCTGGCCAAGGGCGGCACGGCATCCGGCCCGGTGTCGTTCATGCGCGGCGCGGACTCGTGGGCGGGCACGATCAAGTCGGGGGGCAAGACCCGCCGCGCCGCGAAGATGGTCGTGCTCGACGTCGACCACCCGGACATCCGCGAGTTCATCTGGTGCAAGGCCAAGGAGGAGGACAAGGCGCAGGCGCTGCGCGACGCGGGCTTCGATATGTCGATCGACGGCGAGGGCTTCAAGTCGATCCAGTACCAGAACGCGAACAACTCGGTGCGGGTGACCGACGAGTTCATGCGCGCGGTCGAGCAGGACCGCGAGTGGCGGCTGCTCTCGCGCACGACCGGCGAGCCGATCGGCGAGCCGATCCCCGCGCGCGAGCTGATGCGCGAGATCGCGGAGGCGGCGTGGCGCTGCGCGGACCCGGGCGTGCAGTACGACACGACGATCAACCAGTGGCACACCTCGCCCAACAGCGGGCGCATCAACGCTTCCAACCCGTGCTTCCCAGCCGATGCACGCGTGCACACCACGCTTGGTCTAATCACAATCGAGGATTTGGTTGAGCGCGGGGAGGCAGGCGAGGAGTTCCGCGTGTACACCCACCGGGCCACAGCGGAGCGCCCGGGCGATGGCGTCGCGGCCACGCAACCGGTCGCATTCATGCGCAACGGCGTCAAGCCAATCTTGCGGCTGCGCTTTACAAACGGCGGCGAGCTGCGCTGCACTCCCAATCACCGCATCTGGACTCTGAACCGCGGCTACGTTGCGGCCGAGGATCTGACCGTCGAGGACAGCGTCCTGATCAATGACAGCGCGACTCCAGCGGAGCAGGCGAGCTGGACGCTACCGGTGCGGGTGGAGATGCTCGCAAAGTCTGTGGTTCGCGGAGGCACGGCGACCTATCGGGAGCTGCCGGACCGCTGGAGCGAGGGCCTCGGAGAGTTGACCGGTCATCTCGTGGGCGATGGCTGGCTTACCGACACACAGACCGGGTGGGTCTACGGAGGGGAGGACATCGAGGACGGCTTGGCCGACGCCCACGAAGGGCTGCTCCAAGAGCTCATTGGAGGAATCTCCAGGCAGAAGATGCCAAATGGGACCGTACAGCTGCGAGCCGGCAGCGGGGCGGTACGTGAGTTTTTCCGAGGACTCGGCGTGACCTCGGCTCGCGCTCACGACAAGCGCGTGCCGGCGGCTGTCTTTACAGCTCCCACCGAGGTGCAGGCGGCATTCCTTCGTGGACTCTTTGGAGCCGATGGATGTGTGTCGCGTGTCGAGGCGGGCGGCAAGGCCAACCGCTACGTGGGACTCGGCAGCCGCAGCGACGGTCTTCTGAAGGATGTTCAGCGGCTGCTCTCTACATGGGGAATCCGCGGTCGCATCTATCGCATCACGGACAGCGCGACCTCACGCTTCTCCTACACACGCAAGGACGGAACGACCGTCGAATACGACACACGCGAGGGATTCGACCTGCGCATTACGGGCACGGATATGGCTCGCTTCGCCGCGGAGATCGGGCTTTCTTGCCCCCGCAAGCAGGCAGCTGTCGAGAACCTGATCGAAGAGTGTGAGCTCTACCGCACGAAGCCTGGCACCACGATGGTCGCTCGGGAGGCCGACGGCCAGGAGATGGTTTACAACCTCACCGAGCCGCTGCACCATTCCTACATCGTGGACGGCGTGGTGGTGGCGAACTGCTCCGAGTACATGCACGTCGACAACTCCGCGTGCAACCTCGCGTCGCTGAACCTGATGAAGTTCCGCCGCGCCGACGGCACGCTCGACGTGCGCTCCTTCGAGCACACGGTCGACATCGTGCTGCTGGCGCAGGAGATCATCGTCGGCCCCTCCAGCTACCCGACCGAGGAGATCGGCGTCAACGCGCGGGCCTTCCGCCAGCTGGGCCTTGGCTACGCCAACCTCGGCGCCTACCTGATGAGCAACGGCATGCCGTACGACTCAGACCACGGGCGCGGCGCCGCGGCTGCGATCACGGCGCTGATGACCGGCCGCGCCTACCGGCGCTCGGCGGAGGTCGCGGGCGCGCTGGGCCCGTACGAGCGCTACGAGGAGAACCGCGAGGCGCACAACAGCGTCATGCGCATGCACCGCGACGCCTCCTACGCGATCCCCGGCGCGGCGTGCGTCGACGAGGAGCTGGTGGCGGCGGCGCGGCGCTCGTGGGACGAGGCGGTCGAGCTGGGCGAGCGCATGGGCTACCGCAACGCCCAGGCGACGGTGCTGGCGCCGACCGGCACGATCTCCTTCCTGATGGACTGCGACACGACGGGCGTCGAGCCGGACTTCTCGCTGGTCAAGTTCAAGGAGCTCGTCGGCGGCGGGCAGATGACGATCGTCAACAAAACCGTGCCGCTGGCGCTGCAGACACTCGGCTACTCAGAGCAGCAGATCGAGCAGATCGAGGCGCACCTGGCCGAGCACGACACGATCATCGGCGCGCCCGGCCTGGACGAGGAGCACCTGGCGGTGTTCGACGTCGCCGTGGGCGAGCGCGCGATCACGCACATGGGCCACCTGAAGATGATGGGCGCCGTGCAGCCGTTCATCTCCGGCGCGATCTCAAAGACGGTGAACATGCCGCAGGAGTCCACCGTGGAGGACATCGCCGACGCCTACACGCAGGCGTGGCATCTGGGGATCAAGGCGCTGGCGATCTACCGCGACGGCTCCAAGACCGCGCAGGCGCTGCGCACCGACGCGCAGCAGGGCGTGAAGGATCCTGTCGACGTCGACAAGCTCGTCGAGCAGGCCGTCAGCAAGGCGCTCGCGGAGGCTGGCCCGCGGCGCAAGCGGATGCCGCGCGAGCGCCAGTCGATCACGCACAAGTTCTCGATCGCCGGCCACGAGGGCTACATCACCGCGGGCATGTACGAGGACGGCACGGTCGGCGAGATCTTCCTGACCGACATCGGCAAGGAGGGCTCGACGCTGCGCGGGATGATGAACTCGTTCGCGACGGCGATCTCGATCGCCCTGCAGTACGGCGTGCCGCTGGAAACGCTCGTGCAGAAGTTCAGCTACATGCGCTTCGAGCCCGAGGGCGTCACCGGCAACACCGAGATCCCGTTCGCGAAGTCGATGCCCGACTACATCATGCGCTGGCTGGCCTCGCGCTTCCTGGACGTCGACGCGCAGGAGGAACTCGGGATCCTCACGCCCGCGGTTCGCGCCCGCAAGGCCGCCCAGGAGACCGCGCAGTCGATGAGCTCGTCCGACACCGCCGGCCCGGCTTCCGAGGGCTCGGGCAACGGGGGCGGCGAGGGCTCGCCGAGCGAGGCGCCCCAGGCATCCGCCGGCAACGGTGGCCACGGCACCCCCGCCGCGGCCGCCCTCACCGAATCCCCGCCTGTCGTCCCCGCGCGCCTGCAGGGGCTCGATCTCGGGCCGGCCTGCAGCCAGTGCGGGGGCATGATGCAGCGGACGGGTAGCTGCTACACGTGTTCTTCGTGCGGCAACAACACCGGCTGCGGCTGATACCGACGCTGGCTGCGGCCGATCTCTGAGGCGATTACAGTGTAATTCCTGTGCTACGCTGGAGCCATGAGCGCCAAGTCGGCACCGTTCAGCATGCGTCTGTCCAAGAACATGGAGGCGCTCGTCGAGCTGGAGGCGACCCGCACCGGCCGCAGCAAGGGCGCGGTGCTGGAGGCGCTGGCGGACGAGGCGTTGCGCATGCGGCTGTTCCCGGGGATCGCGTTTAGGGGCACCGACTGGGATCGTCGTGCATGGGTCATCGGGACCGCGTTGGACGTTTGGCAGATCGTCGACGCCTATCGCGACATCGGATCCATTGAGACCATGGCCAGCGACGGGAGCGCCAGCGAGCGTGGCATCAACCTCGCCCTGGCCTACTACGAGCGGTTTCCCGAGGAGATCGACGCCGCAATCACGGAAAACCATCGTTCGATCGAGCAACTTCGCGACGAGTTTCCCTTCATCGCTGTGAGCAACACCAGCGCCTGAGGGCCGCCGAGCGCATCTGGTGCGGCTGTTCCTCGATGCCCATATCTCCGGTCCACGGATCGCCACGGCACTGCGCGCAGAAGGGCATGACGTGCGGGCGGCCGACGAGGAGCGTGAGCTTGACGGCGCCACAGACGAGGAGCTGCTCTCGCTCGCCGCCGGCGAAGGTCGGATCTTTGTGACGTTCGACGTCAAGGACTTCCCGGTGATCGCGCGGCGCTGGGCTGAGGCTGGCCGCGGGCACGCCGGGTGCGCGATCGTGGTGGGAATCGACAACGGCGAGTTCGGTGCGATCCTCGAGGCGGTGGAGAGTCAGTTGAAAGCACGCCCCAAGCAGGACGACTGGACCGACCACACGCTTTTCGTCGCGCGAACGCCGAAGTGAGGCGTCAGGTCGGCAGGTCTACGTGCGAGCCGGCGGCGGCGTATTCGCCCAGCGTCGTGCGGGAGTCGTCGCGGCCGAGGATGTTGATGAAGACGGCGGCGAACGCGATGCCGAAGACGAGCGCCTCGATGAAGCACATGCTTGCGCCCGCCAGGTGCTGGTCGTTGATCGCAGACAGGCTGAAGGCGCGGGGGGCGCTCGCGTAGAGCGGGTACTCGGTGCTCGACAGCCACGTCAGCGGCAGGCACACGCACGCGCTTGCCAGCCGCGTGAAGCCGAGCAGCGCCAGCCGCTGGCCGTTCGGGCGCAGGCGTGCGCGCGGCAGCGGGTCGATGATCAGCCACCACATCGCAAGGCCCGTGTAGAACAGCGTCGCGTGCTCGAGCGCGTGCACTAGCTGGTGCTGGGCGGCGTAGTCGAACACGCTCGGGATCGCCCAGATCCACGTGGCCAGCGCCCACAGCGGCACCGCCAGCCACGGCGAGGTCAGCCGTGCGAGCACACGCCCCGATTTACCGCCCGCCGGCGCCACCGCTAGCAGCGCCTCGCGCGAGAGGCCCAGCGGCAGGATCGGCGAGCGCAGGCCGAGGATCAGCAGCGCCGGCGCGATGTCCGACAAAAGCACGTGCTGCATCATGTGCGCCGAGAGCAGATAGCGGTCGCCGATCGGGTCAAGCGGCGACAGCAGCGCCACCGCGATCGTCAGCAGGCCCGCCGCGTAGGGCACCCAGTGCCCCGCGTTTGGCGCCGACGTCGACGACCGCGACGCTGCGCGTTTGTATACGCGCGCGTAGACGACAGCCGCGGCGAGCAGCGCGATGATCACGATCGGCTGGAAGCTCCACGAGCCCCAGCCCGGATAGGAGGTGGTCATCCAAGCCTCCCGAGGGCCGCGGGATGGGTGCTTCGAGTGTAGGCCTGCGGAGCGCCGCTCATGCTTGGCGGCATCCTATCGATCCTCGCCGCGTGCGTGCCCTCAGCACGCCCCTCCACGCTGCCGCGGAGCCCTTCGGGCGGGCTATCGTGTCGAGCATCGCCCCCACGGACATCAGCCCTCCCTCGCCAACAGAGCCCCTACAGGGCGGCTGCCTGTGCGGCGCGGTGCGATTCGAAATCACCGCGCCATTCCTTTCAGCCGGCTACTGCCACTGCACGCACTGCCAGCGGCGCACCGGCACCGGCTCCTCGGCCAACGGACGCGTGCCGCAGGAGGGTTTCCGGCTGCTGGCGGGCGAGCAGCAGCTGCGCTCGTTCAAGCCCCCGGAGGGCGTTCCCAAGCTGTTCTGCGCGACCTGCGGCTCGGCGCTGTTCAGCGGCGACCCGTTCGCGGATCGGGAGGTCGCAGTACGACTGGGGACGCTCGACCGCGATCCGGGCATACGACCGCAACACCGGCAGTTCGTCGACTCGGCCGCGCCCTGGGAGCCTGTTCCCGACGACGGGCTCGCGCGCCATCCCCGCTCGCGAGGCTTCTGAGCGCGGCTCGCTCGCGCAGCCACTGCAGCGACAGCGGCTCGCCGCAGCGCTCGCGCCAGCCGTCGAGCACGCGCTCGAGCAGCTCGCGATCTTCGACCAGCGCCAGCACCTCGACGCGCCCGCCACCCTCGGCCGCAGGCCCCAGGCGCACCAGATACAGCTCGCCCGTGTCGCTGATCCACGCCGCGCGGTGCAGCGGCCCGTCGGCGTCCTCGCGCCACCACAGTCCCACGTCGAGCTCGCGCGAGCGCACGCGCCGCTCATCGGCGTTGTAGAAGCGCGCGAGCGACTCGTAGCGCTCTTGCGGAGGGTCCTCGATGGCAAGCTCTGCGTGGGCCATGGCCGTCACCAGCTTTCAAGAGGGAGCAGGTATTGGCGCAGCTTGCTCCTCGCTCCTAAACGACGGGTTACCCGGTTGTAAGGATTGCCAAGCGCGTGTCGGGGCCCGCCGTGCTCGCGCCCGAGCCGGCTCGACCGAGGCTGGCTCGATCGGAACCAGCTCCCGCCGCATCCCGCGGCCGGACCCGCAGGGACCGCCGGGCTCCGCGGAGCCGATGATCCCTGCGACCCGCCCGAATCAGCCGTTGAGGCGCTTCTTCAGCGCGCTCGCGGCGGAGAATTTCGCCGCCTTCGACGCTGAGATGTTGATCGTCTCGCCCGTCGAGGGGTTGCGTCCCTGGCGAGCCGCTCGGTGGCTGACGCTGAACTTGCCGAAGCCGGCAAGCGCGACCTCCCCACCGGCGGCAAGCTCGTCGGAAACCACCTCGAGCGCCGCCTCAACCACCTGACGTGCCTGGCTGGCGGACAGCCCAGTGCGCTCCGCGACCTGCTCGCCCAGCTCGTTCTTGGTCATGCCACTCCCTTCTCGAGTGTCTTTGCTGCGAGCAGGCTAACCGCTGGTGAGGACGGCGACACGGACAGAACCCGCGTACGCGCCGCAGAGAAGCCCTAATTTCCGGGGACTTATACGGCGGTTGGGGTAGTCAACTGCCCCTCCAGCGGCCGCTCGGCGCTTCTGCGCGCCCGGAACGGCGCCAGCGCGCCCGCCGCGCACGCCGCCCACAGCAGGCCGATCCACACGCCGCTGGCGAGCGCCACGTGGACCCACACCAGCTCCGTGGGCAGGTGCGTCTCGTACTGATCCAGGCCCACCGCGCCCTGCAGCGCCAGCAGCCAGCACAGCACCGTCAAAGGCCGCTGCACCGCCGGACGAGCCTCGCGGCGGCGCGCGAGCCACCACACGAACACCGCGGCGAGGCTGAACAGCAGCGCGATCTCCGCGTGGCGATGGATCACGAAGTCCATCGTCCCCCGCCCGTCGAAGTCCAGGCGATTGATCTTCTGGCCCGGCGAGCCGCCCGCGTGCGGACCCGCGGCGGTGGCCGCCGTGCCCGCGAAGATCGTCAGCGCGGCCAGCGCCAGCAGCCAGCGCAGCGCGCGCACGACCGCCGGGTCGCTCGCCGCGCTCCGAGCGCCCGCTCCGCCCGCGCCGGCCCGCCGTGCGCCATGCGCGCCTGGAACAGCGCGATCTCCCGCCAGCGCGCCATCCACGCTATCCATAACAGCCGACGCCGCCCGCGGCTCGTTGCGCGCGCGCCACACGAGCACCACCGCCGCCACCAGGATCAGCATCGACAGCGCGAAGTGGCCCATCACCCAGCCGTAGTCGAGCTGGCCCTTGACCGTGAAGCCGCCCAGCACCGCCTGCGCGACCACGCCCAGCGGCAGCAGCGCCCCCAGCCACACCAGATCGCGGCGGTACGGGCGCCGGCGCACGGCCGCCAGCCACGCAAGGCCCGCCGCAATCGACACCGGCACCGTGATCAGCCGGTTCGAGAACTCGATCAGCGCGTGCGTCTTCAGCGGCGGGTACACGTTGCCGTAGCACTTCGGCCACGTCGGGCAGCCGAGGCCCGAGCCCGTCAGGCGCACCGCCGCGCCCGTGAGCACGATCAGCGTCAGCGCCACCAGCCCCGCGTACGCGAAGCGCACGTACTGCTCGGGGGTGACCGTGTAGCCGTTCGTGCGCTCGCGCAGGTGTCCTAGACGGCCGGCCATCGCCCCTAAGGATGCCATTGTGAGCCGCGCGCCGACGCCAGCGACCGTTTGTCTTGTTAGCAAGACATATGTCTTGTATTATAGACATCAAATGGACGTGTCCCGTGCTTACAGCGCCGTCGCCCCGACGGTGGAAGGCGACGTGTTGATGGTGCTCGCCGGAACGACGCAACCGCTCTCCGGCCGCCGGGTTGCTCGGCTCGCTCAACGCGGTTCGGTGGCGGCGGTCGCCAAGGCACTCGACCGGCTCGTGCGACAGGGGGTCGTCCTGCGCCAGGAGGCACCGCCTGCGTTGCTTTACACGCTCAACAGGCAGCATGTGGCAGCGCCGGCTGTCGAGCTCCTGGCTCTGATTCGTATTGAGCTCCTTGAACGCCTGCGTCAGGCCTTCTCGACGTGGGGCGTTCCGCCGGTTCACGCATCTCTGTTCGGGTCGGCGGCAAGGGGGGACGGTGACCTGGACAGCGACATCGACATCTTCGTCGTTCGGCCTTCTGATGTGGATGCCGAGGACACTAGTTGGGACGCACAGTTGCGAGACATCGGCGATGGTGTTCTCGCCTGGACGGGAAATCGTGCAGGGGTGATCGACTTCGCCGAGCGCGACATCGGACAGATGCGCGACGGAAACCCGCCCGTTCTGCAGGAGCTTCTGCGAGACGCCGTAGACCTAGCCGGGACGCCGCTCCGTGAGCTCCTCGAGGGACCAAGAGTCCCCGAGTATCCTTGCAAAATGGCGTCGCCTCCATACACCATCTCAGACCTGCGCTCCCGCCGCGCCGACATCGAGTCAGTCGCTGCGCGCCACCACGCGACCAATATCCGCGTGATCGGCTCTGCGGCCCGTGACGAGGCAGACGAGCTGAGCGACATCGACCTCATGGTCGATATGGACCCGGAGCACACGCTCACGGGGTTCGCCTATTTCGGTGAGCTTGACCGCCTGGAGAAGGAGCTGACCGCCCTGCTGCGTTGCGATGTTGATGTAGTGGACGCCGCTGGCATCAGCGCCAACGCTCACCTTCTTTCCAGCGGCGCCCGCGTACGGGACAACATGATGCGCGACGCCATCGCGCTGTGAGAAGTGATCTCGACTACCTGGAGTTCATCAACGAGAGCATCCAACTCGTCCACGGATACACACAACAAGGCAAGGAACACTTTCTCGCCGATGTAGGGAATCAGGATCAGGTCTTGCGACGCATGGAGGTTCTGGCCGATGCAACCGCCAAGCTCTCCAAAGAGGTTCGTGACCTCCACCCTGAGATTGAATGGGAAGCCATAACCGGGTTTCGTAACCGCATCGCCCACGGTTACATCGACGTCAACCTAGACCTCGTGTGGGACGCTGTGCAAAAGCTCCCGGAGCTACAACAGGTCATTCGCGCCGAGCTGGCCCAGTAACCTCGTCAGCCGTATCGGCGGCGGACGAAGCGGGCGCAGTGTGGATAGAACGGGATGGAGTCGTATGGCCGGGCTCCGGCCAGGCGCTCACTGGAGTCCCACGGGTAGATTTGGTTGATGGGCACGCTCGCAGAAATGCCGCCGGCAGACGACGAGCGGATGCCTGACGATGGGTGGGCGCCGGGCCCGCTTCATCCAGCGCTCGCCGGCGGCGCGCTCGACGTGTGGCGCGCGGACCTGGCCGAGGTGACCCCGAACCTGGGCGGGCTGCTGTGCGAGAGCGAGCTTACACGGGCGGAGCGCATCGCAAGCGCGCGCGAAGCGGAGCTGTGGCGACGCTCGCGCGGGCTGTTGCGGGAGCTGCTCGGCCGCTATCTGCGATGCGAGCCGCGTTCGCTGCGCTTCGTCTCGGGCAAGCACGGCAAGCCGGCGCTCGCACCCGACGCCGGCGAACCGCCAGCGCTGAGCTTCAACGTGTCGCACTCGGGGGAGCTCGCGCTGTACGCGTTCAGCGAGGCCGGCGCGGTGGGCGTCGACGTGGAGGTCGGGCGCCATACGATCGACGAGGTCGCGATCGCCGCGCGCGCCATCGGCGCGGCCGAGGCGGAGCGCCTGCGGGCCCTCGATCCGGCGCTCCGCCGGCCGGAGTTCCTGCGCGCGTGGGCGCGCCACGAGGCCACGCTGAAGTGCCTCGGGGTGGGCATCGGCGCTGCGCGCGGCGCCAGCGCCGGGCGCTCGCTGTGGGTCGCGCAGCTCGAGCTGGGCGAGGACACCGGCGCGGCGGTTGCGGCCGAGCGCGCGCCGCGCGAGCTGCGCTGCTGGGAGTGGCGTCAGTAGGGCAGCCTACGCCCGGCTGCGTGCACTACCGGCCCCGGCCGGCGACGCTCAGGCATCACCTGGAGCTTCGCGGAGGTAGTGCGCTCTGTTGAATGGCTGCTGCGCTGCATCCGGCGAGGAGAGGAAGTGAGCGAGCGCGTTGACCATCTGGCCGATGACGCGCTCGCCTCGGTGACGGTTGAAGGGCGGGTTGAGCGCGTAGAGCAGCCCATGGTGGGCCTGGCCGCGGTTCTCCCAGCCGCGTCTGGCCTGCTCATAGTCCGCGATGTTGTCGGTGACGATCGCGCGGCTGTCGTCCTGCGCTCGCGCAAAGACCTCATCGTCGCTGATGCCGGCGTAGCGGCCCGCGCACCGTGGCTCGCTGATCGCGGTCACGTCGAAGTCGCGCTTGCGCAGCTCACGCGCAATTGTCGGCGTCCACATCTCGTCCAGCAGCAGCCTCACGCCGCGGATCGCGTGGGTGAAGACCCAAGAACGTGTCGCAGCCGCTCAGCTGCCTCCTCGTCCAGTTTGATGCGGTCGTCGATGTCACCCGGGTAGGCGGCGTAGTAGCTCGCTGCCAGCTCCACCGCACTGCGGTCAACGCCGCTAATACGTGCGACCGCCTCGATCGGGTCCGTTGCGCCCTCCCCGGCGGCCGCCTTCAGATCACGGGCGATCTCCCAGACGTCGGGGCCGCCGACGAGGCCTGCTCGCCTACCGGTGGGGCCCGAGCGGAATGCGATCCCGGGGAACTCTTCGGTCCGCAGGCCCTCCTCGATCAGGCGCTCAGCCACCCGTGCCTTTGACTGGCCGAGGCGTTCGCTGCGGGCGTCGAGCAAGTCGACGAGCTCAGCGGAGAACCGTGCGGAAAACGACTTCGTGCGTTTGGCCCGTGACATCGCTCCGTCTCCTGTTCAAGACTTTGTAATACAACGTAGCACAGTTGGAGCACGTGGTTTAGGCGGGGGTGCGCAATCACCCGTTCGCAAACGGCAACGGCTTCAAGCCACGCCCCGCGGGACTGCCTTGCGCAGCTGCAGCGATGGCGTCGACGTCCGGCCAGCACACCCCGATGGCCGCGGTGTTCGGGGACCGGTGAGCCTGCCCACTTGTCCGCGTCGTCGATGATCAGGACCGGTACCGGTCGCTCCGGGGCGCTGAAGACGCGGGCGATCTCCTCGAGTCCTTCGAGGCTCTGGGACGGATTCAGGTCGCTCTCCGTTGATTTGATGGCGCTGCGAATCTCGGTGCTCAGGGCGGCGTAGTTGGGTATGCCGATGTTGAGCGCCAGCTTTCCGCCGGGGCCGGTGCGGGTCGTGGCGTCGGCGACCAGCCGAGCGAGTGCCGCTTCTCGGCGGCGACCGACCTTTTGCTGGGCGGCGAACCGCCCTTTGGCCTGCCGGGAGAGCTCGCGGACGACGAACTGCCCGAACCGCGCTTGGTTTTCCAAGATCCCGACGTCCGCTTGACCGATGGCGATCGAAAGGGGCAAGAATGCCGGCAGATCGGCGAGGGTGGCCGCGATCAAGCTCGACTTTCCCGAGCCGGAAGGGCCGAGCACCGCCACCCGCGCCGGAGCCGTGCCCTGTAGCGCCTCCGCCAGTGCCGCCTCGCGACGCTTGCCCCCGAGCAGCTTGTCGAAGTCCACGTGGTTGTCTGCCAGCTCGTCGAAGGCCTCCATCGGCTTGAATGCACGCGCCGCCGCAAGGCGCTCCAGCCCAGCGGCGCTCACGATCCTGCCCCTCGGTCGATGCTGTACATCTTCGCTGTCCCGCCGCGCGGGCCGCGGCCGGCGTAGCTATGCAGCAGACCGGCATGCTCGAGCTGCCCGAGCACCTGCACTGCACGGTTACGCGTCCAGCCCATCCGTCGCAGCAACTCCTCGTCAGACGCGCTTACCGCACGGCCCAGCGCCTGGATCTCGCTGAGCAGCATCGAGGAGGCTCGGCCAAGTTCAGACGCGCGAGCCTCGTGCCTAGCCTGCTCGGTCAGCACGCTCGTCAGCTCGTGGCCGTCGATCACGACCGCGCGCGCCAGCTCGAGAGCTCGGCGTGGGTTGCCACGGCTCGCGTCGGCGAGCGCGGGCAGGGGAACGCCGCCAGCGTCGTCGCCAAGCCGACGTCTCAGCAGCTCCCCAATCCGCTCGGACGGTAGTGGCTCGAGGTCCACGATCACCTCAAAGAACGCGTCGGCGGGCGCCGCCAACAAACCGCGGTCCTCGCTGCGCGCCGCGATCAGCCAACCGATGGGCGCCTGCCACAGGATGTCGCGAAGTCGCCCGAACAGCTCGTGGCCAGCTTGCGCACTGATGTCGTCCAGGACCACGACCGTCGGCTCGTCCGCAGGTATCTCCAGGGTGCGAACAAGGTCCTCCGGACGCCCAGAGTCGACGGACTGCCGTGCGGCGCCTGCGAGTGGCTTCGGCACCGCGCCGTTGTGGGCGAGCTCCTCGCGCACAACCCGGAGGGCCTCTGCCGCGTCGTCGGCGTGCTGAGCACTGACGAACACAACCGGCCGCCCCTGCTCTCGCAGCTGATGGGTCAGCTGCCGCAGCAGCGTCGTCTTGCCCGACCCGGGCCCGCCGAGCACCGCGACGTTGAGTCCCTGGCTCAGGGCGGCGTCGATGCGCAACAGCTCAGGCGGGTCGACGAACAGGCTCGCGTCAGCAGCCGTGTCCAGCAGGGGTTTGTTTCGCAGATTGACAGCCATGCCTTACACATCTTACTGTAAGGACTGACAGGCCACTGACGCTCTGAGGCGTATCGGGTGGGATCCATGCTGATCACGCTACGTGGCACTTGGGACGGTACGCTCGATCGTGGCGACGAAGTGGCACAGGCCCGACGGTGTCGCGCACGGCTCGATCGAGCTAGATCGGAGCGTCTGGCCCGCACGCAGCGCCCGCGCGACCTCCTCACCACGCGAGGTCAGCCACCACGCGTTGCGCTTGCCGGCGCCGCGGAATGCCTGGCGACTAGCCGCTCGCCGAGCAGGCACGACAGCAGCTTCGAGATCTGCGAGGCGTGCGCGACACCGACGCCCGACGCGAACTCGCGGTTGCTCGCCTGGGGGTGCTCTGCGAGAAACAGCACGCACCGGCGCGCGCGATGCGCGCTCCGGTTGCTCAGCAGCGCCGGGATCGCCACACGCGTACGGATCGCGTGTCCAGTTGAGGCCTGGACCTCGAGCGCCAGTTCCTCCCCCCGCCTGATCTCCAATGCGACCGCGGGTGAAGGCAGGTACTGCGCGGCGACCAAGCCCCTCAGCCGGCCCAGCAGCCCGATCGGCGGCCCCGGCCAGCCGCTGACGGTGTGCGAGTGGACGATCCCGAGCACCGACGCCAGCGCCGAGCGCACCCCATCCTGCCAGGTGGCCTCCCCGCGCAAACGCCCTGCCAACCAGATCCCCGACACGCTCTGACCCGAAATCGAGAAGCGCAAGGACGCACGCCTCGCGACCCTCAAAGCACCCGATGTACGCGAGCGCGACTTCCGGCGCGGCGCTCGGTGAGGTCAGCTCCACAGTCCGCTGATGGGAACGGCCCACATGCGGTCACCCAGAGGGATGGTTTGGCTGCCGGCGTACAGGACGACACCGGCCTTGAAGCGCCCAGGGCGCGCGTCGCGCAGCTTCTTCATCACCCGCCAGTCGCGCTCACGTATCGAGGCTCGCGCCTTGACCTCGATTGCGGCCAGGTCGCCGGACTGAGACTCGAGGACGATATCGATCTCGTCGTCGTGAGCGCGGTAGTGGCGAAGCGCGCAGTCCTCACTTGCCCAACTCTGGTGCTTGAGAATCTCCATCCCGCAGAAGGTCTCCAGAGCATGGCCGGTGAGCTGGTCGTCCTCGGCGATGCGGTGCCGGTCGGCACCAAGTTGCTGCGCGAGCAAGCCGGTGTCAGTGAGATAGAGCTTGGGCGCGTGCAGCTCTCTGGTGCGCAAGCCGGGACGCCAGGCTGGAACTATGTGGACGAGGAAGATCGTGCGCAGAAGCTCGATGTAAGCGCTGACAGTCTTGTCGGATATCTGCAGGTCGCTCGCCAGCCCCCTGTAGTCCAAGAGCTTCGCCGAATGCGCCGCGAGCAGGCGGATCAGCTTCGGCATCTCCGACAGCTTCTGGGCTGAGGCTATGTCCCGCAGATCGCGCTCGACGATCCCCTGGACGTAGTCGCGGTACCAATGACGCCGCTGGCGCTCGTCGAGTGCACGCACCGCCGGATAGCCGCCGCGGGCGACGACCTCGACGAAGGCCTCCCGGCCCACCGGCGCGCCGCTCACCTGCGGCGGCTCGCTGGCAAACAGACAGTCGACGAAGTTGCGTGTGCTGCGGTGGATCTCGGATTGAGCGAGCGGCCACAACTCGATCCTGCGAACGCGACCTGCAAGCGACTCGGAGATCTTCGGGGCCGTGAAGATGTTCGCGGAGCCCGTCAGCAGAAATCTGCCAGGAGCAGGATCCTCGTCGACGGCTTCCTTGATCGCGTACAGCAGATCGGGAACGCGCTGGACCTCGTCTATAAGCACGGGGCCGCGCAGGCCGGCGATGAAACCGTGGGGGTCGGCACGCGCGGCCTCTCGGGTGACGAGATCGTCCAGCGTGATGACCGCTGCCGGGTGATCGCTCGTTGCGATCTGCTTGGTCAAGGTGCTCTTCCCGACCTGCCTCGCCCCGAGCACGAGCACCACGCGGCTGTAGTCGAGCGCGTCCGCGATGAGACGCCGGGCTTGGCGCTCTATCAGCATCAGTTCTTGCAAACGCGGAGAGTGTAGAGGTGCAGATACGGAGAGCCGCCTCCTGCAAATGCGGAGTCTAGTGCCTGCAAATGCGGAATGCAATGGCGATGCGCTTGCTCTGCAAGTCACCGCAGCCCAGCTACGAGCCCTCCCAGACGAGCCGCCGTCCACTGCCTGCACGAAGCGCCCGCGCGACCTCCCCGCCGTGCGCGGTCAGCCACCAAGCGTTGCGCTTGCCGGCGCCCGCGGAGTGCCTGGCGACGAGCCACTCGCCGAGCAGACACGACAGCAGCTTTGAGATCTGCGAGGCGTGCGCGACACCGACGCCGGAAGCGATCTCGCGGTTGCTCGCCTGAGGGTGCTCTGCCAGAAACAGCACGCACTGGGGCGCGCGATGCGCGCTCGGGTTGCTCAGCAGCGCCGGGATCGCCACGCGCGTACGGATCGCGTGTCCGGTCGAGACCTGGACCTCGAGCGCCAACTCCTCCCCCGCCTGATCTCCAATGCGACCGCCGGTGAAGGCAGGTACTGCGCGGCGACCAAGCCCATCAGCGGACCTCCGCGACGCGCCCGCGTAACCCCGCTCGCCAGCGACCTCCCGCTTTGGGGAGACACGTGAACTAGTCCCTTCGTACAACCTTGCTGACGCCGGTCACCACACGAAATACCGTCGCGGTAACGAGCGACAAAGGGCCCTGTCTACGCCGCCACCCGTTCAAGGTTTTCAGCGCGCGCGTTGAAGCGCCGCCCTTCGTCCTCGTCCCCCACGCGGATCACGAAGATCTCGCTGCCATCGACACCGAGGGGCCCAAGATCCTCGACGATGACGCCCCTCCAGTTGAAGGCTGGGAGCTTCGAGGTCACGTGGTCACCGACCTTCAGCGAGCCGGCAGAGGATGTCCCATTGCGTGCCATGATCTTGAAGGTATCACCAAGGACGGGGAAGTCCGAGCGCTTGGCAGCGGTCGGCTGCGACCTTGTCGAGTGATGTGGCCAGGATGTTGAGTGCGCTGCGCCAACTGCGGCACGTGGCGAGGCTGATCGTCGAGGGTTCCAAGGCGCTTCGCTTGAGCTTGGCGTCGATGTCGTCGTGTGCGATCGCGTTGCGCCACGTGATGAGCGCCCACAGCTTCTTGCGGCGCTCGTCGTTGCCGCTGCGCTCCCCATCAACCTCGGCCCAGATGTCGAGCCCGAAGCGTTCGAAGTCGTCAGCGATCGAATTGGGGTGCGCGTTGTGCCGTTCAAGCGCCGTGTTGTTCGTCAGGCTCCCATACAGGAGCTCTGCGTAGTTCGCGTCGTGTGCACCGAGCGCGATGGCATCTGCGGTCTGCGCGTGTAGCGCGCGAGCAAACCCTTGGAAGCGCGCTGCGAGCAGCATCGTGTAGGCGTAGTTCAGCTGCTGCGTCAAGAACCGCCTGCCCGGCTTGCTCCCTCCGACCGCCTTATGAGCGTTCTCGATCTCATCGAACGCCGCGGACGCGTCCGTCCGCCAGTTCATGAGCGACTTCGAAGCCACGCGGCGACGCTACCGCAGCACCCCGACGCAACGCTGCCGTCCGCCGGGTAGGTGTCCGCGGGGACGAAAGCCACAGCTTTCCATGCCCCGCCGTCTCTTTGGTTCAGGGCGCGCACAGCGAACCTCAGTGTCTACTGCTAGCCGCCTTCGTGTGAGCCCTCCCAGACGAGCCGCCGTCCACTGCCTGCACGAAGCGCCCGCGCGACCTCCCCGCCGTGCGCGGTCAGCCACCAAGCGTTGCGCTTGCCGGCGCCCGCGGAGTGCCTGGCGGCGAGCCGCTCGCCGAGCAGACACGACAGCAGCTTTGAGATCTGCGAGGCGTGCGCGACACCGACGCCGGAAGCGATCTCGCGGTTGCTCGCCTGAGGGTGCTCTGCCAGAAACAGCACGCACTGGGGCGCGCGATGCGCGCTCGGGTTGCTCAGCAGCGCCGGGATCGCCACGCGCGTGCGGATCGCGTGTCCAGTTGAGGCCTGGACCTCGAGCGCCAACTCCTCCCCCGCCTGATCTCCAATGCCACCGCGGGCGAAGGCAGGTACTGCGCGGCGACCAAGCCCATCAGCGGACCGAGCAGTGGACGCGCCATCGCTGCAGCAATCGAGGCCAGAAACGTCATTTTTCGGGAGACCTGTGAGCCAGTTCCTTCGTACAACCTTGCTGACGCCGGTCACCACACGAAGTGTCGTCCGGAAGGGGTCGTGGATGCTGCGATGGGCCATCCCAAGCGATTGGTATGCCTACTCCATGAGCCCCGGTAAGCGGCAGCGGCGCGATCCTCATGGGCGGACTGAGCAGCCTCGTACGCCGGGGCGGGCCTCCGACCCTGGGCCGCCATACGAAGTGCTGTGGCATCCAGCGGCCGACGCAGAGCGTTCGGCGATCTCGGGTGCCGGAGCCATGACCTGGGTCATACCAGTGATAACAGGCTTGCTATCATCCTGTGGGGTTGAAGGGAAATAACGTGAAGCTGAGCGATATGAAGACGAGCGAGCAGCTGCTTGCAGAGGAGCTGCGCGACCCGGCCCTTCGGCGCGAGTGGGATCGAACCACGGTCGCGCGGGCTGTGGCGCTGCAGGTGCTTGCGTACCGCGCCGAGCACGGCCTCTCCCAGCGGGCCCTGGCGCAAAAGCTCGGGATGACCCAGCCACAGCTCGCGCGCCTGGAGCTCGGCGAGCACAACCCCACCATCGACACGCTCGCTCGCCTGGCTCAGACGCTGGATATCGAGTTCGCCATCGACGTTCATCCGCGCCAGCGCGCACCCAAACTCCTCAGCGCACGCGCTCAGCGGGGGAACGCCATCGCCTCCTACGAGACGGACACCGCAGCGGTCTTGCTAGCCGCTGGTTGACTTCTCAGACGAGTCGCCGCGTGTTGCCTTCACGCAGCGCCCGTGCGACCTCCTCGCCGTGTGGCATCAGCCACCACGCGTCGCGCTTGCCGGCGCCCGCGAAGTGCCTGGCGATGAGCGCTGGCAACGTCCACGCGTCCCCGGCGGGCCAGCTCGAGAGCACCTCGCGACTGCTGTCACAACCGCCGCCAGTGGCGTACCTTGTGGGGGAGACACGTAAGCCAGCTCCTTCGTACAACCTTGCTGACGCCGGTCACCGCACGAAGAGCGTCGTCTCGGCAACGCCTACAAAGGGTCCTGTCTACGCTGCCACGTGCTCAAGGCTTTCGGCGCGCCCCACCCCTGCCGGTCCCTACACTCTGGCTATGGCCGCCGCCGACCACACGATACGACTTCCGAGGAGCACTTATGCGCGTCTTCAGGCCGAGGCTGCGCGCAGCCATCGCGCGATCGACGAGATCGCCGGGGAGCTCTTGGATGAACGGTTGCCGCTGCCGATCGCAGACCGCGAGCAGGCAGGATCGGCGTTGGCGCGTCTAGCGGCGCTCAGGGCTCGCGTGGGGCGAGGCGTCGATGCCGTGGCGCTGGTAGGAGAAGGCCGGGAAGAACTCGACCGGCGCATCCCCTCCGGCGAGTGACAGTCGTCATCGACGCGAACGCGCTGGTCGCGTTGATCGCAAGCGAGCCCGACGGGCTGGCAGTCTCCGAGCTGATCGAGCGGTGGACCGCCGAGAAGCGCGAGCTTCACGCTCCGGCGCTCGCGCGCTATGAGATCGCCAACGTGCTCGCACGCCAGCACGCGGCCGGACGACTGTCGAAGGAGGATGTAATGAGCGGGTGGCAGGCCCTCGAAGAGCTGCCGATCACCTACCACGCGCTCATCGACGGCCCGGCGGTGATAGACGTGGCGGCGACGCTTGGGCGACGCAGCGCGTTCGATGCCGCATATGTAGCGCTCGCGCGCAGCCTCGATGCGGAGCTGTGGACGCTCGATGGTCCCTTGGCGCGCAACGCGGCGGGACAGAAACTGCCCGTCCGGTTGATCGAAAGCGACGACGAAGGCATCCAGCAGCCCGCGACATCCGACGTACCCACACACGAGCCGTCCGACCAGGAACGCTCGCAGTCTGAGTAGCCGACGGCAATACGGGCGGCCGCGTCACCTGACTCGGATCGACCTCGCGACGGGCGGCTGCCTCAAAGCGGCGGCGACTCCCTCAACGGCGCTTCTGGCTGCCGTCGTGTGGGCTCTCCCCAGGCGAGTCGCCGTCCGCTGCCTGCGCGTAGCGCCCGCGCGACCTTCTCGCCGTGCGAGGTCAGCCACCACGCGTTGCGCTTGCCGGCGCCCGCAGAGTGCCTGGCGACGAGCCGCTCGCCGAGCAGACACGACAGCAGCTTCGAGATCTGCGAGGCGTGCGCGACACCGACGCCAGACGCGATCTCGCGGTTGCTCGCCTGAGGGTGCTCTCCCAGAAACAGCACGCACTGGCGCACGCGATGCGCGTTTGGGTTGCTCAGCAGCGCCGGGATCGCCACGCGCGTGCGGATCGTGTGTCTGGTCGAGGCCTGGATCTCGCGCGCCAGCTCCTCCCCCCGCCTGATCTCCAATGCGACCGCCGGTGAAGGCAGGTACTGGGCGGCGACCAAGCACATCAGCGGGCCGAGCAGTGGACGCGCGACCGCTGCAGCAATCGAGGCCAGAAACGTCATTTTTCGGGAGACCCGTGAGCCAGTTCCTTCGTACAACCTTGCCGACACCGGTCACCACACGAAGTGTCGTCCGGAAGAGGTCGTGGATGCTGCGATAGGCCATCCCAAGCGGTTGGTATGCCTACTCGATGAGCCCCGGTAAGCGGCAGCGGCGCGATCCTCATGGGCGGACTGAGCAGCTATGGCATTCAGCGGCCGACACAGAGCGTTCGGCGATCTCGGATGCCGGAGCCATGAACCTGAGTCATGCCGGTGATAACAGACTTGCTATCGTGGGATTGAAAGGAATGACGTGAAGCTGAGCGATATGAAGACGAGCGGGCAGGTGCTGGCCGAGGAGCTGCGCGACCCAGCCTTCCGGCGCGAGTGGGATCGAACCGCGGTCGCGCGGGCTGTGGCGCTGCAGGTGCTTGCCTACCGCGCCGAGCACGACCTCTCCCAGCGGGCCCTCGCGCAAAAGCTCGGGATGACCCAGCCACAGCTTGCGCGCCTGGAGCTCGGCGAGCACAACCCCACCATCGACACGCTCGCTCGCCTGGCTCAGACGCTGGATATCGAGTTCGCCATAGACGTTCATCCGCGTCAGCGCGCACCCAAACTCCTCAGCGCACGCGCTCAGCGGGGGAACGCCATCGCCTCCTACGAGACGGACACCGCAGCGGTCTTGCTAGCCGCTGGTTGACTTCTCAGACGAGTCGCCGCGTGTTGCC
>Ga0302324_100000070_pt1 | contig 242972 bp, 197 predicted proteins | sample Palsa_T0_1_FD_201949 | JGI IMG/M metagenome (GOLD analysis project Ga0302324, IMG submission 201949) | Peat permafrost microbial communities from Stordalen Mire near Abisko, Sweden - Palsa_T0_1 | ecosystem: Environmental > Terrestrial > Soil > Palsa > Peat permafrost | place: Sweden: Abisko...
CGCCGCCGTCGTGCTAAAAAACTGCGACGGGCTGGCCCAGGAAGTGCCGGCATAATTGACCGCACTGACGGTGTAATAATAGGCCGTGCTGGGCGATAGTCCGCCGATCGCCTGACTGAAGGTGGAGGTCTGCACACCCAAAGCGATGCTGTTGGCCCAGCCCCCGCCATTGGTGCCGCCATTGGCCGGACCGTAGTAGAGGGTGATGGTCGGCGCGAATCCCCCGGTCGAAAGCACCTGCCCGTTGAGCGTCGCCGTTGTGGGCTGAATGGCGGTGGCAGGCACGTTCGTTACCACGGCCAAGGTAAAAGTATTCAATGCGCTCAGGTAGCCACTAACGGCATAAACGGCCGTTGCACCCACGTCTGCGGCTTCACCGAACGTCAAACTGGCAATCGGCTTGTTCGTCGCGCCAAGGATGGCGGTCAGGTTAAGTGTCGTCTGGTAGAACCGCGGATTCGTAGGACCGCCGTCGGTCGCGCCACCGTCGATAGTGATTCGATCAACACCGAGCAAGGCATAGTCGTCATTGTTAAACCAATCCGCCGCATCGAAATTCGTCGTATAGGTGGTGCCATCGGCAAAGTTCAAAGTCAACGCACCGGTGCTGGTAGATTGAGCACTGGCCGAGTTGGCGATGATTGAAATCCCGTTGTAAGTCGCCGGGTTGACCAATGTGAGCGTTCCGCTGGTGATGCCGGTTTCGCTGCTCATCACCAGCGCATTATTGCCGGTGTAAGGTTGGAACTGGAAGGTCGTGCCGTCAACGACGCTGGTGAATTCTCCGGAGGCTGGCAAGCCATAGGCGGTCCCGGGAAGACCTTGCTGGTAAAAGCACGTCCCTTCACCTGGATTATACTCCACCGCATAGCTGTTGTAGGGCGGCCCAACTGCATTGTTCGGGATGACAATGTCCCGGTTAAACCCAGTGAGGAGGATCGGGGTCATGGTGTTCGAAGTCGTAAAGGAAAGGGATGGTGTGGCCCACGAAACGCCGGCGGCGTTGGAAGCCTGCGCCGTGAAGAAGTACGTGGTGTTGGGCGCGAGCGAAACCGTTTGTGAGAAGGCCCCAGTTTGCGCCCCAAGCGAGACATCTTGCGCCCAACCGCTTGCATTGACGCCGCCATCCGTTGGGCCGTAATAAATAATGACACTCGTCGGCGCGCCGCCCGTCGAAAGAACCTGCCCATTGAGGGTTGCCAGAGCGCCGCCGATGGCGGTGGCCGGAGCATTGGCCACTTGCGGCGGCGTGATGGCGGTCGTAGTAAAGCTCAGGGAGGGCGCGCCCCAATTCGTGCCGGCAGAATTAACCGCCTCGGCCGTATAATAATAAGTCGTGTCGGGCGAAAGACCGGCGACAGTCTGGCTGAAGGTGGCGGCCTCCAATCCTAATATGATGCTGTTGGCCCAGTTCGCGGCATTGGCGCCGCCATTGGCCGGACCGTAGTAGAGGGTGATCGTCGGCGGGAAGCCCCCGTTGGCAAGCACCTGCCCGTTGAGCGTTGCCTCCGTGCCTTGAATTGCGGTAGCAGGCAGATTCGTCACCATGGCCGGCGCAGAGGCATTGGATACGCTTTGGAAGCTAAAGTTGCTGATGTTTTGGATGCCGCCGGTGCCGCCAGAACTGGTGGAAAATCCGACGTAGGCACTGCTGCTTCCGAGCAACGCGGTAATATCACCAATGTTGTAGTTGGTTGCGAAGGTCGCGCCCGTGGTGGCGTCCAACAGGGTTTCCTGCACCGCTCCCCCGGGCGTGTACACAATGGCAAAATTGATGGGATCGCCGCTGGCGACGTTGACATTGCCAGTGGCCAGATAGGTTTCGGTGGCGCCATCCGTGGTGTAAATGGTCCCAATCTGATGACCGGCGTAGATATCAATTTCCCAATTAGCGCTGGGAGTCAGGCCTTGGATGCCAAGGCCGCTGCCGCCGTTAGCGTTGGTAACAAAGGTGGGGCCGCTTTCCTGCAAGGTGAAAGTTGCGCCATCGGCGTTGTCGTCTCCAACGTCGCCGGGGTTCTGGTAGGTGAAAGTGGCGGTAAAGCCGTTGATATCAACCTGATTGTCATACCAGGCGGTGACCCATTCGTTCCCGCCACCGTCGGTTCCATATAAGACATTTCCAGTGATATTGGCGTCGGATAGGCCGATCTGGTTGATGGTCCAACCGGCGCCGTTGGTGAAGAAACTGATCGCCGTTTGGGCCATGCTTCCCCATGCAGAAAAGATAAACAAAGACATCAGACAGAATAAACGGCCTGCCCGGCCCAGACGAGTCAAGTACAGCGAGTTAATAATCATTCCTTTCAGTTTGAAGCAAGCCGATCGCAATGGTGCCACTCTTCTGGCCAGAATGCAAAGAAAAACAACACTGCCTTGAAAATAAAGTGGTGCCAGCGAGTGGAATCGAACCACTGACCTCGGGCTTATGAGTCCCACGCTCTAACCAACTGAGCTACGCTGGCGCACCACGGTATATTTCGCGGACTCCACCCTGGTGTCAAATTGGATTTTCTCCTTGCCTTATGGCGTCGCGCCGTTAACGTGGGCGCAGAAAGGCTCTTACATGAAAATGATTTGCAAGTATGTTTTGTCCCTGGCCGTCGTCATGGTGTCGTTGACCGCGTGCCTGTCCTCACAGGCGGGCAATGCTCCCAAGAAGATTCTCTTTTTCTCCAAGTCCTCGGGCTTCGAGCACGATATGATCAAGGTCAAGGACGGGCAGCCGAGTCCAGCGGAAAAAATTCTGACCGAGTTGGGCCAGAAGAACAACTGGGAGTTCACGTTCACCAAGGACGGCTCGGTGTTCACGCCGGAAAACATCGCCAAATACGACGCCTTCTTTTTTTACACGACAGGTGATTTGACCGAACCCGGAAGCGACAAGAATCCGCCCATGAGCCCGGAAGCCAAGGCGGCTCTCTTCGAGGCGATTCACAATGGCAAGGGCTTCATCGGCACGCATTCGGCCGCCGACACGTTTCATTCGCCCGGGGGCAAGGATTCGGGGTCGGCCCGTTGGAAGCTGGATGGCGCCGCCGCCGATCCGTACGTCAAGATGCTGGGCGCGGAGTTCATCATCCACGGATCGCAACAAAAGGCGCATCAAATCGTCGTGGACAAGAATTTTCCGGGCATGGATGCGGTGCCCGATGATTTCGGGCCGCTGGAGGAATGGTACTCGCTCAAGGATTTTCAGCCCAACCTGCACGTGCTGCTGGTGCAGGATACTTCAACGATGAATAAGACAGGAAATAATCGGTCTGCTTATGATCGTCCGAATTATCCTTCCACCTGGGCCAGGGCTTATGGCAAGGGCCGGGTTTTTTACACCAGCATGGGACATCGGGACGACATCTGGACCAACCCTGTGTTCCAATCGGTGCTGACGGGAGGGATCAATTGGGCCGTCGGCAATGTCAAGGCCGATGTGACGCCAAACCTGGAGAAAGCGGCGCCGGACGCGAATACGCTGCCGCCCGCGCCGTAAAGCGGAGTTCCGTTGTCCATGCGTGCAACGGGAGTTGAGGTGCGCAACCGCATCATTCCGAATAATGCACGGCGTGGCAAAGGAACGAGTCTTTTCCTAAGCATCAAGCCATGACAAGAAATCAGGTGGAATCGGCGCAACGGACTCGCAGGAAAACAACGCTTGCCGCAGAAGAGGTGTCTTCTCATCCTGGAGGAAAAGGGCATTAGCGGCGAAAAAGGCACAGAAACACCCCGCCTGCCAGAGAAAAATCGAGGGCGGACCGGAGAAAAGGCTTGTAAATCTGTGGAGAAAGGTCAAACTCAAGAAAAAGGCCCACGCTGTTCGCGGGCAAGAAATCAAGTTGGAAGTATCAACTTACTTACATTGATGCCTGAGTTTTTTTTCACCATGAAAATTCTATTCCGCATCCCTCGAATTTTGGCGCTGACAAGCTTGATGGCGACCGCCCAGGCGCAAGTCGTTTACATCCCGGACCCCGGCCTGAACGCCGCCATCGTGGCGGCGTTGGGAATTTGTTCGGGACCATTGACGGAACAGGAGCTTGCCAACCTGACCACTTTGAATGCGGCCGGCCGGGGAGTTACGAGTGTTGATGGCTTGGGTGAGGCTCATAATCTAACCACGCTCGACCTGAGCGATAATCAACTCACTAGCCTTAGTTTGCCGGTGGGCCTAACGAGTCTCAGCGTCCTCAACCTGAATAACAATCAACTTGCCGACTTCAGTTTGCCCGCGGATGAGGCGAGTTTGACGATGCTCGACCTGGGGGGCAATGAACTTGTCAGCCTTGCCCTGCCGGCGGGGCTGACGCGTCTGACCAACCTCGATCTCAGCGGCAGCCAATTGACGAACTTCTCGTTTTTGACCGGTTTGACGAGTTTGACCACTCTCCAACTCAACGACTATCAACTGACCGGCCTCACTTTTCCGGCTGGGCTGACGAATCTGACCACGCTCGGCCTTGGCGGCACTCGCTTGACAAACTATTCCCCGCTAAGCGGGCTGACGGGTTTGACCACGCTTTACCTGGACGGCAATCAACTCACCAGCCTTGACCTGCCGCCGGGCTTGACGAATCTGACCACGCTCTACCTTGGCGGCAATCAGTTGACGAACTTCTCGTTTTTGAGCGGGCTGCCGAATCTGGCCATGCTAGGGCTCGAAGACAACCAACTTAGCAACCTAAACCTGGCGGCAGGGTTGACGAACCTGGCCACGCTCGACCTGAGCGGCAATCAGTTGACAAACTTCTCGTTTTTGAGCGGGCTGCCGGGTTTGACCACACTGGGACTGGAGAACAATCAACTGACCCGCCTTGAGTTGCCGGCGGGGCTTACGAACCTGGCCACGCTGACGCTGGATGACAATCAATTGACGGACTTCACCTTTCTGGGCGGGCTGACGGCTTTAAGCACGCTTGACGTCCAGAACAACGGACTGACGAGCCTTTCCTTGCCCGCTGGTCTGGCCAGTTTGAGTGCCCTCTACCTTGCCGGCAATCCACTCGAAAGCGTGACTTTGGGGGACGGCCTGAGCGGCTTGACTCGACTCGATCTCAGCAACCTGGGTCTCAGCAACCTCACTTTAGGCGAAGGTCTAACGAGTTTGACCGCGCTTGACGTCAGCGACAATCAACTTACGAGCCTCTCCGTGCCGGCAGGGTTGACGAATCTGGCGGAGCTGGACCTGTCCGGCAATCCACTTACGAGCCTGAGTTTGGGGAGCGGCCTGACGAGCTTGACCGAGCTTTCTCTTGGCGGCTTTGGTTTCGCCAACTTCAGCTTGCCGGCAGGGTTAACAAGTTTGACCACGCTCGACCTCAGCGACAACAAATTGCGCTCCATCACCCTGCCTGCGGACCTGGGCAACCTGGCCGCGCTTGAACTGGGCGGAAATCAACTCACCAGCCTGAGCCTGCCCGCAGGCCTGACGAATTTGGTTTCCGTGGACGCCGAATACAATGCGCTTGCCAGCGTAACTTTCCCGCCGGGCCTGCAAACTCTCCAATCGGTTTATCTTCAAGTGAACCAAATTGCCACCCTCAGCTTACCCACAAACCTGATGAATTTGCGTGAGCTTGCTCTGGATAACAATAATCTCACGACCCTCACACTGCCTGCTGAGATGCCGAATTTAGCGACGCTTCAGCTCTTCCTTAATCAATTAACCCACTTCACCATGCCCGGGAACATGGGCAGTTTGACGCTACTTGATCTCTCCGGCAACGGTCTCCAAAGCTTCGTTTTGCCCGCGGGGCTGACGAATTTGACCACTTTTGGGATCGGTCCTGTGGGCAGCCTTAGTTTGCCTCCGGACCTTGGTAATTTGACCCAGTTCTGGCTCAATTATTCTTCACTCGCCGACTTCTCCTTTCTCAGTCGGATGACGAATTTGACCTTGCTTCAAATGTGGGGTGTCAACCTTCCCAACCTGTCCCTGCTGAGCGTTTTTACGAAGTTGACGGACCTTGATGTTCGAGAGGAGTATAATCTCGACTTTTCAACATTTAACCAATTGACAAATCTTGCAACGCTTCAGACGCTCACTCTACAAAACAACCGCTTGACGAGCCTCAACCTGCCCGTGGACATGACGGGCCTGACCACGCTGATTCTCCCCGGAAATCAACTTACCGACTTTGCATTCCTGAACGGGCTGACTTCTCTTTCCTGGCTTGACCTCACCGACAATAATCTCACCAATTTCACGATGCCTGCGGGCCTGGCCAACATGACACAGCTTAACCTCGCAGGCAACCATCTCACCAGCTTCACTCTGCCTGCGAGCCTGGAAAATTTGACCTACTTGGTCCTCGACGGCAACCCGTTGCGTGAATTGGTTTTACCGGAGCCGCTGGCCATCACCAGTTTGGCAGGCACGGTTTCTTCTGTTACAAGCAACGGGGCGGCGGTTTACACTTACCCGCTCGATGTGAGTCTGGTTGCGCCACAGAGGACGGTGACCGGGGCCTTTACGTTCACGCTCACTGGTCCGCCGGCCGCCTATAGCATTTTCGGCTCCACGGACCTGGTCGCCTGGAGCACAATGGGGACCTTGGCCAACACGCTTGGCTCCGCGGTCTTTAGCGACTCGTCGGCGTCGAACGCGGCGCAGAAGTTTTACTACGCCGTTGCGCCGTAACACGAAGTGAAGCGATCATGCGGACATGGCGCCAGTGGCTTCTTCTTGGAGCTCCCAGGCCTTGGCGGGCACCTGGCAATTCTTATTGCCTGGCGCCTCCTTGGAGCACCCCCGAAAACTGTTTCTTCGGGGAAATCAGCGATCACAACGAAGGCGATGCCATCATTGTTTGGGCGATTCCGCCGGGTAGTTTTACTGTCTTTTTTACTGACTACGAGCACATAGGGGGATTGGCATTGACAACCGAACCGGAAACTTCAATTGAACAGGCTTGCGGTATTGAAACGGTTGCCGCGACATGCGGTGCCAAATTTTCCGTCCCAGCCTTCTAAGGCACGGCATTTCTCATTCTCGTCACGAGGTTACTTGCTCAGACCGCGCTGGTAGAGCGCTGCGTAGGCCGCGGCGGTCGTTTGCCACGAGAAATCCCGCGCCATGCCGTTGCGCCGGTAATGTTGCAGCAGCGGCTTGTCCGCGTAAAGCGCCAGCGCCTTGCGAATGGCTTTGGAGAGCGCGCGCACGGAGTATTCGACAAACTTGATCCCGTCCGCCTTGTCCGCGTCCTCGGAAATATCGGTCACGGAGTCGTCCAGCCCGCCTGTCAACCGCACGATGGGCGGCGTGCCGTAGCGCAAGCTGTACATTTGGTTCAAGCCGCAAGGCTCAAATCGCGACGGCATCAAGTAGAAATCGCAACCCGCCTCCACCCGGTGCGACATGCCGGTGTCGAACCCGATGTTGACCGCGCATTTGGCAGGATAGCGTTCGGCCAGCCGGCGGTAACCCCGTTCGTAATCGCGCTGGCCGCTGCCCAGCAAGACGAATTGCATATCCGCGGCCAGCATCTCCTGCAAGGCCGCCAACTGGAGATCCACTCCTTTCTGTTCCGTCAGGCGGGAGACGGTGCCGAACAGAGGTGTGTCCGGCGCTTCCGGCAGGCCAAATTCCCGCTGCAAGATGGATTTGCCGGCTTCTTTGCCGCTCAGGTCTTTGGTGTTGTAGGAGAATTTCAGATAGGGGTTCTCCTCCGTTTTCCATTCGTCGTAATCCACGCCGTTGAGGATGCCGTGCAACACGCTTTGCCGGCGGCGCAATACGCCATCCAATCCACAGCCCAGGGATTCGGTGGTGATTTCCCGGGCATAACGCGGGCTGACGGTCGTGATCAGGTCCGCGTAAGAGATGCCCGCCTTGAGGCAATTCATAAAACCGTAGAATTCGACGCCTTCGGGCTGGAAATAAGTGTCCGGCAGATTGGTTAAGGCGTAGCTCGCGGCCTCAAAGTTGCCCTGGTAGGCGAGATTATGAATGGTCAAACAGACCGTCGGCGCGGAGGCCCAGCCGTCGCGCTGTCTTTGGTCCAGCACGAACAGCGCGGCCAGCGCCGCTTGCCAATCATGGACGTGCAGCAACTCCGGCCGCCACGGCAGATAACGTGCCAGGTGCGCGACGCATTTGGAAAAAAAAACAAATCGCGCCGCGTTATCGGGATAATCAAAACCGCGCTCCTGATAAAGATCGCCCCGCTCGAAAAACTCCTTCTGCTCCACAAAATAGATCGTGCATCCGGGCGCCGGTTCCAGCGTCCAGAGACTTCCGCTCACCCACCCCATCCCAAGCGGCAAGTTCAGCTTCCAATCCAGGGGCCGCATCTCCGGGAATTTTTCCCGCACTCCACGATAGAGCGGCGTCACCACTCCCACCTGGTGGCCGGCGCGCGCCAGGAACTTGGCCAGCGCGCCCACCATGTCGGCCAGCCCCCCGGTCTTGGAGTACGGGAGAACCTCGCTGCTCGCGACCAGAATTCTCATCGCGGCGCGATTGCGATCCGGTCGGTTTTCAACCAGGGCCGCAGCGCGGCGGGCACGTTCACGCTGCCGTCAGCCTGCTGGTACGTCTCCACCAACGCCACGAACAAGCGGGGCAGCGCCGTGCCGCTGCCATTGAGGATATGCGGAAATTTGTTTTCGCCCTCCGCCGTCTTGTACCGCAAATGCATCCGGCGCGCTTGAAAATCCTCGCAGTTCGAGCAACTGGACACCTCCAGATACTGCCCCTGGCCGGGCGCCCACACTTCGATGTCGTAGGTCATCGCGCTTTGAAAGCCGATGTCGCCAGTGCAAAGCTGGATGACCCGATAATGCAAGCCGAGCAATTGCAAGACGCGCTCCGCGTTGGCCGTCAGCTTTTCCAATTCGTCGTAGCCGTTTTCCGGGCGCGTGATCTTGATCAATTCCACCTTGTCAAACTGATGCACGCGGATCATGCCGCGCGTGCCCACGCCCGCCGCCCCGGCCTCGCCGCGAAAGCAAGGCGAGTAAGCGCAATAGTAAATCGGCAACTGGCTCTCCGCCAAAATCTCCTCCCGATGGATATTGGCCACGGGCGTCTCCGCCGTCGGAATAAGGAAAAGTTTGCCCAGGGTCGAGGCGTCGTTCCCTTCCTGCACGCCGTAGTATTGGTCGGCGAACTTGGGGAATTGCCCCACACCCACCATGCAATCGCGTCCGACAAGGAAGGGCGGCGAAATCTCGGTGTAACCGTGCTCGCCGACGTGCAAGTCCAGCAAAAACTGGATCAGCGCCCGCTCCAGGCGCGCCCCCCAACCCGTGTAAAGAAGAAACCCGCTGCCGGACAGCTTGGCTCCGCGCGCGAAATCCACCAGCTTGAGGCTCTCGCACAACTCGACGTGCGTCTTCGGCTTGAACGCAAACTGGACTTTTTCACCCCACGCGCGCACCTCCGGATTATCCTCCGCCGAGCGGCCGATTTTCACCCTTTCGTGCGGCAAATTGGGCAACTGGAGCAACAAGGCGTCCCGCAGTTCTTCCGCCTGGGCGCTGGCCTTGTCCAACCCCGCGATCTGATCGCCCAGGGCGCGAGTCTCCGCTTTTTTCGCTTCGGCCTCCGCGGTTTTCTTTTGCCCCATCAGCGCCCCGATCTCCTTTGAGACCCGATTGCGCGCCGCCTTGAGTTGTTCGACTTCGGCCAAAGCTTTGCGCCGGCGCTCGTCCAGCGCGAGGATTTCGTCAATCTTGTTTTCATCCCCGCCGTGGCGCGTAGCCAGGCGTTGGCGGACAAAATCGGTCTTTTCCCGGATCAATTTAATATCGAGCATGGCCGCATTATAAAAATGGAAGCCTCCACCGCAAGCGGGGAATCCATTTTCCTGCCAACCGTCTCCGTCTCCATGCTGTTGGGATTTAACGCCAAGACGCCAAGACCCAAAGGCGCAAAGGTTGCAGGAGGAAATGGCGCCCGGCAAACGATCACCGCTTAGCCGCATCCATGCAATCGAAGAACACGACAGGAAGATTTTTGAGACAGGATTAACAGGATTAACAGGATGGAAAAGAGGACGTGGCATCAGAAATCATCCCTCACCGTTGGGGGAGAGCTCCGCGCGCCGTAATTCATCCTGTAAATCCTGTAAATCCTGTCAAAATTCAGTTCTTTAACTGCATCGTTCCGGTTTAGTGGCCTGGGCTGGCACCGGCAAAATCCTCTTTGCGTCTTAGCGTTGAAGTTCTTGCGGTTTTGCTGAATGGTCCCGGGCTCATCCTAATTGTAATCGGCCTTTGTTTGGGGGTCTTTTCCGTTAAACGCCAACTTGCATGTACCTGCATGTACCTGCATATTTCAGGGTGAAAACCGCCCGTTTTCTCGCCTATTTGCAGTTCGCCGTTGCCCGCTTTGGACCGGCAAAATCTGCCGCTTTTGGACACGCCATCTGATTTTTTATTTTTGAAGGCGGTAATAGGCGGTATTGACCGGTATTGACCGGTAACAGGCGGTATTTCCTGCCTTGACTATTTTTATTTTCATTTTGGTTGAATTCACCTGAATCCACCTGAATTGGGTTGAATTTACCTGAATAATCTGGGATGGTTCGGCCTCGCAACGCCACTTTTCCGTGATCCCTTCCTGCTGACCCTTATTTCAAAGAACAGGCGCCGAAGCGCCGCGCGATGCACACGCTACCATGCTTTGATGGGATTGCCACAAACAAAATTCACATTATTTTATGGCCAGCCCGCTTTTTCCGCCGAACTTTAATCCCCCTGATGAACTTTTCTCGCGCAGAGAGAGCGGAGAACGCAGAGCGAAAATTGGGACTGTGTGATACAACCTATTGCCAGTTAGGAACTTTCACTTGTGTCAAAAAAGGCATTTTGTCCTTTCTCTGCGATCTTTGCGCCTCTGCGCGAAGCTGTTCTTCCTTTTTTCCGCTTAAAAAGGGCAAAGAAAAATAAAGCAAAAATGGTGACACCTGCGCGAATGGACAGGCGAACTGGCGATGAACCGCATTAAAGGTTCGATTCCAGGCGCTCGCTGCGATATCCTCCTGGGCGATGGTTCCAGAAACTTTGAACGCGACTGTTGCAGTACCCCGGCGGTTGCTGCGCTTGGCCGGGCCGTTGGGTTTCTTGAAATGATGAGGAGCTACGCTGATTTTGAATGCGGTATCTGGCATCCGTTTTGGGCCTCATGGTCGAGAAACGGCAGACCAGATCATTCAACGCAAACGCCGGGAAATTGAGCATAATGGCTGGACCCTATGGTCTTTCCAGTATCGGCGTGCCGAATTGTTAGAGGAATGGTCTCGACTCTTGTCCGCTGCCGGAAAACCAGTGGTGTTTTGCTCAAACAGTCCTAGCGCACGTGACCCAGCGGAAACCGGCGCACCTGTAGAAGCCAAGCACTGTTGCGGTTATCGGCTAGCAGGCCATATGCAATGGCAGCCATTGCCTGAGGGTGTGATAGTGCCACATCCTTTCAAAAGGGGGAGAAAGCAGGCTTCAGCGTTCGTCGTTGAGGGGATAGTTCACCCGTTAGAGGCTTTCGTTCTCTCCAAAGTTCAGTGGCTCAAAGATGGCCAGTGGTTGGAAACTCGCGTGCCCACGCGAGGAGAATACCTGATCCGTCGCGGAGGGTCCTCCATAATGCGGTCTGTCCGTGCTTTGCTTGTGCTGAGGCCGCCTTTCCTGGCTACCGTGACCTGCGAAGAAAGAACTTGAATCGGGCCACGTCCGGTGGGAATTTCCCCGCATGAAGACGTTAACTGTGGATGACCGGCAGCGGGTTCGGCTCCCGAAGGTGAAGCCAGGACAGGTATTCGCCTACGAACCGAATTCGGACGGGACGATAAAACTCGTTCCGGTGGTCCCAAAAACCGGACCGAGACGGATTGTGGCCAAACTGGTCAAACGGGGAGATGGGCTGTTTTTCCGCGTTCCCGCCGGGTACACGCTCGACCCCGAAGCGATCGGCAACGCGGTGGCTGAGGAGCGTGAGAGCCGTTCATGAGGACATATTGGGACACGTCCGCGGCGATCAACGCGGCCCTCTCGCCTGAAGTCTTTCGGCGGCTGGTCAGCGGAGAGCACGTCGCCCGTTTGCATCTTCTGGCGGAGTTCTTCGCCACCATGACAGGGCGCGGCGTGGAGATCACCGACGAAGCCGGAAATACCGACCGCATGGTGTTCAGTCAAAACGAATGCGCGGCGTGGCTGAGAAAGTTCGCGGACAAACTTGAGTTTGAGGAGTTGACCAAGGCTGAGGCCTTGAACGGACTGGACAAGGCCCAACGGCTAGGCGTCCAAGGAGCGCGGGTGTATGATTATTGGCACGCCTTGGTGTCGGAAAAGGCGAACTCCGACGAACTCATCACGCGCAACACGCGCCACTTCCAGAGGTTGGCGGGAAATGTTGGGTGGCCCTAAGCGGCTGAAAAGCAAGCGGACTTGACAAATCCAAACGCGGCGGCCATTTAGTCCTTAATCGTGAACTGGAAGAGTCCATTTCACATTGAACCAGGACAAGATTATCAAATGGGAAATCCCGAATTAGCAATTGCCTGTGTGCTCATGGCGATTTGCCAGACAATGACCTTGAACGCGCAGTCCCCACAACTCACCGAGACCGGGCCGGTTTTCGTTGTGACTTTCGACACGGCGAAAAGCTCCACGCCTCTCGATGGTCGCTTGCTCTTGCTACTTTCAACGGACCCGGCGGAGGAGCCTCGCTTCCAGATCAACGACGGCCTGAAATCTCAGATCGTTTTCGGCCTGGATGTCGAGAACTGGAAACCAGGCGACGCGCGCGTGCTGTCAGCCGGCGACGCGGCTGTGTGCGGGCATCCGATCCGTAGTTTGCATGACTTGAAAGCAGGCGAGTACACCGTCCAGGCGGTGCTCGACCGCTACGAGACATTCCACCGCGCGGATGGCCACGTCCTGAAGCTGCCGATGGACCGCGGCGAAGGGCGGAAGTGGAATCGCGCGCCGGGAAACCTCTACAGCAAACCTCAAAAACTCCGGCTGGACGCGGCTGGATCGGACCGTATCGCACTCGCGCTCACGGAAGAAATCCCGCCGATTCAACCCCCGGCCGACACGAAATACGTCAAGCACATCCGAATCCAAAGCGAGCGACTGAGCCGTTTTTGGGGCCGCCCGATTTATTTGGGCGCGCACATCCTTTTGCCTGAGGGTTTCGACGCCCATCCCGAGGCTCATTATCCACTCATGGTTTTCCACGGGCATTTTCCCGCTGATATCACAGGTTTTCGGACAGAGCCGCCGAATCCCAACCTGAAACCCGATTACAGCGAACGCTTCCGTATTCACGGCTACAACCGCATCCAGCAGGAGGAGGCTTACCGCTTTTACCAAACCTGGATCAGCGACGGTTTCCCGCGCTTCCTGGTCGTTGAGATTCAGCACGCGACGCCGTTTTACGACGATTCCTACGCGGTGAATTCCGCCAACGTCGGTCCGTACGGCGACGCGATCAATGACGAGTTGATTCCTGAAATCGAGAAACGGTTCCGGGGCATCGGCGCGGGCTGGGCCAGATTTCTCTACGGCGGTTCGACGGGCGGATGGGAGGCCTTGGCGAGCAAAGTTTTTTACCCCGACTTGTACAACGCGGCCTTCGTCGCTTGTCCCGACCCCGTTGATTTCCGCGCCTACTCCACCGTCAACATTTACGAGGAAAGGAACGCCTACTTTATTGAGGGCGCGCATACCCGGGTGCCACGGCCGGCAAAGCGTGACTATCGCGATTTGCCCACCGCAACGATGGAGCAGGCCAACCTCTATGAACTGGCGCTCGGGACGAAGTCACGGAGCGGCGAGCAATTCGATATTTGGGAAGCGGTCTTTTCACCTGTGGGCCAGGACGGTTATCCAAAGCGGATTTTTGACAAGGTGACGGGCGAGATTGATCCCGCCGTGGCCAAGTACTGGCGTGAGCACTACGACCTGCGCCATATCATGCAGCGCGATTGGGCAACGCTCGGCCCGAAACTGCGCGGGAAAATCCATCTCTACTGCGGCACCCTCGATAATTATTACCTGAATAACGCGGTCAAATTGATGGAAGAGTTTTTAAATGGCGCCACGAATCCACCCGCGGAGGCCGAGGTGAAATACGGTGTGGATTGCGAGCATTGCTGGAACGGCGATCCCACGCTCCCCAACCAAATTTCCCGTCTGCGGTACAACACCATGTATGTGCCGATGATTCTGAAACACATCACGGACTCGGCGCCGCCGGGCGCGGACTTGACGAGTTGGCGGTATTAAGGGGAAGGTGCGGCGTCAACCGGCCAAGTTCTGTGTAGAATCAATCTTGCATTCATGGCGCTGCCGAGCCGCCGCTAATCTTCCTTCTTGACCTTGACCACCGCCTTCTTCTTGTAAGGGGAATGCAGATTGAAATAAATGCCGCACAGCGGACGGTCATTCTCGGTCTGGCTGAGGATGATTGTCACCTGTTTGTCCAGCGCGATGCCGTGGCGCAAGTGCGGGCCGCGGCTGATATAAGCGCGAATGGCCTTGTCCATCAGCGAAACCAACGCCGCCTTGCACTCCTCGGGCGTCTTGTCAATGCAGACGATGTGCCGGTCGTAGGCCCGCAGGGCCTCCGCGATCTCGGCTTGAAATGTCTCGACAGTTAAATCCATACACTACAGGTCGGCGGCCGCCGGTTTGGAGGCGGCACGCGGTCCCAAAACAGCGCTGCCGAGCCGTATCATAGTCGCTCCTTCTTCCACCGCCACTTCAAAATCGCCGCTCATGCCCATGCTCAAATGCGGCAGCGGAGCGCCCAAAAGGTCCTCACACTGTCTCTTCAATTCACGCAGCCGCCGAAACACGGGCCGCACCTTCTCCGCGTCCTGCGCGAAGGGCGCCACCGTCATCAGTCCATGCACTTCAATTTTCGGCAACGTGTTGATTTGCGCAAGTTCAGCCAGGACTTTTTCCGGCGCGTAACCAAACTTGCTCGCTTCGCCCGCCACGTTGACTTCGATGAGCACGGGCATCGTCTTGGCGGATGTTTCGGCCCATTTATTGATCTCCCGCGCCAGTGAAAGGCTATCCACGCTTTGAATCATTTCAAAGAAAGAGACGGCGTCGCGGCACTTGTTGGATTGGAGGTGGCCGATCAAATGCCAGCGGAGGCGGCCCGGGCAGAGGCCGATTTTGGCCTTGGCCTCCTGCACTCGATTTTCACCAAAGACCGAAAGACCCAATTGAGCCGCGGCGCAAACAACCTCCGCCGGGTGCCCCTTCGAGACTGTCAACAACTCAACCGACGACGGCTCGCGTCCCGACCGGGCGCACGCGGCGGAGATGCGCTGGCGGACCTGGCTCAGATTGGCGGCGATGTCCACGGCTTCAGCACAAGCCGGCGGTTTCCGGGAAGCCGCGCAGGATGTTCATGCTTTGGACGGCCTGGCCGCTGGCTCCCTTGGTGATATTATCGAGCGCACTCATGACGATGAGCCGTCCGGTGCGCGGGTCCAGACGCCAGGCAATTTCGATGACATTGGAGCCGGCGACGTTTTTAGTGTCGGGCAGCGCGGGGCCGTCCAGAAGCCGGACAAAAGGTTCCTGGCCGTAAGCGATTTGATAACATTGCGCAATCTGCTCGCGCAAGGCCGCCATCTGGTTCTCATTCTCGAAAGGCTGCACCGGCGCAAGATAAAGCGTGGTCAGTATCCCGCGATTGACCGGAATCAAATGCGGTGTAAACTGGACGACCACCGATTGGCCCGCCACCAGGCTCAACTGCTCCTCGATTTCCGACAAGTGCCGGTGCTTGGGAATGCCATAAGGCCGCACGCTCTCGTTGCATTCGGCGAACAGATACTCCAACTCCACTTTGCGTCCGGCCCCGCTGACGCCGCTCAGGGAATCGGCGATGATCCCGGCGCTCTTGACCAGCCGCGCTTTGAGCAAAGGCAGCACGGGGAGCAGGATGCTCGTCGGATAGCATCCGGGGGAGGCGATCAGGGAAGCGTTTTTGATTTCCTCGCGATATATTTCGGGCAAGCCATAGACCGCCTTGGGCAGCAAGTCGGGCGCGGGATGGTCGTGCCCGTAGTATTCCTTGTAAAGCGCCTGGCTTCTGAGCCGGAAATCGGCGCTGAGATCAATGACTTGACAACCAAGGTCGAGCAACGGAACTGCGAATTCCGCCGCCACGCCGTGCGGCAGCGCCAGGAAAACCAGATCGGCCATTTTGGCCAGCAACTCCGGCTGGGGTTCGCTGAAGCGCAGGGTCTTGGCGCGCGGTTCGTGGCCGAATTTGGGAAAGACGTGGGCCACGGTCTGCCCCGCGTACTGCCGTGATGTCACCGCCGCCAGTTCGGCTTGCGGATGCCGCAAGAGCAGGCGCACCAATTCTTCGCCCGAATAACCCGACGCGCCTACGATGGCGGTCTTCATCGGATTACCGCTTGCTGTACTGGAAGCGTTTGCGCGCGCCCGGCTGGCCGTATTTCTTGCGTTCCCTCATGCGCGGGTCGCGAGTCAACAGGCCCGCCGTTTTCAACGTCGGACGCAACGCCGCGTCCACCGTCAGCAACGCCCGCGCGATGCCGTGCCGCATAGCGCCAGCCTGGCCCATGGGCCCGCCGCCATCAACGTTGACGCGGATGTCATATTTGGCGGCGCTTTCCGTGACGGCCAATGGTGTGACAGCCAGGGTGCGGAGGGTGTCGGTGGGGAAATAGGTTTCGAAGGGACGTCCATTGACGACGATTTTGCCGGAGCCTATCGCCAAGCGGACCCGTGCGACGGCCGTTTTGCGGCGTCCCGTACCAAGAAATTCTTTATTCTCTGCCATAGAGTTGAGGGTGCTTTATTTGACCGGGGCGAGCGTGGCGGGCTGTTGGGCCGAATGGGGATGCTGGCTGCCCTTATAGACTTTGAGTTTGGTCATGATGACGCGGCCAAGGCGGTTCTTGGGCACCATGCCCCGCACGGCGTGCATGATCAGCTTTTCCGGGTGTTTGGCGCGGACCTGCGCCACGGAGGCGTACTTCTCGCCGCCTTTCCAACCCGAATAGGACATGAACTCCTTGTCCGTTTCCTTCTTGCCGGTGACCTTCACCTTTTCGGCATTGATCACGACCACAAAATCGCCCGTATCCATGTGCGGCGTATAGATGGGCTTGTTTCTTCCACGCAAAATATTGGCGACCTGGACCGCCAGACGGCCCAGGATGGCGCCGTCAGCATCCACGACGTGCCATTTGCGTTGTTCCAAATGGTTCTTAGGCAAATAAGTTTTCATCAAAAACCCTCTTTGTGGAGGGGCGGTGAACTTACCAAAGAACCGCCCGATGTCAACTGCCAATTCCATATTTGCGTTTTCCCGCCCCCAAACCCTAAACTGCCCCGATGGGCAACTCTTTTGGACATCTCTTTCGCATTACCACCTGGGGCGAATCTCATGGCGGGGGCGTCGGCGTCGTCATAGACGGTTGTCCGCCGCGCCTGCCGCTGACCGAGGCGGACATCCAGCCGGACCTTGACCGCCGGCGGCCAGGCCAATCCGCCATCGTCAGTCCCCGGCAGGAGGCGGACCGGGTGCAGATTCTTTCCGGCACGTTCGAGGGGCGGACGCTCGGGACGCCGATCTCGATGTGGGTCAAGAACGAAGACGCCCGCCCCGAGGCTTACAGCGAAATGGCGTCCAAGTTCCGCCCATCGCACGCCGATTACACGTACCAGGCCAAATTCGGCATTCGCAATTGGCAGGGCGGGGGCCGCACCAGCGCCCGTGAAACCATCGGGCGGGTCGCCGCCGGAGCGGTGGCCAGGAAGATTCTGCGTGAACAGTTCGGCGTGGACATCCTGGCATACGTCACGCAGGTCCAGCGCATCGCGGCGCGAATTGATCGGGAGGCTGTTACTCTCAAACAAATCGAAAGCAACATCGTCCGCTGTCCGGACCAGGGGGCGGCGCAAAAAATGATCCGCCTGATCGAACGGATGCGGCGGGCGGGCGACAGCGTGGGGGGCCTGATCGAGTGCGTGGCGCGGGGCGTTCCGCCGGGCTGGGGCGAGCCGGTCTTCGACCGCCTCGAGGCGGACCTGGGCAAGGGCATGTTGAGCCTGCCGGCCTCCAAGGGTTTCGAGATTGGATCCGGGTTTGGCGGAATCTTGTTGACGGGTTTGGCGCACAACGACGCCTTTCGCATGAAGGGCGGCCAGGTGCGCACTGTCACCAATAATTCCGGCGGCATTCAGGGGGGCATCTCCAACGGGGAGAGCATTTATTTCCGGGTGGCTTTCAAGCCGGTGGCGACGGTCATGCGGGAACAGCTCACGGTGGATGTCCAGTATAAAAACACAACCCTCAAAGCCCGCGGGCGGCATGACCCTTGTGTATTGCCCAGAGCAGTGCCGATGGTGGAAGCGATGGCGGCTTTGGTTTTGGCCGACCATGCTTTGCGCCAGCGCGCCCAGTGCGGCTGATCTCCCGGCGGCGGGTTTTGGCTATTGGGAGGTCATGGGCCGGGAACCTGATTGGCGTTGCCATGGGCCGCCGGCGATTCGTGGCTTTCCGCCCAATCAATGTCCACTTTAGAGCCTGTGACGACAAGAGGCAGCCAATCGCCGTTGCCGACAATGGCATGAATGGTCTTGGGATTCAACCATTTGTGAATTTCTGAATGGCCGTCCGCAAAGGCATAGCCGCACGCCCCGACGTGATACGAGGCCGGCAAGTCGCCCCATTCATCATCTTCTCCGTCCATAGTCGGCGTGTATTGGATGCCGTCGTTAATGCTGTCGGGATGCTCGTCGCAGAAAACCCAAGTCTTGGTGGCTATCTTGAGATCGCTCGTCTTATAAAAATTAGGCCAGTAATCGTCATAGGTCGAGTCCTCGGTCTGCGTGGCCGATTTGCTGCCAAGGGTGAAATCCATCGAATAACTCCGCGCCCGCTGCACACCGTAGCCGGGAGCAATGATCGGATCGGCGGGGCACTGATAGATGCCGGGGCTTTTGGTGTAAGCCCCAATGGTGGTGCTGTCGGCCTTGACGCCTTCGGCAGGATCGGGGCCGCCCATCATGAGAATGTAGTTGGTATTATCAGGGTTGCCGGCCGTCTCGGTCAACCAGCCTTGGCTCCAGCCGCCCAAGGCGCCTTGGCCTCCTATATTATTCGGCAGAACTTCCCTGTTGTCGCCAGCATACATAATCCACGCCAAAATAAGTTCATGCCCGTTGCTCATGCATTTGGTACCCTGGGATTGTTGCTTCGCTTTGTTCAGGGCCGGCAGGAGCATGGCGGCCAGGATGGCGATGATCGCAATGACCACCAGCAACTCAATTAAGGTGAAGGCTCCCCGGCCTGCGGACAGGAGGGGCCATTTCGATTTCGGCGGCGCGTTTCTCTCGGATGACTGCATCAACATATCCTTATCTCCATACCTCAATTTCGCACAGGGATTGTTTTAGCGCAACCTGAGATTCCTTGTTCTAAGACAAGACAGTCCGCATCGGCGGCCCGATGGTCGCGCCCGCTCTGTACTCCAGGCGCACTCGGATGCTCGGCCCGATAACCCGGCCGGTTTCCACCAATTCCATGACCCGCTTGCGGATGTGGTGGGCGAAAAGACGGGAGTTGTTCACATAATGGCAAACGGGCGGGTGCAACTCCTTGAGCCAACTATCGCTCGGGATGCATACCAGGGAAAGATCCTGCGGCACCGCGATTCCTTTTGAGGTCATCCAGGAATAGCACGTCAGCAATTGACTGGAGGCGCAAAAGACCAAGGCGGTCGGCCGGATGTCGAGGCGGAAGGCCGTCTCCAAGGTCCTGGCCACGGACTGCGGGGAGCCGTTTTCCGGCAAGACAAGCAATTGGGCCTCGGGCTTGACGGTTCCCAGCGCCCGGCGCAATCCCCGCTCCGTGGCCATCACGCCGGGCAGAGGTTTGGCAAAAGCCACCTGCGCAATCGTGCGGTGCCCGTGCCGCACCAATTGAAGTCCGGCGTGGAAAGCGGCTGACTCCCAATCGTTGACGACATAAGGCAGGTTCACGCCAGGGAAGGGAGAGCCGTAGAGAAAGGCCGGGACGCCTTGCTGCTCGAACCACCGCTGCATGGACTCAGTGACAGAGTGGAGAATCCAGGCGGCGGAGGGGTTCTCTTTGACCAACCGCTTGAGATGCCATTCGGGCCTTGTAAGATTGAAGATGTTGGGGGAAATAAATCGCAATTCGCGCCTTTGCTCCGCCAGATGCATCTGCAAGTCCTCCAATTCCAGGAGAATGATGCGGTCCACCGTGGGGAATGGTGACAAAAACGTGACCGGCAGACGGCGCTTCGATGCCTGGCGCAGCGGCGGGAGATGGTCTTTCTGCACGCGGCGCTGCTTGCCCTGGGCCGTGGACGAAAGCCAGCGTTCATCGGCGAGGACCTTCAAGGCCTGACGCAAGGTATTGCGGCTCACTCCCAGAAGGGCTTTCAACCGCAATTCACCGGGCAACATCTCGCTGAGGTCGCCGCCAATGATCCATTTCTTGAGCGTCTCGGCGGTTTCTGTGACCAAACTGGTCCTTTTGGGCAGCGAAGGCATACCGTGCTGAACATGGCTGGAACCGCACGCGAAGACCAGCCCGAATCACTTCCTTTGGCCGGAAGTCATCCAAAAAAAGAGGAGCCGGGATTGCTCCCGGCTCCTATGGATGAAAAGCGACTGCGGCCTGGGCCTATTGCAGTTTCAACCTGAAGAACGCGGTGCTGGTCCCCGGGCTCAAAGTGACTTCGTTCTCGGTACCGACAACCACCGGCCTAATGGTCACATTCGACCACGGCCCGTTTACCAAGGTGCTTTGCTGCAACACGTACGAGCTGGAGAGCGAAGCGGACCAGGAAACAATCACGCTCCCCGCCGTGCCACGCTTGACAGAGAGAGTGGGAAGCACGGTCACAATCGTTGTGCCAAAGGCGCCGAGGTTGTAGTGCGCCAACACTCGCGCGGGTGTCAGGGCATAATCGTAAATGGCCACCGCGCTGATATTTCCTCCGTAGAGTCTGCCATTGCCGCTGGCCGTGCCATCGGCGATGGCCCACGGATCGCTAAAATTAGCCAAGGTCACGGAGTCTGGGCTGTTGCCCACCAAAACCCCGTTCTGATACAGATTCCAAACGACTCCGTCACCCGTTAAAACCACATGGGTCCAATTTGTAGTTACGACCCCGCCGTCAGTGGCTCCCCCTCCTTGGTCCGCATTATAATAGCCGCCGTCGAAGTAGGTGCTGTCTTGCACTCTTAATTGCATTTCATCATCGTTCTGAAGTCCAGAAAGAGTTCCATCATACCCCTTGGCGATGATGTCCGCGAGTGTGCCTGATGGTTGGTTGGTATCTGGTTGCACCCAGGCCTCCAGAGTGATCGCGTTGGCAAAATCCAGACCGGGCTCATCAGGTATGAGGACAAATTGAGTCATGCCGTCAAAACCGACGCCCGCAGGAATATATGAAGAGGGACCCGGAACGCCCAATGTTGGTGCATTTGTGTAGAGACCGTCGTAGCCGCTTACAATGTCGAAGGCCGTGTCGCCGCTGGTTTCGTTCAGCGGCCAATAGGCCAGCGGCCCATCCGCCAGCACGGCCGCTTCATACGTGCTTGGTGTAATGACGAGGAGCACCTCGTTGCTGCTGGACACGCTGCCGTCAAGGTTGGCGACCGAGAACTGATAAGTGCCTGCGTCGGTTAATTGGACGTTGGAAATCGTCAGAGTGGCAGTGGTCGCGCCGCTGATGCTGCCGCCGTTCGCGAGAGGATGTCCGTTGTAGGTCCAACTGTTGGTGAACGGCTCAGTGCCAGTTACTGCCACTGACAAAACCTCGGTGGCGCCCACAGTGGAGATGTTGGTGGGTTCCAGATTCGTGACAATGACCGGCAGCCCTGAGAGGATGTTGAGGGTGGCATTGGAACTGACGGTCGAGCCGTAAGCGTTGGAAACCACCACGAAGTAACTATAAGTCCCCTGGATTACTTGGATATTGGTGAGAGGCAATGTGCCGTTGGTGGCTCCGGCGATGGAATTCGAGACCACGCCGACCAGGTAATACCATTGATACGTGAAAGGCGCTACGCCATCAAGGATGGTTGAGACAATCGTGGTGCTTACGCCCGCGTCAACTGTGATCGGGTTGGTCGAGACGTCAACGACGGGCGGCACGTCTGTCCCGGCGTAGGCGCCGGCGTCGTAGAGAGCATTCACTTGGGACTGGTCTAGGGTACTGGGGAACACCGCCACAGCGGCGATATTTCCATTGAAGGAGCGGCCCGGATCGCCGTCGGCATCATTGCCGATACGCCAATCGTTGCCCATCAGGGGGTTGAATTGCGGGATCGCGTTGGTTGACGAAGCCCGGCCATTGGCGTTTAACATATAAAAAACGGCCTGGCTCGGAGAAATCGTCAAGACGGCAAACGACCACTGACCTAAAGGCGGTGACAGAAAGGACTGAAATTCGTAGGTGTCTCCGCTGTTATCGTTCCACACGTAGCCCAGCATCCCGGCAGTATCTCCTCCGGCTGGACTGATGTCCAAACCACCGGTGGCGCCACCGCGGGTAAAGATGATGCCTGCGGAGCTGTTTATGGTGCCGACGGGATTAATCCAGCAGGTGAAGGTGACGTTGGGGATGGTCTGGCCGCCTGGCCCTTCCAGAGATCCGAACGGAGCAGAAACCCACGAACCGGCAGCCGTGCCGCTAACCATGAACGCGAGGTCATCCGGGAAGCCCAGGAAAGGCGGGTCGGGTATGCCTGGCTGGCCCAGCACGGCGTTCGACTCATACGTGCCATCGTTGCCCTCAATAAGGTCGTAGGCCAGAGTGCCGCTGGTTTCGTTTAGAGGATAATAGCAAATTGGCGCATCCGCCAGAACAGCCTTCTCATAGGCTGTTGGAGCCACGACGGTGAGGACCAACGTCGTGGTGTTGGTGGTGCCATAAGGACTGGTGATGACGCAATGGTAGCTGCCGGCATTGACTGTTTGCACATTGGACAGCGTCAAAGTGGCATTGGTGCCGTTGGGGACTGGAGTCGATGTACCGTATAACCATTCATAAGTGAGAGGTCCCGCCCCGCTGGCGATTACACTGGCACTGAGTGTCGTGCCCGCCAGGAGAGCGTCAGCGGCATAAGGCTCTTGCGCGATGCCGGGCGGAAGCGCGGGGAACGAGCCGAGTAGCTGAAGTTCGGCCAGTTGGAGGCCGTTGGTAGCTACGGCGTCGTTGACGACATTGGTGAAGGTCAACTGATAAGTGGTGTACGCGGTCGAATTGGCAAAGGTAATCTCCTGCAGGACTTGATTGGTGATGTTGATGGGGCCGCTGGCGGCATTGCGTGCCGCAGGCAGTGAGAGCAGGCCGCCTGCAATGGTCGTGAAATTGGTGCCACCGTTGGTGGAGCCTTGCAGCAGGTAATCGGCCGGATCGTCCTCCGGATGGCTGCTGGAAGCGAAGAGCCGCATGCCGGTCACGATCGTGGCGCCGTTGAGCGGCGTGACAATGAGGCCAACCGGTCCTGAAAAGGACGAAGTATCACCGCCGCTGCTAAGATTGACGTATTGCAAGAGAGTATTGTCCTCAACATTGGTATAGGTCATGTTGAAAGGCGCCGGCACGGAGTCGTAAACCTCGGCTACCACGTCAATGTAGTTGGTAAACGTGGCGCTGTCATCAGTGACGTTGTCGCCAGCCTGTAAGATGTTTCCCACCACTGTAATGGGGTCGCCAGTCACCAATTGACCGGTCGCCGTGGAAGTAAGGATGGTCAAGGGCGCCGCCGGGCTGGTGTTTTTGAGAGCACCCGAGGTGATGACACACTGGTACAAGCCCACATTGGCCTGAGCAACTCCACTAATGGTCAGATTGGTGGTCCCGGACCCGGAGATGCTGCCGCCATCGCTGAGATTGTTGGTGACACCGCCAATGACGGACTGCCAGCGATAAATAGGGCTGGCGGCAAAGACGGGCGTGAAGGAAAAGCTCGCGGTGTCGCCCGCATAAACATTTTGCGCCGACGTCATCCCCTGCGCCGTTGGCGGCGGGTTGAAGATCAATTGAAAGCCATTGACGTAGGCATTGCCGACCAGGTTGCTGTTGCCGACGCCGTTCAACGGATTGGGCGAGGCGGTGATGGTGATGTTGCTGCTCGCGTCCGGCGAAACGTTTTCGAAAATGACAAAATTTTCTCCTTCGACATAAGTTTGCGCCGGCGCGCCTGTCACGCCACTGTTGAGGGTGGCGGCGATGCCGTTATGGGCGCTGCCGCTGTTGAGCGAGAAAAGCGTTCCGCCATTATTGTTCGGGGCTGCTCCATAAAGATAAAGTCCATACTGGCCTGAGGGAACGTTTTGCAAGGTAAAAACCGCGGTCGAGAAGGTGCCATTCGTAGTGACGTAGGCGGCAGAGCTAAATAGAAAGGCCGGAGCGCCATTCGGCACCGTAATCGGAGGGATCGAAGCATCCGCAAAGTAGCCAGTCACCCGCAACGTGATCGGGGTCCATGTCCCGGCGGAGTCAGAGTCGCCAGAGTTGGTGAGGCTTCCAGTGGAAAAATCAAAAAGGTTAGTGCCGTCGGAGGTGACCCAACCTAGGCCCGCTGGGTAAGCGGCATAGGGATTTCCCGGATTTCCCGGCGGTTCAGGCCATGGGCCACTGCCAGGACTGCCACTATACACGTCGGTGCTTTGATAACCGACGCCATATGGACCATAGCCATCAGCAAAGCCATTCCAAATATTATTGCCGGGATCGGAGTAGGCCCCTTGGCCGGCAAAAAGTACGGCATAGTAGTCACCTACGTTGAAATTAGGAGCAGGAGTGACGACCGGAAAGTTGTCGGAGTCATGAAAATTGACTACTTGTCCCATGGCGCTGGAGGCCAGAAGTGCTGGAACAACTGCTGAACCGAGGAGGAGGTTTCGTTTCATATTTGTCACTTTTACAGCATTTTGAAGAAAATTGTCAACCGGAAAATTTCAAGAATGAACTTTTTTTGCGCAAAGACGCGCAAATTGCCCGTCAACATTGTGCTTGCGCGGAACGGGTTGAAGGTGCAAAATTGGCGTCGCCATAATAACGTGGTGCATCCCGATAACTCCGCCGGGCGCATCAAGGGCGATCCGAAGGAAACAGATTGGTACTATTCCAACAGCTACTTGGGATGGGATCCCTCCGGGACTTATAACGACAATCCGCCTTAGCCGCATCCATGCAGTCGAACAACACGACAGGAAGATTTTGAGACAGGATTAACAGGATTAACAGGATGAAGCACAGCACACGGAGATCTCCCACAAGCAGTGAGGGATTATTGCTGATGCCACATCCTCTTTTCCATCCTGTAAATCCTGTTAATCCTGTCAAAATTCAGTTCTTTAACTGCATCGTTGGCTTAGGATCGCCAAACATGGCGACACTTCACCCTATGGATTGACCAACCTATAAAACGTGGTGGCGCCCGGGGTTAAAGTGACTTCGTTCACGGTGCCGGACACCACGGGTGGCGTGGACACGGTGGACCACGGCCCTAACAACTCGGCGCTTTGCTGCAGCACGAATGAAGTGGAGCCTTGGACCGGCCAGGAAATAACCACGCTCCCCGCTGTCCCGCGCACGATTGACAGAACGGGAAGCGTGACGCCAGTATAGTAAGAAAACACGAAGTCGGACACCTGCTGGATGGAGTTTGCCCCGCCATCGCCTCCGGTGAAACCGATGTAGGCGCTGCTGCCGCCCACAGCAGCCTCCAAGTTAACGTCGAAATTGGTGGTAAATAGCGCCCCAGTCGTTTGATCCGTAAGCTTTGCGGTCAAGACGTTTGTAATGTAAATGAGCTGGACGAGTGTGGGGTCGCCGGCAGGATAGTTGACAAATCCTGGATAGAAATAAGCCGCGATTGGATTTGCGCTGTCCGGGGTGCTTCCATTGGTGCCGAATTGGATGCCGGCTCCGCCAGAGGAGCCAGTGTAGAGATTTATCTCAAACCCGGCGCTGTTGGTGATGCCGTAAAAGCCCAAATCTCCCCCGCCGTCGCCGACTTCGTTGGTCGTGCCACCGGAGTTTTGAAGGCAGAAGACGGTGCCGTCGGCGCCTCTGTTTCCCCCCGCCTTGTAGATATAGGAAGCAGTAAAACCGCCGATGTACTGGGGAAAATCGTAGAAGGCGCTGCAGGCCTCGCCGTTCGTGCCGTCGGTTAGGGTCAGCAAACCATTAACAATGCATGGATTAGTGGGAGCTCCAGGCCAACCCGGTCCCTGGTTGAGGGTCCAGTTCGTGCCGTTGACATTGAAGGTGATGCTGGGCGGAGGGTTGGGCAGACCAATCACGACCGCCGTTGAACTTGAGACGTGACCGAGTGAACTGCTGATGACGACAGAATAAGTGTTTGAGCCGAGCAACGCGTCGAAGGAATAGCTCGAGCTTGTCGCGCCTGCAATGGGGCTGCCCCCGCTTGACCACTGGTAAGTGAATGGCTCGGTGCCGCTCGCACTGACCGAGAATGTGACCGGCAGTCCTGACGGCAATTCAACCAGCAGAGGGGAGACATCAGCCACAAGAGTCGGCGCTCCTGAAAGGATGTTGAGGGTGACAACGGCACTGGTGCCGGACCCGTAAGGGTTGGAAGCCACCGCGAAATAGTCATAGGTGCTCTGGATGGCCTGGATATTGGTCAGAACTAATGTGGCGTTGGTGGCTCCGGCGATCAAATTGGTGGTGGTGGCTGTCGCGTAATACCATTGGTAAGTGATCGTTGGCGGGCCAACGGCCGTTGAACTGATAGAATTGGATCCGCCCAAGTCAGCCGTGTTCGTGACCGGGGCGGAGGGAACGGCAAAGAAGGGAGGCACGTTCGTTGTGCCAGCCTTGCCTATGTTGTAGTGCGCCGACACTTGCGAGGGCGTCAAGGCATAATTATAGATGGCCGCCGCGCTAATATTTCCTCCGTAGAGTCTGCCGTTGCCGTTGGCCGTGCCATTGGCGATGGCCCACGGATCGCTAAAATTAACCAGGGTCACGGAGGCTGGGGTATTATCCACTAAAACCCCGTTCTGATACAGATTCCAATCGGCTCCGTCACCGGTTAAAACCACATGGGACCAATTTGTAGTTACGACCCCGCCGGCAGTGTATCCACCTCCTTGGACGCCATTATAATAGCCGCCGTCGAAGTAGGTGCTGTCTTGCACTCTTAACTGCATTTCATCAGTGTTCTGACCGCTATCATACCCCTTGGCGATGATGTCCGCGAGGTTGCCTGACGGTTGATTTGTATCTGGTTGCACCCAGGCTTCCAACGTGATCTCGTTGGCAAAATCCAGCGCGGGCGAGTTAGGTATCAAAACATATTGGCTCATGCCGTCAAAAGTGACGCCCTCAGGAATAAACGAAGAGGGACCCGGAGCATCGAACGTCGGAGCATTTGTATAAGTGCCGTCGTAGCCGCCCACAAGGTCGTAGGCCGTGATGCCGCTGGATTCGTTAAGCGGATAAAAGGCCACTGGCTTATCCGCCAGGATGGCCGATTCATACACGCTTGGCGAAATGACGGTGAGGCTCAAGGTTACGCTGTTGGTGGCGCCGTGAGGATTGCTGATGACGCAATAATAGTTGCCAGCGTTGGCGACCTGGACACTGGACAGCGTGAAGGCGGCATTGGTGGCGTTCGGCACGGTTGCGGTGTTGTAATACCATTGATAGGTAACAGGCCCTGGCCCACTGGCGACAACGCTGAGGTTAAGGGTCGCGCCCGCCAGCACGATATCGTTGGTTGGAAATTGTAGCAAGATGCCGGGTGGCACAGGGGGGAACGAGCCAAGAAGCTGGATTTCGGCGACTTGAAGGCCGTTGGAGGCTACGGTGTCGTTGTTGACGTTGGTGAAGGTCAACATATAGGTGGTGTAAGCGGCGGTATTTGCGAAGGTAATTTCCTGCAGGACTTGATTGGTGATGTTGATGGGGCCGCCGGCGGCATTGCGCTGCGGGGGTATGGCCAGCAGGCCGCCGGCAATGAACGTTAAGTTGGTCCCGCCGTTGGTGGAGCCTTGCAGCAGGTAATCGGCCGGATCATCCTCCGGATGGCTGCTGGAGGCGAAGAACCGGATACCCGTCACGACGGTGGCGCCGTTGTTGGGTGTGACGATGATACCCACCGGCCCTGAAAAGGACCCACCGTCACCACCGGAGCCGAGATTGACGTATTGAAAGAGGGTATTGTCCTCAACATTGACATAGGTCATGTTGAAGGGTGGCGGCACCGAGTCGTAAACCTCGCCTCGCGTGTCAATGTTGTTGTTGGTATCCGTGATGTTGTCGCCAAGTTGCAAAATGTAGCCGACCAGGCTGGTCGGGTCGCCCGTTTGCAATGGGCCGGTGGCGGGGAAGGTCAATATGGTCAATGGCGCCGCCGGGCTGGTGTTGGTGGCGGTGGCCGTCGTGATGACGCACTGGTACAAGCCGACGTTGGCCGCACCGACATTGGCAATGGTCAGGTTGGTGGTCGTGGCCCCGGAAATGTTATTGGTGACGCCGCCAATAATGGATTGCCATTGAAACGTAGGGCTGGTGGCAAAGACGGGCGTGAACGAAAAGCTCGCCGTGCCGCCCGCATAGACATTTTGCGCCGCAGTCATTCCCTGCGCCGTTGGCGGCGGGTGAAAGATCAATTGAAAGCCATTGACGTAGGCATTGCCGACCAGATTGCTGTTGCCGACCCCGTTCAAGGGATTGGGCACGGCGGTGATGACAATATTACTGCTCGCATCCGGCGTGACGTTCTCGAAAATGACAAAATTCTGGCCTTCGACATAGGTTTGGGGTGGCGCGCCTGTCGCGCCGCTGTTGAGAGTGGCGGCGATGCCGTTATGGGCGCTGCCGCTGCTGACCGAGAAGGCCGTGCCGCCGTTATTCTCGGGACTTGCGCCATAGAGATAAAGCCCGTATGTGCCTGGGGGAACATTTTGCAAGGTAAAACCTGCGCTTCCGTAAGGGCCATTGTGGGCAGCCATGCTAAACAGAAATACCGGAGGGCCATTCGGGACAGCAGTCGGTTGGATGGTAGTATCCGCAAAGTAGCCTGTCACCCCCAATGTGATCTGGGTCCATGTCCCTGTGGAGTCGCAGTCGCCAGAGTTGGTGGGACTTCCCGTAAAGGTAAAAAGGTCAGGGCCGTCGGAGGTGATCCACCCTGTGCCGCTGTTAAAAGCGGCATAAGGGTTTCCCGGATTGCCAGGCTGTTGAGGCCAGTCACCGCCATAAACGTCGTAGCTTTGATAATAGAAGTAAGCGGCGTTATTAGCGAAGCCATTCCAAATATTATTGCCGGGGTCCGAGTAGGCCCCCTGGCCGGCAAAAAGTTCGCAATAGTAAGCACCGTTGTTGAAATTAGCGGCAGGAGTGATCACCCAGACGTTGTTAACGTCCATGAAATTGACTACCTGACCCATAGCGCTGGAGGCCAAAAGCGCGGGAACAACAGCGGAACCGAGGAGGAGTTTTCTTTTCATATTTTTCGTTTCTATCGTATTTTGACGGAACGTGTCAAGCCCTGAATTTCAAAATTGAAAATCTTAACCTGAAAATCGGGCCGGCCGAACGGGCCGTTTGCAAAAGGCCCAAGCCGCGAGGACCAAACTATCCGCCTTTAAAGCGCAAATAATTTCGTCAAAAATCCCGCTGGCTTAAGTCGCGGGCGGCGTTTAGCATCCCTGTGACATGCGTCTGGGAATTTTTGCAAAGACTTTTGTGCGGCCTGAGTTGGCCGCCACACTGGACGCAGTCGCCTCTTGCGGTCTGGACTGTGTGCAATTCAACTTTTCCTCCGCCGGCCTGCCCAGCCTGCCGGAGAAAATTGACCCCAGGATTGTCAGCGTCGCCGTGCATGAGCTGGCGCGCCGCCGCCTTTCGGTCGCGGCGGTGTCGGGCACTTTCAACATGATTGATCCCGACCTGGCCAAAAGGCGCGAGGGCCTGCGGCGATTGGGTGAGATTGCGGCCAGTTGCGGCCAATTGGGCGCGCCGATGGTCACTCTTTGCACGGGCACACGCGACCCGACGGACATGTGGCGCGCTCATCCGCAAAACGACAGCGCTGAGGCCTGGCAGGACTTGCTGGCGTCCATGGAGATAGCGCTCAAGATCGCCGACAAGTATGATGTCTGCCTGGGCATCGAACCGGAGTCGGCCAACGTCGTCAATTCAGCCAAAAAAGCCCGCCGCCTGCTGGACGAAATGGGATCGCCCCGCCTGAAAATCGTGCTGGACGCGGCCAACTTGTTGCGTCCGGGCGACAGCCCTCGCATGGTGGAGATACTGGATGAAGCGTTCGATTTGCTGGGCGGCGACATCGCCCTTGCGCATGCGAAGGATTTTCGCGACGGAGTGGTGTTCCAACACGTCGCGGTGGGCCAGGGGATGCTGGATTGGCCGCGCTTGCTGCGCCATTTGCGCGCGGCGGGTTTTGACGGGCCGTTGATCCTGCACGGCCTCTCGGAAGAGGAAGTCAACACCAGCATGGCTTTTCTGCGTCAGGCATTGGAAAAATCCGAACCTCGCGCCACAGCGCCCGCCACCGGCAGTTTCACGCGCGACGGAATTGAGTTTCATTATGAGACGGTTGGCTTCGGCGTCCCCTTTTTCTTTCAGCACGGCCTCGGGGCGGACGTGACGCAGCCTTTCGGCTTGTTCCGCCCGCCGGGGGGCATTCGCTTGTTCGGTTTTGATTGCCGCGCCCACGGGAGGACTCGTCCGGTTGGACCGCCGGAGAAGATCAGTCTGGCGGCCTTTGCCGATGATCTGCTGGCCTTGATGGATCATTTGCAAATTGAAAAAGCCGTCATCGGCGGCATCTCCATGGGCGCCGCCGTGGCCTTGAATTTCGCCGTGCGCTATCCGCAACGGCTCCTGGGCGTGGTCCTGCACCGCCCGGCCTGGCTGGATGGGCCGCGGCGGGATAACGTCGCCGTGTTTTCGTTCATCGCCGGCCTGCTGCGCCAGCACGGCGCGGAGAAAGGGCTGGCCTTGTTCAAGCAATCCGAGATTTACCGGCGGGCGCTGGCCGCCTCCCCCGCCAGCGCCAGCTCGCTGGCCGCGCAATTCCTCCATCCGCGCGCGGAGGAAACGGTGGTGCGGCTGGAAAAAATTCCTCTTGACTCGCCCGGCCCTGACCGCCGGCAATGGCGGGCCATCCCTGTCCCGACACTGGTGATGGCCAACGACCACGACGCCATTCATCCGTTGGCATACGGCGTGACCCTGGCGCGGGAAATTCCCGGCGCCGAATTCAAGGAGCTGACGCCCAAATCTGTCAACGCCGATCTGCACCGGCAGGAAACGCAGCGTTTTCTGGAGGATTTCCTGCTCGGTCATTTCTGACCGTCCCTCTTTTTACTCATGCTCAAACGTTAAGATTGCATGCGCCCCAAGTTTGATGTCCTGGCCCTGGGCGCGGTAGCCGTGGATGACCTGTTTTACATCGCCTCCTATCCCGGCCCCGACGAAAAAACGCCCATCCTGCGCGGCGAACGGCGTTGCGGCGGGATGTCGGCCATAGCGGCCATCGCCGCCAGCCGCTTGGGCTGCAAGAGCGCCTACGCTGGCGTTTTGGGCCGCGATGATCTGTCGGATTTCGCCATCGGCCAGATGCGCATGGAGGGCGTGAACCTCCGGCATCTGGCCCGCCGCGCCAGCGTCAGCCCGGTTCACTCGATCATAATGATTGACTCGAAGGCCGGCACGCGCAACATCTTTTACGACCTGCGCGGCTTCCTGGGCGCGGCCCGCGACTGGCCGCCCGCCGCAGTGATCCGCTCCGCGCGCGTCCTGTTCGTGGACTGGTTTAGCGTGCCGGGCATGATTCGCGCCGCCCGCCTGGCGCGCGCGGCTGGAATTCCCGTCGTGGCCGATTTCGAGCAGAGCGGCCTGCCCGGCTTTGACAAGCTGCTGCCGCTGGCGAACCACTTGATTATCTCGGAAGCCTTCGCCGCCAAACTGACCGGCCTCACCGATCCGCGCCGGGCCGTGGCGCGGCTTTGGACCGGGACACAACAACTGGCCGCCGTCACCTGCGGCGCGAAAGGATGTTTTTTCGTGGCCGCCGACAACCCTTCGCTGGTGCGCCATCAACCCGCCTTCGAGGTAAAGGCCGTGGACACCACGGGTTGCGGCGATGTTTTCCACGGGGCCTACGCGGCGGCGCTGGCGCGCGGGTTGAGCGCACCCGATCGCATCCGCTTTGCTGCTGCGGCCGCGGCGCTGAAAGCCGAGAAGTCCGGCGGCGCGCAGCGTGGCATCCCAAGTTTGGCCCGGACAATGAAATTGATGCGTCGAGCGTGTCAATCGCGAGAAGTCAAGCAACGAGGATGAATATGGACATTCGCAGATTGACTTTCGGGCCATATTTCTTATTTTGACTGCATGAGCACGGTTGTTTCGGACGATGGGAAAATAAGCATCCCGCAGGAAGTGCGCGAGGCCCTTGGACTTTGTCCAGGAACCGTCCTTGAAGTGCGAAGTCAGGCTGGCACGCTCGTTGCTTGGAAAAAAGTTGAGCCGGATGTGTTTGAGAAGTGGCGCGGTCGCGGCCAACTGCCCACCGGAACCAACGCCGATGACTATGTGCGGCTGATTCGCGATGGTGACAGCCGTTGACACCTCCGTTCTTCTTGACGTCCTGCTGAACGATCCGCAGCACTCGCCCGCTTCCATGAAAGCTCTCCGCCTGGCAGCGGTGGAAGGCTCACTCATTCTCGGTGAGATAGTATTGACGGAAGTTGCGCCTACCCTGGCGTCGGCTGATATGCTGCAGTTTCTTTCTGACTGGAATCTCACTTTTGTCCCATCTTCACAAGCAAGCGCTATTCTTGCCGGTGAGATGTTTCGGACCTACTTGAAGCGTGGGGGCAAGCGCGGCCGGGTTGTGCCCGATTTTCTCGTGGCCGCGCACGCCCAGACTCATGGCCAACGCCTTCTTGCCCGCGACCGCGGCTATTATCGGGATTACTTCACACAATTGATTCTTTGGGACCCGGCGGTCGCCTCATGAACGATCCAGTTTATCATGGACGCATAGGCTAAATCTCCAACAAAATTCGCGCCGGGTTTTCGATCATTTCCTTAATCCGCACCAGGAATGTCACCGCCTCGCGGCCGTCCACCAGCCGGTGATCGTAGCTCAAGGCGACGTACATCATCGGGCGGATGACAACGTTTCCAGCCAACGCGATGGGACGCTGCTGGATGGCGTGCATGCCAAGTATGCCGCTTTGCGGAGGATTGACGATCGGGGTCGAAAGCAGCGAGCCATACACGCCGCCGTTGGTGATGGTGAAGGTGCCGCCTTGCAACTCGTCGGGTTTGAGCTTGTTGTCTTTGGCCCGCGCCGCGAAATCGGCCACCGCCTTCTCCACCTCCGCAAACCCCAGTTGCTCGGCGTTGCGCAGGACCGGCACGGCCAGGCCCTTGCCGGAGCCGATGGCAATGCCGATGTCAAAATAATTATGATAGACAATGTCCTCGCCCTGGACGGAGGCGTTGAGTTGCGGAATGGCTTTCAGGGCCTCGATGGCGGCTTTGACGAAGAAGGACATGAAGCCGAGTTTGGCGCCGTGTTTGGCGGTGAATTTCTCCTGGCTTTCCTGGCGCAACGCGATCACGGCGGAAAGGTCAATCTCGTTGAAAGTGGTCAGCACGGCCATGCTTTGTTGCGCCTCGACCAGCCGGCGCGCGACGGTGCGGCGCAACGGCGTCATGCGCACGACTTCCTCCTCACGTCCCGGAGCCAGGGGCGTGCGGGGCGCGGCCGGCTTGATGATTTCCGTCATAAACTCCGGCTGCGGCACGACAGGCGCGGGCGCGGGCGCGACAGCTGCGGGCGCCGGCACGGGCGGCGAAACGGCCACAGGCAGAGGAGTCGGAGCAGGAGCAGGAGCGGGGGCCGGGGCGGGAATGGGCTGAGGCGGCGGCGGAGTCTTTTCCGCTTTGCGGACGAGGCGGGTTTCGTCTTTGGACTTCTGTGCCGGCTCGAGATACGCGATGACTTCGCCCACCAGGGCCTTTTCCCCTTTGCGTTTGACGATGCGGCTCAAGACGCCGGACGCCGGCGCGGGCAACTCGACGGTGGCCTTCTCCGATTCGAGCGCGACGATGTTTTCGTCTTTGTTGACGGCGTCGCCCTCGGCCTTAAGCCATTGGCCGATTTCAATCTCGGTGATGGATTCACCGACCGGGGGAACTTTTAATTCGACTGCCATGGAATTATTGGGTCATTCAGATTAAGTGGTTGAAATTCACGCATCAATCCATTCGGACGATGCCAACCTTATTATCCCAATCAGGGCCAAATGTCAATCTTAGGAACCATTGAAACTAGGTTGATCAGTTCAACGTACACGACAAATTTTCTTCCTGCCAGCGGGCGAACCGCTCCCCCTCGACAAATTGTTTTGTTCTGATAAACTTCCAGCATGAGTCGAAATCTTGCCGACATCACGGATGAAGCGTTGCGTCTGCCAGAGCATGAGCAGTTGCGGCTGGCTCGCACGCTCCCGGAGCGATCTGAAGCCGTTAGTGACGTGGATGCCGATGCGGCGTGGGAGGATGAAATTGAAAGCCGGATTAAGTTGCTGGACTCCGGACTGGCAAAAGGACGCCCGTTTGCTGACGTCTTACAGGACATTGACCGTCAGTTGGGGAGATGATACGGATCATTCTGGAACAGGCAGAGGAGGAGTTCAGCCGGTCGGCTGCCTTATTTCCCTGTTGCTTTTCGTGTGAGTGACTCTGTTTTTCGTAATGCATCCATTCGCATGAAAAAATTCTCGCCAGCAAAGGCAAAAGGGGTAGATGATTCTCGGCCTGCGTATGGAAATACCACCTATTATTGATCCAGCGCGGGAAAGACCGCCAAATCTTGCGTCCCGGCGACTTCTCAAGATAGGAATAGTCGTAGGAGTTATAGCCATGAGCGCACCTTGGTGGAGCATCGCTCTTGTCCCAGCAGGTGACTTTTTTGAAAAGCACTACAACTCGTGGTCTGGGCACGCAGCGACGTATCCATTGGCTGCTGCCGCAGGGATCCTGATGTGGGCAACCATGACCATCATCATGGCAGGCGCCCCAGGTTTCTTTTATGGGCCTCCTCTTCTGGTCGGGTGTATTATTGGCCTGTATTTGGTGAATCATTCGCAGCAAGGAGCCACACCCTCTGCGCATTCCAAGCACCGTGCGGGAGCGCTCGGTCTAGCCATTGCTTTTGTGAGCAATATTATTATTGCCGCCATAACGTTGCCGTTCTTTTGGGTTCCAAAAGGAGGCAGCGCCGGCCGCCCGATGGCCTGGGCATTTGGCACCTTTGTACTTTCCGGCGTATGCATTATCAGCGTTGGTTTTCTCTCCATCTATTCGATACGGCGGGAACGGCGGTATCTATGGGCAATCATTGCGATGGCACTGGCCGTCGTATCATTCTTCCTCGGCGGCTCTTTAATGGATTTAGCCATGCGCCTGCGTGGCTTTACTTTGGAACCATAAATGACCAGAACGCCCCAAAGGTGGGGTTCTGCACCGTCATTTCGTTTGTTCGCAAATCAGGAAGATTTTGAGACAGGATTAACAGGATTTACAGGATGAATTACAGCACAGGGATTTCTCCCCAAACGGTGAGGGATTATTTCTGGCGCCACATCCTCTTTTTCATCCTGTAAATCCTGTAAATCCTGTCAAAATTCAGTTCTTTAACTGCATGGTTCCGGTTTAAACGTCGGCGAAGGCTTGGGCGATAAGGAATTTCTGGTCCCGTTTGTGAATGCGGGCGGAGCCGGTGGCCGGGCTGGCGGAGGGGGGACGCCGTATGCCCGCAAAGGGAAACTTGCCGTAAAGCGTCTCGCCAAGATGCACACGCAGGAAACGCCATGCGCCCATGTTCTCAGGCTCCTCCTGCACCCATACGGCCGGCGTGTCCGCCGCGTAAGGTTCGAGGGCCGCTTGCAGGAGGCGGTCGGGAAAAGGGTAAAGCTGCTCCAGGCGCAGAATGGCCACGTCGTCGCGCTGGAGGGCTTCGCGCTGTTGCAGAATTTCGTAATAAATCTTCCCCGCGCACAACAAAATGCGGCGGACTTTTCCCGGTTGGATCGCGGCTTCGGCAATCACCCGCTGGAATGTTCCCTCGGCGCAGTCGGCCAAAGAAGAGACGGCGCGCTCATCCCGCAAGAGACTCTTGGGCGTCATCACGATCAGCGGTTTGCGCCAGGGCCGCACGACCTGGCGCCGCAAACAATGGAAGTACTGCGCCGGCGTGCTCGGGCAAACCACCTGGATGTTGTCCTGCGCGCCCAGATTCAGGAAGCGCTCCAAACGGGCGCTGGAATGTTCCGGGCCTTGTCCCTCGAAACCATGCGGCAGCAGCAAGACAAGTCCGCTCAACCGGTTCCACTTGTCCTCCGCGCTGGCGATGAATTGATCAACGATGACTTGGGCGGCGTTGACAAAGTCGCCGAATTGCGCCTCCCAGCAGATCAAGCCGTCCGGGCAATCCAGGCTGTAGCCGTAGTCGAAGCCGAGCACGCCCGCCTCCGAAAGCGGGCTGTTGATCATATCCACCGGGGCCTGGTTGCCGCCCAGATGCCGCAACGGCACGTAAGGATCGCCGGTCTCGTAATCGTAAAGAATGGAGTGGCGCTGGCTGAAAGTGCCGCGCGCGCTGTCCTGGCCGCTCAAGCGCACGCGGAAGCCCTCCGCGCTCAGGCTGGCGAAAGCCAGCGCCTCGGCCGCCGCCCAATCCAAAGGTTCCGCGCCGCCGGCCATTTGGCGGCGGGATTCCAGGAACTTCTTGATCTTGGGATGCGGATGAAACGTTTCCGGCAACTCCGTTTGCTTGAGCAGTAATTCCGCCAGGCGCTTTGCCTCGACGCCGGTGCGGGTCTCCTCTGCCTCATTCTCCGGTCCACCGGTGTAGCGTCCGCGCGACCAGACGCCCTGGGCTTTTTCCACCGGCGGGTGAAAAGCTTCGTTTTGAGCCTGCGACAATTCCTTCTCCAGAGCTTCGTGGCGGCTGCGGGCGATCTCTCCGGCCTCCTCGCGTGTCAATCCGCCCAAGGCCAGCAAATGGTCCAGGTAACCCTCGCGGACGGATTTGCGGCGTTGAATGGCTTTGTATAAGACGGGCTGGGTGAAGGACGGTTCGTCGCCCTCGTTGTGTCCCAAACGCCGGTAGCCAAACATGTCAATCACAACGTCGCGCTGAAACTTCCGGCGGAAGTCCATGGCCAGCCGCACCACTTGCGCCACCGCCTCAGGGTCCTCGCCGTTGACGTGGAAAATGGGGATTTGGAGCATGCGGGCCACGTCGGTCGGGTAGGTGCTGGAGCGCCCTTCGGCGGGAGACGTGGTGAATCCGATCTGATTATTGACAACGACGTGGATAGTCCCGCCCACGCTGTAACCGGGCAATTGGCTCAAATTCAACGTTTCCTGCACAATGCCCTCGCCGGCAAAACTGGCGTCGCCGTGAATGAGCAGCGCCAGGCACGGGCCGGTCTCCGTTCCCGGCCCGGCCTCGCCCAAGGCGGCCCGAAAGCGGTCCTGCTTGACCCGCACCCGGCCCAGGACGACCGGATTGACGAATTCCAGATGGCTGGGATTGAAGCAAAGGGACAGATGAATGGGCCGGCCCGTGGCCGTCGTCCAGTCGTTGCTGTAACCGAGATGATATTTGACATCGCCGTGACCGCGGAAAAATTTGAGATCATCGGCGAATTCGCGGAAAATCTGGCGCGCGCTCTTGCCCAGGATGTTGGCCAGGACATTCAACCGCCCGCGATGAGCCATGCCCAGGACGATCTCCTTGATGCCCTGCTCGGCCGCCTTTTCGATGGCCAAATCCAGCAGCGGGATCAAACTTTCGCAGCCTTCGAGGGAAAAGCTCTTCGCGCCCACGAATTTCTTGCGCACGAACTCCTCGAACGTGACCGCGTCCGTCAGGCGGGTGAAGATGCGGATTTGTTCCGCGCGCGTCAATTCCAGCCGGTTGCGGGTGCTTTCCATGCGTTCCTGCAGCCAGCGGCGAATCCCGAAATTATCAATGTGCATGTACTGCACGCCGATGGAACGGCAGTACGTGTCCCGCAATTGCTGGAGGATTTGGCGAATCGTGAAAGTGCGGTTGGATTGCAGCGTCTCGCAATGGACGGGCCGGTCCATGTCGCCCTCGGCAAAGCCGAAGAAATCCAATTCCAATTCGTGCGGCACGGGCCGGGGCAGGCCCAGCGGATCCACAGCGGCGATGTTATGTCCGCGCACCCGGTAATGGCGCACCAGACGATAGACGCGGTGTTGCAGGGCGGCGATCTTGTGCTCATCGAAGCCTTCCGTTTCCGACGACGGGCCGGGCCGCGCGCGAAAGAGACCGGGCGGCCGGAAGGAAGGGCCTAAAGGGGCCGGGCCGGGAAGTTCGCCGTTTTTGAGGTTTTCAAAGTATTGCCGCCATTCGGGGGCCAGGGAGGCCGGGTCTCGCGCAAACTCGGAGTAGAGTTGCTCGACAAACGGCAGATTCGAGGCGCTGGGAACATCAGGCGATTGTTTCATTCTTGTACCTCGACAGCTTAGTCGTCCTGGACGGTCTTGCAAGGCGGCAGTCCATCAATCAACGGACACACTTCTCTGCCGGTGCGTGATTTCCGGCTCTTGATCCTAATCCTAATCCTAATCTTAATCTTAATCTTAATCTTAATCTATTCTGATGGTGTTTGGGTGAACGAAAGAGATTAAGATTAAGATTATGAGTAAGATTAAGAAGTAGGAGCGGCTGCTGAAAAAATGGAACACTCCTCAATCCACAAACTCCAACTCCTGCCTGTGCGGCAACAGCCCTGCTTCATACGCCCGCCCCAGAAAACGCCGGATCGCCTCCCGGCCTTTTTCCCCGTAATCCAGCGTCCAATGATTGACATACATTCCCACAAATTGATCGGCCAATTCGCGGCCCATGTCCCGCGCATACTGCAAGGCGTGCGCCACCGCTTCGGGCCGGTGATCCAGGCTGAATTGGATGCTGGCGGTGAGAATGCGCGCGATGGCCGAACGCATCGGCGGCGGAAAGCGCTTGTGGATCACATTGCCGCCCAGCGGCAGCGGAAGGCCGTCGTTTTCGCGCTTCCACCACGCGCCCAAATCCTGGCACAGGACCAGGCCCTCCTTTTGATAGGTCAATTGCCCTTCGTGAATGACCAGGCCAACGTCCGCGCGGCCCGAGCGCACAGCTTGAAAAATTTGGTCAAAGGGGACCACCACAAAATTGATTTGGTCCGCCGGCCGTTGCAGCCAGAGTTGCAGCGCCAGGAACGCGCTGGTCATGGTGCCCGGCACGGCGATTTTCCGGCGGGCCAATTCTTCGCGCGTCAACGGTTCCTTGGCCACCAGCATCGGCCCGTAACCGTCGCCCATGCTCGCGCCGCTGGGCAGCAGGGCGTATTGGGCGCTGACGTAGGCGTAGGCATGAAAGCTGATGGCGGTGATGTCCAATTCGCCGCGCCGGGCGCGTTCATTCAGCGTTTGAATATCCTGCAAGACGTGCTCGAAGGCGAAGCCGCCGGTTGGGATCAACCCCTTGGCCAGCCCATAAAACATAAAAGCGTCATCGGGGTCCGGCGAATGTCCCAGAGTCAAAGTTTGCGACATAAGGGAAGGTTACGGGAGAGAGCGAGCCAAAGTCCATTTCCTATCTCCTAAGGAGTTTATTGGAGTTGGGCGTCTAATCGGCGGGCTTGGCCGGCGGGGATTGCCAAATCAACCACGCTCTCGCCGTAACGGACACGGCACGGGCGGCCTTTTTGACTGCGGATGGCCGCGCTCGTGAGCGTGCCGCGCGCCCAAACGATGTCCACCTCGAAGCCGCCGCGGGCGCGCAGGCCCTTGACGCTGCCGGCCGGCCAGCACGAAGGGAGGGCGGGCAACAACTGGATTTCCCCGGCCTGGCTCTGCAACAGCATCTCGGCCATGCCGGCGGTGATGCCGAAATCGCCGTCCAATTGCACCGGCGGATGCAGTCCGAAAAGATTCGGAGACGTGTTCCGGGCGGAGAAGAGTTGTTGCAGCATCCGATGCGCATCCTCGCCGTCTTGCAGGCGCGCGTAAAGCGCGGTGCGCCAGGCGAACGACCATTCGCGCACGTCGCTCCCAGAGTCAATGCCGCGAGCGTCGAGGGAAACTTTCGCCGCCTTGGCGAGGTCGGGCGTGCGGCGGGCGCTGATCTGGCTGCCGGGATAAACGGCGAACAAATGCGAGGTGTGCCGGTGATGATCGTTGGGGGTATCCAATTCAGGACTGCCGGGTTCGGCATTGGCGCCTTTCTTTTCAGTCATCCATTCCAGCAATTGGCCCCAGCTTCCGATGCCGGGGGTGGCCAGTTTGTCACGCATGGCGGCCACTTTGTCGCGGTACTCCTTGTCCAGGCCGAGGGCGTCGCAAGCTTGGACGTAGTTGTTGAACAAATCCCAAACGATTTCCTGGTTGTAGCTCACCCCGTCCGCGTCGGCGCCGTGTTCGGGCGACCAGCCGTCGGGCACCACGAGTTTGCCGTCGGGCAGCGTCTTCAAGTGATCCTCCCAAAACTCGCACGTCTCCTTCATGACCGGATAGGCGCTGGCGCGCAGAAAATCGGTGTCGAGACCGAAGGCGTAATGTTCCCAGAAATGCTGGCAATACCAGGCGTTGGCCGTCTTGTCCCACTTCCAGCCCATGCCGCCGAAAATGTTGTGCGAGGTGCGGATGGCGAAACCGCGCCGGGTCATTTGGCCGGACGGTGTCTTGAACTCCTGCGCCGAGGCCGTGGCTTTGCGCCAGTCGGGAAGCTGGCTTAACGTCAAATCGAATAACGGCTCGTGACATTCGGGGAGATTGGCGGCTTCCACGGGCCAATAATTCATTTCGATGTTGATGTCCGTGTGGTAATCGCTGTGCCAGGGCGGATCATTGTTGTCGTTCCAGAGGCCCTGCAAATTGGCCGGCAGACCGCCGGGGCGCGAACAAGAAATCAGCAGGTAACGGCCATACTGAAAGAGCAGTTGCTCCAGTTCGGGATCGGTCGTTTTGAAAGCGGCCAGTTTTCGCTGGTCCGTCGGCAATCCGAGCTGGACCGGGGAAGATTCCCCAAGGTCCAGCGAGACGCGACGAAAGAGGGCTTGGAAGTCTTGCTCGTGTTCCGCCTTCAATTTGCCATAACTCTTTTGCGCGGCCGCGTCCAACTGCGCCGTCAGCCGCGGGTGCGGATCTTTGCCGCGAAAATGTTTCGCGCCATCCATCGCATAATCCGTGCCGGCGGCGAGCAGCAGCGTGAGACTGTCGCAATCCTTGAATTCGAGGGCCGGGCCGTTGCTCGCGGCGGCCAGCGCGCCGCCGTCGTGGAGCACAACCATCTGCCACTCGTATTTGAGGCCGTTGTCCAATGGGCCGGAGACCGTCATGCCGTTGCCGGAGACAACCGTTTTGGCGTTGTGGGCGTCATTCATCTCGATGCTGCCGGTGTAACGGCCCCGTTTGCTGGCGGTGAAGCGGGCGGCGAGCACACCGGCCGGATGACTGCAAAAGAACTCGCGGCTGAATCTTACGCCGTTGCACTCGTACTCCACGTGTGCCAGCGCATGGCCCAGGTCGAGGTCGCGGCGATAATTGGAGGCCGCGTCCTGATCGCGCAAGTTGATGAAGACGTTCCCAAACACCTGGTAGGCGCCCATGGTGTCGTAATTTCCGCTGGGGTTTTCATCGCCCGTCCAAAGGCTGCTTTCGTTGATGCAGATGCGTTCCCTGGCGGGTTCGCCGAAGACCAGCCCGCCCATCAGCCCATTGCCGATGGCCAGGGCTTCGCTCATGGGATCCTTGGCCGGTTGTTGAAACCAGAGAACGAGCTTGTCATTGTCCGCGCCGAAATCCGGCGGCGCGATGAAGGCACAGAGGACCGCGAGAGCGGAATTTTTCCAGTTCATGGCGCCGCCTCTGCGCTGCAAACCGTCAGAATCACGCATGTTCGCTGGGACTTTTTTCGCGCAGAGAGCGCGGAGAAACAACAGGAAAAAAGATCGGCCATTTAATTTATCTCGCCAGTGCAATCCTTCAGAATCATTCATTTTCAGGAAGATTTTTTACCACAGATTTCGCGGATTTCACTGATAAAAATTTGCGGGTTTCCCATCCGCGAAATCCTGGCATCCTAAGCCGTATCCATGCAGGAAGGACCAAAAAGTGGCCGTCCCGGCGTGCGGGCTGAGCTTTTGGTCGGTGAACCCGATTTGAATGGACTTATGGGCACTTCGGAATTGAATCCTCGGTGCCACCGTTTGGTGAGCCGGGCGTGTGCCCGCTGATGGATCATTTTTTGTCATGAAAACAATCAATCCACAAACGGTGGCATTAGTCCAACTGCATCGTTACGGCCAAGCCGCATCCATGCAGTAGGGCACAAGAATTTCAACGCTAAGGCGCGAAGACGCAAAGAGGAATTTGCCCTTGGTAGTCCGACCCACCAAATGGTGAGCGTTGGCCATGGGGCCAAATTCGCTTCCTGCCCTTGCGACTCTGCGTCTTTGCATTGCAATGTCGGAGAAGTCTGCATTTTTGGCAAAACTTTTTCTCCGCGCTCTCTGCGCCTCTGCGCGAACACAGGGCCAGGGGGATTTTGGTTGCGGCTTGCCGCGCTGCGTCTTTGCGTTAAATCCGAGTGACCACCGAGGTCTCAGTTCTGGGAACTAGGCAGACAAAATGAACGACCACCCATGGCCCGGGACCATTTTTCTTTGTTTTTTCGTCGTCCCTTGGCCCAACGGAAGGAAAGACAGGCTCGCGCAGAGGCGCAAAGATCGCAGAGAAAGGACAAAATGCCCTTATTCACATAAGTGAAAGTTGCTATCTGGCAACAGGTTGCATCGCATAGTCTCGATTTCTGCTCTGCGTTCTCCGCGCCCTCTGCGCCAGAAAAGTCCATCAGGCGGCGTGAAGTTTGGCGGAAAAAGCCGGCTGGCTGTAAACAAATGTGGATTTTTGTGTTTGTATTCCCGTCTAAACGTGTTAGAGTGTAATTGTGTGGCGCTTAGGCGCCTTGTTCTTTGACATAGTGCCAGCGGAAGAGGGCGGAGGGCGAAAGCAAAAAAGTGAAGGCTTAACGGCTGATCCGTCCGGGCCGAGGATTTGGCGCGACAACAGAAAGGACGACGATTAAGGCTAATTGAAGCTAATTGAGGCTAATTGAACCTTGATAAAATAAAAATCCTGCGGTGCGCCCTCTAGCAGCAAATTTTGCCTGGCAACGTCGTTGAATCGTAAGTAGGCAGAAAACGCCAATCCGACCCCCAAAAAATCGGACTGGATAGGAGTGGATAGTAGTGGATAGGACTAAAAAAAAAGGGCCTGCACGATCAAAGAGAACCGAATGCAATGATGACTAGCATCAGCAGTCTTGTTGTTTCTGCTTTCTGCTTTTCTCTCACGCAAGTCGTTGATTTCCATGATAATTCCAGATAATTCCAATGCCGTTTTTGGCCGCGCAGGCGTCAGTTGACGGTTTTTTGGCCCGCGCTCCCTGATGATTTGCCGCCGTGATTCGCCAGCCTCACGCCCGATCGAAAGATTCCTGTTGATTTCCTGTTGGAAAGACTCACACTGCTCGGATTTTAACGCCTATCCTCTTTTTTGGTATAACGCAGAATCCGGTTTTTGGTTTGACGAATTGCAACCATACGCCGGCGCCACATTTACATCAAATTTGTTCACAGGCCAAGCTGATTCCACCAGTCAACTTTACCTTTGTCCCAGCTATGCGCGGGCCGTTGGCAACGCGCCCCCTTGGCCTTATACGAGTGACGGCTGGAAGACTTTCGGCCCGTACGGCTATAACTGGTTTGGAGTCGGCACTGATCTGCCCACCCTTGGTCTGGGAGGCAACGCCTTGGACGCGAATGAGCCTTATGACCCGCCAATCAAGGCCAGTGACGTTGTCTGCCCAAGCCAGATGGTCGCGATCACAGACGCTAATTTTTCATGGGCAGAGCCACCCAATTATAGTGTAGGGAGCAGTTGGCTTCAATTATCCATACCTGCCCTTGCCATCTACGGATCCGACCAATCTGCGCAGGGTGTTCCATTGATGTTGGCAGCCGACAAGAGGCGGCATGACGCAGGCCGAAGAAACGTCTTATTCTGTGACGGGCACGTGGATTGTCTTACCTGGCCGCAATTGTTCAATTTCCATGATTACACTGTTCTGTCCCTCTGGAATAACGACCATCAGCCGCACCCGGAACTCACGGAAGGTTGGTGACGTTGTATTGGTTGCTTTCGTGTTGGAAAGGGTTAAGATTTTTTTATGACGGATGTGAACCAAGCTGGCCGCTTGGATGTTGGCGTTGACTCTTTCGCAGCGCCGCCCGCGAAAACCGCCTTCACCTTGATCGAACTTCTGGTGGTCATCGCCGTCGTCCTGGCAGACACCAACGGCCTGATGCAATTTGACGACACCAACGCTCCCAATTACGCCGCCCGCTTCTACATCACCTCCCCGCAATAGTGCTTTTCAATCTTAATCGTAATCTTAATCTTACTCGTAATCTCTTTGCTGTGATCGTCTTGGCGAGCTTCGATGAGAAGAGATTAAGATTAGGATTAGGAGTAAGAAGGAGAAGCCGCCTACCACTCAATGACGGCCGCGCCCCACGTCAGGCCCGCGCCGAAAACGATCATCAGCACCAAATCGCCCCGCTGGATGCGCTTGGTTTGCACGGCTTCGTCCAGGGCAATGGCCACGGAGGCGGCGGAGGTGTTGCCATGCTTTTCCAGGTTGACGAATAATTGCTCCGGCTTGGCGCCCAATCGCTCCGCCACGGCGTCAATGATCCGCCGGTTGGCTTGGTGGGGGATGATGCAGTGGATTTGGGAAATATCCAGTTCACAGCGGCGCAGGGCCTCCTGGGCGGCGGTGTGCATCGCCGTCACGGCGTTTTTGTAAGTCTCCTTGCCGTCCATGCGCAGGTAATGGAGGCCTGCGGCGACCGTTTCGTGGCTGGGCGGAAAGGCCGATCCGCCGCCGGGCATGCACAAAAGCCCGGCCCGCCCGCCGTCGGAACCCATGCAGGCTGTCAGTAATCCGTGCGCCTGCGGGCGGTTGCGCAAAATGGCCGCGCCGGCGCCGTCGCCGAAAAGAACACAGGTGTTGCGGTCGCTCCAGTTGATGATGGAGGAGAGTTTTTCCGCGCCGATGACGAGGATGGTGTCGTAAGTGCGGGACATGATGAATTGCTGGCCGATTTCGAGGGCGAAAATGAATCCCGAACAGGCGGCTTGGATGTCAAAAGCGGCCGCTTTTTCCGCGCCGATCTTTTCCTGCACCAGGCAGGCGGTTGAAGGAAAGGGCATGTCGGGCGTGATAGTGGCCAGGACGATCAAATCAATCTGGTCGGGGGAGACTTTGCCCCGTTCCATGGCGACGCGGGCGGCCTTGGCGGCGAGGTCGGAGGTGACCTCGTGATGGGCGGCGATGCGCCGTTCCTTGATGCCGGTGCGGCTGTGGATCCATTCGTCGGAGGTGTCCACCATTTTTTCCAGATCGGCGTTGGTCAGCACGCGTTCGGGCACGTAAGAGCCGACGGAGATGATGGAGCAGGTGCGCCCCTGGAAATCGTGGCGGGCGCGCGGGTTTTTGAATTTTCTGGCGGGGAGCATCATGGTTTGGCGGCGGCGGTTGGGGCGCCGGCTTTGGCGATTTCGGATTGGATCATCTCGTTGAGGCGATGTTGGAGGGCCTTGGTGCATTCGGAGATGGCGTTGGTGATGGCCAGCGAGCTGGCGGAGCCGTGGGCTTTGAAAATGGTGCCGTTGAGGCCGAGCAGGGGCGCGCCGCCGCGCCTATCGGGATCAATGCGCCGCTTGATGGTGCGGAGGGCGTTTTTGACCAGCAACGCGCCGAGCTGGCGTTTGGGGTTTTTGGAAATTTCATCTTTGACCCAGCCAGCCAGGCCCTTGGCGAAGCTCTCCAGCGTCTTGAGGACGATGTTGCCAACAAAGCCGTCGCAGACCACGACGTCAACGCGGTTGTTGAAGAGGTCGTGCCCCTCGACATTTCCGATAAAATTCAAATCCGCCATTTTGCAAAGCCGGCAAGCTTCCAAGGTAAGCTCGGTGCCTTTATTGGCCTCCGTGCCGTTGCTGAGAATGCCCACGCGGGGATTTTTATAACCGAGAATCTCCCGCGAGTAAATGCTGCCCATGATGGCGAAATGGAGCAAGTGCAGCGGCCGGCATTCCACGCTGGCGCCGGAGTCCAGCAGCACGAATTCGTTCTTAGGCCCCGGAATGACCGTGGCGATGCCCGGACGGTCCACTCCCGGCAGGTGCCGCAAACGAATGGTGCTGGCCGCGACAATGCCGCCGGTGTTGCCGGGAGAGATCAAGGCGTCGGCCAGCCCGTCCTTGAGCAGATCCACGGCGCGCAGAATGGAGCAATCCTTTTTGCGCCGCAACCCTTCCACCGGTTTGTCTTCCATGCTCAGGACCTCGGTAGCCGGCACGACGGTGACCCTCGGATCGCGGAAGCCAGTTTTTTGAATGGCCGCCTGGATTTCCTCCTGGCGTCCGACCAGGAACAGTTGCGTGATGGACGCGCTGGATTGCAGCGCGAGCCGGGCGCCTTCGATGATCGTCTCCGCGCCGTGATCGCTGCCCATCACATCCACGACAATTCGCATAATAAAAAAACGCGGAAGACGAATCACATCCGCGCCCCCGGCCAGGGTCAGGCGGCCGCTTTGACGGTGATGACCTGGCGACCTTTGTAAAAGCCGCAAGCGGGGCAGACCCGGTGCGGCACATAGGGGGCCGCGCATTGCGGGCAGGTGCTCAGTTGGGGCACTTTCATGGTGCTATTGTAGGCTCGGCGCATCCGCTGGCGGCTGCGTGAAGGTTTGCGTTTGGGAACTCCCATAATTGTCCTGTTTTAAAATTTTAATTTGTTTAATTCGGACCAGGCAGACGAACTTTGCGTCTGGCCGGCGCCTTTTGTTTTGTTTTCTTTGACTCGATTGGGCAATCCCGCGCAACCGGCTTCACACAACGGATGTTGCGGAAACTCCAGCAGAATATCCTCGCGCAGGGACGGCGTCAAGTCCGCCAAATCATCTTTCACGGCGGCCTTGTCGGGGCCTTCCAGCGGGAGATGCGCCGTCCAGGGGTCCAGCTCCAGCAGGCGCTGAAAGGGCTTGAGGCAGCGGGCGCACTCGCACTCCAGCGTCAGCTCGATGCGGCCCTGCACCAATATCCCGTCCCCGATCCTCTGCGCCGCCAGGTCGTAGCGCAAGGGCTGGCGCGTCCGAATCAGCTCGTCGTTGTCCGGCAAATCCAGTTCCGCCACGGGCAACTCACCTTGCAAACGAAGGTCGTTGTCTTCCAAATGGCGGATGTTGATCTGCAAGGGCATGAGGAGCGGATGGGCAAGGTTCAGGATTTGCCGTTGAAGCGACGGAATTTTCGGGCCAGGGCCACGCGCACGTGCGGCGGAACGAAGACTTCGACATTGCCGCCCAGGCGCGCAATCTCCTTGACGATCCGGGAGCTGAGAAAAGTATAGGTTTCCCGCGGCATCATAAAAATTGTCTCCACCTGCCCGTTCAACTTACGATTCATCAAAGCGAGCTGAAATTCAAACTCAAAATCCGACACCGCGCGCAGCCCGCGGATGATGGCCTGGGCTTTTTTTTGTTCGGCGTACGCGACCAGCAATGTATCGAACGAGTCAGCCTGGACGTTGGGGAGGTCGTGCAGCGATTGTTGCACCAGGCCCAGGCGTTCCTTGAGCGAGAAGAGCGGTTTTTTGCCTTCATTCTTGGCCACGGCGACGATGACTTGGTCGAACAACCTTGCCGCGCGCTGGATAATGTCCAGGTGTCCATTGGTCAAGGGATCAAAGCTGCCCGGATAAATGGCCGTTCGCATAACCAGTAATTACCCAAGCTCAGGAAGGAAGGAAAGAGTCAAGTTTTCCGGGCCGGATGAGGAGGGGCCAGGTGGAAATTGGTCCTTCGTTTCCTGGCTGGATCTGGGTGATGAATAATTTTTGGGATATGCCGCCCCTACGGGGCTTCAATTTCTTTGGTGGGTTTCTACAACGAGGTCGCTCCTGACGGAGCTTTTTGCGTCGCAGCCATTTTCCCTCTGAACGCTAAAGCGGGAATGTCTTGGACGGAATCGGCTACTGCCACTTCAGCCCCGTCAGGGGCGGCAACTTTGTAGAACCGAGCCTAAAAAATGTTTCCAAGCTCCGTCAGGAGCGGCATCTTCCGCACATGGCGAACACCTACACGCAAATTTACATCCATGTCGTATTTGCTGTCGAAGGCAGGCAAAACGTCATTCGAGCGGAACACAATGATGAACTCCAGAAATACATCACTGGCATCGTGTCCGGACAGAAACAAAAACTGATCGCCATCAACAATATGCCGGATCACGTGCATTTGCTGCTCGGGTTGAGGCCCGATTTAGCACTTTCGGACTTGGTGCGTGACGTGAAGGCCGGTTCGTCCAAATTCGTTAATGAAAAACGTTGGGTGGTCGGAAGGTTTTCCTGGCAGGAAGGATTCGGCGCCTTTTCTTATTCACGTTCGCAACTTACCTCAGTAATTCGCTACATTGAGAACCAGCAAAGGCACCATGCGCGGAAATCGTTTCGCCAGGAATACGTTGAGCTGCTGGAAAAGTTCAATGTGGACTATGACCATCGTTACATTTTCAAAATGGGGGATGAATGAGAATTCTTCGGATTTGCCTCATTTGCTGGTGGCGAATGAGCCGTGAAGCTCCGATAGGAGCGAAATATTTGTAGCCTTCCATCCAATCAAAACCAAAGCCCCGTCAGGGGCGAAATATGGCGCTCCTAACGGAGCTTGAAATTTTTTTTCACCTTCCCACTACAAAGATGTCGCGCCTGACGGCGCTGTGGGAAGACCCCCTTTGCTTTAGCCCTTTCCCGGAGATTGGAGAACGATCCGCGCGCCTGTCCAAAAGTGGGATGCGCCAGACATGGTCTCTGGTGGCACTTTTTTGATGCAGCCGCCGCAATTCTTGGCATAATCCCCAATCCATGAGTGCCTTGCGCTTAGAGGTCCGCAAAACTTACAAGCTCTTCATCGGCGGCAGCTTCGTCCGCAGCGAGAGCGGACGGTCGCTTTGCGCCAAATCCGCCTCCGGTGAACTGCTCGATAATTTCTGCCATGCCTCGCGCAAGGATTTGCGGGACGCAGTCGCGGCCGCCCGGCCCGCCGCCGATGGCTGGGCCAAAAAATCCGCCTATCTCCGCGGGCAAATCCTCTACCGCGCCGCCGAAATGCTTGAGGCTCGCGCCCCGGCCATGACGGAGGAAATCGCCCGTTCCACCGGCGCCGCCTCCGCGCAAGCTCGCGCGGAAGTCACTCTGGCCATTGACAGGCTGGTCTATTTTGCGGGTTGGACGGACAAATTCGCCCAGGTCTTCGGCGCGGTCAATCCGGTCGCTTCGTCGCATTTCAATTTTTCGATTCCCGAACCGACGGGCGTCGTGGCGGTGCTGGCGCCGGATGAACCTTCGCTGCTGCCCGTCATTTCGCTGGCGGCGCCGGCCGTGCTCACGGGCAACAGCGTTGTTGTCATCGCCTCGGAAAGATTCCCGTTGCCGGCGCTGACGTTCGCGGAGATTCTGGTCACGAGCGACCTACCGGGCGGGGTGATCAACATTCTGGCTGGGAAGCGGGGCGAATTGCTGCCGCATCTGGCCGGCCATAAGGATATCAACGCCATCGTCAACGCTTCGGGAGTGGAAGAGATGGAGCGCGAGTTGCAGGCCGGCACGGCCATCAATTTGAAACGTTACGCGTCGCGGAAAATGACGGCGAAAGATTGGTTCACCGAAGCCGCGGAAAACCCCTATTGGATTGCCGACACGGTCGAATTCAAGACGGCCTGGCATCCCATTGGCCTTTAGCACGCTTGCAGACCATGCCACAAACTCTCACTGCCCCGCGCCGCTTGCATTCGATCCGCGATACCGTGCCGACGGTGGACCAGGTGACGGTCGAGGAGCGCGCCGCCGCCTTCACCAAGCGCAGCATCAAGACCAGCGCCAAATTGGCCGGGCTGAAGATGGTTGTTTCGATGATGGACCTTACCAGTCTGGAAGGCAAAGACACTCCGGGCCGGATAGCCTATCTCTGCCACAAGGCCATGCAGCCCATGGAACCCAAATACGAGGTTCCCTCCTGTGCTGCCGTGTGCGTTTATCCCAACATGGTGCGTTACGCGCGGCGTTTTCTGGGCCAGAAGCCGGTGGTCAAGATCGCCTCGGTGGCCACTGGTTTTCCCAGCGGACAATACCCGTTGCGCAGCAAGCTGGAAGAGACCCGCCGCGCGCTCGTCGAGGGCGCGGATGAAATTGACATGGTGATTGACCGGGGCGCGTTCTTGGCGGGCGATTATCGCAAGATGTTCGACGAAATCGCCGCCGTGAAGGCCGCCTGCGGCGCGGCCCATTTGAAGGTGATTTTGGAGACGGGCGAATTGGTGACTTACGACAACGTGCGCCTGGCCAGCCAGATCGCGATGGAGGCGGGGGCGGATTTCATCAAGACATCCACTGGCAAAGTGCAGCCGGCGGCGACCATGCCGGTCACGCTCGTGATGCTGGAAGCCATCCGCGATTATTTTTTCGCCACCGGATTGCGCATCGGCATGAAACCCGCCGGCGGCATCCGCACCGCCAAGCAATCGCTGGCCTACCTGGTCATGGTCAAGGAAACGCTGGGGGACGATTGGCTGACACCGGACTTGTTCCGCCTTGGAGCCAGCACCTTGCTCAACGATGTCCTGATGCAGATTGTCAAGACCGTGGACGGCCAATATCAGAACGCCGACTACTTCTCGCTGTCGTAATACCTTGCGGGGCGAAATGATAAGCGACTCAAGGATCGTGCCGCACGTACGAATCGAGGGGCAGATCGTCGCCGTAGAATGTAACCATTTGGAATCACCCATTTAAGAAAAGATGTGTCAGGGGAATGTTTGTCAGAGGAATGGAAAGCAGCAATTTTTTATTCCTCTGACTTCTTCTCTGCGCTCTCTGCATTGCAATATCGAAGAACTTCATTTCTGGCAAAACTTTTTTACCACGAAGAGCACGAAGGACACGAAGTCATGATTATGACGATTGGCACGATTTTTCTTCGTGTCCTTCGTGGTGAAGAATTCTTCTCGGAAATGAGTGATTTTGAACTATTATGTCGCAAAGAAAACCGCCTCTTGATTTGCAACTTGCTGGGGTTGTGAGGGTTGGGTCATGGCGGGGAATTCGATGAATTTGCTTATTTTCATCTTGCAGTCCCATTTATATGTGGTAACTTGGCCAGAGATAAGAACCATAAATAAATTATGACACGCAACGGAAAAATTGCCCGGCTGCCCGCCGACCTCCGCGCGGAACTCAACCAGCGGCTCGGCAATGGCGAAATGATCAAACCCTTGGCAGAATGGCTCAATGGCCTGCCCAAAGTCCAGGAAGTGATGCAGAAGTCCTTCGAGGGACGCCCGATTAACGAGGACAACATCTCCGAATGGAAAAACGGAGGATACCGCGACTGGGAGGCCAGCCAGCGCATGGGCGAACAAGTGATGACCTTCCAAACCCATGACTCCAGAGCAAAAAGCGGAAAGGGTAAGGCAGATTCTCGGCCTGGGCCCGGGCTACGATGGCTCGAAAAACCCCGAATTAACGCGTCCGCCTTGGTGGAGAAACAAGACCAATCCGGAGTTACCCGGAGCCAACCGGAGTAATCCGGAGTTGTGAATTTTTTTATCGCACGGAAGGTTCCAGAACAGACGATGATCATGATGATGAAGATAAGAACCGGGCCACGCTCCTTCACGTGTAATGCGTCACTCACGGAGGGGTAGGGACGGCTCGCCGAGCCGTCCGCAGGTGGTTCTTGCGGGGCGGTCGCCTCGGCGAGGCGACCCTACCATTCACCGTCCCGCCGTCACTGACCCATTACCTTCACGTCCATTTTAATCTTTCAACTTTGATGTTTGCGGTTATTTTCTGCGAGCCATGACTCTGCGCGAGCCAAATCCATCCGAAAAAGTCATCGCAACGGACACGCTTTTCTCGATCGTGCTGTTCCCGTTCGCGCTTGCGCGAACCAGCGAAACTGACGAAGATTGACCCATGAGCGCCAAAAAAGAGGAAAAGGTTGCATTGAAAACCAAGCTCAAGTCCGCTAAAGCTTCCGCGAATTATCCAGTCCCCACGATTTCCACGCCTTCAGTCGTTCCGCTCAAAAAGCGCCGGTTGGACTTCGGCCACCGATGGGATTACGCGCCCGCGCCGGAAACGGTGCCGGTGAAAATCGAGCCGCGCCACGAATTGTTTATTGACGGCAAGTTTGTGGCGCCGCATTCCGGCCAATATTTCGATTCCATCAATCCGGCCACCGAGGAAAAACTGTGCGAGATCGCCCGCGGCGACGAAGCGGACGTTGATCTGGCGGTCAGGGCGGCGCGCCGGGCTTTTGACACTGTTTGGAGGAGGATGCCGGGGCGGGAGCGGGGGAAATACCTGTATCGAGTCGCGCGCATCTTGCAGGAAAAAGCGCGCGAATTGGCCGTCCTGGAGAGTATGGACGGCGGCAAGCCCATCAAGGAGAGCCGCGATTTCGACGTGCCCATGGCCGCGGCGCATTTCTTTTATCACGGCGGTTGGGCGGACAAATTGGCATACGCGTTCCCCGGCAAAACTCCGCGTCCGCTCGGCGTGGCGGGGCAAATCATCCCGTGGAATTTTCCGCTGCTGATGGCGGCCTGGAAGATCGCCCCGGCGCTGGCGTGCGGCAACACGGTCGTGCTCAAGCCTTCCAAATCCACCAGCATCACCGCCTTGCGCCTGGCCCAAATTTTCCAGGAAGCCGGCTTGCCCGAGGGCGTTATCAACGTCGTCACCGGCGACGCCGCGACCGGGACCGCGATTTACAACCATCCGGATGTCAACAAGATTGCGTTCACCGGCTCAACGGAAGTCGGGAAGGTGATTGCCAAGGCCTGCGCCGGGACGGGCAAGAAGCTGACGCTGGAATTGGGCGGCAAGGCGGCCAACATCATCATGGAGGACGCGCCCGTGGACCAGGCCGTGGAAGGAATCGTGTCCGGGATTTATTTCAACCAGGGCCACGTTTGCTGCGCCGGCTCGCGGCTGCTGGTGCAGGAGGGCATTTACGGGATTGTCATCAATAAATTGCGCGACCGCATCCAGACCTTGCGCGTGGGCGATCCGCTGGACAAAAATACCGACGTGGGCGCGATCAATTCCTGCGCGCAACTGGAGAAAATCCGCGAGTTGGTGCGCAGCGGGGAAGAGGAGGGGGCGGAGGTCGAACAATCGGCCTGCGCGTTGCCGGCGCGCGGCTACTGGTATCCGCCGACTTTTCTGACCAACGTCACCATGTCGCACCGCGTCGCGCGCGAGGAGATTTTCGGGCCGGTGTTAAGCGTGATGACGTTTCGCACGCCGGAGGAGGCGCTGGAGCGGGCCAACAACACGCCCTACGGCCTGAGCGCCGGCGTGTGGACTGACAAAGGCAGCAAGATTTTCAAGATGGTGAACAAACTGCGCGCCGGCGTCGTCTGGGCCAACAGCTACAACAAGTTTGATCCGGCCAGCCCCTTCGGCGGCTACAAAGAGAGCGGTTTTGGCCGGGAAGGAGGAGTGCAGGGGCTTTCGTCCTACGTGCAATTATAAGCAAGATTCAATGCGCGGAGGCTTCGTGGATCACGCGTTTGGTGGAGGGCAGATCGTTGGTGCTCCAACCGCCGCCCAGGGCCATGACTAATTGCACACTGGACGTCATTTGTTGCATGTGAATGGCCACGGCGGTCTGCTGGTTGCTCAACAAGGTTTCCTGGGCCGTGATGACGTTGAGATAACTGTTGATGCCGAGCCGGTAGCGTTCAACGGCCAGGTCGAGGTTCTTTTGCGAGGCCCGGATCGCGACTTCCTGTTGCTCAATCTCGGTGGAAAGAATCCGCAACGCGGCGATGTTGTCTTCCACCTGTTGGAAGGCCGTGAGCACGGTTTGCCGGTAATTGGCCGCGCCGGCGCGGTATTCGGCCCAGGCTTGCTGGGTGACGGCTTTGCGCTTGCCAGCGTCAAATATAGTTTCTGAAGCCGCCGCGCCCGCCGCCCAGTAGAAACTGGAGGATTCCAGCAATTTGGACATGGTCGAACTTTGCACGCCGGTCCCGCCGGTCAGACTGATTGTTGGATAATAGGCCGCCCTGGCCACGCCGATGACGGCGTTGCTCGCGGCCACGGAGCGCTCCGCGGCGGCGATGTCCGGCCGGCGTTCCAGAAGTTGCGCCGGCAGCCCCAACGGCACGGCCGGCGGCTTATAGTCCAGCGGCGCGGGTTTGAGGGAAAAGGTGGACGCCGGCTGGCCCACCAGCAGCGCGATGGCGTGCTCGTACTGGGCGCGCGCGACGCCGAGGGCCGTCGCTTGCGCCAGCGTCGTTTCCAACAGCGTATCGGCTTGCGCGACGTCCAAATCCGAGTCAATGCCCGTTTGAAAGAGGATCCTGGTCAACTCGAGCGAATCTCTGTAATCCCTGATGGTCCTCGTGTACAAATTGATTAAATCGTCCTGGGCGCGCAGTTCATAAAAATCCACCGCCAATTCCGCCTGGATGGTCAGGCGCATGTTCTCCAATTGCGCGGCGCTGGCCTGGGCGGAAAAGACGCTGGCCGCGACGGTGTTGCGGATGCTGCCCCACAAATCCGGCTCCCAACTCGCATCCAGCGGCAAAGCATAGGCCGAATAAAGGCCGCCGCCCGAGCTGGCCGCGCCGCCGGCGGAGCCGCCGCCATTGGAGGAAGCCAGGGCCTTGGTGTAGGCAGGGTCCCCGGTGAGCGTCGGGAACAAGGCGGAGCGGGCCTCTTTGGCCTCGGCGCGCGCGGCCAGGAAGTTCTCGAAGGCGGCAACGATAGTCTGGTTGGAAACGTTGACTTGGTCCTCGAGGGCGTTGAGTTGGGGATCGTTGAACATTTCCCACCAGGCGCCTTTGATCTTGTCGTCGGCGGGTTGGGCTGTGGTCCAATCTTTGGTTTCCTTGTAGGCCGGGGGCGTCGCCACCGGGGGAACGGTGTAGTGGGGCGCGAAATTGCAGCCCGCCGCCAGCGCCGCCAGCAAAGTCCAACAACCCGCCTTCAATGTTGCTTTCGCCATATCGCTTGGTCCATTCATGCCGGGGCCGGTTGCGGGACGTGCTCCGGCGCCTTGGATTTTCCGCGCACGCGCCGCCACCAGATGCTCATTCGGTCGAAATAGAGATAAACCACCGGCGTGGTGTAAAGGGTCAAGGCTTGGCTGAACATCAGGCCGCCGACGATGGCCACGCCCAAGGGCCGGCGCAGCTCCGAGCCGGTGCCTTGGCTCAGAACCAGCGGCAACGCGCCGCAAGCGGCGGCCATGGTCGTCATCAGGATCGGACGGAACCGCAGGACGGAAGCCTGATAAATGGCCTCCTCCGGAGTTTTGCCTTCCTTGCGCTCGGCTTCGATGGCGAAATCCACCATGAGAATGCCATTCTTCTTGACGATGCCAATGAGCAGGATGACGCCGATCAGGGCGATGATGCTCAGATCAATGTTGAAGAACATCAAAAAGACCACCGCGCCCACCCCGGCGGAGGGCAGGGTGGAAAGGATGGTGATGGGATGAATGTAGCTTTCATAAAGAATCCCCAGCACGATATAGACGGCCAGGAGGGCGGTGGCGATGAGGAACGGCTCGCCCGCCAGGGAGGACTGGAAGGCCTGCAGCGTGCCGGCAAAACTGCCGTGAATGCTCTGGGGCATGCCCAATTTCTGCTCCAGCGCGGCAACATTATTGACCGCTTCGCCCAGCGACATGCCGGGGGCCAGATTGAAGGAGACGGTGACAGCGGGAAACTGGCCCTGGTGATTGACCTGGATGGGAGCCGTTTTGGTTTGAATTCTCGTCACGGCCGAGAGAGGCACCTCCCCTCCGTTGGTGGATTGCAAATAGATGGAGCCTAACCCCGACGGCGACTGCCACCAGCGTGGCGCCACCTCCATGACAACGAAATACTGGTTGAGGGGCGTGTACATGGTCGAGACCAACGATTGCCCGAAGGCGCCGTAGAGCGCGCTGTCCAAATTCGAGGCCGTGATGCCCAGGCGCATGGCCGTCGGGCGGTCATAGATCAACTCGGATTCCAGCCCGTCGTTCTGCTGGTCGCTGTTGACATCCGTCAGGCCGGGAAGCTTTTTCATTTCTTTGACCAGAATCGGCCCCCATTTGTCCAGGTCCTGAAGGGTATCGCTTTCAATAGTGTATTGGTATTGGGCTCTGCTCATGCGGCCGCCGACGCGCAAATCCTGACCGGCTTGGAAGATGGCCGTGGCCCCGGGCACCCGCGCGCACTGAGCGCGCAACTGTGCGACGACCTGGTCGGCAGAATTGGTCCGTAGGCCCAGGGGTTTGAGGGCCACGAACATTCGGCCCTGATCGGTCGGAGAGCCGCCGCCACCGCTTCCCCCGGTAAAACCAGCGACATGATCGACGGACGCATTGGTCTTGACGATCTGGACAAAGCGCAACAATTTCCTGGACATTGATTGAAATGAAATGTCCTCCGTCCCCTGCGATATGCCCATGAGCATGCCGGTATCTTGTTGGGGAAAGAATCCTTTGGGCACGATGGCGAACAAATAGAAATTGAGCGCCAGCGTCGCCAGTAAAATGCACAGCACCAAAAACTGGTGCCGCAAAACCCAGCGCAGGCTCCGGCCATAATGGCGGAGAAGCCAATCGAAGGCCGCGCCGGTGGAATTAAAAAACTTTCCGTGCTTTTGGTCGCTTTTCTGCTTAAGCAGCCGCGCGCACATCATAGGCGTGGTGGTCAGCGAAACGAGCAAGGAGACCAGAATGGCCACGGAGAGCGTGACGGCGAATTCGCGGAAGAGACGGCCAACGATGCCGCCCATGAGCAAGATCGGCGCGAACACCGTGACCAGCGAGACGCTGATGGAGAGGACCGTGAAGGCGATCTCGCCGGCTCCACGCAAGGCCGCTTGCATAGGCGGCATGCCTTGTTCCAGATAGCGGGTGATGTTCTCAATCACAACGATGGCGTCATCCACCACGAACCCGGTCGAAATCGTCAGTGCCATCAACGAGAGGTTGTCGAGGCTGTAGCCAAGCAGGTACATGACGCCAAAAGTGCCGATGAGCGAGACCGGCACGGCCACACTCGGGATGAGGGTCGTGCGCACGTCGCGCAAAAAGAGAAACACCACCAGGATGACCAGAACGACGGATATCAGCAGCGTGATTTCCACGTCATGCACCGAGGCGCGAATAGTTGTCGTCCGGTCCTGCGTGATGGTCACATCGATCCCCTTGGGGGTTGAAGCCACCAACGACGGCATGACCGCGCGAATGCGGTCCACCGTGTCAATGATATTGGCTTGAGGCTGTTTGAGAATGAACAGCATGACCGCCGGCTTGCCGTCGGAAAATCCCGCGTTGCGCAAATCCTGGACGGAATCCTCCACGTCGGCCACGTCTTCCATCCGGATCGCGGCGCCGTTATGATAGCCAATGACCAGGGGCCGGTAAAACTCCGCTTTCATCAGTTGGTCGTTGGCCAGAATGTCGGCGGTCGTGTTGCCGTCGGAAAGCTGTCCCTTGGGGATGTTGGCGTTGGCCGCGCTGAGAACGTTTTGCACGTTGGTCAAACTCAAGCCACAGTGCTCCAATTGCACCGGATTGACGTCCACCCGCACCGCGGGCAGGGAACTGCCGCCCACACCCACCTGGCCGACGCCATCCACTTGCGACAACCTTTGCTGCATGATGGTCGAAGCAATGTCGTACATTTGACCCCGCGTGTAGATGTCCGAGGTCAAAGCAATAATCATGATGGGGGAGTCGGCCGGGTTGACCTTTCTCCAGGTGGGATTGCTCGGCAGGTTGGCCGGCAAATAGCTGCGGGCCGCGTTGATGGCGGCCTGGACATCTCGGGCCGCGCCGTCAATGTTTCGGCTGAGATCGAATTGGAGCGTGATGCCGGTGGTGCCCAGGAAACTGGAGGAAGTCATTTCCGTCAAACCCGCAATATGCCCGAATTGCTTTTCCAGCGGCGCGGCCACAGCCGAGGCCATGACTTCCGGGCTGGCGCCCGGCAGACTGGCCCCGACCGAGACGGTGGGAAAATCCACTTGCGGCAACGGTGAAACCGGCAGCAAGCGGAACGCGACCGCGCCCGCCAAGGCGACCGCCGTCGTCAGCAGCGTCGTGGCCACGGGCCGGTGAATGAATGGGGAGGAAAAGCTCATGACGTGGCCGGAAGCGCGTTGGCCGGCGGCGCCGGTTCGGTGGCGGGCTGGGCGGCGGGTTGAGCGGCTGGCTCGACCTCCTTATTCTTTTTGGCGAAGCGGTCCATGTAAATATAAATCACGGGCGTCGTGTACAAAGTGAGGACCTGGCTCAAGATCAAGCCGCCGACCATGGAAATGCCCAGCGGACGGCGCAGCTCCGAGCCGGTGCCGGAGCCTAAAGCCAGCGGCAGCCCGCCCAGGAGCGCCGTCATGGTCGTCATCATGATGGGGCGGAACCGCAGCATGCAGGACTGGAAGATGGCCTCGACCGTGCTCTTGCCCTCCTCGCGCTCGGCTTGCAGGGCAAAATCAACCATCATGATCCCGTTCTTCTTGACGATGCCGATGAGGAGGATGATGCCGATGAGCGAAACGACGCTGAGGTCCTGATGGAAGATCATCAGCGCCAGGATGGCTCCCACGCCAGCCGACGGCAGGGTCGAAAGAATGGTGATGGGATGGACGTAGCTTTCGTAGAGCACGCCGAGCACGATATAGACGGTGATGAGCGCGGCGAGAATCAACAGCGGCTCATTGGACAACGAGGCTTGGAAAGAGGCGGCCGTGCCCTGGAAAGCCGTCTGCACCGAGGCGGGCATGTTCAGTTCCTTTTGCGCGTTCTCGATGGCCTCGGTGGCCGCGCCCAGTGAGGCGCCGGGAGCGAGGTTGAAGGAAATGGTCACACACGGAAACTGCCCCTGGTGATTCACGGAAAGAGGCGCGTTGGTCGTTTCAAAATGCGTGAACGCGCTCAAGGGCACCGCGCCGCCGTACGCGGACTGCACGTAAATGTTGTTCAGTTTGGAGGGGTTTTTCTGAAAGGAAGGCGTGGCCTCCATGATCAGATGATATTGGTTCAACTGCGTGAAGAGCGTCGAAACTTGCCTTTGGCCAAAGGCGTCGTAGAGCGTGGAATCAATTTGTTGCGCGCTAATGCCCAGGCGCGCCGCCGTGACCCGGTCAATGACCAGCGCCACGGCCGAACCGTCCAATTGCTGGTCCGTGGCAAGGTCGCGCAAGATGGGAACGGCCCGAAGTTTGTCCATCAATTTTCCGGTCCATATTTGCAACTGCTGCGGGTCGGGGTCTTCCAGGGTGTACTGGTATTGCGTCCTGCTGACCCGGTCTTCCACGGTCAAATCCTGCACGGGCTGCATGAAAAGAGTGATGTCGTTGACCTGGTCCAATTGCGGCTGCAGGCGGCGGATGACGTCCGAGGCATTGAGGTCCCGGTCGTCCAAAGGCTTGAGATTGATGAGGATGCGGCCGCTGTTGAGGGTGGTGTTGATGCCATCCACCCCAATGAAGGAGGAAAGGCTTTCCACCGCCGGGTCTTTGAGGATGACATCGGCCAAGGCCTGCTGCTTGGCGGCCATGGCGGGAAAGGAAATGTTCTGGGCCGCCTGCGAGATGCCTTGTACGACCCCGGTGTCCTGCACCGGGAAGAATCCCTTGGGCACGATGATATAGAGTACGACGGTCAGCACCAAGGTCAGCAGCGCCACCACCAATGTCGCCGCGCGCCGATCCAGCACCCAGCGCAGCGTCCGTCCATAAAAGGCAACGACCCGGTCAAACATGTGTTCCGAAAAGCGGGCCACGCGGTTGGGTTTCCCTTCCGACGACCGATGCAGCAGACGCGAGCACATCATGGGCGTCAAGGTGAGAGACACGACGGCGGAAACCAGGATGGTCACGCTCAAGGTGACGGCGAATTCCCGAAAGAGCCGTCCCACGATGTCGCTCATAAACAACAACGGAATCAACACCGCTACAAGCGAGACGGTTAGCGACATGATGGTGAAACCAATTTGCTCCGCCCCCTTCAGCGCCGCGTCTAACGGCTTGTCCCCCATCTCGATGTAACGGACGATGTTTTCGATCATGACAATGGCATCATCCACCACAAAGCCGGTCGAGATGGTTAGCGCCATCAGCGAGAGGTTGTCCAGGCTGTAGCCCAGCAGGTACATGACGCCGAAGGTGCCGACGAGGGAAAGGGGCACGGCCACACTGGGAATAATGGTGGCGGCAATCGTGCGCAAAAACAAAAAAATGACCAGCACCACCAGCCCTATGGTCAGCATCAACTCCATTTCCACGTCCCGCACCGAAGCGCGAATGGTCGTCGTCCGGTCGGTCAAAATGGTAAGGTCCACCGACGGCGGCAGGGTCGCTTTGAGCTGGGGCAAACGCTTGGTGATGCGGTCCACCACCTGGATGATGTTGGCGCCCGGCTGGCGCTGGATGTTGACGATGATGGCGGGAGTCTTGTTCATCCAGGCGGCTTGTTTGGTGTTCTCGGCTCCATCCACTGCTGTGGCCACGTCGGACAGGACGATGGGCGCGCCATTGCGATAGGCGATGACCAGCTTGTTGTAGTCCGCGCTGGTGGCAAGTTGGTCGTTGGCGTCAATTTGATAAGAGAGTTCCGGCCCGTCGAAGTTGCCCTTGGCCTGGTTGACGCTGGTTTGCACGAGGGCGTTGCGCAAGTCCTCCAGGTTCAGCCCATAGGAGGAAAGCGCGGTGGGATTGGCCTGCACGCGCACGGCGGGTTTTTGCCCGCCAACGATAGTGACCAGCCCGACGCCGCTCAATTGCGATATTTTCTGCGCCAGCCGCGTGTCGGCCAAATCCTCCACTTTGGAAAGGGGAATTTCCTTGGAAGTCAGCGCCAGAGTCAGGATGGGAGCGTCGGCCGGATTGGATTTGCTGTAGATGGGCGGCGCCGGCAGATTGGCAGGCAAGTAGGTTTGGGCCGCGTTGATGGCCGCCTGCACCTCCTGCTCGGCCACGTCTATATTCAGATACAGGGAGAATTGCAGAGTGATGACCGAACTGCCGCCCGAACTGATCGAAGTCATCTGGTTCAGCCCCGGCACCTGCCCGAATTGGCGCTCCAGCGGCGCCGTCACCCCCGAGGCCATCACGTCCGGGCTGGCCCCCGGATAAAACGTCACGATTTGAATCGTCGGGAAATCCACTTCCGGCAGCGCGGACACCGGCAATTGCTGGTAGGCCACCAATCCGACCAGCATGATGGCCGCCATGAGCAGCGACGTGGCCACGGGACGAAGAATGAATGGTTTGGACGGGTTCACGGCGGGTCGCTCTGAGCCTTCTCCTTCTTCCCTCCTTTTTTCCTGCCGCCCGGCGCGCCGCCTTTCTGCCGTTCGCCGCCCGCCGGCCGAGCGGTGACTTGCATGCCGTCCCCCAATTTGTTGAAATTATCCGTGGCAATGACCTCTCCGGGCGCCACTCCTTCAACCGAAGTGATGTCGGCATCAACGACGCCGTTGGTGATGGCGCGCATGGCCACCACCGTCTCGTTAGTCGCCGCCACCACGCCCTTGTTGGTCACATTCACCATCTGGTTGGTGATCACATAAACGAAGGCCCCTTGCGGGTTGCGCTGGATGGCGGCGGTGGGGATCAGGGTGACATTGCTCAATGTTTCCACAATCAGCTTCACATTGACAAATTGGTTCGGAAACAGCATCAAATCCGCGTTGTCAAAAAGGGCTTTCATGCCGAGGGTTCCCGTCGAAGTGTTAATCGTGCTGTCCATGGTTAGAAAGGTCCCTGTGGCGAGCTTCAGAGTATTGTCGCGATTCCAAGCCTCGACGGTCATTTTATGGCCGGCTTTCACCTGGAGCTGGATGTCGGGCAATTTATCCTCCTCGGGGCTGAAAAGCACGGTGATGGGCTGAAGCTGCGCGATGACCACCAGCGCGTTGCTGTTGGCCGCGTGGACGACATTGCCCGGATCAATCAAGCGCAATCCCGCCCGGCCGCTGATGGGCGCATGGATGAAGCAGTAGGCCAATTGCACTTTCGCGTTGGCCACCTGGCCCTGGTCATATTTCACCGTCCCTACATCCTGATCCACCAGCGCCTGTTGGTCATCAACCGTCTGTTGGGGAACGGCGTGCAGCACGTTCGTGCCGACGTTTTTGGCGTACGCGTCCTGATAGCGCTTCAAATCAATACGGGCACCCCTCAATAGCGCCTGGTCGCGCGCCAACTGTCCTTCGGCCTGGGTCAACAACGCCTGGTACGGCCCTGGATCAATCTCCGCCAGCAGATCATTGGTCGTGACCATTTGGCCTTCGGTGTAATTGACTTTGATGATTTGCCCATCCACTCGCGGGGAAACCATCGCCGTGTAAATCGGCGTCACCGTGCCAATCCTTGGCACCGTCACCTCAATTTCTCCCCGGACGACGTTGGTGGTGGAAACGCTGACGGGCGGGGGCCGCCTGGGCGGCGGTTTTTTGGCATTTTTGTAAATCACGTAGCCAATGACTCCGCCAATGATGACCAAAACCAGCACGATCCAGACGGCATGTTTTGCGCCGTGCGATTTTGACGGGGCCTTTTCCGGCGGGACAGGGGCAGGCGTCGGCGGGACGGGCGCGGGAGGGCCGAGTTTGGCGGGGCCGGGCGCCTGGGGCGCCAGGGCGGTTGTCGGGGGTGCAGTGGAGCTTGCCACGGTGGGCGCGTTTTCAGCCATGTTAAACCTTTCTCACTACAGTCACAGATCATCTGCAAGCCGCGGCTTGAATCAGCAACTTCTTAATTGCTTCCAGCAGCATCGGGAAATCCAGCGGTTTCTGCAAGATCGCGCTGGCCCCGGCCAGACCGCTCTCGCATTGTTGTCGCGGGTATGCCGTAATCATAATGACTGGCAGGCCGGGTCGCAAGACCTCCAGTTCCTTCAGTGTTTCCTGCCCGTTCATGCCTGGCATCTTGCAATCCAACAACACCAAATCAATTTCCCCGGCCGCTGCGATCTTCAATCCTTCGCGGCCATCGGCCGCCGCCAGCGTATCGTAACCTTCATCCAACAAAACGCGGCCAATCATATAACGGATCGAAGGATCGTCGTCCACGATCAAGATGCGTTTGCCTTGCGGAGAGCCGTTGGTTGACAACATGGCTCGAATCTTAGCCAGAACCGTGCCAGCATTGAATGATTGGAACAACGTTGATAATCAAGGAGTTGCCAACGACGCGGCGCAGTTACGCGCTCTCGGGTTGCTTACACGCTATGCGGCTATGTATAGTGAATGAGCACAACCTGGAAAGTAAGAAGGAGGAAGGAAGAAGGAAGAAATTATGAAGGGAACTGTTTATCATCCCCTTCTGCTTTCCGTTTTCTTCCTTCTTCCTTCTTCCTTCTTCCTTCAGTATCTTCGCAATATGGCTCAGATCAGACCGTTTGCCGCTTTGCGTCCCAGGCCGTCACTCGCCGAAAAAATTTGCGAGTTGCCCTACGACGTCATGTCTTCCGCCGAGGCCCGCCAGATGGCGAGTGGCAATCCGCTTAACTTCCTGCACGTCAGCAAGCCCGAAATTGATTTGCCGGATAACATTAATCTCTACGACGCCGATGTTTATGCCAAAGGCGGGGAGAATTTCTCCCGCATGATCGCCCAGGCCGCCTTGCTTAAGGATCCCCAGCCTTTCTATTATTTCTATCGCCAAATCATGGGCCACCACTGCCAAACCGGCTTGGTGGCGGTGGCCAGTTGCGAGGATTACCTCAATGGGATCATTAAAAAACACGAGTTCACCCGGCCCGATAAGGAGGACGATCGCGTGCGCCATATTGAATCGCTCAATGCCCAGACCGGACCGGTCTTCCTGGTTTATCGCGCCGTCTCACAAATTGATGAGATAGCCGCCGCCCACCTGGCGCAATCGCCCGACACGGATTTCACCGCCGCCGACGGAATCCGTCACACATCGTGGACGGTGCGTGACGCGGCGGCGATCTCGGCCATAGGCGCGGCTTTTGCCGCCATGCCGGCGCTCTACATAGCCGACGGCCATCATCGCAGCGCGGCGGCGGGGCGGGTGTGCCAAGCGCGCAAGGGATCGGGCGGGAGCGCCTGGTTCCTCAGCGTCATCTTTCCGCACGATCAAGTGCAGATTCTTCCCTACAACCGCGTGGTGAAAGGTTTGCCGGGCCTGGACGCCGCCCTGTTGCTGAAAAAACTCAACGCCGTTTTTCAAATCTCGCCCGGCGGCGCGGGCCAGCCGGCGGCCAAGCACGAGGTGGGCTTGTATCTGGAGGGCCAATGGCGCTCCTTGCGCTTCCGCCCCGAATTCACCGCCGGACAGGCCGCGCTCGAGAGCCTGGATGTTTCCCTTTTGCAGAAGCATGTCCTGGCGCCCATCTTCGGGATTGACGATCCGCGCACCAGCAAGGGCCTCCAGTTTGTCGGCGGCATTCGCGGCGCGGCCGAGTTGGAAAAGCTTGTCAACAGTAAGGAATACGTTTGCGCCTTTTCCCTTTACCCGACCGGCATCAAGGACTTGATGGCCATTGCCGACGCCGGCGGCGTCATGCCTCCCAAAAGCACCTGGTTCGAACCCAAACTGCGCGACGGAATGTTTTGCCATTTGCTCTAACTGGAACGATGCCATTGAACCTGAGAAAACAGGGTCATCAGTAATCCAGGTTCGCACCGAAATCCGGTGTCTTTCCATCCTTCACCTCCTGGCTCCATTGGTCCAGGCGTCCCCGGTCCATCTTCCAAAACTTGCGGCAAAGCTCAAAGTATTCGAGCACCACGTCCCGCTGACCTTTGTCCAAAAGGTCTTTGGCCAGGCTCATGTTCGGACCAAAACTGCCCAACACCGGCGAACCTGGGTTCTTGCCAGCCTCAAGAAGATAGCGTTTTGCGTCCGCGATCCGACCCTCCCTCACTGCTATCCGGCCATAAACCAGGTTGGCGCTCTGAACTCCGTTACCGTAGTGGCCATATTTCGTAAATTGAGGCAGCATCGCAAATAGATTGCTCGCGAAAATCCGGGCGTCCTTCGTATCGCCCAGTTTGTAACTCTCCTTGGCCGCTTCGGTGAGAACATCGAAGCGCATTCTGTCCGGTTGCTCCATCGCCAGTCCCACGTAAGTTACTCCGAGTGAGTGAACGGTGGAGTTGAGCATTTTGGCATTGGCTTCGGCCGTCATTCGCTCCATTTCAAAAACTTTACGCGTCTCTTCGTGTGCTTGTTTCTCACGCACAAGCATCTCGGCTACGCTGGCACGGGCTTGCTTCTCCCGGATAAAAAGGTATGAGGACGCTGCCAAACCCAGAATCAGTGAAACTGTCACGGCGACGGCGGCCCCAACGGCCAGCTTGTTGCGGCGGACCATCTTTTGGAAACGATAGAAGTTGCTCGGAGGCCGGGCCAGAACCGGTTCATACTCCAGGTGCCGTTTTAGATCACTCGCCAGTCCGTTGGCCGTCTCGTAGCGCCGCGCGCGGTCCTTCTCCAGGCACTTCATCACAATCCAGTCGAGGTCGCCCCGGATCATTTTCAACAGTTGGACGCCTTCGGTGCCGTGCCGTTTGGCCGTGACGGTGAGGGCTTGACCCTCAAGCGTGCTCAAGCGCGTGCTCGGTCGGACCGGCTCCTTCTCGCGGATGGTCTTGCGCATCGCGTCTATGCCGAAGGCCATCAGTTCCTGCGCGTCGAAAGGCGTGCAGCTGTCAACAATTCGTAGAGGAGCACGCCCAAACTGTAAATATCGCTGCGCGTGTCAATGTCCAGCCCGCTCATTTCCGCCTGCTCCGGACTCATATAGGCCGGCGTGCCGATGAACTGCTGGAGCTGCGTGTACAGGGTCTTCTCTGTCAACGTTTGGCCTGCGGTGGCCTTGGCGATGCCGAAATCAATCACCTTGGGCACCGCCACGCCGTCGTGGAGAGTGACAAGGATATTCGACGGCTTGATGTCCCGGTGGATGATCCCCTTCTGATGCGCGTGTTGGATGGCGTGGCAGACCTTGATAAACAGACCCAGACGTTCCTTGGTGGTGAGATTGGCCTGGTCGCAGTATTCGGTGAACTTGATGCCCCGGACCAGTTCCATGACGAAGTAAGGCCGGCCTGTTTCGGTTGTGCCAGCATCGAAAACTTTCGCGATGTTAGGATGGTCCATCATAGCCAATGCTTGTCGCTCGGCTTCAAATCTGGCCACGACCTGTTTGGTGTCCATGCCCAGCTTGATGACTTTCAGGGCGACGCGACGGCGCACCGGCTCGGTTTGCTCCGCGACATAGACCACGCCACAGCCGCCTTCCCCCACTTTTTCCAGCACCTTGTAACGGCCAATGGTTTTGCCGACGGATTCATCCTCAGCTTCCGCCAAATCGAGCTTGATCGTCGCCGCAACTGCCGGTGCGTTCGATGGCGGCAATTCGTCAGCCTTTTGATGGGCGGCCAGCAGGGTTTCCAGGCGTTGGCGCAGGGCAGCGTCGCCAACGCACACGGCATCCAGCAAGGCCGGACGCTGGTCCGACGGCATTTCCAGCGCGAGCGCAAAAAGCACTTCTTCCCGATTTTGAGGCGATGGCACGTCTGATTGAAATTTGCTCCCCCAAGCCTACACGCGCATTCGACGGACTAAAAGCATGAATAAATCCTCCCAGCCAAAACGCCTTGCCGGTCGGTCAGAAGGGCCATTGTTCACGCCAGAGACAGATTGCGCACGACCTGGACCGTGGAGCGCGCCTTGTTCAGCGTGTAAAAGTGCAAGCCGGGCACGCCGTTGCGCAGCAACTCCTCGCATTGCCGGGTGGCGTACTCGATGCCAAAGTCCGCGCAAGCCTCATCATCGTCGCTGTATTTTTCCAGGCTGGCCAGCAATGGTGGGGGCAAGTCCGCGCCGCACAGCGCCGTGAAACGCTTGATTTGGTGCGCGCTCAAAATCGGGATGATGCCCGGACAGATCGGCACGGTGACGCCCTTTCGGATCAGGTAATCGCGGAAGCGGAAGAAATCACGGTTGTCGAAGAAAAGTTGTGTCAAGACGAAGTCTGCGCCGCAATCAATCTTGGCCTTGAGCCGGTCCCAATCCACCTCGCGCCCTTCCTTGCAGGCCACGTGGCCTTCGGGGAAACCCGCCGTGCCGATGCAAAAGCCGCCCATTTCCTTGATGAAACGGACCAATTGATAGGAGAACTCGAAACCGCCCTCGGTCCCTTTAAATTCCCCGCTGGCGCCCGGCGGATCGCCGCGCAAGGCCAGAATGTTCATGATGCCCAGTTCGCGCGCCTGCAGGAGCACCTGGCGCAACTCCTCCGCCGTCGCGTTGACACAGGTCAAGTGCGACATGGCCACGATCTGGTGTTCGCGTTGGATGCGGGCGACGATGCCCAACGTCTTGTCGCGCGTGCCGCCGCCGGCTCCATAAGTGACCGAGCAATAATCCGGGTGCGCCTCCTTGAGGGCGGGAATTGTTTTCTCCATGAGCGTGCGGTCGCCTTCGTCCGTTTTGGGCGGAAAAAACTCAAATGAAATGACCGGCAGCCGCACCGCCGCCTTCCGCGCATGTGTGTCCCGGATAAATTGCATCGGGGGCATTATGGGAGTTCAAGGTTCAAAGTTCAAAGTTCAAAGTTCGACTACAAGATTGACCATAAATCCGCCGGTAGATTCTCAAGAAGAAGCGGAAGCCACAGATTGACACAGATGAACACAGATTTTTCAGAAAGGAATCGTAACCCGTTGAGTGAATGCTGTTGTTTGCGCGCCTCTTTCTGATCTGTGTCTATCTGTGTTCATCTGTGGCTTTAATTGCGCCTTTAAGGTTCGCGCGGCCGGCTAAGTCTGCCTGGCGGGGTCGAGCAACTCATCGAGCTTTGCTTGGTCCAAACCGGAAATTTCCTGGGCGACCTGGCGGATGGTGCGGTTGGTCTCGTAGGCGACTTTGGCGATCTTGGCGGCTTTGTCGTAGCCGATGACCGGGGCGAGGATGGTGCAGTTGGAAAGGCTCAATTCGAGGTTGGCTTTGCATTTCTGGCGATCCACCTCCAGCCCGGCGACGCAGCGGCGGGCGAAGACCTGGCTGCCCTTCGCAAGCAGTTCGATGGCTTGCAGGAGGTTGTGGGCCATGACGGGCATCATCACGTTTAACTCAAAATTGCCGAAACTGCCGCCAAACGTGATGGCGGCGTCGTTGCCCAGCACTTGCGCGCAAACCTGCAGCAGCATCTCGCACATGACGGGATTGACTTTGCCGGGCATGATGGAGGAGCCGGGTTGCGTGGCCGGCAACCGCAGCTCGCCCAAGCCCAGCCGCGGGCCGGAGCCGAGGAAGCGGATGTCGTTGGCGATTTTTATCAAGCTCACCGCAATGGTCTTTAACGCGCCGGAAGTTTCGACCAGGGCGTCGCGTCCGCCCTGGGCTTCGAAGTGATTGCCGGCTTCGCGGATGTTCAATCCGGTTTCGGCCGCGATGCGCGCGATGGTGCGCCGGGCGAATTCAGGATGGGTGTTGATGCCGGTGCCGACGGCGGTGCCGCCCAGGGCCAGCTCGCCGAGGTTTTTCTCGGCCGAACGGAGTCGTTCGAGGCCGTGTTGGACCTGGCTGGCATATCCGCCGAACTCCTGTCCGAGCCGGATGGGGGTGGCGTCTTGCAAATGGGTGCGGCCGATTTTGAGGACGTCGTTGAACTCGGCGGCTTTCTTTTCCAGCGCCTGGCTCAATTCGGTCAGCGCGGGAATAAGGCTGCGTTCGATCCCTTCCAAAGCGGCCAGGTGAATGGCGGTGGGGATGGCGTCATTGCTCGATTGGCCGCGATTGACGTGGTCGTTGGGATGAACGAGTTTGCCGCCGCGCTGGCCGCCGAGCAATTCGCTGGCGCGATTGGCGATGACTTCGTTGGCGTTCATGTTGGTCGAAGTGCCGGAGCCGGTCTGGAAAATATCCAGGACGAATTGGCTGTCCCATTGGCCCTCGATGACTTCCTGGGCGGCCTTGACAATGGCGGCGGCCAGGTCGGGTTTGAGGTCGTCCAAGTCCTGGCTGGTCAGGGCGGCGTGCTTTTTTATCAGGCCCAACGCGCGGATGAACCGGCGCGGAAAGCGCAGTTCGCTGATGGGAAAGTTTTCGACGGCGCGCGCGGTTTGGGCGCCGTAATAAGCGGAAGAGGGGACTTGCATCGCCCCCATGGAATCGGTCTCAGTGCGAAACGGTTCGTTCATGCGGCCAATGATGCTCCACGGCGGCACTCGATGCAAGAGAGTGGATTAGAGCGAGCCTGCTTGCAACGTGATCTTTATCTGTGTTCATCTGTGTCAATCTGTGGCACGTCTTCAAAAAACATTTGGCCACAGATGAACAAAGATGGACTAAAAGCGCAGACGTTTGAACTCAACTTTCGCGCGGCCGAAATTTATGCGCAAACCCACTTTGAGGCCTGTGGCTTTCAACTCGTTGAGCAGTTGCGCCTCGTCTGAGGTTTGGTATTCAGTCGCCACTTTTAACTCCACGAGCACCCGATTCTCGACCAACAAGTCAGCGGCATACTTGCCCGAATTTCAATGATGAAAATGCTGCTTGCATGAGATTCTATTGCATCATAGCATAGTCATATTGTATGCGAATTACATTTGATATTGATGCAAATGATCTGAAACAAATTCAGAAAATTACAGGTCAAAAGAAGAAATCACCCGCCATCGGCCTCGCTTTGGAGGATTACTTGCGGATGCGGGAAAGGCGCGCGTTCATTGAAAAGGCGCTGGCTGGGAGGACCAACTACGCGTTGACCAACGATGAGCTGGAAGCGCGCGACGTGTATGAAACTCGTTGATTCCTCCGCGTGGGTCGAATTCCTGAGGCGGAAGGGCGACCCCAAGGTCAAACAAATCGTCGCGCGACTGCTTGAGGCGGAGCAGGCGGCTTATACCTGCCCGATTCGCTTTGAACTTTGGAGCGGTGTGAGAGTCGGCGAGGAAAGCGATTTGGAACAAGCCTTCGGCCTCAGTCATCATTTTCCCTTCGAGCAGGACGACTGGCGGGAAGCCGCGCGGCTGGAACGCCAATTTAGGTCCAAGGGCGTGCTCGTGCCGCGCAACGACCTCTTTGTCGCCACAGTCGCCATCCGCGCCGGCGTGGCGGTCCTTTGCCGCGACGCTCACTTTAGCGCCGCGCAAAAGGTGGCCGGCCAGAGATTGAAGGTGGAACAAGTCTGAGAGCGTCGCCGATTAGCTTCACCGGCGGAAGAGCTTCCGGGCCATCGGGGCCGCGCCCCACAGGACTCCGAGCACCAGGCCGACGACGTGGGTGCCGTTGGCCACGTTTTCGATGATGCCGAAGAGACAAAGAAAAAACCATATCATCATCATCCAAACTATCGTGGAGGAGAGCGCCAGGCCCGAAGCGGGATCGCAATGGCCCCGCAACCAGATGTATCCGAACAGGCCGTAAAGAACGCCGGACATGCCGCCAAAATACGGCCCTCCGATGGCATACTGGCCGAGATTGGAGGCGACCCCTAAAACCACCACCAACAGCGCCAGCTTGAGCATTCCTTGGCGTATTTCGATCATCGCGCCAAGATCGCGCAACCAGAGCATATTGAAGAGCAGATGGAGAGGACCGAAGTGAATGAAAATGGGGGTGATCAAACGCCACACCTGGCCAGCCCGCACTTCGGGCAGAAACCCCATGCCTCGATAGCTGATCGACAGCCAGCGTATGTCGTGAAAACTTGGATCCAACCCTACCGCAAATGTCACGGCCACGCTGATGCCGATGAGGGAAAGGGTCAAGGGCGCCAAACCGGATCGCGCCCAGATTCTGTCGCGGCCATGGATGCGTTTCGCGGCTTTGGTTTCCTCACGGCGCTGCTGGCGCTCGATGGTGTCCGCAGCCTGTGAGGCGTTTTGGTATTGTGGGTTGCCCGGATTCTGCAAATAGGCCGCCAAGGCCTGTTGGCCGGCCTCGATTTGGTCTTCGGAATGAATCCAAACCGCCCAACCCTCGGCGTCAGGCTCGACGAGATTGCGGATGTCTCTGGAAACCAAGAAGCCGGAAAAGGTCTTGGCGGAAGCCTCGTTTTTCAAATGACCGATCAGCCGCATAACGCGCGGCTTGAGAAGATGACGCAATGGCCGCAGGAAAACAGCAAAATTCCGCAGGCCGGGCTGAAGTCAGCCCCTCCATCGGGTTGCTCGCCATGTGGCTGACGGCCTTGGCCGCGGTGCGCCGCCGCTTTGGAGCCGCCTGAAAAAACTTCTCAAAATCTCCGCTGGCAAATTGGCGGGGATTTGTTACTCTATGAGTCACGGGGAAAGCGTTGCGTGGCCAGTGGGCGGGCGCGGCTTCCCTTATGAATATTAACATCAGCCTAAGTTTAATGAGATTTCGATTTTTGTTCGCGGCCAGCCGTCTGGCTCTGGCCTTGGTTCTTTTCCAATTTCTGCCCGGCCTTCATGGCGCGCCACAGCCGCCGGAGCCGAGAACTGCCGCCGAAATGGCGGCCGCGGCGGACACCAACGACGCGAACGTCGCGCAAATTACCGCCCAACGGCTCGTGGACTGGAATTATGCCCGGCATCCGTTTGATGAAGAAATATCGAGCAAGTTTTTGGACCGCTATATCGAGTCGTTGGATTACTGGCACATGTTTTTCCTCAAATCCGACATCAGCGAATTTGAGCAATATCGAACCAATTTGAATGTTTTGACCTTGCAGAAGAAGGACCTCACGCCTTGCTGGGTCATCTTCTCCCGGTTCATGGAGCGGGTCCATCAGCGCATTGATTGTGTGAGCAACATGCTGCACACGACCACATTTGATTTCACAGGCCACGAACGGTTTGTCCTCAACCGCCACACGCTGCCATACCCCAAAGACCTGGACGAAGCCAGGGAGTTCTGGCAGCAGGAAGCGCGCTGCCTGTATCTTGATCAACTCCTGACTTCTCCGGACATCCAATTTACAGGGCCGATCCATTTTGATGACAAGAGCAACACGGTGGTGACGCTGACGAGGGACAAGAATCATCCGTTGAGTTTCGATTATCTGCCCGCGCAATTCATGGCCCAGGACGGTCATATCATCGGCAAGCTGGAGATCGCCGACAGCCAATCCAACGCCACCTTGCGCCTGGACCTGCCTTCACTGGAGAGTCTCAGGAAAACCACCAACCACCTTTACTCCCTCAAGGGCGAAGAAGTGGGCGACGTCACTTTCCGGCGCGCCAGAACGGAAACCGGCAGCAATGCCACGGTGGAACCCAACAACAAAGGCGATGTCCTTCCCACTCCGCCGGCTTCGGCGGCGACCAACCTGGAGGCCGTCATCCGGTTGAACCAGAAGAACATGGTGGAGATTCACAAGAACATGACCAACCATTACGCGCAGATGCTCCGGAATTACAAGTCGGCAGTGGAGACGGACCGGGGCTTCGAGACTTATGTCAATTCGCTGGCCCGCGCCTTTGATCCCCATTCCGATTTCATGGGCCACATGAGTTCCGAGAATTTTGACATCATGATGAAGCTCTCGCTCTTTGGCATCGGCGCCTTGCTGGGACAATCCAGCGATTATTGCACCATTGATGAGCTTAAAGAAGGTCCGGCCAAGCGCAGCGGCAAAATCAATGTGAATGACCGCATTGTGGCCGTGGCCCAAAGCAACGCCGAACCGGTGGACGTGGTGGGCATGCCCTTGGACCATATCGTGGAGATGATCCGCGGCCCCAAAGGCACCCAGGTGACGTTGACCATCAATCCGGCCGGCGCGGCCGATTCGTCCGTGCATAAGGAAGTCACACTCATCCGCGATGAAATCAAATTGGAAGATCAGGAGGCCAAGGCCTTTCTCTACGAAAACCCCGAGGCTACCGGCGCCGCCGCGCGCGTGGGCGTGATCAATATCCCGTCTTTTTATGCCGACAATGAACGTTTGATGGCGGTGGGCAAGGACGGCCCGGTCAGTCTTCCCGCCAAAAGCATGACTGCCGACGTGGCGCGCCTGCTCAAACGCTTGACGCAGGAGAAGGTCGGCGGCGTCATCCTGGATTTGCGCCACAACGGCGGGGGCTATCTTGAAGAAGCCACCAAGCTGGCAGGGCTGTTCATCAAAAAAGGACCGGTGGTCCAGACCAAGGATCCATCCGGCGACGTTAGCACCGATCCCTCCCACCGCGGCCCCATCTTTTATGACGGTCCGCTCGTCATTTTAACCAGCCGGTTCAGTGCGTCCGCCTCTGAAATCCTGGCTGGCGCGCTGCAAGACTACGATCGCGCGCTCATCGTCGGCGATCACTCCACCTTCGGCAAAGGCACGGTGCAGACCAAGCAGTCCTTGCAGCCGTATCTGGATAATTATCTCCAGCGCCAGCACCTGGATTTCGACCCCAATTACGATCCGGGTTCGCTTAAGATCACGATCAAGAAATTTTACCGCGCCACCGGCGGCTCCACCCAGATCAAAGGCGTGGTCTCCGACATCGAACTGCCCTCCATCTGGAATTACGACACCAACGAGATTGGCGAGAGCGCGCTCCCCAATGCTTTCCCTTATGATGAGGTCACCCCAGACGATTTCGAACCCGTCAATAAAGTCAAACCTTACCTGTCCGAACTCCTGGAACGCTCCCGGCAGCGCGTGGCCGCAAGCAAGGACTTCGACTACATCCGCGAAGACATCGCCGAGTTCCTCAAGCAACAGGCCGACAAGAGCCTCTCCTTGAACCTGGCCGAGCGCCAAGTCGAGCAGAAGACCAAGACGGCCCGCGCCGAGGCGATCAAGAAGGAACGCCTGGCCCGCAAGAAATCCAACGAGAAGGTCTTCGAGCTTACCTTGCAAAACGTGGACCTGGCCCAATTGCAGCCGCCTCCTGTCAAGACCAACTCCGTCGCCGCCGCGGACGGACCCGCCTTTGGGGACGACTCCGACCCCGATGCGGAAGCGGTCGCGGCCGAAGCCGTGTTGGACCCAACGTTGGAGGAGGCCAAGCACATCCTGGCCGATTACGTCGCGCTGTGGAACAAGGAGCCGGTCATTTCCAAAGTGCCCTGAGCTTGGAGGGCTTCGGCTCTGAATCGTGTCACGGTATGAGTATGGCCTCTTCTGATCCCATTCCGGCTCATAATCATAATCCTAATCTTAATCTCTTCTTAGATAAGCATAGATTAAGATTAGGATTATGATTATGATTAGGAAACAGAAAGCGTTTCGTCCCCCCCTCTGTCACGGAGCGTGCGAAAAATTTTCCGCCATGGCCACGGCCTTGAGCATGGCTTTGGCTTTGTTGACGGTCTCTTGAAATTCCGCTTCGGGCGTCGAGTCGTTGACCCAGCCGCCGCCGGCTTGCACGTGGGCCTTGCCGTCCTTGAGCAGGGCGGTGCGAATGGTGATGCAACAGTCCAGATTGCCGTTGAATGAAAAATAGCCCATGCACCCGCCGTAAGGGCCGCGCGCCGTCTGCTCCAACTCGGCGATGATCTGCATCGCGCGAATCTTCGGCGCGCCGCTCAAAGTGCCGGCCGGGAATGTGGCGCGCATCAAGTCGTAAATCGTCCGGCCCTCCGCCAGCCGCCCTTCCACCTGCGAAACAATATGCATGACATGGCTGTAACGCTCGATGATCATCAAGTCCTTGACTTGCACGCTGCCAAATTCGCACACCCGCCCAATGTCGTTGCGCGCCAGGTCCACCAGCATGACGTGTTCGGCCCGCTCCTTGGGGTCGGCCAGCAGTTCCTTTTCCAGGGCCTTGTCTTCCTCGGCCGTGCGCCCGCGCCGGCGCGTGCCGGCAATGGGCCGTATTTCCACCCGCCGATCCTCGCAACGGACATGGATTTCCGGCGACGCTCCCACCAGCGCAAAGCCTTCCAACTCCAGGAGAAACATATACGGCGATGGGTTGATGGAGCGCGCCGCGCGGTAAAGATCAACTGGCGACGCCTTCACAGGCGTGGAGAAACGTTGCGATCCGACTACCTGGATAATGTCGCCCGCCGTGATGCACTTCTTGGCGCGCTCCACGTTCTGCAGGAAGGCTTCCTTGGTCATATTGGAAGTGAAGGGGATTTCCGGCGTCTCGCGCGGCACATCCACCGGAGCGTGTTCCGAGGGTTGTTCCAGCAGCGAAACCAGGCGCTCGATTTCCCCCACCGCTTCCTCATACGCCTCCTCCGGCGTCCGTTGGCCCAAGACGGCGTTGACCAGAATGGTGATCGTTTGCGCCACGCGATCAAACACCAGCAATTCGTCGGCGATCAGGAAATACATCACCGGCGTCTTCAATTCGTCCCTGGGCGGGCGGGGCACCACCGGCTCGATGTCATGTATAAATTCGTAGCCGATGAATCCCAGCGCCCCGCCGCTGAAGCGCGGCAATCCAGGCATCGCCACCGGCTTGTAGCGCGCCATGACTTGTTCGACCACAGCCAATCCGTCCTTGGCCGCCGCCCCGCCGCCGGCGGACTCCGGCCCGACGGTGAAGCTCTCCACGACCTTCCCGTTCTCGATCAGCTCGACGCGCGGGCCGGTTTGCTTGATGACGGCGCGCGGATTGCAGCCGACGAAGGAGTAGCGGCCGATGTGCTCGCCGCCTTCGACCGATTCACACAGAAACGACTCGCCCCGGCCGCGAATCTTACGGTAGGCCGAGAGCGGCGTCTCCAAATCCGCCAGGATGCGGCGCGTGACCGGAATCAGGTTGCCCTGGGCGGCCAGTTTTACAAATTCATGTTGTCCCGGATAATACACGGTTCTTTCTTATCCTCCCGGCGCCGCCAGCGCCACAAGGAAAGTGAAGTGTAAAAGAGAACGATGACTGCGTAGCCCACGATTCCGTAACCGATGGCGAAGGGAATGCTGTCGCCGCGGCAGAACAGAATCAGCGCCGCGCCGGGCAAACCTGTCAAGATGGTTTCCCCGCACAGGCAGGCAAAATAAAAGGACAGGCGCGTCCGCGCCATGCGCTCCAAATACCAATCGCGGTAGGCCGCCTCGCCCATCGTCCGCATGAGCCACGCCGAACGAAAATTGTGCGCCGCCACCAGCAAACCCGCCGTCATCACGATGATCGCCGTCAGCGGCCAGAACGCGAACAGGAAGCACAGCGCCAGGTTGGCCAAGCCGCCCCATTTCCAGCCCAGCTTGCGCGCCAGCGGATTGCCTTCCAGCGTCAGATTGGGCGTGGCGACCCACGTGCTCAAAAAATCCATCCCGCGCGCGAACAGCAGCAGCAAAAAAAGGCAGACATACCCGCGGCTGGCAAAAGGAAAAGTGTCCGGGGTCATTTCTTGCCGTAGATCTCCTCCGGCGTTTGCAGCCGCGCCTCGGTTTCGCGCGCCGTCGCGCCGTCCTCAGCCATGGATCGGTAAAAGCACGACCGATACCCCTCATGGCAGGCCGCCCCGATTTGATCAACCTTGATGAGCAGCACATCGCCGTCGCAATCAAAGGCGATGTCGCGCACGGTCTGCACGTGGCCGCTGGATTCGCCTTTCATCCAGATTTTCTGGCGCGACCGGCTCCAGAAATGGGTTTTGCCGGTGGCGACCGTGGCCTCCAGCGAGGCGCGGTTCATCCAGGCCATCATCAGCACCCGGCCATCCTGGTTATCCTGGATGATCGCCGGAATCAGGCCGTCGGCATTGAATTTCAAATTGTCATAGACACTCATAAGCGCCGTCTTTTCGCTGCGTCTGCAAGGTAGCAAACCCGGCCCGCGTGAAAAGGAAGAACCGCCGGAATCCCGCGAAACGCGCCGCCGTGCCGGAGATGCGTGAAATTCGCGCGTGTCGTCGTTCAACACTTGCTGAGGGCTGGCAACTTTTTTAACTGCAATAGGGTGCAATAGGGTGCAATAGACTGCAACTTGCGGCGTCAACCCTGCCGGCGCGGTTCCAAAACGGAGCTGGAATTAACCCGGAAATATCCGAAATTAACATGGAAATCAACGACTTACGCAAGAAGAAAGGAAGAAGGTAGAAGGAATAAACATGCAGGAAGCACATGATTGTTGATTTTAATCTCCATCATCGCAATCGGGTTTCATGAATGACGTTTTTTTCAGAATTTTTTTATTTTTTTAGTCCGATTCAGTCCTATTGACTACTATCCACTCCTATCCAGTCCGATTAATTGGCTGGGTTTGCCTCTTGCCTTCCCCACTCGTCCCTAACCACCCGCCTGCGCCGAGGCTACGGCGGGCAGGCTAACCGCAGGCCACTATTTCAAAGAACACGCGCCGGAGCGCTTTGCCTATGGCACACTACCACTGTTCGACGGGAATGCAAATCGCATTATTCAACTATTTTCAACGCCGACCTGTGCGCCTCAGAAACGGGATAATAAACCGGCGGCCCGCCGTGAGGCCTGCGGCGTGCCTGGAATTGTCTCAAGGGGGGAAATCCCGTCGCTGTGTCCTCGAATCTCAGATTTTTCTCGACAAAGAAAGAGAATGAATCTAAAATTGACGCGCCCATATTGAAAGCCGCAATATGGGCGCGTCAATTTTTGTCTGCCACGTCGTATTTATCGCCCGCATAATGAGAGATGCGCTTGCTGACTCACCGAAGAGGTCGGCCAGTCTCGGTCGGAGGATTCCAAAGAAGTCGCTATACTGAGCGTCATACTGATTTGCGCTTCTTGACGCCACAGGGTAGGGCGGCGCTGCCGCGCCGCCTTGGCCAGGGCCCTGCCAGAAATGTCCGTAATTATTTATGTCTTTCAGTATAATGACTGAGGCGGCGATCCCGAATCTCACATTTTTCTCGACAAAAGAAGAGAATGAATATAAAATTGACGCCGCCCATATTGAAAGCCGCAATATGGGCGGCGTCAATTCAATGAGATGTGCTCTCACGGCAGACGCATCCAAATTGCCGGACGTTTCGAATGCGGGCCGCGAGGCGCGAGCGGCTGCACGCGGCGGGTCGCGTGCGCTCCTTGGAGGAAGGAGTTGGTGTGGCGCAAAAGTGACGCCGCGTTGACGATTTGGAAAAATACATGCTCGCTCGCGTTTTTCTCCTTCCCCCGCGCAGTCCGCTAAGAAACAATGGGTCATGGAATCGCGCCGGGATTTTATCAGAAAGGCCGTTTTATTGGCCGCGGGCGGTGGTCTGACCGCCGCTTTGCCAGCGTCCATCCAAAAGGCGTTCGCCATTGATCCGCCGAAAGGCAGCACGTTTCTGGATGTCGAGCATGTCGTCATCCTGATGCAGGAGAATCGGTCGTTTGATCATGCCTACGGCACCTTGCGGGGTGTGCGGGGCTTCAATGATCCTCGGGCGGTCATGCTGCCCAACGGCCATCCAGTCTGGCTTCAAACCAATGAGGCCGGCGAAACCTACGCCCCTTTCCGCCTCAACATCAAGGAGACCAAGGCCACCTGGATGGGTTCATTGCCGCACGGATGGCCGGACCAGGGTGAAGCGCGGAATGACGGCAAGCACGACCGCTGGCTTATCGCCAAGAAATTAGGCGACAAGGAATTCGCGCACATTCCGCTGACGCTCGGTTACTATAACCGGGAAGACCTCCCGTTTTATTACGCGCTGGCGGACGCGTTCACGATTTGCGACCAGAACTTCTGCTCGTCCCTCACGCCGACGACGCCCAACCGGCTTCATCTTTGGACGGGCACGGTTCGCGCCAAACCCGGCGCAAAAGCGCGTGTCAATAATGAAGATACGGATTACAACACGGAGGCCCATTGGACGACGTTCCCCGAGCGCCTGGAGGAGCGCGGCATTTCGTGGCGCATTTACCAGAACGAGATCAGTCTGCCCACCGGCCTCGAACGCGAAGCGGACGCATGGCTGACCAACTTCACCGACAATCCGCTCGAATGGTTCACGCAATACCGGGTGCGGTTTTCGGCCGCCCATCGGAATTATCTCGCAAAAAAGGATAAAGTGCTCGCCGCGAAGTTGGAGGAGCTGCAAGCCGGCGCTCAACCGCCTTCAGACGCGCTCCTAAAGCGGATCACGTCAAAACAAGCTGAACTGGCCGCAACGCGAAGCGAGCTGGCGGCCTGGTCCGAGGCCAATTTCGCAAAACTTTCAACGCGCGAACAGAACCTGCATCTGAAGGCGTTCACGAGCAACACAGGGGATCCCGATTACCGCGAACTCGCCGCCATGACCTATCACGACGGCGCGCATGAACACCAGATGCAGGCGCCGAAGGGCGACGTCTTTTATCAGTTTCGCCAGGATGTGCGCACGGGCAAACTGCCCGCCGTTTCGTGGCTGGTCGCGCCCGAAAAATTTTCCGACCATCCCTCCTCGCCCTGGTACGGGGCCTGGTACATTTCGGAGGCATTCGATATTCTCACCCAGGACCCCGAAGTCTGGAAAAAGACGATTTTCATTCTCTGTTACGACGAGAACGACGGCTATTTTGACCATGTTCCGCCCTTTGTGCCCCCGCATCCCGACCGGCCGGAGACCGGGAGAGTTTCCACTGGGATTGACACTGCGGCCGAGTACGTCTCCTGGGAGCAGGAGGAGGAAATCCGAAAGAAAGACCCGGCTTGGACAGGACGCGCCGGCCCGATTGGATTGGGCTTTCGTGTGCCGTTGGTGATTGCCTCGCCTTGGAGCCGCGGGGGCTACGTCTGCTCGGAAGTGTTCGATCACACGTCCATACTTCAATTCCTGGAAGTCTTTCTCAGCCACAAGACCGGCCAGCCTGTTCGAGAATCCAACATCAGCGCATGGCGTCGCACCATCTGCGGCGACCTGACATCCGTGTTCCGGCCTTACAACGACGAGAAGATTCCTTTGCCGGCGCCGGTGGAACGAGAGGCTTTTCTAGGCTCGATTCAGCAGGCGCGGCACAAGCCCGTTCCTGACGATTACAAGAAGCTCTCCGCTGAGGAGATCGCGCAAGCTCGCGAAAATCCGGCGTCGTCGCCGTGGCTGCCGCGGCAGGAAAAAGGCGCGCGACCCTCCTGCGCGCTGCCTTACGAACTGGCGGTGGATGGAGCGTTGAGCGCCGATCGAAGATCGTTTCAGGTTCATTTCGCCGCTGGCAATAAGCTATTCGGAAATCGCGCCGCCGGCGCGCCGTTTCACGCGTATGCGCCGACCAAGGCCGGTTGGGCGCGATCTTACGCCGTGGCCGCGGGAGATCGGATTTCTGATGATTGGCTGCTGACGGATTTTGAAGGAGGCGTCTATCATCTTTACTTGCAAGGGCCGAATGGCTTTTATCGCGAATTCCACGGCGCGGCGGACGATCCGATGCTGGAGGTCGCGCTGAAAACAACCAGCCACGCGGAGTTGCGTCTGGCCAACCATGATCCGAAGCATCCGATGGCGATCAGTCTGGTTGATCTCACTTATGGAGCCAGCCCGCGCATCGTGAACCTCGGTCCTTCCGTCGAAGGAGATGCCGGCGCAAGCATCATACTCGATTTGGCGGGCAGCTTTGGCTGGCACGACATCCGCATCCGCGTCGAAAGCTTTCCAAACTTCGAGCAACGTCTGGCGGGACGAATCGAAACCGGCCGGGAAGGCTTCAGCGATCCCTGCATGGGACGCGCCTAGCGGCGGTTTTTGGTGAATACTTGCCATCTTTCATTGTCCAACGCATCTTTCATAAAATGAACGCTGACAAATTCGGTTCCATCAAAATGACTCGCCGGCGGCTTTTAGGCTCGACCGCCCGCCTCGCCGCCGCCGCTTTCGCGTCGTCTTTTCTGCCGCCCAACGTGCGCCGCGCCCTGGCCGAGCCGCCGGATCGCGGCAGTCTTAAGCACATCAAACACGTGGTCCTGCTGATGCAGGAGAACCGTTCTTTCGACCATTATTTTGGCACGATGGCCGGGGTGCGCGGCTTCGACGATCCTGACGCCCTCAAATTGCCCGACGGGCGCTCGGTCTTTCATCAACCTGACGCCGAACATGCGGATGGTTATTTGTTGCCGTTCCATCTGGACACGCACACGACGAGCGCGCAAAAACTTCCCTCCACAAGCCACGCCTGGTCCGTTCAACATGATGCTTGGAATGGAGGAAAGATGGATCGCTGGCTGCCCGCTCATCGCAAGGCCGACGGCCAGAACGGTCCGTTCGTGATGGGTTATCACACGCGCGCTGACATTCCTTTTCAATTCGCACTGGCGGAAGCGTTCACGATCTGCGACGCCTATCATTGCTCCGTTCTTGGCCCCACCTGGCCGAACCGGATGTATTGGATGACAGGAACGATTGATGCCGACGGCCAGCACGGCGGACCCATCATCAGCAATAAGGCGCCGCCGGAGGGTTTTACCTGGACTACTTACGCGGAGCGGCTGGAGAAGGCCGGCGTTAGTTGGAAGGTTTATCAGGAGGAAGACAATTACGGCTGCAACATGCTGGAGAATTTCAAGGCCTTCAGGGAGGCCGCCCCGGACTCGCCGTTGTGGATCAAAGGCCTGGCGCGCGGCGTAGATGGACAATTCGAGGACGACGCGAGAAACGACAAGCTCCCGACGGTGTCATGGATTATTCCGACGGGCCGGCAATGCGAGCATCCTGATTTCATGCCGGCCTCCGGGGCGGCCTTTGTGGCCGGCAAAATTGACGCCATCGCGTCCAACCGTAAAGTCTGGGCCAAGACGGCCTTCATTCTCGACTACGACGAGAACGATGGAATTTTTGATCATGTCGCGCCCCCGGTGCCGCCGGAAGGCACGCCGCAGGAATTTGTGCGCGGCTTGCCCATTGGAGCGGGTTTCCGCGTGCCCTGCATCATCGTTTCGCCGTGGACCGTGGGCGGGTGGGTCTGTTCAGAACCGTTTGACCACACTTCGCCGTTGCGCTTTCTCGAAAGGGTCACCGGCGTCCGCGAGGAGAACATCAGTGACTGGCGCCGGAGGACGTTTGGCGATTTGACCTCGGCGTTCCGGTTCGGCAAAGCAAAGGCGGCGCCGCCCGTTCTACCTGACACGAGCGGCCTTCTGAGCCACGCCTACTACGGCGCGACGCATTTTCCCAAGCCCGTCATGCCTGGTTCCGGTCAGTCGCTGCCAACGCAGGAAAAAGGCTCGCGCAAGAGGGTTTACCCGCGCCTCGCTTGAAGCGAGAGACTTGGTCACAAGCGTCCGATTAAACAGCTTCCCTGATCCTCGCGCAGCGAACGGACGGATTCGGACCGGGGAGCACACGCGCCCTCGCGTGTCGCCATCGGCGCCCTCGCCGATGGCATCCCCAAATTCTATAGGAAATGGAGGAGATTCAAAGATGTGGCCGGCGAAGGCGCCGGCCACGACACGCGAGGGCGCGTGTGCTCCCCGGAATGTTTCGCGCCCACGTTAGGATTTGGGAGCTTCCGCGCGTCTTTTCTTTTTGGCGGCAGGTGATACAGTCGGGCGATGAAAATGATGGTTGATGCATCGAACCGGATAGGCGGCGGTTTCTGGAAATGGCTGGCGCCGATGTTGGCTGCCGCCTCAATTTTAGGTTGCGCCAGGGCGCCGGAGGCGGCACCGAAACCGCCGGGCGGAGATTCGGCGCAGAATGTCTTGCGCGCCGAGTTGCCCAACGGCTTGCGTGTGGTCATTGTCCGCAATCCGCTCGCGCCGGTGGTGACCACGATGCTCAATTACGAAGTCGGCTCGGACGAGACGCCGCCCGGTTTTCCCGGCACGGCCCATGCCAACGAACACATGATGTTCCGCGGCAGCCCCGGTCTTGACGACTCCCAATTGGACGCCATCACCGCCGCCATCGGCGGAGATGCCAACGCCGACACGCAGCAAATGGTCACGCAGTATTTCTTCACCACGCCATCGGAAAACCTGGAACTTGCCCTGCACATTGAATCCATCCGGATGCGCGGCATTGATGACACGGAGAAATCGTGGAGCCAGGAGCGCGGGGCCATCGAGCAGGAGGTGGCCCAGGATTTGTCCAATCCCGAATATGTGTTTTACACCAATCTCCTGGCGCTTTTCTTCAAAGGGACGCCCTACGCCTGGGACGCCCTGGGTTCGCGCCCTTCGTTTGACAAGACCACGGGCGCCATGCTCAAGGAATTTCACGACACCTGGTACGTGCCCAACAATGCCGTGCTGGTCATTTGCGGGGACGTGCAACCCGCCCAGGCCCTGGCCAAAGTGAAGGATCTTTTCGGCGATGCGCCGCGCGGCAATCTTCCGGCTCGTCCGGAATTCTCCTTCCAGCCGGTGGAACCGCAGACCCTCAAGGTTGAGACCGATCTTCCCAGCGGCGAGGTATTCATCGCCTTTCGCCTGCCGGGGTTCGACAGCCCGGATTTCGCAGCCGTGCAAGTCTTGTCCGATGCTTTAAGCAGCCCGCGCGGCCGTCTTTACAGTCTGGTGCCCGAAGGCAAGGCGCTCTCAGCCTCCTTTTCTTATGACACGCTGACGCGCGCCGGGTTGGGCTTCGCCAGCGCCGGATTTCCCGCCGGAGCAGACGCCGAGAAATTGGTGGAGGAGATGCGCGCGGTGCTCGCCGCCGAATTAAAGGACGGCCTTTCCGCGGATCTCGTGGAAGCCGCCAAACGCCGCGAAGTCGCCAGCCTGGAATTTCAGAAAAATTCCGTGTTTGGCCTGGCCATGGCCTGGTCGCAGGCCGTGGCGATCGAAGGCCGCCAGTCCCCCGATGAGGACGTGGAGGCGATCCGCAAGGTGACTGTCGCCGACGTCAATCGCGTGGCGCGGGAATACTTGCAATCCAATCGCGCCATTACGGCGATTCTTTCTCCGCATCCTTCGGGCAAGCCTGTTTCGGAAAAGAGTTATGGAGGAGCGGAGTCCTTCGCCAGGAGCGAATCATCGTCGGTCAAGCTCCCGGAGTGGGCGGCGCGCGCCCTCGACCGCCTGGAGATTCCTCATTCGACGCTTGATCCCGTCGTCACCGTTCTGCCCAACGGCCTCAAACTGATTGTCCAGCCGGAATCGGTCAGCGACAGCGTCAGCGTCTATGGCCGGATCAAGAACAATCCAGACGTGGAGACAGCCAAAGGCAAGGAAGGAGCGGAGGATGTGCTGGGGCAACTCTTTTCCTTCGGCAGCCGGACGCTGGACCGCGTGGCTTTTCAAAAGGCGCTGGATGACATCGCCGCCAACGAATCGGCGGGCAGTGATTTTTCGGTGCAAGTGTTGTCGGAAGATTTTGAGCGAGGCGTGCAATTGCTGGCCGACAATGAACTCGCGCCCGCGCTGCCGGAGGATGCCTTCGCCATCCTGCAACCGCAATTGGCGGCGGAAGCAGCCGGTCAACTGGAAAGCCCCGGTTACTTGCAGCAGCGCGCCGTGGCCAAAGGATTGTTTCCCGCCAGCGATCCGGCGCAGCGCCAGGCCACGCCGGAAACCATCAAGAGCCTGACGATGGCGGATGTGACCCATTACTATCAAACGGTCTTTCGGCCGGACCTCACCACCATTGTCGTCACGGGCAAGGTGACCCCGGAACGCGCCTCGGCGGTCATCCAAAAGTATTTCGGCGCCTGGAAGGCGGAAGGCGCGAAACCGGACACCCTCTGGCCCGGCGTGCCGCCCAACGGCCCCTGGACCACTACCGTGCCGGACTCCAGCCGCGTCCAGGACAATGTTGATTTGACTGAAACCCTCGGATTGACGTTAAGCGACCCAGACCGTTACGCGTTGGAGTTGGGCAACCACGTTTTGGGCGGCGGACTCTCCACGACGCGACTTTTCCATGATTTGCGCCAGGTGGCCGGGTTGGTCTATTTTGTCGGTTCCTCTTTCACCTTCGGCCAGACCCGCAGCATCTACACAGCCAGGTACGGCTGCGATCCGCCCAACGTCGGCAAAGCCCGCGCCATGATCGTGAGCAATTTGAAAGCGATGCAGGAGCGGGACGTGACGCCGGAGGAGTTGCGCCAGGCCAAGGCCTTGTTGTTGCGGGAAATCCCGCTCGCCGAATCCAGCGTCGAGCGCATCGCCCAAGGCTGGCTTTACCGTTCGACGCACGACCTGCCGCTGGATGAGCCGATGCAGGCGGCGCGGCATTATTTCGAGTTGACAGCGCCGGAAGTGCGGGCCGCGTTCGCCAAATGGATTCGGCCCGAAGGATTGGGGCAGGTGAACCTGGGTCCCGCTCCGCAGTGACGCGAGCCCCAGTGCCTCTCCTAATCGTAATCTTAATCCTAATCTTAATCTCTTCTTATCATGTAGGAAAGAGATTAAGATTAAGATTAGGATTGCGATTAAGAGGGAACCCCCCCTTCTCCCTCAGTTTCAACTTGGAACCCGCCTTTCCATCCGGTTTAATTTCCTGTCGTGGTCATTGACTTTGCCAAAATGAACGGTGCGGGCAACGATTTCGTCTTCATTGACAATCGCTCGCGCAAGATTCAATTGCAGCCGGCGCAGATTGCGCGTCTGTGCGACCGGCACAAGGGCGTCGGCGCCGATGGCGTGATTCTCCTGGTGCCGTGCCCATCGGGCCGGGCCGATTGGGCCTGGGATTTCTATAACAGCGACGGCAGTTCGGCGGAAATGTGCGGCAACGGCGCGCGCTGTTTCGCGTGTTTTGTGCGCCGCCTGACCGGCGCGAAAGGGGACCTTTCCTTTGAAACGCGCGCCGGCGTCATCCTCGCCCGCTTTCAGGGCGACCACGTGAAAGCAGATTTGACGCTTCATTCCGGTGACGCCGGCCGGACGGAAGTGCCGCGCTTCCAAGGCGACAGCGTGACGGTCAACTTGACGCCGCCCAAGCATTTGCGGCTGCGCCAAAAAATCAAATTGAGCATCGGGCCAACCGAGATTCATTCGCTTGACACCGGCGTGCCGCACGCGGCGCTCTTTGTGCCCGACGCCGACCAGGCGATGGTTCAGCCGCTGGGCGCGGAAATCCGGCGTCATCCGCATTTCGCGCCGCGGGGGACCAACGTGAATTTTGTCCAGGTGCTCGGGCCGGGCAAAATCCGCGTGCGCACCTACGAACGGGGCGTCGAGGGGGAAACGCTGGCCTGCGGCACCGGCGTCACGGCCTCGGCCCTGATCACGGCGGAATTGCGCGGTTTTCCCTCGCCCATCCAGGTTCAGGTGCAGAGCGGAGACACGCTGGAAATCAGCTTTGATCGGGCCAACGGGCAATTTACCAACGTCGGCCTGGCCGGCCCCGCCGAATTTGTGTTCGAGGGAAGGATCGAAGTGTAATGGAGCAAAAGCCAAGCCCGTATGCCATCCTGCGGAACTGGGACTTTTCATATTATTTGACGGGCCGGTTCGTCGCCTCTTTCGGTCAGCAAATGCTCTCCGTGGCGGTCGGTTGGGAAATTTACGCGCGCACCCATTCCTCGTTGCTGCTGGGCATGGTTGGATTGACCGCTTTCGTGCCCCAGGTGCTGATGACGCTGCCCGCCGGGCACGTGGCCGACACGCGCGAACGCAAAAGCGTCATCATCGCCATGCAGGCGGTGCTGGCCTGCACCTCGATGGGCCTGGCCGTCATCTCGTGGCAACAAGCGCCGGTGGCGTGGATGTTTATATGCCTGTTCGTGGCGGGCGTGGCGCGAACCTTTTTGTGGTCGGCCAGCGCCTCGTTTCTGCCGCAGTTGGTGGCGCGCCCGGATTTTCCGCTGGCATTGAACTGGTCGTCCAGCACGTTTCAATTTTCGGCTGTGGCCGGCCCGGCGGCTGGGGGGGCGCTGATTGCGCTGACGGGTCATGAGGTCGTCGTCTATGTCTTCACGGCCGTGTCGTCCCTGATTTGTCTGGGCATGATCTGCCTGGTGCGCGCCCACAGCAAGCCTCCTCCCAAAGAGCCGGTTTCGATGGAGACGCTCCTGGGCGGATTCCGCTTCGTCTTCAACCACCGGATCATTCTGGGCGCGATCACTTTGGATTTGTTCGCGGTCCTTTTTGGCGGCGCGACAGCCCTGCTGCCCATTTATGCGAAGGATATCCTGCACGCCGGGCCGCAAGGGCTGGGCCTGTTGCAAGCCTCCCTGCCTGTAGGCTCGATGCTCTGCGCGATCATCATGGCGCACCGGGCGCCGATGCAGAAAGCCGGGCGGTCGCTCATCTGCGCCGTTACGATTTTCGGGCTGGCGACGGTCGGTTTTGGTTATTCCAGGCTGTTCTGGCTCTCGTTGGTGACGCTTTTCATCTGCGGTTTCGCCGACAACGTCAGCGTCATTGTCCGCCACACGCTGGTGCAACTGTTGACGCCCGACTCGATGCGCGGGCGGGTCTCATCTGTCAACAACCTTTTCATCGGAACCTCCAACGAATTGGGCGCCTTCGAGTCCGGCCTGGTAAGCTCTTTATTCAGCCCGCTCTTCTCCGTGGTTTCGGGCGGGATTGCGACGATTGCGGTGGTGGCGGCGGTGGCCTGGTATTGGCCGGAGATACCGCGCTTTGGCCGCCTCGTGCAACCTGCCGGCGAGGAGATCCCGACCAGCGCGCCGGACCTGGCCAAATCCAGGGCGGCGGAATGAAAGGAGGGGGCCTAATTCCTCCTAATCGTAATCTTAATCCTAATCTTAATCTCATCTTATCATAGGAACAGAGAGATTAGGATTAAGATTAAGATTAAGATTAAGAACTGAAGAAAGAACTCACATCGGGCGGGAGGGTCCTATTTCCATTTGATATTGCAGCCCACGCTGGGGACTTGCCGCTCCGAAACCGGCTTGCCGGCCAGCACCGCGTCCAGCGCGGCGCGCAAATCCTTGCCAGTCACCGGCACGCCGTTGCCCGGGCGGCTGTCATCAAATTGCCCGCGGTAAACCAGTTTGCGGCCTGCGTCAAAAAGAAAAATGTCCGGCGTGCAGGCGGCCTGGTAAGCCTTGGCCACCGCTTGCGACTCATCGTAAAGATAGGGAAACGTGTAGCCGGCGGACTTGGCCTCTTGCGCCATTTTGGCCGGGCTGTCGGCGGGGTGGCTTTGCACGTCGTTGGAGCTGATGGCGACGATGGCCGCGCCGCGCGCTTGGTAGTCGCGCCCGAACTGCGCCAGGCCCGCCTGGATATGCTTGACGTAAGGGCAATGGTTGCAGATGAAGAACACGGCCAGCGTGGGGGCGGACTTGAAATCGCCCAGCGCGACCATTTTTCCGCCGGTGTCCGGCAGCCGGAAATCCGGCGCCAGCGTCCCCAGCGGCAGCATGTTGGATGGAGTCAGTGCCATGCCCGGAGTGTAACGCGCCTCGATGTCGTTTCAAGTTCTTTTGCGAGTTTCGACCCCATCCCTGACCTCTACTTTACAAAAGTTCAAAACCGATCATTTCTGAGAAGAATTTTTCACCACGAAGGACACGAAGAGCACGAAGAGAACTCACCCAGATGAACTCATTCAACACTTCGTGTCCTTCGTAGTGAAATTGGGTTAAGGCTCGCCGCGCTAAGGAAGTGGAGAACTACGCGGCCTCCCATTTTCTTGTCTGGTTTCGGGTTTGGGCGGGTTCATTATTATGAAATGAAGAGGCTGGAAAACGCGACCTGGCTGCAGGATTATGTTCAAACCGGCTCGGACCAGGCTTTTGGGAAACTGGTCACCTGTTACTGCGACCTGGTTTATTCCGCAGCGCTGCGGCGCGTTGGCCACGACGGTCAACTGGCCCAGGACGTGGCGCAGCAGGTCTTCACGGATCTGGCCCGGAAGGCCAAAGCCCTGCCGCGGGATGTCTTTTTGGCCGGTTGGCTATACCAACATACCTGCTTTATATCCGCTCACACGGTCAGGTCTGAACGCCGCCGTCAGGCCCGCGAAAGGCAAGCCCTGGAAATGAACGCGCACCATGATTCCACTGATGCTGTCTGGCGCGAGCTTGCGCCGGTTCTCGAAGAAGCGATGAGCCACCTCAACGCCAGGGATCGCAATGCCGTGGTGCTCCGGTTTTTCGAGCGCCAGCCATTCCACGCCGTGGGCCATACTCTGGGTATGAGCGAAGACGGCGCCCGCAAACGAGTTGAGCGCGCGTTGGATAAATTGCGGAGTTTTTTTGGCCGTCGCGGCATCAGCGTAACGGCGGCCTTACTGGCTGAAACATTGAACACCCAGGCGGTTACGGCGGCCCCGGCAGGAATGGCGGCGGCGATGACCGCAACATCCCTGGCGGGCGCGGCTTCCACGCCAAGTCTGAACCTTCTACTCCTTAAACTTATGGCTGTGACAAAATTTCAAATCGCCGTCGCGGGCATCACGCTTGGCCTGGCCGGATTGATTGTCTATCAAACGCACACTTGGGCGCTCCTGCGCGACGAAAACCGCAGCCTCACCGCACAACTCACGCAAACGGACGCCCGCCGCCATGCCGATGCGGCACCGGCATCCGCCGTGCAGCCCGCCGGAGATCAAGGCGAATTGCGGGAGTTGATGCGATTGCGAGGAGAGGCGGGCCGATTGAGAGACCAAATGGCGATGGCCACGCGCGAGGCGAAATCGGCCAGCCTCGCGCGCCAAAAAGGCCCCGCCGATACGCTGGCCGCGCAAATAGAGCTGCAACAAAGGCAGATCGCGAAACTCAATGACAGCAAGCTATTGGCCCTTGCCTTCTTAATGTACGCAGACAAAAACCAGGGACAATCTCCGGCCAACTTCGATCAGATGGCATCCTTCCTCCCGGACGAATTCAAGAAACAGACCAATGTCACCACCGATGATTTTGCCATTGTTTATCAAGGCTCCGTGAACGCGGTGACGAACCCAAACGATTTGGTCATTATCAGTGAGAAAACGGCGGTGCAGAACCCGTTCGGCGAGGGGAACTGGCAAAAGACCTACGTCTTTGCGGACGGCCACTCCGAACTTCATGGCGCGCCCGACGGAAACTTTGGACCTTGGGAGAGTCAGCATTTTCCGCCTCCGTAAAGGGAAAATGAGGAGTGTCCAACCATGACCAAGCCGGCCATCATCAGCGGGGTGCTCATTCTGGCGTTGACCGCCGTGATTGTCCTTCAACGTGAGGCCAACGCAGCGCGTCGTGAAGAAAATCGCCTCTTACGCCAGCGCATCGCCCAAACGAATGTGCCGGAGGAGGCGAATCAGCAAGGGGACGCACTTTCGCCAACAACCGTTCCATCTTCCCCGGACGATCGAGCCGCTGAGGTGGCCCGTCTCAGCGCCGAGATTGAGAGGTTAAAGGGAGAACTGGCGGAAACGACGCAAATGGCAGAGCGAGATCGGACGGCGCTGGCGCAGGCCCAAGCCAGCCAAACCTCCGCCGAGACGGCCTTGGAAGAAAAGTTACGGAACACGAAGGGAAATCTCTCTGATTGGGGCGCCGCGTGGACTGCCTACGCCGGCAAGAACAACGGACAATTTCCAAATAGTTTTGATGAAGCGCGCCCTTTTCTGCCGGAGGGCAGCGGCAAGGAAGACGATCTTGTTCCCAGTCAATTCGATATTGTCTATCAAGGTTCACTTAGCAATTTGGACAATCCAAACCAGACCATCGTGCTGCGACAAAGGGAATCCGTTCAGACTCCAGGCAACGCAAGCTGGCTGCGGATTTATCTTTTTGCCGATGGCCATTGTGAGACTCAAAGCACGCCGGACGGCAATTTTGAAGCTTGGGAAAGTCAGCGTAGAGCGGCCAATCCATAATCCATAACAAAAGTGAACTGCGCGAATAAACTTGCTTTTTTGGCCCCAGCGTGTTCTTGTTCTCTTATGAGAAAAAGAATTCTGTTCTTGCTGGCCAGTGTCGCACTTTTGGTTTCAGGTTATCAAGCCCGCGCCGATCCCGCCACGGCTAAAGACGAATTGAAGGAATTGAGAGCCAGCGTCGGAGCCAGCTTGCGAGAGGGCAAGCGAACCGAGGCCGACCAGGCCGAGTACCTCAAAGAGTTCGATGCTCTGCTCGCCAAGCATAAAGGCGAAACCAACGAGGACGTGGCGCAGATTGCCTTTACTAAAGCCACTCTTTATATGGCGTTCAAGGAGCCCGACAAATGCATCGAGTCGCTCAAACAAGTCCAGCGCGACTTCCCTGATTCCAAACAGGCCCAGCAGGTGGACGGAATGATCGCCAATATTAAACACGGGCAAGAGGCCGCAAAAGTCCAAGACGCCCTTGCCGTGGATTCCAACTTCCCCAATTTCGATGTGACGGACCTGGATGGCAAGCCTCTTTCCATCGCCGGCTACAAAGGCAAGGTGGTGATGGTTGATTTTTGGGCGACCTGGTGCCCTCCTTGCCGCGCGGAAGTCCCCAATGTCGCCAAGGTTTACGAGAAATATCATGACAAGGGCTTCGAGATCATTGGCGTCAGCCTCGACCGGAATGGGGACAAGGACAAATTGATCAGCTTCACCAAGGAGCATAACATGCCCTGGCGGCAGTATTTCGACGGGAAGTATTGGCAGAACGACTTGGCTGTCAAGTATGGCATCCAGAGCATCCCGGCCGCCTTCCTCCTTGACGGCTCCGGCAAAATCATCGCCAAAGGCGATTCAATTCGCGGTGAAGACCTGGAGCCGGCCGTAAAAAAAGGCTTGGGCATCCAATAAATTCGCCGTTGAACCCTGGATTTTGGAGTTTGGACTTTGAACTTTAATCTTTGAACTTTGAACTGTCGAAGGTAGTTTTCCGGCGACATGTTCGAGCCGAGTGAATTGTTTGATCTGACCCAAACCGGGCATGGCGCGCTCTTCGACGGTTGCAAATATGCCTGGGAGGCGCTGGCGAAAATCGCCCCCTACCTGACCACCGTCGCGCCGCACGTATTGCACAACCGTTGCGAAGGCACCGCGTATATCGGCGAGCACGTGGCCATCGGCGAAGGCACGGTGCTGGAGGACGGCGTGATGATCGTCGGCCCGGCCGTCATCGGCAGGAATTGCCAGATCCGCCACAATGCTTACATCCGCCAAAACGTCATCGTCGGCGATGACTGTGTCGTGGGCAACGCCACCGAGGTCAAGAATTCCATCCTGTTCAACAAGGCCCAGGCGCCGCATTTCAATTACGTCGGCGATTCCATCCTTGGCTTCCAGGCGCATCTGGGGGCGGGCGCCAAGATTTCCAATTTCAAAATCTTTCCCGGCAACGTCTCGGTCGAAATCAACGGCCAGCCTTTCGACACCGGATTGCGCAAATTCGGCGCGTTGCTGGGCGACCATTGCGAAGTCGGCTGCAACGCCGTTTTGAGTCCGGGCAGCATCCTCGGCCGGTCGTCGGTCGTCTATCCCAACGTGACCTGGCGCGGCGTCCTGCCGGAGCGCATGATAGTCAAGAATAAATCGGCGCAGGTGGTCAGCCCCCGCCGCGCGCCCAAGGCCTGAAAAGGACGCCCGCCCATGATCAGCCTGGTCGAACCCCAAACCGCCGGCACGCCGCCCGGACTGGTCTCGCAAATCGAGGAGATTTTTTCCCCGACGGGGGTGTTGTCGCGATCGCGCAATTTCGAATACCGCCCGCAACAGCAAGAGATGGCCGTGGCCGCGGCGCGCGCGTTGGAGGAGGGGAGGAATTTGATCGTCGAGGCCGGCACCGGCGTGGGCAAGAGCCTGGCCTACTTGATTCCCTCGATTCTTTTTGCGGTGTCGCGCCGCAAGAAGGCCATCATCTCGACCCACACCATCAATTTGCAGGAACAACTGATCCAAAAGGACCTGCCGATGCTGGCCCAAATTCTGCCGGTGAAATTCCATTTCACCATGCTCAAAGGCCGGCACAATTATCTATGCCCCCGGCGTCTGGGCAAAGTCCGCCAGCAGGGCGAGCAGCTTTTCACCTCCTCGGACGTGCAGGAGTTGCAGCGCATTTATGAATGGTCGCAAAAAACCGAGGACGGGAGCCTCTCGGATTTCGAGATCGAGCCGGCCCCCAACGTCTGGCAGCAGGTTTGTTCGGAACGCGGCCTTTGCAGCGCCAAGCAATGCGGGCACGGCTCGGATTTTGTGAAGAACGGCGGGCAGGCTTGTTTCTATCAGCGCGCGCGCAGCGACATGCTGGCGGCGGACGTGCTGGTGCTCAATCACACGCTTTTCTTCACGCTCATGGGCGGCCAGGAGGAGGAACCCAAGGGCGGCGTGCTCTTGAAAAACGATTTTGTTGTTTTCGACGAGGCCCACACTGTCGAGCGGGTGGCCTCGGCCCACATCGGCATCGGCGTCTCCCACGCGCAAGTCCGTTACGGCTTGCAACGGCTCTGGCACCCGAACACCAAGAAAGGTTTGTTGACTGTCTTGCGCCGCGGCAAGGAAAAGTGGGTCGAAGACGCATTGAAGGAGGCGGAGAATTTTTTCGCTGCCGTCGAGCGAGCCTGCGACAACATCGCCGCCGTCCGCGAATCGGACCGGCCGACCCGAGGTTGGACTGAACTGCGGGTGCGCCAATGCGATTTGGTGCAGGACAACCTGACGCTGGCCATCCAGCGCGTGCGCGAGGAGGTCAGCGCGCTGATCAAAATTGTGGATGACAAAGACACCGCGCAGGAATTGGCCGAGTGCAACCGGCGCCTGGAGGAGTTGCGCGCGGCGATCGCGGTCTTCTTGAGCCAGGGCGCGCCCGGCCACGTCTATTGGGTGGAGCGAACCGGAAAAACGCAACGCAACCTGACCCTTCACGCCGCTCCCATCAATGTGGCCGATTTTCTGCGCGAACGATTGTTTGGCACGGAAACGTCCGTCATTATGACCAGCGCGACTTTGGCCGTGGCCGTTTCCCCGGACCAACCCAAGGCCGCGAAGACGGCCGCCAAAGCGCCGCCGCTGCTCTACTTCGCCAAACAAGTCGGCGGGGAGGAGGCCGACCTGGTCCAGGCCGGTTCCCCCTTTGACTACGAACGTCAAATGAAAATCTTTGTGGCCGCCAAAATGCCCGACCCGCGCGAGGCCGCTTACCAATCCAGCCTCATCCATTGGATCGAACATTTCGTGCGTTTGACACATGGCAAGGCCTTCGTCCTCTTCACCAACTTCAAGTTGATGCAGGAGGTGGGCCGGCAGATGGAACCGTTCTTCGGCCAATTGGGACTCCAATGCTTCGTGCAAGGCACCGGCACGCCGCGCTCGCTCATGCTGGAAAAATTCAAACTTGACGTGGATTCAGTCCTCTTCGGCGCCGACAGTTTTTGGCAGGGAGTGGATGTGCCCGGCGAGTCGCTTTCCAACGTCATCATCACGCGCCTGCCCTTCGCCGTGCCGGACCATCCGTTGATCGAGGCGCGCCTCGAAGCCATCGAAGCGCGGGGCGGCAATGCCTTCATGGAATTCTCCCTGCCTGAGGCCATCTTGAAATTCCGCCAGGGCATCGGCCGGTTGATCCGCGCCAAGACGGACACCGGCATCGTCGTGGTGCTGGACAATCGCATCCTGACCAAGCGCTACGGCCACGCCTTTTTGGCTTCGATCCCGCAGTGTCCGGTGGAGGTGGTGTGATAAGATAAACCTCTTGCAAATCCCCGGCCTTCGGCCATCCTCGGCTTCATGCTAGAGATTGCGAATCTTGTGCAGCGCGGCACAGCGGCCATCACGCCCAACATCCTCAAGGGCGTGCATAAGAAACTGCCCTTTCTCAAATTGAAATTCACCGAATTGGATGACCCGGCTTTCCCGCATTTGACAGACCAATTGGAGTTCCTGGCCGACGTGGTGGAAGACTTCGCCGAAGGCGTGGAGGAGGATTTGCCCTACGTCACGGTCGCCGCCTCTGTCTTCGCGCTGCTTTACGCGCACCGGCAGTTGGACCTGATCCCGAATGCCCTCCCGGAAGTCGGCCTGGCCGACGATTCCGCCGTGGTGCGCGCCGTGCTCATCGAACACGAGCGGGTCTTCGCCGCCTACGCCGAGCGCCACAAAATGAAGTGGGACGCCATCACCATCGAACCGTAGGTTGTCAAGGAGGGGATCGGACAAGGTTTTGGAGTGTCTGACATGCCTCTTGACTTCCGCAGGCAAAGTAATACGGTACCGTTTGTGAGTGGTCTGAGCCAAACTTGCCTCTTGGATGACCGCGCTGACCCCTTCCCTGGGCCGTCCGCGAAATCTGCCTTCACACTGATCGAGCTTCTGGTGGTGATCGCGATCATCGCCATTCTGGCGGCCATGCTCTTGCCGACGCTGTCCAAGGCCAAATACACCGCCCAACGCACGGACTGCGTCAACAATATCCGGCAGATGTACCTGGGGCAGATCAATTATGCCGACGATTTCAAAGGCCACTTTGCTTTCCATAACGATCCGAGTCCCGATTACCAGAAAAGCCCGACTACCACACCCGTGAGCATCGTTGACCTGATGCGAGGCAGTTATGTGAAGAACACGCAGGTAACCATTTGCCCGATTCTGGCCCGGAATTTTGGCCTGATTGCCCGTGGGGGCTACAACGACGGCGTCTATTTTGCGAGCACCACCATCAACTACAACGGTTACGGCGGGTGGGACGGAAATAATCAGTACGTCGAAACGGGCTATATGTGGTTTGCCAATTACCGGGATGAAGACGGGAATCCCGTGACCTACTTGAACCCAGCGGGAACCACCGCCACCAATCAAGGCACAATTGAGCCGGCGTGGCCCACGGTGGCGGGTGATTGCACCAGCCAACGGGCCTTCATGACGCATCGGATCAGCAGGACCCCCGGCAGCGTTTATTGGGACCTCGGCCACATGGGCGGGTTTGATCAGGATCAAACAGGCGCTGGAGATGTCTGGTCCATTTCGGTGGATCAGCCGGTCGGCTACGCCGACGGCAGCACCATCGTGCGCGCGAGGAAGTTGTTTCTGCCGCGGGCCAGCGCCGGGGCGTCCGACGACAGCGTCTTTTACTATTGATAAGAATCAAGCCGCAGAATTTGAAACATGGGCTGACCTGTGAGATGTTAGCTCCATGAAGTTGCTGGCCGGGTTTCTTATCGCAGCCCTGATCTCGCCAAGTTGGGCCGCGGAGAAAATGACCGCCGTCACCGTGGACGGCGTCTCCTACCTCCAGATTCAGGATGCCCACATCGCCAGCGGCGGACGCGTCGTTTTGCTTTATCCCAGCGGCGGGACAACCGTGGCGGCGGACAAATTGCCCAAAGCCTTTCTGGATTCCTGGGGCATCACCGCCACCAAACTCGAGGCCGCCAAAGCCGCCGCGGAGCGGCAGACGGAACTGGAGATCGCCCAGGCCGTTCGCGCGGGAAAGTTCCGCGAGGTCGAAGGCGTGGTGTACGATCTGCGCAAAGCGCAAGCCGGCTGGGCGCGATTGTCCGGCGCAAAGATTCTGCAGATCAACACTGCCGGCGCGCTGGTGAATCCTGCGCCCGACAAGTCCGAGCCGGCGGCTGTCTTTATCCGCAACCTGCCGCCCGTCTATTCGGACAGCGATACTATTTCGGTTTTCGCCAAGGCCACCGGGCCATTCAGCTACATCAACCGATTCGGCTACGAGCGGACCGTTCGCAGTTATGACGCAGGCCGAATCTGCGCGCGGAACGAAATTCCCGCAGCGATTTTAAAAGACGGCCTTTCGTCCGCCCCTTTGCCCGATGCCCCTAAACCGCGCGAGCACGGCATCGCTTCCTTCCCTGGGCATGATCGGCTGCGAGCGATCGGTTCGGGATTTTTTGTGACCAAAGACGGCTACCTGCTGACCAACCATCACGTGGTTCAGGACGCCAGGAGAATCGAGGTCATCTACGGAGGCCGAACGTTGGAGGCCAAAGTCGCCGCCGATGACCAGACCAACGACCTCGCCGTGCTGAAAGTCGAGGGCGGTGATTTCCAGCCCCTGGCGATTTCACGCAAGGAAACGGCGGAGTTGGGGCAGGAAGTGTTCACCATCGGCTTTCCCAACATCCAAATGCAAGGCGTCGAGCCGAAATACACCGATGGCAAAATCAGCAGTCTGACCGGCATGCAGGATGATCCGACCGAATACCAAATCAGTGTGCCGGTGCAGCCCGGCAACTCCGGCGGCCCGCTGTGCGATGCCAACGGGGAAGTGGTCGGCATCATTGTGGCGCGTTTGAACGATATGGCGATGTTGGAAACTTCGGGAGCCGTGCCGCAAAACGTCAACTACGCCGTCAAAATCAGCCATGCCGCGCGGCTTTTGCAAAATATCAAAGGTCTGGCGCCCATCCAGAGTCAGGGCGGAAAGCCCCAGAATCCAGTCAAAACAGTCCAAAACGCCATCGCCATGGTGTGGATCTATTAATTGGGGACTTGTTTCAACAGCCCAGGGCGATTAGATTGTCCGTCAATGAATAAGGCGCCCAAGCAGGCTCCCCCTAAAAACTCGCTCGTTGTGCCCGTAGTGGTGATCGCGGTTCTGATCATCGTGGCCGCTCTTGGCTATAAGGGATATCTATTCAGCCGTCAGGAACCGCTGCCGGCGCCGCTTCCAGCCGCCGACGCCAGCCGTCCTGTTCCCGCGCCGCGTCCTGCCGCGCGGACGGCTAACCCACCCGAGGATGCCGGCGCTTCCGCAGGCTCAACTCCAGCGCCAGCCTCGGCGGCGACCCTTGCTTCGCGTCCCAGCGCGCCGCCGGAGGCGGCCCCGGCGGACCCGAAGGATCTGATTTCCGGCCTCGCGGCCCTGGACGGCAAACAGCCCATTACGCCGGAGCAGGCGCAGAAATGGAAAGAGAGCCTTCAACAATTGATTCGCCAGGGGGCGGCCTCCGTGCCGGCCATCCAGCAATTCCTGGCGCAGAACCAGGACGCCAACTATGCCGGGGTCAGCGGCGCCGACGCCCTGGGCTACAACTCGTTGCGTTCCGCCATGCTGGATGCCTTGGCGCAAATCGGCGGACCGGAATCCACCCAGGCCATGTTGCAAATCCTGCAATCCTCGGTTTTTCCCACGGACATTGCCACGCTGGCCAAGACCCTGGACGCGCAGGGATCCGGGCAATATCAACAAGCTATTCTTGATGCTGCCCGTCAACAATTGAATTTGGCCGCGGTGGATGGGTTGGGCGGGGCCAATGTCCTGCCTTTGTTCCAGGTGCTTTCCGGTGAGGCCGCCAATGGAGCCAATGTCAGCTCCGACCTGACGCAATTCGCCGAGAAGTGGCCTTTTTACTCCTCCATCGCCCTGGCTTCCGAGCCGGACGGCGCGGGTATTCCCAGCCTGGTCCAGATAGCGCAAGGGACCGTTCCGGGCAATCAAGCCGCCGCCGCTCAGGCGCTGGCGGAACTGGCGCCGCAAAACCCGCAGGCTTTCAGCTCCTTGTTGGACCTGGCCAAGAGCGGAGAACTGAACGATCTGATCCTGTCCCAAATGGCGCCCTTCCTTGGTGGACGGGAATATGTGCTCGGCCCGCCCCAAGACCCGACCGCCGCTGGCTATCAGACGATCCACATGGCCGGCGGAAATCAGGATTTCTCGTCCTACGATTCCAGCGGGACGTTGACGCAGTCGCAAATCACGCAGCGTCTTTCCATCATTGACCAACTCCTGCAAGCCATCCCCTCGACCGACCCCGCGGCCCAGGACGCGCTGCAAACACAGCGCAACAACCTGGCCGCGATTCAGAAACCTTAGACCCGCCCGCTCCTAACTCCGGCCGGCCAAATTAACATGAAACGACCTATGTTCCTTTTCTGCCTGGCCATGCTGGCCGCCGCCGCCGCCGCCAAGGAACCGCTGCCGGCGCCGCCAGCCGCGTTCGAGCCTGCGGCGGTTGAGGCCTACATTTCCCAGGTCGCGCGGGCCAGGGGGATTCCCGGTTTGTCCGTGGCCCTGGCGCGGAATGGGAAAGCGCCATGGACCTGCGTCTATGGGCAAAGTTCTCTGGCGGCTGGCACGCCCGTCACGCCCGACACCGTGTTTGCCCTCGGTTCTGTCACCAAACAATTCACCGCCGCCTGCATCTTCCTGCTGGCCCAGGACGGCAAACTTTCCGTCCATGACAAGGTCGCGCAGTATTATCCCAACCTGACCCGCGCCGGGGACATCACTTTGCTTGACTTGATGAACCACGTCTCGGGCTACCCCGATTATTACCCGCTCGATTTCGTGGATAGCCGGATGGAGTCGCCTATCGCCCGCGATGAACTGATCCAACGCTACGCTGGCGGAAAGCTGGATTTCGAGCCAGGGACCCAATATTCCTATAGTAACACCGGCTACGTCATCCTGGGCCGCGTGGTTGAGAAAGTGAGCGGATTGACACTGGGGGAATTTATGACCCGGCGCATCTTGCAACCGTTGGGCATGGACCATTCTTTCTTCGGGTCGGCTGACCTGGGGAAGGGGATGGCCCAAGGCTATACGAGTTTTGCGCTCGGACCCCCGACGCCCGCGCGGCCCGAGGCCCAAGGCTGGCTGGACGGCGCCGCCGGGCTGAATTGCACGGCCTCGGACGTGGTCAAGTGGGACATGGCGTTGATTGACGGACGCATTTTGAACGCCGAGTCCTATGCCTTGATGACCCAGCCGCGCAAGCTGACCGAAGGCCGGGTGCGCGAATACGGCTGCGGCATCGGCGTCAAGATCATTTCGAACACCTTGGTGCTCGCTCACAAAGGCGAGGTCAGCGGCTACGAAGCCTGGAACGTCGTCGTCCCGGCCACCAAATCCGCCGTGGTCCTCCTTTTCAATGGCGAGGAAACGGAGACGGTGGACAATTTGAAGGCGGCTTTGGCCAATCTCATCATGCCGGACCCGCCGTTGGTTCCCGCCATCGCGGGGCCGGACGCCGGCCAGGCGGCCATGGAGTTTTTCCGCAGCTTCCAGGCGGGACGCATTGACCGCAGCCGGCTCGGTGAGGAATTCAGCCGGTTCATGAGCGAGGACAAGGTCCGCGACGCGGCGATGCGGCTTAAGAAATTCGGGGCGCCGGTGCGGGCGGAAGTCCAGAGTCGAAGCGAACGCGGCGGAATGGAAGTGGCCCACGTCCGGCTGACCTGCAAAAAAGGAACGCTCTCCGCCTTGATCTACCGCACGCCGGACGGCATCATCCAGGAGTGCCTGTTTCAGCCCGCGAATTAGATTCTTAATTTTAAAATCTCATTGAATCATTCCTCAGACATTTGCCTGGCAGGAAACGGACTATTTCTGGTGGATGGCAGGAAAAAGGGTTGTGAATAACTTTCTGTTGCCACGGCCAGGAATCGTGATAGGCTTTTGTCGCGCGACGAAAGAGCCCGGGTCCAAATTCCGGCTTCGAGATCTTGTGCCGGGGCGTCAGGACTTATTCGCTAGACGAATTCTAATCCCGCTTGCGGGAGCGTCCATCTCATTTGGGACTTCGCCGCGCATTTTCTTTTCCCGAGGCGCAGCCTATCCGGGACGATGCACTTTAAGAACTGAATTTTGACAGGATTAACAGGATTTACAGGATGGAAAAGAGAATGTGGCATCAGAAATAATCCCTCACCGTTGGGTGAAAAGCTCCATGTGCCGTCATTCATCCTGTCCATCCTGTTAATCCTGTCTCAAAATCTTCCTGTCGTATTCTTCGACTGTCTGGATGCGGCTTATAGGTTGCGCCAAAGAATATGCCCGATAGTTTTCCACTTCGAGCGAAGCGGTCAGCCACGGTCTTCAACCTTGAGGTCATGCTTGAGGCGTGAGGAGAGAATTTTTTGCGTGGGCACGTAGGTGGCGGCGAAGGACCGGCGATATTCGCCAAATGTTCCCGCCGCCAGATGCGCCCGGATTTCCCGCATCACCTGGAGGTAGAAATGGGAGTTATGCACGCTCAACATGCGCAGGCCCAAAATCTCGTTGACATTCAGCAAATGCCGCAGATAGGCGCGCGTGAAATGGGCGCACGCGAAACAGTCGCACCCTTGCTCGATCGGGCCAAAGTCCGCCTTGACGGCGCCGCCTTTGATGCTGATGGTCCCACGGCGCGTGAAGGCCGTGCCGTTGCGGGCCACGCGCGTCGGCAAAACGCAGTCAAACATATCCACGCCGCGCGCCACCAGTTCCACCAGTTGCGCCGGGGTGCCCAGGCCCATGGCGTAACGAGGCAGCCGCGGCGGCAGGAACGGCTCGGTCAATTCCACCGCCTTCATCATTTCGTGCTCCGGCTCGCCCACGCTCACGCCGCCGATGGCGTAACCATCAAAGTCCATCGCGGCCAATTCCAGGGCGCAACGTTCGCGCAAGGCCGCGTCAATGCCTCCCTGCACGATGCCAAAGACGGCCTGCCCGGCGGCGCGCGGTTGCGCGCGGCATTCCCGCGCCCAGGCTAGCGTGCGTTCGACGGCTTCGTGGGCCGCTTTGGGAGCGCAATCGTGCGGTGGACACTCGTCGAAGCACATGGCGATATCCGAGCCGAGCGCGCGTTGGATCGCCATCGCTTCCTTGGGGCCGAGAAACAGCGGCGAGCCATCCAGATGAGAACGGAACTCGACGCCGTGCTCGCGGATTTTGCGAATTTTGGCCAGGCTGAAGACTTGGAATCCGCCGCTGTCAGTCAGGATCGGCCCCGGCCAGTTCATAAAGCGATGCAAACCGCCGGCGGCCTGGATGATGTCCAATCCGGGACGGATGTTCAGGTGGTAGGTATTGCCCAGAATGATTTGCGCGCCCATTTCGCGCAATTCGCGCGGGTCGAGCGCCTTGACGCTGGCCTGGGTGCCGACCGGCATGAACACCGGCGTATCAATCACACCCCGCGTGGTGGTCAACCGCCCCAGGCGGGCGCGCGAGGCGGAATCGGTCTGCAACAATTCAAACATGTCCTTGGTGAATCCAGCGTCTAATTAACCCACCCTGCCGTCTTCCTCCATGATTTTGCAACCTTCCGTCCAATCGGCATAAACCTGCCACGTCTTTATCTTGTCGTTCTCCACCACGGCCCTCCAGGCGGCGGCCATGGCGATTCTGTTTTGCGCGACCAGTCCCCGCTTGCCGTCGTAAGTTCCGGAAGCCGACCCGAAGACTGCCACCACGGCTTTATCCGCCAGCACTTTCTCGACTTGTATCTCATAGTCGGGGAACATGCGGAAATACTCCTTCCACCCGGCGGTCATGTTTTCGCGTCCCGACATGATTCTCCCGGCTGGATCTATGAATGTGTGATCCTCCGTCAACAGTTTGGAAAGTTCAGTTGGGTCGTGCCGATTGATCGCCGCTATAAAGTTTTCCACGACATGGATTTCGTTCATAATTAGTGATAACTGGCCGCTATTGTACAAGGCACAATTCGTAGATTGAAACACAAATAAAGCGGGTGATTGCAAATGCGCGAGATTTTATTGAATCTGCCTGGAGATGAAAAGCATGAGGCGAACCATCGTGTTGGAGTTACTGGGTGTTTTGATTGCCGGGCTGATTATCTGGTCCGTCCTGCCCAAGGAACCGGCTTACCAAGGGCGCAGTTTAAGTTCCTGGCTCGACGAGTGGGGGCAGTCGCCGTGGCCCAATGACCGAACCAATCGCGCTGCTATGGCCATTCGCGCTATCGGCAGCAATGGTGTCCCGATTTTGCTGGCCCGTTTATCCAGGAATTATTCCACAAACGAGACCAAATTCTGGCAATTTGCCAGAAAGTACATCCCCGATAAGTGGAATCCGTTATTTCATTCCACATCACGCGAATCTACCGCTGCGGAGGCGATTAATCTCTTGGGGGTAGAAGCCAAATCAGCGTTTCCTGCGCTTACCAAGCTTTTTTCTGCGGGTAGTAGGTCGGATCAGTTTTGCGCCGCGATTGGCCTGGCCGGATTGGGCCACAAGGGAGTGGCCGTGTTGCTTCAGGCCTTGACCAATCAGGATTGGAACGTTCGCTTTGATGCAGCCATCGCTTTGGGGGAGGCGGGTAGCGACCTGGACAAGGTCATCCCCGCGCTCATCGCAGCCGCTACGGCCAAATGTTCCAAGCCAAATGATTACCTTGTGTGTGGAGAGGCCGGAGGCGCTTTGGTGCGGTTGCACGCGAAACCGGAACTGGTCGTCCCGGTGTTGTCAGAATTCCTTGAAAGCCCGGATGCAGGCATGCGCATGTGGGGTGCGAGGCTGCTGGAAGGATTTGGCGCCGACGGCAAGCCGGCTGTTCCTCTCTTGCTCAAAGCGCGCACGGAAGATGTGAATGCCGACGTGCGCCGCGATGCCGAACGCGCGTTGCAGAAGATTAATCCCCAAGCCGCATCCCAAGAGCAGCCTTAACCCTTAATCCGGTGGTTGGAATTTACGGAGGAATCGGAAGCCACAGATTGACGCAGATGAACACAGATTTTTGCGAGACGAGTTTTTCTCCTGTTGGCTGACGCCTGTTGCTTGCAACTCCTTCTGATCTGTGTCTATCTGTGATCATCTGTGGCTCCAATAGTGCGGCAGTCCAGCCTCGTTTTCCGTTGATTCTTTCCGGCTTTTTGGATAGGCCTGTGGCATGGCGTCCAAAACCTTTCAGGACATTGTGCGAAGATACAGCCAGACCGTCAAGCTGGACGAGATGGACCCGCTGGAGCTTTGGGCCGCCAAACTCAAGGAGGAGCTGGCCGCGCAGCAAAACGAGCTGCACCAAACAAGGCCGCAACATTTGCTTTATTTCGCGCTGGAGAAGCAATGTCTTGAACTGGAGGAAGCGATTCAAGTTTTGAGCCAGGAAATTCGAAACGCCGCCCAACCGCGGCAGCCTGACAAAATCCGCAAGCTCCAGGACGAACTGGCCTCCAAGCAAAGCCAACTGCAAGATACAAGTCCCCAAAATTTACTCTATTTCGTCCTTCAGAAACAATGTCTTGATTTGGAGGGTGCGATTCAAGTTGCAATCCAGGAAGTTCGACGCAACAGCCAGGCGCGGCTTTTGGAAAACATGCGTCAAGCCATCCATTATGGCGACAAGGACGTCTATGAATCCCTGTTTAAGGGCAATAACCAGCCGCTTCTGCCCACCAAGGATGAGGCCGCGTACGCAAGTTTGATCGAAATTCAAAGCCTGGCCATAAGCAAAAACTGGCCCGCTGGCGGCACAACGCCACCGCCGCCTCCTCCGGTCGTCACCGCAAAACGGCCGCCACCACTTCCGCCACCGCCTTCGAAACCACCTCCGCCACCTCCTCGGCCGCCTCCAACTCCACAACCACCTCCACTTCCAGCGCCTGGATTCGTTTCGCCGCAATCCGAAATCGCATCGCAACCCGCTATGCCACCGGCGGCGCCACCGGCGCCTGAAGCGCCTACAAAGCCACCAGAGCCGACGCCGGTCACGACGAAGCCGATTACGCCCAAACCGTCGCGGACGAATCCCGGGGTCTGGGTCCTGCCAGCGGTCATTGTAGCCGTTGTAGCGTTGAATTTCTTCTCTCGGCATCCCGGCCAGCCGGATCAGGCCGGAATAAATCCACATGCTGTTCCTTCCAACCAGCCGGATCAGGCCGTGGTCAATCCACCTGCTGCTCCGGCGGAAAGCGCCCAGGCGCCTGTGCCACCTCCGGCCCCTTTGGCCGCCCCGGCGACGCTCGACGGACTCATGCTGCTTTTCGACAAAGCGGCCAACGCGACGAATACAAACGATAGCGTCAGGGCCTATCGAGCATTCCTTCAACAAGGCGCCGATTTTGCGGTGGCGCATCCCGAGCAGACTAATTTATGGGTGAAGCGAGCCAAGGCGGCGTTGGCAGTGGATTATGCGGATGCCGGCTGGGTGGCGGGCAAACAACTCACGGCCTTGAACCTGATTCACAGCGAAGCGCCCGAAGCGCGCAAAGTGATGGCGGATCTGGAGCGCAAGGGATGGCTTGGCCCGAAAAGGCCGCAGCATGATTGGCGCGCAGTGAAGGGGGACCAGATAGTAGCGGCCGCCAATGACGGCGACGAGGAAGCTCAAGTGATGCTGGGCAATTGTTTCTTCGCCGGCCAATCGGGCCTAATCCAGGATTTCGCCGTGGCCGCTCAATGGTATCGCAAAGCCGCAGAGCAGGGCGATTCCGCCGGGCAAGAGGCTCTGGGGAGCCTATATGAATATGGCCGGGGAGTGCCACAGGATTACGCCGAAGCCCTCAAATGGATTCGCAAGGCCGCCGATCAAGGCGTCGCCGAGGCGCAAAACAATTTGGGCATATTGTATCTTTATGGCTCGGGAACGCAGCAGAATTACACGGAGGCCCTCAAATGGTTTCGCAAGGCCGTTGAGCAGCGCAATGCGGCGGCAGAAGGCAATCTTGGCGTTATGTATGAAAATGGCTGGGGGCTGGCCACAAACGTCACGGAGGCCATAAGCTGCTACCGGAAAGCGGCCGTCCTCGGCAACTCGAGCGCCGAGCAATCCATCCAGAGATTAACCAAGTCCGGCCCGAAGGCTGCGCCCCAATAACCCCAATGTCCCGGCCCCAAGCTATGGTTCATCGCGCAGTTCCCAATTCCCCAAGCAAGAGGCGCAGGAAGGCGACGTTGTCAATTTGCAGGTAGCGCATCGCGCCGCCCATGCGGGAGTAGCTTTTGCAAAAGCGCAGGTAATAAGCCGGATTGTCCTTGGGCGGCTCGCCGCGCGTCCAGTCCCAGCGCCCCCCGTCCTGCAAATCCACCACGTAAATGTTGTGCCCGCTGACGATGGGCCGGCCGGCCTGCAATCTTAAATTGTTGACGCAACTGAGGCTCTTCTCGAACACTTGCGGCCCCATGATGGCCGAACCCACCGACAACACCACCCCGCCATCCAAATCCTCCACCGCGCCCCCGAAGACCCGAAAATCCATTTCCGCCGCCCGCCCAATCGCCGCGCCGTTGAACATGGGATGATTGGAAATGATGTCGTAGCCGATGCCGGGATGAATCGTCAGCGGCACGTTCAAGTTGAAACTCTGCGCCAGCACGCTGGATTCCTTGCGCTGGTGCGTCACGGCCTGGCGTCCCGCTGCAAGATGATGCGCGCGCATCGCCAGCAACAATTCGGCCCGCGCGGGCGAAAGTTCGTGCGAAGGCTCGGCTTTCAACGCGGCCTCGAGCGATTCAACCGACGGCAAAGTCGCGCCATCCTGCGCGGTAAATTTTCCGAGAGCGCGGCCAAAACCGTCTCCGTCCAGCGCGCCGGCCAGCAGCGCCAGATGGATGTTGCGCCCCGTTTCCGCCCAGGTTCCAAAAGTGCCGGTGGCGACGTTGTCTTTGACGCTTTCGGTGGAGAGGCCGCAAAAGGCCAATTCCCAATCGTGGATCGCGCCGGCGCCGTTGGTGGCCAGATGGGTGATCCAATTCTTTTGCAGCAGGCGAATGAGGATCAGGGCCGCGCCGTTCTTGATGAGGTGCGCGCCATAAATAAGCATGACCGCGGCCTTTTTCGCGCGGGCCTGCGCGATGTCGCGCGCGCACTGCCTGATCATCGCCATATTCGGCTCCGCACAGGAAGGAGGCGGCCCGTCCGGGTCGGCCAAAATGTCCTCCAGCCGCGCCATGCTGTGGCGTTGGGCCAGCGGCAGGACTTTGATCTTCGTCAATGGGATGGGCGTTGACATTTCAGATTCAAAACAGAAAGCTGGCAAACATCGCCCCGCGAGTAAAGCCGCTTTGCGCCACGTTTTCCGCCGCTCCTAATCTTAATCGTAATCATAATCTTAATCTCTGCTTCTTTTCTCTTTTAAAAATGAGATTAAGATTAAGAGTAAAATTAGGAGGATGACGAGACCGCCGTTGTGTCCGTTGTTTGATGGGTGCGGTGTCAGCTCATTGGGTTCGGCGCTTCCGAGGGGGCTTCCGGCGTGCTTTCCGCAGGACAATCTGATGGGACGGATGGGGCGGATGGGACGGGATCCTTCTCGGTTTGACTGGCTTTGACTGGCTTGGACCGGGTTTGACCGCGGGGCTATGACGTGGCCTGATTGCTTCCACTTTCTTCCTTCTGCCTTCCATCTTCTTTATTTTGTTTGGGCGGAGGCAGATCATATTTCACCGCGGTGATGACCTCGGCCATCTTCCGGCCTCGCTCACCGCCCCCAAAAATGCCCGCCAACTCGTCACGCTCCAGCATGGCCCAGATGGGAGCCACGGTCTCTCTCTTCACCTCCTCAATCTCACGCCGCTTGCTCTCTTCCAAGGCCTGCTCGAACTCTCGCTTCTGCCGGCTGGCCTGGTGCATCGTCCTTTGCAGCAACGCGATGTCCCGGTTCAGGCCGCGCAGCAGGCGCAACTTTTCCTCGAATTTCGGGTCCGGCTCTCCATCCCAAGAGTTGAGCAGGGCGGCGTAGCGCGCCGCCAGCGCCCCGGCCAGCGCGCCCGGCAGCAAAGGAGTATCCACGATGTCTTCCATCTCGCTGGCGGAGTCGGAGAGTTGGCGGGCCTGGAGCATCAGTTCCTGGCTAATCTGCCATTCGCGAAACCCGCCCTGGCGCCACTCGGAGAGGTTTTGTTTGCTGATGGGCACGGCGTCGAAACTGTCCTTGAGGCTGGCCTGAACTTCGGGCAGGCCGTTGAGCCAGGGCAGAAGGGTTGCGCCCTCCTCGCCGTTTCCCGGCGTTGGTTTAACTCATCCCGGACGTTGCCGGGCAGATGGGCGATTTTGCCATTACGGGTCATAGGATTTTCCGGTTGTTATTTGGGTTGGGGTTGGTTTCAGGACAGAATTTTTTGACAGGATTTACAGGATTGGGAAAAGGCAGGAGAAGAGGATTTTATCCTGTCAATCCTGTTCATCCTGTCCAAAAGTCTTTTCTTTTCTTTGACTTTCACGCGGCGATTTTGGCACAGGTTCGAAAAACCGAAAAACCTACGGTAGGTTTTTGAGCATTATTTTTTTGGAGGGATGGAATGGACGGTTGTTGTTGAAACGCAATGGCTTGCAACGCAAAGAGTCCCAAAAAGTCGAAAAAGCGCGAAAAAAAGTGTCAAATATTTTCACGACTACCCTTGTTTACCTGCCAAAGAGAGCCATTTTCCTGCCAAGAAGAGCTATTGTGAAGCGACGAAATTTATAAGTTGTTGCCGTTATGAGGCTTATCCAGTCGAGCTTTTCGCTTTGCCTTCCCGATTCTCGCCCTTTCCGCGCTTTTTTGCGGCCAAACCGTTGAGGGAATAATCAGCCGCGAGAAGGCTCAAGAGTCGCAGCAAAAGAGCCGCTAAGCTTTTTTGATTGAAATTAAACGTTTGTCAGGATACTTTGACATGAGATGAAGGCCAAAGTGAAAAAGAACGACGTCGAGGTTCCGTTCGATCCTGAGCTGTTCGCCGCCACCGTCTCCGTGCGCAAACCGACGGCTAAAGATTTGGCTGATGTCGAAGCGCACAAAAACGATCCCATTGAACCCGAGGAATTTGATTCGGCCGAGGACATGCTCCAGGATCTATGATCTTCCGGCGGACCGTCGGGTTCAAACGCGAATTTAAAAACCTCCCGCCTAACATTCAAAAATTGGCGCGCGACAAGTTCGCATTCTTCCGATCCAATTGGCGGCATCCGTCACTTCGGTGCCACAAACTCGAAGGAGTAACTTGGCACAAGCATCCTGTTTTTGATCTCCATCTCACCGACCGTTACCGCGTCCTTTTCGTGATCAATCATGACGTAATCGTCTCTTTTTCCATCGGCCCACACAGCATCGTGTCGAAATGAAACCAGTTCTACCGTTGCCATCGTTTTCATAATGCAATTTAGATAACGGTTAGGCACGAGCGGACAATAATGCTTCGTTTCCTTCCTTGGCTTCTGTAAGACTATGGATGGATTTGGCAGCCTGATATGACTCTCCTGGCCATTGAAACGTCTTGCGATGAAACCAGCGCGGCCATCGTGCGCGATGGCGCCGTCTTGTCCAATGTCACTTCATCGCAGACGGCCATTCACGCGGAGTACGGCGGAGTGGTCCCGGAGTTGGCCGCGCGCGCTCATTTGCGCAATCTCCTGCCGGTGGTCAGGCAGGCCTTGCGAGAGGCCCAGGTCACGCCGGCGCAGTTGGACGCGGTGGCGGCGACGCGCGGGCCGGGCCTGCCCAACGCGCTCCTGGCCGGCCTCAAGGCGGCGGAGGCGCTGGCCTTCAGTTTGCGCAAACCGATCCTCGGCCTTCACCATCACGAGGCGCATTTGTACTCGCCGTGGATTCTGGCCGATCCGCCCCGCGCCGATTTTGCCCGGTTTGAACCGTCGGTTTCGCTTGTGGTCAGCGGCGGGCATACTTTGCTGGTGTCGGTCGAGGCCATGTTCCGCCATCGCGTGCTTGGCTCCACTTTGGACGACGCGGCCGGGGAATGTTTCGACAAAACCGGCAAGCTCATGGGCCTGGCTTATCCGGCGGGGCCGGAGATGGACCGTCTGGCGGCGGCGGGCAACCCAAAGGCTTACCCATTCCCGCGTCCGATGCTCCACGAGCCGAACGATGATTTCAGTTTTGCGGGCCTCAAGACCTCGGTCCGCTATTTTTTGGAGAAACATCCCGGGCTGCCGGATGACCCGCAAAAACTCCGCGATGTCTGCGCGAGCGTGCAGGCGGCCATCGTCGAGGTGCTGGTGGCCAAGACGGTGCGGGCGGCCCGGCGTCTGGGCCGGCATTGCGTGACGGCTTCGGGCGGAGTGGCGTGCAACAGCGCGTTGCGTCGGCAATTGGCCTCAGCCTGTCAGGAGGCCGGTCTGAGTTTGCGCCTCTCGGAACCAAAGTTTTCGACTGACAACGCGGCCATGATCGGTATTTTGGCCGAGCGCAAGTGGATGGCCGGCTTGGGGGAAATCTCCGTGGATGCGGAGATCGAACCGAGTTGGGCCTTGTAACTTGCCACAGAAATACCATGAACGCCGTATTGCAATATATTGATGACAACCAGGGCCGTTTTGTCGAGGAACTCTGCCGCTATGTGCGCTTTCCCAGCGTCTCCGCCCAGCCGGAACACGGCGCCGACATGGCGTCGTGCGCGGAGTGGCTTGTCAAACATTGCCAGGAAATCGGCCTGGAGGCGGAAGTGCGCCCGACCGCGGGCCATCCGGTGGTGCTGGCCAGGACCAGGCGGACCGGCAAGCCTCCGTACCTGGTCTATGGCCATTACGACGTGCAGCCGGCGGAGCCGTTCGAGCTTTGGAAAAGTCCGCCCTTCGAGCCGCGCCTGGAAGGGCGTTCGCTCTTCGCGCGCGGGGCTTGCGACAACAAAGGCCAGAACCTCGCCCACTTGAACGCCGTCGAAGCCTACCTCAAAACCAACACCGAGTTGCCGTGCGACCTGACTTTCGTCATCGAAGGCGAGGAGGAAGTCGGCAGCAAACACCTGGAACAATTTTTGCAAGAGAACCGCAAAGAACTGGCCTGCCGCGCCGTGGTCATTTCCGACACCGGCATGCCCAGCCTGAAACATCCGGCGCTGACCTACGCCTTGCGCGGGATCATCGCCTTTGAGATCATCCTGCGCGGGCCATCGCGCGATCTGCATTCGGGCATTTTTGGCGGCACGGTGGACAATCCGGCCATGGCGCTGTGCCAGATGCTGGCCCAATTGCGCGACAAAAACGGCCGCGTCAACATCCCCGGTTTTTACGGCGACGTAGCCAAGCTCTCCGCCTACGAACGCCAACAGGCGGCGCGCATTCCGATGACGGAGGCGCAATACCGCAAATTTACGGGCGCGTCCAAGTTGTTCGGCGAGCGCGGTTACACCTTTGTCGAGCAGCGCAGCGCCCGCCCAACCGTCGAGATCAACGGCTTGACCAGCGGTTATCAGGGCGAAGGCAGCAAGACCATTGTTCCGTCCTGGGCGCGGGCCAAGCTGACCTTCCGCCTGGTGCCGGACCAAGACCCGGAGCGCATCCGAAAACTCGTCTTGACACGATTGAAACAGCTTTGCCCGCCGACGGTGAAAATGGAAGTCCAGGCCGGCCACGGCGGGGAACCTTATATGGTGTCGCCCACCAGTCCGCTGGCGCAGGCGGCCTTGCGGACGTTGAAAGCGGCCTTCGGGCACGAGCCGATTTTGATGCGCGAAGGAGGATCAATCCCGATCGTGACGCAATTCCAGAAAGTCCTGGGAGCCGATTCCTTATTGCTCGGCCTCGCGCTGCCGGACGACAACGCCCATTCTCCGAACGAAAAGTTCAATTTGGATTGTTTTGAAAAAGGGGCGCGTATGGGGGCCTTACTGTGGCCGGAACTGGCCAAACTCGGTTGATTTTTCAGCCTCCTAAACTTAATCCGTGACCATGCACTTGGGATTTAACGCAAAGACGCAAAGACGCAGCGCGGCAGAGCCGCAACCAAAGATGAAATGGCCGCAAAAGAGCACAAAAGATCACAAAGAAAACAAAGAATCTAAGTTCTTATCTATGTGTTCTTTGCGTTCTTTCGCGGCAATAATTTTGCTGAAAATGAAGAGTTTTTTGAAATTGCACTGCAAAGACACAGCGCGGCCAGCCGCAACCCAATTTTCACCACGAAGGACACGAAGATCACGAAGAAAAATCGTACAATTTGTTATAATCAAGACTTCGTGTCCTTCGTGCTCTTCGTGGTGAAAAAGTTTTGCCAGAAATGAAGAGTTCTTCGACATTGCAATGCAAAGGCGCAAAGGTAGCAAGAGGAAACGGCGCCCTGACAAATGATCACGTTTTGATGGCGTGGACTGGCAACGGCAAAATCTTCCTTGCGTCTTCGCGTCTTCGCGCCTTTGCGTTGAGTTTCTCGCGCTTTTACTGAATGGACCCGGTTTAATCTCACTCCACCCGCCAACAAAGCCCCATGCTAAGTCTCCCCCAACTCAAATCGAAGTTAAGCCGCGGCGAACTCGACACGATCCAGGTGGTTTTCCCGGACGTTTTCGGGCGCTTGCTGGGCAAGCGCGTCACCGCGCGCCACTTCGCCGATTCCATTCTGCCGCACGGCACGCACGTCTGCAATTACCTGCTCACCGTGGATCTGGAAATGGAACCGGTCGCTGGCTTCAAACTGGCCAATTGGGAATCGGGCTACGGCGATTTCGCGCTCAAACCGGACCTCTCGACGCTGCGGCTCATCCCCTGGCAGCCGGGCGCGGCCATGGTCACGTGCGATGTGTTGCACCACGGCGGCGCACCCGTGGCGGAATCCCCGCGCCAGGTTCTGCGCCGGCAACTGGAGCGCCTGGCCGCCGCGCGCCTGGCCTGCATGACCGCCAGCGAATTGGAATTCTTCCTCTTCAACCACACTTATCACGACGCCGTCGCGCGCCATTTCCTCGACTTGACGCCTTCGAGCGACTATCGGATTGACTACCAGGTGAGTCAACCGGCGCGGGACGAGACGATCCTGCGGGCCTTGCGCAACCTCATGGACGCGGCGGGCGTGCCGATTGAATCTTCCAAAGGGGAATGGGGCAAAGGCCAGCATGAGGTCAATTTTATCTATGACGAGCCGCTGGCCATGGCCGACCGTCACGCCGTTTTCAAACAGGGCGCGCGCGAGATCGCCGTGCAAAATGGCAAGTGCGTCACCTTCATGCCCAAGTTCGACGCCGGGGAAGTCGGCAGCAGTTGTCATATCCACATCAGCCTGTGGGGCCGGGGACGCAACCTCTTTTGGGATGCGAAGAAAAAACAGGGGTCGAAAATGTTCCGCCAGTTTCTGGGCGGCCTGATGAAATATGGCTCGGAGCTGTGCTACTTTTTCGCCCCCACCATCAACGCCTACAAGCGCTACCAACCCGGAAGCTGGGCGCCGACGAAAATGGCCTGGGCCTTCGACAACCGGACCGTGGGTTATCGTGTGGTTGGCGAAGGAAATTCGTTTCGCATCGAGAACCGGATGCCCGGCGCGGACGCCAATCCGTATCTGGCCTTCGCTGCCATGCTGGCCGCCGGCCTGGCCGGGGTGGAGGAGAATCTGGATTGCGGCGAGGTCTATGCCGGCAACGCCTACGCCGACCCGAACCTTCCGGGTTTGCCCCGCTCCCTGCGCGCCGCCGCCGATTTACTTGACAAAAGCCGCCTCGCGCGAAAGGCGATGGGCGACGCCGTCGTGGAATTCTACGTTCACACCGCCCGCGCCGAAGCGCAATCCTTCGCCAACGCCGTCACCGATTGGGAACAAAAACGGTATTTTGAGAGGATTTGAAGCACGAGAACCGGACTGTCCGCAAAAACACCAAGCCTACGCGCCGACTTTTTCAATCAAACCGACGAGAGCCGAACCTGAAACGGACGGCGATTCGGACAAGCGAGTCAGTTTCAAATTGTATTTGGCAAGAATTTGTGAAACCCGATCTTCGCTCAAACCCGTTTGGCGGGCGATGGCGCTCATGGTGCGCCATGTATAGTCCGTCCCATCCAAGGCCATAAACACCTTGATTTCATCCGCATCGGTCACCGTCTGTTGCCAATTCATGTAATTAGTTCCCGCTTTTTTCGGCTTTTTGCAAACAATCCTTTTTTACCTTCGCATAAAAGTCCAAATCCGGCAACTGCTCGTTTCTTATGGTAAATTATTGGAACCCTCTTGACTCCGGTTGACTGTTGATTCAAAGTACAAGTGTGAGCGTTCAAGAGTTGAAAAAGAGGGTGAGCGGCGGCGGTTTCCGTCCATTTGCAATACGCACAACGGACGGGCAGGAGTTTGAAATCCCGCACCCCGAATTTATTCTCATCGGCAAGTACAGCATCGCCGTTCGCGACAAGCGCGGGTTCATCAACAATATAGATCCGTTGCTCGTCGTCTCCGCCAGGGAGCTTTCCCATCGCAATGGCGGCTTTTAAAACCCCGACGTTGGGCTTCGTGCCAGCCCAGGCCCGCACCAAAGGTCTTCGGCCTCTGGACTCCATGTTTGCTCGCGCTGGACTTGACTCTGTCTCGCCCTTTCCGGTAGTCGGAAAGGAGAATTTTGCGGCGGCGAGAATCATATTGAGTAAGCTCTAGGTTGGTTTAGTATTGTTGTCTATGAGCAAGTCCAAACCAAGAGGGAAAAAACCCGTATTCTCCTCCTATCTGAATCGGACATAAAAGCCCAATTCCGGCCACTGACTGCATTTCTAATTCATCAAAGGAACTGAGACCTCGCGCGAACTTTTCCAAAGCATCGCTGCACACGCGATCAGCGCCATGATGGAAATGATGGCGCCGGTCTGGAACAAACGGTCCACATAGGTTATCCGCACTTCATGCCGGCCAGGAGGAACTTCCAACGCCTGGAATGCATAATTGGCCCGCCACAACGGAACGGACGCCCCGTCCACGCTCGCTTGCCAGCAATGATAGCCGGCTTGCGCCACCACCAGCATGGTGCGCAACTCCGCGCTGGTCTCAAAGACACACTCCGATGCGCCGATGTGGCTGGAAAGAAGACGGGCCTGGCCGTCCGCGCCGGCCCCGACTTGGCCGCGCGCGCTGGACGGCAGATACACTATTTGCCGGGGCGAAAATTCGCCGGCGCACAAGGCGGCCAGAGTTGCGTCGTCGTCGAGAAAAACCGGCTTCTGGCCCAAGGTGGCCCACGGCATGTAATTCGTTTGCGGCTCCCAGACAAACAGTTGCCTGGGCGAGGCAATTTGCGAGACACCGAGGAATTGAGCCAGGGCCGGCGCGGCCTTGCCGCTCTGCAACAGGCCGGCCACTGTGTGCTCCGCCGCGAGGTGCAGCGTCATGAATCCGCCCACGATGGGAATGCCGCTCAACAGGTTGCAATCACTGAACAACTCGGCGCGCTGTCCCAAATACAGCCAGAGCAAGTCCGGGTTGACCAGGTTGTCCATCGTCCTTTCCGCAATCGGACTGAGCATGGCCCGCGACTCGCCAACTCGCGGCAGTCGCGTCATCGGCGGCGGGTAAGCGTCGTAAGCCTGCGAGGGGACGGTGGGATTCTGTTGCGGCGCATGGGTGCAAACGTCCAATCCCATCCAAATCAGAAATCCAAACGACAAGAGCGCCTGCGTTTGCCGCCGTTCGGCCACAAAAGTCCGCGTCAGCAACGCCAATCCCGCCAGGAGAAACGCCAGGCGGCCCAGGGCGTTGGGCCAGACGGCGCTCCACGAATCGGACGGAAAGGGGAACCAATATGCCACCGCCAAAACCAGCAAAACTCCCAGCACGATCCATGTCCCTGGCCCGGATAAACTCCGGCGAACGACCGCCGCCGGCTGTGTTTGCAGCCAGGCCGTCCCGGCGCCGGCCAGCAGCGCGAGGCAAAATAGCGTCAAGATGACGAATTTCACCGGGAAACGGATGTATCCCAGAAGTGGCGCGCCGCGCTTGAGAATGTTCAACACGAATCCGGCGTCACCCAACGCCAGCAGGACGCCCGCCAGCGCCAGAGAGGCCAGCAGAAGCGTTCGTCCTCCTCGCGCCCGCCATACGGCCACAGCCGCCAGCGCGAGGGGCAGAATCCCCAAGTAGTAGGAAGAAGTCCATTGCTGCTCGTCTTGCGTGAAGACTCCGCTCAAGGAGCCGGACGTGTGAAAAAGGGGCACAAAAAAATTCGCCAGCCCCCACGGCGGCAGCGACCAAAACCCGCTGCCGCTGGCGCTGGTGCGGTCGCCGTGCGCCAGAAGATCGAGCCAGGGCAGCAACTGGGCCGCGCTCAACGCGCTGATCATCACGACCAGCCAGAGCAGGCGCCGGCCGCCCATCCAACATCCTTGCCGCGTTTGCAGCACGTCGCGGACAAAAACTCCGGCCACGATCAGCCACGTCAACAGGATTGTTTCGGGCGACCCGGTCAGCATCTGGCAGGCGCCGGCCAGGGCGGCCCAATAAATCCGGCTTCCGCCTTCCTTGCCGGCCCGGCCGCTGTGCCAGACCACCCAAGGCATCCAGGCCAGCCCCGCCGTGTGACAGGGCCACATCAGGCAATGGATGCTCATTCCATTCCACGCAAAAGCCAGCCCCGCCACGCTGGCCGCGAACCGTTTTCCGAACCAATCATGCGCCAGCCTGTACATCCCAACCCCCCCCAGCAAGAGATGCCCCAGCAAAAACAAGTTCAACGACCAAGGCATCGGCAACAGAATGTAAAAAAGCGAAAGGGGATAAAGCGCCAGGGTGTTCCATTGCGCCAGAAAAGGCGTCCCGCAGTGGCTGCACGGGTTCCACAGCGGCCATTGCCCGTGCCAAAACGAATCCCGCAGATAATACGCCACCGGATAGCTGAATAGACCCGCGTCCCGATAGCTGAAGGCCCGTGTGCCCAAAGCGGGACCGGGATACGAAATGAGGATCAGAAGCCCAAGTGTCAACAAAAACCGTCCCGCCGAAAACAGGCCGTCGAAGCCGTTTTGCGTTTCGGTTGCATCCACTTGCATGGAATGAGCCTTACAACCCGCGTCCTTGACTGACAATGCCAATGTGAGTGGACGCCTTCCCGTGCTGCCCGGCTGCGCCGTGTGGAACGGCGAAGCCGGCCAGAGAAAATCTTAACGGCGCTGGAACTGACGGCGTCCGCCGCCGCCGCCGCCGCCACCACCACCGCCATTGCGACGCCCGCCACCGCCGCCACCGCCGCCGCCGCCGTGTTCTTCACGAGGACGCGCTTCATTGACAGTCAAGGCGCGGCCCTGGATATCCTTGCCGGACAGCGCCGCGATGGCAGCCTGGGCGGCTTCAGGAGTGCCCATGGTGACGAAAGCGAAGCCGCGCGAACGTCCGGTCATACGGTCGGTGATCAGGTTGACCTCGGAGACCGGCCCATGTTGTTGGAAGAGGTCTTGCAGGTCGTTTTCGGTTGTGTCGAAGGAAAGATTTCCCACGTACAATTTAGTATTCATTTTGTGTCTGACAATTTTAGAAGTGCTTGCTGTTTCCCGGAACTGTTCCCGGAAGTCGGGTTTCAAATCATCACTGAACCGAGTTCACCTGAAGATTCACCATGTTGGAAATTCGACAACACAATCTAAAGCTGCGCCCAAGATGGCTCCCGCGCCGGGAGATTGCAAGCCCTTTTTTTTGCCGATTCGATATGCAGATCTCCCAAGCCTCCCTCATTTCTACTTAAACATCACCGCTGTCACTCGCTCCACCTTCACGGTTGCGGATGTGAAAAAGGCCGGCACATAATTGGTTCGAATCGCTTCCGCAAGCTTGCGCGAGGAAATTCCGGCGGCCGGAATGGGATGGCCAATAAAAGGCATCTTGATGGTGCCATTCGTCGAGATGACCCGGTCGAATGGAGAAAAGGGCAACGGCGACTGGATTCCGGTCACTTGCACTCGAATGGTGTCGCCTGCATGAAGCGGCAGGCCCAATTGTTCCTCCACCTTTTGGGCGCCCACTCGAATTCTGTCGCGGACATCAACTGGGACTTCCTTCGCTGAGGGCGTACGATGCTTGCCAACAACCATCATCAAAACCAGCGCTGCCAACCCAAACGCGCAGATAAATAGTGCCGTCCTAACTCGCATCAGTCTCATCAGCAATCAATTGCCGCTTGCCCTAGTGATCCACCAGCATTTCTGTTGAAGCATGCCTTTAAACGCCTCGAAAAGGTCACCAATTTATGACAACCGTTGCACCGTTCCGTTCACGATGACCCGGAATATTCGCGCGGAGCCGCAGAGAATGCAGAGGGGAAGGAAGAAAAGCGCTTTTCTCCGTGATCCCTCTGCAGTGCCATCTGTCAAAATCTATCATTCTCTACAAAATTTGTCAGGGGAATCATGGTCAGGGGAATGATAGGATGCAGAAAAACTTTGTGAGCTCCTTTTCCCATTCCTCTGACAATCATTCCCCTGACGCCTCTCCGCCTCTTCGTTTTCCATTCCCTTCATGGATTAGGTTGCGGCTCTGCCTTGCCGTGCCTCTGCGCGAATATGCTGATTGCCTTAGCTGTTAATTCCTTGATGCTAAAGCGGAAAAAACGAGGTCCATTGAAAAATATTTTTCACTATTTTCAGCCATTTTTTGATGTCGAAACGTGTATCGCCTTGATGTGGTGTGCTTTGCGTCGAAAACGAGGCCCCAAAAAAATCGTGCCTAAAAACCTACGGTAGGTTTTTCGTTTTTCCCGCTCCATGCCAAAATCAGCGCGTGAACTGTGAAATTCACAGCGCAAACGCACCGGTTCAGGGCGCGCTCAAAGCCACGCGCCCAGGCCGGGGCCTGCCCAACCCACATCAAACTATGACAAATACAACAACAGACCACAAAAGCAGAAAACCCACATCCATGAATCATCCGGCTGCTAGCAGCGCCATCGCCGAAGCCGCGCCGGAAAGTCAAACCACCGCGTCCGCCACGATGATCGAAGCGTGTGACCGCCTGACCCAAAAGCTGGACGAAGTGGCCGGAATTTTCCGGGACCAGATGCAAACGCGTCCTCAAATCCGCAAACCAGCGGCCCCCGACTCCGGCGCGCGCGAAACCCCGGCCTTTCCAGGCGCTGACGCCCAAACGTTGCAGCGTGTTCCGCTGGTGGCCCAGGCCCCAGGAAATCCGCCGCCGGGGCGCCCGGATACTCAACCGGGCCAGGACGCCGGGCCGTTCGCGCAGGAGGGGAATGGCGGCGAAAACGCAGGCGCGCCTGGAGATGGCGGCATGGCGGCGGTGGCCGGGAACGCTCGCCGTTTGGTTGACACGTTCTCGCGTTCCCGCGACGCCTGGCAGGAGCAAGCCGCCAGTTTGCAGCAGTCGCTTGAAGCCATCATGGACTTTCTGGAACGCCAAGCCGAGGCCGCCGCGCCGAAGGTGGATGCGGCCGAAATCATGAGCCGATTGCGGAACCTCGAAGAGGAACAGCAGAATTTGCAAAGCCAGTTCAACAACAACCGCTGGGGCCCGTCCTGAATTTCAGCGAACGCGCGCGTCTCGTTCGCGAACCCTTCTACTTGACGGCGGCGGCCTCGGCCAGTTTGCGCATTTTGATCACGGCGGCTTTGAGGTTCTTATGCTCAAAGAGGCCGGTGCCGCTGATGAAGGTGTCCGCCCCGGCGGCGGCGCAGCTTGCAGCCGTGGCGAAATGGATGCCGCCATCCACGGCGATGCGGTAGTTCAAACCCCGTTTGTCCCGCCAGGCGGCGGCTTGCTGGATTTTGGTCAAACATTCGCTGATGAAATCCTGCCCGCCGAACCCGGGATGAACAGTCATGATCAGCACCGAATCCACCCGTTCCAAATGCGGCTCCAGGCCGGACATGGATGTCGGCGGATTGATGGCCAAACCGGCCTGTTTGCCCAGGGAACGAATTTTCCAAATCAACGGCCCCACCTGGCCGCCAAGTTCGACGTGGACTGTCATTCGGTTCGCGCCGGCGAGGGCGAATGGTTCCAGCAGGATGTCCGGTTTGGCGCACATGAGGTGGATGTCGAACGTCATTTTGGTCAACGGGCGCACGGCTTTGACAACCGCCGGGCCGAAGGAAATGTTGGGCACGAAGTGGCCGTCCATGATGTCCAGGTGCAGCCATTCGGCGCCGGTGCGGCTGGCGCGTTGGCACTCCGCGCCCAGGCGCGTGAAATTGGCGGCCAGCAAGGACGGCGCGATGATCATTGGCCGGCTCGTGGCGTCACTCATAAATTGGATGCCCTGAACCTTCCTGCACAAAAAAGGCGCGCCACACTCTTCACTCTTTAAACCGGAGCGGGCGCCGCCGTGCCAAATCCTGGCAGCTTGGGCGGCTGCGGTTTGGGCACTTCAGGCAATGGCGTGGCGGCCACCGCGCCGGACGGCGGCTCGACTTTCGGGTCGGGCGGCGGCGGCGTGAAGACGCCTGTGTTGACAATCTCGGTCACTTGCGTGCCGTCCAGGGTTTCGTACTCGAGCAAGGCGTTGGCGATGATCTCCAGTTTGTCGCGATGCTGCTCGATCAGTCCCTTGGCCCGGGCGTAGGCCTCGTTGATGATGCGCTTGACCTCGCTGTCAATTTCCTGCGCGGTATATTCGCTGTAATCCTTGCGCTGCACCATCTCGCGCCCCATGAAAAGATGGTCGTTTTCATTCCCATATTGCACCATGCCCAGCCGGTCGCTCATGCCCCATTGGCACACCATGGCATGGGCCGCGGTGGTGGCCTGCTGGATGTCGCTGGACGCCCCGCTGGAGATGTCGCCCGAGATGATTTCCTCGGCGATGCGCCCGGCCAGGACCATGGCGATGAAGTCGAGCATCTCCTTGCGGCGATGACTGAGCACATCGTCTTCGGGCAAAGACATGGTGGAGCCGAGGGACTGGCCCCGCGGAATGATGGTGACTTTGTGCAGCGGATTGGTGTGTTCGAGCAGGACATTGACCAGCGCATGGCCGGCTTCGTGCCAAGCGGTGAATTTCTTGTTCTCTTCGGACATGGCCATGCTGCGGCGCTCGCGGCCCATGCGGACTTTGATGCGGGCTTCCTCCAATTCCAACATGCCGATGGATTTTTTGCCCAGGCGCGCGGCCAGCAGCGCCGCCTCGTTCAAAAGATTGGCCAAATCCGCCCCGGAATAGCCGGGCGTTCCGCGGGCGATGACCGAGAGGTTGGCCGAGGGGTCCAACTTCACGTTGCGGGCGTGGACCTTCAAGATCGCTTCCCGCCCGCGCACGTCGGGCAGGCTGACAATGATCTGGCGGTCGAATCGCCCGGGCCGAAGCAACGCCGGGTCCAGGACATCGGGCCGGTTGGTGGCGGCGATGATGATAATGCCGTCCTGGGTGTCGAACCCGTCCATCTCCACCAGCAAGGCATTCAAGGTTTGCTCCCGTTCGTCGTTGCCGCCGCCCCAGCCGTGCCCACGGCTGCGTCCGACGGCGTCTATTTCGTCAATGAAGATCAAACAGGGCGTGTTCTTGCGCGCCTGCTCGAACATGTCCCGCACGCGGCTGGCGCCGACGCCGACGAACATCTCGACAAAATCCGAGCCGCTGATGCTGAAGAAAGAGGCGTCGGCCTCGCCGGCGATGGCTTTGGCCAGCAGTGTTTTGCCGGTGCCCGGCGCGCCGACCATCAGGATGCCCTTGGGGATGCGGCCGCCGAGTTTTTGAAATTTCTTGGGGTCTTTGAGGAACTCCACCAACTCGGAAACCTCCTCCTTGGCCTCCTCGACGCCGGCGACGTCCTTGAAGGTGATCTTGTTCTTCTCCTTGTTCAACATGCGGGCGCGGCTCTTGCCAAAGCTCATGGCGCCTTTGCCCGCCATCTTGATTTGGCGGAAGATGAAAAAGTAGAGCAAACCCACGATGAAGAGGAAGGGAAAGATGGTGTTCAAGAAGAGGCTCATCATCACGTTGCTGGCGGTGATTGATTTGAATTCGCCGGAATAGCCCAACTCGTTGGACATCTTTTCCGTCAGATGAGTTTCCAATTTAAAGGGCAGTTCAATCCGCTTGCCCGCAGCATCCAGGGCGGGCTTGCCGTTGTCCAGCATCGAGTAGTATTTGCCGGTGACCCGCTCGATGTCGGCCGATTGCAGATTATAGACGACACGGCCGCTGCCAGGCACGATGAGGTTATTGGTCAGTTTGCGCATCAAATCCGGGAAAGAGGCCAATTCCTCCTGCGGGGTTTCGGCGCCGTTGCGGGCGAAGGCCACGATGGCGACTATGGCGATGATGCCAATCCAGACCAGGAAGGCGCGGGGGGGCAGCCGCATATCGCCATTGCGTTTGTCGTTCTTGTCCGGCTCTGCGCTTCTATTTGGATCAGCCATGTATAGTCCTAGTTGGCCACATAGTAACACCAATCCACTCAGGCCGCAAGGAACAGTTCCGGTCCCGCGCGCAGGCCACACTTTGGCGTGCCCGCTTCTTACTCTTACGCCGTTTTCTCAGCTTTTTCCGTCTTGGCGGGCTTTTCAGCTTTTTCCACCCGCGGCTTTCTTTCCGGACGCGGCGGCTTCTCGCCGGTCTCGCCGGTCTGCTTTTCCTCGCGGACGCGGTCGGCCCGCTTGTGGCCGCGGGATTCCGTCCTCGCGGCGCCATCCCTGGCTTCGGGGCGGGTCCGTGCCTCGACCGGGGCCGGCAAGGGCGTGCTGCTCTCTACGCGCAGTTTCAGCGTGGCCAGGACCTCGGGGTGCAGACGTAATTCAATGTCGTGCTCGCCCAGCGTCTTGATTGGGTGTTCGAGGTGAATCTTCCTCTTGTCCAGCACGATGTCGAACTGCGTTTTCAACTGATCGGCGATCATGCCGGAAGTGACCGAACCGAACATCTTGCCATCGTCGCCCGTCTTGACCTGCAAAACCGCCAGGAGCTTGGAGATGCTCTTGGACAACTCGGTCATGGTGTTGAATTCGTGCGCCTCCCGCTCGCCCCGGCGTTTCTTGAGCGCGTCCAGGCGGCGTTTGTTGGAAGCGGACACCGGCACGGCCAGACCTTGGGGAAAAAGGTAGTTGCGGGCGTAGCCCGCGGCCACTTTGACCAGGTCGGATTCGCCGCCCAAGCCGACAATGTTTTGAATCAGGATAACTTCAGTTTTTGCCATAAGTCGAAAAATTCAGTTCTTCAATAAAATAGAACGATCAACATATATGAAGAGCGCGATTACGGCAATAGCGAAAAACGGGCAAAATGAGCGGCAGGTCGGGCAGGTATTCAGCTACATGCGCTGGTCCTCCGAGCCGCAGACCTGGGGTGACAGCGAGCGCCGACAATTCCAACAGCCGCTGGAGTGGTGCCAGCGCGAAGGACAAGTGCTGGCTGAAGAGGTTTTTGCCGACCGGGGCGTGTCGGGCTAGCGGGGTGCCAATCGATAAACCGGTGCCCTGGGTGCCCTACTAAAAATCACCAAGCCGGGCGACATCATCCTTGTCAAGCCCGCTCTTGACTTTGGGAGTCATGGCGACATCCTCCGTGGCAGATGGAAAGGAAAGCTTCTAATTGGATTGACATAGCGATGCACCACGTGAACTCGCGCCGTGTCGTGTCGGTGGTTCGCATCCTCTTCAACATGCCAATGTCCACACCAGCCCGCCCACGCTGATGCTAACCGAACACCAACTTCTGGCGTTGATGTCCGACCTGGAGTCGTTCCGGGTTGAGCGTACCATTTCTACTATGGACACCGACAAGTTCCGAGAAGCCATCTGCGCCTTTGCCAACGATATGCCTGGCAGCAGACTGCCGGGTTACATCTTAGTGGGCGTGGATGACAAAAGCTGCCGCGCAAGCAGACTCAAAGTTACCGACAGGCTTCTTCAGCAACTCGCGTCCTACGGCAGCGACGGCACCATTCTTCCACCTCCCGCATTAGTGGCCTATAAGCACACCCTCTCGTCGGGCGATGGCGATATTGCGGTGGTTGAGGTGCAGCCGTCGCACCAACCGCCCGTCCGCTATAAGGGGCGCATCTGTATCCGCAACGGCCCGCGCAAAGGTGTCGCGAACGAAGCCCAAGAACGCGTTCTCACCGAGCGCCGCACGGCGGGCACCAAGCCATTTGATAGCCAGCCCTGTATCGGCAGTACCCTCGACGACCTCGCGCTCGACCTGTTCCTAAGCACCTACCGGGTTCAGGCTATCGCGCGAGAAGTACTCGAAGAGAACAACCGGCCTGTCGAGCAACAACTGGCATCGTTGCGGCTCTTCGACCTTGCAAAGAATTGCCCCACACACGCGGCCATCCTCCTTTTCGCCAAAGACCCGCTCCGATGGCTCTCGCACGCCTACGTCCACTTCATTCGATTTCCCGGCACCACGATGGATGGCGACCCAGAAGAAAAGCGGTTCACGGGCGACCTGCTCACCCTTCTCCGCGAACTGGACGCCTTTGTCGGCACTCTGCCCACAGCCCGACCAATGACCGTTTCGACTTTGCGCGAGGAGGACGTTTATGACTATCCCCCGATTGCGATTCGCGAGTTGTTGATGAACGCAGTGGCACACCGCTCATACGAAGCGCCTTCCCCCATCCGCTTTTACCAGTTCGCCGACCGCCTTGAGATCATCAATCCGGGTCCCCTTTATGGGGACGCAACGCCTGCCAATTTTCCACGGCAGACCAGTTACCGGAATCCCGTCGTGGCCGAGGCGCTCGCGGTCTTGGGCTTCGTCAACCAGTACGGGCGAGGGGTGCTTCGCGCCCAAGAGGCCCTGAAGAAAAATGGCAGCTCTGAACCAAGCTTCGAGTTCGGCGACACGTTCTTTGGAGTTACCATCCCTATCCACCCATGAAAACGATTGCCTTCTTCAACAACAAAGGCGGCGTTGGCAAAACCACGCTGCTATATCACCTCGCGTGGATGTACTCTGAACTCGGCGTGCGCACCGTCGCTCTTGATTTCGACCCCCAGTCAAACCTTACTTCGATGTTCCTTTCCGAAGAACATCTCCGTGAACTCTGGTATAATCCAACTGAAGGTAAAACCATCGTCGCCGCAGTCGCACCACTGCTAGAGGAAGGCACTGGTGATGTTCATTTGCCGCACCTAGAAAAGGTCGCGCGGAATCTCGCACTTGTTCCAGGAGACCTTGGGCTTGCTCGCATGGAGGACGAACTCAGCGCCCAATGGCCCAACTGTCTCGAAGGCGTAGCCAAGGCTTTCCGAATCACCTCGGCCTTGCATCGCGCCGTTACACTCGCAGCTAGAGATTTTAATGCACAACTTGCCTTGATTGACGTTGGCCCGAACCTTGGCGCACTCAACCGTTGCGCAGTCATAGCTGCCGATCATGTCGCCGTACCGCTCGTGCCCGACCTCTTCTCTCTGCAAGGTTTGCGCAACCTCGGCCCCACCTTGCGCAAATGGCGCTCTGGCTGGCAAAAACGTTTGGAAGAAGCTCCCGCGAATTTGACCGAACTTCCTTCCGGCGCAATGGAACCCGCCGGGTATGTCGTTCTACAGCACGCGGTGCGGCAGAGTCGCCCAGTAAAAGCCTATTTGCGCTGGGCAGAACGGATTCCTTCTGAGTATCGCATAGCCATGAGACTTCCACCAGGTGGTCAAACGCTAACGTTGGATACCGACCCGCACTGCCTTGCGCAGCTCAAGCACTACCGGAGCCTTATGCCTTTAGCAATGGAAGCCGGAAAACCCATTTTCCAACTGAAACCAGCCGATGGTGCCATCGGCGCACATGTCGCCGCCGTGGAAGAATGCCGCAAAGACTTCCAGCGTCTCGCACGGCGTCTCGCCACAGCAACCGAACTCGAACTACCCGCATCGACCGATAATCTTCTATAACCGTCCAAGGAGAGGGGAATGCGGCACTGAGGTTTCGATAGGTCTGCACGAAGCGGGGCAGCCTGCGTTTCTGGATGGCCCATCAGTTCCAGCCGCAGTTCGGCGTATTCCGCGCCGTCGTGCGAGCCATCTGCGTGGAGCAGGGCAAATACGAAGACGAGCCGCTGGAGGTTCCAACCCGGCGCATCGCCGAGAAGTTCATATTGGAGCAGCGCAACTCTTCCAGGGAAATAAAATGAGCAGTGGCGCACGCCAGAAGGCCGGGGCAAATCAGTCCGATTGCAGGCCATACTGAAAGAGGCTGGAGAAAGGGCTTTAGCACCACAGCCAACCGGGCTTGACCTGCGAGCGGAATCAGTGCAACTCCATTTTAGGACTCATGGCAAAAACCTCAGTTTTTGCCATAAAATCTTCTCGTGGGGTTAAAATGGAACGTCATCTTCTTCCGCCGCGGGCGCCTCTCCGCCTTCGGATGGCTCGGGCGGTTTGGCGGCAGCCGCCGGCGCGGCACGGCGTGGCGCTTCCGCCGTCGGAGGGCCGCCCTCGGTGCCTTTGGAATCAATGAAGGAAAACCCTTCCAGCACCACTTTGAGTTTGCTTTGTTTCTTGTGCGTATCCTTGTCTTCCCACGTGTCTTGTTTCAAGCGGCCTTCCACCAACAGGGGCCGCCCTTTGCGCATGTATTGGGCGATGACCTCGCCCTGTCGTCCCCAGGCTTCAACCTCAATAAAGCTGACTTCCTCCTTGGTCTCGCCGGATTCCGTTTTCCAAGTGCGATTGACGGCCAGGGAAAAATTGGCCACCGCGCTGCCCTTGGGCGTGTAGCGCAATTCCGGGTCGCGGGTCAGATTTCCCGCCAGAATGACTTTGTTGAAGCTGGCCATAGTCGGATGGGATTAGGCCGCCACCGGTTTCGGGGCCGGCGCCAGCGTGAACAACACGCGGAAGATCTCTTCGTTGTTGGCGAAACGATTGCGCAGTTGCGCGATCACCGCGGGCGCGCCTTCAAAAACGAAATTGACATAGAAGCCCGAGCTGTACTTGCGGTCGGCCACGCGCGCGAAGGCCTTCTTGTCCATTTTCTGCACGGTCTCCACCTTGCCGCCGGCGGTTGCAATCTCGGCGGAGATTTTGTCAATCGTGTCCTTGATCGCCTCCTCTTTGCCGGCGTTGTTTAAAATAAATAATCCTTCGTAACGTTTCACTGTTTTCCTTTTTGAGCCGCCACGGCTCCGTTAAATTCATTCATCGCTTCACTGATTCCCGCGCTCAGCCAGCATTCCACTTGCCGGACGGCCCGGTCCAAAACTTCTTCCATCGTTCCCCGCTCCGCGGCCTCGAATCGGCCCAGGACATAATCCGTGATCTCCCGCTGGTCCTCAGTCCGGCGCCCAATGCCCAGGCGCAAACGCGGATACCCGCGCGTGGCCAATTGCTGCTCCACGGACTCAAGCCCATGATGCCCGCCGCTGCTGCCTTCGGGCCGCATCCGCAATTGTCCCAGCGGCAAATCCGCGTCATCCACCACGATCAGGATGCTCTCGACGGGCACCTGATAAAACCGGCTTACGGCCCCGACCGCCTCGCCGCTGGCGTTCATGAACGTCTGCGGCTGGCACAATATCACTTTTCGCCCTTCAACCTCCACTCGGGCCAGGCGGGCCTGGAACTTCTTCTCCAAAGCCCACGCCGCGCGCCAGCGCGCCGCCAGCCGATCCACCAGCACAAACCCGATGTTATGCCGGGTGGCGGCGTATCCGGGACCAGGATTGCCCAGTCCCGCAATGAGATGCAAATTCTCCAACGATTACTTCTTCGCCTTCTTGTCGGCGGGTTTTTCGGCGGGCGCAGCCGCTTTGCCAGCGGGCGCGGCCGCCGCTTTCTCGGCGCCCTTCGCCGGGGCTTTCTCGGCCCCCTTGGCCGGCGCCTTCTCCGCGCCTTTGGCCGGCGCTTTCTCGCCCGGCTTGGCTTCGACCTCGGTCCCGTCTTCCTTCTTCTCTTTGAGCATTTCGACTTCGCCGGCCGGAGTGGTCGCTGATTCCAGCACGGCCGCCTCCTGCGCCTCGCTCACGGGCGCGGCCACGGAGAGGACAGGAATATGTTTGTCACCCAGAATTTCCACTCCCGGCGGCGCTTTCATCTCGCCAATATGGATGGCGTGGCCGATCTCCAGAAGGCTCACGTCGGCATGGAGCACTTCCGGCAAATCCTTGGGCAAAGCCCGCACCTTCAGCTTGAACAACACGTGCTCAAGCGTGCCGCCGCCGGTCTTGACCCCGACGGCTTCGCCAACGGCTTCCACGGGCACCAGGACGGTGACCTTCTCGTTCTCGGCCACTTCATGCAGATCAATGTGCAGCATCTGACGGGTCAGAACGTGGTGCTGGATTTCCTGCACCAGCGCCAGCCGCTTGGGCTTGGCATCGCCGGCGACCGACAAGTCCAGCAGCAGGATTTCCGAAGCGGCCTGGTGGATGACATCTTTGATGTCTTTGAGGTTGATTTCCAGATTCTGCGGCGGATTGTGCCGGCCGTAAATAACGGCCGGAACCCGGTTGGCGGTGCGCAACTTCTTTGCGCCCGCCCGCCGGCCCAACGTCCGCGGAAACGCGGTTAAAGCGACTGATTTCATTTTTTTACCTTTTACCTTATATGCCAGGATTCTCCACAACGCCAGCTTAACTGGTGCGCCCGCCCTTGAACTCAAAGAGCGAAGTGACCGACGAATTGCAATTAATTCGCTTGATCGCCTCGCCCAGGAGCGGAGCCACCGACAGCGTCGTGATCTTCACCCCGTCAATGGCGGGGCGTAGGACGGTATCAGTAGTTATCAATTCGTCAATATTCGATTTTCGTAATCGTTGTATCCCCAAATCGTTCAGCGGCGCATGGGAGACGCAGGCGATGATCCGCTTGGCGCCCTTTTTCTTCAACAACACCGCCGCATTGATCAAGGTCCCGGCCGTTTCCGTCAGGTCGTCCACCAGCAAGACATTGCGTCCCCGGATTTCGCCGATGACCGCCATGGCCTCGATTTCCGTCGCGCTTTTGCGGCGCTTGGCGACGATGGCCAGGCCGGCCTCCAGGACTTGCGAATAGGCATGGGCCATTTTCAACCCGCCCACATCCGGGCTGACCACCACCAAGTCGGGCAGCTTTTTCGCCTTCAAATACTCATACATGACCGGCGCGGCATAAAGATGATCCACCGGGATGTCGAAAAAACCCTGAATCTGCTGCGCGTGCAAATCCATCGTCAGGATGCGGCTGGCGCCCGCGGCCACCAGCAAGTTGGCCACCAATTTGGCCGTGATGGGCACGCGCGGCTGGTCTTTGCGGTCCTGCCGGGCATACCCGTAAAAAGGCAGCACCGCCGTGATGCGCGACGCGCTGGCCCGCCGCACCGCATCCATCATAATGAACAACTCCATCAAGTTGTGGTTGGTCGGCGGGCAGGTGGATTGCACGATAAAGACATCCTCGCCCCGGACATTTTCCTCAATTTTGACGAACGTCTCCCCGTCAGGAAAAGACGACACAGCGCATTTGCCCACCTCCATGCCGATGGAAGCGGCGATGTTCCTGGCCAGCGATGGATTGGAAGTGCCGGAAAAAATCTTCACAAATAATAAATCAATGCATTGAAAAGCGAAACCGCCGTTCCGCCGTTCCACGTGTGTCAGCAATGTAACAATCGCCCCGCCCCGCGCAAGCACTATCCGTCACAATTCGCGGCACAAGCGGACAAGACCGACGGCAGGGGAATGATTGGCAGAGGAATAACACGACGGCCAAAATTCATTTCCCCATTCCCCTGCCAGACCGCTTCGGTTGAGGCCGTGACGCGTTGCTGCAGAGCCAGAGAGGAAGCGAAGAGTTTTTCTCCGCGCCCTCCGCGCCTCGGCGCGAAAATTTTGGTTTCCTTCGTGTGGGTGGCCTCCTTTTCCTCAGTCATCCTGCTTTTCACGCAATCGCCTGAGCAGCATTTCGATTTCCGGCCCGATCTGACGCAATTGCGCGCGGTGGGCGGCAGAGAGTTTTTCGAGCACTATCTCGCCGCGCGCGGTCAGCGCCAGGTTGACCCGCCGCCGGTCGCCTGCGTTGGTTTCCCGGCTGACAAGCTTGTTGGCCGCGAGCCGGTTCGCCAGACCGACGGCGCTCTGGTGGCGGATTTGCAATCGTTCCGCCAACCCGCCGACAGTGACGCGCTCGCGCCTGGGGAATCCCTTGATGGCGAGCAACGCCTGGTGTTGCTGGGGCGAGAGACCAGCGCTGTGCGCCGCCTCCTCGCTGAAGCGCAGGAATTGCCGCAGCCGGTAGCGCAACGCCGCCAGCGCCTCGTACTCCGCTTTTGCGATCTTGGCCATGTCTGCCGCCCTATGCTGGCCGCGCGTGGCCGCAAATCCAACTATGAACAGTCCGGAAAAATCCAGTGGCAATATATCGTAATACGATGTAATGTGTTCTCGTCGCTTCCGCCAAAGCACCTCGGCGCAAGCGGAATCCACAAAAAATGACTGCGCATAACGGAACAACAAACGGACTGGGGGATTTTCGCACGGACAAGCGGATGATTCTGCTTTCTATTCTCGCGTTGCCCATTGGGGCCATTGGCGCGGTAGTGGCGAAGCTCTTGCTTTGGCTCATTGCCGTCATCACCAATATGGCCTTCTTTTTCCGTTTCTCCTCCGCGCCGGTCACGCCCGAAGGCAATCATCTTGGCTGCTGGGTGATCTTGGTTCCGGTCATCGGCGCGGTGATCATTGGACTGATGGCGCGTTACGGCTCGGAAAAGATTCGCGGCCACGGCATCCCGGAGGCGCTGGAGGCCATCCTGCTGGGCCGCAGTTTGATTCAACCCAAGGTCGCCGTTCTCAAACCGATTTCCTCGGCCATTTCCATCGGCACTGGCGGACCCTTTGGGGCCGAAGGACCGATCATCATGACCGGCGGGGCTTTCGGCTCGATCTTCGCCCAATGCTTCAATTTGTCGGCGGTGGAGCGAAAGACCCTTCTTGTGGCAGGAGCCGCCGCCGGAATGTCGGCCGTTTTTGCCACACCCGTGGCGGCGGTGCTACTGGCGGTCGAATTACTGCTCTTCGAATGGAAGCCGCGAAGTTTTGTGCCGGTGGCGGCGGCTTCCGTGGTGGCGTCCTTGTTGCGCGTGCCTTTGTTGGGAGCGGGGCCGATTTTCCCGGTCCTGCCGCACGCAAGCTTGGGCGCGGAGGGATTGCTGGTGGCCTTGATCATCGGGCTGGTCACGGGCCTGGCTTCCGCTTTGCTCACCACATTGGTGTATGGTTGCGAGGACATTTTTCAGCGATTACCCATTCATTGGATGTGGTGGCCGGCCTTGGGCGCGGTGTTCGTGGGCGTAGGCGGCTGGCTGGACCCGAGAGTATTGGGCGTGGGCTACGGCACAATTCACTCCCTCATGCGCGGCGAATTGGTCGGCGCGGCCTTGCTCGGCTTGTTGATCGCGAAAGCCTTGGTTTGGGCAGTGGCCTTGGGCTCTGGCACTTCTGGCGGCGTTCTGGCGCCATTGCTGATCATCGGCGGCGCTTTGGGTGCTTGGCTAGGGCAATGGGCGCCTGTCGGCGACCCTGGTTTGTGGGCCATGATCGCCATGGCGGCCATGATGGGCGGCACCATGCGATCTCCCTTGACGGGCATGGTCTTTGTCCTCGAATTGTCGCACGATCTGAACACGCTGCCGGCTTTGCTGGTCGGTTCCACGGCGGGCCTCGGCGTGACGGTGCTGCTGCTTCGCCGATCCATCCTGACCGAAAAATTGGCCCGTCGCGGCCAGCACATCGCGCGCGAATACAGCGTGGATTTGCTGGAACTGATGCGCGTAAGCGAGGCGATGGACAAGGATGCCCCAACCATCCCGTGCGGCATGACAGTCGCCGAACTATCCCGCCTCATTGCCAATGGGGACTCGGTGATTTCGCGCCGCCAGGGAACACTCATTCTCAACAAAGAAAGCAAGCTGGCGGGCATCATTACGCGAGGGGACGTGCTCCGCGCTTTGCAACAAAACCCCGCCGGGACCATGACCGTGCTGGAAGCGGGCAAACAAAAGCCGGTCGTCGCCTACCCTGATGAAACGCTGCAAGACGCCGCCGCCAAAATGTTGCGTCATAACATAGGGCGGTTGCCGGTGGTCAGCCGTCAAGAAACGGGAAAGGTCTTGGGGTACCTTGGCCGCGCCAGCATACTTTCCGCGCGCGTGCGCTACCAGCAGGAGGAGGAAATTCGGAGCCGCGGACCCATTTTCGCGTTTGCGCGTCCCTCAATAACGGACGACGCTTAACTTCGGCACGCGCGCGAAGGCGTTGTCGCGCGTGACTAACCTCAATCCCCACACCCGCGCCGTGGCCGCGATCCAGTTGTCGTTCTCGCCCAATCGTTGCCCGGCGATTTCCCGGGCAATGCGACTAGCTTCCCACGCCACCTGTTGCGGCAGAAAAAGGAGTCTCACTCCTCGCAGCAGCAAAGCCAAATCGCGCGCCGAGGCAAATCCTTCCGCCAGTTCTCCCCATGTGATGACGGAGGCCTGGAAGCGACTGGCCCGGTGCGCGGCAATGAAGCGCGAAGCGTCGCCAGGTTGGCGAGAGTTGCGCTCCTGTAGCAGATCTATCCAAAAGGTCGTGTCAGTGAGCATGGTTAGCTTTGCGTTTGCGCTCGCGCACTCGCTCCAACGCCGCAAAGTCCGCGTTCAACTGGCCATCCACCTGATCCAGGTGCTTTTCCAGGCTGCCAAATGTGCGGATGGGCCGGGGAACAAAACGCATGATGACAGAAGAGAAACTCTCCTTGGGATGCTTGCGGTTGGCCGCCAGCAATTTATAGGCATCCTCGCTCAATGTCGCCGGTTTGCTCATATACCAGTAGTATATTCCGTTCGGCAGCCTTGTCAATCAGCGAGTTGACGCTGCTTTAATTGCTCATAGGCCGCGCGGATGCGCTCCTGGCCGTGCGCGGCTTCCAATCGTTTGATGATGAAATGCCCGCGCGCCATGTCCTGAAAATGGGAGATGAACATGACGTTGACGATCCCGCCCCCGGCCGCGCCCAGCACCGGCACGGCCTTGGCCGCGGCTTCCTCGGATACCACCACGCCGAATCGCGCGGCGATCTGCCCGATCAATCGCGCGATGGCCGGCGCGCTCTCGCGCACCACCCCTTTCTGCGCCAGGTAGGAGGCGGCTTCCGACACCGTCTGGCTCATGGCCGCGCGCGTGGCCCAATAGGCGCTTTGCACCGCCTCCGCGCTCTCCTCTTTGCCGCCCAGCGCGAACACTTCCAGGCAGGCCAGCTTGGTCTCGATGTTTGACAAATCGTGTCCCTCGCTGCGCGCCACGTCCGCGATCGAACGCAGCATGATCGCGGTGGAAATGGGCAGCTCAACCGGCAACGCCGCCAGCCCAAACGCCCCTCCAATCCCGCCGGAAGTTCCGGCCAGGACTTTGTGAAAAAATTCCCGCGAACCGCGGCGATGGCGCGGGCCAAGCGTGGACACGGCCAGTCCCAGCGCCTTGAGCAACGCGGCGCGCGCGGCTTTGTTGACCACGCTGGTCCAGTTCTTCGGCAGCAAGGCGAAGCCCTGCTCGATGGGCGAACCGAGGTAATTGGCCAGGCGCATGGCCAGGCCCGGGCTTTCCAGGAGCGATTTGGCCCGCGCCAGGTCTTGCAACTCAGTTCTTGACAGCGGGCTGATGACCGGCGGCGTGTTCACGGCGCCAGGCCGGCGCCGGCCGCCTGGCGATAACGGGTAGCGCCGAAGGCAAATGCGACGGACACCACGACCATCATGGCCGCATAAAAGTAAAACTGCGAAGCGCCTGTGGCTTTGACATAGTGCTGGTTCAATTCAGTGATGACCGCGACCAGAAAATGGCCGATGGAGATGGTCAGCAGCCACATGCTCATGACCACGCTCTTAAGCCGGGCCGGCGCTTGCGCGAACGCAAATTCCAGCCCAGTGGCTGACAACAATACTTCGCCCGCTTCCAATACCACGTAAGGGGCCAGTTGCCACAGGACGCTCAGGGCCTGGCCGTGATCCATTCGCGCCTGCATCAGTCCGCTGATTAAAAAGGCGCCCGCGCCCAGAAACATCCCGGCTGTCATGCGCCGCAAAGCCGTCGGGCGCCAGCCCAGCCGCTCGGCCATCGGATAAAGCGCCAACGTCAAGATTGGCGTCCAGATCATGACCAACACGGCCCCGGCCCCCTGCATGGTTTCGCCGTTGAGCACGTGGAAGGGCGTCATGGCCGCTCCTTGCAGCACCCAGGTTGAACTGGTCTGGTTGAATAAAGCCCAAAACATCGGCACGGGCAGAAAAACCAGCCCGATGCGGAGCAGCGTTTTTCTGTCCGCCACTTTCTCCTCAGCGGTTCGTTTGCTCTCCTGTTGCGTCGGCTGGCGGATGTACTGCTTGCGGCCGAGCCAAAAGATCAATGTGGCCAGACCCATGGCCAGACCCGGAACGCCGAAGGCCCAAGCGTAACCAAGATGAGCGCGAACCACAGGAATGATGAAAAAAGCGGCCGCGGAACCCAAATTGATCGCCCAATAGAACCAGCCGTAAATCTTCGTCAAAAGATGGTGTTGACTCGGTTTGAATTGGTCGCCCACGAAAGCGGAGACGCACGGTTTGATCCCTCCCGCGCCAATGGCAATTAATCCGAGGCCAACGTAAAGCCCGGTGCGGCTGCCTTCAAAAAGCGCCAGCGTGCCGTGGCCCAAGCAGTAGAATAAGGAGATGATTAAAATAGTCCAATAGCGCCCCAGCCAGCGGTCAGCCAGCCATCCGCCCGCCAACGGCAGAAAATAAACCGCTGTCCCGAACAAGTGCTGGACTGTGGTAGCCGATTCCCCGCCCATATTCATCCGTTTGGCCAGGTAAAGTTCCAGGATGCCCAGCATCCCGTAGTAACTGAATCGTTCGCACACCTCGTTGCCGATGATGTACTTGATTTGGGAGGGATAACGCCCGTCTTGGGGTTCGCGTTCGGTGGCTGGCGTGTTGGCGTCCGTCATCGGCGAATATCCATAACACAACAGCGCCCGGATGCGACGGAAAAAACACGAAAACGAGTGTCAAAGAAACCGTGGGATTCTTGAAGTCGAGATCTCGTAAATTTATCTCTCGGCCGGAACGATGCAGTTGAAGAACTGAATTTTGACAGGATGAACAGGATTTACAGGATGGAAAAGAGGAGGTGGCATCAGGAATAATCCCTTACCGTTTGCGGAGAGCTCCGTGTTCGGCAATTCATCCTGTCAATCCTGTCTCAAAATCTTCCTGTCGTCTTCTTCGACTACATGGATGCGGCTCAGATATCATGGCGAATTGGCGGCGGCGTGCTTGGGATCAATCGTGCTCAAGGCGACCTCGGCGCGGCGGCGCACTTCTGCTCCAGGATCGTGCAGGGCTTTGCGCAAGGCCGGAACGGCGGCGGCGGCCGGCGGGCCGATTTGACCCAGGAACGCGCAGACGGTCGCGCGATCGCCCGCTTCGCTGTTCGTGAGCGAATTGATGAGAGTGGTTATAAAATTCGGGGCCGAGTCTCCCATAACCAAGAGATGATAGGCCGCCAAATGACGCCGGGCCGCGTCCGGGTTCTGGCTCACTGCGCCCTCCAACACAGGAACGGAGGTGTTGGTTTGGCCGGTGATCTTCCACAGCGTCCAAGCGGCGTCCTGTCGCGCGTCAATGTTGTTGTCGGCACAGAGCTTCAACACGGCTGGCGCGGCGCTGGCGGCCGATGTTCCCATCCGCGTCAAACGACGCCACACCTCCGCGCGGAGGTAGGGATCGGGGTCGTTGCCGGCCAAAACCATCAACGGGATCTGGCTGGCATCTGGGATTCGATTATCCACCGCTTGGAGGACTGCCAGGCGAAGCCCGGAATCAGGCTCTTTGAACATGGGATATAGATTGGAAATGATCTGGCTTGAGGAAGAGTGTTGCAAGACAACCACGGCGGCCATTCGCAACAGCGCCGGGTCCTCCGGCTTCCGTAAATGTTGCTGAATCGCCGCCGGCATTCGGACGCAGAGGCTGCGATACATTCGGACGAAAGGGTTTTCCCTGGCTCTGAGCGCCGCCACGAGAACGGGTTCGGCGTTGGTTCCCATTCTATTAAAAGCCTCCAGCGCCTGGGACGATCCGCCATTGGGGCCAAAAAACTCGCGCAGCCACGAACTGGCGGAGCGGCCTTGGAAGTAAGCTTCGGGCGTCCGTTGGCTCGCCACAATGCAGGCGATGATGCCGCAAACGAGCGCCGCCGCCGTGAGACGGCCCATCGTGATGAAGCGCCGGGGCGGCGTGTGTTTCGCATCTGCTTGGGGCGCGGGCTTCATGCGGAAGGCGCCATGATCGTACTTGCAACGGTACAGGCAAACAAATTCCATTTCGCCGGCCTCGCCTTGGTAGCTGTAAATTCCGCCGGCCAGCGGCCCAAGGTCCGCGTCGCCTTCCAGCTTGAGTTTGCCCTCGCTCCATTGTCCGTGCAGCGGCACCGTGTAGCACACGCGCAAAAACCTGGCATAGACCGCGTGAAAAGCCGCTTTGTAATCGCCGTCCTCGCCGCGCGTCAGCAGGCAGCGCAACGCGCCGCGGTGGCCGTTGACTTCGCTGACCCACTCGCCTTGCCAGCGGCCTAGCAGACCGTTGGCGGCGCATGGCACCGGAGCGTCCTGATTCCAGCGGCGTTTGAAATCGGAGGCATTATTGACCAATGCCGCCAGGAAATGCGAAATTTTGCGTGCCATACCCACGCCCCAAAGATGGCCGAAAGGGCGCGCCCGTTCAAGCCCGGCGCTGTTGGAATGAATCGTCGGCGAATATTTGGCGCGGATGGGATTGCAAGTGCGCGGCTATCTCGGCCAGGAAGGCGGCGCCGAATTCCTTGAGCTTCTTTTCTCCGACCCCGCTGATGCGCGAAAATTCCTCGTCGGTGGCCGGATAATATCGCGCCATCTGGCGCAACGCCACGTCGGAAAAGACAATGTAAGCCGGCACGAAGCGCTCGTCCGCCAGCGCCTTGCGCAACCGCCGCAGCCGCTCAAAAAGCTCCTCATCGCAGCCGATGGCACCGGCGCGGGGCGCTGTTTCCGGCGCGGAGGGCGGGGCGGCCATCGGCTTGGTCAAAACTATCTTTCTGCGGTCGCGCAGGACGGTGAAACCGTCGTCGGTCAGTTCAAGCGTGCTGAATTTTCCCGGCGCCTGCCGGAGGTAACCCAGGCGCACCAATTCGCGCCCGATGGCCTGCCATTCCGCCCGGCTGTGTTCGCGGCCAATGCCGTAGGTGGAGAGCTGCGTGTGCCCCCAGGCTCGGATTTTGTCGGTGTCGGCCCCGGTCAGCACTTCCACAACGTGATTGAGTCCCGTGCCAAACCGGCTCCGCTGCCGGATGCGAAAAACGCACGACAAAAGTTTTTGCGCGGCCAGGGTGCCGTCGAAGGTGGCGCGCGGGGAGAGGCAATTGTCGCAGCCGCCGCAATTGTCCGCCGGAAAAGTTTCCCCGAAATAGCGCAGCAACTCGGCCCGGCGGCAGCCGCCCGATTCGGCGTACTGGACGATTTGCCGCAGTTGTTCGCGGGCCAGAAGTTGTTCGTCCGGGGATTTCTCCTCGATGAACCGCTGTTGTTTGACAACGTCTCCCGCGCTAAACAAGAGCACGCATTCGCCCGGCAAGCCGTCCCGTCCGGCGCGTCCGGTTTCCTGGTAATAGCCCTCGATGTTCTTGGGCAGGTCGTAATGAATAACGAACCGGACATTGGGTTTGTTGATGCCCATGCCGAAGGCAATCGTCGCGCAGATGACCCGCACTTCATCGCGCAGAAACAGTTCCTGGTTCTCGTTGCGCTCCTTGGGCGTCAACCCGGCGTGATACGGTTTGGCGGGAATTCCATGTGTTGCGAGTTGGGCGGCCAGCGCCTCGGCGCCTTTGCGGCTCATGCAATAAATGATGCCGCTCTCGCGCTCGTGGGCGCGCAGAAATTCCAGCGCTTGCGCCGAGGGTTTGGCTTTGGCGACCACGCGATAGTTCAGATTGGGCCGGTTGAAGCTGGCCACGAAGCAGCTTGGCTCGCGCAATTGGAGCATCTTGACGATGTCGGCCCGCACGCGCTCCGTCGCGGTGGCAGTCAGGGCCATCATCGGCACATTCTGGAAAAGCCCGCGCAAATTGGAAAGCTGGCGGTATTCCGGCCGGAAATCGTGCCCCCATTCGCTGATGCAGTGGGCCTCATCCACCGCGATGAGGTTGACATTCCAGTTTTGCAATTCGCCCAAGAAGCCCGGCAGCATCAACCGCTCCGGGGCGACGTAGAGGAGGCGGTATTCGTGCCGGTGCAAACCGCGCAAACGTTGCCGGGCCGCGCCGGAGTCAAGGGTCGAATTGAGAAAAGTGGCCCCGACGCCGGCGGCTTGCATGGCATCCACCTGGTCCTTCATCAGGGCGATCAAAGGCGAAACCACCACGGTCAGACCCGGGCGCAGCAGGGCCGGCAGTTGAAAGCAGAGCGATTTTCCTCCGCCGGTCGGCAACAAGGCGAAGACATCCTTGCCGGCGAGCGTGTCGCCAATAATTTCGCGCTGCAAGGGACGAAACGAAGTGAAGCCGAAGTAGCGTTTGAGCAACTCCAGCCAGGACTTTTCGGACGCATCCATTCACGCGCAGTAAAATGCGAACCGGCGTCAAAAGCGAGCTTTTCGAGCGGATCGTGTTTGCAATGATTAAGATTAGGATCGAGCAAAAGCCTGGAGCGGATTCACTTGCCCGCACTCCAGGCAGCGCGCGCCGTTGAAGATGGCGCCGCAATTGGGGCAAATCCCCTGTGTCGCGAACATGTCAAACGGGCGGCGGCAGCGGCCGCAAATCCAGAAGTCACCCGCCGGCGGCGCATGGCGGCAAGATGGACAAGCCCGGCCGGAGCGGCGCGGCGCGGCTTCGAGGCGCGCCAGCAACCGCGCCTGCTGCAATCCGCTCCAGCACTGAAAGAGCGCGAACGCGGCCAGCACGCCGAGCCAGGGAGTTCTGATGGCGAACACCAGCAGCAACGCCACCGCGACCAATCCTATCGTGCTGGCGATCAGCAGGCTGCGGGCGCGTCCGACCACAAACCAGAGCAACGAACGCAAAATCTGGCCGCCGTCCAGCGGATAGATGGGCAGAAGGTTGAAGAGCAGCAGGACCAGGTTGATCAACCATAAAGTTGACACAAACTCGCTAAAGTTCGGCATGGTGGATTGGAAGTGCGGACCGCTGGCCAGCATCCAGCCAATGGACAGGATCGGGATCAGCAAGGCGTTGACCAGCGGGCCGGCGGCCAGGCTCCAGAGCGTGGCGCCGGGGCGCGGCGGCGGGTCCACGTAAGCCACGCCGCCCAGCGGCCACAAAACGATCAGGTCGGCCCGCCCTCCCACGCTGCGGCAGGCCAGCGCATGGCCGAACTCATGCATCAGCACAATGGCGAACAGCGCCAGATATTCAAACACGCACCAAACGTAGGACGAGTAGCGTTGTGCGCGGTAGCTGATTTGAATGACCGCGACCAGAAACCACGACCAATGCAGATAGACAGCGATGCCCAGGAACCGAAACAGGTGAATGGAGCCTTTGTGACTGGGGAGCATGGCGTTGATGCAATTGTTAAGGTTACAAAAGCCTTCCGGCGGCTCGTTCACCCTCCAGGAACAGGCCGGGCTTTAACACTCGCTTTGCTGAAAGCGGCGCATGTCGGCTTCATCTTCCGCGATCCAATCTGCCATTTGGTCGCGCGAAAACTTTCGCGGTTCAGGCCTTTGGACTCCTTGCGCGCGCATTCGTGTTGCGAGAAACAGCATCAGTTCCTGTTTCTCTTCCAAAGCCAACCCTTCCGCCGCCGCCTCAATTTCATCAAGTTTGCTCACACGGGCAGGTTATCACATGGGGAGCTACGTGACAACCACTCAAAGTGATTCCCGGGGGCACTTTCCCGTGTTGCCTGTCCCGTCTTAGCCGGATCCATGCAGTTGGGATTTAACGCAAAGGCGCTAAGACCCAAAGACGCAAAGGTAACAGGAGGAAATGCCTCCCTGACAAACGATCACCGTTTAGTGGGCTGGACTGGTGTCGGCATAATCCTCTTTGCGCCCTGGCGTCTTTGCAGTGCAATACCTTGAAATTTGGCCATTTTAACAGGAATTTTTTTGAACAGGAGAAAACGGAGAGAACAGAGACTCATTGTATATCTTTCATCACTCCGTTGCCTCCGTTTCCTCATGTTCAAAATATGTGTTTGGTTGCGGCTGGCCGCGCTGGGTCTTTGCGTTGAAGTTTTAGCGCTTTTACTGAATGGTTAGCCCCTGTCCTCCCAAGCTTGAGCGACGGAGTATATTGACGAAGGCGGAATGCCAACACGCGGACGCTTTCCCGTGCGCCGACTTATCAGAAAGAGCGGCTACGGCGGGACAAGCCGCCTCAACAGTCAAATAGGTTTTCCTTGAAATTCCGCAAGGCTTTCCGGCAGGATTCCTTCTACTGTGCGGTAAGGCGGTAAAACCTCGTCCAAAATTTCTCTGTCGCGCGGAAGCGATACTTCATTGCAAGCGCGCTGGGGCGTCTCGAATAAGGCTGTTTCCATGTCCACGCAACGACCCTCTTCGGCATCTTTCATCGCTTGCTTGAATTCGTCTGGAATCCAGGAATCATCCTGTTCGACAACGAATTTGGCCACCGCAGCCCGTTCCGTTGGAGGCAGCGATTTTATCTGTTCAATGATTTCCTGTGCGCTCATGCCTTCGACTACTATACGCAAAGCGATTGGTTGAGAAAAGTCTTTTCTCTGTTCTCTCAGTTGCCTCCTGTTTAAATTCAGAGCCGATGCATCCACTATTCGAAAAGGCCTCGAGTCTGACTGAAACAATCATCGCCTCGGCCATCGAGGTTCATCGTGACAAAGGGCCTGGACTAATTGAGTCCATCTACGAGTGGTGTTTGCTGAAGGAACTTGGATTGCACGGACTTGGATGCGTGACTCAGAGATCGGTCCTGATTCATTACAAAGGATTCACGCGCGAGGAACCGCTGCGTTTGGACATCCTGGTGGAGAACTGCGTGTTGGTGGAGACAAAGGCCGTGGAAAAGATCCTGCCGATTCACAAAGCGCAAGTCTTGAGCTATATGAAACTACTGGACGTGCCGCTAGGCCTTTTGATTAACTTTCACGAAATCAAAGTGACCGATGGAGTCAGCCGCCTTATTCTCCCAGGAGCAAACCAATAAAAAAAACTGGGATAGAACAGGAGGAAACGGAGGAAACAGAGTGAAAAATCATTGTTTCTTTGAAAAGCGAGTCCGTCATTCCTCCACCGGCACGACCAGGTTCTCCATGATGTAATCTTTTCGTTCCGGCGTGTTCTTGCCCATGTAAAAGCCCAGGATGCCCGCCGTCTCCGGCTTCGGCGCGTATTCGACTTGACTCAACCGCATCTGCCCGCCGATGAATTGCTTGAATTCGTGCGGCGAGATTTCCCCCAGCCCCTTGAAGCGCGTGATTTCGCAGTTCCGGCCCAACTTCGCCGACGCCGCGTCCCGCTCCGCCTCGCTGTAACAATAAAAAGTCTGTTCTTTGTTGCGCGCGCGAAACAAGGGCGTCTCCAGCACGTGCAGATGCCCGTCGTGCATCAAATGATCGAAGAAACGGAAAAAATATGTGATCAACAGGTTGCGGATGTGCAGCCCGTCCACGTCCGCGTCCGTCGCCAGGATCACTTTTTCGTAGCGCAGGTTCTCGATGTTGTCCTCAATGTCCAGACTGCGCATCAGGTTGTACATCTCGTCGTTTTTATAGACGATGTCGCGCTTGAGGTCCCAGACGTTGAGCGGCTTGCCCTTGAGGACGAAGACGGCCTGCGTGTTGACATCGCGGCAGCTCATGATCGGTCCCGCCGCCGACTGGCCCTCGGTCAGGAAGATCATCGTGCCCCGGCCTTTGCCCTTGGTCTTGTCAAAATGAAGTTTGCAGTCCCGCAACTGCGGAATGCGAATGGTGATGGCCTTGGCCCGCTCGCGCGCCAGCTTCTTGACCTCCTGCAATTCCTTGCGCAATTGCTGGGTGTCCTGGACTTTGGCCATGATCTTTTCGGCGACTTCCTTGTTGCGGTTGAAAAAGTGCAGCAACTCCTCGCGCACGGTGTTGACCAGGTCGGAGCGGATTTCGGTGTTGCCCAGCTTGTTCTTGGTCTGCGACTCGAAGACCGGGTCCTTGAGCCGGATGGCCACCGCGCCCACCATGCACTCGCGCACGTCGTCCCCCTCGAATTTGCCTTTGGAATACTCGTTGACCGCCTTGAGCAATCCCTCCCGGAACGCGCTCAGATGCGTTCCGCCATCGGCGGTGTATTGGCCGTTGACGAATGAAAAAAAACTTTCGCCGTAGCGGCTGTTGCTGTGAGTAAAGCAAAATTCCAGCGTTTTGCTTGAATAGTGCAGAGGCGGATAGATCGGCTCGGCGTGGTCCGCCTGCAAATCCTCCATGACCAGGTCCAGCAGGCCGTTGCGCGAAACGAAAGTCTCGCCGTTGTAAATGAGTTTCAGGCCGGTGTTCAGATAGCTGTAATGCCGCAGCCGCTTGCCCACAAATTCCGGGCGGAAGGCGCTCTCCTTGAAGATCTCCGGGTCCGGCACGAAGCGGATGAACGTGCCGTCGGGTTCGCCGGCGTCCCGGCCGTTCTTTTCGTTCTTCAGCTTGCCCGTCTTGAAGGCGGCCTCGACATATTCGCCGCCGCGATGGCTGCGCACCAGAAACTCCCTGGAGAGGGCGTTGACTGCCTTGGTGCCGACGCCGTTGAGGCCGACGCTGAATTGGAAAACATCATCGTTATATTTGGCGCCGGTGTTGATCTTGGAGACGCAATCCACCACTTTGCCCAGGGGGATGCCCCGGCCGAAATCGCGCACGCTCACGGCCGTTCCCTCGATGTCAATGCGCACCTCCTTGCCGTGGCCCATGATATATTCGTCAACGGCGTTATCAATGACCTCCTTGAGCAGGATGTAGCAGCCATCGTCGTAATGCGACCCGTCGCCAATGCGGCCGATGTACATGCCGGTGCGCAGGCGGATATGTTCGAGCGAGGAAAGTGTCTTAATCTTGCTTTCGTCGTAAACGTGCTTTTTGCTCTCTGCCATAATCAGGGCATCAATATTGGGTCGAAAGCGCCGATTGCAACTGGAATTCGTTTAATTTGTGCTTGCTTCGAGCTTTTTGGCTCTTGTAATGTGCGCGGCTTCTTCGGGGCTGCTGTGGAGACGCCGCAAGGGCCGAAGCTCACGGAAGGATCGCGTTTCCGCGCCAATGCGCCGCGATAGAAAAACAACAAAAAGAGAAAAAATGACAACCAGAATGAGAATATCACAGTTGTTGGCGGCGGCAGTCCTGCTGGCGGGCGCTTTGGCCAACCAAGCCCAAACAAGCACCAAAACCATCGTCACCACCACCACCACTACGACCGTCAGCACCATCAACAACATCACCACCACCAACGCCACCACGGTCATCACCACCAATACCGTCACCGTCAGCACCACCAACAACATCACCACGACCAACACCGCCACCTCCACCATAACCAACACCGCTCCGGCGCACCCAAAGGTCCCCGCTCCCGCCAACGGTTGGAAAACCAGTGTGGGTTTCGGTGTGACTGTCGCTCGCGGCAACACTGATGCCACCCAGGCCTCGGTCTCTGGCTCGACGCAGAAGAAATGGCTTCAGAACAGTCTGATCTTCGGGGCCGACGCCCTTTACGGAGAAACCAAGCCCCCAGGTTCACCGAAAGAAACAGAATCCGCCGAAGTCCTCCACGGCTTCTCCCAGTATAATCGCTTCTTCGGGGATAATTTCTACGCTTACGGGCGAATAGACGGATTCCACGACGGCATCGCCGACATCAAATACCGTCTCACCCTGGCCCCAGGTCTTGGCTATTACTTCATCACCAACAAAATCACGGATTTGGAGGCGGAAATCGGCCCCGGTTACATCAAGGAGCAATTGGATGGCGAAAGCGAGAGTTTCGCCACCTTGCGCATGGCGGAAAAATTTCATTACGCCATTAGCCCGAACGCGAAAGCGTGGGAGACCATCGAGTTTCTGCCGCAGGTGGATCACTTTGACAATTATCTCGTCAATTTCGAATTAGGCGTCGAAGCCAAGCTGACCAAGGGCAACAAACTGAGTCTGCGCTCGGTTTTGCAAGACAGCTACAACAACATTCCTGCGGCCGACAGGCTCAAAAACGATCTCAAGATCATCACTGCGATTGTCTATAATTTCTAGCCATGCCCGCTTCCGCCGCTCCAACCCATCGCTGGCGCTTCTTCCGCGCGGGCGGGTTCGACCAGGTCAAACTGGAAACCGGAGCCGACCTGATGAATCTGGCGGAGTTGGACCAGAAGTTATGGGTTGCGCTGGCCTGCCCCATCGCCGGCCTGGAATTCGATCCCAAAACCGCGGCGCTGATTGATACCGACCATGACGGGCGCATTCGCGCGCCTGAATTGTTGGCCGCCCTCAAATGGGCCGGCGCGGTCTTGCGCGATCCGGAGCTTCTGGTGGAGGGCGGCGACGTCGTGCCTCTGGTAGCCATCAACCAGTCCAGCGCTGAAGGCGCGGAAATCCTCGCCGCGGCCAAACATATCCTGACTCAGCTCGGCCGCCCGCAGGCCCAGACGATTTCCCTGGCCGACGCCTCCGATGCCGGCCAGGTTTTCGCCAACACCCTTTTCAACGGCGACGGCGTCATCGTCCCGGAATCGGCCGGGGAGACGGCAGCCAGGGCGGTTATCGAGGACATCGCCGCGTGCATGGGCACCGTGACCGATCGTTCCGGCAAGCCGGGCATTGACCAGGCCAAGGCCGACGCGTTTTTCGCCGAGTGCGCCGCCTTTGACGCCTGGTGGCAGACTGCGGAAAAGGACGCCGCCACTATTTTGCCCCTCGGCGAAAAAACGGCGGCGGCGGCGGCGGCCGTCAAGGCGATCCAGACCAAAATAGACGATTACTTTGGCCGCTGCCGATTGGCCGCATTTGATGCCCGCGCCGCTCTCTTGCTCAACCGCAAGGAAGAGGATTACGCCGCCATTGTGGCCAGGGACATCAGCATCAACGTGAGCGAGTTGGCGGGCTTTCCCCTGGCGCAGGCCGCCGCGGGCAAACCGCTGCCGTTGGAGGGCGCGGTCAATCCCGCCCACGCCGCGGCCCTGGCCGCCTTGCGCGCGGAGGCCGTGCGGCCTTTGCTGGGCGACTTATTAGAGTTGACAGAGGCCGGCTGGGCCGCGTTGCAGGCGCGGCTGGCCCCGTTTGCCGCCTGGCAGGCCGCCCAGGCGGGCGCGGCCGCCGGGAAGCTCGGCCTGGCCCGCGTCCGCGCGCTTCTGGCCGGTTCGGCGCGCCGGGACATCGCCGCGCTGCTCGACCGCGACAAGGCCCTGGAACATCAGGCCGAGGCCATCGCCGGCGTCGAAAAACTCATTCGTTTTGTGCGCGACTTGCACGTGCTGTGCCTCAATTTTGTCAACTTCAAAAATCTTTACGCCGGCGATGTTCCCGCCATTTTCCAGGCGGGCGTGCTCTACCTGGACCAGCGTTCGTGCCATCTTTGCCTGAGCGTGGATGACGCGGGCCGGCACTCGGTCATGGCGGGCCTGGCGGGCGCATTCCTGGCCTACGCGGATTGCGCGCGCAAAGGCGCCGGAGAGAAGCTGAGCATCGCGGCCATTTTCTCGCAAGGCGACGATGAAAACCTGATGGTGGGCCGCAACGGAATTTTCTACGACCGCAAAGGGCGGGATTACGACGCGACCATCACGAAAATCCTGCCCAACCCGATCAGCTTGCGGGAGGCCTTCTGGTCGCCCTACAAGAAGGTGGTTCGCCTGATCGAAGAGCAGGTCTCCAAACGCGCGTCCGCCGCCGATGCCGCCAATGTGCAACTGGCCGCGGCCACAGCGGCACCCGCCCCCGCCAAGCCGAAGTTTGATCCCAGCGTGGTGGCGTTGATCAGCGTGGCCGCGGGCAGCCTGGCCGCCGCCTTCACGGCTTTCCTGACCTATATCGGCAAGTTCGACGCCTGGCAGCTTCCGCTGCTGGTCTTCGGCATCATGCTCATCATTTCCGGCCCGTCCGTCTTGCTGGCTTTCGTCAAGCTCCGCCGACGCAATCTCGGCCCCATCCTCGACGCCAACGGCTGGGCCATCAACACCACCGCCCGCATCAACGTTCCTTTCGGGACGAGGCTCACCGACATCGCCGAACTGCCGCCGGGGTCATCGGTTGACATCCACGACCGTTACGCCGAAAAGACGGTAATATGGCCCAAAGTGGTGATGGTGCTACTGATTCTCGCGTGGCTTTTCGCCTACATCTGGGACGTGGGCATTCTTCGCGCGGTGAGCAAGGACTGGAAGATCGGTCCCTTTGTCGGTCCCTTTGGCAAATCACCCGCCTCGCAGGAAGATAAAAGCGAAAAGGACAAAACTTCATCTACAGAGCCGACGAACACCCCCAGTGCAAAGAAATAGGAAATTACAACTATGGTACGTGAGATTGGAACAGTCGCGTCCCTGCACTTGCACCCGGAGATTTCCGGCGAGGCGTTGCGGGCCGTGGACGAGGTCTATGCCAAGGCCGGCCAAGGCCTCTTGGGCGATGCGCGCTTTTTTGGGCGCAAGAACCAACAGGGCGAGCCTGGCCGCCGCCAAGTCAGCCTGATCGCGCGCGAGGAAATCGCGCGGCACGCCGCCGCCCTGGGCTTGGCGGAAATCGCTCCCGGAGCGGCCCGGTCAAACATAGAAACCACCGGCTTGGATCTGGTGTCCTTCCTCGGCCGCGAAATGGAAGTCGGCGAAGCCGTGCTGCTCTTTTGCGAGGCCCGGAAGCCGTGCTGGAAAATGGACCGCATCGCTCCCGGTTTGCAAGCCATGATGTCCCAGGCCCGCCAAGGCGTGCTGGCCCAAGTCATCCGCGCCGGCCGGATTCGCGCCGGGGATGCCATCCGTCCATTCAGTCATCAGCGATAGGCCTTCTTCGCTCCTCCTAGTTTTTGCCCGAACTGATTCTAATTTGGCCTTGGTGTACGACCGGTTGAAGCTCCGATAGGAGCGAAATATTTGTAGCCTTCCGACCGAAAACAATCAAAGCCCCCTCAGGGGCGAAATATGCCGCTCCTGACGGAGTTTGAAATTGTTTTCATTCTCCAACTACAAAGATGTCGCGCCTGACGGCGCTAGTTCGAGACGCCTTTGGTTTATCCCAGTTCCGTAGATTCGAGAACGATCCGCACCCCGTCCATAAAGTGGAACGCGCCTGGCCGCAAGGTGCGACTCAATTAAGGTAGGAGCGCCAGCCGGTAAAATCGTTGCGGGCCGTTCGTGAGGGAGTCGGTGGTGTTGAGCGTCGCTCCGGTGGCGGTGATGGCGCTGCCCAGGTTGCTCCAGTTGCCCGAACTCAATTCAGAAGTGTACTGCAACTGATACGTCCCACCTGCCTCCGTGCTCCAAGTCAGACTCAGCGTGTTGTTGGATAGGGTCACCTGCTGGAACTCCGGCACAATGGTCAGCCGGAAAACGGTGCCGACTCCGACACCGAAGACGCTGTCAGTCGTGCCATAGAAACTGCCGTCGCGCCCCTGCACCAAACCGGCGTATGGATTTGCGCCATCGTTGCCGCCGGTGAATAAATGCAAATACGTCAGCGCACCATTGGTGCTGATTCTGAATACCGTGCCATAGCCCCCATTGCCCGCACCGTATTGATTTGTGACCGTGCCGCCGTATTGAGTCGTGCCATAAAAACAGCCGTCACTGCCCTGCACCAGCGCGGACGACGAGCCGACATCGGAATTCAGCGTCGTCAGCACTCCGGCAGGGGTCATTTGAAACACCGTGGTAGCTGTCGTGCCATAGAAATTGCCGTCGCTGCCCTGCACCAGCCCGGCCTCGGGATTTGCGCCATCCGGCGGTGGGATCTGTTGGCCATTCGCATTAGTGCGCATCCCGAAAGAATAAAGGGTCGTCAGCGCCCCATTGGTGCTGATTTTGAAAACGGTGCCATTGTCGTTCGTGCCGCCGTATTCAGTCGTGCCGTAGAAACTGCCGTCGCTGCCCTGCACCAGCCCGTTGGGACCCGCGCCATCCAGCGCAATTTGATAGCTATAGCCATAGGGATCCCATTCGAGGACGAGGACGCTGCCGAAAGAATACAAACTCGTCAGCGCCCCATTGGTGGTGATTTTGAACACCGTCCCATCGAAGTTCGTGCCGCCACTGGCAGTCGTGCCATAGAAGTTGCCGTCGCTGCCCTGCACCAGCCCGGCCTCGGGATTTGCGCCATCGTTGCCGCCGGTGAAGGAATACAAACTGGTGTAGGTCCCATTGGTGCTGATTTGGAACACGGTGCCAAAGCCGGACAGCCCAATACCTGCGCCGCCTTCGATAGTGGCGCCGTAGAAATTGCCGTCACGGCCCTGCACCAGCCCGGCCTCGGGATTTGCGCCATCAACGCCGCCTGTGAATGAGTACAAAGTGCTCAGCGCACCATTGGTGGTGATTTTGAACACGGTGCCATAGTTGTCCGGGCCGCCGTCGTCAGTGGTGCCATAGAAATTGCCATCGCTGCCTTGCACCAGCCCGGCCTCGGGATTTGCGCCTTCAGTGCTGCCGGGGAAAAAATACAAACTGATCAGCGCACCATTGGTGCTGATTTGGAACACGGTGCCAGAGCCCTCGGTGCCAGAGCCCGGGTTGCCGCCGTTATTGTATGCAGTCGTGCCATAGAGATTGCCGTCGCTGCCCTGTATCAACCCGCCAGAAAGGTAATAAGGGCCCCAGGTAATGGCATATAAAGTGGTCAGCGCCCCATTGGTGCTGATTTTGAATACGGTGCCAGCACCCAAGCCGCCTTCGGATATGCCATAGAAATTACCGTCGCTGCCCTGGACCAGCGCGGCCCCGGGAGAATATCCGTCAGCGCCGCCGGTGAATGAATACAAAGTGGTCAACGTCCCGCTGGCGCTGATTTTGAACACGGTGCCATAGTTATATGCGCCGCCTTCGATAGTGGCGCCGTAGAAATTGCCGTCGCGGCCTTGTATCAGCCCGGCATCGGGCGTTCTGCCATCATTCCCGCCGGTGAATAAATGCAAAGTGGTCAGCGCCCCAGTAGTGCTGATTTTGAACACAGTGCCGAAGCCTATGTAGCCACCCGTGCCGCCGTCGCAAGTCGTGCCATATAAATAGCCGTCGCTGCCCTGCACCAGCCCGGCAAAGGGATTTGCGCCATCACTGCCGCCGGTGAATAAATGCAAAGTGGTCAGCGCCCCATTGGTGGTTATTTTGAATACGGCGCCAGAGGAGTTTATGCCGCCGTCGATAGAGGTGCCATAGAAATTGCCGTCGCGGCCCTGCACCAGTGCGGCGCTGGGATAATCGCCATCATAGAAGTTGAATGAATGCAAACTCGTCAGCGCCCCGGTGGGGCTGATCCTGAAGACTGTGCCATCGCCGTTAGTGCCGCCGTCCCTAGTCGTGCCATAGAAATTGCCGTCGTTGTCTTGCACCAGCCTGGCCTCGGGGTCTGAGCCATCGTTGCCGCCGGTGAAAGAATATAAACAAGTCAGCGCCCCATTGGCGCTTAATTGGAACACGGTGCCATTACCGTTCGTGCCGCCGGCGGTAGTCGTGCCATAGAAATTGCCGTCGCTGCCCTGCACCAGCCCGGCATGAGGAATTGCCCCATTGGGGAAAGGCTGCTGGAATGAGTGAAGCGTGGTTAAGACCACGCCGGCTTGGGCGCCAAAAGCCGGCAGCACGAGCGCGGTTGCCCAGAGCAGTCGCATCAGCAGTGCCAAAACCGGCTTTCTGCCCGGAACCTGGAATGTTTTCATACTTCAGTTGGCCTTTGATTTAGCTTTCGGCAACGAAATCGCCAGAATTGCTTGCCCCTGGCCAATGAGCCAGAAGTGCTGGCAATGAACACTTTTTTACCCGATTAGACGGGCTAAAGCAAGGGAAAAACGGCCATCACAATGCGAGGCAGTTAATCCGCACAAGGAAAGCACCTTACAGATGGCGGACCATGAATCTCTGTACCCATCTACTCCACAAGAGCCAAGTTGATCGCGTGAGAGGCTCGACCTCACCCCGTCCCTCTCCTCCATCCGCCTTCGCCAAGGCTACGGCGGACAAGGGAGAGGGTGAATCGTCCGCCGCATTCTTTGTCATTCGCAAGACTGCGTTCGCCAGAGGCTCTACCGCGAACACAGAAAAGGACGATGGCTCTTCCTTCTCCCTGGGGGAGAAGGCCAGGATGAGGGCGAGCCAAAGAGCGCGTCGCGGAAAATATGAATAAACTGTGTGGCAATCCCATCAAAGCATGGTAGCGTGTGCATCGCGCGGCGCTTCGGCGCCTGTTCTTTGAAATTTTGCAGAGGGGGACAGCAGAAAGCAGAAAATTGAATTCTTCTGCCTTCGCCAAGGCTTCCGCCTTCGCTAAACGCTTCCGCCGTTGCCAAGGCTATGGTGGACTGGATGGTGGACAGGATGGCGGACAGGTGGATGAGGTCGAGATCGCCTAATATCGGCTAATATCGGCTAATATCGCCTTCAAAAAAAATTAGATGCTTGTGGCTCCAAAAGCGGCAATTTTTTCCTATCAACGTCGTTGAATCGCAAATGGGCAGAAAAAGCCAACCCGACCCCCAAAAAATCGGACTGAATCGGACTGGATAGGAGTGGATAGGAGTGGATAGGACTAAAAAAAATAAAAAAAAGAGGGCCTCCATGATCAAAGAGAACCGATTGCAATGATGACTAAAATCAGCAGCCTCATTCTTTCTACTTTCTGCTTTCTACTTTCTGCTTTCTACTTTCTGCTTTCTACTTTCTGCTTTCTACTTTCTGCTTTCTACTTTCTGCTTTTCTCTCACGCAAGTCGTTGATTTCCATGATAATTCCAGATAATTCCGCACTCCGCGCAGGCGCAAAAGGGTTCTGGAGGCCAGCGCTACTGCGGGCTTGTTTCTTTAAGCTGTTCCGCTCGGGCCTGGAATTCCGCCAGGCATGCCTCGGCCTGGCGGCGGAGCGCTTCGCGGTCGTGGCTGGCCACGCCGCGCGGATCAAAGCGCAGGCGGCGGTGCATGAGAAAAATGTCACTTATAGTCTGCATGGCCGGGAACGCCTCTTCCAATCGCTGCTGCCAGCGGCTCAATGGTTCGTTGGGCTGGCGGGAAAGCTGGATTTCCGCCAGCCGCCGGTCAATCAGGTAAAGCTCGGAATCCATCCCAGGCCAGGCCGGTTCCAGCGGGCCGCTCAAGGCGCCGGGGACGGTTTGCTGGCGGCGGCGGGTGGAGATGATCCGCCAGACCAGGTAAAGAATCAGAGGGACCAAAGCCCATTGGGCGTAGCGCGAGATGGAGCCTTTGCCCCACCGCCATTTGGAGAATTCGTAATATAGGTTTGACAAGAAATCGGTGGCCGGCTCCCACCAGGGCGGATGGGCATCGGCCGCGTCGGACCACGAGGCGGGTGTGTTGTCCACTTGTTCCCACGTTTTGTTGTCGGAGTGATAGACCAGCGCCCAGGCGTGCCGGTGCCGCTCCCGCACCAAATAGGTCTCGCCATGCCGCGCCGAATCCGGCACGGCGAAGCCGGTGATGTAGCGCGCATTGACTTTCGCCTGGCGCAGCAAAAGCACGGTGGCCGTGGCAAAGTATTCGCAATGGCCCGTCCGGGTCTCCGTCAGAAATCTTCCCAGCGCCGTTTTCTGCTGGCTCCGCCTGGAGCCGCCCGGAACGTTCAGGGAGTAGTGGAAATGATCCTGGAAGAAGCGGCTGACGGCGCGGATTTTCTGCCGCTCGCTCATCTTGTCCAGACCCAGGCTGGCGATCACCTGCTTCAAGACCGGCTGCTCGTCCGCTGGCACGCCTCTATCCATCGGCCCGGGCGAGGCATCCATGGACAGTCCCGTCCAATAGTCCGCCTGGAAATCGAGCAAACCCGGGCCCTCCTCGACCATGGCGACGCCAAGACGATTGGTTTTGAGCAAAGCGGGAAAATCCTCGACTTGAAATGTGCCGTGCGGAAGGGGCAACAAGCCTTCGCCGCCGGGAAAATAGCCGGAGATCTCCACCTTGGAGAACAATCTCTTTGGCGCCAGCAGCCGGCCCATGCCGTTGCTGTTGAGAGCGACCGGCACGAAATCGTTGGAGCCGGTCGTCCACGTCCCTAATCGGTAGGAGTCGTAGCCGCCCTCGCGCAGCAGGGTTGGCGGAACGTCCCCGGCCGGCACGCGCACGCGCAAGACAATTTTGCCCGAAAGCGGGATCGGACCGGCTTCCCCGATACGCGTGCGTTTTTCGCGCGGATCCGTGGTGGACCGGAAGAAATCGGCGATCCACGTGCCCAAGTCCCTTTCCATTTTGTCCTGCAACTGCTTGATCCCTTGGTGGCTGAACTTGCCGCACATCAGCACGAGGGCCGAGAGGACAATCCATGCCGGCCACGAAACCCGATTGGGACGCACGCTGCCCAGCGCCAGCAGAATCAGCACGGACACGCCCGCGTAGAAGAAGTCGTTGGGCTGCGTCGAAGCGCTGGCCGCCAGCAGGCAGATGGCGAAGTAGCCGTAGGAAAAATTCAAGGAGGCGCGGGCCAGCGGACTTTGCGGGATGCGCCGCAACAGCCAGGAGCAGGCGCTCAAGGGGAGGGAAGCACGGTCGCCGAAGGCCTGTGCCAGGGCGACCGGAAAAAAGCAGAACGGCATCCACTGCGCAAATTTGAAAATCACCACCAGCCGGTCTTCTGTCGAATAGAGCATCAGGCCCGCGCCTAGGAAAAGCGCGAAGCACAGATCGCAAATCCGGTTCAAGTCCGTGTCGGCCATCTCCCAACGCGCCCGGACGAAATGCGAGGCTTCCAGCGCCGCCGCCATCACCAAAGCCCAAGGCATGTGGCCTGTTTGCCATCCCCAAAAGAGCAACGCCCCACCCAACAACCAGCGCGGTGTAGTCATAATGCGGCCAGTTTCCAGGCGACCTGATTCAGCGGCAGAACGTGAAAGTTCCCCGGTTGCGCCTGCATGACTCCCATCGGCAACTGTTCGGCGGATTCCGACACTACCAGCACCCGCAACGGCACCCGGCGCGCCAGCAGTCCCTGGACCAGGCTTTGGCGCGGCTGATCCCACGCCAGAAGAACGCACACGCAGCCGCTCAGTTCCGGAGCATGGGCGAGCACCGAATGTTCCAGCGACTTGAAGCTTTTGTCGCGGCACATTTGCACCGAGGCCAGGATCTCCAGCATCTGCTCGATGTGCCCCACGCCGCGGCCGCTGGTGAAACAATACGCCTCCGGGCCGACAAACATCAGGTCCAGCAACGAGTCCTGGTCCTGAATGGTGCAGGCCAGCGAGGCGGCGATGGAAACGGCTGCCTCAAAAATGGCCTCGTTGGCCGTGCTGCCGAAGGTATCCAGAATCAGGGCGTGACGGACAAAAAACTCCTCCTGGTATTCCTTGATGATGGGCTTGCCCAACTTGGCGAAGCTTTTCCAGTGCATCCGCCGCAACGGATCGCCCGGCCGGTATTCCCGCAAAGAAACAAATTCCTCCGACTCGCCGACCGACGAGGCCATGGAAACGCCGCCCAATTGATATTTCATGGCTCCGGGCAACTCGAAGCCGGGCATGGCGTGGCGTTTGGGCAGAACCAGGATCGAGGCCGGATGGGGAACCTGCCGCAGCGAGCGGAAGAGACCGAAAGGATCAGGACAGGCTACCGTCGTGCCGGTCAGCCGCAGCACGCCACGGCGCACGGGCGTCAATTCGGACGTTACTTCAACCTCGCCTCCGCGCGGCAAGTCGGGCACCGCCAGTTCCGGTATGCGGGCGCGGATGTTGCGCGTCAGCAGCCAGCGCCAGCGGTAGTATCCGTAAGTGCGGTCCAGCCAGTTGCGCCGTTCCTCCCCCGGTTCGGGTGTCCGCGCGAATTCCTCCAAACTCGGCCGTGGATCGGGCATTTCCTCGATCAATTTGAGCGCGTTCTGCGGCCTGCGCCCTTGGTTGCGTATGCGTATGCGGTAGCGCAACGTCTCGCCGACCGATCCGAACTTGGGCAGAATCCGCTCCAGGGACACTTGCGGCCGCCCAAGAGGGGTGCAGAGGGCGCTGGCCAAAAGCAGGCAGCCCAACACCGCGAAGGTTTGATAACTCAATGAAGCGTTGGTGTCGGCCCCCAGCGCCGCCGCCGCCACGGTTCCGCCCAGCATCACCCAGCCGGTCGGCGTCAGGCGGCGTCCGAACCGATGGCTGATGGAGGCAAAAGTCCAATAGTTGCGGTGGAGGTAGCGTTTGAACAATGTCTCGCGCTTCTGGACAAGTTCGGCCGCCGGAGCGTTCCCGAGATTCTGCTCTGCAATAGTATATGGCCGCGGCGCGGACATGACGCCATCGGTCCGGTCACACCGGCACCGGCACACGGTTGAGGACTTCGTCCATCACTTGACGCGTCGTCATGCCGGAGAATTTGGCTTGCGGCTCCAGCACCAGACGGTGGGCGATAACTGGCGTGGCCACTTCGTGGACGTGCTCCGGGCTGACAAAATCGTGGCCGTCGAAGAGCGCCAGCGCCTGCGCGGCTTTGACCAGGGCGATCGAGGCCCGCGGGCTGGCCCCCAATTGCACGCCCGGCGCCGTCCTCGTGGCCGTGACCAGGCGCACGACGTAATGCTTGAGTTCCTCGCTGATACGCACGTTCTGCACCCCTTCCCGCAGGCGCATGATGTCCTGCAAGTTCACGCACGGCGTCATGCGATCCACCGGATGCCCGTCGTTTTGCGCCGTCAATACCGCCACTTCATCCGCCGGGCTGATGTAGCCCAAATCAAACTGCATGGCGAAGCGGTCCATTTGCGCTTCCGGCAGCGGATAGGTGCCGCGAAACTCAATCGGATTCTGCGTGGCTACGACAAAGAACAACGGCCCCAATGGCCGCCGCTGGCCATCAACGCTCACCTGGTTCTCCGCCATCGCTTCCAGCAACGCCGATTGCGTGCGGGGCGAGGCGCGATTGATCTCGTCGGCCAGGAGAATATCGGCAAAGACCGGCCCTTCGTGAAACGAAAACGTCTGGTCGCGCTGGTTAAAGACCGACACCCCGAGAATGTCCGAGGGCAGCAAATCCGGCGTGAATTGGATGCGTTTGAACTTGGCGTCAATGGATCGCGCCAACGCCTTGGCCAAAGTCGTTTTGCCCGTGCCTGGATAATCCTCCAGCAGGACGTGACCGCCGCTGGCCAGAGCTGCCAGCAGCCGGCGGATGGCCACCGATTGTCCGCGCATGACCGAGGCGATGCAGGCGCTGACAGATTGGTAGATGGCGCGCGGGGAGAGCGGCTCGGATGGCGCGGGAGTCATGGCGGAATGAATGGGGCGGCGCGACAGGGCGCTGGGGCCGGTTCCTTCGAGCAAATCGGCATCTTCCTGGCTCGTTTTATCCACAAATGTTGCCGCAGGCTTCATCACGTCAAGCTCCACGTTGCCATCCAGTCTCCCCTGAACAATACGCCGTTTGCAAGCGCCAAGTTACGATTAACTGCGATTAGCCGGGTTTGCCCGCGCCCAAATCACAGTCATTGGAACAGGCGCTGGCCAATGAATTCGCCTTTCGCAACCCCTCCCGGGCAAGCAAAGAGTCCGCCGCCGGTGTGCGTGACGAATTGGTTCAAGGCGTCGAACTTTGACATCTTGTCAAAGACTTTGATGAATCCGGTTCGAGGATCGCGCTGGTAGCAAACGAATAAAAGACCCGCGTCATACTCCATCGCCTGCCGCCATGGCGGCCAGCGTTCGGTGACGAAATCCGCCCCGTCGTTGTAAGAATAAGGCCGGCGCAGGATTTGCGCGTCGTCGTTGTTGACCGGCGCGGCTAGACGAATGTGCGCGTTTTCCGGGATGATAGGGTTGCCGTCCTTGTCCGTCGCGTCATAGTCCGGTTTGTCAAATTCGCTTTTTCCGCCAAGAGGGCACCCGGAGTATTTGCTCCGGCCAATGGTCTGCTCCTGAAACCCGACGTTCATGCGGTCCCAATGTTCCAATGCCATGCGAATGCGGCGAACGACCACATAGCTGCCGCGGCGCATCCACTCTGGACCTTCGTCGCCAACCCATACGACCTTGTCCATGACGTGGGAATCCCGCGAGGAGGGATTGTTGGTTCCATCCTTGAAACCCATTAGGTTGCGCGGCGTCTGTTGGGCGGCGGTGGTAGCGAGGAAGCCGGATTGCACCCACCGGACTTGCGCTACGTCATAAGCCAGCCGCACCAATTGGCGCACGGCATGAAAGGCAGATTGCGGATCGTTCGCGCACGCTTGGATCAACAAATCGCCCCCCGTGCGCGCCTCCACCAATTGATCACCGTTGAATTTAGGGAGATCCACCAGCGCGGCGGGGCGGCGCGCGCCCAGGCCGTAGCGGTCTTGCCCATCTTTGATAAACACGCCCGCGCCGAAGCCGAAAGTCACCGTTAAACGCGCCGGCGGCAAGTCCAGGGCTTCGGCGCTATCAGACCCGGGCACGGCAAGGTCCTGGCCGATTGCATCCGCTGTCTGACCTTCCGCCATCCTGGCGGCAGCGGAAGTCCATGCGCGGAGCATATCCGTAATGTCCTCCCGCTTGGCCGCCACCAAATCCAAGGCGGCCATGTAAGTATGGCTTTGCACCGGCGTCAAAATACCTCCCTGATACTCTCCCCAGAACGGTTCGCGCGCGTTGAGGGCGTCTCCCCCAATCGGTTCGTTCACTCTGTTCGTTGTCACGACCGCATTGGACTGGGCCTTCGCGTCCAGGCCTGTAGCCGCGACCATCCCGCAAGTTGCGGCCAGAAAGCGCCGGCGGGATAACCGCTGTTTCTCCTGTTCTGAATGGCTCATCGGGCCTCCACCAGGGTGTTCATGTCATCTTCGACATAGTAAAATCCTTTGCCATCCGGTGTCATGGCAATGCCGAACAAGTCTCCATTGCCGGGAGGAGACTGCGCCTGGTCGGCATCAACCCATTGAGCGCAAAGTTGCTTGCCGCTGGCCGGATCAATTTCCACGACTTGCCCGTTCAGGGCGTTGCAGACCAGAAGGTGGCCATTGGGCGCCAGGACCAACGCCAGCGGCCGTCGCAGCAACCCGTCCTTGGTCACGAGGCGTCCGGTTCCGCCGCTGTTGGTGCGCGTCACCGCATCGGGGATGGCGACGATTTGATTGCCAATCCCGTCGGACACATAAAGCGTTTGGTCAGGGCCGAGAGCCAGGCCGGTAGGACCCACAAGGAAAGCATCCAAGTTGGCTCGTTGAGCAAAGCCGCTGCCGATCACCGTCTGGCTTGTCATCACCGGAGGTTTTCCTTCGGGGATGGAAAGCTCAATGCGCAGCACGGTTGCCTTTTTCACTGTCACAGGATACCGCGTGATCGGATCACGAACAAATGGGCCGGGAACATCAAAACCGGACATGCTGACAAAGAGCGTGGCGTTAGACCCATGGTCTATTTGGGCGATGTTGCCCCAAGGCCCGTTGATATTCGTGCCGGTCCAAACGGCGGCAAGCTGGCCGTTGGAGTCGAGCACCAGCAAACCGCCGTCCCCCTTCGTGCGCGTGGTGCCGTCGGTGCTGGGCGTGCTTCCGACGATGACCCATCCGCTTTGAAGCATGGTCATGGCGGTGGTCAACCCAACTCCGCCGGGACATTGCGGCAAGTGCTGGGGCAATTCGGCAAAGAGAGAGGTTTTCTTGGTGGCGGGATTGTAGTCCACAATGGTGGTGCCCGTTCCTTGTAAATTCGAGACCTTGTTGAAATTATCCACCAGGACATCGCCCTTGTGAATTTTCCCGGCGGAAACGGGCGCCACGACGACGGCATACGGGTTCAGATCGCCATTGTCCGCCACCGTGGTAGCGAGAGTGATATGACGATGAATGCTCTCCAAAAAGGCTTTTGCTTCCGATCCTTGCGCCGGGTCAACCGCGACCACGACCATGAACAGCGCCGCAGCCAAGGCGGCATGGCCCTGGCCGAGGCGGCGATGGAGCAATCGTGTGGCGTTGATGATTCTCATGGTGGGAAGTATTTCAGAACAAGACGTTCATGCGCAAGCCGACAACGGCTTCGCTTTTGACCCGTTGACCTGGAGCGTTCGGGTTGGCGATGCCGGCGCCGGGATTAAACACGTATTGGAAGTCGGGCTGCAACTGACACCATGCCGTGAGTTGATACTGGTAGGTGGCTTCCACGTACGTCTCGCTACTCTGAACAGGGTGGAAGGCGCCTGTGTAAAAGGCCGTGTCCCGGTCCAAACCGGCCGGATGATCGCCCACTTTGGCGTAACCCATCCCCACACCGCAGGTATCGTCGTCTCGATGCATGATCGGCTCATGGAAAGTAAGACCGGCGTTCATGGACAAATCTATCACATTGCGATCCTCTTCGGGGGCGCCCAGCGCGCGGACAAAGAGACTTATGGCCCGGTCGCCGTCCTCATCCTTGGGGTCGCGCCAGATCATTTGATCGGCGACCGCATAGATGGAGTAATCGCCAGAGTGCGTCGCCGGAATGCCTGTGCTCTTGGGGTTCGCCAGCGACAGGCCGGTGTTGTCGTATTCTTGATCGGCAAAGTGTTCCGTGTCGTACCAGAAGCCAAGCCTGTACGTTCGCCCTAGGGGCTCCGATCCGTTCCCATAGACCATGCCGCCCAGCGCAGGATAGGAGTATTGAAGCTCGGCAATAGCCAGCGTGCCGCCATTCATGGGAAAACTGGTTCCCGAAGGGTTTTGTTGTTGCGGGTCCCCTGTATTGTTGACGACCGGGCTGCCGTTGAACACGCCCAACAAAATGTTCAGGCCATTGACCGGACGCACCCGCACGCGGACTCCTGGCGCGGACAGAGGATAGGCCGGTCCGCCGCCGGGCAGGTCCGCCGAGGGCAGCATCGGCCAGCCAAACATGGTGTTGACGAACAATCCGGCATTCTGGCTCACCATGAACTCTTGATCCAGGCTCTGCTGGCCGACCTTCACATCCAGCCGGTCTTCCAGGAGGAATTTCTGTTGATACCAAAGCTCCCACAGCCGGGTCGCCCGGTCGGCCTCGATGCCGCTGGCAGTTTGGAAGGTGTAGAGGTTTTGCGCGCTCAAATTGTTGCCATGAATCTGGAGAGCGCTCACGTTAAAAGTCCCGCCATAGAGTTGAAAGGCCCGCTGCGTGTCCAGTTGCAACACACCCTGGGTCAGGCCGTCGTAAGCAAAGCCTCGCTGCACCCCGCCGGAAAGATTGCCCAGCACCTCGCTCGTTTCCAAAATGGACAAAGTCATGCCATATTTGCCCAGCCACGGGCGCAAGCCCCACATATCGCCAAAGAGGTAGTTGCTGCGCCGCAATTGACTCCAAAGCCCTGGCAGACTGATTCCCGCAGTGTTCGTAGCCTGCCCCGGCTGAGAAGGTTGCGCTTCCACGGGCATTGGGACCGGCGGCGGTGTGGCCGAAGCGGAACCGGCCCACAGGAAAGCCAGCCCAAAACTCGCCAGGGCTGACAACCGCACACGCAAACATCCAACAAACGACATGCTTATCATTCACATGTAGTTTGCAAGAAAGCGCAACTCTTTGCTTGCGCTGAATTGCTAATGATTGTCGGTGAATTGCCACCACTTCGGCTGCGACGGAGGAATCCGCCCGATTGATGATGGTAGGGCGCGGATTCCCTTTTGCCACAGGTTCATTATCCCTTGGCCCGCCGCTGCTCCCAATCCCAACCTAATCCTGGTCGGAATTACCCGGCTGTCCGGAGGGCGAAGGAGCGGGCGCGGAGCTGGGCTTGGGGGTGGTTGGCGGTGGCAGCAGCTCTTTCAAACTGTGAAAAGGACGCAACATGGCCAGGAATGCTTTCGGAATATACAGCGGTTTTGTGACGGGCTTCTTTAACGTGCCCGTGACACGGTATTCAAAGATTTTGTCAACGGGCGTGAGCATCCAGCTCAATAAGTGACCGAAGAGGGGCGTGTCGCGCAGCAGGTTTGCCTCCACGCGCGCGTTGAGGCGCTTTTGCGCATCAATGGTGCCGCGATAGAGAAGGCGAAAGCCCGAAGAGCGGATTTCCAGGTCCTCGGTGGAGAGGACGCCGTTGGTGATGACGAAGGAGGCGCTGGCTTCGCGGGCGCGGCTGTCGCCGGAGCCGGGCGCGATGGCGTTGAGGAGCGGAGAAAAAGCGCCAAAAAGTTTGATGTCCCACAAAAGCCCGTCATGGACATGCAGGCGGCCACGCCCGAAAATGTTGGTGTCGCTCGCGCCGAACGGGGCGGCGAGCGCCAGTTGGCCGTCCAGCATGCCTTCGAGCTTGGTTCTTTTGGCGGTCAACTCCTGGGCCACCGTGCCGAGATTGATGCCGTTTAAGCTAAAATCGCTGCTGAACCCGGTGCCGCGGCTCCCCCATTCGATGGTGAGCCAGCCTCGAACCTTTCCTGTCCCAAACACACCGGCTTGCACGTTGCTTATTTCCACCGTGCGGACATGGTAATCAACCGCGCCCTGGACTGAGTCGGCATTCAGATTGTTCCAATGAAACTGATTGCCTTGGACGAGGAATTTCATGGCAGTGCCCAAGTCGTCGCCCGGCACGAACGAGCCGGAAGCCTGGACCTGCGGAGGCGAATCGAAGTGAATCTCCCCCATGAAGGGCGGCGCGAATTTGCCCAAGGCGCGGCGGACCGGCTCGGGGTCCATAGTGCTGGTGGCGTTGGTCATGGAGATGACCATGGAGTTGGAGGCGAAGTGGATGGCCGCCATCGGCACTTCCACCCGGCCGGTCTTGTGGGCCAGGCTCAACTGGTTGATGTTGAGAAGCCGGTTGGTGTAGTCCACTTTCGCGTTCAAATGATCCACGGTTTCGCCGCGCACGACGAAATGGCCCGTCGCCAGTGTCGCGGCAAAGCCGACAGAGCCGGCATCGCGCCGATCTCCCCAGACGCCGCCCTGGATTTCGGGTATGTCGGAGAAGCTCATCTCGCGCAACGCGCGTTGCTGCGGCTCCGTCAGCAACGGAAGGGCGATGGCCGGGTCCAACTTGCTGTCAAATTGAAAATGATAAGAGTGCGTCAAATCGCTCGAGGCATAATCCAGCACCAACGAGCCGCCGGCGGCGGCAACGCGCAGATCTGACACGTTCCAAACCCGGTTGGTGTAGGTGAAATGGGACTGGGCGGAGGTGACGGCGATGCCGCGGAACGCGCCCCGTCCCACGGAAAAATCCCCGGCCAATTGGATGCTCTGCCGGGAATCCTCCGGCCAGATGTCCATGCGATTGGTCCACGGCGGGAGCACAAAGCGAAGGCTGGCGGCGAACTTGGGCGGACTTTCCCAGTCGTAGAGCGAAATCCAATGTTGTGCGGGACCGGTCAACAAGGGCGAAATCTGGTGAGGATCGAAATCAACCGCCGCGCGCGCTTGAACTTCACGGGAGGCGACATCCAGGACGCCTCCGGCATTGAGGCGGCCGCGGTACATGACGGCTTCCAGTTTGTTGACAGTGAGTTGGGGAGGGCGCCAGCCGCCTTCGACGGCCACGCGCTCCAATTTCAATTTGGGCGTGAGAATGTTGGTGGCGTCCGCCTGCCAATCCAGAGTGAAGGGCTTGATTTGGTTCCATCGGCCCCAGGCTGGATCGGGAGGAGACGGAACGTCCGCGCGCCGGGTTTGGAAGACCAGCGACGCGGCCCCGATCGAGCCCCAGGCGGACTCGGTCTGAGTCACATTGAGCGTGCCTGTGGCCGCCTCCGGCATGAACGTGGGCGAGGGCAAGGTGGTGGTTCCTTCCCACCGCAATCCGGCCACGCGGACCCAGTTGCTGCCGGATGGTGCATTCCAGGTCGTGCTCATTTCATGGCCAGCGAGGCGCAGGAAGGCGGAGAAGTTGGTTCCAGCATCGCGTGAAAGAGCAATGGAGCCTGAGAGATCGCGGCCTGCGGCCCACGGGGTGATCACATCGTGGACCGAGAAACGGGTTTGGAAAAACGGGGACTGGCCGGAGTTGAGCAATCGGGCGCAGGCGGCGCGCAGTTGGATGGGGCCGCATTGGCCCCAAGGTGACTGGGTGCCGGCGGCCTTGAATTCCAGCTCGGCTTGCAGCGTGTCAGGGTCCCGTCCGTCGGCGGAAAAATGGAGCTTCAATGCAGGCGTTCCGGCAAAATGAATTTTTTGCAGGATTTCCCAAGCCGTCAGCCGGGGCGCGGGTTCGGCGGGTTTGGCCTGGCCGGCGGCCAGGGCGCGCGAGGCCTTGGGCTGGAAGAATTTCCAATCGCGCATGGAAAGGAAGTTGCGGATTTCGCCGTTCATTTGGATGCGAATGCCGCGAGACCAGGCGCTGCCTTCGGTCAACCGGGCCAGATTGTTGGAGAGAAGGGTGACTTGCATGTTCACCGCCGTCAGCGACAGCGGTTCCTGGTTGGTGGGAAAAACCGGAATGCGCAGGCCCGCTTTTGAAACCTCGAAGGAATCCATTTGCAAGCGCGCATGGAGGAGAGCGGCGGCGTTGAGATCCAACTGGGTCCATCCGGCGGAAAGGCGCGGCCCGGTGGATCGGTTGGTTGGGCTGAAGGTGCCGTTTTCGATGATGATGCAGGGACCCCAGGCGAGCCGCGCGCTGGCGAATTGCGCGTCGAATCCCCGCTGCCGAAACGCGCTCAACAACGGATCTTTCAGGAAGTCCGGCAGGCCGATCAACTGCAGGTAGGTCAAGGCCGCGACGACAAGGAACACCAGCAGGAGCACCGTGATGCGGCACCACTTGAATGCCGTTAGAAAATAGCGCACCGGCTTGCGTTGGAAGAACGAACCCATGATTCAGCGAGCATGAAAGCGCGCGGTAGGAAGAGTAAGGTTGGGTTCCACCAAATCCTGGAAGAGGTCCGCCGGAAACTCGAAGATCAGGCGTTGCCCGTCCCGCACGACCGAAGCGTAGGGATGAAGGAAGGGCGAGCGCTCCCCAAACTGGATGCGAAAGATTTCGTTGGCCGCGCCGTGTTTGACTTCAAAATCCACCTCGTAGCTGGTCTTGGCGAAGCCGAAGCGATCCACAGGTTGGTCGCCCACGGCGTCCCAGTAAATGGCGCGCAACCGGCCCACGCGGAATACACATTCCTCCAAGGCGGGCGAATTGATGGCAACCTGGCTGTTGAAACCCGGAGCGTAGGTCCAGTTGCCGTCCGGATCGCGCAGATAGGCGAGTTTGCCGCCGCGTTGAAGGACGGTGATGCTGACGACGTTGCTGGATTCAAAACTCCACACCTGCCGGTCACGCAACTGCCAGGAGACGCGCGGAAGCCGGTCAAACTCTCCGGGGTTGATGGTGTTGACGGGGTCTTCGCCCAGGCGGCGCTCAAAGACATTGCCGGCTTGATTGGTGCCGAATTCGATCCGCGCTTCGACCTCCGCGCCGGCCCCGGACCCGAAATGCACAGTGTATTGCAAGGCGGGATGATTCAAGCCATAGGGGGAGAAATCGGTCACGACCGTCTTGGCGATTTCAGTAGGCACATTGGTCAAACCGGCCAGCCAATAGTCCATGAGCGTGGCATCGGCCGGAAAATTCTTGCCGGCTTCCACAACCCATTGTCCGTTGGTCTGTTTTCGCACCACGAAATCATCCTCGCCCCGAACGGTGATGGATTCAACCATGCTCGGTGACATGCTGATGAAATGCTGATCCAGGAAATTGGTGTAAGGGGTCTGCCACGGCTTGAACGGTTCGCGGGCGACGACGACAATGTTGCCAGGATCGTTGCGCCGCGCGAAGGCCAAATCCAAATTGGTATAATTGGTCAGGCTTCGGCCCAACTGCAAGCCGGCGACCAGGTTCGTGTGGTCGAGGAAGGAAAGAGCCAGCTCAGGGGTCGTGTCCGAGGCTTGCAGGCCGTAAGGGTCCAGATCGGCATGCACGTCGTCATTGGTAAAGGCCAGGACGGACACCCTCTGTAGCCGGCTCAGGAGGTCGTTGATTTTTGGCGTGTCAGCGCGCGCATGGAGCGGATGGAGCATGAACCAAAGATGATTGGTGGCATCGCGTTCCAGATCAAACTCATTGCCGGGGGCGCGAACATGCAGCGTCTGGAAGGAAAGGTTCGTCAGGTTCAGCAAGGAGAGGTCGCGCCATTGGTTTTTTTCCTGTGGAATCCACCGTAGAATGTCGGCGTCGGTTTCGTAAATGGCGTTGTTGCCGACAACCTGCAAGGAGACTTGGTCGTTGAAAGCGCCGAACGCGCCGATTTCCAGGGGCCGGTCTGGTCCGGAGCCTTGAAGCAGGATGGTAAAGCGGGGCTTGGTGAAGCCGAAGTCCTCTTGTGCGTTGGGCCGGCGTGCAAGTTCCCTTTCGCTGACGCGGTCCACCCATTCCAGATGCGCCAGCGCGTCCAGCAAGGCCTCCATGAACTCGCTTCTGGCCGGGTAGGAAACAGGCTGCGCCAGACGCCAGGAATTGCTGGGCGAACTCTGGCGCACGGCCTGGATCATGACTTGGCCCCAAGGTTTGATTTCAATATTGGTCACCAGCGAGGGATCCAGGCCGGGGAGAATGACGCGGCCGGCTTGACGCTCACGCTGCAGCCGCAACGGATGCTCGACCCAAACGATGAAGGCGAGCACCACGGCCGCCACAGCCAGCAAAACCCATGTGGGTTTCCAATTCATGCCAGGTCAGTGGCGGCGCCGCAGCCAGACCAATGCGCCCAAGGCCAAAATGGAGGCGGGCATGGCGCCCAGGAAGAGCCAGCCGACGGCGGAGCTTTGGGTTGATGTCAGGTATAATTTATATTCCTTGATCGGCTGCGGCCCAAGTCCTTCCACCATGATGGCCGGCCGTTGCAAGAGCCAGTTCAGCGCCAGCTTGGCAAACAGGTGATTGCCCGACCAAGACTCGATGACGAGGTCGTCCAGAAAATCGGAATCGCCCGCCACCACGATTTTCGTGCCCCCGCCTCGTGGTGTATCAACCCCTTTAATGACGCCTTGCTCGATGGCCGCCAGAAGAGGATAGCTGTTGGTGTGGCCGATTTCATCCATGCCGCCCGGGCTGGTAGCCGCCAGAATGGTCACGTCGGGCGCGCCGGGGATTTTGCCGCGCTCCTCGACCGGGTAAACCGGGCGCGGCCACACCATCACGATGGGTGTATCGTCGTGGATCAGCGCGCTAACAACGGGGTGGGGCGAGAGTTTGGCCGTGCGGAAAGTATAAGGGTCTTCGTTGAAACGTTGCTCCTTGTCCAGCACTCGGCTGTTGCCCAGGAGGACGCCCCATTGTTTCTCCAGCATGGGTTCCAAGCCGCAGGGCTTGGTCAGCAAGGCCAGAAGCCGCCCGCCATTTTTCAAATAGGCCGCGATCTTGCCCACTTCCCCCGGTGAAAAATCGCCCTTGCGCGGCCCGGCGACGATGAGCAACTGGCAATCGCGGGGAATGTCATTGGTGCCCAGCAGTGAAAGGCGGTCCCAATCACTGTCGCATTCCTCCTTCAAGATGGCGGCGAGTTTGGAATAACCGGCATTGCCCAGGTTCTCCGGCTCACCCGATGGGTTGCCGGGATCGTTCTCGCCGTGGCCACGAAGGAAGTAGGTCTTAAGCGCCTGCGGATTGCTGACATCGTAAATATAACTGGTGAAAAGCCACTCGCCGCGAAAGCCGCTGCGCCGGACATATTTGCTGCGGCCCGCCGTCAGGTCGCTATAATCGTACTCGGCCAATTCCCTGGCATAAACCATTTTGTGATGGCCGTTGCCCTCGAAGAGGACGAAATCCTTCTCGCGCGGGCTGTGCAGATCAAGTTTGGAAAGCAACTCCTTGGCCGGGCCGGGAAAGCGCGTGTAATCCAGCAGCTTGACTTGAACGTGGCGGGGATTGGCGTTCTGGTATTCGGCCAGCAGCGCGCTGGTCAAATCGTAGATCTCCTCGTTGTCGCCATCGGGTTTGAAGAACATGGTCACCAGCACGTTATTGGTCAGGCTCTCCAGCACGGCCTTGGTCGGCCTGGAAAGTTTGAATGCGGCGTTGCGCGACAATTGGAAACGCTGGAAATGCCCGGCGGCCAGGTAGTTGAACATGACCGCCAGCGCCAGGGCCGCAAAGGCCGCCAAGCCTGTGTTCAACGCTCCCAGCCAGCGTCGTCCGCTGGAAAAGCTCGGTTTGGAGGTGTCGGTTGGGGGCATCTTATCTCCAGCGCCGGCTTTCAAGGACGCGGCAGGCCAGGAACAAAAAGAACAGGCTGGATGTCAAACAAAAACAAATGGAGCGGGTGTCCACCACCCCGCGGGCATAGTCTTTCATCTGGCCCAACACGCTGACGCAATTGAGGGCCTGCCCGGCCCAGGTCTTTTGCAGGTCGAACGGGCCGGCCATGAATCCGGCCAGGAAAAAAGCCAGGCCGATGGCGAAACTGATCATGGCCGCGACGATCTGGTTGCGGGTGAGCGCCGAAGCGAAACAGCCCGCCGCCATGTAAAGGCAGCCGATCAGGAGGATGCCCAGATAGGTGCCACCCAGCGTGCCGGGGTCCAGCAGGTTGGAACCGCGGGCAAAGTAGCGCAGCACCAAAACGCAGCCCAACAACGGCAGCCACATCAACATGTAAAAGATGATCGCCGCCGTGAATTTGGCCAGCACCACTTGCCAGTCCGAAACCGGCGCCGTCATCAAGGTCTCAAACGTGCCGGAATACTTTTCCAGGGCGAAAAGCCGCATGGTGATGATCGGCGCGGAAAAAAGCACGATCAGCCAGAAACATCCCCCCAAAAAAATCTCCGTCAACGGCATCGAAGTCGGCTCTCCTTGCAGTCTGTCCAGCAGGGCGACGAAGCTCAATCCCATGAGGAACATCGCGCCGGCGATGACGATGTAAGCGATCCACGAGTAGAAGAAGCTGCCCAGTTCGCGCCGGACCAGCGTTACGTAGGCTTGCATCAGAGCGCCTCCTCCTCGCTTTCCGGCCGAGTCAGGCGGATATAGACTTCCTCCAGCGAATGCCGCACCCGCGACAATTCGCGCAATTCCCAGCCTCGTTCAACCACAAGAGCAAAAATCATGGGCCGCAGATCGTGGCTGCCCGAGGGCGTCAGCGCGCAACGATGATATGCTCCCTCCGCCGCCGAGATGGTGTAATGGGCCAATTCGGGCATTTGCTCGAAGCAGGTTTTCAATTCCTCCAACGGAGCGGCGATTTCGGTGATGAGATGGCCGTTTTTGCCGACGGCCTTCTGCAAATTTTCCGGGGTATCGGCTGCCAAAATGCGGCCTTCACGCATGATCAGCACGCGGTTGCAGGTCATCTCAACTTCCGGCAGGATGTGACTGGAAAGAAGCACGGTGTGGTTCCGGCCCAAATCCTTGATCAATTGCCGCACACTGCGAATCTGGCTTGGGTCCAGGCCGATGGTCGGCTCGTCCAAAATAATCAATTCCGGCTCATGCACCAAGGCGTCGGCCAACCCAACGCGCTGGCGATACCCTTTGGAGAGGTGGCCGATGATCCGTCTGCTCACGTCTTCCAGGCCGCATTGGGTGATGACCGCATCAATGCGCTCGCGCGAACGGCTGTGGCTCAGGCCCTTGAGGCGGGCGCGAAAATTCAAGTATTCCCGCACCCGCAATTCCGGGTGCAACGGATTGTGCTCCGGCATATAGCCAATACGGCGCCGCACCTCGTCGGCTTGCGTAAAAACATCCAGTCCGGCCACCGTGGCCGTGCCGGAGCTGGCCGGGATAAAACAAGCCAGGATGCGCATGGTGGTGCTCTTGCCGGCGCCGTTAGGCCCCAGCAGCCCGACAATCTCTCCCCGTTCCACCTGAAAGGAGACATCCGCCACCGCGGTATTTCCGGCGTACTTTTTGGTCAAATTGGAAACGTCAATCATCATCATGCCCGCCCCGTCGTCACCGGAGTCTAACCCCGGTCCCGGCTTCTCGATAGCTTAAAATCCGACATAGAGACGACAAGGCATAATGGGGCTATGTTCAATGTGCGCCCGTGCCTTTGCGCCAGTGTGCCAAAGCGGGCGGGAAAAGCAATAGGTCAGGGCGGTTGTTGGCCGGCGGCGAACTGCGGGGCAAACTCAAGATTTGAAGTATTTGAGCTTCTCTCCCGCAAAACCAGATTGCAGGGCAAGGTCCGCCTGCATACGGTCACAGGTAGCAAAGCAATGGGCTTTGATGTGGATCGCAGCGGCGACATGCAGAAAATCCCATGTGCCGGCTGGAACGGCATTGGCCTTTTCGGCGCTCAACTCGTCAGCGGCCTCCAGAAGGTCATGGATCCTTACTCTCCCTAACAGCAGTCGCCCGCTCCGTTCTGAGGCACGAAGCGCGTTCCATGCCGTCCGTGCGTAGGGAGTTTTTAATTTGCGCAGGTTATGGCGCACCTCAGCCCGCAAAAAAGGGTTCCAAACGAATTCTGTTACATGCTCTCGCACCCACTGCGTCACTTCCTGGGCGAATTGGTCGTCGGCGTGGAACCACGCCACGAGCACCGAACTGTCGGCGTAGGTAATCAACGCCGTCTTTGCCCGCGCTCAGCCAGCACTGGATTGCGGGCCTTGCCGACGGCCGTCTTTTGGGCTCGCCAAACCTCCCCCATAATCTCATCCCAACCTTCAGCTTCATGGTCACGCGTGGGCTGGATCGTGCCGATGATTTTACCGTTTCGGGCGATCTCGAAGGACTTGCCTCTTGCCACTTCATCAAGTACGGCGCTGGTCTCGTTGTGCAACTGCCTAGCGTTCAATAACGACATGGGTGTAAAGTGACACATGAGCGGTTACACGTCAAGCCAACCCACCCACTGGTAGTGTATCAATTTGGTTTCGGTGAATTTGATGTCCCTTTTGCGTTGTCCTGAAGCATTTCCACCAAACGCTCCCAATTGATAATCTCGTGGAGCATAGGCCATGTGCGGAATAAACTTAAAATACGATTCACGTCCCGGAGAAACGCTCCAATGCTTGCGCCGATGAAAACCCATCCAAGGGCAGGCAATCCCACCCGAATATAAAACCAGCCGAAGATGGGCGGGATGAGCAACAAAAGCCACGCCAGCCAAAAGGCACACATGATCTTGAATAATGTGAGTGGCTCCGTCTGATACTTCGCGTAAAACTTCAACAGCTTGAGTTGCAGTTTGGTGAGTTTCATAAGCAATGACCTGATGCTAAAATAGCCGGCCGTGCCTGGAAATCAAGGCAAAAGAGCCACGATCTCAGCCCACCCACCGCAACTGTCAGCGCCAAATGGATCAGCAAATGACTCTTGTTGTGCCAAACCTCTTTTTCGCGTTAAATATCAATCTATGAATTCGTCTTATTCTGTCTTTCCCCTGGTTCTGGTTTGCGCTTTGGCCCGAGTCGCTCATGGCCAGGCGTCCGTGGAGTTGGGCCAGTTTTCGGACCAGGGCGACGTGGGAATTGTCCGGCACGGCGGCGGCGCGCGGTTCGATGCGGCGCGCGATGTCTATATCGTTTCCGGCAGCGGGTCCAATATGTGGTTTGGAAACGACGCGTTTCACTTTGTCTGGAAACGGGTTTCGGGCGATGTGAATTTGAGCGCGGACATTCGTTTTCTTGACACCGGCGGCGTGGATCATCGCAAGGCTTGTTTGCTGATCCGGCAATCGCTGGACGCAGATTCCGCCTACGCGGACGCGGCCCGGCACGGCAACGGCCTGACTTCCCTGCAATTTCGCGACAGCAAAGGCGCCACCACCGGCGAAGTTCAGGCCGGGAATTCCGCCCTGTCCCGGCTCGGCCTCGAAAAGCGCGGCGATTACGTCACGTTGTCCGTCGCCGCCGCCGGGGAACCGCTCCGGCCCGCCGGAGCGGCGTTTCGTCTGCCGATGCAGGACCCGTTCTACGTGGGCTTGGGCGTTTGCTCGCATGACGACGACGCGGTCACGGAGGTTGAATTCTCCCATGTTCAACTCACAACCCTCCCTCCCGCCAGCGGGGCGCCCACCAACGGCGGCAGCACGCTGGAAGTCGTGCCCATCGCTTCCAAAGACCGGCGCGTTGTCTATTATACCAGCGACCACATCGAAGCGCCGAATTGGACGCGCGACGGGAAGAACTTCATCTTCAACAATCATGGCCGGCTCTACAAGCTGCCTGAGGCGGGCGGGCGGCCGGAATTGATTGACACAGGTTTTGCCAATCGTTGCAACAACGACCACGGCCTCTCACCCGACGGCACGCAACTGGCCATCAGCGACCAATCGCAAGGAGGCAAGTCGCTGATTTACTTGCTGCCTGTCACCGGCGGCACGCCGCGGCGCCTCACCTCCACCGGGCCATCCTATTGGCATGGCTGGTCGCCCGACGGCACCAGCGTGGCTTTTTGCGGGGAGCGCAACGGCGAATTTGACGTCTATACAATGGCCATTGCCGGCGGCGAAGAAAAGCGCCTGACAACCGCGCCCGGCCTGGACGACGGCCCGGACTATTCGCCCGACGGCGCCTTCATTTACTTCAATTCCGTGCGCAGCGGCCGAATGCAAGTCTGGCGCATGAAATCCGACGGCAGCCAGCAGGAGCAAATCACCTCGGACGGCAACAATAATTGGTTCCCGCACCCTTCCCCGGATGGCAAATGGATTGTCTTCCTCACTTATGGAAAAGAGGTCAGCGGCCATCCCGCCAATCAGGACGTGGAGTTGCGCTTGATGCCGGTGGCGGGCGGCAAAATCGAAGTCCTGGCCAAACTTTTTGGCGGGCAAGGCACCATCAATGTGCCCTCCTGGTCGCCGGACAGCAAGGAAGTGGCGTTTGTCAGTTACCTGCCGGTTTACGATCGCTGACCGCGAGATCTAAGCCGAAACGATGCAGTTAAAGAACTGAATTTTGACAGGATTAACAGGATTTACAGGATGGAAAAGAGGATCTGGCATCAGAAATAATCCCTCACGGTTTGGGGAAAAGCTCCGTGTGCTGTCATTCATCCTGTTAATCCTGTTAATCCTGTCTCAAAATCTTCCTGTCGTGCCCTTCGACTGCATGTAGACGGCTAAGAAGCAGCCCGTTGCTGGAACCGCTTCCACTTTGCCTGGAAAGCCGGCTGGTCAAAGAGTTCAAGATTGAGGACGCCGCGAGGTTTGACGCCGAGGGCAAGGTCCACCATCACCTGGCAGGCGGCCCGGCCCATGTCGCGAAACGCTTCGTTGGTCCATGCGATGCTGTGCGGCGCAAGCAATACGTTGTCCAGTTCGCCGAAACGATGCGGCCCTGTGGCCGGCTCCTGCGCGAAGCAATCCAGGGCCGCGCCCGCGATGCGCCGGCTCTTGAGCGCCTGGTAGAGCGCCTCCTCATCCACAATGCCGCCGCGCGCGGTGTTGAGCAAATACGCTTCGGGCTTCATCAGCGCCAATTCCCGCGCACCAATAAGGCCGCGCGTTTGCCCGGTCAACGGACAGTGGATGGAAACGAAGTCGGCCTCTGCGAGCAACTCTTCCAAGGAGACCAGGCGCGCGCCGATGGACGCGGCCGTTTCCGGTTTGACGAACGGGTCGAAGGCCAAAGGCTGCTTCATGCCGAAGCCGCGCAGCAGTTCGATGGTCTTGCGCGCGATGCGGCCCAAGCCAATCACACCGAGCGCGCGATCGCGCAACTCGCGGCCCATATACTTGGATCGTTCGTCCCACCGGCCCGCGCGCACCAACCCGTCCTTGACGCGCACATTGTGACCCAGCGCGATCATCCAGCCGATGGCCGCCTCGGCGACGGGCCGATCCACCGCGCCAATCGTAATCGTCACCAGCACGCTGGCGCCAGTGCAGGCTTTGACATCCACGTTGTCGTATCCAACGCCGAACCGGGCCATGACCAGGAGCGAGTCGGACTTGGACACGCTTTGGGCCGTCACCGACGGCGCCAGGACAATCACGCCCTGCGCCCCGCCGATTTGCCCGGCTTCGATGGGATTGCAATGCCGCTGGAAAACGCGCTGCTCGATGTGCGGATGACCGGCCAGCACGGAAAGTCCGATGTCCCGAAATTTGGGCGCGCCCGCGTCGTCATTGAAATCAGCCGTCAGCGCGACGATGAACTTTCCTTCGCTCATAGGCCGTTATTTCCGTCCCGCCACGGATGGTGCTTGCCGGCGGCGCAATCAATGTCCACGAGAATGCGTTTGGCTGTCAGCCGGACGCAAACTCCCATCATGGCCATTGGTTCACCGGTTTTGTTCATGGAGCAATGCTCACCAAAATAGGCAAGCCTTCATTCCTTCGCAAGGCCGTTGTTGAATCCCGTCCAATTCCCAATTCTTCACCGCAGTGCTATGTCAGAAAACTCTTCATCCTTGGCAAAATTCTTGCCGCGAAAGAACGCAAAGAACGCATAGACAAGAACTTAAATCGTTTGTTTTCTTTTGTGATCTCTTGCGTTCTTTGCGGCCAATTCATCTTCGGTTGCGGCGTCAGCCGCGCCGCGTATTTCCCGCTTGGAGCGCGGAATTTTTTTTCACCGCAATTTACCGCAATTTAGTGCAATCTACCTCGGTCATTCCTGATACCAAATGGAGCGTATGGCCGATAATCTATTCCCATTTCGATCCCAAGTGCTTGAGGCTGAAGCCTTTTCATTCTGCCGCCTGTTCCAGGAATAAGCGGAATTATCTGGAATTATCGTGGAAATCAACGACTTACGCGGGTTCGGTCGTCCCGTTGTCCACAAGCAGCAGCCTTGGCAGCTTCAAGCGTCGCCTGTTATCTGCCAATTTTTATTATTTTTGGCAGGCGTAATTGGGCGTAACCAGCCGTAACTAGCCGTAACTAGCCGTAACTAGGCGTAACCGCTGTCGTCCTGTCAGGCCCCGGACGGCGACGCAGAACAGCGGTGGGACAACCCGCAAAGCGGGCCGCTCTTGTGCTGTTCTGTATCCGCTGCCACTGTGGAATGTGGAAGAGGCGTCTCGCCTCTTCTCTTGCCTTCCACGGCAAAATCGAAGAATTCCCTGCGTTTGCCTCCGCCGGCAGGACCACCCGGCCTGTACGCCAACCTAGGCGATGTATTCTGACGAGCCTTCTTGCCGCGCCGACTTGTCCGCCATAGCTTTAGCGACGGCGGAAGCCTTGGCGTAGGCGGGTCCCCCTCTTCCCTCGCTGCAAAATGTCAAGGAACAGGCGCGCGGGCGCCTCCACAATGCGACTATACCATGTTTTTATGGGATGGCAAATAAAAAATTAGGCCTCGAAGTCCCGGTGCGCGTGCAGCGCCAGGCTGGCGGCAATTTCCTCCGGGTAGGCCTCCGCATACGCAAGCGCCATCTTGATAATCGGCTCGGGTTTTTCCAGGCGTTTAGCCGCCTTGGACGTGTTCCCGCCCAGGTCTTTGACCAAATCCACGACCATCCAAACCGGCCACCGCGTGCCGGTGACATAAGCCACCCGGCCGGGAGCGCCGTCTCGAAATTCGATGGCGGGAAAACGCGAACGCTTTACCCCCTCTTTGACATAAAGAGCCGCCAAAGTTCCGGGAGGTTGGCCGGTCAAAGTCGCGGCGGCTTCCAAATCCGCCTTCTCCGGTTTGGTCAAACGGAGCGTGACGCTCTCATCTTTAGTCATCGTTGCCATACAACGCAAACAATCGCATCTGCCCATGGAAATTTCAAGTCTTGCCTCCGCGCTTCGAAGGAAACCCGTCGCTTGCTTGGATGAGGCAGATGACGGCGGCGCATGCGGGTTTGTTGCGGAAATTCACAGAATTTGCGTTTGATGAGTCGGCGGAAATGCGTTGGCAGGAATCCCAGCCGACGAAAGCGGACAATATTGGCGTGGGGCCACCGACGGAAAAGGATTTGCAAAATGATTTGGTTGAACCCCCGAGGAATCCGTTTTGAACCTGAGGAGCATGTGCATTGGTGTTTGATCACGGCGAGGGAAGAAAGAGCAAGCATCATTGATTTTCTCTTAAAAACCGGATGGTTCGATCATATTTTGAGAGTACCGAGGGATCGCTACCGGCCTGCTTGGCCTGCTCTTGCATACTTTGTAGATTCGTCAGACAGTTTTCCTGCCCCATGTTTCCGAAACTGCCAAATCGAAACGCATATAGCTCGTCGGTCATGTCAGTTTGACTGCCACTGCATTTTGATTTCAGAGGCACTTTGACTTTTCGGTAATGTTGTCGAAGAATTCCTTCCCGATTTGGTCTGGTGCAGATTTGGCGGAGGGCGCTCGGAGCAAGGACAAATCCTATCCAATCTTGAGCTTCAGCGTATTGATGAGCTTCGAGGAACGCTCTGCCGGCCCAAATCCGATTATCTTCATCTGCCCAGAATTCGCCATAGGCAACTGCGCCACGAAATGGACAGATTCCCCTTTGAATGACGTAATCAAGAAGATTCTTGACCCAATCGATCGAGTTGAAGGATAAATTAGAATTTGGAGGCGTATAGAATAGAAACGTGTCGGAGAACCACATGTATCGTGGCTTGGAATTATTTTGAAAAAGGGAGTCGATCCGAGTGACGATGGCTTCGTATATCGGAATCACTCCCCCAAGACCTTGCACCCGCGTTTTCTCGGCTACTCCAAGAAGATCGACATAAGCGACCCAGGAATCCCCACTGGCCCTCGGCATATTTGAAATTAGCTGCATAGGATTATGACGAATTAAAGAGAATGTTTCACCTGGAGGCAAGGTGAAAGCACGAGACATCGCGGTTGACTTTTAGGCACGGCAGTGCCATAGATTGTCGGGTGAAAGGCATGATTCCGCGTTGAGTCCGACGATTTTTCGCTATCGGAAGTATCGGTTCTATTTCTTCTCGCGCGAAGAACCGCGGATGCACGTCCATGTGATTTCGCCGGACGGCGAAGCAAAATTCTGGCTTGAGCCGGAAATTGAGCTGGCGGTCAATAAGAATCTAAGCGCAACCGAGCTGAATGAACTCAAAAAAATCGTTGAGGAACGACAAGGTGAAATCCGGCGAAGCTGGCAGCGGCACTTCCGCAACTGAAGTCCTGAATATATCTCCGCATGGCATTTGGTTGTTCGTTGCTGGAAGGGAGTATTTTCTCGATTTCGATCATTTCCCATGGTTTCGAGAGGCCTCCATGGCTCAAATCTTCAACGTCGAGTTTTCTCACGGCCATCATCTTTATTGGCCGGATTTGGATGTGGATTTGGACTTGAATCGTATCGAAAACCCGGAGAATTTTCCGTTAGTGGCGCGCGCTAAACCATGATCGGCCTGGAAAGACTTAAGTATTGTCAGGAAACGTCCGATGATTTATGCGATCTCACATGATCTATCATGGCGACGTTGACCAGCAGCCCTTGGCCCAGCCCGGCGGAGTACGAATTCCTTCGCCAATTGGTGTACGAGCGCAGCCGAATCCATTTGGGGGCCGATAGAAGGGAAATGGCGCATGATTTATGACTGCCACAGAACTTATCAGCCAAGTCAAGGATCTGCCCACCGTCCCGGAGACGGCCCGGAAGTTGGCCATCATGCTGAGCCAACCGGATACTCACCGCGACGATCTGATCCAAACGCTCCGTTGCGACAACGTCATGACGGCCAAACTGCTGCGGGTTTGCAATTCCGCCCACACCGGTTTGAGCGGCCCGGTGGGATCTGTTGACCAGGCCGTGCTCATGCTCGGAGACAATGCCATTTATCGCATGGTCTGCGCCATCGGTTTCGGCGGGGCCATGGGTTTCTCCTTGCCCGGCCACTTGGCCGAGGCCAACGGCCTCTGGGGCCATTCCCTGAGCGCCGGCATGGGCGCGGAATATCTGACGGAAATTGAAGGTTACGGCGATTTTCAGCCTTCGATAGCCTTCACCGCCGGCTTGTTGCACGACATCGGCAAGCTCGTCCTGAATCAAATTCTGACCCCAAAATGGCGCGCGGAAATCCGCAACCACATTTCCGGGGAAGGATATACGCGCGTCGAAGCGGAGAAGATCGTGCTGGGGGCCGATCATGCCGAAATAGGGGCCAGCCTGATGCAAAAGTGGGGTTTGCCCGAAATCATTATCGAAGCCGTGGCCAATCATCATGCCCCGATCATCGAGCCTGTGGTGCAACTTTCGGCGGTCGTTTATCTGGCCGATTGCGCCGCCCATCTTGCCGGGCCGACTATTGGCGGCTCCGACGCGTTCGCGCTCCGCCCCGGCCCGTGTGTGGCGGAATTGCTGGGCCTGAAACAGGATAGACTCGAGCAGATGGTGGCCAGCTTGCATGGGGCGATGAAAGCCGCCAACCAATTCCTGTCCGTGGTGTGAGCGCGGCCTTCATGAAACTTGCTCTCAGGCCCTGAGCAAGAGGCTCAGTAGCCGAGCGCGGCGCGAAAAGCAGGGTCCCAAATGACATCCGGCACCGCCGGGCCGCCCGGGTTTGCTTCAAGGCCGCTGCCGAAATTCGAGTCGTTGGTCAGATAGTAATCCTTGTAGTATGCGGAGTGCCCGTCGCAAAAAGCCAGCACCGCCCCCTTGGAATGGCGGGAAGCCAGAGACTTGAAGCGATCTCCTGGATTCTCTGAATTGTAGAGCGGGCTGCCATTGTCAATCTCCGTCTGGGGATTGAAGCATTGATCGAAGAGTAAAACAGTGGCGCTGGGTTTGGGGAGGTTGCTTATCTTTGGCATCTGCGGGTAAGGAAGCGTCATCCCTTCCGTCGTGGGGGTGGCGGTTCCAATCTCCTTATTCAGGTCTATGGGTTGCGCGTAGGAAAAGAAGCCCCAGACACCCGGGGGCGTCTCTCCAGCAAGCATCCCCACCTGGGCGTCAGTCATGTCCGCGGTAGGGCAAAACCACACCTTGCTGGCGGCTCGGCCCGGAAAGGGCATATAATTCTGCGGCGTGGTGAGGTCGGGCAGTCCAGAAATGTAATTAAGGTGCGCGTCACTGAAGGAGGCCAGGGTCCTTGAGGCCATGTAGGGTGGCAGCACGTTGAACCAAGCCGTCGGGTCATCCGGGCCGCCCTCGACGCCCACGCCCGTGCCTCCGTTGTAAGTTCCGTCAGGCCCCATCCCATCTGTCGGCAAGGTGTCCTTATTATCACCGATATACATTTGCTGAGCCAAGCCCCACTGGCGGAGGTTGGAGAGGCAACCGGCTTGCTGGGCTTTGGACTTGGCCAGGGCCAAGGCGGGCAGGAGCATGGCCGCCAGAATGGCAATAATGGCAATTACCACCAAAAGCTCAATCAAGGTAAAACCTCGCGTTTTCACGTCCATCAATTTAACCGTAATGCGCCCCGCGCGCAAGCGACACGGGGCGCACACGGTTGTTAACTCAGTGACTCGATACTTAGCATCATGGACTGGCAATCTGGAAAAACATGGCCGGAGTATTAGTCGAGACGGCGCCTGTGTACGTTCCACTTGAGTTGGTGAACCAAAGGCCGCCCTGCACATTGGCCCAGGGTCCCGCCAGATTGGTCGCAGCCAGGACGCTATAGGTATAAGCGGTGGGAACGGCCGTCCACGCCAGGGAGAGATTGGCGCCGGATAGCGTCGCCGTCAAATTGGTTACAGCCGGAGGCGGGGCCGTCACAATGTCGCTCCCCGCTGTCACCATAATTTCATATTCTGTCTCAAACTGGTCGTACGGGCCGGTGACACTATAGGCAAAAGCAGGCACCGTCTGCCCTATGACATCAGGTCCATCACTCTCACCGACGTAGATATCGTAGGACTGACCAGCTATATTGGTGACTTCGTAAGTGCCTTCATTCTCAAACGTAGCCCCGGCATTTACAAAATAAACATTGGTAAAGGCGCCGAGCGATCCTTGGTAAATCAAGGACGATAAACCTGGATTTGCCGTCGCAAAGCCAAACGGAATGAGAATGGGCGGATAGGGCAAAGGCATAGACTCTCCGTTCGTATTGATAATGCTGTAAGGTTCAGACGGATTGTTCGCGGACCCGTCCAGTTCCACCGTATTATCGAAAATATCCACAACCCCTGATGCGGAAATAACATCTCCCAAGTGAGGCCGAAAAGTTGGATCCTCGACAAAGAATTCGATGCCGGCCGTGCTATCTTGAATCCAATACTCGGCATAAGTGGCGCTCTCCATGTTTGTGTTCTCGATGACAACCCCGGTCACCTGATACACGGTGGTCGAGTTTGACGCAGGGACAGTGATGGTTGGCGCGGCCGACGTCACCTGCAAACTGCGCAGATAGGCGATGTTGGTGACGACCGGTCCATTGACGGTCAAAACCGCATTGGAACTGGTTGCGCTCGGCGCCGCTCCGCCTGTCGCGGTCACAGAAAAGTTGCTGCCTGATAGATTGGTCGTAACTTCCGTGAGAGTGAAGCTGGAGCCTGTGGCGCCGCCAATCGGAGAGCCGTCTTCATTCCATTGGTAGGTGATAGGCCCGGTGCCAACGGCCGTGGCAGTGAAGGTCACGGTGGCGCCCAGCGAGGCAGTGGCGCTGACAGGTTGCAGCGTGAAGAAAGGCGGCGTGGGGTTCGTGATCACGGAAACAATGGCAGTCGAACTGGTCGCCAAACCAGCTTCGTTGAAGATTTCGACGGTATAACTGCCGGCATTGGTGGCAGCAAGATAGCTGAACACCAGAGCATTCGATTGGGAACCATCGAAGTTAGTTGTATCAGTCAACGCAGTGGTGCCCTGATACCAAAAGTAACTCAGGTCAATGCCCGAAGCGGCGACTTCAAGAATGCCTGGATTTCCGAGATAGTTTGTTATTCCCGGCGTCAGGAAGCCGATCACCGCGGGAGTGGGAGTGATGCCCGCCGTAACGGCGGCATAGCCGGAGCCGGCGCCATTCCAATCGTAAGATACCTCCAGATTGTCCAACTCCAAAATGCCCACGTTCGCGGCCTCGCGCAGTCCGTAGGCGGCCATAGGCAGCCCGGACGGAGTGAAGAAATCCGAAGTGATGGCGGAAGCCAGGGAGCTTGGCGGATTAAACGGGGCGTAAACCTCGCTGTATTCGGACTGGCTCGGGTTCACGGCCAATTGGCAAAAGCCGTTGTTCATGTCGTAATAGGCCACAACCTGGTAGTCAATGTTGGTGGCCATGTCCAATTCCACGACCGCGCTCGCGGCAGTTCGGTCATTGGCGATGCCGAGACGGTAGGTGCCGGGGTAGGCCACGGCAGGAATATCCGGGGTGTAAGCGGGATTATTCGAGGTCAAGGCGATGATTCTTCCATAGAAACCGAAGTTAGTGTCTTCAAAATGGGCGAAATACGTGCCGCTCGTCGTGCCGGGAAGAGTGGTCAAGTTGACAGTGAAACTCGCCCACATAACCGTGTTGCTTTGAGGCTGGGTGTAAAGGCTTTGCGCAAAAGCGGTGCCCTTAGTGGTATTGGTCTCCGCGATCTGAACCGCGTCATTGAGCACGAGAATGGGACTGGTGCCGCTGATTTCATTCCATGGGGATCCGGCGTCGCCAAAGAGGTTGCCATTGGGATAAGTAAAGGTGTCGTCGAGAATCAGGGGCGTGTAGGAGACGACGGTGGGACCGTTGGTCACGGCAACGCCCAGGGAATTTGAAACAATAACAGAGTAAGACGCCGCCGAGGTTGTCGCACTGTTTGCGACTGTATAGGTGGATGAATTGGCGCCGGCGATGGCCACACCGTTGGAGAGCCATTGGAAAGTCAAACCGGTGCCGTCGGCCGCGACGGAGAGGTTAACGCTGCCAGTGCCCGGAAGATTGGTCGCTCCTACGACGTTGGTGATGATGGCCGGATCATTGACTTGCAAAACAGCCGGGACGGCGTTGCTGCCGCTGCCAAAACCGTTGGTGATAATCACCTCATAATCACCATCATTGGTGGCCAGCGCGCCGCTTATCGTGAGAGTGGAAGTGGAGGAGCCGCTGATGGCGCTTCCACCAAAGGCTCCGTCAGTCAATAGGGCGCCATTGAGAGTCCACCCATAAGAAAGTGAAGTGGTCGCACCCGCAAAAGTTGAAGTGAAGACTGCTGAAGCTTCGGCATTCACGGTTTGACTGGCGGGAGTCACTAGCACATCAATCGGAAGTCCGGGCGGGTTCACTGTCAAAGTGATGTTGGTGCTTTGAGCAGTCCCGAAAGGGTTGGAAACCACCGCGTAAAACAAAGCTCCGCTTTCATTGGTGGTGGTATCGGCCAGAACGAGGGTCGCATTGGTCGCGGAGGGGATGGCCACGCTGTTGGAATACCATTGGTAAGCGAGAGGGCTGGAGCCAAGGGCGGCAACGGAATTCGTCACGATCTGCCCGGCGTCCACCACTTCCGAGGGCGACTGAGCCGTGATGACAGGATAGGCTCCCGGCACAAACCGCACTCCGCGGAAAGTATTGGTGACAGTGTCGGACACGGAACCTTGCGCGAGGTTCACGACAACGTCGGCGCCATTCGCGTTCGTATCTTGAAAGTACACAAGGCGATTGGTGATAGTCTCTCCGGTGGTCGCATACACCACGGGAGGGTCTTGTGAGAAGTCGGCGGTCACGCTGGTTGCGGTTCCGCTGTAGGATGGATAAAATGGATTAACGTCGGCCGCGTTGGTGAGTAGAATGGTATAGTTGGAAAACCACCCGCTCCCGCTGTTGGTGAATTTCACGATGCCGATGTCGTTGTCAGCCAAATAGGCAATGGTGCCGCCCGGATTGATCACAAGATCAATTCCCTCATTGGCCGAGCCATCCGGGAAAATATTGGTGAAAGTGGTGCCGTTTGTCGGAAGCGCGCCCGCAATATCCAAGAGCTGATAGCCGCCGGCTCCATTGGCGTCGCTGGAAGCATAGCCACACGCATACAACCCGTAGGTCCCCGCGACGTTGTAAAGAGTAACTTCCCGCGCGCCGCTGGTAAAAAGATTTGTCGCGACCTGGTTCGTGGCTCCCACGGTGGCTATCCCGACATAACAAATCTGGTTCAATCCTCCGGTCGGGCCGGTGCCGCACATCCAGAAATTGGTTCCATCGGAAGCCGCGCTCGTAATGGGGTAACCGTTGAAGTTGGTCGTGTTCGTGATGGTCAAAGTATAATTGGTGTAGGCGTCAAGTGTTGCCACGACTCGAGGAACGAGAGCCGCTTGTGACTTGATGATGTTCGAGGCATAGGGCAGGGTGGTGTTATATCCTGCGAACACCAACTGCTTGCCATCCGGCGTAATGTTAAGAAGCCCTTCGTAGCCCTCGCCGTTCAGAATGAGGGCATTGCCGCCAGAGGTGGGAACGGAGAACGAGCCTGCCAGCAGGCCTGTGGTGGTGTATTGGTCAATAAAGACCGCGGCGCCCGTGCTGCTGGTAGTGTCGTACCCGCTGATCCTTACGACCGCAAGGTTGCCGTTGGTAAAGAACTGGGCCTGCGCGGTCAGAAGAGACGCCAGCAAAGCAATTGCCGGAAGAATTGTTTTTTTCATAGCGTGCCGTTTCATATTGTGTCCGTTAGCTAAGTTTATAGTTTGTGCTACGTCGAATGCGTGGGAGGCTCATCTGGGGAGCCTGATTCAAAGAACAATTAGCCGCAAAACCCCGGCCCTAAGGACGGGACTCCGCTGTTTGGTTGCTTCTCATTTGGCCGAAATTATCACCGCCGCCATTCGCTTTTGCAACGGCGGGATTGTAACAATTTGGTCACATCCATATCAAGCAGGGGGGTAGCTCTTCCGCTCACGATGCCTGTCATCGCAAGTTCGGCGTCCAATAAAATGAACTCTGCCATGATCTCTAAAGTTCGGCCGTAACCGGCCAGTTTGCCAAAAACTCTCTCCCAAAAGGGAGCACCTGCCGTATTAGTCCTGTAAAAAGTGGCCGTTTTCGCGCCTTTTGTCCAGTACCATTTGCAAGAAAATTGAAAAACTTTGATCTTTAATCCCGCCCGCCGGGGCGGTTTAATCCGCTCCATGAAAATTGTTCTGGCATACTCCGGCGGATTGGATACCTCGGTCCTGCTCTCGTGGATCAAGGAGACCTACGCCGCCGAAATGATCGCCTTTTGCGCCGACATCGGCCAGGAGGAGGAACTCAAGGGATTGGAGAAGAAGGCCCTCAAGACGGGCGCGGCTAAAATCTACATTGACGACCTCCAGGAAGAGTTCGCCCACGATTTCATATTCCCCATGATCCAGGCGGGCGCGATCTACGAAAACCAATACTTTCTGGGCACCAGCATCGCCCGGCCTCTCATCGCCAAGCGCATGATCGAAATTGCCCGTCTCGAAAAGGCCGACGCCATCGCCCACGGCGCCACCGGCAAAGGGAACGACCAGGTCCGCTTTGAGCTGACCGCCGCCGCCCTGGCTCCGCAATTGCGCGTCATCGCGCCGTGGCGCGACGCCGCCTTCCGCGCCCGTTTTCCGGGCCGCGCCGAAATGATTCAATACTGCGAGGAGAAGGGCATTCCTGTCCAAGCCAGCGCCAAAAAGCCTTATTCCACGGACCGGAACCTCCTTCATATTTCCTTCGAGGCCGGCATCCTGGAAGACCCTTGGCTGGATGCCTCCGCGCCGGAACACAAACCGATGTACAAATTGAGCGTCGCCCCCGAAGACGCCCCGGACAAAGCCGAATATGTAACCCTGGATTTCGAAAAAGGCGACTGCATCGCCGTCAACGGCAAGAAGTTGCATCCCTTGGGGGTGATGAAAACGTTGAACAAACTGGGCGGCAAACATGGTGTCGGGCGCGTGGATCTGGTGGAGAACCGTTACGTCGGCATGAAGTCGCGCGGCGTTTATGAGACGCCCGGCGGCGCGATCCTGCACTTTGCCCATCGCCAGATGGAAAGCCTGACGATGGACCGGGAAGTCATGCACTTGCGCGATTCGCTGATTCCCAAGTACGCCGAGCTGGTCTATTACGGCTTCTGGTTTTCTCCCGAACGCCACGCCTTGCAAGCCCTGGTGGCCGAAAGCCAGAAGAACGTCACCGGGACGGTGCGGGTCAAACTTTACAAAGGCAACATCATCAACGCCGGCCGCAAGTCTCCGGTCAGCCTTTACAACCCGCACATCGCCACCATGGAAGCCGACCCGACCCAGGCTTACAACCAGGACGATGCCACCGGCTTCATCCGCTTGAACGCCTTGCGCTTGAAAGTCGCCGCGCAAGTGCATGGCAACGCCTGATGAAAAGTCCGCCCTTTTACGACACGCACGCGCATTTGGGTTTTCCAGATTTTGCCGCGGACTTGCCGAGCGTCATTGAACGGGCGCGCGAGGCCGGGATCGCCAAAATTATCTGCATAGGCACTGACTTGGAAAGCAGCGCGCGGGCGATTCAAATCGCGGAAACCTATCCCCATGTCTATGCCGCCGCCGGATGGCATCCAACCCACGTCCTGGACGCGCCGGAGGATGTGCGCCCCGCCCTGCGGGAACTGGCGCGGCATCCCAAGGTCGTGGCCATCGGCGAAACGGGACTGGATTATCATCGCCGGCCCAGTGCGGCCGGGGCGGAGACGGAGTTCGAGCGCTACAAAACGCGCCAGGCGGAGATTTTCCGGCAGCAATTGGAAGTGGCGGCGGAGTTGGAATTGAATTGCATCATCCATCAGCGCGATTCGTTTGAGGACACGCTGGCGCAATGGACGCCCTTCGCCAGCCGCACGCGCGGCGTGTTTCACTGCTTTTCGGAAAGCGTCGAAGCGATGCGGCGGGTGCTGGCCTTGGGTTCATTGGTCAGCTTCACGGGCATTGTCACGTTCAAGAACGGGGGCAACGTCCGCGAGGCCCTGGCGGCGGCTGCGCCGGGGCAGTTCATGTTCGAGACCGATTGTCCGTTCCTTGCGCCGATGCCTTATCGGGGCAAACGCTGCGAGCCGGCATTCGTGAGGGAGATCGCCGAACAGGCCGCCGGCGTCAGAAATTGTTCCCTGGAAGAATTGAGCGAGGCGACATGCGAAACAGCGCGCCGGTTCTTCCCGAAGCTCATGGATTGAGTTCTTTCGCGCGCGCCGGATGACGCCGTCGTAAATGAAGTTCGGTCCGCAAGCTAAGAGAGGGTGTTGCGAAACGAAAAGTGCCAACCCTTGATTTCATTGATGATTATTAAGGTTCCGCTTCAAATGAAATGCCACGAGGCGTGCCCGATCTTGGAGGAGTGAAAGTCGAAATTCGCAAGCAAAGACGCGGGTTTTCACGACTTTCAGAGTATCCCTGCATGAGCGCATTTTCCATTGCGCCGGCCGCGCGGACTTTTACCCGGGTTCCCTCGTTGGGATTCAACAACTTACGAGTAATTTCGCAACACCCTCTAAGAAGGATGGCCCGGCGTGGAATCAAAATACATGCGATAGGGCTGGGACTCGCCTATTAAGTAGTAGGAGGTGAATTGCCCGGCAAGCGGAGCGTTGCCGGACTGCGTGACGCGGAAGACACCGGGATGTTCCGCAGGTGCCAGCCAGGATTGCAGGTTTTCATCCGTGGGGATCGTCGGCATGGCGCTGGCGGCCAGGTCTTGCACCAGGACGACTGGCCCGCGCAGAAGCGCGACCCAGTTCGGATGCTGGACATCCACTGCCTGCCGGCGGAACAACAGCGGGATACGAATTTCAACCTGGTCGCCCGATTGCCAGCGGCGCGAGAGCACGGCCCAAGTCCCCGGTGTGGCGGGGATGTTTTGCGGCGCGCCGTTGAGCTTGACGGCGAAGTCGCGCGACCAACCCGGCACGCGAAACTTGAGGGCAAACTCCGCGGGCTGGTTCAGCTCCATTTTCAGGCTAGATGTCTCCTCTTCGGGATAATTGGTTTCCTGCACGACCTTGACCTCGGCGCCGCCTGTCTTCCAGGTGGCTTCCGAGGGGAAGTAGAGATTGACGCAAAGGCTGTTGGCGTCCTTGAAATAGATCAAGTTGTGGTATTCCGTCACGTCTTGGAAATAAGTGCCCGAACAGCAAGGGTAGGCGGCGCCGTAATAAGTCTTGGTCGCGCTGCCCAGAAGATAATCGGAGTAGTAGAACGTGCGACCGCGGCCCGTCATCGGCAGGGCCGCGCCAATGCCGTTATAGAGCAGCTTCTCGATCCAGTCGCCGTAACGGGCCTGGCCGGTGAACTGAATCAGGTATTTGGAAAGTTTGAAAGCCGCCCACGAGCCGCAGGGGCATTCAAAGGTGTCCGTGCGCTCTTTCAATGATTCGCCCAGGGCGCCGTCCATCGGCAGGATTCTTTCCGCCGGTCCGTATCCGCCGGTGGCGTAACATTGCGTCTCCTGGAAAAAGTCATAAGCGTTCTTGATGGTTTGGAGATACTTGGCTTCGCCGGTGACACCGTAGGCCATGGCCGCGCTGCTGAGAGTGTTGCAATGACTGTAGGCGTGCTGGCCGAAAGTCATCGTTGGTCGCGAGGTCGAGATGAATTTGTCCCAATACTGCGGATAAAGCCAGACTTCGGCGAAGTCCCGGTATTTGGCCGCGCCTGTGGCCTCGTAGGCGCGAAAAAGATTCTCCCCAAGGGTGTACCACTCCAGAGGGTAGCCATCGGCTTTCATGTTGGGCGGGCTCATGCCAGGGACTCGGTCGCGTCGAAGAAGGACGACGGCCCAATCGGTGATTTTTTCCAGCAGCGGGAGGGCCTCAGGATGATGGGCGTACTGATGCATGTCAACCAGGCCGCCGGCCAATTTGTCAAAAAAGTAATGGCTGCCTTCATCGGAAGCCAGCAGGCGTTGAAACTTGCAGCGGCCGGCGGCGTCGGGGTTGCGGCCCAATGTCTTGCCCCATTCGCTGAGCAGCAGGGCGGCCTTCTCCCGCAAGGCGGTGTCATCGTTGACCCGGCTGGCGCGGGACATGGCCATGAGCCAGTGGCCGAATATCTGGTAGGAGTCCTGCCCGCACCAACCGCCCAATGGCTGGCCGGGCGCGGGCAACCCGGCGTCCGCGCGGAAGCCGTGCAAAATATCATCGTTGGAAATGTGGAAATAGAAATCGCGCGTCTGCTCGTATTGGCGCTGCCAGCGGCTGGGCCGCAACTTGACGCCGGAAAAATCAAACGGCTGCAGGACGATCCGCCCCGGCATCGCGGACGATGAAGATGCCGGCGGTTCCTCCGCCGCCGCAGGGCTTCCGCCAGCCAGAACGGAGGCCGAGGCTGCCGCACAGGCGCCTAAAAACTCACGCCGATTCATAATAAAACGCCGCAGTATCTTGGAAACGGTATCGAAAGCCTGGACCCGAAACGTCGCGCGACAGAGACGGAGAACCAAACGCTTCTAAATCCTTAGGAGATGCTACGCATTCATCGCCATTGGGCGCAAATCTGTTTTTGTGAAAGGCTCGCCCTCATCCTGACCTTCTCCCCCTGGGAGAAGGAAAAGATGTCGCTCGATTTTGGTTTTGCGGATGCGCGTCCGGCCAGTCCAGCGGCGGGATTTTCCAAAGGGCGGCCGACGATTCTCCCTCTCCCGCGCCAGTGGGAGAGGGCCGGGGTGAGGGTGGCCCGGAAAAAGAAATTTGCCAAAAACAGATTTGCGCCCATCGCCAGTACTGCAACATGTCTTGCATTGACTTTTGATGACAAATCGGCAGCTTGTTTTTCCTATGAACTACCAACTCTATGTTTCGCGTTTCCTGTTTGTGACTGGAATGGGGATGCTGGCGGCTAGCGGCTTGACTCCATCTGCTACTGCCGCGGAACCTTACAAAATCGTCAAGAGCACTCAGACCATGGGCACGGGCGGCATTGATTATGTCTATGCGGACAACGATGGCCGCCGCCTCTATGTCCCTCGAGGCAATCAGATATTGGTCTTTGATCTTGACACGCTCAAGTCCGTCGGCGCCGTCAGCAACAGCGGAGGGCACGGCGTGGCGGTGGACCCAAAATCGCACCACGGTTTCAGCAGCCGGAATCCCGTTACTATGTTTGACACGAAGACGTTGGAAACGATCAAGAGCATTCAGGTGGAAGGCAATCCGGACGGCATCCTTTTTGAACCCGCGACCGAACGAGTCTATGTCTTCAGCCATCGCGCGCCCAATGTCACGGTGCTTGATGCCAAGGACGGCTCCATTGCCGGCGTCATTGACCTCGGCGGAGCGCCGGAGCAGGCGGCCAGCGACGAACAGGGCCATGTGTATGTGGACGTGGAAGACAAGGACAACATCGCCTTGGTGGACGCCAACACCCTCAAAGTGACGGCGCACTATTCCCTTGGCGGCAAAGGCGGCGGGCCGGGCGGCTTGGGTTTGGACGTGAAAAATCACCTCCTGTTCGCCATGTGCCACGAGCCGGCCACATGTGTCGTCCTTAGCGCCGACGACGGGAAAATCCTGGCCGCGCTGCCCATCGGCGAGCGCACCGACGGCGGCGGATTCAATCCCAACACCATGGAAGCTTTCAGTTCCTCGGGTGGCGGCACTCTGACCATCATCAAGGAAAACAGTCCGACCAACTTTGAGGTCGAACAGACCGTGCAAACCAAGCCTCGCGCCAAGACCTGCACGCTCGACACGAAAAACGATCGCATCGTTTTGATTACCACGGAACCGGCTCCGCCTCCCGCCGGCGCGCAAGGTGCAGCGCCGACTTCCGCGACAGCTCCCGTAAACACGGAGCAAGCTGGCGGCGATCGCCGCGGCGGACGCGGTGGTCGCGGCGGTCCGGGCTTCCTGGATATCCTCGCCGTCGGCCGTTGAAGTCCATGCGGTGCATTCAGTTGTATTGGTCAGGCGCTCTGTCTTTCTCTTAATCCTAATCCTAATCTTAATCTCTGCTTCTTATGAATCATCAGAAGAGATTAAGATTAGGATTAGGATTAGGACAAAAAACCCTCCAGCCACAAATACCAGGACGCACGCAAATCGTCATTCGGGGCACTGTGAACTTGTGCGCGGACGCGGGGCTGGTAGCTTACGAAAGATGTCGGCGCCAATGCCCGTGCCAGTGCCGCAAACGCCAGACGGCCACTCCGCCCGGCGTGACTCTCTGTTCGCCCTGGTGGTCCTGGGATGCGTCTTGGCCGGCCTGGTCGCGATGACCTGGCGCAAATGGCCCGACATGATGCTGGACTTCGGTCTGCAACTTTACATTCCCTGGAAGATTTCCACCGGCGCGGTGCTGTACCGGGACCTGGCTTACATGACTGGCGGCCCGCTCTCGCAATGCCTCGACGCGGTCTTGTTCCGGGTGTGCGGCGTTTCTTTCTTGACACTGGCCCTGGCCAACCTGGCGCTGCTGACGCTGCTCCTGGTGTTGGTCTATCGCTGCTTTTATCAAGCCGCCGATCAACTGACCGCCCTGATGTGCTGCCTGGCCATCTTGCTGGTGTTCGCTTTCAGCCATTACACCGACTACGGGATTTTCAATTATGTCACGCCTTACTGCCAGGAAATCTATCACGGATTGATCCTTTCCATCGCCGCCATCGCGCTGCTCGCCAAATGGGTCGCCACGCAAAAAAAGAGCGCCGCGCTGGCGACCGGGTTTTGTTGCGGTCTGGTGTTTCTAACCAAACCGGAAGTCTTTCTGGCGCTGGTTGCAGCCGTTCTGGCTGGTCTTATCCTGGCTTGGCGCATTTCGGGTAAGAGGCAAGTGGTCCAAGGACTTGGGCTGATGACCTTGGCAGGCGTGGTCCCGCTCCTGGCCTTCTTGGTCTATTTTCTACGCTTTGCCAATTTTCAACAAAGCCTGGAATGGACCTGTTGGGCCTGGGTGCCGGTCCTGACGACCAAGGCCATGGACAGCCCGCTCTTTCGGTGGTGCCTGGGCCTGGACACGCCCGGTTTTCATCTTTTGCGAATGGTGGGCGATTACCTCGGACTCGGCGCCATTGTTTTTCTCAGCGCTCTGCTCTTTCGCCGGCGGGGCCAAAGCGGGCGCGATGCCGCGGTATTTCTGCTCGTGGCCGCGCCGCTGGCGGCGCTGGCGTGGTGGTTCGATTGGGTGGAATGCGCCCACAGTCTTCCTTTGCTTTGCTTGACAACACTGGCCTGCCTGCTGTGGCGGGCGCGCGGCGCGGGCTGGAATCCGTCCGCCATTTTCATGACGCTCTGGGCGGTTTTCAGCCTGGTTTTGCTGGCCAAACTGGGGTTATACTCCCGCATCTGGCATTACGGATTTGCGCTCGCCATGCCCGCGTTTTTGACCGCCCTTTATCTGCTGCTCTTCCTTGTGCCGGAATTCCTGCAACGATTCGCCGTGCCCCCGAACTTGTGGCGCGGCCTCGCCTGCATCCTGCTGCTGACCGGTTTCACGCAGTTGATACTTTTCTCGAAATATGTTTATCAGCAAAAAACTGTTTCCGTGGGAGAGGGCGCGGATCAGCTTTGGACCTTCGGCCCGGATTTTCGGCCCACGAGAGCGCTCACGGGCCAGACGGGTCCCGGCGGCTTTCTCAAAGGCCAGACCCGGCCCGCCGGCTTGCTCATGGGCCAGGCGCTGTCATGGATGCAAAGCAACACTCCCGCCAATTCCACGCTGGCCGTCCTGCCGGCGGGCGTCATGCTCAATTACATGCTGCGCCGCTCCAATCCCACTCCTTACATGCGCTGGAATCCGCCCGAACTGGCCGTCTTCGGCCAGGCCAACATGAACCGCGCCGTCGAGCAAACCAGGCCCGACTACATCGTGTTGCTGGGAGTGGACACCAGCGAATTTGGCGTGGACTTTTTTGGCGACACCGACAGCTTCGGCCGCGAACTTTTGCAGTGGATCAACCGGACCTACCGGCCCGTGTGCCTTCTCGGCCATGACTGGAAGAAGGACGGCGAATTTGGGATCGAGATATTGCAAAGATCCGGCGTGCCAGCGGAACAAGCTCATTAGATTCTTACTGCGGATTGTTTTGCAGCCAGGTATTGACGGAGGCGCTCCACTGGTCCCAATTGGTGCCGTCGTCCTCCTGAATCAGCAACTCCAACATCTCCCGCGCCTGATCCTTGAGCGGATGATCGTCGTCACGGGCCACGGACAGCAGCATCGGCAGCTTGAGGGCGTTGTTCCGGTTCAGCAGATCATTCATCAACACCGTCGAGACGGCGGCGGGTGTGACCGGATTGGTCAGCAATTGGGCCGCGCCGTCGTAATGATCGTCCTGCACCATGTTGACCAGATGCTGCGACAACTCCACTTGCGCGTTGGTCGGCGCGGTCGGAATCAGGGCCAGGATGCGGTCGGCCTTGCTGTTGGCGTCGGCGTCGGAGAGAAGGACGTCATCCAGTTGTTTTTCCCAATCCGTGGACACCTCGGGCGGCGGGGGCAAAAGGACCGGCTTATCGCGTCCAATGCGATGCGCCTTCTCGACAGGGGGCGGCGGCGCGGACGCCATCGCCACCGGCGCAATGTCAATCGCCTGCTGATTGGCGCTGGGGGGCACGGCAATGGGTTCGATGTCGCCATCACGGCTTTTCATCCAGCCGATGAAGACGCCCACGCCCGCGGCCAGAACCAGCACCCCCAAAATCCGCAAAACCTTTGCCAAATCAGTCATCACTATCACTTTGAAGGATAAACACCGCCAGGTCAATTGCGTTGCGAGCGGTTTGAGCGTGAAAAGAAGGCTTTAGGCTTGATTTTCCCCCTTCTTTTCTGGCAACTAGAAACCTGCATGTCACCCAACAAAGGGCGCAGCCAATCTGTCCGCAGTTTTGACCTTGAAGGTTATTTGGCGCGGCGCGCGGCTGCGGTGGACCGCGCCTTGCGCGACCTGCTGCCTCCCGCCAACGCCAAACCGGCCACCATCCACAAGGCCATGCGATATTCCATTTTCGCGGGTGGTAAACGCCTCCGCCCGGTCCTCTGTCTGGCGGCGGCGGAAGCTTGCGGCGGCGCCATCGAGCAAGCCATGCCGCTGGCTTGCGCCCTGGAGTGCATCCACACCTATTCGCTGATCCACGACGATTTGCCCGCGATGGATGACGATGATTTGCGCCGGGGCAAACCTACCAATCACAAAGTTTTCGGCGAGGGTATTGCCATCCTCGCCGGCGATGGCTTGTTGACGGAAGCTTTTGCCATCGCCGCCCGCTGCCGGGGTTGGCCGAGATACCCGCATCGTGACATCATCCGCGAACTGGCTGAGGCCGCCGGCTCCCGCCAACTCATCGCCGGCCAGGTTGCCGACTTGGAGGGAGAGGGCCGGCGACTTACCGCCGCCCAGCTTAAATACATTCACGAACGGAAGACCTCCGCCCTGCTCTGCTGCTCGGTGCGGCTGGGCGGAATGAGCGCCAACGCCTCCGCCGCTCAATTGCGCGCCTTGACCGACTTTGGTTACAATGTCGGCCTGGCCTTTCAGATCATTGACGACATTCTCGATGTGACCCAAACCAGCGAGCAACTGGGCAAGACGGCGGGCAAAGACATCGCCGCCCAAAAAGCCACTTACCCTTCGATCGTGGGTCTGGAGAAATCGCGGGCCATCGCCGCGCAATTGACCGGTCGCGCCTTTCGCGCGCTGGAGTTTTTCAAGGGCCACGCCGGACCGCTGTCCGCTTTGGCGCAATACCTTTTGAAACGAGTCAAGTGAACTCAAAGAAAAAGGGCATTTGGAATCGCCGCGAAGGAACACAGCGCGGCCAGCCGCAACCGAACCCATGATGTGAACAGGAGGCAACAGAGGAAACGGAGAGATGGACAATGTCCAGTGACGCTCTGTTCTCTCTGTTTTCTCCCGTGAAAATACATGTGCAAGTCATTGCAAATCAATGATGCCAAGGTTTTCATCCCCGGTGGAGAACGAAGTTCATGAAAACTCCTGTTCAAAACATCTTGTTCCAAACCCAACATTCCACGGCCTGGCACGGCGCGCAGGCCCAAACCAAGACCCTGCCGGAAGGAAAAGGTGCGCGCAGAGGCGCAGAGGTCGCAGAGAAGGACTGCATGGCGGACCTTCTTTCCTGTTATTCCTTGCGTTCTTTTGTGTGCTTTTGCGGCTAATTCAACGGCCGGTTATAAGAGTCTTCGACTTTGGCCGTGACGTCCCTGAAGCTCATATCCACTTCGTAGATTTGCTTATACAAGTCATCCGCTTCGTTCTGCTTGCCCATCTTCTCGAAGACGCTCGCCAGCGCATACGTCATTTCCTTTTTCTCGTCGTCAAAAACGAGTTTTTCCTTGAGAGCGTTTTGCAACTGCCGGGCGGCCATGTCGTTCATGCCGCGGGCGGCAAAGCATTGGCCCAAAAAAGACATCGCCATGAGCCTCTTGTGCGGATTGGACGTGGCCTTCTGGAATTCCGGCATGGCCTCGCTGAACTTGCCCAATTTGAATAGAAGCTCCGCCAGTTCGAAGCGGATGCCCAAATCGCCGGGATACCGCTCGGCCCGCTGCCGGATTTCGCTCAAAAGATAATTGTCCCGCTCGGTCTTGAGTTGGGCGGACTTTTCCGCGTAATCCGGCGCTTGCGCATCCAATTGGGCGATGGCCTGGTCGAGTTTCTTGATCCTCGTTTCAGCGATCAACTTTTGCAGGGAAGAATCGGACGCTCCTTCCTTGTCCACGATGCGTTGGTAGGTTTCCAGGGCGCGGTCAAAATCCTTCTTTTGCGCGTAAAGCTCGGCCACCGAACGCAGCTTTTTCAAATTGTTCGGTTCCTGCGCCAGTTCCGCCTCCAGCTTGGTAATGTGCATTTGCACCACGTCGTCGGTTTTGACCTGCCGGCCTTCCTGCTCCATGGACACCGCCCTCTCCTTGTCCTTGAGAATATCGCGGTAAGAGCCAGTCCCGCTCGCCAGCGCATCATAACCGCCCTCGGACAAAGTCTTGCGCGCGGAGATGTCCTTGAGTTCGTCGGCCAGTTGGAGGTCCCCCGGATGGCGCCGCATCAATTCTGACATGATCATCTCCGCTTTTTCGCCTTGCCCGGCGGCGGAATAGGCGCGCGCCAAGTCCTTTTGCGCCTCCTCGTCCTTGGGCGCGGCCTTGGTGACGATTTCCAGCGAGAGGACGGCGGTCTTGGGCATTTCCGCCACAAGGGCCGCGGCGGCCAGGAGTTTGTGGGCCGCCATGCTGTTGTAATCGTTGTTCAAGACTTGTTCGGCCGTCTTGATGGTCTCGAGAGGGTCCTTCTGAATCTGGGCTTTGGCCAGCAACGGGGACGACCCTGCGCCGCTGAGCATTTTCCTGAAAAACGTGCTTCCGCCCCCGGATTTCTGATGCTGGCTGACGCGCAGGGCCTGGCGGCATTCGAAAAAGCCGGGTTCCTGGGCCAGCACTTGGTTGAAGATGGCGATGGCGTAGTCAAAGTTTTTGCGTTCAAAGGCGCTCATGCCCTTCTGATACTGTTCCCGCACGGGCCGCGGGATTTGGCTGATCGTTTTTTCTGCCATGATGCAACTTTATAAACCCCGCCAAAAAAAATCCACTGCAAAATCGGATATTGGCGCGAGGCCGGAGGCATGGTAAATTGGCGGGCGTCCTAGAAACATTGACCAAAGATCATCATGGAAACCGCCACTGTCATTCACGATGGCGAATGTCAAACCGTTCGCCTGCCGAAAGGGTTTCACCTTTCCACGCCAACCGTGGGCGTCCGTCACGAGGGCGAGTCAATTGTGTTGGAGCCGCTGAAACCGAAAGCTTGGCCCGAAGGCTTTTTTGATTCGATCCACATTACCGATGCCGCCTTTGTTCGTCCTGTTTAATTAAACTAATGCTGTTCGCCGCTCTCAACGAAAGCGCGCAAGGCGAGGCACGGGTGGCTCTGGTCCCGGATTCCATCCAGCTCTTGCTCAAACACAAACATGCCGTCCTGATCCAGAGCGGCGCGGGCGCGGCTGCCTCCATCCCCGACGCGCAATTCCAGGCGGCCGGGGCGCGCATCGTGGACGATGCGGCGGAATTGCTGCGGTTGGCGGATTGCCTTTTGAAAGTCCAGCCGGTTTCAATCGAAGACGCCAAGACCCTGCCCGAAGGCAAGGCGCTCATCGGCTTCCTGGCGCCCTTGCGGAGTCCGGGCCTGGTGCAAGTCCTTGCCCAGCGCCGCCTGACCAGCTTCAGCCTCGACGCCATCCCGCGCATCTCTCGCGCGCAAAGCATGGACACGCTTTCCAGCATGGCCACCATCGCCGGCTATCGCGCGGTGCTGCTGGCGGCGTCGTATTTGCCCAAATTCCTGCCCATGCTGACCACGGCGGCGGGAACCATTCGGCCCGCGCAGGGCCTGATTCTGGGCGCGGGCGTGGCCGGCCTTCAGGCCATCGCGACGGCGCGCCGCCTGGGCGCGGTGGTGGAGGCGTTTGATGTCCGCCCCGCGGTCAAGGAACAGGTGCAAAGTTTGGGGGCGGCGTTCATTGAAATTCACCTCGCGGAAAATCTCGAGGACAAGGGCGACTATGCCAAACAAGTCTCTGCGGAAACTTTGACGGAACAACAAAAGCTCCTGCATGAACGCGCCAAAATGGCGGATTTCATCATTTCCACCGCGCAAGTGCCCGGCAAGCCAGCCCCGCGCCTCATCACCAAGGAAATGGTCGCCGACATGAAGCCGGGATCGGTCATTGTTGATTTGGCGGCGGAAACGGGGGGCAATTGCGAATGGACACAGGCCGATCAAGTCGTCCGCCGCAACGGCGTCACCATCCTGGGACCGACGAATCTGCCGGCCACCCTGCCCTTGGATGCCAGCCGGATGTTCGGACGCAATCTGGCCTCGTTCATCCAGGAAATCACCAACGAGAACGGATTCACGATGGATTGGAAAAACGAAATTTTTGCGCAGACCTGCATCACTTTCAACGGCCACGCGAACCAGCAAAGGAGGGCCGCATGATCATCGGAACGCTGGCCATGATTTACATTTTCATCCTGGCCGTCTTCACCGGCGTGGAGGTGATCAGCCGTGTGCCGGCGATCCTCCACACGCCGCTGATGTCCGGCGCCAATGCCATTCACGGCATCGTGCTCATTGGCGGCGTCATTCTCCTGGGCCTGGCGGGGGACAACAACCTGCTCTGCGGGTTGGGCTTCGTCGCGGTGATTCTCGGCACGCTCAACGTGGTCGGCGGATTCGTCGTCACCGACCGGATGCTGGAGATGTTCAAGTCCAAACCACCCGCCAAAACCAACCCGGACCAATGACTCGCGCCTCCGTTCCCGAAGCCGCCTTCCTGATCGCATCCCTGTTGTTCATCTTTGGCCTGAAACGGCTCAGTTCTCCGCGCTCGGCGCGTTCGGGAAACACCATGGCCGCCATCGGCATGGCGCTGGCGTTGGGCGGAGCTTTTCTCCTTCCCGGCATGGGCCATTTCGGTTGGATAATGCTGGCCATCGTCATCGGCGCCGTGCCCGGATGGCTGCTGGCCAGGCGCGTCAAGATGACCGCGATGCCGCAAATGGTTTCGTTGTTCAACGGCATGGGCGGCGCGTGCGCGCTCTTCATTTCCTTCGGCGAATGGCTGGGCGAACCAGCCGACAGCCACGACTTGGGCCGGGCTTTGCCCATGCTCTTGGGCATTGTTTTCGGCTCTGTGAGTTTCACCGGCAGTCTGGTGGCCTTTGGCAAGCTGCAAGGGTTGATCAGCGAAAAACCATTGCGCTGGCCCTTGCAAAAAACCGGCAACGCCCTGCTGCTCGCGGTCATCCTCGCCTCTTCCGCGGCGGCGCCATCGAGTCAACACGAAATGTGGATTCTGCTGCCGGCGGCGGCCGCGTTGCTGTTGGGGGTCGCGCAAGTGCTGCCCATCGGCGGCGCCGACATGCCGGTGGTCATTTCGGTGCTCAATTCCTGCACCGGCCTTGCGGCGGCCGTGACCGGGTTCGCCATGCACAACATGTCCATGATCATCGCGGGGACCTTGGTGGGCGCGGCCGGCTCGTTTCTGACGGTGCTCATGTGCAAGGCCATGAACCGCTCGCTGGCCAAGGTGATTTTCGGCTCGTTCGGATTGGCTCCCAAAGAGGCCGCCGCCGCCGCGCAAGGCGATCAATCCATGCGCGAAATCGCCGCCTCCGAATGCGCCGTCATGATGGGTTATGCGCGCAAAGTCATCATCATTCCCGGCTACGGCCTGGCCGTCGCGCAAGGCCAGCACCTGGTGCATGAATTGGACGAGGTCCTGGAGAAACGGGGCGTCGAGGTCAAATACGCCATTCATCCCGTCGCCGGCCGCATGCCCGGACACATGAACGTGCTGCTGGCCGAGGCGGACGTTCCCTATCCCAAGCTCCAGGACATGGAGGAGATCAACCCGGAATTCGACCAGGCTGACGTCGCCTTGATCATCGGCGCCAACGACGTTGTGAATCCCGCCGCGCGCACCGACGCCGCCAGCCCGATTTTCGGCATGCCGATTTTGAACGCAGACAAGGCCAAGAATGTGATCGTGATCAAGCGCGGCCGCGGCGCCGGTTTTGCGGGCATCGAGAACGGCCTCTTCTACAACCCCAAGACACGCATGCTCTTCGGCGACGCAAAAAAGGCATTGCAGGAATTGGTGACGGAAGTGAAGGCGCTGTAACCGGAAGAAGGATATTTAACAGGAGATAACAGAGGGAACAGAGGAATGGAGCGGAGGCTCATCGCGGCGGTGGAGAAGGTCAAAGGCGAGCGGCGGGAGCGATGACGGAAGCGGCATGGCGATTCTGCCAGAGACATGCTATTATATGTGGGTCAACGCCGGTGCGGGATGAAGCTTAAAGAATTGGCGGCCGAGAGTGGCCTGGCGAGTTACGGCGCGGCGGCGATGGCGATCAAGCGGTATGGAAACAAGCTGGCGCGCGACACCGCCGAGGCGGCAAGTGGCATGTTGGCGGGAACCATTGCCAATCACTATTGCATCTGGCGCGTGCAACGATACTGCAGCCAAAAAATGTCTCTATTGCCGGGCGAGGCCAAATCATCGTCATTGTAGGTCCAGTCAGAGCTGTGGTACGGGGGGGTGGTCCGGGAGTCGAGCCACTTATGGATTTCCGCGTGGCCGTCCGCGAACGAGAGGCATCCCGCGCCGTTATGATAGTAGGCGGGGTAATCCCAATTGAACCGCGCATTGACCGGGGAGTCCGGGAAGCCGGACATGTCAATGTAGAAATTCCCGGTGCTAATCGTGTCGTATCGCTCGTCCCAGAACAAGAACGTGCTGGCGGGACCTGGCTGAACCAGGTCGTGGAGTTTGAGGTAAATGATCCAAGGCGGTTCCATTCCCGGTCCTGAACCCGTGGTATAAGGGCTGGTGCCACCCGCACCCCCGCCAAAGCCCGTAAACCAATAAGACATCGAATAACTCCGCACGCGGGCCACTGGCCCCCCTTTATACGGACCGGAAGACGGCACAATCGTCGAAGGGTCCCCAGGGCATCTCCAGATCCCGGCCTGCTGGCCGCAATACGACCAGAGCGGGCTTTTGGCGATATTGTAGTCAACGGACCAATTGCCAGGGTTGCCTGGGTCGTCATTGATCCAGCCCGTCACCCAGGTGGCATAGGTGGTAGGGTCGTAGTTTCCTGGGCCGGTGTAAGGGATGGGGCCACCGGCGGCGTCTGAGTAGGGAAAAACATCGCGGTTGTCCTGGGAATAGGACGACCAGGCCAGGGTCAGTTGGCGCAAGTTGCTCGTGCAGATGCTGCTCTGGGCGCTGATCTTGGATTTGCTCAACGCCGGCAGCAGCATGGCCGCCAGAATGGCGATGATGGCGATGACCACCAGCAGTTCAATCAGCGTGAACGCGCCGTGCCGGCGTGGAATGGTCCAGTTCTTCTGGCTGATGATGTTTTTCATACAGAACAGGAAAATGAATGACCAGTAATCCGTGTCGCACCATTGTTACCATTCAGGCATTTTCAGTCAACCCTTTTTCGTTTCATTCTGTCGAATTCTTGAGCCTTTTCTTTGCCTTTCAACTCGGAACCGTTATAATAAATCATGCAAGTGACACGACTCAATCACACCCGCTACCGCGTCAGCGATCTGGAGCGCACCATCCGATTTTACAAGGATGTGTTGGGCCTGGAGGAAGTGCGCCGCAGCAAATCGCCGCGCGGTTCGGAGCTGGTTTTTCTTAAAGCCCCGGAAAGCCAGGAACTGATCGAAATCTGCTGTTTTCCCAAAAGCGGTCCCGTCCAGGTCCAGCCGGACCTGACCCATTTGGCCTTTGAAGTCGCCAGCCTCGAGGACTTTGGCCGGCACCTGGCTTCCCTGGGTGAGAAATTCTCCGATGGCCCCACGTGGCGGCCGGGCGGAGGCGGATTTGCTTTTGTTGACGCGCCGGAAGGATACGAAATCGAATTGTTGGAACTGCCCAAAGGCAAGGAATTGGCGTAAAGCTTGCCACGTAGTTAAACTGCTGGCATACTTGCCTATGATGAAGCTGCGCGACCATCAATCGTTTCTCTCGCTTTACTACGAACCGAACGCCGTCGAAGTTGCCACGGGCGAGGCTGACTCGTTCGTTTCGGTGGAGTCATGGCGGCGCGAAACGAGGCGACTGGGGCAGGTGGCTACACCGGAGCCGGTGGCGGCTATGATGGCGAAGTGGGTGATGGCATCAAATCCAGGCACCGTGCTCGACCCGGCGGCGGGTTTGGGCGGCCTGCTGGCCGCGTGTCGCCAACTCAATAGAAACGTGCAGTTGGTGGGAGTGGAGCGCGACGTCGAGACTCTGCAACGCGCGAAGAGGACCGCGCCGCGCGGCGCCAAGTTGATTCTGGCGGACTACCTCAAATCTGACGCTGGCCTGTTTGACGGCATCATTGCCAACCCGCCCTATGTGAAAGCGCATCGGCTCGACTACTCGGAGAAGGATTGGCGCTTCTTCGAGGAGCGCCTCGGCATGCCACTGGACCGGCTCACCAATCTCTACGCGCTGTTTCTGCTCAAAATTTGGGAGGACCTCGCGCCCGGCGGACGCGCCGCCGTCATCCTGCCTGCTGAATTCCTGAACGCGAATTTTGGCGAAGAGATCAAAGAGCGCCTCGTGCGATCCATGCGCGCCCCAGCACTGCTGGTCTTCGCCCCGTCGTTGAATCTTTTCGAGGACGCGCTGACAACCAGTTCCATAGTCTTTCTCGACAAGGCCCGATCGGCGAAAGCGTCGGCCTGGGCTAAGCGCATTGACTCCGTTGTGGAAGCAGAAGAGTTTGTTGGCAAGCTCTGCGCCGGGACCGTCAGCGATGCAGGCTCCGGTTGTCTCGACCTGATGCTGCTCAATCCCCGCGCCAAATGGCTAAACCAGCTTCTCAACGGCAAAGCGCAGGCCGATTCAGAGTTGTTCCCCAAGCGCGTTGGCGATTACTTCAATTGCCGCCGTGGGATCGCGACGGGAGCGAACGATTTTTTTTGTCTGAGCCGCTCAGAAATGCGCCAGCATCATCTGACAGAAGCGCATGTCGCGCCTTGCATCACAAAGGCTGTGGATGGAAACGGACTGGTGTTTACGCGAGAGAAGTTTGACGAGCTGGCTGCCAGCGACCGTCGCTGTTTCCTGCTCAATCCCTCCCGCAACGGGCAAGACCTCATGCGCTACCTGAAACTGGGCGAAGAACGTGGCATTCCACAGCGGCATCTGCCAAGCCATCGTCCAGTCTGGTATTTGCCGGAGAACCGGGCCGTGGCGGAGATCTGGGCCGCCGTGTTTTCGCGCGAGTCGGCAAAGTTCATTCTGAACAGTTCTGGCGCAAAAAACCTGACTTGTTTTCACGGCCTCTACGCCAAGTCTGGCTGCGAACTCTTGCCCCCGCTGATGACGTTGTTCCTGAACAGTTCGAGCGGCCGCCGGGCCTTCTCTCAAGTCAACCGGTTTTACGGCGACGGGCTGAACAAGATTGAACCCAAAGACGTGGAAGACATGCCCTGTCCTCTTATGCCGGACTTGGGCCAAAGAGAGGCGACTGAACTGATGCGTAAACTGGCTGAGTTAGAAAGGCTGTCACTGGAAGAGCGAACAGCGCACATTGACGTAATGATCAGGCGTTACGTAGCCGCTAACCCTCAACCACTAAAAGATTCTTTGTCGCCACCGCGTCGAGTTCAAAGCCGCCGCCTTGCGGAACGACATACGCATCGTGTCGTCCCAGTTCCGTGACTCGATGTTCCGCCGCAAACGTCGGGATGGCGGTGGCGCGTCCGATTTGTGCGCCACGTGTGATGGGAATCATAATGGTCGCCTTCTCCTGGCTTTTCGCCGGTGTCTCGATGGTAAATCCGCTTCCACTTCCGATGGTCGCGAAGATGTCGAAAAAATTGATCGCAAACACCGCATCAAAAAACACCTGGCAATAACTCTGCGGCACTCGATTTCGCTCCAACCAGCGATAGACGATCACGAGGTCTTCGACTTTTACCGTAAAACTCGGCGATTCTCTGCCGGTTGATTTGCCAGAATCGCGCTGACTTTTGCGAACGGCGATGTATCTCAACGCCTCGAATTTGCTGGAACGAACCTCCACGGCCGCGACCGCTCGTTTCACAAGCGGCTCGATGTCCGAGTAGCTGCGCCCAGACACATCGGCCTCGACGGCGGCGCCGACGGGAAAAAGAAGCAAATCGGGCCGCTTCCCGAAGCGTCGCGTTTCTTCAATTCCAGCGAGGTAGCGTGCCCTGAATTCGGGATGCCCTGCCGCAATGCGGTCTGTGCTCCCGTATTGCACAACTTTCCACTCGGGCAGCGCACGGAGGAAGGCTACTGACAACATTCGTTCCGCCCAATCGCCCATGGCTCGATTGGCAAGGAATTCGGAACGGGCGTCGGTGGGCACGGTCGGTTTCCGCGCAGGCGGCGGGCCTTCTCCGCCGAAAGCCAAGTGCCGCTCCTCGATGCCCTTGGCGCGAAGATTCTCGACTACGCCCTCAAGCGTTGCTTTGAGCCGCGAAAAATATGGGTCTCCACGGCTCACAGCTTATTCTCCTGGAAGGTAAATAATTCTCGCACCTCAACATGGAGCACCTTGGCAAATCTCTCCAATCCGGCGACAGATGGCGCATTCACGCCACGCTCCACGAGACTGATGAATTCGACCGAGCAGCCCACGGCCTCGGCGAGTTGCTCTTGGGTGAGCTTCTTCGTCCGGCGCAGGTTGGCGATCCGTTGACCAAGTTTTCGTTGGAGCACGGAGTTTAACTACCATTTCAATCAATTGCTCACCACGTAGTTAAACTACGGCACTGCGCTTTGTGACTTTTGGCTTCCCTGGGTGAGAAATTCTCCGATGGCCCCACCTGGCGGCCGGGCGGAGGCGGATTTGCTTTTGTTGACGCGCCGGAAGGATACGAAATCGAATTGTTGGAACTGCCCAAAGGCAAGGAATTGGCGTAGGACGCTATCGGCGCCCGTCGTACCAAGGCCCGCAGGCCTCGCGGTTGGTCACCGTTTGGCGCGGGCGGAGAACGGCGTTCTTAAAAAAGCGCGCCATCTCGCCAAGGGAGTAAAGGCGCATCTTGCGCGCCGAGGTCAGGAGCGGATGCCGGTGAAGGATGACCATTTTCTGCCCTCTCGCACGCGCCAGCTTTTTAAGGCGTTTGCTTAAATCGAGTTCTTCCGACGCAAAGAGTTCCAGGTTGAATCCCCCGATCTTCCGAAAAGCCTCCCCCTGGCAGAAGATAAACGCTCCTGCCGCCCATTTGGTCATTCGGCTCACCCCATTCCACAAAGCGGTGACGAGGCCCACCACGAAATGCTGTTCATCCATGCGGATCGTGCAGCCGCCGGCCAGGCATCGGCCGGATTCGATTTGTCCGGCGACCTCGGCAAAGAGTTCCGGCGTCGGGCGCGAATCGGCGTCAACGAATAAGAACCAATCGCCGCTCGCGGCAGCCGCGCCGGTATTACGGGCGCGCGCGATTTGATTGACAGGTTCAAAAACCACGCGCGCGCCGCCCGCTCGCGCCATTTCCGCCGTCGCATCGGTGGAATTGTTGTCGCACACGATGATTTCCGTCTCCCATCCGCGCCGGGCAAAGCTCTGCGCCGCCTGCCGCATGCTGCGCAACGAATCAGCAATGAGCTTTTCCTCATTGAACGCCGGCACGATGATGGAAATTTTCATTTCCCCAGCAGATTTCTGGCGACGTTGTTGTGCGGGTCCAGTTGCAAGGCGGCCTGCAGGAGCTGGCGAATTTCTTTCGCATCGGCTGGCACGCTTAATTCGGCCAGCCGCGCCCGCAGCACCAGCGCCGAGGAGGCGTAAGATTGTTGGATGTCCGGCAACCACGCGGGCGGGGTGTCGGTCAGATATGGAAAGACATCCTCACGGCACCGGACGAATTGGGAGTAGATCGGTGGCAAAAGCCCTTCGCGGCTGCTGCGGATGGCCGAACGCGCGGCGATGTATTCCAGATAGGGGAAATCATCGGTGTTCAACGTCTGGCCGCTGCCAAGGAATTCCGCCAGACGCCCATCGCCCACCAAAAAACAATCCAGCAAGTCCTCCACCCGTTCGACCTCGATGATCTTCAGGTCCTCGGCCACCGCCGGGACGGCCATCTTGCGCTGGATCGCGGCCACGTCCAAGGTCAGCGGTTTAAGCGTGCCCAGGATGATGGTCCATTCGGTGCGTCCCATCGGGGAATGGAAAAGATAGACGTGCGGGAAAACCGCTTTCAAGGAGCGCACCGCCACGCGGAAATCTTCCAGCGACAAACCGTAGTACGGCAGCCACGCCGAAAAAATGCCGCCCGGATTGAGATGCGCTCGGCAGAGCCGGAAATAATCAACGCAATACAATCCGCCGTTGCCGGCCAGGCGCGGATGGATGGAATCGGAGAGAATGGCGTCGTAGGTTTGGTCCGTCTTGACCAGGTAGCTCCGGGCGTCGTCAATGCGCACGTGGACGCGCGGGTCGCGCAGGACGCCGTGATTGCTTTCCGGGAATTGATCGTTGGCCTGGATCACGGCGCCGGTGATTTCCACGCAATCTATCTGCTTGACAGGATGTCTTGTGATGGCCCAGGCCGTGCCGCCGGAGCCGAAGCCGATTTGCAGCACCTTTTCCGGATGGGGATGAATGAGCAACGCCAAATGCGCCTGGAGTTTTTGCGTGGTTTGAAATTTCAGGTCCGTCCCGGCCACGTTGACGCCGTTGATGGAGATGGTGCGATGGTCGCCGTAATCTTCGATGGTCACGGTGCCTCCGATGTCCTCGTCGAAGTAGGTCAGGCGGGCGTTGGAGGGAATGAAGATCCCCGAAAACGTGTCGGGCGGGATGCCGCCGCGGACCGAGAACCCAACCGCCGCCAAAGCCGCCCCCAGCAACCCCAGGCGGGCGACAGAAAAGGTGACTTCCGCGCCGCGCCGGCAGCAATACGCCACCACGCCGATGGCCATGTTCACCAGCGCCAGCATCATCAGGCTGTGCAGCGTGCCGAATCTGGGAATGAGATAAAACCCGGCCGCAAGCGAACCGCCGATGGCGCCGAACGTGTCGGCAAAATAACTGACGCCCACGCCCGACCCGGTGTGCCCGCGCGCGGCGGCGTAAATCTTGGCCGCCACGGGAAACGTCATCCCCATCAGCACCGCCCCCGGAAAAACGAAAATCATAGACACCCCGGCCTCGAGCACCATAAAGCTGGTGAAATCGCTGTACCGCATCGCGTTTCCATGGAAGATAAAATCATTCAACGATTTGAGGATGAAGGGCGTGAAGGCCAGCGTGGCCAGCACGCTCAGGCCCAGCAAGGTTTGCAGCACGGCCAGAACCTCCAGCAGCCGATTGCCGCGGACGGTGAACCACGCCGTGGCAAGGCCCCCAAAGGCCAGGCCGCACAAATACGTTGTCAACATAATAGTGAAGGCGTAGGTGGTCGTCCCGGTCAGGAAGGTCAGCACCCGCGTCCAGAGGACCTCGTACGCCATGCCCGTCAACCCCGCCACGCCCAGGAGGACGAGCAGCAGGCGTGTACACCAGGCCGGATAAGTTTTCAGGTCGGGCTGCTCGGACGGCGTGGACGAGGTGGACGGCGTCGCGGTCGAAGTGTTGCTCAAGACCAGCGCCGCGACCCCCACCAAAAAGGTGAGCGCCACGGCCACCCAGGTCGTCGCCCGGACGCCCACTGCCGCGATCAGCACGAAACCCGCGGCGGCGCATCCCAGCACCGCGCCCCAGGTGTTGAGGCCGTAGAGCAGGCCGAGGTTTCGCCCCAGCATGGATGGTTCGCGTGTCAAGTATTGTGTCAATAATGGCAAGGTTCCTCCCATGAAAGTGGTCGGAATCAGCAGCAGGAGCACGAGCAAGACGGCCTGGGCGAAACTGAGGCTGTGATAGGAAGCGGCCGAAGCGCGGGCATACCAGAGGTAAACCGGCAGCAGCGCCTTGAGCAGCAACGGAAACACCAGCGCGAAACCCCCGACCAGCAACTCGAGGATGCCGTAAAGACGAAGCGGAGAACGGGTCCGGTCCGCCACGCCGCCGAAGACAAATCCGCCGATGGCCATGCCGCCCATGAATCCAGCCAGGACAGTGGCGGAGGCATAGACCGAGTTGCCGAAAATGAGCGAAAGCAGCCGCATCCAAACGACTTCATAGACCAGTCCGCTGAAGCCGGAGGCAAAAAACAGGAGCAGGACGAGTGTCTTTCGTGATGGATGCACCGCCGTTCGTTATCAAAGCCGCGCCAGAACCGCAAGGGCCAACTCCAAGCCGCGCCCCGATGGCGGGCTTTTTTTTGCGCCCGAGCCATGGTTTTGAAAGGGAGTCGAAATTACCCGGAATTATCTGAAATTATCATGGAAATCAACGACTTGCGTGAGTTTTCATGGCTTCACTTTTTTTATTTTCATTTTGGTTGAATTCACTTGAATCCACCTGAATCAGGTTGAATTCACCTGAATTATCGGACACAGTCCGGCCTGCCAATGCCACTTTTCCAAGATCCCTCCCCGCTGACCCTTATTTCAAAGAACAGGCGCATGAGCGCTTCCCTTATTCCACACTACCACGATTGGATGGGAGTTCAAGCAGGAAAATTCAAATTATTTTCCGCGACGGCGGGATTTTCCGGTCAAAGACAGTTCTGTGGAGCCGCCATTTTTTGCAAGTTGCTGCGGTTGTGCTGGTTAAAAACGATCCAAATTGATTTTCCTTTTCAGCGACGCCCGGCGGACGAAGGACTCGATTCGCTGCGACCGCATCCTATCGCCGATAGTGTCCTCATTTGAAGAATAGGGACCGCCAGGGACGATGTTCGGGGAGCATACGCGCCCGCGCGTGTGGTCAGCGACGCCCCCGTCGCTGACACCGGCCAAGAGGGTTCAGCGAGGGCGCTGAACCCGGCACGCGGGGGCGCGTGCGCTCCCCAAATTAGAAAACCCTATCGCCGCGAGGTTTGGGAGTGGGCCATCAGGCCTTGGTTTGCTGGTCAGGGGACCTTGCAACCGATTGGGAATAGAGCGCCACGAGCCGGGCCATCAACACCGCCACGTAAAGCACGCCGGTCGTGGATTCCACCATCAGAAGCATGCGGGCGACGTTGGACTCAGCGGCGATGTCATTGCATCCCAGACAGGTCAGGGACACAAAACTAAGGTAGAGCGCATCAAAGCTGCCCAAGGGGTGGTGGGCGACAAGGTGGACGCCGGAAAAAGAATCGGGATTTAATCGCGAAACCGTCAGGTAGGCGGTGGTCCAGAAAAGCCCCAGCATCAGGTAAGCAGAGATGCCCGCGCACATGACCTCGGAGTTCACACGGGTTGACCGCAGAATGAAGCGCAGCAGTTGACCGACCACAAAGCCCACGAAAAGCATGCGCGCGGCATTGATGATCCAGGAAGGCACCACCCCGCGCCAATAGTGGTCCATCCACGGGCCGGCCAGCGCCGGGATGACCAGCACAATCGTGAGCACCCAACTGCGTCCGCCCACGGCGAGCACGGCGGAGATGAGTATAATCATCATCAAAGCGTTCTCGATGACCACGCCGTGATCCAGTTGCACAATGAATGGATACGACAACAGCAGAAGGATCAGCGCCACGAGAAACTGAGCCATGGAAAAACGGAATAATCCGGCTGTCGCTTGAACTCCGTTGACCGGCGTGGCCTCGGCTTGCGTCTTGTTCATTTGTGTAATCAAACGATGGTTTGCCGCATCAGACCGTGATGTCCCCAACATCAGTCATCAAAGAGCATCATTTCTCCAAACACGGTCTCGGGGTATCCTCTCTTGGCCCAAAGATGTGTTCGCGCGTTATAGTTCCACCCTCGTTGCTCCAACCGGCCGGCAAATTCTGCGCGGTCGAGATTCAAGCAACCCAAGGCACGCCGCCGCCAGAGTTCGATGACCAACCGATTGAAAAGCGCCTCGCTCGTAAAGCTGGTCGCGCCATTGCTCAAACACACATCAAACACTTCTGTCAGGATGGCGGGTGAATCTTTTTCATCCACAGGTTTTGCGGGTGCGGCTCGTTTCCGAACGTTCTTAGGCTTGTAAAACGTGAGAATCATTTCTCCGGCCAGCACGCTGGCGGAATTTTTCTTTTTGTGCATGGACCAAATGACGTCGCCGGTTTGGGTGATGGCGGCTCTTAATTCCGCGCCGCAATCGCTGGCGGTTTCGAGAATAGTGGCAAAATAACCTGTATCCCAATGCTGAAATACAATGGAGAACCAGCGGTCAGGTCTCAATAACCGCAACGCAGTCTTGATGCTGGCGGCAAGGCTGGCCCTGTAGTGTGCTTCCGAATGTCCGCGCTCCCCTCCGACGATGGTTTCAAGTTCGCGAGTTTCGTCAGTCACGGGAAACCCCAGCCAGTGATTCCACAGAATGGAGAGGTCGAGATAACTGATGAAAGCGCCGTAGGGCGGGTCGGTAAAAATGTAATCCACCGTTCCGGGCTTGATGAATTCATCCAATGTGGCGGCGTCGTGCGACAAAGTGCGAAAATGCTTGTTGCTCTCCAGCTTGGATAAAGCCCCTGTTTCGTTGCGGCCATGATCCCTGAACCGCAACACTTCTTCCTTTGCTTTGACTACGTTTAAGAAACGGCCTTGAAATGTTTTCCATATCGGAAGTTCCACAAACTCGGTCGCCAATTTGTAGCGGTAGATGCTAAAAATGCTCGAACCGCCGCGGCTCTCGGCGCGGCCTTTGGCCGAGAGAAATGTCTTGTTCAGTTTTGCAACAGAGGCAGACCAAGCCAGCAGCAACAAGTCGCGGACGATTCCCGGCGGCTCTCGTTCGATGGTCCGTTTGATGAGCGCAAGGCCGGCCAACTGGCGCGGCGTGAACATCTCGTGGAAAAACTCGGCGTCCGAGTTGCGCGGCAATTTGATGTTTTCAGGCAGGGGCAGTTTCTTGAGAGCTTCTTTGGCTGCATTTTCATCATCTTCGATTTTCTGCAACGATTCTCCGCAAGCCTGCCGCACACGCTCAAAAGCCTGCCGCAGCGGTATGATGGAAGGAAGGGTCGTGTCGGCAATGTTTCGCGCAATGAAGTTGGCGAACGGGTTGAGGTCGTTTTGTATCGCGCTCCGGCCCAAAAGAAAGGATTCAATAGCGGTTACTCCCGTGCCGCCAAAAGGATCCAACACCACGTCGCCGAGTCGCGAATAACGCTCCACATAGGCACGGACGACGTTGGCCGGGCGCCGCGTGAAATACGGATGGACGCCATAATGCCGGGCGTCTTCCTGCCGAGCGGCGGGGATGGCTTCCAGAATGGGTTCGATGCAGGCGCGAGAATTCATGATGACAAAAACCTAGCCAGAGATCGAACCTCAATAAAGTCAACATGCTCATGGGGGTGCCGCGTGTCATAATCCAGGCAGAGAACAACGGCACGCGGCAGACTTGGGTAATTTTTGATCTGATAGTCGAATCCGCTCGCTCGTTTCTTGATTTCGACCGGGCACGAATATGCAGGATACTCGCCAAAGCAAAATGAACTTGCCGGACAATCAAAACCCCTCAGCAAATAAGGACCAAGCCTTAATCCCAAATGGTCGAAGGCCCCTGCCAGCCGTAATAAGTCCGCTTCACTAATTAGTTTTACGTTTGGCTGACCGTAGTGTTGTACAAAGCGTTTGAACTGCAATACGGTCCAAGCCAAGGCATCGGGACTTGCCTTTTTTTGCTGATCAATCTGATTTTTCCACAGTTCGCTTTGGAAATGAGCATGAAACGAAAGCGGCTCCTTTGTTGATGGCAGGATTTTTGGAAGGCCTTTTTTCCGCCAATGCACATCGGTTGGCACAAGAATAAATCTACTTTTCTTGTCGAATGCGATATCAATTTCTATGCGTTCAAAATCACGGTACGCATCCAGCGCGAACCAACGACGGATAGCCTCGCCAATGGAATCTTTGGATTCTCCTTTCTGTATCCGAAAATGTTGCGCATTGGCCCTGACGATTCTTCCATCGACAATTTTGTGATCGGGATCAACGGCATTGAAAGCAGTTTCAACGGGGCCATAGGGAGTTTGAAGAATGACTTGGCATTTTTTGTGCCGCCGAATGTGTTCAAGAATATGTGCCGGGGCGTTTTGCAGCCAATACTGCGGCCCACCGGATTTTCCCAGCTTTGCTTGTTGGAGATGCATAACCTATTCAATCATTGCGCTGAACAACCACTAGCAGCAAGCTCGATGAGAGCATGAAGAAACGGATGGATTATCTGCTAACTTGGAACTGCCGGCATCTGGCCAACGCGCAAATTCTCCGACGAATTAACCAGGAGGCAGTCGGCTGAGGCTGGAATCTGCCCACAGTTTACGAACCGTGAAGCAAGGCCTGGAAAAACAATGAAAAAATGGTCCGTCATGCTCGGCATGGTCGTCGTTCTGTTGATGGGATGGACTATTTTCATTTCCTTGTTCCCGGATTCAGCCGGGCCCGAAGTGCCCTCCTCCATGATCCCGCCAGCCGTTGTGGCGCCGCTGGTTCAAAGCAACATGCCGCTGCGTGTCTTCCCAGGAGTTGGCGGCGTCTTGATGATTCTCCCGGATGGCTCGCTGTGGCAATGGGGCAAAACCGGGCCGGGGTCATGGCCAAGAGCAAAAGTGCCCGCGCAAGTGGGGACCAACCACAATTGGATGCAGGCGTTGCCAGCCAACAACCACAACGTCGCGCTCCGCACGGATGGAACCCTGTGGGAATGGGGCTGGCGAGGAGCTTCCAAAGCTGGTGCTCCTGTCGGATCCAGCCAGGATCCAGAGCAAATGGATTCAGGGCATGATTGGATCGGGATTGCGGCCGGAGACGTGCATTCAGTGGCGCTCAAAAATGATGGAACGTTATGGGCCTGGGGCAATAACGGGAAATTTCAGCTTGGTAATGGCCCCGGGCCAAACCAAACCAACTTGGTCCAGGTCGGAACGAACCGCGATTGGATAGCGGTGAGCGCCGCTGCTTCATATACTCTGGCTCTGCGAAGAGACGGGACTCTCTGGGTCTGGGGTGGAGTCCACTGGTTCTCCACAAACATGGCGGGCACAGATTTTCCTTTCCCAACCCAAGTGGGCCGTGAGACCAACTGGGTTGGCCTGGACATGAGATGGGCCTTCTTGCGTCATCAAACGGTTGAACTTTGGGACCCACTAGTCTCCCTCCCTGGCTCGAATGCGGCTGCTTCTTCAATCGGCTATCTGATGGCCTCGAATTGGATCTCGAACCGCTCCGCTTTTGGGTTTGGCGCCAGACCAACACTTTACGAAGTGCATACAGATGGCACGCTTTGGAAGGCATCGTCCAGTAGTAGCTCCGGCTTTCTAACACCATCAAATAAATGGCACCGGGTTGGCAAAAGATCGGACTGGGTTTCAATATGGGGATTTGGGACCGTTTTGGGGCTGACTTCAGATGGCACCATTTGGACATGGGGTATGGATCCCGGACAGGAGCCGGTCCCTGATCTGCATTCCAGAATCACTCTGCTTCACGTTCGAATCATGAAGCGGCTCAAGAAGCCAGTAACCAGCTACTCGACCGCAGGTTTCCCGCCATATCAGAAAGAGCCGCGCCCATTGATGCGTTTAGCGCCGGCAACGAACACGCAATCAAACAGCGAACGAATTCCTGGAAATTGAATCGCTGTCGATAATGTAGCGTGGTATGGCTGGTCAGCGGATACAGTCCACCCACCCCAAGTCCTCAACCGAAACGATGCAGTTAAAGAACTGAATTTTGACAGGATTAACAGGATTAACAGGATGGAAAAGAGGCTGCGGCGTCAGAAATAATCCCTCACCGTTTGGGGAGAGATCCCTGTCCTGTAATTCATCCTGTAAATCCTGTCTCAAAATCTTCCTGTCGTGTTCTTCGACTGCAAGGATGCGGCTCGGGGGGGGCAAAAAAAAGCAAAAAAAGGCGTTGACAGGTTGGCCGGGTGGGCTTATTTTGGGCGTCGAAGTTATCGGGCAGCATTGCAGGAGCCATGAGCCCCGACGCCCCTTCGTTGAAAAGCGGAGACGGGCGGGGGTAGTGGTTTTTTGTCGTTTTGCACGGTCAGGATGCCAGAGATATTTGGCTTTTGCCCATGTAGCTCAGTTGGCAGAGCACGTCCTTGGTAAGGACGAGGTCATCAGTTCAATCCTGATCATGGGCTCCATAACTTCTGGAGACGAAACGGATTACGCACATAACAATATAGATAGAAGACTATGGCAAAAGAAGCCTTTCAACGCACGAAACCTCACGTCAATGTCGGCACCATCGGCCACGTTGACCACGGCAAATCCACCTTGACCGCCGCCATCGTCGAAGCGCAGAGCAAAAAAGGCATGGCCAAAGCGATCAGTTATGCGGACATCACCAAGGGCGGGACGGTGCGCGATGCCACCAAGACGGTGACCATCGCCGTCTCGCACGTCGAGTACGAGTCCCCCCTGCGCCATTACGCGCACGTGGATTGCCCGGGCCATGCCGATTACGTCAAAAACATGATCACGGGCGCGGCCCAAATGGACGGCGCGATCCTGGTGGTCAGCGCGGCGGACGGTCCCATGCCCCAGACGCGCGAGCACATTTTGCTGGCGCGGCAGGTCGGCGTCCCGGCCATCGTGGTCTTCCTGAACAAGGTGGACCTGGTGGATGATCCTGAATTGCTGGAGTTGGTCGAGATGGAAATCCGCGATCTGCTTAACAAATATCAATTTCCCGGCGACACTACGCCGGTTGTGCGGGGCAGCGCCACGGCCGCCCTGGCCGGCGCGCCTGAGGGCACTAAAGCCATTGATGATCTGCTGGCCGCGGTGGACAGCTTCATCCCGCTGCCGCCACGCGAGATTGACAAGCCTTTCCTGATGTGCATCGAGGACGTGTTCAACATTGAAGGCCGGGGAACGGTCGTCACGGGCCGCGTCGAGCGCGGTGAATTGAACAAGATGTCCGACGTCGAAATCGTCGGCTTGAAGGATACGCGCAAGACGGTGGCGACGGACATTGAAATGTTCCGCAAGCTGCTGGACAAGGCCAGCGCCGGCGACAACGTCGGCGTGCTGTTGCGCGGCACGAAGAAAGAGGAAGTGGAGCGCGGCATGGTTTTGGCCAAGCCGGGCACCATCACGCCTCACACCGGATTCAAGGCGGAGGTTTATGTGTTGTCCAAGGATGAAGGCGGCCGGCATACGCCGTTTTTCACCAATTACCGTCCGCAGTTCTATTTCCGCACCACCGACGTGACGGGCACGGTCAAACTAGCCCAAGGCGTGGAAATGGTTATGCCGGGCGACAACGTCTCGGTGGATATTGAACTCATCGCGCCGGTGGCGATGGAAAAAGGGCAGAGGTTTGCCATCCGCGAGGGTGGTCGAACGATCGGAGCCGGCCGGGTGTCTGACATCGTAGTCTGAGATTTAGCGGCAGGAACGCGCAGACGCTCCTGCCAAGGAAGTGGATGAGGGACTGCTCGAGGGTGAAGGGCGGTAGCTCAATTGGTAGAGTAGCGGTCTCCAAAACCGTCGGTTGGGGGTTCGAGTCCCTCCCGCCCTGCCACTCGAGGTGATGGAGAATGGATGGAGAGGGAGAGACCGGAGGGGTGGCAGAGTGGTCGATTGCGACGGTCTTGAAAACCGTTGTGCGGGAAACCGCACCGGGGGTTCGAATCCCTCCCCCTCCGCCAAAAAGAAGAGAAATGAATGAGTGATTATTTGCCAATGATAATAGGGATCGTGCTGGCCATGGGCGTGTTCACGTTCTTGTGGCGCCAGGGCGCCTTCCTCCGCTTGTCCGGCTATTGGGGCGAGACGATGGAGGAGCTTAAGAAATGCACCTGGCCGACCTGGGAGGAGTTGAACGGTTCCACGGTGGTCGTCATCGCGTCGGTGGCCTTGCTGGGCGGCTTTACGGTGATTGTGGATTTTTTGCTGGCCAGCCTCATTAAAATCATCGTTTAAGGATTACGCGATGCCAAAAAGCCAATGGTTCGTCATTCATACTCTGTCCGGGCAGGAGCAGAAGGTCAAAGAGAACATTGAAAAGCGCGTCAAAGCCGAGGAAATGGCCGAGTATATCAAAGAAGTCCTGGTCCCGGTGGAAAAGGTGGTGGATGTGCGCGGCGGCAAAAAGACCGTGACCAGCCGCAAGCTGCATCCCGGCTACGTGTATATTGACATGGTGCTGCTGGACGACCAGAGCCGGATTTTGGAGAAGCCGTGGTACTTTGTCCAGGACACCCCGGGCAAGATTGGCATCGTGGGAGGGGATCGGCCCATCCCGGTGACGCCCGATGAGATAGCGACGATCAAGGCGCAAATCACGGAGAGCGAGGAGACGGAGAAGCCGAAGGTGCATTTTGACGTTGGCGAAACCGTCAAGATCAATGACGGGCCGTTCTTGAATTTCAGCGGGGTGATTGAGGAAATCGAGCCGGACCGCGGCAAACTCAAAGTCACCGTCAACATTTTCGGGCGCAATACTCCCGTGGAACTGGAGTACTGGCAGGTGGAGAAAGCATAAGCGCGCATTTTTATGGCCAAGAAGATTACAGGACAGATCAAATTGCAAATACCGGCCGGACAGGCCAACCCGGCGCCGCCGGTCGGCCCGGCGTTGGGCCAGCAAGGGGTGAACATCATGGCCTTTTGCAAGGAGTTCAACGCCACCACCAAGGATCAGGCCGGGATGATCATCCCGGTGGTTATCACCGTTTTTGCGGATAAGTCCTTCACGTTCATCACCAAGTCGCCTCCGGCCTCCGTGCTGCTCAAGAAAGCGGCCGGCATTGCCTCCGGTTCCAAGGTTCCGAACAAGGACAAAGTGGGCAAGGTCACGCGCAAACAAGTGTTGGAGATTGTCAAACTCAAGGTCAAGGATTTGAACGCCGCCTCCGAAGAGGCGGGGTTCCGGATCATTGCGGGCACGGCCCGCAGCATGGGAATCGAGGTCGTGGAATAACTCAGCGCGGGAGAGCCGCCGCATTGGCGGAGGCTCGTTTGGACCGCTTACGAACATGCCAAGCAAACGATATAAAAAAGCGTTGGAACTGGTGGAAAGCCACAAGCCCTACCCGTTGAAATCAGCCGTGGAGCTTCTGGGCAAGTTTCCCAAAGCCAAGTTCAATGAGACCATTGACATGGCTTTCAAACTCGGCGTTGACCCCAAGCAATCCGACCAAATGGTGCGCGGCACCGTTCCTTTGCCTCACGGCAGCGGCAAGACCGTGCGCGTCCTGGTCTTCGCCAAGCCCGGCAACGCCGCCGAAGCCGCCCGCGCCGCCGGCGCCGAATACGTCGGGTTCGAAGACTTGATCAAGAAATGCACCGAAGGCTGGACCGATTTCGACGTGGCCATCGCCACCCCCGAAGCCATGTCCGAAGTGCGCAAATTGGGCAAAGCGCTCGGCCCGCGGGGGCTGATGCCCAATCCCAAAACCGGCACCGTGACCGAGGACACCGCCAAGGCGGTCAAGGAAGTCAAGGCCGGGCGGGTTGAGTTCAAAGTGGACAAGGGCGGCAACGTCCACGTGCCCATCGGCAAAGCATCGTTTCCCGCCAACCAGATCGAGGAGAACGCGCGGGCGGTGATCGAGGCGGTGGCCAAGGCCAGGCCCAGCAGCGCCAAGGGCGTATTCATCCACAGTTGCACCATTTCCGCCACCATGAGCCCGCCCGTGCGGGTGGATGTCCGCCATCTCCTGGACGCCGCCTAACCCAAAGGAAACCCATCATGCGCGCAGAAAAACAATTTATCAGCAATGAATACCTGGTCCGGCTCAATGCCGCGCCTTTTTTCATCGTCGTGGATTATCGGGGGTTGAAAGTCGGCCCGATTACCGAGCTTCGCAAACGCCTGAACAAGGCCGGGGCGGAAATGCACGTCGTCAAGAACTCCCTGTTCCGCCTGGCCGTCAAGGAAGCCGGAGTGGCGGACTTGGGCGCGTCTCTGACCGGCCAATTGGCGGTCGTCACGGGCCAGCGCGACGTTTCCTCCGCCGCCAAGATCGTCAAGACCTTCAGCGCGGAGTTTGACAAACCGAAGGTGCGGTTTGGTTATTTGAAGAACCAGCGCCTGGAAAGCGCGGACATCATGGCCCTGGCCGATTTGCCGTCCATCGAGGTTTTGCGCGGCAGATTGCTCGGCGTGATCATGGCTCCGGCCACCAAGCTGGCCACCGTCATCAACACGCCGGCCACGCAACTGGCGCGCGTCCTCAAGGCGCGCATGGAAAAGGAAGCATAAACAATTTCATGTCCGCTCGCGGAGATGAAGCACACAACAAAAACAAAGTAAATCGTCGGCTCGCAGGCTTGCGGGCGTAACTCGTCCGCGGCCGCGGATGGCAACGAGACTGAAAGGAAACATGGCTGACATAGCATCATTAGTCGAACAACTGGGCAAGTTAACGGTCATTGAAGCCGCCGACCTGGTCAAACAACTGGAAACCGCGTGGGGCGTCACCGCCGCCGCGCCGGTGGCCGTGGCCGCGCCGGGCGCCGCCGCCGCTCCCGCGCCTGCCGCCGAAGTCAAAACGGTCTTTGACGTCATTCTGGTTTCCGCTCCGGCGGACAAAAAGATCGCCGCCATCAAGGCGGTGCGCGAGGTCAAGGCCGGCCTGGGGCTGGCGGATGCCAAAGCCCTCGTGGAGGGCGCGCCCAAACCGGTGTTGGAAGGGGCCAATAAGGCCGACGCCGACGCCGCCAAGAAAAAATTGGAGGATGCGGGGGCCAAGGTTGAAATTAAGTAACAATGGTGTAAACTATGGGCGGCGGATTCTTCCGCCGCTCTATTTGAACCGTTAAAGAGCGATTTCTAAAACGAGAATCATCGTTTCAACAAAAGGACTATTGAGCCGGCACGTTTTCGATGGCCAGAAAACGGGCCTGCCGTGCTTTATGCCAAACAAGAACCTGGCTCGCGCCAGACATTGACCAAAGGTTAAAATGCCATCGAGAATTACTGAACGCGTACAATTCGGAAAGATCAAGGAAGTCATCGCTCCGCCCAATCTGATCGAATTGCAGACCAATTCCTACCGGGAATTCCTGCAAATCGAGACGCCGCCCTCCAAGCGCAAGAACACCGGTCTGGAAGCCGTGTTCACCGAGGTTTTTCCCATTGAAAGTTACGATGGCAAGTGCGTGCTTGCCTACAAGAACTACGAAATCGGCGAACCCAAGCACGACTGGCTGGAGTGCCTGCGCGAAGGCATCACCTTTGGCGCGCCGCTGCACGTGACCTTCCTGCTGAAGGAGGAAAAGGCGGGCAAGGAAGAGAATGTCTTCATGGGCGAATTGCCGCTGATGACCCCGCAGGGCACCTTTGTCATCAATGGCGCCGAGCGGGTCATTGTCAGCCAACTGCACCGTTCGCCCGGATTGGCCTTCGAGAAAAGCATTCATCCCAATGGCAAGGAATTGTTTTCCTTCCGCATCATCCCCGATCGCGGCTCCTGGTACGAGGCCCAGTTCGACACCAGCGATTTGCTCTACGTCTATCTGGACCGCAAGAAGCGCCGCCGCAAATTCCTCACCACCACTTTCTTCCGCGCCTTGGGCTACGGGACGGATGAGGCCATCCTCACGCTTTTCTACGACATCGAGGACCTCAGCGTGAAGGATGCGGAGAAGCTGGAAGACATTCAAAACAAGGTTTTGATCGCCGACGCCACCGATGCCGACAAAGGCATCGTCGTGGCCCGCGCCTTCGAGCCGCTGTCCAAGGCGGTCGTCAAGCAGATCGCCGAACTGGGAATCACAAAGATCAAGGTGGTGGATACCTCCATTGACGATGGCATCGTCATCAAGTGCCTCAAAAAAGACCCGACCAAAAACGAGGAGGAGGCTCTGAAGGACATTTACCGCCGCCTGCGGCCCGGCGACCCGCCGACCGCCGCCAACGCCCGCGCGCTGATCAAACGATTGTTTTTCGACGCCAAGCGTTATGATTTGGGCCGCGTCGGCCGCTACAAGATCAACCAAAAGCTGGGCATCAAAGGCGGCGATTCGCGCATTCTAACCAAGGAAGACTTGGTGGCTGCGACCAAATACCTCCTGCGCCTGAAAAAGGGCGAAGGCAGCCTGGACGACATTGATCACCTGGGCAGCCGCCGCATCCGCACGGTGGGCGAATTGCTGGCCAACCAGTGCCGTGTCGGCTTGGCGCGCACCGAGCGGTTGGTCAAGGAGCGCATGACGCTTTTCGATCAAAGCCTGGAAAGCATGTCGCCGCAGAAATTGATCAATCCCAAGGCGCTCTCCGCGGTCATCCGCGATTTCTTCGGACGCAGCCAGCTTTCGCAGTTCATGGACCAGATCAATCCGCTGGCCGAATTGACGCACAAGCGCCGCCTTTCGGCCCTTGGGCCGGGCGGTCTTTCGCGCGATCGGGCCGGATTCGAGGTGCGCGACGTTCATCCTTCGCACTATGGCCGCATCTGCCCGGTGGAAACACCCGAAGGGCCGAACATCGGCTTGATCGCCTCGCTGGCCACTTTCGCCCAGGTCAACGACTTTGGATTCCTGGAAACGCCTTATCGCAAGGTGGAGAAGGGCCGCGTGACCGCTCACCTGGAGTACCTCACCGCTGACCGCGAGGAGGCCTTCATCATCGCCCAGGCCAATGCGCCCATTGACGACAAAGGCAACTTCCTCGTGGATCACGTCCCTTGCCGTTGCAAAGGCGACTTCATTGACGTCGAGCCGTTGCGCGTGGATTACATGGACGTTTCGCCCAAGCAATTGGTTTCCGTGGCGGCGAGCTTGATCCCGTTTTTGGAGCACGACGACGCCAACCGCGCCTTGATGGGATCGAACATGCAACGCCAGGCCGTGCCGCTTTTGGTGACGGAAGCGCCGCTGGTCGCCACCGGTTTGGAGGAGCGCGTGGCGCGCGATTCCCGCGCCGTGCTGGTGGCCGAGGAGGCCGGCAAAGTCGCCTCGGTCAACGGCAACATGGTGCTGGTCACCACCGACGGCAAAATCCCCGATTCCAAGAAGAAACTCAAAACGGACGCGGAGGCCGGAGTGTGGGTTTATCCCATCCGCAAATTCATGCGTTCCAACGCCGCCACCTGCATCAATCAAAAAATCGTCGTGGCCAAAGGCGACGCCATCAAGAAGGGCCAGGTCATCGCCGACGGCCCTTGCACCCAGGGCGGCGAACTGGCCCTGGGCCGCAACGTCCTGTGCGCCTTCATGCCTTGGAACGGATACAATTTCGAGGACGCCATCCTCATCAGCGAACGCATTGTCAAGGACGACGTGTTCACCTCCATTCATATTGACGAATTCGAAGTCGGCGCCCGCGACACCAAGCTCGGCCCGGAGGAAATCACCCGCGACATCCCCAATTTGGGCGATGAAGCGTTGAAGAACCTCGGCCCCGACGGCGTCATTCGCATCGGCGCCGAAGTCAAGCCCGGCGACATCCTGGTGGGCAAGATCACGCCCAAGAGCGAAACGGAACTGGCCCCCGAAGAGCGCCTGCTGCGCGCCATCTTCGGGGAAAAAGCCGCCGACGTCAAAGACACGTCGCTCAAAGTGCCCTCCGGCACCTACGGCATTGTCATGGATGTCAAAGTTTCCTCCAAGAAGGAACGGGAAGTCGAAACCAAGGCCGTGGTCCCGGAGATTCGGCGTCATGCCAAGGAAGTCCAGGACGAACACAAGGCCAAGACCGACGAGTTGCGCGAGCAATTAACCGAAGCCTTGAGCAACATTCTGCTCGGCGAAAAGATTCCGCTCGACGTGGTCAATTCCGAGACTGGCGAGATCATCATCCCGGCCAACCGCAAGATCACCAAGACGCTCTTGCGCAAACTGGCCCAGGTCTATGACCGCATCGAGATAGACCCCTCTCCCATTCGCAACAAAATCAACGAAATCATCGGCAGCTTCAAAAAGAAATTCGACGATTTGCAGATGCAGCACGACGAGGAAATCGAACGCGCCGAAGCCGGCGAGGAAGTGGATAGCGGCGTCATCAAATCCGTCAAAGTCTATATCGCCTCCAAGCGCAAGCTCTCCGTCGGCGACAAAATGGCCGGACGCCACGGCAATAAAGGCGTCGTGGCCAAGATCGTGCCCGAGGAAGACATGCCTTTCCTGTCGGACGGCACGGCGGTTGACATCGTGTTGAACCCGCTGGGCGTGCCTTCGCGCATGAACGTGGGCCAGGTGCTCGAAACCCACCTGGGTTGGGCCGCGCGGTTGTTGGGCCTGAAATTCGCCACGCCCGTTTTCGACGGCATCAAAGAGAAAAACATCCGCGGCTACCTCAAGGAGGCCAAATTGCCCGAACACGGCAAGACCCTCCTCGTTGACGGCCGCACCGGCGAGGCCTTCGACCAGGAGATTGTCGTCGGCTACATCTACATGATGAAGCTGGGCCATTTGGTGGCGGACAAAATTCACGCGCGCGCGGTGGGTCCCTATTCGCTGGTCACCCAGCAACCCCTTGGGGGCAAGGCTCAATACGGCGGCCAGCGCTTCGGCGAAATGGAAGTCTGGGCCATGGAGGCCTACGGCGCCGCTTACAGCTTGCAGGAATTGCTCACCGTCAAGTCGGACGACGTGCAGGGCCGCACGCGCATTTACGAGAGCATCGTCAAAGGGGATAATTGCCTGGAGGCCGGCGTGCCCGAATCGTTCAACGTCCTTGTCAAGGAAATGCAGTCCCTGGCCATGGATGTCAAAGTGGGCTACTCGAACCCCGTGGAGCAAGCCGCCGCCGCGCAAGCCACGGCCTTGAGCAGCCTAAAATAACGCCAGATACATTTCCGTTCCAGAACGGCATAACCATGATGAATACTAAAGATACTGCCCGCGAGTTGCTCGGCTTGGACAAAGTCAACCAGGTCGAATACGTCGCCATTTCCGTGGCCTCACCCGAGGCCATCCGGGCCTGGTCCAAAGGCGAGGTCAAAAACCCGGAAACGATCAATTACCGCACCTTCAAGCCGGAAAAGGGCGGCCTGTTTTGCGAGCGCATTTTCGGCCCCGTCAAGGACTGGGAATGTTCGTGCGGCAAGTACAAACGCATCAAACACCGCGGCGTCGTCTGCGATCGTTGCGGCGTCGAGGTCACTTTGGCCCGCGTCCGCCGCGAGCGCATGGGGCATATCGAACTGGCCGTGCCCGTCTCGCACATCTGGTTTTTCAAGTGCATGCCCTCCCGGCTGGGCCTGGTCCTGGACATGACCGCGCGCAACCTCGAACGGGTCATTTACTACGAAGATTACATGGTGATTGATCCGGGTTCGACTCCGCTCAAACTGCATCAACTGCTCAGCGAGAACGAATATCGCGAGGCGCGCGAAACCTACGGCGCGGAAGCGTTCGTGGCCAAAATGGGCGCCGAAGCGGTGCGCGAGGGCCTGGCCAACGTGGACCTCCAAAAACAAGTGGATCATCTGGCCGTGGCCATGGGCGAAACCAAGAGCAAACAGATTCGCAAGAAAATCGCCAAACGCATCAAGCTTCTCTCGGCTTTCCAATCTTCCAAGGCCCGTCCCGAATGGATGATCTTGACCGTGCTGCCGGTCATCCCGCCGGATCTCCGCCCCCTGGTGCCGTTGGAGGGCGGACGCTTCGCCACCTCGGACCTCAACGATCTCTACCGCCGCGTCATCAACCGGAACAACCGGCTCAAGAACCTGCTCCAGCTCAAGACGCCCGAAGTCATCATCCGCAACGAAAAACGCATGTTGCAGGAAGCCGTGGATGCTTTGTTTGACAATGGCCGGCATGGCCGCGCTGTCACCGGCGCCGGCAACCGCGCTTTGAAATCCTTGAGCGACATGCTCAAGGGCAAGAGCGGGCGTTTCCGCCAAAACCTGCTCGGCAAGCGCGTGGACTATTCCGGCCGCTCCGTCATCGTCATCGGACCGGAGTTGAAGCTGCATCAGTGCGGCTTGCCCAAGAAAATGGCCCTGGTGCTCTTTGAACCCTTCATCATCCGCCGCCTGAAGGAATTGGGCTACGTCCACACCGTCCGCTCGGCCAAGAAGATGATCGAGCGCCAGTCTCCCGAGGTGTGGGACATCCTCGAGGCCGTAACCAAGGGCCATCCGGTCCTGCTCAACCGCGCCCCGACCCTCCATCGCCTGTCCATCCAGGCCTTCGAGCCGATCCTCATCGAGGGCGAAGCCATCCGCATTCATCCCTTGGTTTGCACGGCCTACAATGCCGACTTCGATGGCGACCAGATGGCCGTCCACGTCCCGCTTTCCGTCGAAGCCCAGATGGAGGCGCGGCTGCTGATGATGGCGCCCAACAACATTTTCAGCCCGTCCAGCGGGCGGCCCATCATGACGCCGACGCAAGACATCACGCTGGGATGTTTTTACTTGACGGCGGAGCCGCGGGCGAAAAGGGACGGCAAGCCGCTCATGCTCTTCGGCTCCAAGTCGGAGGTCATTTTCGCTTACAATGACGGAGGGGTGACTCTCCATACGCGCGTGCGCCTGGCCAACCCGGACAAGGGCCTCAAGACCCTCTACGGTGACGCGGAGCACAGCGCCATCGAAACCACGGTGGGCCGCGTCATCTTCAGCGAGATTTGGCCCGAGGAAATGGGCTTCCTGAACAAGGTCGCCGGCAAGTCGCAATTGGGCGACTTGATCTGGACTTGTTACAAGCAGTGCGGCCACGAAAAGACAGTCATCATGCTGGACAAACTCAAAGAGCTTGGCTTCCGCTCCGCCACCCGTTCGGGCTGCTCCATCGGCATTGACGACATGATCATCCCCAAGGAGAAGGACCAGGAGATTCACAACGCCCAAAAGCAGATCGCCGAAGTCGAAAAGCAATATCGCAAAGGCGTCATCACCCCGGGCGAACGTTACAACAAGGTCATTGACATCTGGACCCATTGCACGGACCAGATTGCCAACGTCATGTTGCGCACTCTGGAAACCAACCAGGGCAAGCTGGAATACAATCCCGTCTCCCTGATGGTGGATTCCGGCGCGCGCGGCAACCGCCAGCAGGTCCGGCAGTTGGCCGGCGTCCGCGGTTTGATGGCCAAGCCCAGCGGCGACATTATCGAGAAACCCATTCTGTCCAATTTCCGCGAGGGCCTGACCGTGCTGGAATACTTCATCTCCACCCACGGCGCCCGCAAAGGTTTGGCCGACACCGCCCTCAAGACCGCCGACTCCGGCTACATGACCCGCAAATTGGTGGATGTGGCCCAGGATGTCATCATCCGCATGGAGGATTGCGGCACCAGCAACGGCATCGTGGTGCAGGCCATTTATGAGGGCGAGGACGAAGTGGTCAAACTGAGCGAACGCATCAACGGACGTCTTTCCTGCGACGACATTGTCCATCCCGGCGAAGTCAAGAAGGTTTTGGTCCGCGCCAACGAAATGATTGACGAAATCAAGGCCCGCCTGGTGGAAAGCGCCGGCGTGGAAAAGGTCCGCATCCGCTCGGTCCTCACGTGTGAAAGCAAGCAGGGCATCTGCGGCTGCTGCTACGGCCGCAACCTGGCCACCGGCGGCATGATCAAGCGCGGCGAGGCCGTCGGCATCATCGCCGCCCAGTCCATCGGCGAACCCGGCACCCAGTTGACCATGCGCACCTTCCACATCGGCGGCACCGCCTCGCAGGTCTTCAAGCAACCGCATGTCAAGGCCAAGTTCGACGGCCTCGTGCGTTACAACGATCTGCGATTGGTTGAGCTGGAGGACGGCAACCACATTGTCTTGAACAAGAATGGCTCCATTTCGATCATGGCCGAGGACAGCGGGCGCGAATTGGAAACGCACAATCTGGTCATTGGCTCCGTCATCTCCGTCAAGAACGGCGGGAAAGTCAAGAAAGGCGAACCTTTCGTCCAATGGGACCCCTACAACGTGCCGATCCTCTCCGAGAAGGGCGGCAAGGTGAGGTTTGTGGATATCATCGAAGGCGTCACCATGAAGCAGGAGCTTGATCAAGCCACCGCCCAGGAGGCCATGGTCATCATCGAGCACAAGGAAGACCTCCATCCCCAGATCGTCATCTTGACTGACAAGGGCGAGCCGGCCGCCAACTATCCCATCCCTTCGGGCGCGCACATCGTCGTCAACGAAGGCGAACGCATCGTCGCCGGCACGCTCATGGCCAAGACCCCGCGCAAATCCTCCAAGACCAAGGACATCACCGGCGGTCTGCCGCGCGTGGCCGAGTTGTTCGAGGCGCGCCGTCCCAAAGACGCCGCCGAGATCTCCAAGATTGACGGCGTCGTTGATTTCGGCCCCAGCGTTCGCGGCAAGCGCACGATCCTGATCAAGGACCCGCAAACCAGCGTGGAAGAGGAGCACCTCATCCCCATCGGCAAGCATGTCATTGTCTTCAAGGGCGACTTTGTCAAGAAAGGGCAGCAATTGACCGAAGGCCCCGTGGATCCGCACGAAATTCTGGACGTCTGCGGCCCGCAGGAATTGCAGGAGCACCTGGTCAACGAAGTGCAGGAGGTCTATCGCCTCCAGGGCGTCACCATCAACGACAAGCACATCGAAATCATTGTGCGCCAAATGCTGCGCAAGGTCCGCGTCAACGAGCCGGGCGACACCCAATTCCTGTGGGGCGAGCAGATCGAAAAAATCGAGTTCGAGAGGGAAAATGCGCGCGTGGAAAAAATGGGCGGCAAGCCCGCCGAAGCGCAACCGGTCCTGTTGGGCATCACCAAAGCCTCGCTGGAAACGGAGAGCTTCCTGAGCGCCGCCTCCTTCCAGGACACAACCCGTGTTCTGACCGAAGCGGCGACGATGGGCAAAGTGGATTATCTGCGCGGCTTCAAGGAAAACGTCATCATGGGCCACATCATTCCCGCCGGCACCGGCTACACCACGCATCGGCGCGTCGAGCTGAAGCCCATGGTGGAACCCCTTCCGATCGAGGAACCGGAGCCGGTTGCGCTGCTGGAATCGCCCTTGGTCGGGTAAGGTTCGAAACAAAATTACTGAATGGTCACGCCTCAGCCGGAACGATGCAGTTAAAGAACTGAATTTTGACAGGATTAACAGGATTAACAGGATGGAAAAGAGGATGTGGCATTAGAAATAATCCCTCACCGTTTGGGGAGAGAACCGTATGCCGTGCTTAATCCTGTTCATCCTGTAAATCCTGTCTCAAAATCTTCCTGTCGTGTTCTTCGACTGCAAGGATGCGCCTCAGCGGGAGAGAAGCTCGCTCACGGGCGACATCGCCGCCACGCGGTCGCAGACAACCTTGACCGAAACCAGGACCGGCACCGACAACAACGCGCCCGGCACGCCCCAGAGCCAGGTCCAGAAGATCAGCGAAACGAAAATGACCACCGGATTAAGGGTGAAGCGGCGCCCCAGCAAGACCGGTGTAACGAGATTCGACTCCAAAGCGTGCAGCAGCAGATACCACGCCGCCGGAAGAACCGCCTGCCATAACGAGTCGAACGTGAGGAAACCCACCACGACCAGCAGAGTGATGCCGGCGCCGGGACCGAAGTAGGGAACAAAATTCAGAAGCGCCACGAGCATGCCCCACATCGCGGCGTTGGGCACAGCCATGCAATAGAGGCCCACGCTGACGACCAGGCCGAGGCCAATGTTGATCAAAGAAACCGAAAACAGGTAATGGGAAATGTTTTGCTGAATCTCATGGCAGATCTCGACGGCCCGCTTTTTTTCGCGCAAGGTGGGCATCACGTGGACCAGTTTTTGCAGGAACATGTCCCCTGACGCAAGCAACATGTAAAGCAAGACCATGGTCTCGCCGGCGCCCACCATGAAAACCCCGGTTTGGTTGATGAAGGTGCCGGGGATGCGGCTTGTTTTCAGCTCCACCTCCGGCGCTTTCTTTTTGTCTTCCTCCGTCGCGCCCAGGTTACTCACCGCCGCCGCCGCCTTGCTGAAGCGCGAGAGACGCGGGAACATGCGCTGGACTCGTTGCCTCAACTCGGTTATGTGTTGCGGCGCTTCATTCATCCATGTCAACGCCGGGCGGCCCAATTGAAAGAAACCGATGCCGATGGCGGCCCCAAGCAAGCCGAGCACGACGGCGGAGGAAAGCGCCGGCGGAATGTGGCAAATTGACGACCAGCGGATGAGCGGTTTCAACGTCATGGCGGCAATACAAGCCATGACGATCGGCAAGACCACCGGACGCGCAAGATAAAGAAAGGCAATCGTCCCCAGCCCAACTATGATGAGTTGCACCGGCGTCGCTTTTGCCGGCGTTGCGCCAGCCAGTTCAGGGGACGGCGATTCGCCGTTGAGCGACTCCGCCCGCAATGGCGCCAGCGCCGTCGAGTCCTCCTTGGACGGCAGGGGCTGCATTAGAGTAGTAGCGTCCATATTCCATGCAGCTATTATCCGCAACCACTGACATCCCGCTCAAATCCTGCCCAGGACAAGCAGGACCACCACAATCGCCAGAACCAGGCCCAATCCGCCGCTGGGATAATAACCCCAATTCCGGCTGTGGGGCCAGGTGGGGATTGCGCCGAGCAACATGAGAATGAGCAAAACCACTATGACAGTTCCTAACATAAACAACTCTCTTTCCAGACCTGATTGTGTTCAGCCAACCCGCCCACAACCGTTGAGCGATGCCTGACTCTTCAAGTCTGCTTTCAGGTGCAAAATAACCGGCCAACCTCTTGGGCGCTATAAGGTGTTACCCGCATTTGTTTCTGACAAAGCCCTTTCACCACGAAGAGCACGAAGGACACGAAGTACTGAATGTGACAAATGGCACGATTTTTCTTCGTGATCTTCGTGCCCTTCGTGGTGAAAATTGGGTTGCGGCTGGCCGCGCTGTGATCTTTGCACTGCAATCCGTCAGCACCACGCATGTTCGCGAGGATTTTTTTTCGCGCCGAGAGCGCCGAGAGCGCAGAGAAAAAGCAGGAAACAAGGTCCGCCATGCAGTCCTTCTCCGCGACCTCTGCGCCTCTGCGCGCACCTGTTCCTTCCCGCAGGGTCTTGGTTTGGGCCTGCGCGCGGTGCCAGGCCTGGAAGGTTGGTTTTGGAACGAGATGTTTTAAACAGGAGAAAACAGAGAGAACAGAGCGTCACTGGCCAGGATCCATCTCTCCGTTTCCTCTGTTGCCTCCTGTTCAAATCGTGTGTTTGGTTGCGGTTTACCGCGCTGTGTTCTTTTGCGGCTAAATCAACTGCCGGATTTAAGGTAATCGGCCTAATTTTGCGAGGTCGCGGGCGCCCACGCCAATCCGTCCACGGTTTTTCCCGCGGAAATCAAAGTGCGCAACGTCCAATTCTGAGTGTCAATCACCGCGACCTTCTTGCTGGCGTCGCAGGAAACATAAGCCTCCCCGCCGTCCGGTCGCACCAGCGTCTCCTGCGGCGCGCGCGGCACATCCACCGTGTGCGCCACCTTCATCTCGCGCAGATCTATCACGGCCACCTGGTTGGCGTGGGGGAGCGCAATCACCAGCCATTGGCCGTCCGGCGAGACCGCGCTGCCGTAGCCGATGCCGGGCATGGGAATCCAACGGTCCACCGCGTTCTTGGCGGTGTCAATCACGGCCAGGCGCGGAGTGTTCTGGTCCGAGGTGAAAACCCACTTGTCGTCGGTCGAGATGGAGATGCGTTGCGTCACCTTGCAGACGGGAATGATCGTCAGGAGTTGTTTTTCTTCCAGGTCCAGCACCGAAACCGTGCCCGAGGCGACATTGGCGGTGTAGCCGCGGCGGCCATCATGGCTGATGGCCAGCATGTGCGATTCAGGCTGGCCGGTGGGGACGCTGCCCACAATCTTGAGCGTGGCCGGATCAATGACCGTGATCGAGTTCGACAATTCCGATGTCACATAGAGCAATCCGTTTTTGGGGCCGATGACGGCGCAATGGGGACGCACGCCCGCGCCAAAATCCACCGTGCCGCTGATTTGCCGTTTCGCCACATCAATCACCCGGATCAGGCTGCCGTCGGTGCCGGGAGAGCCTACGCCCGCGTTGCCGTAAATGGGCACGTAAGCAAATCGGCCGTCGGGCGAGGCCACCAGTTCGTGTCCGGTGATTCCATCCTCCGCCACCGTGGCCAATTGCTGGCCGGCGGCCGGATCAATAATTCCCATCGTCTGGTCCCCCTTATTGGCGACCAGGAGAAATCCTCCAGCATGGGAGGCACACGGTTTGAACAACGCGAGCATTACGACCAACAACAGCAAAGCGGGTTTCATCATGCCGCCGAGAATAGCCGATTGACCCGGCCGAGGTCAACTCCGGTTCAAGACGGTCCGTGCATCCGCCACCACAGCGCCAGGAGGCAGATGCCGGTCAACCCGCCCAAAGGCACCCAGATAAAATCCAGCGGGAGCCATCGCCTCCTTCGCCCAAACTTGTTCGTGCGAAACGCCAGGACGATGACCAGCGCGTAAACCAGGAGGAAACCCGTCATGGAACACAACGCTGGAATTGACTTAAACATGGTCCGCAATTTTTTGTCGAACAAGGCCTTCGAGCGACGCCATTATCCGTCGCAATCCGTCTTGTCTGTTGGACACCATAGCGTTCTAAGTGTTCGGCAAATTTAGTCAAGCCCGCAGTTGCCTTTTGTAAGGCGAACCTAGATTAAAGTGTAGTGAGAACCGTTGCCTCGCCTCGGGCAGCCTCCAAGGAGCATAAAAGTCACCTTCCCATCCCTCGCGATGTGCTCCGCATCTTAATCTTGCCCTCGCATCGGAACCGTTAAATACTCCGCGCCAATGATGACTTCGTCTCTGCGATCTCGGCGCTCTCTGCGCGAAAAAACCCCGTCAAAAGAACCTGGAATTATCTGGAATTATCATGGAAATCAACGACTTACGTAAGTTCCAGCCTAAGATATTTGAAATTTGGGCGTCGCGGGGGGCCCGCCCCCCCACGACAATTAGGGGGGGGGGGGGGCCCCCAGTCCCTGAATAGCCGAGAGAGGAACCTATGAGATTTCGACTTTAAGAATCTAACGGCCTTCTCCCCGAAAACAGGACTCGTAGCCGTTTCCCGGCATGTTGCGTCATGTTCCATGCGCCTTTTTTTTATTTTTTCGAAGGCTTGATTAGCCTTGTCTGGCTATCCTAATGACTCCACCGAACCACAAGCTGCCAAAATAAGTGGCCAAAATCCCCCGGTATTTGGCCACGAGAATGACCGAAAACACAATTTGGAGGCGCAGGTGGAGTCATTCGGATAGGCAGGTAGCCTTGATTAGCCTTGTCTAGGCTTGATTGGCGCCTTCCCTGGCCGCCTTTCAGCGCTCGATGGCTCACCGGGAGGCCCGCCCCTTCTGTGCGCGGATGCAGCACGATGGATTCTGCCGCGCCTACCTTGCCGCGCCGTAGCCTTGGCGAAGGCGGGTGCAAAATGTCAAAGAACAGGCGCCGGAGCGCCGCCCATTTCCTACACTACCACTCTTGGATGGGAATGCAACCGAGATTATTCAACATTTTCAGCGCCGAGGCGATTTTGCCATTTGTTGCGCGCCTCTTTCGTCCAACGTTTCACCACTTGTGGCAAAGCCAACTGCGCCTGCGCTCAAGGGCGCAAGCACGGCCCTTTTTATTATCTGGCGATCGGTTTGGCGCCGGGCCGCCTTTTGGATCAATCACCAGCTCAAACGGGGCGAGGCCTTTGAGGCCAACAAAATCAACGGTTTGCTGGTGGTCAGCCTGGACGCCAACGAACAGTTTTGCAGCGACCGCCGCTGTTGCGACAATTGCCTGACCCGCCCAGTGACCTGCAAAGACCCCCAGGGCCAGGAGTTCAAAAAGACGCAGTCCTACCCCAAACAAGTCTACGCGCAGTTAAGCGGGCCGGAGTTGAGCGTGATTCTGGACGTGGAGCCGATGCGCCAAGGCGAGGAGGAATGCGCGGCCGCCTTGCGCCTGCTGCGCCGGATGCGGCAAAAATATGGGCCTCGCTTCTTCGACGCGGCGGTGGTGGATTCCTGGTACGCCAACGGGCCGTTTCTCAAAACCGTGGTCGAGGAACTAGGCTGGCCGATCATCGCGGCGCTCAAACAGGAACGCTAGGAAGCCCGCCAGGAGGCGCTGGCCCTGACCCAGGGACAAAAGCCAGCGCTGCTGGTGCGCTTGTCGGCCGCGCTTTGACTTGGAGAAAGAGACCGAGGCCATCAGAAAGCAGGACGATCGCCCGGCAAAAAATCAATTGCCTGCTCTAACCGTAAATCCAAACCACCTTGCGAAATCGATGGGCCTGCTTGCGTCTGCTTGACGTTTTGCAGACATAAACGTAGAGTCATCTAAACATGAATTGCTACCCCGCCAAAGAAGCGAAGAAGGCATAAAAGTGAAAATCCATGCTTATCTGAAATCTCCCAGCCCGTTTCTTCAAAGACTTCTCGGCCGAAAAGTCGAGCCCGACACAGTGGATGAAAGCGATTTGCCCGAGGGTATATTGGCCGTCCTGGCAGACAAGCCCCAGCAGGCGTTGGCTGCCTCGCTTCGATGCCGGCCTTTTAATTACGGCCAGATCGCCATTCTCATGGGAGTAAGTCGTGACCGGGTCCGGCAACTGGAAATAAGAGCAGCGGACACCCTCCGCCGCGCCAGTCGTTTCCGTCAATTGTCCCGGTTCATCCCAGGCTGGCAGAATGCCCTCCGTTTGCGTCCTGTGGATAAAGTGTCCCTGCTGCCGGGAGAGACTCTCCCGCTCAAATATGGCCTCAAGCGCAAATTGCAAACCCACCTGAATCCAACCGGCTCAAAACCAAACAGATTCCGCCAGAAAACATCCTTGCCCGGGAAAATGAAATTCAACAGTCGCCCCCCCGTTTTTAGGCGCAAAAAAGCACATTCACCGGCAAAACCCCGATGAACCCGTCGGGGTTTTCAAGACGCCCGGATGCATCGCCGCCCTGATTGTGCCTTAGCCGCGCCTGTGGTTTTATAAGGAGGCTGGATTCGGGGAAGTCGCCTCAAACACCATCGGGAACATGAACCCATCCGGCATACGAGAAATATGGCCATGAAAACATTGGAAGTTAGCGCCGCAAAAGCGGCCCCATCCACCAACGGCAAAAGGGACGCCAGCCGTGTCCTTATCGTGGATGATCATCCTCTCTTGCGCAAAGGCGTCAGCCAATTGATTGACCAGGAGAAGGACCTCATCGTCGTCGGAGAGGCCGAAGACGCCAACAAAGCGATGACCGCCATCGAAAACACCATGCCCGATGTCGTATTGATTGACATATCTCTCAGCGGCACCAGCGGCATCGAACTCGTCAAGAACATCAAGGCTCGCTTCCCCAAGCTCAAGATGCTGGTCCTTTCCATGCATGAGGAATCGGTTTATGCCCATCGCGCTTTGCGGGCCGGCGCCTCCGGGTACATTATGAAACAAGAGGGGACGGAAAAAGTCTTGCTGGCCATGCGCAAAGTATTGCAAGGCGGAGTTTATCTCAGCGACCGCCTGGGGAACCGCATGCTCCACACGCTGGTCAATGGCCGCGCTCTGAGAACCGGTTCGCCGGTCGAGGAATTGAGCGACCGCGAATTGGAAGTGTTCGGTCTCATCGGCCAGGGTCACGGCACGCGTTCCATTTCCGAAAAGCTGCACTTGAGCATCAAGACTATAGAATCTCATCGCGCCCATATCAAGGAGAAACTCAATCTCCAAAACGCCTCCGAACTCGTCCATCACGCCATCCAATGGGTGCAAAGCGAACGGACGCTCAACGACGGCAACGAGGCCGCGCCTGCGGAACTGGCCGAAACTTCTTAAACAATTTGGCTTTTCCGGATTGTCGAGTGAGTGATGAAAGGGCGCCGCTCTTAGCCGGAACGATGCAGTTAAAGAACTGAATTTTGACAGGATTAACAGGATTAACAGGATGGAAAAAGGATGTGGCCTCAGAAATAATCCCTCATCGTTTGGAGAGATCTCCGTCTGCCGTACTTCATCCTGTTAATCCTGTTTCAAAATCTTCCTGTCGTGTTCTTCGACTGCATAGATACGGCTGAGGGAAAGAGGGCGGCGATGTGTGCCCATGTTGCATCCCTCTTTGCCCTTACAACTACATAGGCAAAACCCCGATAAAACTCTAAGGGTTTTGAGGCCGGCGGAAACATCGGCTCCCTGATTGCGCCCAAACTTCGCCTGTGGTTTTCTATGATCAAGCGTTCGGGAAAGCAGCCTAATACGCTATGGGGAAAATGATACGAATCGGCTGAGAGATAATAAAGCCATGAATGCCATGCATTGTCCCACAGTAAAAAACACAGGCCGCGACGGCAAAAAGGACGCCACTCGCGTCTTGATCGTTGATGATCATCCACTTTTGCGCAAAGGCGTCGCCCAATTGATTGACCAGGAGAAGGACCTCGCCGTCGTTGGAGAGGCTGAAGACGCCCACAAAGCGATCACCGCTATTGAACAAACCAGGCCCGAGATAGCCTTGATTGATATCACCCTCAACGGCGCCAGTGGCATCGAACTGCTCAAGGACGTCAAGGCCCGCTTCCCCAAGGTCAAAATGCTGGTGCTTTCCATGCACGAGGAATCGGTCTATGCCCAGCGCGCCTTGCGCGCCGGGGCCTCCGGTTACATCATGAAACAGGAGGGAGCGGAAAAAGTGTTGACGGCCTTGCGCCGAGTGTTGAAGGGCGAAGTCTATCTCAGCGAGCGCATGGGCAACCGTGTGCTCCACACCCTGGTCAATGGCCGCGACTCGCTGGCCAGTTCACCGGTCGAGGAATTGAGCGACCGCGAACTGGAAGTGTTCAGTTTGATCGGCCAGGGACTCGGCACTCGGCCCATCGCCGAGAAGCTGCATCTGAGCGTCAAAACCATCGAATCCCATCGCGCCCACATCAAGGAAAAACTTAACTTGAAATCCGCCTCCGAATTAGTCCATCACGCCATTCAATGGGCCCAAAGTGAACGGGCTTTGAGCGGCGCCGGCGGCGGGGCCGCTCCTTCGGAACCGGCCGAAAGCTTTTAACTATGAACTCTTCAAATCTCTCCGCATTGGCGGAATCAAAGTCCCATGAACCCAATCCGGCAACGCCCTCCAACGGCAAAACGGGGCAGTCACGCCACGAAAAACGCGGCCCATCCGGCACCACGGATTCGCTGGACCTTCGCCGCCTTCTCAGCGTCCTCATCTCCGCGCGCGATGGCGACTTCACCGCCCGTCTGCCATCCGATATGACGGGCATTGAGGGCAAGATCGCCGATGTGTTTAATGAAATCATGCTGACCAACCAGCGCATGGCCGAGGAGCTGGAGCGCATGAGCCGCGTCGTCGGCAAGGAAGGCAAGTTGAGCAATCGCGCCAACTTCGGAGCGCGCGGCGGAGCGTGGGGCGAAATGGAGTCTTCGGTCAACACACTCGTGGCCGACCTCACCTGGCCCGTGGCGGAAATCACGCGCTCGATTGACGCGGTCGCCAAGGGCGATCTGACTCAGGACATGAGTCTGGAAGTCGAAGGGCGCCCGCTCAAGGGCGAATTCCTGCGCAGCGCCAAAATCGTCAATACCATGATTGGCCAGTTGAATCTCTTCACCTCGGAGGTCACCCGCGTCGCCCGCGAAGTCGGTTCCGAAGGCAAACTGGGCGGCCAGGCCCAGGTCAAAAAAGCCAGCGGCGTCTGGAAAGACCTGACCGAGAGCGTCAATTCGATGGCCTCCAATCTCACCGCTCAAGTCCGCAACATCGCCGATGTCACCATCGCCGTGGCCAACGGCGACCTTTCCAAGAAAATCACCGTGGACGTGCGCGGCGAAATCCTGCAACTCAAGGAGGCGATCAACACCATGGTGGATCAACTCCGTTCGTTTGCCTCGGAGGTCACCCGCGTCGCGCGCGAGGTCGGCACCGACGGCAACTTGGGCGGCCAGGCCATTGTGCCGGGCGTGGCTGGCACCTGGAAGGACCTGACCGACTCCGTCAATTTCATGGCCAATAACCTCACCGCCCAAGTGCGCAACATCGCCGAAGTGGCCACCGCCATCGCCAAGGGTGACTTGTCCAAGAAAATCACCGTAGATGTCAAAGGCGAGATCCTGGAACTCAAAAACACCGTCAACACCATGGTGGACCAATTGAACTCCTTCGCCTCCGAAGTCACCCGCGTCGCCCGAGAAGTCGGCACGGACGGCAAACTGGGCGGGCAAGCTATCGTGCCTGGCGTGGCCGGCACTTGGAAGGACTTGACCGACAACGTCAATTCAATGGCCTCGAACTTGACTGCCCAAGTTCGCAACATCGCCGATGTTACTATCGCCGTGGCCAACGGCGACCTTTCCAAGAAAATCACAGTGGACGTGCGCGGTGAAATTCTCCAACTCAAGGAAGCGATCAACACCATGGTGGATCAACTGCGTTCCTTCGCCGCCGAGGTGACTCGCGTCGCGCGCGAAGTCGGCACCGACGGCAAACTGGGCGGCCAGGCCATCGTGCCGGGCGTGGCCGGCACCTGGAAGGACCTGACGGATTCTGTCAACATTATGGCTGGAAACCTGACGGCTCAAGTCCGCAACATCGCCGAGGTGGCTACCGCCATCGCCCAGGGCGACTTGTCGAAAAAAATAACGGTTGATGTCAAAGGCGAGATTCTCGAACTCAAGAACACCATCAACACCATGGTCGAGCAACTGCGCTCCTTCGCCGCGGAAGTCACGCGCGTGGCCCGCGAGGTCGGCACCGAAGGCAAATTGGGCGGCCAGGCGCAAGTCCCAGGCGTGGCCGGCACTTGGAAGGACCTGACCGACAACGTCAACTCCATGGCCTCCAACCTCACCGCCCAGGTCCGCAATATTGCCGAAGTCACCATCGCGGTGGCCAACGGCGATTTGTCCAAGAAGATCACCGTGGACGTGCGCGGGGAAATTCTCCAACTCAAGGAAACGATCAATTTGATGGTCGAACAACTGCGCTCCTTCGCCGCCGAGGTGACGCGCGTGGCCCGCGAAGTCGGCACCGAAGGCAAATTGGGCGGCCAGGCGCAAGTCCCCGGTGTGGCCGGTACTTGGAAGGACCTGACCGACAACGTCAACTCCATGGCCTCCAACCTCACCGCCCAGGTGCGAAACATCGCCGAAGTCACCACCGCCGTCGCGCGCGGAGACCTCTCGCGCAAAATCACGGTGGATGTCAAAGGCGAAATCCTGGAGCTCAAAAACACCATCAACACCATGGTGGACCAACTTAATGCTTTCGCCTCCGAGGTCACCCGCGTGGCCCGCGAAGTCGGCACCGAGGGCAAGTTGGGCGGCCAGGCGCAAGTCCCCGGCGTGGCCGGAACCTGGAAGGATCTGACCGACAACGTCAACTCCATGGCCTCTAATCTGACCGCCCAGGTCCGCAATATCGCCGACGTGACTATCGCTGTGGCCAATGGCGACTTGTCCAAAAAAATCACCGTGGACGTGCGCGGCGAAATCCTTCAACTCAAGGAAACCATCAATTTGATGGTGGAACAATTGCGATCCTTCGCCGCCGAAGTGACCCGCGTGGCCCGCGAGGTCGGCACCGAGGGCAAACTCGGCGGCCAGGCGCAAGTCCCCGGCGTGGCCGGAACCTGGAAAGATCTGACCGACAACGTCAACTCCATGGCCTCCAACCTCACCGCCCAAGTCCGCAATATTGCGGAAGTCACCACCGCCGTCGCCAGCGGCGACCTCTCGCGCAAGATCACAGTGGACGTCAAAGGCGAAATTCTGGAACTCAAGAACACCATCAACACCATGGTGGATCAATTGAACGCTTTCGCCTCCGAAGTCACTCGCGTGGCCCGCGAAGTTGGCACGGAAGGCAAATTGGGCGGCCAGGCGCAAGTCCCCGGCGTAGCCGGAACCTGGAAGGATTTGACGGACAACGTGAACTCCATGGCCTCCAACCTCACCGCCCAGGTCCGCAACATCGCTGACGTGACCATCGCCGTGGCCAATGGCGACTTGTCCAAGAAAATCACGGTGGACGTGCGCGGCGAAATTCTCCAACTCAAAGAGGCCATCAACACGATGGTGGATCAATTGCGTTCCTTCGCCGCGGAAGTCACGCGCGTGGCCCGCGAAGTCGGCACCGAAGGCAAGCTGGGCGGGCAAGCCATCGTCCCCGGCGTGGCCGGCACTTGGAAGGACTTGACCGACAACGTCAACTCCATGGCCTCCAACCTCACGGCCCAAGTCCGCAATATTGCCGACGTGACCATCGCCGTGGCCAATGGCGACTTGTCCAAGAAGATCACCGTGGACGTGCGCGGCGAAATTCTCCAGCTCAAGGAGGCCATCAACAAAATGGTGGACCAACTGCGTTCCTTCGCCTCGGAAGTCACACGCGTCGCCCGTGAAGTCGGCACCGAAGGCAAGCTGGGCGGACAGGCTGAAGTCCCCGGCGTGGCCGGCACGTGGAAGGATTTGACCGACAACGTCAACTCCATGGCCGGCAATTTGACCGCCCAAGTGCGCAACATCGCCGAGGTGGCGACCGCCGTCGCCCGCGGCGATCTCTCGCGCAAAGTCACCGTGGATGTCAAAGGCGAGATTCTCGAACTCAAGAACACCATCAACACGATGGTTGATCAATTGAACGCTTTCGCTTCCGAAGTCACCCGCGTCGCTCGCGAAGTGGGCACCGAAGGCACGCTGGGCGGGCAGGCCCAAGTGTCGGGCGTGGCTGGAACCTGGAAAGACTTGACCGACAACGTCAACTCCATGGCCGGCAATCTGACCGGGCAGGTCCGCAACATCGCCGAAGTGGCGACCGCCATCGCCAACGGCGACCTCTCGCGCAAGATCACCGTGCCGGTCAAAGGCGAGATTCTTGAACTCAAAAACACCATCAACACCATGGTTGATCAGTTGAACGCTTTCGCCTCAGAAGTCACCCGTGTCGCCCGCGAAGTCGGCACCGAAGGCAAACTCGGTGGACAGGCGCAAGTCCCCGGCGTAGCTGGAACGTGGAAGGGATTGACCGACAACGTCAACTCCATGGCCTCCAACCTCACCGCCCAAGTCCGCAACATTGCCGAAGTCACCACCGCCGTCGCGCGCGGCGACCTTTCGCGCAAGATTACGGTGGACGTCAAAGGCGAAATCCTGGAACTCAAAAACACCATCAATACGATGGTGGACCAATTGAACTCCTTCGCTTCCGAAGTCACGCGCGTGGCCCGCGAAGTCGGCACCGAAGGCAAGCTGGGCGGCCAGGCCCAAGTTCCCGGCGTGGCCGGCTCCTGGAAGGACTTGACGGACAATGTCAACTCCATGGCTTCCAATCTCACCGCCCAGGTCCGCAACATCGCCAACGTCACCATCGCCGTGGCCAACGGCGACTTGTCCAAGAAAATCACGGTGGACGTGCGCGGCGAGATTTTGCAGCTCAAAGAGGCCATCAACACCATGGTGGATCAGTTGCGTTCCTTTGCCGCGGAAGTCACCCGCGTCGCGCGCGAAGTCGGCACCGAAGGCAAGCTGGGGGGACAAGCCATCGTGCCCGGCGTGGCGGGAACATGGAAGGACTTGACGGACTCCTTCAACGTCATGGCCGGCAACCTCACCGCCCAAGTCCGCAACATCGCGGAAGTCGCCACCGCCATTGCCAAGGGCGACTTGTCCAAAAAGATCACCGCCGACGTCAAAGGTGAAATCCTCGAACTCAAGAATACCATCAACGTCATGGTGGACCAACTCAACGCCTTCGCCGCCGAGGCCACCCGCGTCGCGCGCGAAGTCGGCACCGAAGGCAAGCTGGGCGGACAGGCGCAAGTCCCCGGCGTGGCCGGAACATGGAAGGATTTGACCGACTCCGTCAACGTCATGGCGGCCAACCTCACCGACCAAGTGCGCGGCATCGTCAAAGTCGTCAGCTCTGTGGCCAACGGCAACTTGAATCAAAAGCTGACGGTGCAGGCCAAGGGAGAAATCGCCGCGCTGGCTGATACGATCAACAATATGACCGACACCCTGGCCATCTTCGCCGAGCAAGTCACCACCGTCGCCCGCGAAGTCGGCGTCGAGGGGCGCCTGGGCGGACAGGCCAACGTGCCGGGCGCTTCGGGCACATGGAAAGACCTGACGGACAACGTCAATTTGCTGGCGGCCAACCTGACCACCCAAGTGCGCGCCATCGCCGAAGTCGGCACGGCCGTGACCAAAGGCGATTTAACCCGCTCGATCCAGGTCATCGCCCGCGGCGAAGTGGCGGAATTGAAGGACAACATCAACGCCATGATCAGCAATTTGCGCGACACCACCCAGCGCAACACCGAACAGGATTGGCTCAAGACCAACATTGCCAAGTTTACCCGCATGTTGCAGGGCCAGCGCGATCTCATCACGGTGGGCCGCATGTTGCTCTCGGAATTGGCCCCGCTGGTCAGCGCTCATCAAGGCGTCATCTATCAAATGGATTCGCGCGACGATGAGCAATATCTCAAGCTGCTGGCCGGTTACGCCCATCGCCGCCGCAACGGCGCCGGAGAATCCTTGCACCTCGGCGAGGGTTTGGTCGGTCAATGCGCGGTGGAGAAGAAGACGCTGCTGCTCAATTCCGTGCGCGACCATCAAATTGAAATCAGTTCCGGTTTGATTGAAACCGATCCGGTCAATGTCGTCGTGCTCCCCGTGCTCTTCGAGGGCCAGACCAAGGCCGTGATTGAACTGGCCTCGCTGACCGCCTTTACTCAAACGCACATGGCCTTCCTCGAGCAATTGACCGGCAGCATCGGCATCATGCTCAACACCATTGAAGCCACCATGCGCACCGAGGGCTTGCTCCAGCAATCCCAGGAATTGGCCAGCGAGTTGCGAACCCGCCAGATTGAATTGCAGCGCACCAACCAGGAACTGGCCGAAAAAGCCCGGCAATTGGCCGAGCAAAACGCCGAGGTCGAACGCAAGAACCAGGAAATTGAACAAGCCCGCCGCGCGGTCGAGGAAAAGGCCTCGGAATTGGCCCTGACCTCCAAATACAAATCCGAGTTCCTGGCCAACATGTCGCACGAATTGCGCACGCCGCTCAACAGCATCCTCATCCTTGGCCAGCAATTGCTGGACAATCCGCAAGGCAATCTGACCGGCAAGCAGGTCGAGTACGCCAAGACCATCCACAGCGCCGGCACGGACTTGCTGAATCTCATCAGCGATATTCTTGACTTGTCCAAGATCGAGTCCGGCACCGTCACCATCGAGGCCGAGGAAGTCACCTTCGCCTCCGTCCGCGACACCGTGGATCGCAACTTCCGCCACGTGGCCGACACGCGCAACCTGGGCTTCGTCTTGAGCCTGGATCCGCATTTGACGCGGCAGTTGATCACCGATGCCAAACGCTTGTTTCAGATTCTCAAGAACTTGCTCTCCAACGCCTTCAAATTCACCAGCCAGGGCCGCGTCACCTTCAACGTCCGGCTGGCTCAACAAGGCTGGTCTCCTGACCATCCGGTGCTCAAACGCTCTCCTGCCGTGCTGGCCTTCGAGGTGACCGATACGGGGATCGGCATTCCGCCGGAAAAACAGAAGATCATCTTCGAGGCCTTCCAGCAGGCCGATGCCGGCACCAGCCGCAAATACGGCGGCACCGGATTGGGCCTGGCCATCAGCCGCGAACTGGCCAATCTGCTGGGCGGCGAAATCAAGCTGACCAGTGTGCTCGGCGAGGGCAGCACCTTCACCTTGTACCTCCCGCAGACTTATGCCGGCCCTTCGGTGGCGCGTCCGGCGGATTCCGAAGTCCCCGTCATGAAAGTCCTGCCCAGCGCCAGTTCCGAAACGGTGTCCGACGACCGCGACAACATCGGCGAGGGCGATTCGGTGCTGTTGATTGTCGAGGACGATCCTCATTACGCGCGGGTTTTGCTGGGGCTGGCCCGCGACAAGGGTTTCAAGGGATTGGTGGCCATGCGCGGCAGCGTCGCCTTGGCGCTGGCGCGGGAATTTAAACCCACCGCCATCAGTCTGGACATTTTCCTGCCGGACATGCTGGGGTGGACCGTGTTGAGCCACCTCAAACAAGACCCCTCCACCCGCCACATCCCGGTCCAGATCATCACCCTGGAAGAGGAGCGGCAGCATGGCTTGGAGCGCGGCGCGTTTGCTTACTTGAACAAACCTGTCACGACTGAGGGGTTGGAAGCCGCCCTGAACCGCATCCAGGAATTCACCAAACCGCGCACCAAACAATTGCTGGTAGTTGATGACGACCCGGGCGAACGCACCGGCATCATCGAGTTGCTCTCGCACGAGGATGTCGAAATCACCAGCGTCGGCACCGGCCAGGAGGCCTGGAATCTGATGCACGACCGTTCTTTTGATTGCGCGGTGCTGGACTTGCGCCTGCCCGACATCTCAGGATTCGAACTGCTGAACAAAATTGAGAGCGAACCGGCCTTGCGCGAGCTGCCCATCGTGGTCTTTACTGGGAAGGAATTAACGGTGGAAGAGGAAACGCAACTGCACAAAATCGCCAAGAGCATCATCATCAAAGGCGTCCAGTCACCCGAACGGCTGCTGGACGAAACCGCCTTGTTTCTGCATCGCGTCGTGACCGAATTGCCGCCGGCCAAACAGAAGATGCTCGAACGCCTGCACCTGACCGACGAGGCGCTGGCCAACAAAAAAGTGCTGGTGGTGGATGACGACGTTCGCAACATTTTCGCCCTCACCGGGTTGCTGGAACGGCACAGCATGCAGGTCCTCAGCGCCTCCAACGGACGCGAAGCCATCCATCTGCTCGAACAAACGCCGGAAATCTCCCTGGTGCTTATGGACATCATGATGCCCGAAATGGACGGTTACGAAACCATGCAGGTCATTCGCGGCAATCCCAAGCACAAGCTTCTGCCCATGATCGCCCTCACCGCCAAAGCCATGAAGGGTGACCGCGAGAAATGCCTGGAAGCGGGTGCGTCCGATTACATCGCCAAACCGGTCAATAGCGAACAGTTGGTCTCCTTGATGCGCGTCTGGCTGCACCGTTGAACCGGAGGTTTGCCAATCTATGCAGGAAACAACCATTGCGCCAACGAAGCCGGAGAGGAGGATACCTTCTCATCCGAAAGACATCGTCAACATCCTCCTGGTTGATGACCAACCGGGCAAGCTTTTGGCCCATGAAGCGATCCTCTCCGAATTGGGCCAGCGCATCATCAAAGCCCGCACCGGCACCGAAGCTCTCGGACAATTGCTGCGCTACGACTTCGCTGTCATCCTTCTGGACGTGAACATGCCCGACATGGACGGCTTCGAAACGGCGAATCTCATCCGCCAGCGGCCCCGATTCGAGAAAACTCCCATCATCTTCGTCACCGGCTACAACACCACCGACCTGGATCGCCTCAAGGCCTATGAAATGGGCGCGGTGGATTACCTCTTTCTCCCGGTCGTGCCCGAGGTTCTCAAAGCCAAAGTCAGCGTGTTCGTCGAGCTGGCCCGGCAGACGCAGACCATCAAGACCCAGGCGGCCGATCTGGCCGCCCACAATCGCCGGCAAGCCGAACAATTGGAAGTGATCCAAAAACTCAACGACGAACTCAAACACGCCAACAGCGAACTGGAGGCCTTTTCCTACACCGTCTCGCACGACCTGCGCGCTCCACTCCGCTCCATTAGCGGCTTTGTCAGCATCCTGTTGGAGGATTATGGCTCGCGTCTGGACGAGGAGGGTCGCAGCCATCTCCTGGCCCTGGATCGCGCCGCCAAGCGCATGGACGCTCTGACGCGCGATCTGCTGGCTTACGGACGCGTGGCCCGCGAGTCGGTGACTCTGGAGCCAGTGCCCCTTAAACCGCTGGTGGAGGCGGTCCTTTCGCTCACTGGCGCCGGCAAGACGCATTCCGCCAACATTATCGTTGAGCCGGAACTGTTGGATGTCATGGGCCACCGTTTCCTCCTGGAACAATGCCTGATCAACTTGATCAGCAACGCCACCAAGTTTGTCCGCCCCGGCGCCACTCCCGAAGTTCGCATCCGCACGGAGCTACACGGCGACCAGGTGCAGCTTTGGATCGAAGATAAGGGCATCGGCATTGACGCCAGCTATCATCATAAAATCTTCAGCATGTTTGAGCGCGTGGGCGACTTGCACCGCTACGAGGGCACCGGCATCGGGCTGGCCATCGTCCATCGCGCTGTCGAAAGAATGGGCGGAGCCTGCGGAGTGGAATCCGCCCCCGGCCAAGGGAGCCGATTCTGGGTTGATCTGCTCGCCGCGCCCCGATCCCGCGAAGTCACACATCCTAACACGCCATGATCTCACACGAACAGCCCATCATTATCCTCCTGGTGGAGGATTCGCCGGACGACGTTTTTTTCTTCCGTCGCGCCATCCACAAAAGCGGCCTCTCTACTCTGACGCACGTCGCCGCGGACGGGGTCGAGGCCATGGACTATTTGCTCAACAAAGGCCGCTTCGCCGACAGGGCGGCCTATCCGCCGCCCGACATCATGTTTCTGGACCTCAAATTGCCCCACGTCAACGGCTTCGAGTTGCTGGAATGGATGAGGAGCCACGCGGAATGTCCGCAAACCTTCGTGGCGATATTGACCTCCTCGAGCCAGCCGGAAGACCAGGAAAGGGCGGAAGCGCTCGGGGCGTCGTTATATTTGACAAAGCCGCCGGCCCCCGAACAACTGCGCCAGGCCTTGCAGAAGCGTTCCGTGGCGCGCACGGAAGCCGTTGGCGGAGAAAGGCGGCGATGATCCCCGCCGCTGGCTGGCCAAGACGGCCGCCATCGCGGCATTTGCTTTTCCAGGATGTCGAGGCGAGTCTCCGCAGTCACGGTAATCATAACTGTAGCCGTTGGTTATGCTCCATGCGCACACCGTGGCGCAATATCCCCAATTCACTCATTTCTGACAGCACTTTTTCACCACGAAGAGCACGAAGGACACGAAGTGTTGAAAATGACAAATTGTACGATTTTTCTTCGTGATCTTCGTGTCCTTCGTGGTAAACATTGGGTTGCGGCCCGCCGCGCTGTGTCCCACAGCGCCAAAGTTACCTCGAATTCGTCCAGGTAAAACGCGCTCCCATAAACCGGGTGGACTGGGAGTTCGTAGGAAGCCCCTTCATTAAAAGTGTCTTCCCATCTGGAATGTCCATGAAGATAGAGAAAACAAGGGGATGGAAGCATGGAGAGTTTACCCCAGGTTGGGCTTCCCGGCAAAAGGGGCCTACAGGGCCCCTTTGTTGAGCGGGTTTGCCGGGCAGGCCCATCAGGGAAAATTTGATCTGTTTTTCAGGTTGCAGCCCGATTGAAGCTGGAAGCGGATGGTGTTTAATTGATATAGCGAGAAACTGCCGATGAATTGTGTTCAAAAACCGGAGAACCGACTACAAGGAACTGTTCTTATTGTAGATGACACGCCGGACGACTTACGCTTGACTCAAAGCGTGGTGGCCGCGGTCTGTCCGCAACTTTGCATCAGGAGCGTCACCTCCGGCGAAGAGTTGATTTGTTACCTGAAGGGGGAGAACTGTTTCTCCAACCGGAGTGATTTTCCCTATCCGATCCTGGTTCTGTTGGATCTGAGGATGCCAGGAATGCATGGTTTTGAAGTGCTTCGCTGGCTGCGGAACCATCCGCCGCACAATGCCCTTGCGGTGGTGGCGCTCACGGTATCTGGTGAATCGCAGATCGTGCAGCAGGCCTATGAGCTTGGGGCGCGCTCCTTTTTGACCAAGCCAATTAAGGGAAATGAATTTAAGGAGACGATGACCAAACTCCCCGAATGGAACACCCCGAAGCCGGCGCCTTCACGCCGAGCTCGGGAACAGTGACGACATCAGGCCGGTGCCAGCTTGGTTATTGACTAAAAGAACCCAGGCTTCGGCCTGGTGGAAGGGAAATTCCACCAGGCGTTAGCGTGCCTCCAATTCTTAGCAGGGAACTCACCCGGACTCGGTTGTTCTCCTTGATCCTTAACTTCGCCTGACTGCGGGCTGTCTCGCAATGGGTTGGCGGCCTGTTTTCGACATGGCAGAATTGCCCAATCTGCCATGCGAAAATGCTCATGCGCGAACGCTGTGGATTCTACTACGGCCTTGTCGGGCAGGCGCGCCACTTGGGGCTGCGGAGTGTTGCGTCAAATCGGGCAACTCTCGGCATTTGGAAGAGCTGGCGCGCACGGGACATTCATTGGCTGCCGTGATGGCTCTAAACGACAAGGCAGCGCGGAAGTCTTGCCGCGCTGCCTATGCAGCAGAACTTGGCCTCTATAGGCTAGTCATCGGTCGAGCTTCCGCCCTTGCCGGCGTGCTCCGCCTCCCTTGCGTCCAGATTTACGATCTGCACCGCAAGAGAGGTCAGGTGTTCGTCCGTGTCGGTTTCCTCATCCAGCGTCTCCTCGAGCAGGTTGGCCGCTTCGTCGTAGTCCAGGAGCTTGGCCCAACTGCACAAACAGCCGTAAGCGGCGATTTCGTAATGCTCAATCTTCTGCGCGGCGCAGATAAGCGAGGCATCGCCCAGTTCCTCGCGGATGCGTCCCTCAATTTCGGCAATGAGACCTTGCATGGCCTTGCATTTTTGGCTGGGGGTTTTATCGCCCAGAAGCTCAAAGACTTCCTCCAACCGGCTAACGTGTTCTTCGGTTTTGGCATGGTGGGACATGAAGGCCTCTTTCAGTTCCTCGTGTTCCGCGGCCTGGGCCATTTTCGGCAGGGCCTTGGTCAGTTGCTTTTCGGCGTCATAGATGTCCGCCAACTCGGTCATAAAACAATCGTTTAATTTGCTCATAATATTTTATAGGTTTCTTCGTTCTCAACCTCATTCCACGCGGAATGAAAATTTCAACGAATACCCTAGCCGCGCGGACCGTTTCTAGTTCAGTAGGTGATGACCCCATTCCAAGATCAGGCCGAAAAGCTGAAATTCTCGGACAGTGACAAAACAGATTGTTTCCACCAACTCGTCGCGGCCGATCCTGGCGGCCGAGGATGACGAGGGCGATGCCATGCTTTTGCGCCTTGCGTTCAAGCGGGCCGAGATTCCTCATCCGCTGATTGTCGTCCACGATGGCCAGGAAGCCATTGACTATCTCTTCGGCAATCCTCCTTATGCCGATCGCACGATTTATCCTCAGCCGGCGTTGCTCTTGCTGGATCTCAAAATGCCCCGTCTCAATGGTTTTGATGTGTTGGCCTGGTGGGCTGCGCGCCCTGAGTTGCGCGATCTGCCCGTGGTGGTTCTCTCGTCCTCTTCACATGAAACGGATATTGATCGGGCGCGGAAGATGGGCGCGCGCGAGTATATCGTCAAACCGCACGGCTTTGCCCAACTTTCTAAACTCATGCAGGAACTCTGCGGACGATGGCTGTCTGCGATGCCAGCTTGATTGTGACACACTTACTTCATTAATAGATTTCGGGGCAGACACCCCATTTGTGATGGCTCACGAATACTTTAACTACTGTGCCATGAAATTCTTCTCTGACTGCCATTCGCCGGCGGCGGAAGCGGCCAACGTTCAGCTCAGGCCTGTAGCCTGAAAGGAACCTTCTTGAAAGCCTTGCTGCCTCTCTTCGTATTTATTGACAATGGAATCGCTGCCCTTGCGTGTTCCCAATGACTACGCCGTGGTCTATGATTCTACGATGGCGCGCTTCTGGTTCTTCAACGAAACCGCGCGGGAGATGGTGACACGCGCTTTGCAACGAATTCCCCAAGGGCGCATTGTGCCGGATGAGGAATTGGCTGAATGGGCTATCTCCTTGCCTACTACACCGCTACCGCTTGTGGGCCAGTTGCTCTCCTTGCATGATTTCCATGCGGGTCACAGGGCCAACGTGGACGGCCTGCTGCAAGAGGCGGAAGAACAGTT